>Ga0183097_10182_pt1 | contig 195084 bp, 187 predicted proteins | sample BioMet8_FD_128883 | JGI IMG/M metagenome (GOLD analysis project Ga0183097, IMG submission 128883) | Microbial communities from bioreactor (seeded with sewage sludge) at Lawrence Berkeley National Lab, California, USA - Biofuel... | ecosystem: Engineered > Bioreactor > Anaerobic > Unclassified ... | reverse complement strand
AAACCGGGCGGGAAGATCGCCATTGCGGACCTCGATTCCGATGAGGGAAGGTTTCACGAGTCAAACGAGGGCGTCTTCCATTTCGGTTTCGACCGGTACCTCATGAGAAAATCATTCGAGGCCGCAGACGGTCAATGCGCAAGGTGCGGCTGGAAATCCGGGACAGTGAAACCCTGCTGGTAAGCCGGATGCTTCCGGTGGCCAAACCCAGTGAGATGATCGCTGTGGACCTGCCGGCAGAAAAGGCCGAAGCTGTTCATGGGGGCCTGGAAGTCACTGTTCGCGAGGAGGTCTGAGCATGGCTGTGGAGAAAAGAGTACTGAATTGCATCAATTGCCCTATGGGGTGTGAAATTACCGCAGAAATAAAAGATGGAATTATCGAAAAAATAGCAGGAAATAATTGTCAACGTGGCGAAGTATATACCAGAGAAGAAATTACCGCGCCAAAAAGGATGCTAACATCAACTGTTCGTATCCGGGACGGAGTTCTTCCATTGCTGCCGGTTGTTTCGGTACGTGCATTGCCTAAAGAAAAGGTAATGGAATGTGCTGCGTTCCTGCGGCAGGTTATCGTCAAGGCTCCTGTGCGGGCCGGTGATGTTGTTGCAGCCAATATTCTCGGTCTAGGTGTCGATATTGCAGCCAGCCGGGATATGGATAGCCGTCATGCTCAAAAAGTCTGACAGAATTTTTGGAGCGGACCGGCAGAACTTATAAAGGGAGGTGTTTATTGTATGCGTCATATCGTATTGTTATGCTCCGCCGGCGTTTCCACCAGTGTGCTGGTGAAGAAGATGGAGGCGGAGGCAGCACGTTTGGGTTATGAGTGCACGATTACAGCATATCCGCTGGCTCAGACCTCTGAGGGAGTAGCGAATGCAGATGTTTTGCTGCTGGCTCCACAGGCTGGTCATTCACTGGCTGAGCTGCAGGTGAAATATCCGAACGTTCCGTCTACGGTCATTCCGCAGAAGCTGTATGGGACCCTGGATGCAGTTGAAATCCTGGATCTGGCTCAGAAGACGGCGAAGGATTACTAAGCGGCAGCGATGGGGATCGGTGCCGGTATTGAACAGTTAGAGAAGAGGGATTCTACAGACGTATTTCAAAATATGTCTGATAAATCAAAATAAAAGGGGGATTTATACAAATGGCTAAAAAGTATGTAATGGCGTTGGATGCAGGTACTACGAGCAACAGAGCAATTATCTTTGATGAGAACTCCAAAATCGTCGGCGTTTCCCAGAAGGAATTCACCCAGTACTTCCCAAATCCGGGCTGGGTTGAGCATGATGCGGAAGAGATCTGGAGCAGCATGTCCACAGTCATGAAGGAAGCCCTTGAGCAGTCCGGCCTCGCTGCCAGCGATATCGCTGCAATCGGTATCACCAACCAGCGTGAAACCGCTGTTGTCTGGGATAAGAACACGGGCCGTCCGGTTTACAACGCAATCGTATGGCAGTCCCGTCAGACCGCTGGCATCTGCGAAGGCCTGAAGAAGAGAGGCCTGGTTGATGAGTTCAAGCAGAAGACCGGCCTTATCATTGATGCATATTTCTCCGGCACGAAAGTAAACTGGATCCTCGACAATGTTGAAGGCGCAAGAGCTAAAGCTGAAGCTGGCGATTTGATTTTTGGTACCATCGACTGCTGGCTCATCTGGAAGCTCACGGGCGGCAAAGCGCATGTAACGGACTACTCCAACGCTTCACGTACTCTTATGTATAATATCAGAGAGCTGCACTGGGATGACCAGCTTCTCTCTTACCTCACAGTTCCGAAATCCATGCTTCCGGAAGTTCGTCCTTCCAGCGGCGTTTATGGCTACACGATTCCGTCCATCCTGGGCGCATCCATTCCTGTTGCCGGTGCAGCAGGCGACCAGCAGGCTGCCCTCTTCGGCCAGAACTGCTTCGAGCCGGGCATGGCAAAGAACACCTATGGAACTGGCTGCTTCATGCTCATGAACACGGGCACGGAGATCAAGACTTCCAACAACGGCCTGGTTACTACCATTGCCTGGGGTCTCGACGGCAAAGTAGAGTATGCACTCGAAGGTTCCATCTTCGTAGCAGGCTCCGCAATCCAGTGGCTGCGTGACGGCATCCGCCTCGTAGATTCCGCTCCGGATTCCGAGTGGGTAGCAAAGAAAGTTAAGGACACGGCTGGTGTCTATGTTGTACCGGCATTCGTAGGTCTCGGTGCTCCGTACTGGGATATGAACGCACGCGGCACGATCATCGGTATCACCCGCGGTACGACGAAGGCTCATATCGTTCGTGCAACTCTGGATTCCCTGGCATATCAGACGAAGGATGTTCTGGGCGCTATGGAAGCTGATTCCGGCATCACGCTGGCAGCACTGAAGGTTGATGGCGGCGCAGTTGCCAACAATCTGCTGATGCAGTTCCAGGCAGACCTGCTGGGCGTTCCTGTTGATCGTCCGCAGATCATCGAGACTACGGCTCTGGGCGCAGCATATCTTGCTGGTCTGGCTGTCGGTGTCTGGACTTCCAAAGAAGAGCTCAAGAGCAGCTGGAAGCTGGATGTTCGCTTCGAACCATCCATGCCGAAAGAAGAAGCAGACAAGCTCTACAAAGGCTGGCGTAAGGCTGTTAAACATTCGATGCATTGGCTCGACGAAGAGTAATCGGGGTTTAGCAGGATAACTTCATGAATTTCATCATTCCAGGGGCGGTGTCTGTGTAGGGGATAGGCACTGCCCAGGGAATGTGGGATTAAAGCAATATTACTATATTATTAGACGAAAGAGGGATTAAGAATGGACAATTTATTAGGCGAGTTCATGGGTATGCTGGTACTGACTACCTTTGGTTGCGGCGTATGCGCAAACCTCACACTCAAAGGCTCCAAGGGCGTTGGCGGCGGCTGGATCTGCATAACCGCAGGATGGGGTTTTGCAGTATTGATGGGTGTTTACACTTCCGTAGCACTGGGTGCTCCGCAGGCTGATATCAACCCGTCCGTAACTCTGGCAAAGACGCTGGCTGGCGTATACACCTGGCCGCAGTTCGCAGCAACGGCTGTGATTCAGGTTCTTGGCGGTATGTGCGGTGGTATCATCACCTGGCTCGCATATCTCCCCCATTGGGCTGAGACTGAAGATCAGGCTGCAAAGCTTGGTATCTTCTGCACGGCTCCGGCTATCCGCAACACGGCAGCAAACTTCCTCTGCGAGTTCATCGCTACTTTCTTCCTGATGTTCATGATCTGGATGATCTTCTCCAAGAACGTTGGCGGCGCGGCTGGTCTGGCTCCTGGCTTTGGACCTTACCTGGTAGCAATGCTGATCTGGGCTCTGGGTCTTAGCCTTGGTGGTCCTACCGGATACGCAATGAGCGCAGCCCGTGACCTTGGACCGAGACTTGCTCATGCAATCTGCCCGATTGCCGGCAAAGGCGGCTGTGACTGGGGCTATGCCTGGGTACCTGTATTCGCACCGCTCTGCGGCGGCGCATTCGCTTTTGTTGTAGCTAAGGCTCTTGGTGTTCTTGGCTGATAAAGGCATCGTTATTCTATGAATGATCGGGACCTCCCTGCTCACGGCAGGGAGGTCCTTTTTAAATGTTTTTTTAGGAATGAGAGAGAATTTTTTTGTTTGCAGGGCTGTTAGAAAAATAGGATTGACCCTATGAACAGGTTGGGAACCACAGTTTATCATGCCCATTTCCTCATAAAACAATTAGGATTATTGTTCTGTTTTTATTATAAATTATTTTCACGTATTTAGTAAAATGATTTGGTATTTGCCAAAAAAATACAATTGTTTTATAGTGAAATAATTGTTTCACCTTGTATTTCCTCTGAAATGTTGTTATACTTTAATCAAGTCAGAATATTATCTGAATCTTTATAAGAAGTCAGGAGGGGTTATTTTATGAAAAAAATTATCAATTCGGTGGATTCTGTTGAGGAACAGATGATTCAGGGCCTGGTGAAATCAGCACCTAAAAAGCTTCGTAAGCTGGATTGCGGGACCATCGTGGTTCGTGCCGACAAGAAGGCAGCGAATAAGGTGGCACTGGTCAGCGGCGGCGGCAGCGGTCATGAGCCGGCTCATGGCGGCTTTGTCGGCGAAGGCATGCTGGATGCAGCAGTAGCAGGTGCGGTGTTCACTTCTCCTACACCGGATCAGATTTTTGAGGGAATCAAAGCGGTTGCGACGGATCAGGGCGTTCTTTGCGTAGTAAAGAACTACACCGGCGATGTCATGAATTTTGAAATGGCCATTGAAATGGCAGCGGATGAAGGAATCAAGGCGGATCATGTGGTCGTGAATGATGATGTAGCCGTCAAGGACAGCCTCTATACCACGGGCCGTCGGGGCGTGGCTGGTACGATTCTCGTACATAAGATCGCTGGCGCCAAGGCTGAGGAAGGTGCGGCGCTGGAAGAGGTAAAGGCTGTGGCTGAAAAGGTCATTGCCAATGTACGTACCATGGGCATGGCCATTGAGCCCTGCACAGTTCCGGCTGCCGGCAAGCCAGGTTTTGAGCTGGCTGATGATGAGATGGAGATCGGCATAGGCATCCATGGCGAGCCGGGTACCCATCGGGAAAAGCTGGCTGCGGCAGATAAGATTGCGGAAGCTCTGCTGGAAAAAATCCTGGCTGATATCGATTACAAAGGCCATGAAGTGGCAGTCATCATCAATGGCATGGGCGCAACGCCGCTTATGGAGCTCTATATCGTGAACAATTTCGTTCAGGATTATCTGGCAGCTCATGATGTGAAGGTCTATGACACGATGGTTGGAAACTATATGACTTCTATTGAGATGGCTGGTTTTTCCATCACGCTGCTCCGTCTGGACGACGAGCTCAAGAAGCTCTATGATGCCAAGGCAGATACACCGGCATTGAAACGCTGAGATAAAGTTTTGTGATGGGGGCTGGTTCAAACGATAGATAATAAAAAGTTGATCGAGATTTTGCAGGCAGTAGCCAAGCGGATTGAGGCGGAGAAGGATTTCCTCACCCAGCTGGATAATGAAATCGGCGATGGTGACCATGGGATCAATATGGCTCGGGGCTTCCAGGCGGTGGAGCAGAAACTGCCGACCCTGGCCGACAAGGATATCGGAGCCATCCTGAAGGGCGTTGGCATGCAGCTGGTTTCCACCGTTGGCGGTGCTTCCGGTCCATTGTATGGAACGGCTTTCATGAAGGCAGGTGCCGCCTGCAAGGATAAAATGGAGCTGGATGGTGCCGGTTTTGCGGCCGCACTTGATGCAGCTATTGGCGGCATCAAGATGAGAGGCAAGGCCCATGAAGGCGAAAAGACCATGCTGGATGCTCTCTGTCCGGCTTATGCGGCTCTGCAGGAAGGGCTGGCTGCCGGCAGCGATACAAAGGCGGCTTTGGAGGCTGCGGTTGCTGCAGCTGAAAAGGGTGTGGAGTATACCAAGACTATCATTGCCACGAAGGGGCGGGCCAGCTATCTGGGTGAACGCAGCATCGGGCATCAGGATCCAGGTGCTACTTCATCGCTGTATATGCTCCAGACCATTTTAGCAAATCTGTAAAATTTGATGTGATTTGATGAGGGGCACCACTTGGCTGCCCCTGATCTTTTATTGGAGGTATTTATGGTAGGAATTGTAATTGTATCCCATAGCCAGAAGCTGGCAGAAGGAACGGCAGAATTGGCTCAGATGATGGCGGCGAAAGCGGTGATTGCCCCGGCAGGCGGTCTGGATGATGGTTCTACAGGCACCAGTTTTGAAAAAATCTATCAGGCGGTGGATGATGTCTATTCCGATGATGGCGTGGCAGTGCTTATGGATATGGGCAGTGCGGTCATGACCACGGAGATGGTCATCGAGGCTATGGATGACCGCAAGATACAGATGATGGATTGCCCGCTGGTGGAGGGCGCTGTCCTGGCTGCGGTGGAAACAGCAATGGGGACTACACTGGAGGAACTGGCTGAAAAGCTGGAAACTACCCGTACAATGAAAAAAATTATGGAATAAGTCCTGGCAAACTGTTGCGGCGGAGGTGATTTTGCATGGAATATGAGATGCTCAGAGCGCTGCGCCCTATTCGATGCTTTTTGCTGGATATGGACGGAACTATTTTTTTGGGGAATAAGCTGCTGCCGAAGGCGGATGAGTTCATTGAGTATTTGAAGACCTCTGGCAGGGGCTTCCTGTTTTTGACCAATAATTCCTCAAAGGATAAAACCGCTTACGTGGAAAAGCTTTCCCGGCTGGGCATCCGCTGTGCGGCGGATGATATCCTGACCTCGGGAGAGGCCACCTGCATCTATCTGAAGGGGCGCGGAATCCAGCGGGTTTATCTGCTGGGCACGCCTGAACTGGAGGCGGAGTTTCGCCGGTGGGGCTTTGAGCTGACAGCGGAGAAGCCGGATGTGGTGGTCATCGGTTTTGATAAGACGCTGACCTATGCGAAGCTGGTGACGGCCTGCGAGCTGCTGCGGCAGGGGGTACCCTATGTGGCTACCCATCCGGATATCAACTGTCCCATGGAGCACACCTATATTCCTGACTGCGGGGCAATGATCGAGCTCATTGCCGCCTCTACGGGCTGTCGTCCCAAGGTCATTGGCAAGCCCAATCGGGAAATCATTGAAAGCGCTTTCAAGAAACGCCCGGGATTTTCCCTGCTGGAATTTGCCATGGTAGGGGATCGGCTGTATACGGATGTGGCCACGGGGAACCATGCGGGAATCTGTTCCATCCTGGTGCTGTCCGGGGAATCCACCCGGCAGGATGTGGAGACCTCAGATGTGAAGCCTCATATCATAGCGGAAAATGTGGCCCAGATCTTAGAGGCACTGAAAATACTGGATCACAAGGAATAACTCGGAACAAGATGTCCCCCGCCTCTGCAGGTGGTGGGCGCGAACGGAGATAATAGGCGGTGAGTTGATATCTCCCGCCTCGTTGCGACGCGAAGCTAGTCCCCTTGTGGGAAACGCTGATTGGAAGGATGCCGCATTGCGGAATCTTGAACAATGGCGTTATAAACAGAAAAGGCAGGCCAAACGGCCTGCCTTTTCTGTGGATTTGAGATAGAGAAAAGAATAAAATTTTTATGTAAAGCATCATACTGGTGGGAGCTGTGTAGGTGCAGCCATAGCCAGGTGCGTTATTTTCGTTCCGAAATACCAGTCGGCCAGGAAGGCCAGGACGAAAAATAAAACGGTTACAAAGGCAGCCCAGCCCGCATTGGGGAATTCTTTCAGGAATCCAGTGACGGGACCTGCCTGGTTTTTTATGGCTGGAGAGGCCGCCGGCGAAGCAGCGGCATCTGCAGCTTGGTATACAGCAGGTGAACCTGCTGTTGGCAGCGTTTTAGCTGAAGCAGTCGCGGGAACGGCATCGATATCCTCACGGATGCCGCGGAATTCCTCATCGGCCAATTCCAGCAGACTGGCCAGCCGGCTGAATCGGCGGCGTATCTGAGGCGATGTGCCGGAGGGATTCTTGTATTCCAGGTCGTGTTCAATTTCGGCCCAGGCATGCTGCAGGATAGAGCGTATCTGTACCTCCACCTTGCAGATCTTTTCATAGGCCCCGCGGCAGATGCCCTTGGCATTTACCGGAAGATTTACGATGAGGTGCAGGGATGTGTAGCCAAACTGATCCGGAGCCAGTTTTTTGCGCTTGTCCACGGAGTTCTCTTCATCTATAGAGAAATTTTTGCGGATGAAAGCGGCAATCTTATTCACCTCGTCCTCATAGTAGGTGATGATGCGGACACCGCAAAGGTCGGTGATATCCTCCAGCTGGTGGTATTTATTGTTGTGCCGGGTGATTTTGTTCGCCAGACTCAGCTGATCCTTGGTCCGCCCGCTGATGGAGTGGATATGCAGAGCCTGGCTCTGCAGCAGCAGGGACAGCATAGATTGGAACTGGCCGGTGATTGCTTCATAGGAGGCCAGATTGTTGTTGTATTGCGCTAGCAAACTTGTCATTATGCCGGACACCTCTTTCCTTCGTTCTGTGTTTATACTAGCAGATCATTATGAAAATAGTCTGATATGTTAAAATCCTATATTTTTGGTCGGGATTGTTGCGGAATCTTGAACAATGGCGTTATAACTCGGAATGAGATGCCATCCACCTCTGCAGGTGGCGGGCGCGAACGGAGATAACCGGCGGTGAGTTGATATCTCCCGCCTCGTTGAAACGCTGATTGGAAGGATTCCGCATTGCGGAATCCTGAACAATGGCGTTATAATTATAAAAGCAGTCAGCCGGTGTGTGCGGCTGTTTTAGAGAGTAAAGAGGAGTGAGCATCATAGAGTTCAAGCCGTTAGCCAAAGAAGATAAGCCGGTTTTGGATGCATTTTTCCAGGCCAGGTATTATGAGAATTCCCATTTCAATTTTACGAATTTATATATGTGGCGCAATCCCTACCATATCATGTGGGCGGTGGAGGATGGTGTCCTTTATTTTCGTGCTGAGTGGCAGGGCGAGCTGTTTGCGCTGCAGCCCTTTGGCCCCAAAGAGAAAATGCCTGGGGCAATCCAGCGGCTGCTGGATTGGTTCAAGGAAATCGGCCGGCCCTTTTCTATTTCCGGCATAGAGAAATCTTTTGCCCAGGAGATGGAACGGTTTGAAGGGGCGGACTTTCTGGTGGAGTCGGACAGGGACAATGCGGATTACGTGTACCGGAGCGAGGATCTTATCCAGCTGGCGGGCCGCAAATTCCATTCGAAGAAGAATCATTTGAACAGCTTCCGTAAGAACTACGCCGAGGCTGAATACCTGCCCATCACCGAGGAGATTGTGACCCAATGCAAGCTCAATATCAATGGCTGGTACAAGCTGCGGGCCCATGAGCAGCCGGATGATCTCTTTATAGCTGCGGAGCGGGAGGCTATTATTGAGGTGCTGAACAATTTTGAAGATTTTGGGCTCAAGGGCGGAGCTATCTTAGTGGATAAGCGGGTAGTGGCCTTTACCTTCGGCGAGCAGCTGAACAGCGATACGGCGGTGATCCATGTGGAAAAGGCGGACCCGGAGGTGCGGGGAGCCTACCCGGCAATCAATCAGGCCTTCGTAGCTCATGCCTGGGCGGAGATGACCTATATCAACCGTGAGGAGGATATGGGCATCGAGGGCCTCCGCAAGGCCAAGGAATCCTATCGGCCGGTGAAGATGATTGAGAAATTCACTGCTGTGCTGAAATAACGAAAGCCCCCTTCGGACTATGCCGGAGGGGGCTTTCGTTATGCGGTCTTCCTTGATTCCTTTACGCTGCATTGTACCGGAATCAAGAGGTGATCTTTTTGTAGTACACCGGGTTGGACGGTTCTGTTAAGCAAACGCCGGCAACCACGCCACCGACTGCAGCGCCGCAGGCGGCACCGACAAGAGCTGATCCGGATATAGAAAGCAGACCCATGCTGGCAGCGCAGGCGGCACCGATGCCTGCAAAGACAGCCCCTCCGGTTGCAATGCCGGCGACTACGACTGCGGCACAGACGGCTACTGCGGCAACGGCTTTCCAGAAGCCGCCCCAGCTCCAACCGCCGGTTACCATATCGAGCTCATCTTCTGCGAGCTCACGGTCTTCCCTCAGATGAGCGGCTTCTTCTTTGAGATGAGCCATGAGCTTGTTGCAGAACTGCTCGTATTCGTCAAAGGTCATTTTGCAGTATTTCTTGAGTGCTTCATAGGCCTCCTTAAGGTTGGAGGATTGTTCCAAAGCTGCCATAGCATCAGCATCGCGATGGAGCATTTCCATGGCCTCGGCAAAGGCTTTCTGTTTTTTATCATCTTTGAAATCAACGGTGATGGCAAGGTCCTTATCTTTTGTTGTCATTTTAATACGCCTCCTAAGCAATCTGTTGTTTGTTTTATATCCTTTATACGCAGGAGCAGAGGATTTATTACATAAAATAAATATTTTAGAAAAGGGAATACAGAAAAAACATTTTTAATAAACATGTGTATTTACTGGAAAAACAATTAACAAAAAACCTTGCAGAAATTTTGTATTTGTGATAATATGTAAACCATCATATAAAGCAAACCAATGAGGGAGAGATAAAATCTTTTGCGCGCGTACAGAGAGCCATGGGGGCTGGGAACATGGCCGTAAGCGGATGGATAAATGGACTCCTGAGGGTCGTGTGAAAAGCCTGGGCTTAGTAGCATGGGACGCAGGCCAGCGTTAGAGGGCAGGGGTGTGAGGCGCACCCTGGGGAAAGAGGCTGCTATGGCAGCAAGCAAGGTGGTACCGCAGATGAGAGCATCTGTCCTTTGATCAGGACAGGTGCTTTTTTTATTTGGAATGGGAGTGTGGAGAATATGGCAAAGAAGCTTTTGATGGGAAATGAAGCGATTGCGCTGGGGGCTATCCGGGCCGGGGTGGATGTGGTATCCGGCTATCCGGGGACCCCATCCACGGAGGTGTTGGAGACGATTGCCAAACATCGTCGCCCGGATACCTATGTGGAATGGTCCATCAATGAAAAGGCCGCAATGGAAGTGGCGGCCGGAGCGGCTTATACAGGCGCCCGGGCGTTGGTTACCATGAAGCAGGTGGGGCTGAATGTGGCCAGTGATCCCCTTATGAGCCTGGCCTATATCGGCGTGAAGGGCGGCATGGTGGTGCTGGTGGCAGATGATCCGGGGCCGATTTCTTCCCAGACGGAGCAGGATACCCGGCATTTTGCCCAGTATGCCCATTTGCCGGTTTTTGATCCCGCATCTCTGGAGGATGCCTATCTGCTCATCGGAGAGGCCTTTGCCTATTCGGAAAAATACCATACGCCGGTGATTTTCCGGCCTACCACTCAGATCTGCCATGCCTGTGCCAGCATTGAGGTGGAGGATGGCTATGAGGAGCATGAGATTGAGGGCTTCGTAAAGGATAAGAAATGGGTCATTTTCCCCCGGCTTTCCTATGAGAACCATATCCGCATCATCCGGCAGGAGAAGGTCCTGGGGGATGTTTTCTCGGATTTTGCTTATAATCGGCTGCAGAGGCGGTCCGATACGGAGCTGGGAATCCTGTCCGGGGGCGTGTCCTCCGCCTATGTGCGGGAGGTACTGGCGGATACCCGGGACGCGGTACGGACGCTGGAGATTGCCACTCCCCATCCCTTCCCGGAGAAGCTGGCCCTGGAGTTTCTGAGCGGACTGACGGATGTGCTGGTGGTGGAGGAACTGGATCCGGTACTGGAGGATGCGCTGCTGCTCCTTTGCGGTCGGCATCACCTGGCGGTGCAGATCCATGGCCGCCATACGGAAGAAACCAATATTGCGGGGGCCAATCATTATGAAAATGTCCGGGCGGCAGTGGACGTTTTCATGGGCCGGGAGCCGGCAGCTCCTGCCAGGCCGGTGCTGCCACCGCTGCCGGTACGTCCGCCGGTGCTCTGTGCGGGTTGTCCTCATCGGGGATCCTTTTACGCAGTGAAGACGGCTATGAAGCGGCAGAAGCAGAAGGCGGTATTCACCGGAGATATTGGCTGCTATACGCTGGGGAATGCCAAGCCGCTGGATATGGTGGACACCTGCCTGTGCATGGGGGCGGATATCACCATGGCTCAGGGGCTCCATCGGGTGGAGCCGGACAGCAAGCATATCGCCTTTATTGGCGATTCCACCTTTTTCCATACGGGGATCCCCGGGGTCATCAATGCGGTATACAATGAGACGGATATCACCGTCATCATCCTGGACAATTCCACCACTGCCATGACCGGGCATCAGCCCCATCCGGGCACTGGGCGGACCATGATGGGGAATATGACGGAAAAGGTCCATATCGACAAGGTGCTGGCGGGCTGCAATGTGAAATGCATTAAAAAGGCCAATCCGCTGCATCTGGAGGAGGCGGTGACTGCTGTCACCGAGGCGGTGGCTTTCCCTGGCGTATCCGTCGTCATCTTTGAGGAGCCCTGCATCGCGCTTTTCAAATCCCGGCCCAAGCTGGCTGTGGCACCGGATGTCTGCATTGGCTGCAGGCGCTGCATCAACGAGATCGGCTGTCCGGCCATATCCGTGACGGCGGAGGGCAAGGCGCTGATCGATGGGAATCTCTGTTATGGCTGTGATTTGTGCAGCCAGATCTGCCCGGTGGGGGCTATTGGAGGGATGGAAAAATGAAAATGGATTGCTTGCTGGCCGGCGTGGGCGGTCAGGGAACGGTACTGGCTTCCCGGCTCATTGCCCAGACGGCTATGGATGCCCTGGGTCTGGCCGCTCACACCTCGGAGACCATCGGCATGGCACAGCGGGGCGGCTCTGTCACCAGTCAGGTGCGCATCGGCAATGGACCCTGTGCACCGGCGATTCCCCTGGGGGGCGCGGAGCTCATCCTGGGTTTTGAACCGGCGGAGGCTCTGCGCAATTTTCCTTATTTAAAAAAAGAGGGAACGGTGCTGGTCAATTGCCGGCCCATCCAGCCGGTGACATCATCGCTGGGCGGCGGCTATGGTCTGGAGGCTATTCTGTCCTATCTGAAGCAGCAGGCCGGGCGCTGCATCCTGGTGGATGGAGATCGCCTCTGCCGGGCCGCTGGCTCGGGCAAGGTGCTGAATGTCATTTTGCTGGGGACAGCTGTGCGGGAAGGGCTGCTGCCCTTTTCCCGGGAACAGCTGCTGACCACGCTGGAGGCCCATGTACCAAAGAAATTCACGGAACTCAATCGACGGGCATTTGAGGTTGGTTACGATTATGAAAAGGCAGGCGGAAACCTATGATGAAACAGGAGCAATTCGAGAAATTCCAGAGGGCTTTCCAATATGCGGCGAAGAACAGTCCTTTCTATCGGGATGTTTATGAGGCCGCCGGCATCGAGCCGGGGGACCTGAAGACACCGGAGGACATCCAGAAGCTGCCCACCACGGACAAATACGATCTGCGGCGGGCTTATCCGCTGGGCATCCAGGCGGTGCCGGATGAAGAGGTGGTACGCATCCATTCCTCTTCAGGCACCACAGGGCAGCCGGTCATCATTCCCTATACAGAGCAGGATGTGGAGACCTGGGGGATGATGATGGCCCGCTGCATGAAGGTGGCCGGGGTCACCCGTCAGGACCGGGTGCAGATCACACCGGGCTATGGGCTTTGGACTGCGGGCATCGGGTTCCAGCGCGGCGCGGAGATGCTGGGGGCCATGGCAATCCCCACCGGGCCGGGCAATACAGAAAAGCAGCTGCAGATGATGATGGACCTGCATACCACGATCCTCTGCGCTACTTCATCCTACGCCCTGCTGCTGGCAGAGGAGATCACCCATCGGGGCATCCGGGACAAGATCCATCTGCAGCATGCCATTATCGGTTCGGAGCGCTGGGGAGATAAGATGCGCAGCCGCATCATCGGTGAACTGGGGGTGGATATTTTCGATATCTACGGTCTTACCGAGGTCTATGGACCGGGGATTTCCGTGAGCTGCAGCGAGCATCAGGGGCTGCATTACTGGGATGACCAGCTTTATTTTGAAATCCTGGATCCGGATACGGGCAAGGTGCTGCCGGAGGGTGAGCTGGGAGAGCTGACCATCACGACGCTGACGAAGCAGGGGGCACCGCTGGTGCGCTACCGCACCCATGATCTCACCCGCCTGCTGCCAGGGAAATGCCCCTGCGGGCTGAAATATCCCCGCCATGATATCATCCTGGGGCGTACGGACGATATGATCAAGATCAAGGCGGTGAATATCTATCCGGGGCAGATCGAGGATGTGCTGAAGGAGGTGCCCGGCGTGAGCAGTGAATACCAGGTGGTATTGGATCGGGGGGCTGACTACAAGGATTTCATGCTCCTCCGGGTAGAGCGGGAGCCGGGGACGGATCCCGCTGCCGTGGAACTGGCGGTGAAGAAGCGCTTCAAGGTGCGCATCGGCATTGCCATTGAGGTGGAGGCTGTTCCGCTGGGGGCATTGCCTCGCAGCGAAAAAAAGACGAAACGGGTCGTGGACAAAAGATATTGCTGATGGAAAACTCCTGGGGATTTCCCCGGGAGTTTTTTATTTAGGAGAAGCGTTTACAGCCTTGTCGGACTATAGACATAATGGTAAAATTAAGTAGATACCTATCGGAATATAGTAGAGATTATGGCAGCTGCCTGGAGGTATTTTTATGTATTACGAGCTTTTACATATTTTAGTATTCACGCAGGATCAGGATTTTTTGCGGATTTTGCAGGCGGTTCCAGCCCAAGCGCAGTTCGAGCATGTGTTCCTGCCGGCGCTGCCGGCATTTTCAGCATTGGACTGTGTAGATGCCGATGTAATCATCATGGATATTCCGGCAAAGCAGATACCCCCGGATATCCGTATGCGCTGTGGGTCGGCTCATCCGCAGCTGATTTACTGCGAGCGAGGGGCTGAACAGCGTCTGGAGGATTCCCGTCTGCTGGCGGTAATGGATGCACTGTGGGAAGCTCCCTACAGCGAGGAAAGGCTTACCTGTTTTTTTCAGTTGCTGCTGAGGGGAATCAGGCAGCGCAAGGAACTCTGGCTGGCGAAGAACCTGCTGGATACTACGATTGACAGTGTGCCGGATCTCGTATGGTTCAAAAATGTCAAAGGCGCCCATTTGAAGGTGAATCAGAGTTTTTGCGATATGGTTGGAAAGACTAAACAGCAGTGCTATAATCGAGGGCATTATTATATCTGGGATATAGATGCTGAAGAATATGCCCAGGGAGAGTATGTCTGCCTGGAATCCGAAGATATTGTAATGCAGAAGAAAAAAACCTGCGTATTTGATGAAAAGGTAAAAAAGCAGAATGGGGAAATGGTGCAGTTTACCACTTACAAATCACCCATCTTTGATGAAGACGGGGCGCTGATCGGTACGATGGGTATTGCCAGGGATGTTACGGATTGGAAGAATATGACGGCAGAGATCGGCATTATACTGAACAGCCTGGCATCGGCTGCTATGCTGGTGGATCGGGAGGGCCATATCTTCATGGCAAATACCATGGTCCGTAAGGTGTTTGGATGTGATCCGAAGGCATTGGCCGGTCAGGATTATGCAAGATGGAAAATGCTCGAGCTCCAGCAGGAACAGCCATTGCAGCAGGGTGAACATCGTCTGTTGGAATATAATTCTCAGGGAGAGCATTTATTCCTGAGTATGAGGGAAGAGCCGCTGCTGGATGTATTTCAACAGCCGGTGGGATGTTTTGTGATTTTTCAGGATGTAACAGAGCATAAAAAGCATCTGGAGCTGCTGGAGAACTATCAGAAAGAGCTGGAGTCCAATGTCCGCATGAAGACCAGGACTATTAATGACATACAGCGGCGTATCTTTAGCAGCTTTGCGTATCTGGTCACCAGCCGGGACAGCGCCACAGGGGATCATATCCGCAATACCAGCCGGTATGTGGACATCCTGCTGGATGAGCTGTGCCGGGAGGGGACCATTCCTGCACTCAATGATGGCGATTTTTGTCAGAATATTTCCCGGGCGGTGCCGCTGCATGATATCGGCAAGATTGCCATACCTGATGCAGTACTGAAGAAGCAGGGGAAATACACGGCAGAGGAATACGCCCTGATGCGCCGTCATGCGGAGCTGGGAGGACGGATCCTGGCCAAAACGCTGGCACCGCTGGAGGATTTCCAGTACTACAAGGTGGCGGCGGATATGGCGGTCTATCATCATGAGCGCTGGGATGGTCAGGGGTATCCCCGGGGGCTGCAGGGAGAGAACATCCCTGTGCCGGCGCGTATCATGGCTGTTGCCGATGTATTCGATTCCCTTATATCAAATCGTCCATTCCATCAGGCATTGACCATTGAACAGGCCTATGTCATCATCAAGGCCAATGCGGGGACCCAGTTTGATCCGGTGGTAGCGGCGGCCTTTATCATGGCCCGGCCGCAGATTGAGCGATCGGTGCGGGAGAATGTTTATCGAATCAAGTGAATGCCGTCAATCGGCTGCAGGAGGGATAGCTCTTATGGACGCACAGCTTATCGCCAGCTATCGAAAAATATTTGATTATACGCCGGTAGCTTTTGCTATTTTACAATTGATCCCAGCAGAGGATGGAAAAAATGAGGATTTCAGGATACTTTATATGAATGAGGCCTGTGCAAAACTCAGCGGCCAGAATTTGACGGATGTGGAGGGAAAGAATTTTTTGGGGCAGTTTCCTGAAGCAGCACATTCCTGGCTGGAGGTCCTTCGCCGGGCGACTGGCGGGGAGAAGACAGTACGGCGGGTGTACAGCAATATGCTGCAGCGGTATATGCATATCGAATGCTATCCCATTGAGCCCGGTGTGTGCGGCAGCCTGCAGCTGGATGTGACGGAAGAGATCAGGCGGCGGCAGGAGCTGGAGGTTTTGAAGGAATCCTATGAAGCGGCCATTGCTTCCTCCGGACTGCGCTATTGGGAATATGATCTGCGCCATGACCGGGCTATCCATAGTGAGCAGTCCCAGCGGGAGCTGAGGATTCCCAAATACATGGAGAACTACCCTCAGTCCTGGCTGGATATGAATATATTGCTGCCGGAATACTGGGCCAATTATCTGGATGTTCATAAAAAGCTGAAGGCAGGGCTTAAATCAGCGGCCTTTGAGGAGCAGATCTGGTCGCCGAATTTTGAGACGCCCCGCTGGGAAAAGATCATCTATCGGACTATTTTTGATGAAAAGGGGGAGCCTCTGAAAGCTATTGGCACAGCGGTGGATGTGACGGAGCAAAAGGAGCTGGAGGCAGCTTTCCGGGATTTTCAGCAGGATCAGTCCATGCTGGCAGCTTCCCGGCTGGAGGCCTACAAGCTGAATGTGACCAGGGACGGCATTGTCTCCATCAAGACGGGGACAGTGGTGCCCGGGCGGGAGAAGCAGCGGCTGTCCATGACGGAATTCTTCCATGAATCCAGTCAGAATATCAAGGATCCGGTAGAACGGGCTGGCTATTGCCGGATCTATGACCGGGCCCGCATGCTTGCGGAATATGCCCGGGGGCGCAAGAGCAGCAGCTTTGCAGGCTGGTATGATGCGCCGGGAAAGGCGCGCCGCTATCTGCGCATTACCCTGAACATGATGCAGCATCCTGTGACCCGGGATATCATTGGCATGACCTGCGCTGATGATATCACGGAGCAGAAGCTGAATGAGATCACCCTGGAATGCGCGGTGCAAAGTGTATTTGAACTGGTTCTGCGCATTGATGCCCGGACCGGAAAATTCCGGATATGCCAGCAGACCCTGCCGCTGCGTCTTTCCGCTGCCGAACGGGATGGCAGCTTTGAGGAGGCAACCCGGCTGGTGTTCAAGGACTTGATTCGGGATCCGGAGGAATATAAAAAGAAGCTGCAGGAACTGCGGCTGTGGAATGTGATCCGCAGCCTGAATGAACTGCGGCTGTGGAATGTGATCCGCAGCCTGAATGAAGCTGGAACCTTTACTACCTATTATGATGCCCTGGTATTTGGGCAGCAACGCAGAAAAAGGCTGCAGTTTTCCTATATCGATAAGGAAAACATGCTGATCTGTATGGCCTGTACTGATGTTACGGGCTCAACAGGGGATTGAAGCAGGGCGGAGCGGTGAGTGCTCCGCTCTTTCTTATTGCGCCGGAGGGATTCCGCGCTGCGGAATCCTGGACAATGGCGTTATAACTTGATTGTTCAAGGTTTTCCCAAGGAAAACCTACCGCTTAAAGTTTCAACACGGCGTCCTTCTGTGTTATAATATCTATGAGGATGTGATGAATTGCGTTTACGGGGAAATCTATTTTTAATGACAGCGGCTTTTATCTGGGGGACGACCTTTGTGGCCCAACAGGTGGGGATGGACGCCTTAGGGCCCTTTTCTTATGCCGCGGCCCGGTATGTGCTGGGGCTTTTGGCAGTGCTGGTGATTTGGCGCGGCTTTCGTGGACAGCGGCAGGCTGCCCGCCGGGCGGGAACCTATAAAAGCGGCTGGCTGGCCGGCATAGGGGCGGGCTGCATTATGTTCACTGCTTCTTCCCTGCAGCAGGTAGCCATGCAGTACACCACTGCGGGAAAGACATCTTTTATTACCTGTCTTTATATCATATTTGTTCCATTGTTCGCGGTGCTGCTCAGAAAGCGGATCCGGCCGGAGAACTGGCTGGGGGCGGTGCTGGCCCTTACAGGGCTCTACTTCCTCTGCGTGAAGGAGGATCTGACCCTGAGCTATGGCGATACACTGGTTTTTATCAGTGCTTTTTTCTGGACCTTCCATATTCTGTTTATTGACCGCTATGCGGCCATGGTGGATGCCATTGAGATGTCTGCTATGCAGATCGCCGTATGTGCGGTTTTCAGCTCTGTGGCGGCTGCGGGCTGGGAGAACTTCACCTGGGCCGGCGTGCAGCAGGAGGCTTTTCCCATCTTTTATGCCGGGGTGATGTCTGCGGGAGTGGCCTTTACGCTGCAGATTATCGGGCAGAAATACGCAGAGCCATCCCACGCGGCGGTGATCATGAGTCTGGAAGCGGTATTCGGAGCCCTGGCCAGCTGGCTGCTGCTGCATGAGATCATGCAGCCGTTGGAAATCTTTGGCTGCCTGCTCATGATCGCCGGGATGCTCATTACCCAGATCGGCGGGCGCTTGTTTCGGAAGACAGTGCAAAATCCATGATTTCCCCATGCTGTAATTTACGGGCGGAAGAATGTTCTTTTTCGTTGCATTTCATGAAAAAAAGGGGTATAATGATTTCGTATTCAGGTATTTATACTGGAAACGATGAAAAGGAAGTGTTTTTCTTGAAGCTGGACGGTGTGAAGATTCTTCTTATATGCTTGTCGGTCATGTTCTTTACGGCAATGTAAGCGGGTTGGTTTTGGAATGGATGCCTTGACAGGATCAGTAGGGACTGGTTCTGTCTTTTTTTCGTTTTTTCCCGAAAAATAGCAGGAATGCAGCGAATTAACGCGAAGTAATAAAAGATATATATAAGCCTGAAAGAACAGGAAGGGAGCAAGGCTTCTATGGCAGAAAAAGAGCTGGCTATCAAGAAGGCCATCGTGACCATAAAGATCATTGGCGTAGGCGGCGGCGGCAACAGTGTGCTGCTTCGTATGGCCAAGAAAAAGGTTTTGGATATAGATCTCATTGCGGTGAATACGGACGCGAAACAACTGGCTATCATGCAGCAGGCTGGAGTGATTCCGCTGCAGATTGGTGAGAGTCTCACCAAGGGGCGCGGTACCGGAGGAAGCCTGGAACTGGGAGAGAGTGCAGCCCAGGCTGATGAGGAAAAGATCCGCAGCGCGATGAAGGGGGCGGATCTGGTTTTTGTGACCGCCGGTATGGGGGGCGGCGCCGGCACAGGCGCCGCCCCGGTGGTGGCTAAGATTGCCCGGGATTTGGGAATCCTGACCATAGGTGTGGTCACGGTCCCGTTTTCCTTTGAGGGGGCGCGCAAGAAGCGGCTGGCCAATGAGGGCATTGTGAAGATGCAGGCAAATATGGATGCGCTCATCGCCGTCCATAACGATAATCTCATGAAGCTGCCGGAGAATCGGCGCATGTCCCTGGTGCAGGCCTTTGAGGCGGCGGATGAAATCCTGCGGCAGGCTATCCGCTGCATTGCGGAGATGATTCTGACCACCGGTGTCATCAACGTGGATTTTGCGGATGTCACTTCGATTTTCCGGCAGAGCGAGAGCAGCGATGCGCTGCTGGGTATCGGTGAAAGCAGTGATGGTGCTGTCCGGGCGGTCCAGCTGGCAGTGGAAAGCCCGCTGGTGGATAAATCTTTGGAAGGGGCCCGGGGCATTATTTTGAATATCAGCGGTGATGAAACCCTGAGCCTTTACGAGGTCAACGAGGCAACGAAGTACATCTATGAGCATACGAATCCGGATGTGAATATCATTCTGGGAACGGTGATCGATGAGGAACTGGGGGATCGGGTGCGGGCCACCATCATTGCCACGGATTTCGTGGACGGCATGGTCATCAAAGCACCACGGCCTCAGGAGCCGGCAGCGAAGGTATCGGAATTTTCTCTGGATACTCCCGATTTTATGAATGCCCGGGGGGCGGAGATTCCCAGGTTCAAGTTTTCCGGCAGCATGGAAATGCCATCTTTTCATTGTAAGGATGAGGATAAGAAATGACTGTGGCTGCAGTGGATTATTGTAAAAAATAGTTTGCTGCGGCTTTTTCTTTTGCTATACTAAAATAGTAGGAAATAAAAGCGAAGGAATGATGGTGTTATGCTGGGAAAATTTTCACGTACGGAATTGCTGCTGGGGGCTGCGGGTATGGAGCGGCTGGGCAAAAGCTGTGTGGCTGTATTCGGTATCGGGGGCGTGGGCTCCTTTGTGGCGGAAGCCCTGGTGCGCAGCGGGGTGGGGCATCTGGTGCTCATCGATGATGACCGGGTATGCGAGACCAATATCAATCGTCAGCTCCATGCCACAACGAAGACAGTAGGGCGTCTGAAGACAGAGGTGATGCGGGAGCGGCTGCTGGAGATCAATCCAGCGGCAGTGGTGGATGTGATTGCTGATTTCTACCTGCCGGAAAAGGCCCAGGAATTTTTCTGTTTTCCTTACGATTATATCGTGGATGCCATCGATACGGTTACGGGAAAAATCGATCTGGTATTGCAGGCGCAGCAGCGGGGCATTCCCATCATCAGCAGCATGGGGGCGGGAAATAAGCTGCATCCGGAGCTGTTTGAGGTAGCGGATATCTATGAGACCAGTGTCTGCCCGCTGGCCCGGGTCATGCGCAGGGAGCTCAGGCAGCGGGGAGTGAAGTCGCTGCAGGTGGTATATTCCCGGGAAAAGCCACTGATGCCTGGAAATCAAGGCTGCGGCAGTGAGTGCATCTGCCCGCCGGGCAGTCCCAGGACCTGTGCCCAGCGCCGGTCAGTGCCGGGAAGCATTTCCTTTGTTCCCTCAGCAGCCGGCCTCATTGCTGCAGGGGTGGTTGTCCGTGGCCTTTCTACGGACGTTCTTTCAGGCAGTCATAAGTAGGTCGAGAAATTTTGCACTGGTCCATGGCTTGAGAAGAATTTTGAATAATGACGTTATAACACGGTATATTAGATAAGCACGTTATTGCATCATGGGAGGGAGAAGGTATGAGATCCTGTTATTTTGCCAGGCTTACAGCCTTGAGTGTGATTTTGGTTTTCTTTATTGCGGCCGTGGCTGGCTGCGGGAACAAGTCTGTGGAAAATAAGAGCCTGGATATCGCCACTGGCGGTACAGCGGGCAGTTATTATCCAATCGGTCGTGCAATGGCGGAGATCATCAATCAGGAGATTCCTGGCATGAAGGCCAGTGCGCAGAGCACCGGGGCTACAGTGGCAAATATCAACACGCTGAGGGATAGCGCTGTGGATCTGGCTATCGTGCAGAATGATATTACCTATTATGCGGCCAATGGGATAGAGATGTTCAAGGATAAAAAGGTGGATAATATCCGGGGGATGGCGTCACTCTATCCGGAAACCTGTCAGATCATCACCCTGGAGTCCTCGGGAATCAAGAGCATAGCAGGGCTCAGGGGCAAGAGGGTCGCTGTCGGTGCGGCGGGCAGCGGCGTGGAGGCAAATGCCCGCCAGATCATGGAAGCCTATGGGGTGACCTATAATGATATAGAGGTTCAGTACCTCTCCTTTGGTGAGGCTGCCAGGGCCTTGAAAAATGGCAATATAGATGCAGCTTTCCTCACAGCAGGTTACCCGACTGCGGCAGTGCAGGATATTGCCGCTAACAACAAGGTGCGGCTGCTGTCTATAGATGAGGACAAGGCGGACGATCTTATTGCCAAGTATCCTTTTTATACGAAGACAAAGATACCGGCGGGTACTTATACCGATTTCAATCAGGATGTACTGGCGGTGTCGGTGATGGCTATACTGGTGGCGACGGATAAAATGGAGGATCAGCGGGGCTATGATATCGTCCAGGCGCTGTTTTCCCATCTGGATCAGCTGAAGGCTTCCCATGCGGTGGGCAGGCTCATTACCAGGGATGGTGCCATGAGGGGAATGCCTATTCCGATGAATGCCGGCGCGGAGAAATACTTCAAGGAATGATCGTCAGGGAAGGGAGGGGGAGCGGATGCTGGCAGGCATCCGCTTTTGCCTTATGATGGGAACAAAGAGATTTTATTGGATTTTAGGGGCCTGCTGTCTGCTGCTTGTATGGCTCTGGCAGCTGCCCTGTCTGTTCGTGGAAGGCAGCGATGGCTTTATCGCCGTGATCCCGGCACGGGCAGGACAGCCTTTTTCCATACATTTCATCCATTCGGTGCAAAGGACGCCCGTAGAGGAAAATCTGCAGATCAATGGAGCACGGAATGGGTTTGACCTCCTGTCTACAAAATACCAGTCTTTTGGGGTGGGACTTCCCTTTTTATCCAGTGAGGGGGATTTTCAGCAGCAGGGGGATTATTTCGTGCTGGGAAATATGGATCGCCATTTCTCATCGCTGAAGCTGCGCACGGGGACAGGGACAGAGCTGTCCCTGGATGTAGCGGGAAAGCGCTATCCGCTGTACAGTCTGCTGCCGTCAGGCAGTGAGGTGCGGCTTTATATAGCGCCATGGTATCAGCGCATTGTTGGATATTTTATCCGTTTTGCCTAAAGAAGTTACAGGCTTTTTACGATATAGGTATATAAGCCTGTATTTTTATATCTTTTTTATCAGTTGCTATTGAATAAACCTGTTTTTTTGTATAAGATGAAGGGTAGAGCCTGTGATGTTGCTAAAAATAAGGAGGCGTTTTATGGGCCAGCCATTGAAAATCCCATCAAATTCCATATTGCGGCGCTTTAAATTCTATTTTGATCTGCTGAAGAAAACCTCGGATTCCTATCTGTTTACCACCGATATGCAAAATGGTACAGTGCTGTTATCACCCAATCTGGTAGCGGATTTTTCTCTTCCGGGAGAAACTCTGCCGGATTTCGACAAGGTATGGATGCCTCGTATCCACCCGGAGGATCGGTCGGAATATGAGAAATCCATGAAGGCGCTCATTGTGGAAAAGAGTCTTCACGAGCATGATCTGGAATATCGGGTGAAGGATAATAAGGGAGATTATTGCTGGATACGCTGCCGCGGGCGGATCTCCAATGATGCCAGTGGCAGGCCGTCACTGTTTGCCGGAACCATGGTCCGGCTGGGGCAGCGGACCAAGGTGGATTCCATTACCGGCCTTTTCAATAAATATCAGTTTGAACAGGCGGTGAAGTCGGCTCTGGGCCGTTATCATGAAACGGGTACTGGCGGTGCCCTTATGGTATTCGGCCTGGACAACTTCAAGATCGTGAATGAAACCTATAATAGGTCTTTTGGGGATCAGGTATTGAAAATGCTGGCCCGGCGCATAGAGAATATATTGCCGCCCATGCTCACTTTGTACAAGCTGGACGGTGACGAGTTTGGGCTGGTCTATCCTGGCGGTACGGAGGAGCAGTTGTCGGAAATCTTTTCCAGCGTGCAGAAATGCATGATGCGTCCCCAGGAAATCGATGGTAAGATGTTCTTCTGCACCATCTCAGCGGGTACGGTATTTTATCCCCAGGCGGGGAAGGATTATCTGGTGCTCCATAAGCACGCGGAGGCGGCACTGGATTTGGCCAAGCAGAGCGGCAAGAACAAGAATTGCCTGTTTTCCAAGGCCCAGTACAATCGCTGGGTGCGCTCCATCAGTATGCGGGATGATCTGAGGGACAGCGTGGAGCAAGGCTGCCGGGGCTTCAGCCTCTTTTTTCAGCCGCAGGTCAGCGCCCGGGGGCAGAAGCTCATCGGGGCGGAAGCACTGCTGCGCTGGATGAATCCCAAGGGCCGCATGGTGGCCCCCATGGAGTTCATTCCTATCCTGGAAGATACGAAGATGATCATCCCCGTGGGAAAATGGGTATTCGAGGAAGCGGTGAAGATCTGCAAGGAATGGCAGAAGAAGGTTCCCAAGTTCTGCGTAAGCGTCAACGTTTCCTATGAGCAGATCAAGGACGGGACCTTTAAGGAATTTGTGGGGCAGTGTGCGGCCAAGTACGATATAGCGCCCCAATCGGTGGTGCTGGAGCTTACGGAAAGCAGCATCGTAGCGGACTGGTCCTTTGTGAACCGTCAGTTCGATGATTTCCGCCAGCAGGGCTTCCGCATTGCCATGGATGATTTTGGCACCGGGTATTCTTCCCTGGTCTATTTGAAAAATCTTTCCTGTGATATCGTGAAGATTGACCGGGAATTCGTGAAAAATATTCTGAACAATGATTTTGACCGTCATATCGTGGAGTATACCGTGGAACTCTGCCACAGCGTTGGCATGAGGACCTGCATAGAGGGCGTGGAAGAGGTGGAGGAATACGACCTGCTCACCAATATCTGCAAGGCGGATTCCATTCAGGGCTATCTGTTTGGACATCCGGAATCCGTGCCCGTGTTTGAAAAGCAGTTTTTAGAACAAGGATAGGTGTTTATGGGAAGAAATAAGGAAGACATGCCGGAAGTGGATCTTCTGGGACAGAAAAATGTGAAGTACGGCTATGAATATACGCCGGAGATCCTGCAGACCTTTGAGAATAAGCATCCGGACAATGATTACTGGGTGAAGTTCAATTGCCCGGAATTTACCAGCCTGTGCCCGATTACGGGGCAGCCGGATTTTGCGACGATGTATATTTCCTATGTGCCGGATATCCGCATGGTGGAGAGTAAATCGCTGAAGCTGTATCTGGTCAGCTTCCGCAATCACGGGGATTTTCATGAGGATGTGGTGAATATCATCATGAAGGATCTCATCAAAGCAATGGATCCCCGCTATATCGAGGTGTGGGGGAAGTTCCTGCCCCGGGGCGGTATTTCCATTGATCCTTATGCCAATTACGGCCGGAAGGGAACCCGTTATGAAGAACTGGCCTGGGAGCGCTTCCGCCAGCATGATCTGGTGGGAATGGAACGGGTAGATAACCGCTGAGTCCACCGAAAGGATCCAACGGACAGGATGGAGTGGTTTTTGTGAATAATCTTTTACGCAATGTATTGATACGCCGCAGTATTTATACCTTTGATCCCCGGCCGCTGCGGGATGATGAGCTCATGGAAATACTGGAGGAAGGCAAGCTGCTTTCGGATGCGGCCTCCAATCACATCTGGCATTTCACCGTTATCCAGAACAGAGGTATCATCCATAAGATTGCGGAGGGAACGCGGCAGCAGTTTTCCCGGGAACTGGAGATGCTGGTGAAAAGTGAGGAGCAGCGGGAGGATCAGCGTTTTTTGCAGCAGATTCCTGTACTGCTGGTGATTTCAGGCTGCACGGATAAAAAATATTCGGCGGATGCGGCCAATACGGTTTTTGGCGGCATGATGCTGGCAGCGGAAAAATACAGTATCGGCTCCTGCTGGCTCAGTGCAATTCCCGGTTTCCTGTGTTCAGAGCAGGGGGAGGATATCCAGAATCTCATCAGCATACCGGAAGGCTATGAACCGCTATGCGCGGGGGCTTTTGGTTATCGGGAGAGCGAGCGGATAACAGAGATTACCTCAATGGACAACATTGTAAATATCGTGAAATAAAGAAAAGCGGTCCTGCGGGGATCGCTTTTCTTCATGGAGGAGAGATGGGAATGCTTCAGGTATATACGGGAAAGGGCAAGGGAAAGACCACCGCAGCCATTGGGCTGGCTATCCGTTCCCTGGGAGCCGGGCATCGGGTCTATATCATGCAGTTCATGAAAAGCCTGGCTTACAGCGAGCAGAAAATCCTGCAGGGGTTTGCCCCGCAGCTGGAGCTGCATACCACGGGAAAGCCCTGTTTCCTGGCCAGAGAAGGGATGCTGTCCCCTGAGGAGCTGAAAGCCTGGGGCGATCAGGTGGTGGTATTTCCTCCCGGGCAGCCGCCGAAGGACTATGTGCGTCTCATGGAGCAGGGGTTTGGGGCCGCATCCCGGGCGGCCTGCTCTGGGATTTATGACCTGGTGATACTGGACGAAATCAATACGGCGTTCTTTTTCGGCCTGCTGGAGCAGGCTCCCTTTGAGGCAATGAGGAAAGCACTGCCGGAAGGGACAGAGCTGGTCTGTACCGGTCGCGGGGCCCCCGAATGGCTGCTGGCACAGGCGGATCTGATTACGGAAATGCAGGAGGTCCGGCATTATTATCAGCAGGGCGTCCCGGCCCGGCGGGGAATTGAAAATTAAAACACGACAGCACAAAATAAAATACTAATATACGGCAAAAACACTTAATTATTTTAAATATCATACTGAATGATAGAGGATTTTTAATGCGCATGGCGAATTCTTCGGAAAGAATATATCCGGAGGAGGACGATCGTTGTGCCGATGTATAAGAGGTCCATGTTTGTTCTTTTGGCTTTGGCCCTTTTGGCTGCAGCCGGGCTTTTTTACGGGTATTCCCAGCAGGGGACGGAGCTGCCGCTGGACGAGGGCAGGGCCGATGGGCCTGCGGCGAAGATCACGGTTTATGTATCCGGGGCGGTGAACCGGCCCGGCCTGGTGGAGCTTTCCCAGGGAGCCAGGGCGGCAGATGCCGTCAATGTCTGCGGCGGCCTGCTGCCCACTGCGGATGAGAAGGCCGTGAACATGGCTCAGGTGCTGAAGGATGGCGCGCAGCTCCAGGTGCCGGTGAAGGGGGCTGCGGGGGCCGGGGGCAGCGGCAAGGACAGCTCTGGCAGGGTGTCCATCAATACAGCAGATGAGAAAGCCCTGGATACATTGCCAGGTATCGGTCCGGCTATGGCCAGGCGCATTGTGGAATACCGACAGTCCAATGGGGGCTTCCAGTCCCTGGAGGATCTGAAAAAGGTCAAGGGCATCGGTGCAGCCAAGTTCGAGAAGCTTAAGGATAAGGTGTGCCTATGAAGGCGGGGCAGTATCCGCTTGAATTTCTGAATCTTCTGCTTACATTTCTCTGTGTTGGAATACTGGCAGGGGAGCGGCTGCCGCTGGCCGTTTCCTGGCAGCTGGCGGCAATGGCCGCCGGGGCTGGTGCAGCCGCCTTTTTCCTGCGGCGGGGACTGGCGAAGGGGACAGTTTTCCTTTTGCTGGTCTTTTTTCTGCTGGGAAGCTGCCGCATGGCAATGGAAAGCCAGCTGCCTGCCCGGGATGTGGGTCATCTGGCTGGCCAGGAGGTCAGGCTCATTGCCATGGCAGTGGAGGCACCCCGGCAGGTGGAAAATACCGATGGGAGCCGGAGCTGGCGCTGCATCGCTGAAGTGGAGCAGGGAGGGGAGACAGGAAGCCCGATGCAAAGGCTGCAGGGGCGGATCTATATTTCCTGGCAGTTGGCCAGCGAGGCGCCTGATGTACGGATTGGCGACCGCCTGCGGGCAGCCGGCCGGCTGCGGCAGATCCATGGCTATCAGAATCCGGGAACCATCGATATGGTACGGGCGGCCCGGGCCAGGGGAATCACGGCCCGGCTGTCGGTGAACCGGGAGGGGCTGCGGGCAGAACCACAGGAAAGGCTGCTCTGGCGACGATGGCTGGAGCAGCTCCGGTCCGGGTATGAGGAACAGATGACCGCTGTGATGCCTCCGGCCGATGCCGCCGCGGTTTTTGCCATGCTCTTTGGCGGCTATGCGGGAATCCGGCCAGAGCTGCTGGAGGCCTTCACCACCACGGGGATTGTCCATATCCTGTCTGTATCCGGCTCCCATATCACCCTTTTGGCCGGGACGGCTGTCTGGCTGGCCGGGCTGCTTGGAATGGGGCGTTTGGCCCGTACGGCTTTTGTGCTGCTGCTCATTGCCGCCTACAGCCTGCTGGCAGGCTGTGTGCCGCCGGTGATCCGCTCAGCGGTGATGGGGGGCCTGGCCTTTGCGGCCCTGACCATGGGCCGGGAAAGGGACGCCCGGAAGCTGCTGACTATCACAGGGCTGGCCATGCTGCTTTTCTCGCCTTATCTGCTTTATGATACCAGCTTTCAGCTATCCTTTTTGGCTACCGCCGGGCTTCTGTATCTGTCACCGGCACTGGCTGTCTGGCTGGAAAAATATCTGCCGCCCTGGATTGCCGGAAGCCTGGCGGTCACCATCGGTGCCCAGCTCAGCGTGCTGCCGCTGCTGGCCTGGTATTTCCACCGGGTATCCGTCAGTGCCCTGCTGGCCAATATGCTGGCTGTACCCCTGGTGGAGGCCATCATTGTACTGGGACTCTTTGCCGGGATCGCCGGCTGGCTGCTGCCTTTTCTCTCGCAGCTGATCTTCATGGGAGACAGCCTTTTGCTGGGGCTAGTCTACGAAATCACCCGGCTGCTGGCCCGGCTGCCGGGAAGCCAGCTTTACCTGCCGGCCATGGGACTGCCCCTGGCACTGGGCTGGTATCTGCTGCTGGCTCTGCTCTGGAATGGGGAGAAGAGCCGGGGATTGTACCAAAGATATCTGGTGCCTCATGCCAGGACCATTTTGGCCGGCAGTGCGATTATGCTGGTGCTGGCGGGGGGAGCCAGAGTCCTCAGCCCGGGGGAGATGGCAGTGCATTTCATCGATGTGGGGCAGGGGGATGGAGCCCTCATAGTCACGCCCCATGGACATGCCTTCATGGTGGATGCGGGAGGAACCCGGGATAATGCCTATGATGTGGGAGGCCGGGTGGAGGTTCCCTATCTGCTTCATTATGGGATACGGCAGCTGGAGGGAATCTTTCTGACCCATGCCCATGAGGATCATGCGGCGGGGGCCGGCGGTATCGTGAGGCGGCTGCCGGTGGGACGGATCTACACAGCCAGCGAAGGGCCGGGGGCCTATATGAAGGTCATGCAGCTCGCTCCCGCACAGCTGGAGGGCCGCAGTCTGCAGCCGCTGCAGGAGGGGCAGGTGCTGGAAATCGATGGCGTGCGCATCGAGGTGCTGTCAGCACCGCAGCTGTCGGCAGGGAAAAGCGGGGCCACCGGCAATGAGGTTTCCAATGTATTGCGGGTGAGCTATGGCCGGGTTTCCTTTTTATTCACCGGGGATATGGTCCGGGAACAGGAGACGGCTCTGCTGGCGGAGCAGAAGAGCCTGCGGAGCACGGTGCTGAAGGTGGCCCATCATGGCTCCCATACCTCCAGTACCCAGGCCTTTCTGCAGGCGGTGCAGCCCCGTTGGGCGGTGGTGAGTGTGGGGGCGGACAACAGCTTCGGACATCCTCATCCCGAGGTCCTGCAGCGCCTGCAGGACATTGGTGCCGGCCTGCTGCGCACGGATCGGATGGGCGCCATCGTTTTTCGTACGGACGGACAGCGGATGAGGGTGGAAAAATTTGTGGAGAAGGAATAGAATAAAAGAGCAGATATATAGCTGAACAGCAGAGCGGGCAGGTGATTTTTTGCAGAAAAGTATTCATATCTTATGCTGGTGTTTCTGTTTCCTGGTATTCATGCCCCTGGCCCAGGCCAGGGATTTTAACGTGCGGCTGGATACAGCGGGACTGGAACAGGCACCGCGGCCCCAGGATGATTTCTACCTTTCCGTGAACTACCAATGGCTGAGGGATACCCCCATACCGCCGGAGGAAAAGCGGGTGGAGACCTTTTCCTCCATGGATGAAAAGGTCAGGCAGCAGCTGGCGGATATCACCCGGGATGCGGTCCGCAGGAATCAGGAGGGGACAGCTGACCGGGACGAAAATAATATTGCGGCTCTGTATGCCTGTTTCCAGGATGGGAAGCAGCGGGAGACTGTGCAGCTGGGCCAACTGGCAGCGGCCCTTCATCAGGTGGAGCAGGCAGCCACCGTGCAGGAATACGCGGATACCATGGCTGCTCTGTCCCATGAGCTGGGAACACGGGGCCTGGTTGGAAGCTTTGCTATCCAACGGGAGCCGCTGGAGAATAAAACCTGCGTAGTCTGGCTGCAATCGCCGGATATAGGGCTGCGGCGGGATTTCCTGCTGGATAAGTCCAATGGAGCTTATTTCGATGCCTATCGCGGCTACATCCGCGATCTGCTGGTGCTTTATGGACATACGCCGGCGGCAGCGGAGACAGAGGCCGGGCAGATCTTTGAGCTGCAAAGGGATCTGGCCGGACATTCCCTGGCTCCGGGAGAATTAGCGGATACGGATAATATCCTGCAGCCGCTGAATTTGGCGGGAGTCCAGCGGTTATACCGGGCTGTGGACGCCAAAGCCATGCTGACGGCAGGAGGGATTGGATCTCAGAATGGCGTACAGGCCTGGTATGCCAGCAATCCTACCGCTTTGCGGCGGGTGAATGAACTGCTGACGCCGGAGCGTCTGCCCCAGTTCAAGGCTTATGGCATCTTTAAGCTGCTCAGTGATTATGCCCCCTATCTCACGGCAGATTATGGTTCTGCGGCCAGCCGCTATCGGCTGGCCATGAGCGGGGCGGCTCAGGATAAATCCCGGGAACGTCAGATGCTGGAAGGCAATGAGGCCTTGCTGACCGGGGCCTATGGCCGTCTCTATGCGTCCCGGTACAGCAGCCGAGGGGACTGTGATGAAGTGAAGGGCTATATCCAGCGTATCCTGGCCGGCTATCGGGGGAAAATCCAGGAAATGCAGGGGTTGAGCAGCAAGGCCAGGAGCATGGCTCTGCGGAAGCTGGATACCATGCAGCTTCGGGTTGGCTATCCGGAGGAATGGCCTGCTTATCTGGATACCTGCCAGCTGCTGTCACCCCAGGCTGGCGGCTGCCTGATCGATGATGTGCTGGCACTGCAGCGCCAGCAGCGGGCGGCAGAACTGGCCCTGCTGGGTCAGCCCATCCGCCGGGGAATTTGGCGTGAGGCTGTGCCTCAGACAGTCAATGCCTTTTATAATCCAGAGGATAACAGCATCAGCTTTCCGGCAGGAATCCTGCAGGCGCCCCTCTATGATAAAAAGGCCGATCCTATGGACAATCTGGGCGGGCTGGGAATGATCATCGCCCATGAAATCACCCATGCCTTTGACAGCAGCGGGTCACAGTACGATGAGCAGGGCCGGATCCGCAGCTGGTGGACCCGGAAGGACTGGGAGGCCTTTGGCCGGCGGCAGGATAAGATCGTGCGTTTTTATGAGCATTATCGTTTTCCCGATGGCAGCCGGCAGAATGGACAGCTGACTCTGGTGGAGAATATGGCGGATCTGGGAGCGCTGGACTGTCTCACAGACCTGGCCGGCAGCGGCAAGGAGGCGCTGCGCCGCCTTTACATCAGCTATGCCCGTACCTGGAGGGACAAGATGACCGAGGCTGAATTCCGCAATCGCCGCAGTGACATTCATGCGGTATCCGCGGTTCGGGTCAACGCGGTGCTGAGTTCCACGGACGGTTTCTATGAGGCCTTCTCTCTGGAGCCGTCGGATGCCATGTATATTGCCCCGGCAGACCGCATGCGGTTTTGGTGAGGCCCTGGGCGGTTCGGCAGCGGAGGGCTTTTCGTGACAAATTCTCATCGGTAGTATATGATAAGGAAAGGAAGCGAAGGGAGCGGCGATATGAAATATGGAGAGCTTATGGCTCTGCTCAAGAAGGAAGGCCCCAGGCAGGTCTATCTGCTGAGCGGCGAGGAGAGCTATTACATAGATAAGGCCAGGGATCGTATACTGGCGGCCCTGTTCCCGGAGGGGAGCGAGGCGATGCAGGACGCGCTGCAGAAGCTGGGCGCGGATACGGATGTGGATACCCTGATCGGGCAGATCGAATCTGCCCCTTTTTTTGCGGATAAGAATGTGATCCTTTGTCCGGGCGGCCGGTTTTTCAAGGAGAAAAAGGGCGCTGAGGATGAGAAGAAGCCGGCCAGGGGCGGGAAAAAAGCCACTCCGGAGGAGCGGCTCATAGCGGTGCTGTCCAGCATGCCGCCTTACAGCTATGTGATCTTTGATCTTCGGGAAAAGGCGGATAAGCGGCGCAAGCTCTATAAGACGGTGGACAAATATGGGGCAGTGCTGGAATCCGAGGCGGTGCGGGCCTGGACCATCGGAGACTGGCTGCGGGACAAGCTGCTGGAGATAGGGAAGGAACTGGACCGGGAGGCCTATGCCTATTTCACAGGGGCTGTGGGCATGATGCAGCAGATTTCCCTGTCCTATCTGGACAAGGAGTTTGATAAGCTGGCGCTCTACACAACGGAGCGGCGGCTGACCAGGAAGGATCTGCTGCAGGTGTTTTCCAGCATACCGGAGGTTTCCGGTTTTGCCATGGTGGATGCGGTGAATGCCAAGGATGTGAAAAGGGCGCTGCAGCTGCTGCAGCGCCAGATCGATGACGGGGTATATATGCCCTTGATCCTGGGGCTTCTGGTCCGTCAGGTGCGTCAGCTGTGGCAGATCAAGACACTTATGGCCAAGGGACTGCGGGGGCGGCAGCTGGCAGGTCCGTTGGAGCTCAATCCCTTCATTGCGGAGAAGGCGTCCAAGGCCAGCCATGGTTTTACCGAGGCACAGCTGAAGAAGGCTTTTTTGGACCTGGCGGAAGCGGATTATCGGCTGAAGACGGGCCAAGGGGGACCGGAGCTTTTGGAAAGTGTCATCATCGACCTCTGCCGGAAACAATGAAAAAAGGGGGAGCGGCTGCTCCCCCTTACGTAATAAAGCCTGTCCAATGGACAGGCTTTTATCTCATCGATGTAAAATTATTTAGCGAGGGCGTTGACCTTGCGAGCTAAACGAGACTTTTTGCGGCTGGCAGCGTTCTTGTGATATACATGATTCGCAGCGGCCTGATCAATAGTCTTGCAAGCAACCGTAAGGAGGGATTTCGCTTCGTCAGCGTTTCCAGCTTCAACAGCGTCCAGAACTCTGCGGGAAGCCGTTCTAACCTTGGACTTCTCAGCGAGGTTTTTCGCATGGCGCTTAGCGTCAGATTTTACACTCAGAATAGATGCTTTGATATTTGGCAAATAGTTCACCCCCTTAACAGTTCAGTACCTAAGTATTCTAGCATGGAGCCGGAAAAAATGCAATACTTATTTCCAGCAGAATGTATTTCTTGCTCCGGGCTACCGGAGAATGCTATAATGAAAAATAGTATTCGCAAGTAGATCGCAGGAGGAAGATTTTATAGATGCAGACAAAAAATATTCGCAATTTCTCAATTATCGCCCATATAGATCATGGTAAGTCGACGATCGCTGACCGTCTCATTGAATATACCGGGACACTGTCACAGCGGGAGATGGAAGCCCAGGTACTGGACAACATGGATCTGGAGCGGGAGCGGGGCATCACCATCAAGGCCCAGACGGTGCGTCTGGATTACAAGGGCAAGGATGGCCAGATCTATGAGCTGAACCTCATCGATACCCCGGGCCATGTGGATTTTACCTATGAGGTATCCCGCAGCCTGGCTGCCTGCGAGGGCGCCCTGCTGGTGGTGGATGCGGCCCAGGGGGTGGAGGCCCAGACCCTGGCCAACGTGTATATGGCCCTGGAGCATGACCTGGAGATCATCCCGGTCATCAATAAGATCGATCTGCCCAGTGCGGAGCCGGAGCGGGTGAAGCAGGAGATCGAGGATGTGATCGGCCTGGATACCTCGGATGCGGTCATGGCCTCGGCCAAGACCGGCATCGGTATCGAAGAGATTCTGGACGCCATCGTGGCCAAGGTGCCAGCGCCTGCCGGGGAGGATGAAAAACCGCTGCGGGCTCTGATATTTGATTCCTATTTTGATTCCTATAAGGGAGTCATCGCCCATATCCGCATCATGGACGGCCATATCAAAAAGGGCATGCAGCTGAAGATGATGGCCACGGGCAAGGTATTCGAGGTCACGGATGTAGGCTGCTTCCGGCCGGCACCGGTGGATCTGGGAGAACTGGGCGCGGGGCAGGTCGGCTTTGTGGCCGGCAGCCTGAAGAACGTGAAGGATGTGCGGGTGGGCGATACCATCACCAGCATGGAGAATCCCGCCGCGGAACCGCTGCCGGGCTATCGGGGCGTCACGCCCATGGTCTATTGCGGCCTTTATCCCGTGGACAGTGCGGATTATGATAATCTGAAGGATGCCCTGGAAAAGCTGCAGCTCAATGATGCGGCGCTGGTCTTTGAGCCGGAGACCTCCATTGCCCTGGGCTTTGGCTATCGCTGCGGCTTCCTGGGACTGTTGCACATGGACGTGATTCAGGAGCGGCTGGAGCGGGAGTATAATCTGAAGCTCATCACCACGGCTCCCAGCGTTATCTACCATGTGCATAAGACAAATGGCGAGGTCCTGCAGGTGGATAATCCCTCCAAGCTGCCGCCGGCAGCGGAGATCGATTTCATCGAAGAGCCCTATGTAAAGGCCACGGTCATCGTGCCGAACGATTATGTGGGCGCGGTGATGGAGATTTCCCAGAACAAGCGGGGCGAGTTCAAAAATATGGATTACCTGGATGTGAACCGGGTCATGATCATTTATCATATACCGCTCAGTGAGATCATCTATGATTATTTCGACAAGCTGAAGTCCTCCACCCGGGGCTATGCCTCCCTGGATTATGAGCTGGCGGACTACAAGGCAGCCAAGCTGGTGAAGCTGGATATCCTGCTGAACGGGGAGCCGGTGGATGCGCTGTCCACCATTGTCCATACGGATAATGCGGCCTCCCGGGGCCGGCAGCTGGCTGCCAAGCTCAAGGAAATCATCCCCCAGCAGATGTTCGAGATCCCCATCCAGGCGGCGGTGGGCAGCAAGATCATTGCCCGGGAAAATGTGCGGGCGATGCGCAAGGATGTTTTGGCAAAATGCTACGGCGGCGATATTTCCCGTAAACGCAAGCTGCTGGAAAAGCAAAAGGAAGGCAAAAAGCGGATGAAGTCCGTGGGCAGCGTAGAGGTGCCCCAGGAGGCCTTCATGGCCATCCTGAAGATCGAATGATGGACTGGGGTGTTTACGTCCATATCCCTTTTTGCCGGCAGAAATGCTTTTATTGCGACTTCCCTTCCTTTGCGGGGAGGGAGGCTCTTATGGCGGAGTATACCCAGGCCCTGTGCCGCGAAATCGCGGTGCAGGGTTCTCTTTTACGGGAAAAGGGAATGGGAATGCCGGCGACCATCTATATCGGCGGCGGTACGCCCACGGTGCTGCCGGTGAAACTGCTGGAAACCATTCTGGCCGCCCTGCAGGCGGCTTTTGGGGAGGCTGCGGAATTCACCATCGAGGCGAATCCGGGTACGGTGGAGCCGGGGCTTTTTCCGCGGCTGCGTTCCTGGGGGGTGAATCGCCTGAGCCTGGGGGTGCAGAGCTTCGATGACGGTCTGCTGCGCCGCATCGGCCGCATCCATCGGGCATCGGATGTCCGGCAGGCCGTGGCGGCGGCCCGAAGGGCGGGCTTTGCCAATATCAGCCTGGATCTCATGTACGGTTTGCCCGGCCAGTCCATGGAGCAGCTGGCGGCCAGCGTGGAGCAGGCTCTGGCCCTGCAGCCCCAGCATATCTCCATTTACGGGCTGCAGGTGGAGGAGGGGACGGTCTTTGCCCGGCAGCAGGAGGCCGGCCGGCTGGAGCTGCCGGACGAGCAGCAGACCGAGGCCATGTACGATTATATGACCTCCGTGCTTCCCTCCGCCGGCTATGAGCGCTATGAGATATCCAATTTTGCCCGGCCGGGTTTTGCGAGCCGTCATAATACCGGCTATTGGCGGGATGTTCCCTACCTGGGGCTGGGAGCGGCCGCCCATAGCTATTGGGAGGGGCAGCGGCTGGAAAACCCGGCGGAGCTGTCCGCCTATATGGACCGCATTGCCGCCGGCCGGCCGGCGGGGCAGCTGGAGGAACCCGCCACCCGGGAAATCCAGATGGGGGAATTCTGCTTTTTGGCCCTGCGCACGGCCCGGGGCATCGACAAGGCCGCCTTCGCGGTGAAGTTCGGCCGGCTCATTGACAGCGTGTATCACCGCCCCATCGAGGAGATGAAGGGCCGGGGCCTGCTGGCAGAGGATGAAAGCTGCCTGCATCTCACGCCCCTGGGCATGAAATACGGCAATATCGTTTTTGAAGCCTTTTTATTGTAGCGGGAGGAATGTGCAATGATCATTGAATTGGATGGCGAGGCTGCCGGTAATCTGTCGAAAACGGAGCGGAACGTGGTGAATTTCATCAACAGCCATGAGAAGGAGCTCTCCAAGATGTCCATTGTGGATATTGCCTTTGAGACCTTTACTTCTCCCTCCACTGTATCCCGGGCCATACGCAAATGCGGCATCAACGGCTTCAACGAGCTGCGGTATCGGCTCATGCAGCCCAGTGAGGACAAAGCCCTTGCCAGCATCAACGAGATCATGAACAAGTCCCTCATCGAGGCGGAGGTGGTGCTGGAGCGCATTTCCCTGGAAAACATCCTGGCCATCGTGCGGCGCATCCAGCAGGCCCGGCAGTCCCGGATCTATGTGTTTTCCCGGGGGCTCACCACCTATGTGGCCAAGGAATTCAGCCTGAAGCTGGCCCTTTTGGATTACAACGTGATGGAGACCGATGATCCCAATATCATGTGCAGCGTGACAAAAAATCTGCGGCCCAATGCGCTGGTCATTGTCTTTTCCCTCAATGGCAGGACCAGGGAGCTCGTTGAGGCGGCGCAGAATGCCAATCTTGCCGGCGCAGAGGTCATCACCTGCTGCTGTTCGGACCAGAGCCCGCTGCTGGAGTATTCTGCCAAATATCTCATTGGCTACAAGCACAGCCATGTGGCTATCAAGGAGTATGAGGTGACCTCACGGCTGCCGCTGGCCATGATGTCGCGTATCATCATCGATTACCTGGTGGAGCAGGAAAAAGCGGAGAACTGAACTACTGGCGGAAAATGAGAACCGGATGAAAATCAATTTGCAAAATGCGAAAAGATTTTCATCCGGTTTTATTTTATGATAGAGATAATCAAGCTTGAAGAAAAGGGAAGGCCGGTCATATAGGCGGGCGTTTCCAGGGAATTATTGTAATAAATATGGGGGAATTTTATGCGCAAGCTTTTATCGACACGTCAGATGCTTTTAGAGGCTCAGAAGGGGCATTATGCGGTTCCAGCCTTTAATATCCACAATATGGAAACCATGCAGGTGGTGGCGGCTACCGCGGCAGAACTCCATTCGCCGCTGATCCTGGCAGCTACGCCGTCCACGGTGGCTTATGCCGGAGCGGATTATCTGGTGGCTATGGCGGCAGTGGCCGCAGCTCGGACGGATATCCCCATCGCCCTCCATCTCGATCATCACGAAAAATTTTCCGATATCCAGTCATCCATTGATGCGGGAGTATCCTCCTGCATGATCGATGCCTCCAAGGAACCCTTTGAGGTGAACATCCAAAGGACCCAGGAGGTTCTGGCCTATGCTCATCGTTATGATGTAACGGTGGAGGCTGAACTGGGAAAGCTGGTGGGCATGGAGGATGATCTGGTGGTGGATGAGAAGGACAGCATGTACACGAATCCAAAGGATGCGGTGCGCTTCATCGAGGCCACCGGCATCGACTCCCTGGCGGTGGCCATCGGTACGGCCCATGGACTGTACAAGGGCCGGCCAAAGCTGGATTTTGACCGGCTGCAGGAAATCCGTCAGGTGGTGGATATTCCGCTGGTGCTCCACGGGGCTTCGGATGTGCCGGATGAACTGGTGCAGAAGGCCATCCGGCTTGGCATCTGCAAGGTGAATATCGCTACGGATCTGAAGATTCCTTTTTCCGGGGCCATCAAGGCCTATTTCCAGCAGCACCCGGAGGCTTCGGATCCCCGCAAGTATCTGAATCCGGCCAAAGAGGCTATGGAAGCTGTAGTGCGGCATAAGATCGCTGTCTGCGGCAGTGCAGGAAAATATTGAAGCAGGTGAAACCAAATGATCTATACTCTGACAACGAATCCAGCCATTGATATGAACATCACCGGTCATGATATCCGGCCGGACTGCGTAAACCGCACGGGCGATGTGGTGTATTCCCCCAATGGGAAGGGGGTCAACGTGAGCCTGGTGCTGCAGCATTTCGGCATTCCATCCCGGGTACTGGGATTTTTCGGCGGATTTACCGGGCGCTATATCATCGATGCCCTGCAGCAGCGGCAGATGGATTGCCGGCCTGTCTGGGTGGAGGATACGACGCGCATCAACATCTTTGTGAATGATGGGGATCGGGAATATAAATTCGTCAATGCGGGTTCCCAGGTACCGGAGGAAAAGCAGCAGGAGCTTTTACACCAGCTGCAGTCGCTGCCGGATATCACCAGTCTGGTCATCAGCGGCAGCCTTCCCCAGGGCATAGAGGAAAGCTTTTACGACCGCATCCTGAGCGCCTGTGCTTCACGGCAGGTCCAGGTGGTCCTGGATATCAGCTCCCCGCGGCTGAGGGAGCTGCTGAAGTATCGTCCCCTGCTCATCAAGCCCAACGATGATGAGGTGCAAAAGATATTCGGTTTTTCGACAGCAGACGAAGGGGAGGTCCGGTCAGCTATGCAGGCGCTGCATTCCATGGGAGCACAGAATGTGCTTCTGACCATGGGAGAAAAAGGGGCCTGGTTCAGTGACGGCAGGGTGCTCTATCATTGCAGTGCCCAGCCGGTGCAGCTGCTGAGCTCAGCCTGTGCCGGTGATGCGGCGCTGGCTGCGTTCCTGAGCATCTGGCTGGAAAGCGGCGATGTGGTGCAGGCCCTGAAGAAATCAGCGGCAACCGGGGCAAATGTTGCGGAAAGCAATGCCCTGGGAGATTTTGCCAAAGTCGAGGAATATGAGAAAAACATCAAGGTAAGAAAGGTGGAAGCATAGAATGAAAAAGTTATTGGGTGTAACAGGTTGTCCTACCGGCATAGCCCATACCTTTATGGCAGCGGAGGCGCTGAAGAAGGCGGCGGAGGCGGCCGGCGCCGAGATGAAGGTGGAGACCAACGGAGCCATCGGAGTAGAAAACGCGCTGACGGCTGAGGATATCGCCGGGGCAGACTGCATTATCGTCGCCTGTGACAAAAAGGTGGATATGGAGCGGTTCAATGGCAAGCCGGTGCTGGAGGTGTCCGTAAGCCATGGCATACAGCATGCTGCCGAGCTGGTGGCAGAAGCCATCTCCGGCAAGGTTCCGGTACGCGGCGGAAAGGCACCGGATGGCGTGGATGCCATGTTCCAGATTGATGCCAAGCCGGGAGCGGCCCATGAGATTTACAAGCATCTCATGAACGGTGTTTCCCACATGATTCCCTTTGTGGTCGCCGGCGGCGTGCTGGTGGCGGTATCCTTCCTCTGGGGCATTTACTCCTTTGATCCCAATTCTGAGCAGTACAATCCCACCGCGGCCCTGCTGAAGCAGATCGGCGGCTTCTCCATGGGGCTCATGGTTCCGGTGCTCACCGCATATATTGCTTCTTCCATAGCGGATCGGCCGGGGCTTGTATCCGGCTTCGTTGCCGGTACCATCGCGGCGGCTACCGGCTCCGGGTTCATCGGCGGTATCCTGGGCGGCTTCATGGCCGGCTATCTCTGCCGCTTTTTGGTCAAATCCCTTTCGGGCCTGCCCAGAGAGTTTGAGGGGCTGAAGTCGATTTTCCTCGTGCCGCTGGTCAGTGTGGCGGTTATCGGCGGCATCATGTGCCTGCTGGCTGGGCCGGTGGCCTCAGTGAATACGGCTATGATGGATTTCCTTTCCAATCTGCAGAATTCCAACCCCGTTATCCTGGGCATCGTCATCGGCTGCATGTGCGCCTTTGATATGGGCGGCCCGGTGAACAAGGCAGCCTATGTCACGGGCACGCTGCTCTTAGGGCAGGGCAATTACTTCTTCATGGCCGGTGTATCGGCAGCCTGCATCACGCCGCCGATCCTCATCGCGCTGGCGACGACGATCTTCAAGGGAAAATTCACGAAGGACGAACGGGCAGCGGGCATGGTGAACTACATCCTCGGCTGCACCCATATCACTGAGGGGGCTATTCCCTTCGCGGCAAAATCTCCGCTGACGGTATTGCCGATTCTCATGCTGGGCTCTTCTATTTCCGCAGTGCTCACCTATCTCATGAAGATCCAGGTACCCGCACCCCATGGCGGCTTCCTGATCCTGGCTTTGGTGGATCAGCCTCTGGCCTGGGTGCTCTGCATCCTCATCGGTTCGGCTGTCGGTGCAGTCATCTATGGCATCACGCGTCAGAAGCCGGCTGAAGAATAAAGGAGGCTGTTATGGCAAAGCTTTTTCAAGAAGATACGATTTCCACGGATCTGCAGGCAAAGGACAGGGAGCAGGTCATTGATGAAATGATTGCTCTGCTGGATCGGGCGGGAGTTCTGCGGGATGCTGCTGCTTATAAGGAAGCCATCTATGCGCGGGAGGAACTGTCCTCCACAGGCATCGGCTTCGGCATCGCCATTCCCCATGCCAAGTGTCCGGCGGTCCGTGAGGCCAGGGTCGCGGTGGGAATTTCCCGGCAGGGCATCGATTATGGCGGTGAAAGTACGGAGAAGGTACGGCTGGTATTCATGATCGCCGTGCAGGATACGGATGATGATCTCCATCTGCGTACCCTGGCCAGCCTTTCCCGCCGCCTTATCGACCCGGTATTCCGCAACCGTTTATCCGGCTGCCGCGAGCCAGAAGAGGTATTGCAGCTTTTACAGGAAATTCAATAAGGATTCAATGAGGCTGCCGCACGTTACATCATATTTCATAAGTATACAATACCCGCACCCATGTCCGCCCTTTGAAGGGCGGGGGACCATGCGCAGCATGGTGGTGGGATGCATTGGCTGTATATTTATGGAGTAGATGTCCTTCGTGCGGCAGCCGTATTTTTTGTCAGGGGAAGGAAAATTCCCATCAGCCATCATAAAATCAAAAATAAATGGAATAAAAATAAATTGACTTATTGACTTTTTACTTAAAGAGCGGTATATTCTTATTAGACGTTAGCACTCACTTATTCGGAGTGCTAACAAAAGGAGGTGTGAGAATGCTCGATGAGCGTAAGCAGCGGATTCTGCAGGCGATCATCAATGATTATATTTCCTCGGCGGAGCCGGTGGGCTCCCGTACTATTGCGCGGAAATATGATCTGGGTGTGAGTCCGGCAACCATTCGCAATGAGATGGCGGATCTGGAGATGCTGGGATATCTTGAGCAGCTCCACACCTCCTCTGGACGCATTCCTTCATCGAAGGGGTATCGCTTCTATGTGGATGATCTTCTTCCGCCCCATCCCATGACCGACCATGAAAAAGAGGTCATTGACCGGTGGTATCGGGCCCGGGTTCGGCGGGTCGAGGAGGTTTTCCAGGAGACGGCGAAAATCATTTCCCGCATCACGAAGAACATATCCCTGGTGCTGGCACCGCAGATTACCAAGGCTGCCTTCCGCTGCCTGCAGTTCCTGCCGCTGGACAGCCACCGGGTGATTGCCGTGATCATGACCGATGCCGGCTTCGTGGAGAACAAGATCATCGAGATGCCGGCCGGCGCGGAATTCAAGGATTTCCAGCGCATGGCCCAGGTCATCAACGACAGCCTGGCGGGGCAGTCCCTGGATGCGATCCAAAAGGGCAGCCTGCAGCATATAAAGGATGAAATCATGGACGAGGCACTTTATGAATCGGCCATGGAGGTCATCCGGCGGGCCTTGGATTTCGAGAAGCGCGAGCGGCTGTACCTTGGGGGTACGACCCAGCTTCTGGAGCAGCCGGAGTTCCACGATGTGGAGCGGGTGAAGGAAATCCTCCTCATGCTGGAGGAAGAGCAGCTCATGAAGGACATCCTGCATGCCCATCTGGGCGAAGGGCTCAGCGTAACCATTGGGCACGAGAATCAGTACAGCGGCATTCAGGATTGCAGCATCATTACTGCAACCTACCATCTGGATGGCGAGCTTTTGGGAACCATTGCGGTTCTGGGGCCGACGCGCATGGAATACGGCAAGTCCATGGCACTGCTCAACTACATGAACAGCAATCTGACAGAGATCATCAAGCGTTTCCGCTGGTAGGGAGGGAAATCACAGAGCAGTCGTGGTTTCTCAGAATAAAGAGGTGAGGTGTTCAAATGCCATTTGAAAAAGATAAGATGAAGAAAAAAGACGAAGAAATCCTGGAAGAGATGCAGAAGGAAATCAACGAATCCGATACGGCTGCTGAGGCTGGGGAGGAAGTTCCCGCCGAGGATGCACAGCCGGAGGCTGCCGCTGAGCTTTCCCAGCAGGTGGAAAAGCTGGAGGCCGAGAAGCAGGAGAGCGAGGAACGTCTCAAGCGCCTGCAGGCGGATTTTGAGAACTTCCGCCGCCGCACCCGGCAGGAGAAGGAAGAACTGGCGGCTGTTGTGACCCAGGGCCTTCTTACCGATATGCTTCCGCTGCTGGACAATTTTCAGCGGGCCATGGCCGCTGAGGCCAAGGACATCGAGAGCTTCAAGCAGGGCGTGGAAATGATCTACAAGCAGTTCCAGGACGCACTGGCCAAGAATGGCCTGGAAGCCATCGATACCACCGGTGCGAAGTTCGATCCGAATTTCCATCAGGCAGTCATGCGGGTGCAGGATCCGGATAAAGAGGATGATACCATTGCCGCTGAGCTGCAGAAGGGCTATATGGCCAAGGGCCGCGTCCTTCGTCCGAGCATGGTACAGGTTGTGGCCAATTAGCCGCAGTCCGGATAATCCCAGGTAACTCTTTTATTAAAATTTATATAGATAGATTTGTTCTGAAATTAAGGAGGAAATTCAAATGTCAAAAGTAATTGGTATTGACTTAGGTACGACAAATTCTGTTGTATCCGTTATGGAAGGCGGAGAGCCTACCGTTATCACGAATCCGGAGGGCAGCCGTCTTACTCCGTCAGTTGTCGGTTTCACGAAGGATGGCGAGCGTCTGGTAGGGCAGCTGGCAAAGCGCCAGTCCGTATCCAACCCGGATCGCACGATTTCTTCTATCAAACGCCATATGGGCGAGAAGGATTACAAAGTTTCCATCGATGGCAAGGATTATACGCCGCCTGAGGTTTCCGCTATGATCCTGCAGAAGCTGAAGGCTGATGCTGAGGCTTATCTGGGCGAGACTGTTACCCAGGCTGTAGTTACTGTACCGGCATATTTCAACGACAGCCAGCGTCAGGCAACGAAGGACGCCGGCAAGATCGCCGGACTCGATGTGCTGCGCATCATCAACGAGCCGACGGCAGCAGCGCTGGCTTATGGCATGGACAAGGGCGAGGAGCATACCATCCTGGTGTTCGACCTTGGCGGCGGTACTTTCGATGTATCTATCCTGGAACTGGGCGATGGTGTATTTGAAGTAAAGGCTACCAATGGTGATACCCATCTTGGCGGCGATGATTTCGATAAATGCGTCATGGACTGGATGGTTGCTGAGTTCAAGAAGGAAAACGGCATCGACCTGTCCGCTGACAAGATGAGCGCCCAGCGCCTCATCGAAGCTGCTGAGAAAGCGAAGATCGAGCTTTCCAGCATGGTTTCCACCAATATCAACCTGCCGTTCATCACGGCAGATGCCTCAGGCCCGAAGCATCTGGATCTCACCCTTACCCGGGCGAAGTTCGACGAGCTCACTGCTGAGCTGGTTGAGCGCACTATGGAGCCTACGCGCAAGGCTATGGCGGATGCTGAGCTTTCTGGCAGCGATATCGACAAGATCATTCTGGTGGGCGGTTCTTCCCGTATCCCGGCGGTACAGGAAGCCATCAAGAAATTCTTCGGCAAAGAGCCCCATCGCGGCGTAAATCCGGATGAGTGCGTATCCGTAGGTGCAGCTATCCAGGGCGGCGTGCTGGTTGGCGAAGTCAAGGATGTACTGCTTCTGGATGTAACTCCGCTTTCCCTTGGTATCGAGACCCTGGGCGGCGTGTGCACGAAGATCATCGAGCGCAACACCACGATTCCGACATCCAAGAGCCAGGTATTCTCCACGGCGGCAGATAACCAGCCCTCCGTTGATATCCATGTGCTCCAGGGCGAGCGTGAAATGGCTTCCGGCAACAAGACGCTGGGCCGCTTCGAGCTTTCCGATATTCCGCCGGCACCCCGTGGAGTTCCGCGTATCGAGGTCAAATTCGACATCGATGCCAACGGTATCGTCCATGTATCCGCCAAGGATCTTGGCACGGGCAAGGAACAGAAGATCACAATCCAGTCCGACAGCGGCATGAGCAAGGACGATATTGACCGTATGGTCAAGGAAGCCGAGGCTCATGCAGCAGAGGATAAGGCACAGAAGGAATCCATCGAAGTCCGCAACAACGCGGATTCCCTGGTATACCAGTCCGAAAAGACCATCAAGGATCTTGGCGACAAGGCTGACAAGGCCCAGGTCGAAAAGGTCAAGGCTGCGGCTGAGAAGGTCAAGGAAGCTCTGAAGGGCACGGACAATGAAGCCATCAAGAAGGCAACAGAAGAACTGCAGAAGCCTCTCTATGAGATGAGTGCAGCGGCTTATCAGTCCGCACAGCAGGCTGCCGGTGCGCAGGGGGCTCCTGGCGCTGGTGCCCAGGAACAGGCCCAGGGCGGCGAAAAGAAGAACGATGACGATGTGGTTGACGCCGAGTATACGGAAGTCAAAGACGATAAGAAATAATTGAGGTTGAAAAGCCTTGCCAGGGGGCTGCTGCTGACTGCGGCAGCCTTTTGGATTAAGCTTTAGAATTAGGTGGTGCAACGTGAGCGAAAAACGCGATTACTATGAAGTGCTTGGGATAGATAAAAGCGCTTCCGAGGCAGATATAAAGAAAGCCTTTAAAAAGCTGGCCCGTAAATACCATCCGGACCTCAACCGGGATAATCCCAAGGCGGCAGAAGAAAAGTTCAAGGAGGTCAATGAGGCCTATGAGGTGCTTTCCAATCCCCAGAAAAAGGCCCAGTATGATCAGTTCGGTCATGCGGCCTTTGATGGCGGCGCCGGTGGCGGAGCCGGCGGCTTCGGCGGCTTTGGCGGAGGCGGTTTCGGCGGCTTCGGCGGAGGTGCTGAGGGCGGCTTTGGCGATATCTTTGATATGTTTTTTGGCGGTGGCGGAAGATCCCGCCGTCCAGGTCCGGAGCGGGGCAGTGACCTGCGCTATGATCTGGAGGTTTCCTTTGAGGAGGCGGCCTTTGGCAAGGAAGTGGAGCTGAAGGTACCTCGTACCGAAAAATGTGAGGAATGCCATGGCACTGGCGCTGCACCGGGAACTCAGCCGGAGGAGTGTCCTCAGTGCCACGGTACCGGGCAGATGCAGTATGCCCAGAATACACCCTTTGGGCGCATCGTGAATTCCCGTACCTGTGACAGCTGCCACGGTACCGGCAAGATTGTGAAGAAGCCTTGCCATTCCTGCGGCGGCAAGGGCACGAAGCGCATGAACCGCAAGATCAACGTGAAGATTCCGGCCGGCGTGGACCAGGGGTCCCGCATCCGGGTGACCGGCGGCGGTGAAGCCGGCGTGCGCGGTGGCGAGAACGGGGATCTTTACGTGTATATCTTCGTGAAACCCCATAAGCTGTTCAAGCGGGATGGCAATGAGGTCATCTGCGATGTACCTGTTTCCTTTGTTCAGGCGGCGCTTGGCGATACGGTGGAGGTGCCTACACTGGATGGCAAGGTGGATCTGAAGATCCCCTCCGGCATCCAGTCCGGTACAGTGCTGCGCATCAAGGGGAAGGGCATTCCCTATCTCCGCAGCACTGGCCGCGGAGATCAGCATGTGCGGGTAAAGGTGCTTACACCGCAGAAGCTTTCCTCCAAGCAGAAGGAGCTTTTGAAGGAATTCGGCGAGCTCAGCGGGGAGAATGTGAATCCGGAGCAGAAGAGCTGGAAGGACAGCGTAAAGAAGTTCTTTCATTGAGCTAGCGGGCGTGAACGGAAATAACAGGCGGCGCGTTAACAGCTGCTGCCTCGTTGCGACGCGAAGCTAGTCCCTTGCGGGAAACGCTGATTGGAAGGATTTTGCGTTGCAAAATCATGAACAATAGCGTTATAATTGAATCACACAAAATTGACAAGCCGAGGCGCAGTTTGCTCTCGGCCTTGTTTATCCCTGGGGGGCTGTACCCCGGCGAAGGCAGAAAAGGAGAGATGTTTTTTGAAATGGGCCGAAGTCAGTATCACAACATCACATGAGGCAACGGAGTTCATTGCGGAGATTTTCCATGATCTTGGAGCTTCTGGCGTGGTCATCGAGGATCCGGAGCTGGTCAACAGCTATATCCATTCCGGCCAATGGGATTATACGGACATTCCTGAGGCTGAGAATACCGAGGTCGTCACGGTCAAGGCCTATCTGCCGGTGGACGAGGAACTGGATGAGAAGCTGCGCAGCTTTGAGCGCGAGGTGAATGCCCTGGCCGGCCACAATGTGGATAAGGGACCGGGGGCTATTTCCTGCAATGAGATCCAGGATGAGGACTGGGCCGAGAACTGGAAGCAGTATTTCCATACGGAAAAAGTGGGAGATATTACAGTGATCAAGCCTACCTGGGAGGAATATGAGGCCAGTCCTGATGATGTGGTCATCGAGCTGGATCCCGGCGAGGCTTTTGGTACGGGGAACCATCCCACCACAGCCATGTGCATCCGCGAGCTGGAAACCCTGGTAAAAGGCGGCATGACCGTATTCGATGTGGGGACGGGATCGGGAATCCTATCCATTGCTGCAGCCAAGCTGGGAGCAGGGAAGATCACGGCGGTGGACTATGACAGGACAGCGCTGAAGGTCGCGAAGGAGAATATTGAACAGAACCATGCGGAGGATGTCATCACCCTGGGACAGAGCGATATTTTGAAGCAGGTGGAGGGCCGGGCGGACCTGGTGATCGCCAATATCATCGCGGATATCATCATCCGTCTGTTCGATGAGCTGGAAGACCATCTGAATCCGGGCGGCACGCTGCTGGCCAGCGGCATCATAGCGGACCGCATCGGCGATGTGACCGGGGCGGCACTGGCCCATGGCTTTACCATCGACAAGGTGGTGGAGATGAGCGGCTGGGCGGCTATGGTCATCCACACCGGAGGGAAAAAATGAGACGGCTGTTCGTTCCCGGGGAACTGGCTGCGACTATGAGGATCACAGGGCCGGATGCCCATCATCTCATGCATGTGCTGCGGGCCAGATGCGGGCAGCAGCTCACCGTGGTGGACGAGGCCGGGGCCGCGGCCCGCACCGAGATCACCGGCTTTACCGCGGACCGTGTGGAGCTTCGGCTGCTGGAACGGCTTACGGAGCAGGCTGAGTCACCGGTGGAGCTGGTGCTGGCCCAGTGCCTGCCCAAGGGTGACAAGATGGATTTCATTGTGCAGAAGGCTGTGGAACTGGGGGCCACCCGGGTGATTCCCCTGAAAAGTGCCAACTGCGTGGTGAAATACGACGGAAAAAAGCAGGCAGCCCGTCAGGAGAAGTGGCAGCGCATTGCCGATGAGGCACTGAAGCAGTGCGGCCGCAGCCGTCATCTGGAGGTCGCTCCTGTCATGGCGCTGGACGAATGGCTGCCGCTGCAGGCGGCGGATGCGGCGGGGGCGGTGTTCATGTGCTATGAAGGCGAGGCCCAGCGTCCGCTGCGGTCTTATCTGCAGGACATGGACTGCCGGCGCTATACGGCACTCATCGGCCCGGAGGGCGGTTTTTCACCAGCGGAGGCTGAAGCGGCCATCCAGGCCGGGGTGCAGACCGTATCCCTGGGGCCGCGCATCCTGCGGGCGGAGACCGCGGCGCTTGCGGCGCTGACGGTGCTGCAGTATGAAAAGGGAGATCTGGGGAATTGATTCGGATTCCCGCGGAAGGAGTATTAATAGTTTGCCAAAGGTTGCATTAACGACATTGGGCTGCAAGGTCAATCAGTTTGAGACGGAAGTGATGGAGGGCCTTTTTAAGAAAAAGGGCTATGAAGTCGTTTCCTTTACCGAAGCAGCAGATTTTTACATCATAAATACCTGTTCGGTGACGAGTCTGGGGGAACGCAAATCCCGTCAGCTCATCCGCCGGGCCCGGCGGCAGAATGAAAGGGCTATCATCGCGGTGACAGGCTGCTATTCTCAGCTGGCACCGGAGGAGATCAAGGCCATCGAGGGGGTGCGGGTGGTACTGGGCACCAAGGAGCGGGGCCATATCGTGGAGTATGTGGAGCAGGCCGCCCGGGAGGACGGCATACTGGATGAGGTCACTGACATCATGCAGGCGGATGCCTTCGAGGATATCCCTCTCTTTGATATGCCGGAGCGCACCCGGGCTTTCCTGAAAATCCAGGAGGGCTGTACGAATTTCTGCTCCTACTGCATCATTCCCTATGCCCGGGGGCCGCTGCGTTCCCGCCATCCGGAAAGTGTGCTGCGGGAGGCACAGAAGCTGGTGTCGGCCGGTTTCAAGGAAATCGTGCTGACCGGTATCCATCTGGGAGCCTATGGGCGTGATCTGTCAGCGGATATAACGCTGGCGGACGCGGCCAGGGCGGTGCTCACGCTGCCGCAGCTGAAGAGGCTGCGCCTGGGGTCCCTGGAGTCCATCGAACTGTCGCCGGAGCTTTTTGCGCTGATCCGTTCCGATGACCGCTTTGCCAAGCATCTTCATCTGCCCCTGCAGGCAGGCTCCGATGCCATCCTCAAGGCCATGAACCGTCATTATGATACGGCGGAGTTCGCCCGGCTCATTGAGAATGTGGAAGCCTCAGTGCCTGGCGTGGCCGTTTCCACCGATATCATCGTGGGCTTTCCCGGGGAGACGGAGGAGCTTTTCCAGCAGAGCCTGGATTTCGCGGCGCGGATGAATTTCGCCCGCATGCATGTATTCCCCTATTCCCGGCGCAAGGGGACCCCGGCAGCCTCTATGCCGGATCAGGTGCCGCCGGAGGTCAAGAAGGACCGGGTGCACCGTATGCAGCAGCTGGCGGATCAGAAGGCCGCTCAGTTCCATGCCGGTTTCATCGGCCGCAAGGTGGAGGTCCTCTTTGAGACCGCCCATGAGGGGATATGGGACGGCCTCACCGGCAACTATATCCGGGTCTACACCGATGATCCGGTGACCGGCGGGGATATCTGCCGCCTGCAGCTGGAACGGCTGTACAGGGATGGTGTGTGGGGCCGCCTGGCATAAAAGTTTTACTTGCAGAAGGTATTTGCCGAAAAATGACGAATAAATAAAGATAGCTCTTTAAAAGGGCTCTTTCGGTGAGGGGAGGTGCACAAGAATGGCAGAGAACTGTATTTTTTGTAAGATTGGCCGCAAGGAGATCCCGGCGAATTTCGTCTATGAGGATGATACCGTAGCAGTCTTCAAGGATTTAGAACCACAGGCCCCCGTGCATGTACTCGTTATACCGAAGAAGCACATTGAAAGCCTGCTGGCTGTTACCCAGGAGGATCAGCAGCTCATTGCTCATATTACCTGCGAGGTGATTCCTCAGCTGGCAAGGGAGCTGGGCATCGCTGAAAAAGGCTTCCGGGTGGTGGCTAACACCGGGGATGAAGGCGGACAGAGCGTCAAGCATCTTCACTTCCATCTGCTGGGCGGGCGGTCCATGCAGTGGCCTCCGGGCTGATAATTGTTGACACACGCTTTACCTATCGTGTATAATGTTTAGGTGTAGTTGTGAATACACTCCCAAGTCAAGTGGAGGGGGGGAAAAATAAATGGCAAACGAAGTCAAAGTTGGCAAAAACGAAACAATCGATAGTGCTCTCCGCAGATTCAAGCGTACCTGCCAGAAAGCTGGTACTCTGGCTGAAGTTAGAAAACGTGAACATTACGAGAAACCGAGCGTTAAACGTAAGAAAAAGTCTGAAGCAGCCCGCAAACGCAAATTCCGGGCTTAATAGAGTAGCGCCTGCGAAGTTCCTTCGTAGGCGCTATTTTAGACTACAGAACCATTATGCAATGGCTCTTTTATGGAGGTAAGTTGAATGTCACTTAAAGAACAGCTGACAGAAGACATGAAGACAGCCATGAAGGCGAAAGAAGAAGGAAAGCAGCGTCTCGCTGTGATCCGCATGGTTCGTTCGGCAATCCGCCAGCAGGAAATCGATGGAAATGGCAAACAGGCTCTGGATGACGAAGGCGTCATTGCCATTATCAGCAAGGAAGTCAAGATGCGCAAGGATTCCCTGGAGGAATTCAAGAAGGGCGACCGTCAGGACCTGGTTGCGCAGACGGAGGCTGAAATCGCTGTGCTGATGCCTTATCTGCCGCAGCAGCTTTCCGAGGAGGAGATCCGGGCATTTGTCCAGGAGGCCGTGGAAAAAAGCGGTGCTTCCTCCCAGAAGGATATGGGCAAGGTCATGGGCCTGCTGATGCCAAAGGTCAAAGGCCGCGCAGATGGCAAGCTGGTCAACAGCATTGTACGCGAAATGTTAAACGCATAAGACAGGCAGGCTGCTGACAATAGAAGATGCGCGTTCATTCATGATATGATTTCAATGGATGGGCGCGCATTTTGTGTAAAGCCGCTGTACAAAAGAAGTGCCTGGCAAATTGCGGGAGAAAAGGACGTGCATCCATTGAAATGGAACTGGGTTGATATTGCAAAGGGAATAACGATTTTGATTGTTGCCGGCTACCACGCAACGCTGGGGACGATGAACGATTTCGTTACGACCTGGATCATGCCGCTGTTTTTCGTCATGTCAGGCTACCTGCTGAATATTGAGAAATGGACAGCACCGGGCATGCCGTTTGTGAGGAATCGTTTTCAGCGCATCATGGTGCCCTACTTTGTGAGCTACGCGATTTATTTTTTTATATGGCTGGCGGAGGGCTGGCTGGGGATATTGCAGCTGAAGCCGCGGCTGACTGAGGACGTGCTGCTGGGAATTTTTTATGGCAACGGGAATACGGACTGGATGCTGGTGACGCCGATGTGGTTCCTGCCCTGTCTGTTTGTGGCCGAGGTGCTGTATCTGGAAGTGGTCCTGAAATACTTCAAGGGGGATGGAGTCCGGGCGGTTCTGGTGGCGCTGCTGGCAGCCGGCGGCTATTTCATCAGCCAGTCCATGTCCCTGCCCTGGGGCGGCGATATTGCCATGATGGTCCAGCCCTTTTTGTTTTTTGGCTCTATGCTGCGCAAATACAAGGTTATGCCCAAGGGCTGGAAATGGAGCCTGCCCTGTGCAGCTGTGGTCCTGGCGGCCTTTATAGCCAACGGGGTCATCGATGTGAATGGCCGGCTGTATAAAAATGCGGTGATTTTTTTCCTGGGAGGCATGGCGGGGTCCCTGCTCACCTTCCAGCTGTCCGATTATCTGGATCGCCTCCGGCCGGCGAGATGGCTGGCTGACTTTTTGATACTGTGCGGCAAATGGACCCTGTTCCTGTTGATTGTCCATGGCATTGTGGAGGTCCGCATCGCGCAGATCTGGCTGTATTTGGCAGGAATCCCTGTCACGGAGGAACTGCGCGGTTTTCCGGCCTATGCGCTTCCCTATGCTGTGCTGGCGGTCCCGGTGAGCATTGCCATTCCGCTGCTGCTGGTGAAGCTGTTCCGGAATACCTGGTTCCTGCGGCTTTTCCGTGCTAAGAGCGCGGTTACCGGCGCTGGAAAATCCTGAACAATGGCGTTATAACTCGGAACAAGATGCCTTCATTTTTGCAGGCTGTGGGCGCGAACAGAAATAACAGGCGGTGGGTTGATATCTCCCGCCTCGTTGAAACGCTGATTGGAAGGATTTCGCTTTGCGAAATCATGAACAATGGCGTTATAATAAAAAGAACTATGGTTGAAGGAGGCTGCCTATGAAGGCTTTATTGGCACAGATGCATCAGTGGATGGCGGATTATATGAAGTCCTTTTACAATGAGGACGAAAAGATACAGGCGGCAATCCTGCTGAAGGAGGAGCATACCGGTTATGTGACAGAGATCAGCCGGGATCTGGCGGCTCATTTGCAGCTCAGCGGGCATGACTGCCAGCTGGCGGAAATGATGGGGCTTTTCCATGATATCGGCCGCTTCCGGCAGTTTACCCTTTACCAGACCTTCAACGATGCCCAGTCAGAGGATCATGCGGCGCTGAGTGTGAAGGTGCTCCATGAGCTGCCGGTGGCGGCGGAGCTGTCTCCTGAGGATCAGGCACTGCTCTTCTTTGCTGTTGCCAATCACAATAAGAAGGAGATTGCACCCACCAGGGATAAGCGCAAGCTGTTTTTTGCCCGGCTGCTGCGGGATGCGGACAAACTGGATATTTACCGGGTGCTGTCGCCTTTTCTGGCACCGTCGGATGGCGGCGGTTTTGCACCAGGATTTCTGGCTAAGTTCATCGCGGGGGAGCAGGTGGATTACACCCGCATAGAGACCCAGGATGACCGCAAGCTGGTACGGCTTATGTGGGTCTATGATGTGAATTTCAGCTGGACGCTGCAGCGGATCCAGCAGCGGGGCTATATTGACCGCATCATCGCCTGCCTGCCGGATATTCCCGAGGTCGCGGAGGGGGCAGCCCGGCTGCGGACCTATACTGCGGAGAAATGTGCGGCAGCGGATACTGTGGATTTTTGAGGCATTTGGTCAGCAGGAATATGGAGCCTGCTGGTAGAATATGTTAGGATTAATAAAAATGAAAAACAGAGCCAGCCGGATACCGGAGGGGCTTTGCAGGAATAAAGGAGTAGAGATATGGCTGAAAAGGTAAGCATGGCATCGAACTTCATTCAGAATGCCATCGATGAGGATTTGAAAAATGGAAAATACGGTGAGGGCATCCATACCCGGTTCCCTCCAGAGCCCAATGGCTATCTGCATATTGGCCACGCCAAGTCCATCTGCCTGAATTTCGGGCTGGCCCAGCAGTATGATGGGCTCTGCAATCTTCGCTTTGATGATACAAATCCCATCAAGGAGGATGTGGAGTATGTAGATTCCATCCAGGCGGATGTGAAATGGCTGGGCTTCAGCTGGGATGACCGTAAATTCTATGCATCAGACTATTTTGGCAAGCTCTATGATTACGCGGTGGAGCTCATCCGCCGCGGCAAGGCATATGTCTGCGATCTCACAGCGGAGCAGATCCGGGAATACCGCGGAACCCTTACGGAGCCGGGGAGGGAAAGCCCCTATCGCAGCCGCAGCGTGGAGGAGAACCTGGCTCTTTTCGAGCAGATGAAAAATGGTGAATTCGCGGATGGAACCCATGTACTGCGGGCCAGAATCGATATGGCTTCGCCGAATATCACCATGCGGGATCCGGTCATCTACCGCATTGCCCATACGGAGCATCATCGCACCGGCGATGCCTGGTGCATCTATCCCATGTATGATTTTGCCCATCCACTGTCGGATGCCATCGAGGGCATCACCCATTCCGTGTGTACCCTGGAGTTTGAGGATCATCGGCCCCTTTATGACTGGCTGCTGGAATCCCTGGGCTTCGATGTGAACACCCGTCCCCGGCAGATCGAATTTGCCCGGCTGAATCTCACCAATACTGTCACCAGCAAGCGCAAGCTGCGCCAGCTGGTGGAAGGCGGCTATGTAAAGGGCTGGGATGATCCCCGCATGCCCACCATTTCCGGACTGCGCCGCCGGGGCTATACGCCGGCAGCCATCCGGGATTTCTGCGAGCGCATCGGCGTTGCCAAGAGCAACAGCCTGGTGGATGTTGCCATGCTGGAGCATTGCGTGCGTGAGGACCTGAATGTGAATGCGGATCGTGTCATGGCAGTGCTGCATCCGCTGAAGGTGGTCATCACCAATTATCCGGAGGACAAGACGGAGTACCTGCTGGCGGAGAACCATCCCTTCAAGGGCGGTCACCGCTATATGCCTTTTGGCCGGGAACTCTGCATCGAGCAGGAGGATTTCATGGAGGAGGCTCCAAAGAAATTCTTCCGTCTGAAGCCGGGGGGCGAGGTACGCCTGAAGCATGCCTATATCATCAAATGCGAAGAGGTCATCAAGGATGCAGCCGGCCGGGTTACCGAGCTGCACTGTACCTATGATCCGGATTCCAAGACCGGCGGAGCTACGGCTGGCCGCAAGGTAAAGGGAACCCTGCACTGGGTGGCAGCGAAGACTGCACTGCCCGCAGAGGTCCGCCTCTATGATTACCTCATCGAGACCGATGAAAATGGCGAGGTGCCGGATAACTTCCTGGAGGCCATCAATCCGGAATCCCTGCAGGTGCTGGAGGGAGCCATGGTGGAACCCAGCCTGCGCTGGACGGCAGAAGGAACCCATTATCAATTTCTGCGCCAGGGATATTTCTGCGTAGATCCGGATACCACTCCGGAGAAGCTGGTGTTCAACCGGGTGGTCGGGCTGCGTGATTCCTGGGCTAAGGCAAAGAAGGGATAATATGGCAAAGATACCAAAGAATTTATCAGACAAGGATATGTTCCAGAATTATAAAGAGGAGGAAACACTGGAGTCGGTGTTCCTCTCGGCTGAGGCGGCTGACGACCGCAAGCGTCGGGAAGCCCGCCGGCCGGCAGAGGATCTGAGCATTGCCTATCTCACGCCGGACATCATTGAAAAGCTGGGCAAACTGCTGCTGGAGCTTAAGATGGATCTTTATAAGGATGGAATCAAGGAATATAAAATCCGCGTGAAGCGGGATAAATCCAGAATCATTCTGGAACCGGAACTGAGGGAAGCAGCGCAGAAGTGAATTTCGCTGCGGAGCGCTTGTGTAATGGCGTGAGAATTGCATAAATGGCGGCCTTTATTTTGAAAGGAGTGGAGCTCATGGAGACGGGTACAACGATTGCGATTGTGGTTTTTGTGGCGGCGTATGCACTCATTATTTCAGAAAAGGTACACCGCACCATTGTGGGATTGGCTGGGGCTATGCTCATGATCCTGCTGGGAATACTTTCCCAGCAGCAGGCAATCAGTCATATCGATTTCAATACTCTGGGCCTGCTCATCGGCATGATGATCATTGTGAACATTACCAGTGAAACGGGGCTGTTCAATTTCCTGGCGGTCTGGGCGGCCAAGAAGGTCCAGGCCAAGCCCATTGCTTTGCTGGTGGCGTTATCCATCATCACCATGATATGTTCGGCTCTGCTGGATAATGTGACGACGGTACTGCTCACGGTTCCCATCACCTTCAGCATCACTTCTCAGCTCAAGGTGGATGTGAAGCCTTTTTTGATTTCCCAGATCCTGGCTTCGAACATTGGCGGAACGGCAACCCTTATCGGGGATCCGCCGAATATTATGATCGGCAGTGCGGTAGGGTTGGATTTCATGGCATTCATTTCCAATCTTACGGGCATCTGCATCGTGATTTTCGCTGTCACTGAGCTGCTGCTCGTTCTCATTTACAATAAGGGGCTCCATACCACGGAGGAACTGCGGGGCCAGGTCATGCACCTGCAGGCGGACAAGCAGATCACCAATCCGGTGCTGCTGAAAAAATGCCTGTTTGTATTGGCGGTCACGATTTTTCTGTTTGTGACCCACAGTCTGCTGCATCTGGAAACGGCTACGGCTGCACTGACAGGCGCCAGCCTGCTGCTGCTCATCAGTTATTCCCGGGATGAATCCATGATTACCAAGGTGCTGAGCAAGGTGGAATGGCTGGCTATCTTCTTTTTCGCCGGCCTGTTCATCCTGGTGGGGGCCCTGGTGGAGACCGGTGTGATCAGCATGCTGGCCGCCGAGGCGGTGAAGCTCACCAACGGCAATCTGAATGCGACGGCCATGCTCATCCTGTGGATGAGTGCAATAGCCTCGGCCTTCATTGACAATATTCCCTTTGTGGCTACGCTCATCCCCCTCATCAAGGATATGGGGGCCATGGGGATTACGAACCTGGATCCTCTCTGGTGGTCTCTTTCCCTGGGAGCCTGTCTGGGCGGCAACGGCACTCTCATCGGGGCCAGTGCCAACGTGGTGGTGGCTTCCATGGCGGCCCAGCGGGGACAGCAGATTTCTTTTCTCGGTTTTATGAAAATAGCCTTCCCGCTCATGCTGATTTCCATTGTGATCAGCAGTGCCTATATCTGGCTGCGTTACCTTTGATGCTTGACGCGGCCGCAGCGGATAGGATATAATACAAAATAGTGCATAGCTTTGCTATGCAGCAAAATCCCATGAAGCAGAATAGTAGGGGCTTCTCCTGAGGACAGAAAGCCGGCGGTGGATGCGAGCCGGACCAGGATACCTTGAACTCGCTGCGGAGGAGCGGCCGGTGCGGTGTCTTTTGCGGACGCTGGGCGGGCTGACGCTGATCCCGTTAAGATCAAGAGAGGACAGCAATGCTGTCAATCAGGGTGGTACCGCGATATCATCGTCCCTGGCTGTAAAAAGCCAGGGCTTTTTTTATTGTTGAAACGGCTGGGAAGACAACAGCTGAACTTTGAGGAGGAAACAGGATGGAAAGATATGCACCGCAGGAAATTGAGAAGAAATGGCAGGCAAAGTGGCAGGAGGAGCATGCCTATACCACGGAAATGGATCGCACGAAGCCGGAATACTACGTGCTGGAGATGTTCCCCTATCCATCGGGCAATCTCCATATGGGACATGTGCGCAATTACTCCATCGGTGATGTGCTGGCCCGCTACAAGACCATGGCAGGCTATAATGTACTGCATCCCATGGGCTTTGATGCCTTTGGCATGCCGGCGGAAAACGCGGCTATCAAGCATGGCGTGAAGCCCTCGGACTGGACCTATTCCAATATTGAGAATATGAAGCGCCAGCAGCGGGAGATGGGGCTTTCCTATGATTGGGACCGGGAGGTGGAGACCTGCCGTCCGGAGTATTATCGCTGGACCCAGTGGCTGTTCGAGCTCTTCTATAAAAAGGGCCTGGCCTACAAGAAAAAGGCATCGGTGAACTGGTGCGATACCTGCGGGACCGTACTGGCCAACGAGCAGGTCATCGACGGCAAGTGCTGGCGCTGTGATTCCGATGTGGTGAAGAAGGACCTTTCCCAGTGGTTCCTGAAGATTACGGACTATGCTGATGTACTGTTGGAGGATCTGAAGGAGCTCAAGGGCTGGCCGGAACGGGTCAAGACCATGCAGGAGAATTGGATCGGCCGCAGTGAGGGCCTGGAATTCAATATCGATGTGCCGGAACTGGGGGAGAAGCTGGCAGTTTATACCACCCGTCCGGATACGGCCTATGGAATCACTTTCGTAGCCCTGGCCGCAGAGCATCCCATTGTGGAAAAGCTGCTGCAGAACAATCCGAAGGCAGCGGATATCCGGGCGTTCTGCACAAAGGCCCGCAATCAGTCAGATCTGGAGCGCACCTCCAGCGAATCGGAAAAGGAAGGCATCTTCACCGGCGTTTATGCAGTCAATCCCTTCAACGGCAACAAGGTGGAGCTCTGGGTGACCAATTATGTGCTGGCTGAGTATGGCACCGGGGCCGTCATGGGCGTTCCCTCCGGCGATCAGCGCGACTGGATGTTTGCCAAGAAATACAATCTGCCTATTATCCTGACTCTGCAGCCCAAGGATACAGAGCTGAAGCTGGAGGATATGACCGCGGCTTATACGGATAAGGATGGTGTGCTGGTGAATTCCGGCAAATTCACGGGCATGGAGATGCACAAGGCCATGTCAGCCATCATTGATGAGGCGGAAGCCCAGGGCTTCGGCAAGCGCCAGGTCAACTACCGACTGCGTGACTGGCTCATTTCCCGCCAGCGTTATTGGGGTGCGCCCATTCCGGTCATCTACTGCCCTCACTGCGGTGAGGTGCTGGTACCGGAGGAGGAACTGCCGGTACGGCTGCCGGAGGATGTGAAATTCGAGCAGGGGGCGGTATCTCCGCTGGCGCAGTCCGCGTCCTTCGTGAACTGCACCTGCCCGAAATGCGGCGGCCCGGCAAAACGGGAAACAGATACCATGGATACTTTTATCTGCTCCTCCTGGTATTATCTGCGCTATACGGATCCCCACAATGCAGAGAAGCCCTTTGCCCGGGACAAGGTGAATTATTGGGCGCCTGTGGATCAGTATATCGGCGGCATTGAGCATGCAATCCTGCATTTGCTCTATTCCCGGTTCTTTACCAAGGTGCTGAAGGATGCAGGGCTGGTGGATTTCAACGAGCCATTCAGAAATCTGCTGACACAGGGCATGGTCATCAAGGATGGCTCCAAGATGAGCAAGTCCAAGGGCAATGTGGTATCCCCGGAGGAAATCATTGGGAAATACGGTGCGGATACAGCCCGGCTCTTCATTCTCTTTGCGGCTCCGGTGGAGCGCGACCTGGAATGGAGCGATCAGGGGGTAGAGGGAGCCTATCGTTTCCTGAACCGCGTATGGCGCATTGTGGGTCATTTTGAGGATAAGATCAAGGCTGCTTCGGACACCTATGATGTGAGCACCCTTACCAGCGAGGAAAAGGAACTGCGCCGCATCCTCCATGTGACATTGCAGAAGGTTACGGATGATCTGGGCGACCGGTTCATGTTCAATACGGCGATAAGCTCTATCATGGAGCTGGTGAATGCCTTCTATGGCTTCCAGGAGTCCACTACGGTGAATGGCGGCCTGGTGCGGGAGGTATCGCTGAACATCATCAAGATGCTGGCGCCTTTTGCACCTCATATGACAGAGGAGCTTTGGAGCCGCATCGTTGGCAATGGCAGCGTCCATAAGCAGCGCTGGCCCCAGTATGATGCATCGGCCATGGTGCAGGCAGAGGTGGAGATCGTGCTGCAGATCAACGGCAAGGTCCGTGACAAGCTGGTTGTGGCCGCGGATCTGAGGCGTGAGGAAATGCAGCAGGCCGCCCTGGCCCAGCCGCGGGTACAGGAGCTCACCGCAGGCAAGACCATCGTAAAGACCATCTGCGTACCAGGAAAATTAGTGAATATCGTTGTGAAATAAAGCAGCAATGCTGCCGCTGTCAGGTGCCTGGATGGGCCTTTGACGGCGGCAGTATTTTTATGCGGGAGAGATGGATTTCTGTTTTACTCATTTCATTGGGTACTTTTTCCGTCAGAAAAATAAATATTACCGTCAGCAGGATTTTTATGGATGAATGTCAAAATTAACATTGTTATGTAGGTCATAAGGATATGTTCGCAAAATGAGCCAGGAGGAGCGATACCAGTGTTAAAGCAGTATGCCATAGAGGATTTAAAGGCCGGCATGGTGGTGGGACATCCCATCTATGCAGAGGATGCAACGATTTTGATTGGGGAGGGAACGCCCCTCACAAATAAATTGATTTTTTCCTTGCTGGAACGTCCTATTTTTTCTGTATATATTCATGAGCCGGATCCGGTAGAGCCGGCTGCAGCGGTACAACCAGGGGAGACGGCGCAGCCATCTGCGGAGTCATCGGCAGCGGCGCAGCCGGAATATCTGTTGGATGAGCATTATGTGCGCTGTTACCTGGACGTATTCGAGGAACTGCGGGTACTCTTTGCCCGGGCGCTGAAGAGCGGCGAGGTGGATATGGAGGTCGTGGGAAATCTGGCTGCCAGTGGCTTGCTTATGCAGCTGTGCGATGGAGCGAAGGCAGTCACGCAGATCCATAACATGGTGCGGGATGGGGAGTATCTGCTGCATCACAGCATCCATGTTTCTATTTTGGCGGGGCTCATGGGAAAATGGCTGCGGATGCCCCGTGCGCAGCGGCAGAAGCTGATTATTTCCGGGCTTATCCATGACGTGGGCAAGCTGCGGATTTCCAATGATATACTGAATAAAGCGGGTCGGTTGACCAGTACGGAGCTGAAGCTGGTCCGCCGTCATGCGGAGCTGGGCTATGAAATGCTGCGGTATGGTCAGCTTCGGGAGGAGACGGATATCCTCATGGGAGTGCTGCAGCATCATGAGCGCAATGATGGCTCGGGCTATCCGCATGGAACCAAGGCGGCAGAAATCAATGATTTTGGCCGTATTCTGGCTATTGCCGATATATATGATGCCATGGCCGCGAATCGGGTCTATGCAAAGAAGAAAAATCCCTTTGAGGTTTTTGGCGTGCTTTCTGATGATATCATGAATGGGCGGTTGGATACGGAGTATGGGGTTTTGTTCATCCGCAAAATATGTCATGCGTTGAATGGCAGCTGGCTTAAGCTGTCCAATGGCAAGCGGGCCAAGATTGTCTATATTGATGACAGCCGTATGAGCGCACTGCCTGTTGTGCAGACGCCGGATGGGGAGTTCCTTGATTTGAACAATACTTCCGGGGTAAAGATTACGGCACTGCTGAATTCACAGGAACTCCATGATGAAAGCTGAGATTATCCAATAACATACAGCATTACCGGGTCCAGGGGCGGCTAGTGCAGAGAAACTGAGGGGAGTCTTTAAGGCTCCCCTTTTTTATAGCCAAAAGGTCATGGGTGTGATATAATGAAAAGGTCTAGGAAGATGGTCCGTGCATAAGGAGTTCCAGAATGACTTATTTAACAGAAACATTGAGCATAGACATGTATGCTTTTTTTATGCTGCTCTTCATTTATATCATGTCCCGGCGCCGTGGCGACAGGATCTCCCATCAGCGGAAGATCTTTCACCGTATGGTTGCTGCGGCAATGCTGCTGCTGGCAGCTAATGCAGGGACCTGTTTTACTGCGGCCTGCAACCTGGTCCTGCTGGAACAACTGGTCTGGTTTTTTGCTTATCTGCTGTATATCCCCATATTATGGATGGCCTTCCGGTATTTCCGCTGTAATATCTTTTCCGTAAAAGGACAGGGACAGGGGTGGTTATGGGGCATGGGAAGCCTGTGCCTGATGGATGGCCTGCTGACCCTGTCAACGCCATGGACCGGCTGGTATTACCTCTTTGATGGACAGGGAATCTATCATCGTGGTCCGTGGTTTGCGCTGCATCTGCTGCTCCTTTCCCTGGGTATCCTTGTCCTGGCAGTGATGGCGCTGCGCTTTCATCGCCGGCTTGATGCATCCCGGTTCTATTCGCTGCTGTTTTTTCTGGTTCCGCCGGGGCTCTGTGCCGGGCTGCTGCTGCTGACAGGAGCTAATCTGGTTGCCGGGGGCATTGCTTTTTCCCTTATGGTCATTTTTGTGACGATCCAGAGCCGGGATCTGATTACAGACTTCCTTACCGGTGCCTGCAATCGCCGTCAGCTGGAATGGATCCTGCAGGAGCGTATCCGCAATGCGGAGCAGCAGGGATTTGCCGCCATCATGGTGGATATCGATTCCTTTAAGCGGATCAATGATGAATACGGGCATGATGCCGGAGATGATGCGCTGCGCAATACGGCGGATATCCTGCGCCGCTGCGTGCGGCTTCGGGACGTGGTCGCCCGGTATGGGGGCGATGAATTCTGGGTGGTCATCAGCGGGCAGCTGCAGGCGGCTGAGCTGATGGGCATTGTGCATCGTATTGAGGCTGAGCTGCGCTATTTCAACGAATTTTCCGCGAAGCCTTATCATTTGAGCCTGAGTATGGGCTATGGCGTTTATGATCCAGCATCCGGGATGGATGCGCAGCAGTTTCAAAAGCATATTGACGGGCTTATGTACAGTCAAAAAAAAGCCCATCATCAGGAGTGCCGCCGCCAGGAGGATCGGGTGCAGAAAAATTGACATGGCGGAAGATGCTGTGCTATAATTTAGAGCTGTATAAAGGCAATGACAAAGAGGAGTACGCATGGTCTGACAGCCAAGAGAGAGAACCGCTGGTGGGAGGTTCTTCTGGAGATCTGCGGAAGGTAGCTTTGGAGCCGCCAGGCTGAACGGAGTAGGCCTGGACGCGGATGCGGCGTTAGGCGCAGAGCCGTGCGGCAGGCACGGGAACTTAGGTGGTACCACGAAAGCAGGTCCTTTCGTCCTTTGCGGGCGGGAGGGCTTTTATTTTGCATTTTATTAGGAGGCAATTCAATGGAAGAGAACAACATTCCGAAGGTCTATGACCCCAAATCCTTTGAGAAGAAATGGTATGAATACTGGGAGGAAAATAAGCTGTTCCACGCCGAGGTGGATAAGAGCAAGAAACCTTACAGCATCGTGATTCCGCCCCCGAATGTCACCGGGCAGCTGCATATGGGGCATGCACTGGACAATACCCTGCAGGATATCCTCATCCGCTGGCGCCGTATGCAGGGCTATAACACTCTCTGGATGCCAGGCTGCGATCACGCCGGCATCGCCACCCAGGCCAAGGTGGAGGGCGCACTGCGGGAAGAAGGCAAGACCCGCTATGACCTGGGCCGGGAGAAGTTCCTGGAACGGGTATGGGATTGGAAGGAAACCTATGGCAGCCGTATCATGTATCAGCTGCGTTCCCTGGGGGCTTCCTGCGACTGGGACCGGGAGCGGTTCACCATGGATGAAGGCTGTTCCAAGGCTGTGCGTGAGGTGTTTGTGAGCCTTTATGAAAAGGGGCTCATCTATCAGGGGACCCGTATCACGAATTGGTGTCCGCGGTGTAATACGGCATTGTCTGATATTGAGGTGGAGCATGAAAATGAGAACGGCCACCTCTGGCATCTGCGCTATCAGGTCGAGGGCACGGATCAGTACGTGCAGATTGCCACGACCCGGCCGGAAACCATGTTCGGCGATACCGGTGTGGCGGTGCATCCGGATGATGCCCGCTATAGGGATCTTGTGGGAAAAATGCTCATCCTGCCGGTGGTGAACCGCCGCATTCCGCTCTTTGCGGATGCCTATGTGGATCCGAAGTTCGGCACTGGCGCTGTCAAGGTCACGCCGGCCCATGATCCCAATGATTTTGAGATGGGTGAGCGCCACAGTCTCGAGCAGATCAAGGTCATCGAAAATGATGGCACCATGTCCAAGAATACCGGAAAATATGCGGGCATGGATCGCTACGAATGCCGCAAGGCCCTGGTCAGGGAACTGGAGGAAACCGGCGTATTGGTCAAGGTGGAAGAGCATGAGCATGCAGTAGGGCATTGCTCCCGCTGCCATACCACCGTGGAGCCGCTGGTGTCCAAGCAGTGGTTCGTAAAAATGGAATCCCTGGCCAAGCCGGCCATCGAGGCGGTGAAGAGCGGCAGGATCCAGTTCGTTCCGGAACGGTTCACGAAGATCTACTGCAATTGGCTGGAAAATATCCGCGACTGGTGCATTTCCCGTCAGCTCTGGTGGGGGCATCGCATTCCGGCCTGGTACTGCGAGGACTGCGGCGAGACCATCGTCTCCCGGGAGGATGTGACCAGCTGCCCCAAATGCGGCAGCCGGCATCTGCGCCGGGATGAGGACGTGCTGGACACCTGGTTCAGCTCCGGTCTCTGGCCTTTTGAGACCATGGGCTGGCCGGAAAATACGGAGGAGCTGAAGCAGTTCTATCCTACCAGCACACTGGTGACCGGCTATGACATCATTTTCTTCTGGGTGGCCCGCATGGTCATGATGGGGCTGGAATTCGGCAAGGACATCCCCTTCAGGCATGTGTTCATCCATGGGCTGGTGCGCGACAGCCAGGGCCGCAAGATGAGCAAGTCCCTGGGCAATGGCATAGATCCGGTGGAGGTCGTGGAGAAATACGGTGCGGATACCCTGCGGTTCATGCTCATTACGGGCAATACGCCGGGCAATGATATGCGCTTCTACTGGGAGCGGGTGGAATCAGCCCGCAACTTTGCCAATAAGCTTTGGAATGCTTCCCGGTTCATGCTCATGAATCTGGAGGGTTTTGATAAGAGCTTCGTGCCCGCAGCCGAGGATTATACCCTGGCGGATCGCTGGATCCTGAGCCGTTATGCCAAGACGGCCCGGGATGTGACGGAGAATCTGGAAAAATTCGAGCTTGGTGAGGCCGGCCGCATGATCTATGAATTCATCTGGAATGAGTTCTGTGACTGGTATATCGAACTGGCCAAAGCCCGCCTCTACGATAAGGAGAATCAGCGGCCGCGCCAGACGGCTCAGTATGTGCTGGGCTATGTACTGGAGCACACCCTGCGGCTGCTGCATCCCTTCATGCCCTTTATCACAGAGGAAATCTGGCAGCATATACCTCATGAGGGCAAGAGCGTCATGACGGCTGCCTGGCCGACGGCGGAGACGGCACTTATGGATGATGCCAGTGAGAATCATATGACGGCGATCATGGAGACCATCAAGACGGTGCGGAATCTGCGGGCTGAGGTAAATGCGGCACCTGGCAGGAAGAGCGAGGTCATTCTGCATTTTACAGATGCCAGGCTGCAGCAGGTCTTTGCGGCCAATGAGGGTTATTTGACGGTGCTGGCGGCAGCAGAGCCTGTCACGGTGCAGCCTGCTGAGGCTGAAAAGCCGGAAAATGCCATGGCCGGCGTGGTCAATGGGGTGGAGATCTATCTGCCACTGAAGGGACTCATCGATGTGGAAAAGGAGACGGCCCGCCTGAACAAGGAACTGGAAAATCTCAATAAGGAAGTCAAACGGCTGGAAGGCAAGCTTTCCAATCCGGGCTTCCTGGCCAAGGCACCGGAGGCTGTGGTGGCCAAGGAAAAGGAAAAGCAGCAGGGCTATGAGGAGAAGCGGACGGCAGTACAGGAACGCCTGGCTTATCTGGCAAAGCTTTGATTGAGATTGAGGGAAAAGAAATGAATTTTGCGCAGGCATTACAGTATCTGGAGGATCTCAACGTGTTCGGCAGTCAGCTGGGCCTGACCCGTATCCAGCAGCTCATGGAGCTGCTGGGCCGGCCCCAGGTGCAGTACCGGACCATCCATGTGACGGGAACGAATGGCAAGGGCTCTGTTACGGCCATGCTGGCCGGTATCCTGACCCAGTCGGGCATCCGTACGGGCATGTATGTGTCCCCGCATCTGCTATCCTATACGGAGCGCATGCAGATTGATGGGCAGACCATCAGTGAACAGGATTTTGCGGACAGCATTGCTGCGGCCCGGGCTGCAGCGGATAAAATGGTGGCGGGCGGGGCAGAGCAGCCCACCCAGTTTGAGATCCTCACCGCGGCGGCCTTCTGGTATTTCAAGCAGCAGTCCGTGGAATATGCGGTGATTGAGGTGGGCCTGGGCGGGCTGCTGGACTCCACCAACGTGATCACTCCGGAGGTATCCGTGATCACCAATGTGACCATGGAGCATGCGGATCGCTGCGGCGGTACGCTGGCGGGCATAGCCCATCACAAGGCGGGGATCATCAAGGCTGGCGTTCCCGTGGTCACCGCGGCCGCCGGGGAGCCTTTGAAGATCCTGCAGGCAGCCGCAGCGGAAAAAAACACCGATATCTTCATTGCGGGACAGGATTTTTCCTCTTCCTTTGTGAGCTTCGATGGGCAGGCTCAGCATCTGGAGTTCAGCTCCGGGCTGCTGGGAGCAGTGAAGGAGCCCTATGATCTGCAGATGCTGGGAGCCCATCAGATTGAAAACAGCGCGCTGGCCGTGATGACAGCCCAGCTGCTGCATAATACGGATGAACGCATCACGCCGGAAACCATTGCCTTGGCCCTGGCTATCACCAGCTGGCCGGGACGCTTTGAGCGAATGGATCAGGGCGGCCAGCGCATCATCATCGATGGGGCCCATAATCCTGATGGCATGCGGGCACTTCGCCAGAGCCTGGATCTTTATTACCCGGCCCAGGAACGGGTGATCCTGCTGGGAATCCTGAAGGATAAGGATATCCATACCATGCTGGAAACACTGCTGCGGCCCAATGATACGGTGGTGGTTACGGCGCCGAATTCCGAGCGGGCCTCAGATCCCGCCGTGGTAGCCAGGCAGATCCGCACCCAGCATGTGGAGGTGCAGCCTGACCCCGCCGAGGCCCTTTCCCGGGCCCTGGAGCTGGCCAATGGTGAACGGCTGCTCTGTGCGGCCGGGTCCCTGTATCTCATCGGGGGCATCCGGCAGCAGCTGCTGAATAAAAAAGAATAGAAAACAGGAAAACCAGTTATAAAGATAGAATATATCCTTGTAATTGGTTTTCTTTTTGTACAGCAATCGGGAAAGGTGAGATGATGTGAGTATAATGAAATCAAAGGGCACGCTGGATTTTTTGGCAGCGGGCGTTTTTTATGCGATATTGGCGGAGAGCTTTTTCATTGCGCTGTCGCCGGCGGCGGCGGAGATTGCCCTGCTGGTGGGCGTTGTTTTTTACGTTTTGCGCTTGCGGCTGGACAAGACCGTGCATTTCCGGCGGCTGCCGTTTGACTGGCCGGTGGTGATTTTTGCCCTCTGCGGTGCGGCTTCCATTGCCGTGTCCCCCAATCCCGCTTTCAGTTTCTACAATTATTACAATCTGGTGGGGGTGTATCTGCTGACCTATCTGCTGGTGGGGCAGAACGTTACCCGGCCGGAGCAGGTGCGCTGGATTGCGGGGGCCCTGGCGGCAGCCGCTGCCTGCGTGGTTCTCTATGGTTATTATCAATATATATTCGGCATTGATACCAGCGCCATGAAATGGGTGGATGGGGATGCCTTCCCGGAACTGAAGAAACGTGTTTTTTCCACCTGGGAGAATCCCAATATCCTGGCGGGGTATCTGGATGCGGCCATTTGCCTGGCCTTTGGCGTATTCCTGCAGGTCAGGGAGAAACGGCAGCGGCTGTTTTTGGGTGCCGGCATGGTGCTGCTGGCCCTTTGCCTGGCCATGACCTACGCCCGGGGCGCCTGCCTCACCATAGCGGTGGTGCTGGCAGGCTACGGCGTGCTGAAAAATCGGAAGATCCTGCTGGCGGTGGTGCTGCTGGGGGCAGCCATTCTGGCAATGGACTCAGCGCTGGCCGAGCGGCTGGTGTCGGTATTCACGAAGATGGATACCTCATCGGAAATGCGCCTGGCCTTCTGGGAGAGCACACTGGCCATGATCATGGATCATCCGCTGCTGGGCATTGGCTGGGGAGCCTACTGGATGGTCTATCCGGAGTATGACTTTTACATCAATGACGCAGCAATCCGCATTGTCCATGCCCATAATATCTATCTGAACTATGCGGCGGAAATCGGCATTGCCGGAGCCCTGGCCTATTTTACCTGGTTCTTCGGCACCATGGGAATGGCGCTGCGCTCGAAGAATTATCGGTCATCCGAGCTGCTCAACGGCCTGCTGCTGGGCATTGGACTGGCACTGGTGTCCGTGGCTCTGAACGGCATCACTGACGATGTATTGTTCAATATTCCGTCTTCCATGCTGCTCTGGTTCCTGTGTGCATTGGCAGCGGTCATTGAAAAGAAGATGTAACGGAGGTTTCACATTGAAAGAACAGGCAGCAATATCCAAGGCGACCATTGATCGTCTGCCCCTTTATTTTCGTACACTGCGCCTGGCGCAGGATGAAGGCATAGATATCATATCCTCGGAGGAACTGGGGCGGCGGCTCAGCATTACAGCGGAGCAGATCCGCAAGGACCTGGCTTCCTTTGGACAGTTTGGCAAAAAGGGCGTGGGCTACTATGTGAATGAGCTCAAGCGCAATGTGGGGGAGATCCTGGGGCTGGACAATCACTGGAATATCGCGGTGATCGGCATTGGCCATCTGGGCGCAGCTCTGGCCAATTATCAGAATTTCATATCCCTGGGGTTCAATCTGGTGGCACTTTTCGATCAGGATCCCGCCGTGATCGGTCGGACTGTAAACCATGTGCGGGTGGACGACATCGCCCGGCTGGCGGAAATCGTACGGCAGCGACGGATTCATATCGGCATCATCGCCGTGCCGGCGGCCTTTGCCCAGGGGGTAGCGGATCAGCTGGTAGCGGCTGGTGTGCGGGGCATATGGAATTTTGCCCCCATAAAAATGGCTGTTCCTGACTCTATGCATATTGTCAACGAGGACCTGTCCGTGGGACTCAGCAGTTTGTCCTATCATATTACACGTAAATAAGCTGTATCTATGGGAAAAACCCCTTGGAATAAAGAGACCATTCCAAAAAGCTATAAGCTTTTTTCTGGATTTCTGATTTGGGTGGAAGCCGTGAAAATATCTATCTTGACGGCGTTTCCTTGGAGTGGTATTCTTGTTCATGAGGTATAATAATTGATACATATTACTATAATAACCTATGCTTATAGGAGATAATAGCCAACAGTTATTATTGGTATCCGTTGTCCCTCTTTTGTAGGGTTGGCATAGTACCACTGTATCAGAAAAATACAGTCCCCTAGCAGGACTGGTGAGGGAGGATTTTCAATGATTGATATTCTCAATCGCGTACGCAACAAGGAATTGCAGGCAAAGATCGTTACGGCTGAAGAGGCCGCAGCCTATATCAAGCCAGGCATGAATGTTGGTACGAGCGGATTCACCCCGTCCGGGTATCCGAAGGCTGTTCCTTTGGCGCTGGCTGAGCGCATGAAAAAGGACCCCTTTAAAATCAATTTGTGGACTGGTGCATCCACTGGCCAGGAGCTTGACGGCGCAATGGCAGAGGCCCATGGCATTGCTTTCCGCATGCCGTACCAGACAAATAAGACCCTGCGGGCAGAGATCAATGCCGGCGAGGTGGATTACTGTGACCTGCATCTGAGCGAATCAGCCCAGCTGGCTCGTTATGGATATCTTGGCGGCAAGATCGATGTAGCTATTGTGGAGGCTTGTGCCATCACAGAAGAAGGCAATATCATCCCGACGACTTCCATGGGCAATTCGGCGTCCTATGTGCAATCTGCTGATGTGGTCATCGTTGAGGTAAATGTAACCCAGCCGCTGGAACTGGAAGGCATGCATGATATCTATGTGCCGCTGGATCCACCGCATCGTCTGCCGATTCCGCTGGTAAAGGCCAATGACCGCATCGGTACGCCGTACATTCCCTGCACGCCGGACAAGATCAAGTTCATTGTTCCGTGCGATATCAAGGATCATACGCGTCCCTTTGGTGAGATTGATGAGAATTCCAAGAAGATGTCTCATTATTTTGTTGAGTTCCTGCAGCAGGAGATCAAAGCCGGCCGTATGCCGAAGAACCTTCTGCCGCTGCAGTCCGGCGTGGGCAATGTTGCCAATGCTGTAATCAGCGGTTTCGTTGATTCGGATCTCAAGGATCTCTCGGTTTATACCGAGGTCATCCAGGATGGCATGTTTGACCTTATCGATGCCGGCAAGCTGAGCTTCGCATCCGGTACGGCGCTGTCGCCTTCACCGGAAGGCCTGGATCGCTTCTACAAGAATATCAAGGAATACCGTAAGCGCATTGTGCTGCGGCCTCAGGAGGTTGCCAACAGCCCGGAGGTTGCCCGCCGCATCGGTATCATTGCCATGAATACGGCCATTGAGGCAGATATCTACGGCAATGTGAATTCTACCCACATCATGGGTACCAAGATGATGAATGGTATCGGCGGTTCCGGCGACTTTGCCCGCAACGCGTACCTCACGACCTTCTTCACGGCCTCCACAGCCAAGAACGGTCTGATTTCCTCCATAGTGCCGATGGTTTCCCATGTGGACCATACGGAGCACGATGTGGATATCATCGTCACCGAGCAGGGCCTGGCAGATCTCCGCGGTCTGTCCCCGAAGAAGCGCGCCAAAGAAGTCATTGAGAAGTGCGCGCATCCGGATTTCAAGCCTATGCTCCAGGATTATTTTGAGAGAGCTGACGCTGCGACTAAACATGCCCAGACACCGCATATCATCAAGGAAGCGCTGTCCTGGCATGAAAGATTTATAGAGACTGGTACAATGAAGAAATAAGAGGATTTTCGCAATTCTCGTAGAAAGTATCAGCAGAATGACTTTATGAAGAAGGAAAAATAGGAGGTTTATTTCTACTATGAGCAATGAAAAAATCCAAGCTGAATTGGCTGCCTATGAAGCCAGTGTACAGAAGGCAATTGCACGTTTCCCGGAACGCCCGCATCTTCCTGAGCAGCGTCTCTACACGCCGCTGGATATCAAGGATACGGACTATGCAGAGGAGATCAGCTTCCCTGGTGTATATCCCTATACCCGCGGCGTACAGCCGACCATGTATCGTGGCCGTTTCTGGACGATGCGCATGTATGCAGGTTTCTCCACAGCTGAGGAATCCAACAAGCGTTACCGCTATCTGATCGAATCCGGCGCTACGGGCCTTTCCTGCGCATTTGACCTTCCGACGCAGATCGGCTATGACTCCGATGATGATATCTCCGAGGGCGAGGTAGGCAAGGTTGGTGTTGCCATCGACTCCCTGGCTGATATGGAAATCCTCTTCGACAAGATCGATCTCGGCAAGGTTTCCACCTCCATGACCATCAATGCACCGGCCTCCGTACTGCTGGCTATGTACATTGCTGTTGCTGAGAAGCAGGGCGTCACTCCGGATCAGCTCAAGGGCACGATCCAGAACGATATCCTGAAGGAGTATGCAGCCCGCGGTACGTATATCTTCCCGCCGCGTCCTTCCATGCGTCTCATCACGAACATCTTTGAATTCTGTTCCAAGAATGTACCGAAATGGAATACAATTTCCATCTCCGGCTATCATATCCGCGAGGCAGGTTCCACGGCTTCCCAGGAAATCGCTTTCACCATCGCTGATGGTATCGCTTATGTTGAAGCAGCTATCAAGGCCGGCCTCAACGTGGATGATTTCGCTGGCCGCCTTTCCTTCTTCTGGAATGCGCATAACAACGTTCTCGAAGAGGTCGCAAAGTTCCGTGCTTCCCGCCGCGTATGGGCTAAGGTCATGAAAGAACGCTTCCATGCCCAGAAGCCGAAATCCATGATGCTGCGTGTTCATACCCAGACAGCAGGCTCCATGCTTACTGCTCAGCAGCCGAACAACAACATCGTCCGTGTTGCACTCCAGACAGCAGCTGCTGTCATGGGCGGCACCCAGTCCCTCCATACGAATTCCCGCGACGAAGCGCTGGCTCTGCCGACTGAGGAATCCGTAATGATCGCTCTGCGTACGCAGCAGATCGTTGCTTACGAGAGCGGCCTGGCTGATGTCATCGATCCGCTGGCAGGCTCCTACTATGTTGAGGCTCTGACCAACAAGATCGAGGCTGAGGCTTGGGATTACATCAAGAAGATCGACGAGATCGGCGGCGCTGTTGCAGCCATCGAGAAGGGCTACATCCAGAAGGAAATTCAGGACAGTGCTTACAAATGGCAGATGGATGTTGAGTCCGGTGCCAAGACCATCGTCGGCGTCAATAAATTCCAGATTGAAGAAGAAGCTCCGAAGAATCTGCTGCGCGTAGATGCTTCTGTGGGTGAAAAGCAGAAGGCTAAGCTGGCTGAGATGAAGGCTAAGCGTGACAATGCTGCTGTTGAGGCTGCACTGGCTGAGCTTGAAAAGGCCTGCAGCGATGAGAACGAAAACCTCATGCCGCACATCCTCAAGGCCGTCAGAACCTATGCAACGCTGGGCGAAATCTGCGGCGTAATGCGTAAGGTATTCGGCGAATATGAAGCTCATGTAAGTCTTTAATGCAAAGTAGATTTGGAGGGATTCGAAAATGGAAAAACGTATCAGAGTATTAGTAGCAAAACCTGGCCTCGATGGTCATGACCGCGGTGCAAAGGTTGTAGCCCGCGCCCTGCGTGATGCAGGCTTCGAGGTTATCTATACGGGCCTTCGTCAGACTCCGGAGCAGATTGCTGAAGCAGCATTGCAGGAGGATGTTGACGTAGTAGCGATGAGCATCCTGTCGGGCGCTCATCCCCATCTTTTCCCGAAAGTCGTTGACCTCGTAAGAGGCAAGGGCATGAAGGACACGCTGATCATCGGCGGCGGCGTTATTCCGGAAGGCGATATCCCGGCTCTTAAAGAGGCCGGCATCGCTGAGGTATTCACGCCGGGAACTCCTACCACGGCAATCGTGGATTTCATCAAGAACAACGTAAAATAATGGTATAGGCAATGCCCTCTTGGATTTTTCTTAGAGGGCAAGCCTTTTTCATGGCAAAGGGTGGTGCAGGAAATGGACATTGCACAGGAACTTTTAAACGGAAACCGGTTAGCCTTATCGCGCGCGATTACCGCAATTGAGAATGAATACGATGAAGCCACGGAAATCATGAAAGCGCTTTATCCGCATACCGGCCACGCTTTTGTCCTGGGAATCACGGGCCCTCCGGGTGCGGGGAAAAGCACTCTGACCGATAAACTTGCGAGGGAATATCGCGAGCAGGGAAAAACCGTAGGCATTATAGCAGTTGACCCGACCAGCCCGTTTTCCGGCGGTGCCATTTTAGGTGACCGCATCCGTATGAATGGACTGACCCTCGATGAGGGCGTATTCATCCGGAGCATGGGAACACGCGGCAGTCTTGGCGGGCTGTCCCATAAGACGGCCGATGCCGTCAAGGCACTGGATGCTTTTGGCAAGGATATCATCTTTGTCGAGACCGTTGGTGTCGGACAGTCAGAGGTCGATATCGTCAAAGCGGCGGATACGACCATGGTAGTGCTGATCCCAGGCATGGGTGATGATATCCAGGCCATCAAGGCGGGCATACTCGAAATCGGAGATGTCTTCGCTATCAACAAGGCGGATCACGACGGGGCTGATAAGCTGGTGACAGAAATCAACATGATGCTGGATCTCGATGGCGTAATGAAGGAATGGCGTCCGCCAATCCAGAAGGTCATCGCTAACCAGAATATCGGTGTGACGGAAATCATCAGTCTCATTGAAAAGCACCATGAGCACATCAAGGCAAATGGGCAGCTGACTCAAAGGCGTACAGAACGTACAAAGAATGAAATGCTTGATATTTTGAACAGCGGAATTGGTTCCTACATCACACGAAATATCGTTGATAATGGTAAGCTTGATGGACTGGTAAAGGACATCAAGGCCCATAAAACAGATCCTTATACGGTGGTTGGAAATATCATGCGCAGCATGTTGAAATAAACGGAAAGAAATCATAGGAGGTAATAAAATGTTTAAAATTTTAGGCGTAGACCATATTGGGGTAGCTGTAAGCGATCTTAAGGAAACCCAGAACTTCTGGACCACGGCTCTTGGCCTTGATTGCACTGGTGAAGAAGTCGTATCGGAGCAGAAGGTAAAGACCAGCTTCAATCCCACCGGCAATGGCAGTGAGATCGAGCTTCTTGAGGCTACGGAAGAGGACAGCCCGATTGCAAAATTCATCGCTAAAAATGGCGGCCGCGGCGGCATCCAGCATATCGCTCTGCGGGTGGATGACATCGAAGCAGCCATCGCTGATCTTCAGGAAAAAGGCGTTCGCATGATCGACACGAAGCCGCGCTATGGTGCCGGCGGTGCGAGCATTGCCTTCGTACATCCGAAATCTTCCTATGGTGTACTTGTTGAGCTTTGCCAGCACAAGTAATTATTACGTGGTCTTAAAACCTACTTGTAAAAATTTTTACATTGAGGTAAAATAATGGTGTAAGTTCATTACAAGCTATTTAGGAGGTAGAAAATGGCTACTGTTCAGGAAAAAATTGATCTTATGAACGCCAAAAAAGAGCATATTCTGCAGGCTGGCGGCGAAAAGCGCGTCGAGAAGCAGCATGCGAAGGGCAAAATGACGGCCCGTGAACGCATTGAAATGCTCTTTGATGAAGGAACCTTTGTAGAACTGGATCAGTTCGTAAAGCATCGCTGCACGAACTTCGGTCAGGAAAAGAAGGATCTTCCGGCAGAGGGTGTTGTTACCGGGTATGGTACGGTGGACGGCCGCCTTGTTTATGCCTACGCACAGGATTTTACCGTTGAAGGCGGTTCCCTGGGTGAGATGCATGCCAAGAAGATCTGGAAGGTTCTCGATCTTGCAATGAAGATGGGGGCACCGGTTATCGGCATCAACGATTCGGGCGGAGCCCGTATCCAGGAAGCTGTCGATGCACTTTCCGGTTACGGCGGGATTTTCTATAGAAATACAGCGGCATCCGGCGTGATTCCGCAGATCTCGGTCATCATGGGACCCTGTGCCGGCGGCGCAGTTTACTCCCCGGCTATCACGGACTTCATCTACATGGTGAAGAATACCAGCCAGATGTTCATCACTGGCCCGGCAGTCATCAAATCCGTTACTGCTGAAGAAGTTACCGCTGAGGCTCTTGGCGGTGCTATGACCCATAACTCCACTTCCGGTGTAGCACATTTCGCTGCTGAGAACGAAGAGGACTGCATCAAGCAGATCCGTTATCTGCTCGGCTTCCTGCCCAGCAACAACATGGAGGATGCTCCGCTGGTAGCAACAGAGGATGATCCTTCCCGCATGGATGAAAGCCTGGATACGGTTGTTCCGGATAATCCGAATGCACCTTATGATATGAAGGATGTCATCCGTTCCATCGTCGATGATGGTGAGTTCTATGAGGTGCATGAGCATTTCGCCAAGAATGTCATCACCTGCTTTGCCCGCTTTGATGGCCGTTCTGTTGGTATCATTGCAAATCAGCCGGCAGTCATGGCTGGCTGCCTGGATATCGATGCTTCGGATAAAGCTGCCCGCTTCATCCGTTTCTGCGATGCCTTCAACATTCCGCTGGTGAACCTGGTGGATGTACCGGGCTTCCTGCCTGGCGTGAACCAGGAATATGGCGGAATCATCCGTCATGGTGCCAAGATGCTTTACGCATACAGCGAGGCTACCGTGCCGAAGGTTACCCTGATCACCCGTAAGGCTTATGGCGGATCCTACATCGCTATGTGCTGCCGCGAGCTGGGCGCTGACCAGGTCATGGCCTGGCCGTCTGCTGAGATCGCTGTTATGGGACCGGCTGGTGCCGCTAACATCATCTTCCGCAAGGATCCGGATGTGGCCCAGAAAACTGCTGAATATGTGGAAGAATTTGCAACTCCGTACAAGGCAGCCGAGCGCGGCTATGTTGATATGATCATCGAGCCGTCTGAATCCAGACCGCGTATCATCACGGCGCTGAATGCTCTGGCTAGCAAGCGCGAAACGAGTCCGGCAAAGAAGCATGGAAATATTCCATTGTAATGGGGGACTTTCTAATGACAATTGATGCAAAGGAAATCAGCCCGGAAGTCGTTGCAGCCATTTCCGCTGCAGTTCAGATGATGGTTGGCAAAAAGGTTGTAGCGGTACGCATCCAGCGCAGTGAAGGCTGGGTTATGCTGGGCCGTCACAGCGTTCTTGCTTGATTTCATATTTTATCCGAAAAATTATGATGCTTTGGAGGAATTCAAATGAAAAAGTTCAATATCAAAGTCAACGGCGCTGCTTATGAAGTAGAGGTCGAAGAAGTAAAGGCAGCTCCGAAGGCTGCTGCTCCTGCTCCGAAGGCTGCTCCGGCACCGGCTCCGGCACCGAAGGCTGCTCCGGCTCCTGCTCCGGCGAAGGCTGCTGTAGCTGCTGCTGCTGGCGAGAGCACGGTTACGGCTCCGATGCCTGGCAAGATCATCAAGCTCGTAGCTTCCGAAGGTCAGGCTGTACAGCCCGGCGATGTTCTGCTCATTCTTGAAGCCATGAAGATGCAGAATGAAATCACGGCAGAGGCTGCCGGCACGGTCAAGGCTTTCAATGTAGCTGCAGGCCAGAGCGTCAAAGTTGGCGATTCCCTCGTCATCCTTGGCTGATTCCTTTTGGGAATAACGAATACAGAAGAGGTGCTTCCTTCCGGGGAGGCGCCTCTTTTTTATGGAAATATCCGCCAGGCCATGATAAAATGAAAGGGAATAAAGCAGAGGGGGAGTTTTTGTGGCAAAAAGCATTACGGAAGTATTAGGCATAGAATATCCGATTATCCAGGGTGCGATGGCCTGGATTTCAGATGCGGGCATGGCCGCCGCGGTATCTAATGCGGGGGGTGCCGGTATCATTTCCGCCGGCGGACGTACGACGGATTATGTGCGGGAGGAGATCCGCAAGGCGAAGAAGCTCACCGCGAAGCCCTTTGGGGTGAATGTGATGCTCATGGCACCCAACCGGGATGAGATCGTACAGGTCATCTGTGAAGAAAAGCCGGCCTTTGTGACCCTGGGCGCGGGCAATCCGGTGCCATATTTCGAGGCTTTCCATGCTGCCGGCATCAAGGTGCTGCCTGTGGTTCCCAATGTAAAACTGGCCAAGCGGGTGGAAAAGGCTGGGGCCGATGCCATGGTGGCTGAGGGTATGGAAGCGGGCGGCCATATCGGTATGCTCACCACTATGGCGCTGATGACCCAGGTGATCCCGGAAGTGCAGATTCCGGTGGTGATGGCTGGCGGCTTTGCTGACGGAAGAGGCCTGGCAGCAGCACTGCTCATGGGGGCAGCCGGGGTACAGATCGGAACAAGGTTCCTGGTAGCCGCGGAATGCCCGGTCCATGACAATATGAAGCAGAAGCTCATCGAGGCGGTGGATACGGATACCATCGTCACAGGCCAGACCATCGGCGGCGCTGTACGGGGCATCAGAAACAAGTTCTCCCAGGAGTTCGTAGAGCTGGAGCATTCCGGCAGGGCGGACAAGGAGACATTGCTGAAGCTGGCAACCGGCACCAACAAGCTGGCCGCAGTGGATGGTGATGTGGAAAACGGCATGATGCAGGCAGGCCAGAGCCTGCTGCCGCTGCAAAAAATCGAACCGGTGGCCGACATCATCAATTCGCTGGTACAGGAAGCCCGCCAGACCCTGCAGCAGGCAGTTACTCTGAAAATCTAAGCACAGCAAAAATCCCGATCGCAGGATCGGGATTTTTTTATTGGATGATATGTAATGTTGATATTATGTTATGGTGCTATTATGAGTATATAAATTGCTTATTTTGGTGATGTGATATATAATAGGGGAAACAGGTAAATTATTTTCAAGGAGGCCTTTATCATGAAGGATAAAAATTGTGGATATTGTATGGAGAATGAGCTTTTGGATCCCTTTGGCATTTTTATATGCGAGCTGCCGGCCAGTGTGCTGGTGCTTTTTAAGGAACAGAGCCATCTGGGACGCTGCATTGTGGCGGCCAAGGATCATAAAAGTGAGATCGTGGACATGACGCCGGAGGAGACCAGCGCCTTTTATGGGGATGTGCGCCGTGTAGCGGCCGCTGTCCGTAAGGCGTTCCAGCCGGACAAAATCAATTATGGCTCCTATGGGGATACCAGCGGGCATTGCCATGTACATATCGTGCCCAAATACAGGGACGGCTTTGAATGGGGCGGGACTTTTGCGATGAATCCGGATAAAAAATATCTTTCTGATGCGGAATATAAGGACGTCATTGCTAAAATCAAGGCCGCTCTTTAAAGAAATATCGTTCCTTAAAAAAGGGCAGAAAAAAACTGCTGCGCCAATAGCTTGGGCAGCAGTTTTTTTCGATTTTATTCGGCAGCAGAAGCGACCTTGTTCAGGCCTTCCATGAGAGCGTCGATATCGATGCCGTGGGCAGAAGCACCCTGTTCGATATTTTCAAAACGGGCAGCGGCGCAGCCGAGGCAGCCCATGCCGGCATTCATGAACACTTCGGCTGTGTCCGGATATTTCTGGACAACTTCCATGATGCTCATTTCTTTTGTGATTGTCATAGTAAAAAACCTCCTAGTTATCTATTGGTTTGCTGACAAAAGCATTATATCATATTTTCCCGGGATTGGGACTGGTTTTTTCATTCTTTTAGCGGTACAATAAAAGCCGTGTATGGTAATGCCTGTTGTCTATAGGGGATGGCGGCTTTTTTTCTGGGCTTTATTGCAGGAAGGTTGTTATTTTTATGGGATTGATTGCTTTTTCTCTCGGAGATGCCGCGGGATATTTATATGGATGTATTGTGATGCTTGCTGTATTGGCAGGCTTGCTGGCTGCATGGATTGCAGTGCGGCTGCGGGGGGAGGATTTTTCCGTGGTGGTAGATTTCCTGCTCTGGGGCCTTCCAGCAGGGCTTCTGCTGGCACGGCTGGGCTATGTGGCGGGGCATTGGCAGCTGTACAGCGGCCAATGGCTGGATATCCTGCGGTTCTGGCAGGGCGGGATTTCCCTTTATGGCGGCGCTCTGGGTTTTTTGCTTGCCATCTGGCTGTATTGCAGCTGGAAAAGGCTTTCCTTCTGGCATTGGCTGGATATGCTGGCACCGGCGATGGTTCTGGGCTTAGCCATCAATGAGTTGGGGGTGTTTTTTACCCAGATGACGGTGGGAGCACCGCTGCCTTCGGATCTGCCCAATGACCATACCCTGGTGGAATATATCGACTATCGTTTTCGGCCCTCCGGCTTTGAAGATTATCAGTATTTCAAGCCGGTGGCCCTTTATCAGGCCGGCCTGCAGTTTTTGACACTGCTGGCCGCGGTACTGATTTCGCTGTTGGATAAAAACAGGCATCGTCTGGCTGCCGGGAGTGTTTTTCTGCTCAGCGGGGCGGCGGTGGCCTTTATCCGCTTTGGCTGCGACTTCTGGTATCTGTCCACTCAGCCCATCCATACGCTGCATTTCGGTCAGTGGCTGGCGGTGCTGCTGGGAGCGGGCTGCCTGCTGCTTTTTGGCCTGCGGCAGCATCGCAGCCGCAGATCCTGGTATAGGGGAGGGAGATGGTGATATGAAAATACAGGGGTTTCACGCGAAGAAAAAAATTGGCTGGAAAAAGAAGCTGCTGCTGGTGCTGTTTATCTGCTGCCTGCCCTTTATACTGGTGAGTCCGCGGAATATGACAGCCCAGATGCTGAAGGACAGCGAGAACGGAACGAAGGTCATGGTGCTGAATTATCATAAGGTGGACAACATGAACATTTCCCTGTCCGTGCTGCCCAAGGATTTTGATGTGCAGATGGCCTATCTTTCAGAGAATGGCTATACCACCATCACGCCAGGCGAGCTCTATGACAGCTTGTCCAATGGGGCTGAGCTGCCGGAAAAACCGGTGCTCATCACCTTTGATGATGGCTACGAGGACAATTACCAGAATGCCTATCCAATTTTGCGGAAATATGGCTTCAAGGCCACTGTCTTCGTGATCACCGGTTTCCTGGACAAGCAGAAGAATTATCTGACCTGGCAGCAGGCAGCGGAGATGGAGCAGAATGGCATCTCGATTGAATCCCATACGGTGAATCACAAGTCCATGACGGAGCTCACCGATGACCAGCTGCGGGATGAACTGGTGAATTCCAAAAAGGATATTGAGAAGCGGCTGAACAAAAAGGTGGATTTTGTAGCCTATCCCACCGGAACCTATAATCTCCATATTGCGAACCTGGTTAAGGACGCAGGCTATAAGGCCGCCTTCACCATCAAATACGGCAATGTGGATAAGGCCAGCAATGTCTATGCCCTGGAGCGGGTACCTGTATTCCATACAGAAAACACCTTCAAGTCCTTCCTGGAACGGGTGCGGTATGTACCGCTGTTCGAGCGGCTGGGCTGGATCAAGAGCTAAATTGGCTCAAAAGCTTCAGTTTGATGGAAAAAATAAGTCAATAGCACTAAAAGCCCTTTCATTCCTGGAATGAAGGGGCTTTCTTTTTCTCCCGGAGAAATTTCCGGGGAATTTTTTTATTTTTGTAGCAGGAATTTTATGTTTTTCTTAGAATAGGATAAAAAGTGGTTGAAAGTGGTGGATTGTGGGAAGAAAAACGCAAAGGTGGTGAAGAAGGATGCTGATGGGCGAATATGCACATACAATTGATGCCAAGGGCAGGGTCATACTGCCGGCAGATTTTCGTGCGGAGCTCGGAGAATCTTTCGTTATCACCAAGGGATTGGACAACTGCCTGTTTTTATATGGGCAGGAAGAGTGGGCAGCCTTGTCAGCCAAGCTGAGGGAGCTTCCTTTAGCCAAATCCCAGGCACGTGCCTTTGTACGTTTTTTCTTTTCTGGAGCACGTCAGCTGGAATGTGATCGGCAGGGACGTTTTTTAGTACCGGGAAACCTGCGGCAGTATGCATTGCTGGAAAAAGATGTGGTGCTCATCGGTGTTTCCAACCGCATTGAGGTATGGAGCAGGGATGAATGGCAGAAATACAGTGAAGATATCAATCCGTCGGTTTCGGAGATCGCCGAGACTCTGGCCGATCTGGGTATATGAATAGGGGAAATATATATGGAATTCCACCATATCAGCGTATTGCTGGAGGAGACAATTAAAGGGCTGGTCACGGATCCCCGGGGAACCTATGTGGACTGCACTCTGGGCGGGGCAGGCCATTCCTCGCGCATTGCGGCTCTTTTATGTCCCGAGGGCCGTCTCATCGGTATCGATCAGGACCGGGAGGCCATCGCTGCGGCAAAGGAACGGCTGGCCGGGGCGGCCTGCCGGGTGGACATTGTCCATGATAATTTCCGGAATCTGGATGCCATATTGCAGGCACAGGGAGCAGCTGCCGTGGATGGTGTGCTCTTTGACCTGGGGGTGTCATCCCACCAGCTGGATACAGCGGAGCGGGGGTTTTCCTACATGCAGGATGCACCGCTGGATATGCGGATGGATCCGGAAAAAGCCTTTTCCGCCTACGATGTGGTGAATACCTATGAAGAGGCGGAGCTGAGCCGGATATTCAAGGAATATGGCGAGGAGCGCTGGGCAAAGCGCATAGTGAAGTTCATTGTGCAGGCCCGGTCAGATAAGCCGGTGGAGACCACCGGGGAACTGGTGGAACTCATCAAAAAGGCTGTTCCGGCGGCGGTACGCAATGCTGCGGGCGGTCATCCGGCAAAGAGGATATTCCAGGCGATACGCATCGAAGTGAATGATGAACTGGGAATACTGGAGCAGGCTTTCCGTACGGCTGTAACCCATTTGAAGCCCGGCGGCCGCATCGCCATCATCACCTTCCATTCCCTGGAGGACCGCATTGCCAAGCAGACGCTGAAGAAGATGGCCCAGGGCTGTATCTGCCCGCCCCACCTGCCCGTATGCATATGCCATCATAAACCGGAAATCCGGCTGCTGGGCAAACCGCTGGTGGCGGCACCGGAAGAATTGGAAATGAATTCACGATCGAAGAGCGCCAAGCTGCGCATCGCAGAAAAATTAGCAGGAGGAGGGGACGAATATGCTGGCCAAGCGACTGGAAAATGAAGAAATCTATGAAATACCGGAAGTACCAGCTGGGACGGAAGCCGTGCCGAAGCCGCGGCTTCATACGCATCACTGCCTGAATACCCATCTGCGTTCCCGCTGTCTGCTGCTGGTCCTGCTGCTGGCTGTCATGGGCATGGTTCTTACTACCTGCAGCAGCATTGGTGCGAGCCGCGGCTATGAACTGGTACAGGCACAGCAGGCGGCAGTGCGGCTGGAGCAGGAGAATGAGCAGCTGAAGATAGAGATTGCCCGCCTGAAGTCGCCGCAACGCATCCAGTCCATAGCGGCCAAGGATTTGGGTATGGTGATTCCCAAACAGGTTTACTTTGCCTCAGACAAGCATCAATAGTGCATTTTACGATATCATAGGATAGTTTTATAGGGGCTGTTGCAGACTTTTGCCGCAGCCTTTTTTATTTACAGCATCCTGTCAGAATTTCGCGTTGCGAAATCCTGAACAATGGCGTTATAATATAGTACGGTTTAGCTTTCGCCTGCAGAGGGCGGCAGAGGAGGAGAAAAAGGAATGCAGAAGACACTTGGCGAGCTGGCGGCACTGGTGAAGGGAGCCCGGCTCATTGGGGATAAAGATACGGTCATTCGGGATATCGCCCATGATTCCCGCAAGGTCGGTCCGGGAACTCTTTTTGTATGCATGGTCGGCGTGCATGTGGATGGACATAAGTTCATTCCTCAGGCTGTGGAAAAAGGGGCTGTGGCCATTCTGACGGAAAAGGAAATCACAGCACCGGCAGGTGCTGCGGTACTGCGGGTGGAGAATCTCAAGGAAGCCTTGGAGACCATGGTTCCCTACTTCCATGATTATCCGGCGCGGCGCATGCGCCTCATAGGCATCACGGGCACCAACGGCAAGACGACTACCAGCTATATGACCCGGGCAATCCTGCGGGCGGCGGGCCATAAGGTGGGGCTTATCGGCACTATCCAGATCATGATCGAGGATGAAGTGCTGCCCATCCACAATACCACTCCGGATGTGGTGGAGCTGCAGCATACCCTGGCGCTTATGGCGGACCGGGGGATGGACTATGTGGTCATGGAGGTTTCCTCTCACGCACTGGATCAGAACCGGGTGGCAGGCTGTGAATTTGATACCGCCGTGTTTACGAATCTGACCCAGGATCATCTGGACTACCATAAGACACTGGAAAATTACAAGCTGGCCAAGGCCCGGCTCTTTGACCTGCTCAGCGACAGCAGCAATCAGAAGCAGAATAAGACGGCGGTGGTGAACATCGATGATGGGGCGGGCAGTACCATGCTGGAGCATGCGGCCTGCAGCCATATCACCTATGCGATTCATAAGGCCGCGGATCTGCAGGCACAGGATATCCATGTGCATGCAGGCGGCGCGGATTTTACCATTGCCGGGGCTTTTGGCACCATGCCGCTGCAGCTGAAGATCACGGGAATCTTCAATGTATATAATGTGATGTCTGCTGTGGGGGCGGCGCTGGCTGAGCATATCGATCCCGCCTGTATCCGGCAGACACTGCAGGAATTCCGGAGTGTTCCGGGACGCTTTGAACTGGTGGATGAGGGACAGAATTTTTCGGTCATTGTGGATTATGCCCATACGCCGGACGGCCTGGAGAATATCCTGCACACGGCCCGGCAGATTGCCAAGAAACGGATCATTACGGTATTTGGCTGCGGCGGCGACCGGGATCGTACGAAGCGGCCCATCATGGGGCATATTGCTGCGGAGCTGTCCGACGTGGTTATAGCCACCTCTGACAATCCCCGCACCGAGGACCCGGAATTCATCCTTTCCCAGGTGGAGGCCGGAGTCCGGGAGACTCTGGGCAGCAAGCAGCATGAGAAAATCACCGATCGCCGTACGGCTATTTTCCGGGCGGTGGAGCTGGCAGAGCCGGAGGATATCGTAGTCATTGCGGGCAAGGGCCATGAGGACTATCAGATTCTGAAGGACCGGACCATACATTTCGATGATAAGGAAGTTGCCCGCGAGGCAATCAGGGGGAAAAAATAATGGCAGCATTCAGCTTAGCGGATATACAGAAGGCTGCGGGAGCAGCTGTACTGCACCAGGCGGGAGAGCAGTTTTCCCAGGTGGTGACAGATACCCGCAAAATCGAGCCGGGAGTGCTTTTCCTGGCCTTGAAGGGAGAACGCTTCAACGGTGAGGACTTTGCCCGGGAGGCTGCGGAAAAAGGGGCGGCCGGCGTGCTGGTGAGCAGCAGCTGTCCAGGGGAAAAGACAGCCGGAATTGAGGCTACGGTATTTCAGGTACCAGCGGATACGCTTACCGCCTATCAGCAGCTGGCTCTTTTCTGGCGCCAGCGCTTTACGCTGCCGCTCATTGCCATCACCGGTTCCAATGGCAAGACAACTACGAAGGATCTGACCGCGGCGGTGCTGTCCTCCCGGTGGAAGGTGCTGAAAACCCAGGCCAATTTCAATAATGAAATCGGTCTGCCGCTGACCCTGCTGCAGCTGACGGACAGTCATCAGGCCGCGGTCATCGAGATCGGCATGCGGGGCTTCCATCAGATCGAAGCCCTGGCCAAAATCGCGCTGCCTTCCATTGGCATTGTCACCAACGTGGGGGAAACCCATATGGAGCTTTTAGGCTCCCTGGAGAATATCGCCAAGGCCAAGGCTGAGATGGTGGAGGCTATTCCTGCAGGAGGAACGGTCATCCTGAATAACGATAACGCCTATGTGGCGTCCATGGCCGCCAAAGCCCAAAAGGGCGTGCGGGTGCTTACCTTCGGGGTGGAAAAGCCGGCGGATGTCCGGGGCGGTGATATCCGGACAGAGGGTCGGCAGACCCGCTTTACCGCGGCATTCGACGGGGAAACCCATGAGTTCCTGCTGCCCATGGTGGGACGGCACAATGTGGACAATGCGCTGGCGGCTATCACCGCGGGCTATGCCTTGGGCTTCACTGCCCAGGAGATGCAGGCGGGACTGGAGCGGCTTGAGGTCACGAAGATGCGCTTTGAATACAAAAAGGTGGGCGAATATACGGTCATCAATGATGCCTATAACGCCAGCCCTATGTCCATGGCGGCCGCGCTGAAGACGCTGGCTGAAGTGGCGCCGGGCCGCAAGATTGCGGTACTGGGCGACATGCTGGAGCTGGGGAGTGTATCGGCTGCGGCCCATGAGCAGGTAGGCCGGGAGGCTGCGGCCATCGGCGCGGATGCGCTGATTACCCGGGGAACGCTGGGCGGCTCCATCGCTGATGGGGCTGAGGCGGCAGGTCTGCAGGCCGTATATCGCTGCGCTTCCCATGAAGAAGCCGGCCAGAAGCTCCATGAGCTGCTGCAGCCGGGAGATACCATCCTCTTCAAGGGCTCGCGGGGCATGCAGATGGAAAAGATCATTGATTTGTTGTGATTTCAGGGAGCCTGCTGCGGGCAGTGCTCCTTCAGCTATAGGGGGACGTATTTTATATGCCGAATAGTAGTATGTTGATTGCGGCTGTGGTGGCCGCCGGCCTTGTGCTTTTATCGGGACCGTTCTTTATTCCGGAGCTTCATAAGCTCAAGTTTGGCCAGAGCATTCGCGAGGAGGGGCCGAAAAGCCATCAGGCGAAGAGCGGTACGCCTACCATGGGCGGTATCATGATTATTCTGGCCATCCTCATTGCCACCTGTATCGCGGCCCATGTTTCCACAAAGGTGCTGCTGGCACTGTTCGTGATGCTGGGGCATTTTGTCATCGGCTTCATCGATGATTATATCAAGGTGGTGCTCAAGCGGAATCTGGGGCTCAAGGCCAGACAGAAGCTGCTGGGACAGATCATCATGGCTGTGGTGGTCACCTATATCGGCGTGGAAGAGCTGGGACTCAAAACGGACCTATGGGTGCCCTTTTTGGCCAGTTCGGTGGATTTGGGCTTCCTCTACTATGTGCTGGTGTTTTTTGTACTTGTCGGCACTACGAATGCGGTCAATCTTACGGACGGTCTGGACGGCCTGGCAGCAGGGACCGTGGCTGTCGCTGCGGTGGCCTATATGTTCGTGTGCGTTCATTTTGGCGAGTCTGATCTCGCCGTCTTCTGTGTGGCGATAGCTGCCGCCTGTGTGGCCTTCCTGCGCTTCAATGCCCATCCGGCAAAGGTGTTCATGGGAGATACCGGGTCCCTGGCCTTAGGCGGGGCCCTGGCAGGCGTGGCTATCCTCACCAAGACGGAGGTTCTCCTGGTGGTTATCGGCGGGGTCTTCGTGCTGGAGGCACTCTCCGTCATCATTCAGGTGATTTCCTTCAAGACCACGGGGAAGCGGGTATTCCTCATGAGTCCGATCCATCATCATTTTGAACTCAAGGGATGGTCGGAAAACAAGGTTGTGGGTGTTTTTTGGTCAGTGGGGATCCTTTTCAGTGCACTGGCTTTATGGATATTGAAAATGAACTGAAGCAAGGGGACGATAGCATGGATTTTGTCAATAAGAAAATGCTGGTCATCGGTGCCGGCGTAAGCGGCTTTGCGGCTGCAAAGCTGGCTGTCCGTCTGGGGGCTTCAGTGACCCTCAGTGATGCAAAGAAGGAAGCGGATATCAAATACGATCTGCAGCCCCTGCGGGATTGCGGCGTGCAGCTGCAATGCGGCGAACAGGATAATGCATTGCTGGATGGCGTGGATACAGTGCTGGTATCGCCAGCGGTGCCGGTGGCTGTTCCGCTGGTGCAGGAGGCCATGAAGCGGGGCATCGAGGTCATCAGTGAGATCGAGCTGGCCTGGCGGCTGGCCAAAGCACCAATCTACGCGGTGACAGGCACTAACGGCAAAACCACCACGGTGACTCTTTTGGGGCTGCTGCTGGAAACCCTGCATAAAAAGGTGGGCGTCGGCGGCAATATCGGCATTCCGCTCTGCGACGAGGTCATGCGGGTGGGCAGCGAGGGCTGCGTGGCAGCGGAAATCTCCAGCTACCAGCTGGAGGCTTCCCATGATTTCCATCCCCGGATCGCCGCGGTGCTGAACGTGACACCGGATCATGTGGTGCGCCACGGATCCCTGGAGGTTTATCAGCAGATGAAGGAAAAGCTGTTTGCCCACCAGACGAAGGACGACTATCTGGTGCTCAATTATGATGATGTTCATACCCGTTCCATGGCGGAGCGGGCGCCCAGCACGATTTTCTTCTTCAGTCGGCAGCAGGAGCTTCCGGAGGGGGCTTTTGTGCAGGACGGGGTGCTCACCATCCGCTGGCAGGGCAGGACCACGAAGCTCTGCGGTGTGGATGAGCTGAAAATCAAGGGCGGCCATAATGTGGAGAATGCGCTGGCAGCGGCTTCCGTGGCCTATCTGGCCGGTTCTCCGGCCGCGGGGATGATCCGGGTATTGAAGAGCTTTGGCGGCGTAGAGCATCGTATCGAGCCGGTGGCGACCATTGAGGGTGTCCCTTACTATAATGATTCCAAGGCTACGAATACGGACTCGGCCATCAAAGCACTGGAAAGCTTTGACGGACATCTGGTGTTCATAGCCGGTGGAGATGACAAGCATACGGATTTGTCGGATTTCATGGCACTGGTGAAGGAGCGCACCGATGAACTCATTCTGGTGGGGGACGCCGCGGCCCGTTTCAAGGAGGCAGCCCTGGCAGCCGGCTACCCGCCGGAGCATATCCATGAGACAGGTTATTCCATGGAGGAGACGGTGAAGCTGGCCCATGCGCTGGCCAAGCCGCCCCAGACGGTACTGCTTTCCCCTGCCTGTGCCAGCTTTGACATGTATGACGGCTATGAGGAGCGGGGCCGTGATTTCAAGCGCCTGGTGAAGGCGCTGCAGTAATGAACAGAGGAGTTTTAGTGTGAAGATCATCGTATCAGGCGGCGGCACCGGCGGCCATATCTATCCGGCAGTGACGCTGATCCGAACCATACAGCAGAAGGTCAAAGACCTGGAGGTGCTTTATGTGGGCACCCGGGCCGGGCTGGAAGCGGATATCATCCCCAAGGAGGGCTTTCCTTTTGCCACCGTGGATATCCGGGGCTTTGAGCGGCATCTCACCCTGGTGAATTTCAAGCGGGCCGGCAAGGCCATGTGCGGCGTGGTGAAGGCAGCCCGTATCGTGAAGAAATTCCGACCGGATGCAGTCATAGGAACAGGCGGCTATGTGTGCGGACCTATTCTGATGGCCGCAAGCCTGCTCCATGTGCCCACGCTGATTCAGGAGCAGAACGTGATTCCCGGCATTACGAACAAGATCCTGGCGAAATTCGTCACGAGGATTGCCGCAGGGTCCCGGGAGGCAGCGGTCCATTTTCCGGCGGACAAGGTGACCTTCACCGGCAATCCCATTCGCTCGGAGGTGCTTTCTGCCCGGCGGGAGGCCGGCTATGAGGCTTTTGGCTTCGATCCGGGGAAAAGGACGGTGCTGGTTTCCGGGGGCAGCCGCGGAGCGCGCAGCATCAACCGGGCTATGGTGGGAGTGCTCAGGTACTATGCGGGGAATCCTGAGGTACAGATCCTGCATGTGACTGGAAAAACGGAGTATGAGGACATCCGGCAGCGCATTGCTGCGGCTGGCATTGATTTATCGGCGGCGAAGAACCTCCTGGTGAAGCCCTATCTGTACAATATGCCCCAGGCCATGGCCATGGCTGACCTGGCGGTGTTCCGGGCGGGAGCCACGGGCATTGCCGAGCTCACAGCCCGGGGAATCCCGGCCATCCTGGTTCCCTATCCCTATGCGGCGGAGAACCATCAGGAGTTCAATGCCCGGGAACTGGAAAATGCGGGGGCGGCCCGCATGATATTGAATCGGGAGCTCAGCGCTGAGCGGCTGCTGTCCGTGATGGCCGAGCTTTTGAGTGAGCCGGAGAAGCTGGCGGCCATGTCGGCGGCCAGCCGGGAACTGGGCAGGCCCCAGGCTGCGGATACCATTGCGGAAATGATATTGGCGATGGCGCAAAATAAGGAAAGAAAATAAGAGGGGGAAGTATTCTTGCTGAAGGATATACATAAGATTCATTTCGTAGGTATTGGCGGCGCGGGCATGAGTGCCCTGGCCAAGATTTTAGTGGAGAAGGGCTACGAGGTATCCGGTTCGGATCTCCATGGCTCGGAGCTGGTGGAAAAGCTTAAGGAGCTGGGGGCAAAGGTCTATGAGGGACAGGCCGCTGAGCATGTCCACGGGGTGGACGCTATCGTGGTTTCTACAGCCATCCGGGATACCAATCCGGAGGTGGTGGAGGCGAAAAGGCAGGGCATTCAGAAGCTGCACCGCTCCGATATCAACGCGGCGCTGTTGAATGCGGCCAAGGGCATCGCCGTTGCAGGGGCCCATGGCAAGACCACTACCACCTCCATGCTGGGAGTGGCGCTGGATCATGCAGGCGTATCCCCCACCATCATCATCGGCGGCGAGGTGGATTATCTGGGCAGCAACGCAAAGCTGGGCCAGGGCGAATACCTGGTATCCGAAGCGGATGAAAGCGATGGTTCCTTCCTGAAGCTGCGTCCCCATATCGCGGTGGTAACCAACGTGGAGAACGATCATATGGACCATTACGGTACCATGGACAATATCCGCAAGGCCTTTACCCAGTTCATCGAGAACGTGGACAAGAAGTCCGGCTATGCGGTACTTTGTTTTGAAAATGAAAATATCCGCAATATCGCAAAGCAGATCGACCGGAAGTACCTTTCCTATGCCATCGAGCAGCCGGCGGATTATCAGGCGGCACAGATCGAGACCAACGGCGCGGGCATTTCCTTTGATGTGATGCATGAGGGGAAGAATCTGGGCCGGGTGGCGCTGAATATCCCGGGCCGCCATAATGTGCTCAATGCCATGGCCGCGATTGTCACCGGACTTTCCATCGGGGTGAGCCTGGAAAAAATGGCCGCGGGACTGGCCTGCTTCCATGGCGCGAAGCGCCGCTTCCAGACGAAATACCGGGGCCAGGGCATCTGGATCGTAGATGACTACGCCCATCATCCCACGGAGATCGCCACCACGCTGAAGGCCGCGAAGCAGACGAATCCCAAGCGTTTGATCTGCGCCTTTCAGCCCCATCGCTATACCCGTACCCAGCTTTTGCACAAGGAATACGGCAGCTGCTTCCAGGGCGCTGATCTGCTGGTGCTCACGGATGTCTATTCCGCCGGTGAGGATCCCATCGAGGGAATCAGCGGCGAGACGGTGCTGGCTGAGGTCACGAAGCAGACGGGCCAGGATGTGGTCTATATTCCGAAGCGGGAAGATATGGCGGCCTACCTCAAGTCAGCAGCCCGGGAGGGTGATCTCATCATGACCATGGGGGCCGGCGACATCTATAAAACAGGCGAGGAGCTTGCTGAATTACTGCAGAAATAACAGGCGGTAAGGTGGTATCCGCCGCCTCGCTGCGAAATTTGAAGCTTGACAGGAGAGAAGTAAAAATGAATCAGAAGAAAATCGTGGTAGTCATGGGCGGAACCTCTACGGAGGCATCGGTTTCCCGCCAGACGGGCACAGCTATATTGAATGCACTGAAATCCAAGGGCTACAATGCGGTGGGCATGGAGCTGGAGCCGCAGAATTTTGCGGCGCAGATCAAGGACAGCAACTGCGATATGGTATTCAACGCACTGCATGGCAAGTTCGGCGAGGATGGCTTGCTCCAGGGAACGCTGGATATGCTGGGGATCCCCTACACGGGCTCCGGAGTACTGGCCGCAGCCATCACCATGGACAAGGCCGCTTCCAAGCGGGTTTTCCTGGGAGCAGGCATTTCTACACCCCGGTCCAGAACCTATCATCGCTTCGAGATGGAATGCAGCCTGCAGGAGATTCGGCAGGAATTTTCGCTGCCCGTAGTGGTAAAGGCCGCTTCCCAGGGTTCCAGCATTGGCGTGGTCATTGTGGAGAAGCCGGAAGACCTGAAGGCGGCTTTGGAGGAAGCCTTTAAATACGATGATGAGGTCCTGGTGGAGGAATTCATCCAGGGCAAGGAGCTCACCGTGGCTGTCTGGGGCAATGAGGAAAAGAAGGAAGCCTTCCCCATTATCGAGATCACTACTGCCTCCGGACGCTATGACTATGACAGTAAATACACCAAGGGTGCGTCTACCCATATCATCCCGGCCCGGGTATCTGATGAGCTTACGAAGAAGATACAGCAGCTGGCTATCGACACCTTCACAGCCTGCAGCTGCCGCGGCGTAGCCCGGGTGGATATGATGCTGAGCGAGGCCGGCGTGCCCTATGTCATTGAAGTGAATTCCGTACCAGGCATGACGGAGCTTTCCCTGGTGCCAGACGCCGGTCGGGCCATGGGCATCGAATTCCCTGAACTCTGTGAGCGCATCCTGCTCATGGCGGGTTTCGAGAAATAAGCATATTCAATACAAAATTTTAAAGGGGAGGAAACCTTATGGAAGAGCCGCGCAGAAAAAGCCGGGTCGTTTCCCGGCATACGATGACGGTATTGCTGCTGCTGCTGCTTTTGGCAGTATTGTTCCTGGCCGCGGCCTGGTCGCCGTTTTTCCGTCTTCGCCAAATCAATATTGTGGGCAATTCCTATGTTTCTACCCAGGATATCTGCCGGATCGCAGGAGTGTATCCGGATGAGAACCTGTTCCAGCTGCAGACGGATGCCATAGTCAAGAATCTCATGAAGGATCTGCGCATTGAGCAGGCCAGTGCCCGCCGGGTATTTCCGGGACAGCTGGACATCCAGGTAACGGAGCGGGTGCCGATGGTGACAGTGGCCTGTGAGTATGGGTATCTGGACCTGGACCGCCAGGGGGTGGTCATCGATGCCTACAAAACCCTGAAGCAGATGCAGATTCCCATGCTTACCGGAGTCACGCTGCAGGGCCTTTACATCGGAGACTCCGTTCAGAATGATACCATATTGCGGGTGCTGCAGTATCTGGATCAGCTGGATTCCGCCTCACAGCATCAGCTTTCCGAGGTGAATATCGCCCAGCCGGACCATGTGGTGGCTTATACCACCAGCGCTGTGCAGCTGCGCATCGGAACGATGGAGCGGCTGGAGGAAAAGGCAGCTATCACCAGAAATTTCCTGGCGGAGCTCAAGACAGCGAAGCATCCCATCGAATACATCGATATAAACTTCACCTCGCCGTTCATCAAATTCAAATGAATTCTTGCCTGACCCGCTGGTTTTCAGCGGGCTTTTTTGCGGAAAGATGGTTTCCCGTTTGTGAAAATTATTTTTTCATTCTTTTATCAGGGAAAGTGTGGTATATTAACCGTATTATGCTTAAAAGTCAGGAGGGCTGCAAATGGTGCATTTCAAACGGGGCCGGCTGTCTATAGCCTGCGTCTGTATGGTTTTGGGCTTCATGCTGGCGGTGCAGTTCCGCAGCACACAGGATATCAAGGCTTCGGTACCCTATCAGCGGGTTGAGGATCTTTCTGCCCGGCTGCAGCAGAGCGAGAAGGACAAGGATGCGCTGCAGGCGGAACTGGAGGACATCAAGAGCCGGGCGGGGGAGGAACAGAACAATAAGATCGGTGAGGACCTGCGTTCGGCGGCCGGGCTCACTGCGCTGGAGGGGCCAGGTGTTGTCGTTACCATCGAAGACAGCAAGAAGTCCGCGAAAGCGGATGAGGATCTGAATCTTTATCTGGTCCATGATGAGGACCTGCTGAAAGTGGTCAATGAACTGCGGGCCGCAGGGGCGGAGGCTGTTTCCATCAATGGGCAGCGGATGACAGCCACATCGGAATTGCGCTGCGCCGGGCCCACTCTTTCCGTCAACAATGTGCGTTCGGCACCGCCTTATGAAATACGGGCCATCGGCGATATCAAGACACTGGAAAATGCGCTGAAAATGCGGGGCGGCGTGGCGGAAACCCTGAAGGTATGGGGCATCAGTATGGACATCCGCACCAGTGAGAACGTGCTGGTACCTGCTTATAAGGGAAGTACCAAGCTGAAATACGGAAAAGTGACCGACAGACAGGAGGAGACGCCATGATTTTAGCTGTACTCGGCCTATTGCTGGGAATACTCATCGGCACTCTCTGTCCCTGGAGCATCCCCCTGGCGTATGCGAAATTCTTTTCTGTAGCCCTGCTGGCTTCGCTGGATTCTGTATTCGGCGGGCTGCGGGCGGCATCAGAAAATAACTTTGATGATGTGATTTTTATATCCGGCTTCTTTACCAATGCGCTGCTTGCGGCACTGCTGGTCTATATCGGGGACCGTCTGGGCATTGACCTCTATTATGTGGCGCTGCTGGCCTTTGGCTTGCGCATATTCAATAATCTGGCCATAATCCGCCGTTATTTCCTAAAAAAGCATTGATTTTTCTTTCAGTGGAAGTTATTTTGAAAAAATTTCGGGCCGAAAGAGGATTTTCGAAATTTTTTATGGAATATAAAGAGAAGAAATGGTAAAATTGAAGAGATGTAGTGGCTTTTAAATCCTGCGAACGGTAAAAGAGACCTTTCCCGGCCGCCGGAACAACGAATAAATGACGTCATGGGGGTTGTTTGAGTGATAGAATTGGATGATATGGGACTGGATCAGTTTGCGAAGATCAAGGTAATTGGTGTAGGCGGCGGCGGAAGCAACGCTGTGAATCGGATGATTTCCTCCGGGCTCAAGGGCGTGGAGTTCATTGCTGTGAATACGGATGCCCAGGCATTGCTGCACGCTATGGCACCAAAACGCATGCAGATCGGTGAGAAGCTGACCCGTGGCCTGGGAGCAGGCGCCCAGCCGGATATTGGCGAGAAGGCGGCCCAGGAGAGCAGGGATGAGATTCTGGAGGCTCTGCGGGGCGCGGATATGGTATTCATCACGGCTGGTATGGGCGGCGGCACGGGAACAGGCGCTGCGCCTGTAGTCGCTGAGTGTGCCCGGGAGGTCGGCGCGCTGACCGTTGGCGTTGTGACCAAGCCTTTTACCTTTGAAGGCCGTATGCGCCATAAAAAGGCTGAGCTGGGTATCGAAAATCTCAAGAAGCATGTGGATACGATCATCACGATCCCCAATGACCGCTTGCTGCAGGTCGTAGACAAGAAAACCTCTATCATGGATGCCTTCCGTATTGCTGATGATGTGCTGCGTCAGGGCGTCAAGGGCATTTCGGATCTCATTGCTGTACCGGGACTCATCAACCTGGATTTTGCAGATGTGAAATCCATTATGAGCAATGCAGGTTCGGCACTTATGGGTATCGGTGAAGGCTCTGGCGAAAATGCGGCTGTGATGGCTGCCAAGGCTGCCATTGATTCACCGCTGCTGGAGACTTCTATTCAGGGCGCCCGCGGCGTGCTGCTGAATATTACCGGTTCCGCTGAGAACCTCAGCATGTTTGAGGTCAATGAGGCTTCTGTCACCATTCAGGAAGCGGCCAATGTGGATGCCAATATCATCTTCGGCGCGTCGCTGGATGATTCCCTGGGAGATACCGTGAGGGTTACGGTCATTGCCACTGGTTTCGATGAAGACCAGGCGGCGGTTGGCCGTCAGGAGACCGTTGCTGCGGCACCGGCTGCCAAGCCCATGGCTGATCAGGGCATGCCCAAGCCGGACTTCTTCAAGGTCAACAACATCGATATTCCGGTATGGATGAAAAAGAACAACGAATGATGCTGTAATCTATGGCTCCTTTCAGCGCGGCCGAAGGTTGGTATGCGCTGGGAGGAGTTTGTTTTTTTTGTGCACCTGCTTTTCTGGTGGAAAATATGGGACAATGATGTTATAACTCGGAACAAGATGTCCCACCCCTTTGCAGGCAGCGGGCGCAAACGGGCATAACAGGCGGTGAGTTGATATCGTCCGCCTCGTTGCGACGCGAAGCTAGTCCCTTGCGGAAAACGCTGATTGGAATAATTTCGCCTTGCGAAATCCTGAACAGTTGCGTTATAATAAGCCCAAGTATGTTTTGATTTTTGGAGGATGCTCGCTATGAAGCGATATACATCACTTTTCCTGACTGCCTTCGCGCTGGTGCTGCTGGCAGCTGCCAGCTCTGTGTACCTGTCGGGGTATGCGGATCGGACAGAGCAGGACAAGACCCTGCCGGTATTGACAGTCTATACTACCCTGCCGGCTGAGCATGCGGCGCTTTTGTCCGCTGAGTATGAGAAAACCAACAAGGTGCGGGTGAATTTTGTTCCCCTGTCTCCTGAGGATATGCTGTCCAGGCTGAAGGATGAGGCCGGCAAAGCCAAGGGGGATATGCTGCTGGCGGACAGCCAGGTGCTGCGCCGGGCTGCAGCCAATGGTTACCTTGAACCCTATGTGTCGGAGACCGCGGACTCGGTGTCGATGGAATTTCGGGATGGGGCAGGACTGTGGAACGGCGTCTGGTATGATCCCGTGGTATTTTGTGCCAATACGGATTATCTCCGTTCGCTTCCCCGTATACCGGAAACCTGGAGCGATTTAGCCGGTTATCATGGTGTCCGTATCGGCATTACGGATTTTCTGGCATCGGACGCGTCCGCTAACCTTTACTTTTCCCTGCTGGCCCAGTATGGGGAGCCCACGGTGTTCCAGCTGCTGCGGCAGATGCATCCAAAGGTAGTGCAGTACGCAAAGTACCTGTCCACACCGGTCCGTATGGCTGGTATGGACGAAGTGGATGTGTCCATTGCGGTACAGAGCGAGACAATGCGCTATATCAATGAAGGCTACCCGCTGAAGATCATTTATCCGGTGGATGGTACAGCTTATATGCTTACCGGTACCGGCATTTTGAAGAATGCTCCCCAGGGAGCGGCAGCCCGGAATTTTGCGGACTGGCTGCTGGGGGATGAGGCACAGCTGGTATTGCAGCGGAATAATTTTTATTTCGTTCCGGTGAATCCGGCGGCCCTGGCTTATAAGACCTTTGCCGGGAAGAATATCGTGCTGTTCACCCAGCCTGTGGATTTTTCCGCGCAGCAGCGTCATGAGCTGCTGGATCGCTGGGTCAAGAATATACGTATCAAGTAAAAGAATAGAGGGGAGACACTTTCCCCTCTTTACTTATTTGCGAATTTAGGAGGAATTACATTGAAAGCAGGCTTTATTAGTCTCGGATGTGCCAAGAACCTCGTGGATACAGAGGTCATGCTGGGCATATTGCGGGAAAATGATATTGAACTCACTGCGGATCCGGCAGATGCGGACATCCTTATTGTCAACACCTGCTGCTTCATTAAATCAGCCAAGGAGGAGTCCATCACCACTGTACTGAATATGGCAGAGTACAAGGACAAGGAGCATGGCCGCTGCCGCTCCCTGATCATAGCCGGCTGCCTGGGACAGCGTTACAAGCAGGAACTGCTGGATGAACTGCCGGAGGCTGATGCCATCGTAGGTACCGGTGCCTGGAACCGTATCATGGAGGCGGTGGAAGAAACGCTGAAGGGCAATCGGGTGGTACTGGCTGGAGAGTCAGAGACAATCTATGACGAAAAGACGCCGCGCATCACCACGACGCCGGCTTATTCTGCCTATGTGAAGATTGCCGAGGGCTGCGATAATCGCTGTGCCTTCTGTGCTATCCCCATGGTGCGCGGCCATTATCGCAGCCGTACCATTGAGGACATCTGCAAGGAAATACAGCACCTCACGGACCGGGGTGTTAATGAGATCAATCTCATTGCGCAGGATACCACGAACTACGGCCATGATCTCTATGGTCAGCCCAGCCTGGCCCGCCTGCTGCGGGAAATCTGCAGGATCGACAAGGTCAAATGGGTGCGCAGCCTGTATTGCTACCCGAAGTTTTTCACCGATGAGCTCATCGATGTGATCGCCTCAGAGGATAAGATCTGCAAATACGTGGATCTGCCGCTGCAGCATGCCCATGATTCCGTGCTGCGCAGTATGCATCGTCCGGATACCCGGGAGGAAATCGAGGTCCTGCTGACCAAAATCCGGGACCGTATTCCTGGCGTCACCATCCGGTCCACCTTCATTGTGGGCTTCCCGGGAGAGACGGATGCCCAGTATCATACGCTGCGCAGCTTTTTGGAAAAACAGCGCTTTGATAAGGTAGGGGTGTTCACCTATTCCCGGGAAGAGGATACGCCGGCCTATGACATGCCTAACCAGGTCACGGAGGATGTGATGCAGGAACGCTATCATGATCTCATGAGCCTCCAGTGCAAGATTTCCGAGGAGATGAACCAGTCCCTGGAGGGCAAGGTGCTGGAAGTCCTGGTGGAAGGCCGGGATGAGGAGCAGGAAAACATCGCTTATGGACGTTCCTATCGGGCCGCGCCTGAGGTGGACGGCCAGGTCTATATAGAGGGCGATACCTCCAGCCAGCCGGGGGATATGGTGAAGGTCCGCATCCTGCAGGGCTTTACCTATGACCTTGTGGGAGAAAAGCTGGAGGAAGAATAAGGGATAAAGAGGCGCAGGGCAATGATTGTAGAGCTTGTAACCACTGGAAGCGAGCTGCTTCTGGGGCAGATCATAAACACAAATTCGTCCTATATGGCCAGGGAACTCAATTCCATGGGCTTTGATGTGGTATATCAGACCACTGTGGGCGATAACCGCCAGCGCATGCGGGAGGTTTTGGAGCATGCGCTGACCAGGGCTGATATTGTCATCACCACTGGGGGGCTTGGCCCTACCCAAGGGGATATCACCAAGGAAGTGAGCGCTGCGGTCTTTGGCCGCAGCCTGCAGCTGGATGAGGCGTGTGCCCGGCATTTGCGGGAGCAGTTCGCCCACTGGCAGCGTCCCATGGCGGAAAACAACCTGCGTCAGGCCATGATACCGGAACAGGCCCATATATTTAAGAACTATGCAGGGACGGCTCCCGGCATTGCCATGGAGCAGGGAGGCCGGCTGCTGGTGAATCTGCCCGGGCCGCCTTCCGAAATGAAGGATATGTTTGACCGCAGTCTGCGGCCCTATCTGGAGCAGAAATACGGCTTTGCCGCTGTGATCCTGTCCCGGGTGCTCAATACTGCGGGCATTGGGGAATCAGCCCTGGAGATGGAAGTCCGGGATCTGATCCTGGCTCAGAAAAATCCGACGCTGGCACTGCTGGCCCGTCCCAGCGGCGTCATCCTGCGCATCACAGCCAAGGCAGCAGATTCCCAGGCGGCGCAGCAGCTCATAGGGGTTATGGAACAGGAAATCCGTTCCCGGGTGGGAAAATACATCTATGCCGTGGATGATGCAGACCTGGAGGATGTGGTGGGGCAGCTGCTTTTAGAGCGGCAGTTCACCATCGCCTGTGCGGAATCCTGTACGGGCGGGCTGCTGACCAGCCGGCTTACGGATGTGCCCGGGAGCTCAGCCTATGTGATGGGCTCGGTGGTATCCTATACCAATGAGGTCAAGGAATCCCTGCTGGGGGTAGAGGCAGAGGTGCTGCGCCGGGTAGGGGCAGTTTCAGAGGAAACCGCCTGCCAGATGGCCCAGGGGGTGCGTCAGCGCATCGGCACGGATATCGGTGTGGGTATTACCGGCATCGCGGGGCCGGGGGGCGGTACGCCGGAAAAACCAGTGGGGCTGGTCTATATTGCCGTGGCTGGGAAAAATGGCACCGTGGTCAAAAAGAATATCTTCAGCGGCACACGCCGCCAGGTTAAATACCGTACAACACAGACAGCGCTGGACATGGTCCGGCATTTCATATTGGATATATAATTTAGGAGGAACCGTAGATTTTGAAAAAAGAAATAAAAACCTTTGGGAATATAGAGCTTAGCCGTAAGATTTTAAACGCTGTACATGATATGGGCTTTGAGGAGCCATCGCCGATCCAGGCCCAGACGATTCCGCTGGTGCTGGAAGGCCATGACGTAATCGGCCAGGCCCAGACGGGAACAGGCAAGACCGCAGCTTTTGGTATTCCTACCATTGAGAAGATCATCGATGCCAGCCATCGCATCCAGGCTCTGGTGCTAACACCGACCCGGGAGCTGGCCATCCAGATCGCGGAGGAATTCAATAAAATCGGCCGGTACAAGCATGTACGCACGCTGCCCATCTACGGCGGTCAGGCCATTGACCGTCAGATCCGCGCACTGCGCAACGGGGTGCAGATCGTGGTGGGGACGCCGGGACGGCTGCTGGATCATATCCGCCGTGGCACCATCAAGCTGGGAGAGGTGCATACCCTGGTGCTGGATGAGGCGGATGAAATGCTGGATATGGGCTTCATCGAGGACATCGAGTCCATCCTGTCCAATATTCCCAATGAGGAACGGCAGACCATGCTGTTTTCTGCTACAATGCCGGCACCTATTGCCAAGCTCTCCGGGCGCTATATGAAGAATCCCCAGACCGTGCGCATCAGCCGGGAAAATCTTACGGTTCCCCTCATCGATCAGGTGTACTATGAAACCAGGGAAAAGCTGGAGGGACTCTGCCGGGTGCTGGACGTGGAGGAGACGGGCAAGCTCATCATTTTCAGCCGCACCAAGCGGGGTGTGGATGATCTGGTAGCATCCCTGCAGTCCCGCGGCTATCTGGCCGATGGCCTGCATGGAGATCTGAGCCAGTCCCAGCGGGACCGGGTCATGAAGAAGTTCCGCACGGGCAAGATCGATGTACTGGTGGCGACGGATGTGGCTGCCCGGGGCATCGATATCGATGATATCACCCATGTGATCAATTACGACATTCCCCAGGACCATGAGGCCTATGTGCACCGGATCGGCCGCACGGGCCGTGCCGGGAAAAAGGGTGTGGCCATCACCTTCATTGAGCCCAAGGAATACCGTCAGCTGCGGCTCATCGAGCGGCTGGCCCGCACGAAGATCGTTCGTCGGGAACTGCCTTCTTCGGCGGATATCCTGGAACGCCAGCAGGACCTGGTAAAGGAACAGCTGATAAAGACGCTGGAAAACAACCATTATGCGGATTATCATACCATCATTTCCGATGTGGCTGCTGAGGGCGGCTATGACATGGTGGATGTGGCTGCTGCAGCCCTGAAGCTCTCGGTAGAAGGCTTCAAGGAAAAGGAAGAGGAAGGCAATGGCCGCTTTGCTGATACCGGCGGAGCTCCGGGCATGGTCCGGCTCTTCCTGAATATCGGCCGCAGCCAGAAGATACGCCCCCAGGATATCGTAGAGGCCTTCACCTCGGAGGCGGATATTCCGGGGAATGTCATCGGCGTTATCAACATCTATGACCGGTTTACCTTTGTGGAGGTGCCGGAGGAACTGGCTGAACGGGTCATGTCCGTCATGCACCGCAATACGGTCAAGGGCTGCCGTGTGAGCGTGGAGCCGGCCCGCAAGAGCGGCCGCTGACAATATTCACTGGCTTTTCAGAAAGATATCGTATAAAATAGAAAGAGTGCTAAATTAAAATTGAGGGGGATACTTCAATGAATTGGAAAAAATATGTTGCGGCATCGGCAGCTGCCTGCGCCGCAGTATTCGCAGCAGCGGCCTGGTCACCGGTGAGTGCATCGGCAGCCGCCGCGGCGGCATCGGCAGCACCAGCGGCCGCTGCAGCCCAAACAGCACCGGCAGGCGCTACCCAGGTGAAATCCACGGCCTACCGCTACACCAGTGGAACCTATGGTTATTCCATCACCTGCCCGACAAAGCCTGTGGGAGTCGTTCCCATGAGCATGTTTTATGAAGGTGAGAAGGGAGATGTCATCATTTTTGAGAATGATGGCTATGCCCTGAAAAAGGCCTGGCTGGTAGTTCCAGATGCTTATTCCGACAAGGATATTCCGGATCTCAGAAAGCTGACAGAGGCCCAGACCAAGGAGCTCATCAAGAGATTTACCGAAAAGGGCGGCTGCGAGTTCGTACGCATTGCTGAGATGAATGATAACCGGGGCCTTTATACCGTTACGGCCAAGGAAATAGAAATCGATACCGATGGCGATGGCAAGCCGGATACCACGGCCAAGTCTGATAACCAGATGGTCAAGACCTACTTCAAGGGTGAATACGGCGGCAATTTCATGGTGGGGCTCATCAATAATCCGGATCTGACCCGCGAGTCTGTGGCCGAATATGAAGCTGGCCTGCTGAGCTTCCAGCAGTGGCCGACTACGGCGGCCAATGGTTCCACGCAGAATGCGAAGAACACTAAGAACAGCAAGAAAAAGAAATAAAGGCAGAGTGAAAGTCCAATGGGGAGAAGGCTTCTTTCCATTGGATTTTCTTTTTATTGCATTTTTTGACTTTTTGATGTATTATAATACATAGATTCGTTTAGCACTCAACTGACAGGAGTGCTAACAAAAACAAAAGAAAAAGGAGTCTGTTTTCAATGGCAAAAGAAATGCATGAATTTCAAGCGGAAACCAAACAATTGCTGGACCTTATGATCCATTCGATTTATACCAATCATGAGATATTCCTCCGGGAGCTCATATCCAATGCCTCGGATGCCATCGATAAGATGCATTTTGAATCCCTGACCCATCGGGAGCTTTTGGAAGGGGATGAGGACTATGAGATTTTCCTCGTTCCGGATAAGGAAAGCCATACACTGACCATTTCTGATAATGGTATCGGCATGAACCGGGAAGAGGTCATCGATAACCTCGGCACCATTGCAAAATCCGGCACAAAGGCTTTTTTGGAGCAGCTCCAGAAAGCAAAGGAAAACAATTCTGAGATCACGGATAAGGAAATGATCGGCCAGTTCGGCGTAGGCTTCTATTCTGCCTTCATGGTAGCAGAAAAGGTCACCGTCGTTACCCGCAAGGCAGGCGAGAGCCAGGCCGTGCGCTGGGAATCTACTGGAGACGGCTCCTACAGCATTGAGGACTGCGAGAAGGAAAAACGCGGCACCACAATCACAATCACGCTGGCCAAGGATTTCTATGGTGACAAGGCGGAGGAAAACTTCGCGGAAAATTACAAGCTGGAAAGCCTGGTCAAAAAATATTCTGATTATGTCCGCTATCCCATCAAGATGAATTTCGAGATCGAGGAAACTCCGAAGGATGAGGACGGCAAGCCCATTGAAGGGGCTGAGAAAATCAAACGCACGGAGCTCCGCACCCTGAATTCCATGCAGCCCCTTTGGACGAAGAATAAATCCGAGATCAAGCCTGAGGAATACAATGAGTTCTTCAAGAATCAGTTCCATGAATGGGAAGATCCCATGGAGGTATTCCATACGAAGGCTGAAGGCACTGTGGAATACAATTCCCTGCTGTTCATTCCTGCCCATGCACCCTTCAATCTCTATCATACGGATTATGAGCCAGGGCTGCAGCTTTACTCCCGTCACGTATTCATCATGGATAAATGCAAGGATCTGCTGCCGGATTATCTGCGCTTCGTAAAGGGCCTGGTGGATTCGCCGGATCTGTCCCTGAACATTTCCCGCGAACTGCTGCAGCAGAGCCGCGAGCTCAAGATCATCGGGCGGAATCTGGAAAAGAATATCCTGAAGACGCTGGAACGCACCATGAAGAACAATCGGGAGAAATATGAGAAATTCTGGGGCGAGTTCGGCAAGTCGCTGAAGATTGGCATCTATAACAGCATCTATTCCGGAGACGATACGGTTTCCAAGCTGAAGGATCTGCTGCTTTTCGATTCCTCCAAAGAAGGAAAACTCACTTCGCTGAAGGAATATGTGGATCGCATGCCGGAAAGCCAGAAGAAGATTTACTATGCGACAGGCAAGGATAAGGAAATGATCGAGCATCTGCCGCAGATGGAACTGCTGCGGGATAAGGGCATTGAAGTGCTTTATCTGCTGGATCCGGTAGATGAGTTCGCCATTGAGACAATCCGGGAGTATGCGGACAAGAAGTTCCATTCCATCAGCCGCGGTGATCTGGAACTGGATGATGCTGAGTCCCAGGAGGTCAAGAAGGAAACTGAGGATATTGCGAAGAAGAATGACGACCTCATGAAGGACATCAAGGAAGCTCTGGGAGACAAGGTCGCCGATGTAAAGGTCAGCACCCGCCTGAAGTCCAGCGCGGTCTGCCTGGTGGCAGATGAACAGGGCCCGAGCCTGGCGATGGAACAGGCCTTTGCTGAGGCTGCAAATCCCATGTTCAAGGCCAAGAGAATATTGGAGATCAATCCCCATCACGATCTCTTCACCCGTCTGCAGTCTCTGCATGACGCAGGGAAGGAGAGCGCGGATTTCAAGGATTATTGCGATCTGCTCTACACCCAGGCCCTGCTCATCGAGGGCATCCTGCCAGAGGATCCGATTGCCTTCGCCAACAAGGTAGCTCAGCTTATGGCAAAATGATATAATTGATACCGGAAAACCCAGTACAGGCTAAATGCTTATGCTGGGTTTTCTTACGGGTAAATGTCTGTTTTATTAACATAAACAAATAAATTTGATTAATGTTAAAATAAAATAATACCCGCCAATTCATTGATTTTTCAGAAGGATTTTGCTATAATTTAACTCGTAAAGGGCTTTGGCTCTTTTTTATTGAGCCGGGCGTCAGGACGGGCATTTTAGTTGTTGAGAGGGATGCTTCGTCGAAATAAAAGGAGGCTATTTTTATTATGAAAGTAACAGTTGTTGGTGCAGGTAACGTCGGTGCTACAGTAGCTAACGTTCTTGCTACGAAGAAGTTTGCAAGTGAAGTTGTTCTGCTGGACATCAAGGAAGGCGTTTCCGAAGGCAAGGCAATGGATATGATGCAGACTGCACATATGCTGAACTTCGATACGACTATCACTGGTGTTACGAATGACTATGCAGCTACGGCTGGCTCCAAGGTTATTGTTGTAACTTCTGGTATTCCTCGTAAGCCGGGCATGTCCCGCGAAGATCTCATCGGCACGAACGCTAAGATCGTAAAGAGCGTTGTCGATCAGGCTTTGAAATATTCTCCGGATGCTATTTTCGTCATCATCTCCAACCCGATGGATGCTATGACTTATCTGACTCTGAAAGATTCCAAGCTTCCCCGTGAGCGCGTTATCGGCCAGGGCGGCATGCTGGACAGCAGCCGTTTCAGATATTATCTTGCTGAGGCCCTTAAGGCAGCTGGTATCCCGGCTACCCCGACAGACGTTGATGGCATGGTCATCGGCGGCCACAGTGACAAGACGATGGTTCCGCTCGCAAGCTATGCTACTTTCCGCGGCATTCCTGTAAGCCAGTACCTGAGCCAGGAAGCTATCGACGATGCAGTTGCCAAGACGAAGGTCGGCGGCGCTACTCTCACGAAGCTTCTGGGAACTTCTGCCTGGTATGCTCCGGGCGCAGCAGCAGCAGCTCTCGTAGAGGCTATTGCTACAGATGCCAAGAAAATGATTCCTTGCTGCGTATATCTTGATGGCGAATACGGCGAAAAGGATCTCTGCATTGGTGTACCGGTTCTGCTGGGTGCCAAGGGCGTTGAGAAGATCATCGACGTTAAGCTTGAAGGCGCAGAAAAAGAGAAATTCGCTGAAAGCGTTGCAGCAGCTCGTCATACGAACTCCCTGCTCGGCGATGCCCTCAAATAATAGAATAGCTTTTCTAAGGCTCCTGCTTCGGCAGGGGCCTTTTTATATGGAATAGGAAGATAAATAATAGTAAATATTAATTAATAATTATTATTGACAAATAAATTACTGTACTGTATAATACAAACATAGTCACTTAAGGGGGAATTAAATATGAAAAACAACAAGCTTGCAAACAGCGAGAATAGAAGCTGGACCAGCACACCTGGCTGGAGCGGTTATGTATATCACGAGGATCATGAGAGTCATCAGAAGCAGGGAACATGGACCTGTACGCCAGGCTGGTGCGGTTATGTATATCATGATGAAAAGTAATCTGGTTGAGGGTGCGGCCACTATGGCTGTGCTGCAATAAAGCGAGCAATTTACTTTGTAAATTTGAAGGAGGATTTCAAAATGGCTGAGGATAACAAGAAGAATTGGACGACGACTCCGGGGTGGAGCGGTTATGTTGAGGAAAAAGAGCATGGTGCTGATAACGGCAAGAAACCATCGGATGAGAAAAAGGATGGAAGCTGGACCTGCACGCCAGGCTGGTGCGGTTATGTAAACCACGACGAGAAGAAATAGACTCTTGGAGGGATCGCCAGATCGGCGATCCCTTTTATTGTAATCCAATCACAGACAAATAGCTGGGAAATATGTATAACTCGGAATAAGATCTCTCCCCCATCTGCAGTTGGTGGGCGCGAACGGAGACAACAGGCGGCGAGTTGATATCTCCCGCCTCGTTGAAACGCTGATTGGAAGGATTTCGCTTTGCGAAATCTTGAACAATGGCGTTATAATATAAATAAATAGAGTGGAGGCGATGGTATGACAGCAAGGATTATAATCATTGGATCAGGACCGGCAGGAGTGTCGGCGGCCCTTTATGTGCATCGGGCTGGCATGCAGGCTCTGGTGATCTCCAGGGGCAGCGGTTCTCTGGCCAAGGCGGAACGGATTGAGAATTACTACGGCTTTGCCGAGCCGCTGACAGGGGCGCAGCTGGAGGCTGCCGGTATCGCGGGAGCGAAGAAGCTGGGAATAGAATTCCTGGAGGACGAGGTGGTCTGGCTGGGGATGAATGACAGCTTCACAGGTTTTGTGGTTAAAACAGCGACGGCCTCCTATGAGGCGGACAGTGTGATCCTGGCTGCCGGAGCGGCCCGCAAAGCTCCCCGGCTCCCGGGGATCAAGGAGCTGGAGGGACGCGGAGTGAGCTACTGTGCCACCTGCGATGCTTTTTTCTATCGGGGCAAGACCGCGGCGGTATTGGGCAATGGCGAGTACGCGCTGCATGAAGCGGAGACGCTGCTGCCGCATGCGGCCAAGGTGCTGCTTTTCACCGATGGCCGGGAGGCGGAGTTCCCGGTGCCGGAAAATATTGTGCTTCATAAGGAGCCGGTGAAGGGGATTGCCGGCGAGACCCGGGTCAATGGGCTGGAGCTGGCCAATGGCACGGTCATTCCAGCGGATGGTGTTTTTGTGGCTTATGGAACCGCTGGCAGCACTGAGCTGGGGCGAAAAATCGGCGCGGCTATCCAGGATGGACATCTTCAGGTAGATGCTGCCATGGCGACCAATGTGCCTGGCCTTTTTGCGGCAGGCGACTGTACCGGAGGCTTGCTGCAGGTGGCCAAGGCAGTCTATGAGGGGGCAGCTGCCGGGCTGTCGGCTATCAAGTATCTGCGGAGCAAAAATAAATAATAGGTGGGCGTGAATATGCAGAGAAGTGAAGCGACGGATCTTTTTATCCGCCATTTTTCCTTTTGGCCGAAACTCACAGCGGAGGAGAAAACGGAGCTCTGTGAGCACACGGGGCCGGTCCGTTATGCCCAGGGACAGCATATCTACCAGGGCGGTCAGGACTGCCTGGGGGTATTGCTGATCAAAAAAGGGCAGCTGCGGGCTTATACCCTGTCAGAGGACGGGCGGGAGGTCACTCTCTATCGCCTCTTTCCCGGGGATGTGGCTATACTGACGGTGTCCTGCGCGCTGCAGGCCGTAACCTTTGAGGTGTTTGTGGATGCCGAGGAGGATACGGAGGTGCTGCAGCTGGATTCAGCGGCCTTCCGTTCCCTTTCCGAGAAGAACATCTACGTGAAATGCTTTGGCTATGAGCGGGCTTCCTCCCGCTTATCGGAGATGCTCTGGACTCTCCAGCAGATCCTGTTTTTGAGTGCGGATAAGCGGCTGGCCATCTTTTTGCTGCAGGAGAGCGGCAAGCGCCAGAGCCGGGAACTTCATCTGACCCATGAGCAGATTGCCCGCTATATGGGCAGTGCCCGGGAGGTGGTGAGCCGGCTGCTGAAGTATTTTGCCCAGGAGGGAATGGTAGAACTGGGACGGGGATCGCTGCAGATCCTGCAGCCAAAGAAGCTGGCTGTGCTGGCTGAGACATGAATAAAATGATCCCAATAAAAAAGGAGAGGGCCGCAGCCTTCTCCTTTTTTATTGGGATTATTTAAAGAGGTTCAGAATGGATTCCTTGGGCTGTACACCCAGGGAAGAGTTCAGCAGTTTGCCGTCCCTGAAGCTGATGAGTGTAGGGATGCTCATGATATCATACTTCTGGGCCAGCTCCGGCTGTTCGTCCACATTGACCTTGCAGACCTTGATGGAAGGGGTTTCTTCGGCAATCTCATCGACTACCGGGGAGAGCATACGACAGGGGCCGCACCAGCTTGCCCAAAAATCGATGAGGACGGGTTTGTCTGACTGCAGGACCTCCTGCGCAAAGTTTTCTTTTGTAACTACTGTAACTGCCATGGAAATCGCTCCTTTATTTTCTTGATGGTTCCATTATAGCTTATCCCCTGTTCCGCTTCTGTAACTGAATCACACAGCAGCAGGTTATTTTCACAGGATAGGAAACCAGGCAGCCCTGGGTGGACTGCCTGGTTCCTTAGAGGATGGTTCATATATTAAGTAGGATGGGAGCTTATTTATTGAAATAGCGCTGGAGCAGGCCCTTGAAGCCGCAGCCATGACGAGCCTCGTCCTTGGCCATTTCATGTACTGTGTCGTGGATGGCATCGAGGTTCTGCTGTTTTGCCATGACGGCCAGTTCCTTTTTGCCAGCGCAGGCGCCATGCTCTGCGTCGACACGCATTTCCAGATTTTTCTTCGTGCTGGAGGTGACAACCTCACCCAGCAGTTCAGCAAATTTTGCAGCATGCTCAGCTTCTTCAAAAGCATAGCGCTTGAAGGCCTCGGCGATTTCCGGATATCCTTCGCGGTCAGCGACCCGGCTCATAGCCAGATACATGCCAACCTCGGAGCATTCACCGTTGAAGTTCTGACGCAGGCCCTCAACGATCTTCGGGTCCACACCCTCGACGATGCCCACGCGATGCTCGTCGGCGAATACCAGATCACCGCTCTGCTCCACGAACTTGGAAGCAGGTGCCTTACAGATGGGGCAAACATCGGGAGCCTTTTCGCCTTCATATACATAACCACAGATGCTGCAAACAAATTTCTTCATAAACTGATTCCTCCAATATTTTTATTCTCACCGGCAGGTCCGGTGCTTACTTGCTATGGTTTTATTATAGGCAGTTTCCAGCTGAAAGGGAATTGGTAAATTTGTTGATTTTGCAGGATTATTTTTGAATAGCGCTTATTTTCGGCAGTTTTCAACTCTGAACGCAGTTTTTTAAAAATGTTATTAACGGATAACTGTTATTGAATAGGGAAAGGCTGGCTTTGAAACTGAAAACAATGACGTTATAGCGGTTTTATGGTATAATTGGAAATCATATCTACAGAGTATATGGAATGGATTGTCATAGAATTAGGAGGAAGGAAATGCTGCAATGCAGAACGAATTCCCCGGCGGAGACAGGGGCACTGGCGTTCCGCCTGGGAGAAAAGATCCCTTCCGGGACGGTGCTGTGCCTTGAGGGAGATCTGGGAGCGGGGAAAACCCTGTTTGTGCAGAATCTTGCCAGGGCTCTGGGGGTCACGGAGGAGGTCACCAGCCCTACTTTCAATTTAATGAATGTCTATAAGGGCAGGCTGACGATATATCATTTTGACCTTTATCGCCTGGAGACAGAGCAGGAGCTGGAGGAAATCGGGTTTTATGAGTACACGGACGATCCGGCGGGACTGGTGGTCATTGAATGGCCGGATAAATTTCCCGATTCGCTGCCGGAAGATCATATCTATATAAAGATAGAACGGACCACCGGGGCGGAGCAGGAGCGCTGCTTCACCTTTTCCCTGAGGGGGACACGGGATGGATCATTGTATAAGGAGCTGGATGGGATTTGCCAATTTTAGCCTTAGATACTTCAACGCTGGTTTCCAGTGTGGCGGTGGCGGCACCGGAAAAACTGCTGGCTGAGCTGACACTGGAGACGCGTCTCACACATTCGGAAACGCTGATGCCGCATATTCAGCAGGTGCTGGCCATGGCGGATCTGGACAAGAAAGATTTGGAGGCTGTTGCTGTGAGCATCGGTCCCGGTTCCTTTACGGGGCTGCGCATCGGGCTGGCATCGGCCAAGGGAATGGCCTATGCACTGGATATTCCGCTGATCGGGGTGCCTACCATGGAGGCCCTGGCCTGTCAGTGCCCGGTTCCGGGCATCTATGCAGTGCCCCTGGTCGATGCCCAGAAGGGCAATGCGTACATGGCTGTTTACGCCTGGGAGGACGGGCAGCTGGTGGAAAAACAGCCGGTGGAGGTGCTGTCCATCGATGAATGCCTGGCCCGCTGCGGGACACTGGATCGGCCGGTGCTGCTGCTGGGGGATGCGGCGGTCAAAAAGGTGGCTGGCCGCAAGGAACTGCCCCGGGGCGTTCAGATTGCCCTGCCGCATATCGTGATGCCCCGGGCTGCCGGGACGGCCCTGCTGGGGCTTCGCCGGCTGGCAGCGGGGCAGGTCGGTTCCGTCATGGACATGGAGCCGGTCTATATCCGCCGCTCAGAGGCGGAGGTGCTCTGGGAAAAGCGCCATAAGGAGCAGTCATGATTCATTTTCGGCAGATGACGCCGGAGGATGCCGCCGGTGTGGAGCTGGTGGAAAAGGCATCCTTTGCCGTGCCCTGGTCCCGGGAGGCCTTTTGGCAGGAAGCGGCCAGTGAGCGGGCCTTTTACCTGCTGGTGCTGGAGGATGAAAGGATCATCGGCTATGCGGGCACCTGGATCATCTTGGATGAGGCCCAGATCACCAATGTAGCCATCGCACCGGAATATCGGGGCCAGGGCATCGGCAGTCAGCTCATGAAGGAGCTCATCTGCCAGGTCAAGGCCAGGGGGGCTACGGCGATGACCCTGGAGGTCCGGCCGTCCAATGCGCCGGCCATTGCGCTGTACACCAGCTTCGGTTTTCGGGATACAGGACGCCGGCCAGGATATTATCAGGACAATGGCGAGGATGCCATCATCATGTGGAATACGAAATTGTAAGAACGTGGAGGACTATTTTGGAAGAAGAAATTTTGACGCTGGCCATCGAGTCGAGCTGCGATGAGACATCGGCTGCAGTTTTGCGCGGCGGCCGCTGCGTTTTATCAAATATCATTTCGACGCAGATCCCGGTCCATCAGAAATTTGGCGGGGTGGTACCGGAAATCGCTTCCCGCAAGCATATCGTGAATATCATGCCGGTGATTGATGAGGCCCTGCGGACGGCAGGAACAGCCCTCAGCGATATCGGGCAGGTGGCGGTGACCTACGGGCCAGGCCTGGTGGGAGCGCTGCTGGTAGGTGTATCGGCGGCGAAATCCCTGGCCTTTTCCCTGGGGGTTCCCCTGATTGGGGTCAACCACCTGGAGGGGCATATTTTTGCGAATTTCCTCAGTGCGCCGGAGCTGGAACCGCCCTTTATGGCGCTGGTGGTTTCGGGAGGCCATACCTCCCTGGTGCATGTAAAGGGCTATAATCACTTTTCCCTCATGGGTCAGACCCGGGATGATGCGGCTGGCGAGGCCTTTGACAAGGTGGCCAGGGTCATGGGGCTGCCCTATCCCGGAGGACCTCAGATTGATCGGCTGGCGAAGGAGGGCAATCCGCAGGCCATTGATTTTCCCCGGGCTCTGCAGGAAAAGGGGAATTATGAATTCAGCTTCAGCGGCTTGAAGTCGGCGGTGCTGAATTACCTCAACAGCATGAAGCTGAAGGGGCAGGAGGTAAATAAAGCCGATGTGGCGGCTTCCTTCCAGGATGCGGTCATCGAGGTGCTCATCGCCAAGGCCATGGAGGCGCTGGAGCAGACGAAAATGGATACTCTGGTGCTGGCCGGCGGCGTAGCGGCCAACAGCGAGCTGGAAAGCCGGCTGCGGGCGGCCGCGGAGGCCCGGGGCGTGAAGTTCTATTATCCCAGCCGGATCCTCTGTACCGACAATGCGGCCATGATCGGCTGCCGCGGTTATTATCAGGGGCTGGCCAAGCGGTATTCCAATCTTTACCTGAACGCAGTTCCGGGGCTGAAGCTGCAGGATATCACCGAATAGCATAGTGTGCCATTCAAAGGAGAATGGAGAAAGAGGTCTGTTTTTTGACGGATTTTCTTTCTTCTGTTCTCCTTTTGTTTTTGCATACAATATTTTTCTGCAGGAACCGCGCTGAAAAACAGGAATTTTTAGGGAAAAGGATGAAGATAACAGAATGGGGGTAATGAGGATGAAATCTTTGGCAGAATATTGTCGGTCTTATACGAACCTGACCGCCATGCAGTGTGAGCTTCTGAAGCGCATGAGTGTATGCTTCCCTTTTGTAGCAGACCTTACCCATGCCCATGTGGTGGTTTACGCAGCAGCCGCAGAGCAGGGAAAATTCATTGTGCTGTCCCACGATAAACCGCATACGATTTTCAGCCCGGTGGAGCTGGCGGCACCGGGAACAATGGTTTCCATGATCGAGGAGCCGCTGATCAGCTATACGCTGCGCACAGGCAAGCCCGTCCATGGCAAGCGGGAATGGACCCTGGGCAGCAGCCTGGACATGCATACCTTTGCCATCCACGATAACGGCAGCGTGATCGCGGTGGTGAGCTTTGAATCCAGCGGCGAGGACAGCCGCATCAACGGCTATGGCCAGCTGCTGGAAACGGCCCGGCTCGTTCTCATCAACGCCCGGAAGAAGCTGGAACGGGATATGTACCGCAGTATTTCCTCCAGCGATGGCATAATTATCACCGACAAGAACAACCGCATCATTTTCGCCAACCTGGCGGCGGTCCGCATTTACAAGGTGCTGGGAGCGGCCAATCTCATCGGATGCCATCTTTTTGACCGGCAGCTTACCATGCATATCACCAAGGAGACCATCGCCAGCAACCGGCCCTATGAGAAGGAGCTGCAGGCGGGCGGTCTGGTGCTGCTGCAGCGCAATATCCCCATTACGGAGGGGGGCGTGCTCCAGCGGCGGGTGGTGCTGCTTTCCGATGTGACGGAGGTGCGGCAGAAGGATAAGGAGATCCTCATTAAATCCGCGGTGATCCAGGAAATCCATCACCGGGTGAAAAACAATCTGCAGACCATTGCCAGCCTTCTGCGGCTCCAGGCCCGACGATCCAGGTCACCGGAGGTCAAGGCTGCGCTGAAGGAGAGCGTGAACCGCATATTGAGCATCTCCGTGGTCCATGAGTTCCTTTCCCAGCAGGATGGGGAGCATATCGATGTGGTGGAGATCACCCGGAATATCCTGGAGCTGGTAGCCCCCAATATGGTGGATTCGGAATTCAAGCTGGAAACCAGGTTCACGGGGCCGGATATCATACTGCCATCCCGGCAGGCCAGCAATCTGGCACTCATTATCAATGAGCTCATATTGAATTCATTGGAGCATGCCTTTGGACAGCAGACAAGGGGCCTTATCGGGCTGGATACCCGGGTGGGAGAGCAGAATTATTTTTTGGATCTTTATGATGACGGTTCAGGGGTTCCGGCGGACTTTGATATACGCCGGGCCAAGTCCCTGGGCCTGCAGATTGTGCGTACGCTGATTGTGGACGATATGGGAGGGACCTTTACCCTGATCAATGACCGGGGAACCCATGCCAGGATCACGATTCCGCGCAAATTGGAGGAGGAAGCAGAAGGATGAAGCCATTGAAGATTGTAATTGCCGATAATGAGTCCATCATACGGATGGATTTGAAGGAGCTTTTGGAGGAAGCGGGCCATGAAGTGGTGGGAGAGGCCATTGACGGCTATCATGCGGTGGAACTCACCCGGAAGTATCAGCCGGATCTGGTGATCATGGATATCAAGATGCCGGAAATGGATGGCATCGCGGCTTCCAAGATCATTTCGGAGGAAAAGCTGGCTCCGGTGCTGCTGCTCACGGCCTTCAGTCAGCCGGAGATCGTGGAACGGGCCAAGGAATCCGGGGTGCTGGCCTATCTGGTCAAGCCGGTACGGGAAAATAATCTTTTCCCTGCCATGGAGATCGCGCTGTCCCGCTTCCAGGAGATGCAGCAGCTGGAGGGGGAACTGGACAAGCTCAAGGGCTCCCTGGAGATGCGCAAGACACTGGACCGGGCCAAGGGCATTCTGATGGACGCCTATAATCTGTCGGAATCGGAGGCCTATCGCCGCATTCAGCAGTACAGCATGGCCAAGCGCAAGACCATCAAAGAGGTGGCGGAGGCCATCGTGCGGTCAGCCTTGAAAAACAGATGACAGAAAACATTTTTTCCATAAAAAATCCATGCAGGTGATTTCCCACTGTGCTATAATGAAGTTTGTTTTGCAATACAAAGGGGAATAATAAGTAGGGGGATTTTTTTGTGGATATAAGTATTATGGAATTGATCAAGACTGTCATCCTGGGTATCGTAGAGGGGCTTACCGAGTGGCTGCCTATCAGCAGTACCGGGCATATGATACTGGTGGATGAGTTCATCAAGCTGGATGTGTCCAAGGCCTTTATGGATATGTTCCTGGTGGTGATCCAGCTGGGGGCTATCCTGGCGGTAGTGGTGCTGAACTTTGAAAAGCTCAACCCTTTTTCCTCCTGGAAATCCAAGAGTGAAAAAAGGGCCACCGTCAGCCTCTGGATGAAGGTCATCGTGGCCTGCCTGCCGGCGGCAGTGATCGGGCTGCTCTTCAACAAGTACATGGAGGAGCATTTCATGACGGCGCCGGTGGTGGCGACCACTCTGATTTTCTACGGCATCATGTTCATCGTGGTGGAGAACTACAACAAGCACCGGAGCCCGCGGGTCACGGATCTGGATCGGCTGGATTATAAAACGGCCTTTATCATCGGCCTGTTCCAGGTGCTGTCCCTGGTGCCGGGCACTTCCCGGTCCGGAGCTACCATCCTGGGCGGTATCCTTTTCGGTACCTCCCGCTATGTAGCGGCGGAATTCACTTTTTTCCTGGCTATTCCGGTCATGTTCGGAGCAAGCCTGCTGAAAATGGTGAAATTCGGCTGGCATTATACCGGGGCGGAGATCCTCATCATGGTGGTGGGCATGGCCACGGCCTTTGTGGTATCCATCGCTTCCATCAAGTTCCTGCTGCGCTATATCAAGAACAATGATTTCAAGGCCTTCGGCTGGTACCGCATCGTGCTTGGCATCATTGTCATCGCTTATCTGCTGCTGGTGGGCGATCCTACACAGTCTTAACGGTAATGGAGGGGAAAGGTAAATGAAGTTCATTTCCTGGAATGTCAATGGTTTGCGGGCCTGCCTTACCAAAGGGTTCATGGAGTCCTTCAAGGCGCTGGATGCGGATGTTTTCTGCCTGCAGGAAACGAAGATGCAGCCGGAGCAGGCCATATTGGAGCTTAACGGCTATACCCAGTACTGGAACAGTGCGGAAAAGAAGGGCTATTCCGGTACGGCGGTGTTCTGCCGTCAGAAGCCGCTGCAGGTGACCTATGGTTTGGGAATCGAGGAGCATGACCATGAGGGGCGGGTCATCACCCTGGAGTATCCGGAGTTTTACTGCGTAACGGTGTATACGCCGAATTCCAAGCGAGCGCTGGAGCGGCTGGAATACCGGCTGGTCTGGGAGAAGGCCTTCCGGGATTATCTGCGGGAGCTGGACGGGAAAAAGCCGGTGATTATCTGTGGTGATCTCAATGTGGCCCATGAGGAAATCGATTTGAAGAATCCCCAGTCCAACCATAAGAACGCCGGCTTTACGGATGAGGAGCGGGGCGCCTTTACGGAGCTGCTGGATGCCGGCTTTACGGATACCTTCCGGGCACTGTATCCGGACCGGGCGGGGATCTATACCTGGTGGTCCTACATCCGCAAAGCCCGCAGCACCAACGCGGGCTGGCGCATCGACTATTTCCTGGTCTCGGACCGGCTCCGGGAGCAGATCAAGGATGCGACCATCCATAATGAGATCCTGGGCAGTGACCACTGTCCCGTGGGATTGGAATTGAAATGAGTACAGAGGACTGCCGCGGATTTTGCGGCAGTCCTTTCGCGTCTGTGTTACAATAGAGGAATACAGGGGGAGGAAATGGAATGAAGATGATTGCAGGCCTGGGGAATCCGGGCTCGGAATATGCGAAGACAAAGCACAATGTGGGCTTCATGTTCCTGGACGCGCTGGCGGAAAAGCTGGGAGCGGATAACTGGAAAACCAAATACGATGCACTGGTGGCTGAAGGGCGCATCGGCACGGAGAAGGTGCTGCTGGTGAAGCCGCTGACCTATATGAATGAGAGCGGCCGGGCAGTGGGGCCGCTGCTGAGCTGGTACAAGCTGGCACCGGAGGATCTCATCGTGGTGCATGATGACATGGATATCCCTGCGGGGACGATCCGCATCCGCCGGAAGGGGAGCGCGGGCGGCCATAACGGCATGAAGTCCATCCTCTATCATGTGGGGGACGAAAACTTCCCGCGGCTGCGTATCGGCATCGGCCGGCCGCTGCCGGGCTGGACTGTGGTAAACCATGTGCTGGCGCCCTTTTCCGCGGAGGATGCGCCGAAGATCCGGGAAGCAATAGAATATCTGCTGCCGGCTCTGGAATGCGTAGTCACCGATGGAGTGGACCTGGCCATGAACCGTTACAATCCGAAGAAGCAGAAGAAGAAACCGGCGGAGAAAAAGGAAGCGGTGGAAGCAGCACCGCTGCAGGAGGAAAAATGAGCGAAGAAATCAGAGCACTCTATGCGGATGATGAAGGGGAAATCTTTGATGCACCGGGCTTTGCGGGGCTTGGACGAACAGGCAGGGACAATGTGCCTCTGACACCGGCGGAGCTCATACCGCTGCCGGATAGTGCGGATCTCATGTTCCTGCCGGACCGGCTGGCGCTGGGAATGACCCGGGATGGCGAGGTGCTGCCCATCACTGGGCGGGCGGTGGCCGCGATTCTGCCGGCAGGCTATACCCGGCTCTACATGCCGGCCTATGAGCGGTCAGAAGAAGCGGAGCAGCTTCCCCTTTACGGCTATACGGCGGTGGTCCTCTACAAGGATGCCCTTTATGCGGCCGCGCTCTATACGGATGAAAACGCCAAATGGGATCCCGCCCATTACAATACCCATGATCTGAAGAAGCTGGTGAAGCGGACGGTCAAGGAGCTGAAGGGCAACCGCATCGCGGAGCATCTGGGGAACTGTTCCCTGGAATGGCACTGCTGCACGGCCCAGAATCTTTTCTACCGCCGCTGGGAGGCCGGGATTCCCGCTTCTCCGGTGTGCAATGCCAATTGCTTCGGCTGCATTTCCCTCCAGCCCGCAGAATGCTGTGAGTCACCCCAGAGCCGCATCAAGTTCCGGCCCACGCCGGAGGAGATCGCTGAGGTGGGCATCTACCATCTGCAGACGGCACCGGAGGGCATCATCAGTTTCGGCCAGGGCTGCGAAGGGGAGCCGTCGCTGGCTGCGGACAATATCGCAGCGGGCATCGGCATCATCCGCAAGGCTACGGATAAGGGACAGATCAATATCAATACCAACGCAGGCTATACGGAGGGCATCCGGAAAATCGTGGATGCGGGGCTGGACACCATGCGGGTAAGCATCATCAGCGCCTTGCCTGAGAGCTATGATGCCTATTATCGCAGCAGCTATGCGCTGGCCGATGTGAAGGCCTCCATCCGGTATGCGCTGGACAAGGGCATCTATGTATCGCTGAACATGCTGTATTTCCCCGGCTTCAATGATCGCCAGGAGGAGCTGGAAGCCTGGAAGGACTTTTTCCGGGAGCTTCCGGTGCAGATGATCCAGGTGCGCAATCTCAACATCGATCCGGATGCCTTCATGGATATCATGCCCCCGGCCCAGGGAACTGCAGTGGGCACGAAGAAATTCCTGCAGGCGCTGCATGACAGCTATCCGGAGCTGGTCATCGGCAGCTTCAGCCATTATGTTGAGGAGTAATTTATCCGTCCGCCGCAGTACAGAAACGGATATCCAGGGAAATAGATGACTTGTGGTAATTTTCGGAAAAATTACATTGCGAAATTCTGAACAATGGCGTTATAATAAAAGCAACAAGAATACAGGGGGCGATTTTATGTTCAGAGTATTACCCTTCAATATCAAGAGCAATGTGGAAAGAGGCCGGGATTTTCTGGGGAATATCGTCGAGTCCCTGGTGGATCAGCCGCTGCATCCGCTGGAGAGAGCAGGAGGGCTGCTTTTTCCCTTCCGGGTGGATGTGATTGAGCTGGAGGACCGTTATGAGATCCATGCGGAGCTGCCGGGGTTCCTGAAGGAGGAGATCACCCTGACCTATGAGGAGCAGCAGTATCTGACCATCCAGGCAGAGCGTTCCGAGCCCCAGATGGCCGGCCGTTATATTGCCCATGAGCGGCGCAGCGGAAAATTCGAGCGTTCCTTCCAGGTGGATGGCATCGATGAGACCGGGATAGAGGCGTCCTTTACCAATGAGAATGGGGTATTGCGGGTCATTCTGCCTAAGCATAAGGAAGAGACCGCGAAAACCGTAATCACCATTGGCTGAGAACAGGTGGTGCAGTCATAGCGGCTGCACCACTTTTTTTGGAAAATTTTTTCATTGTAAGAGGGTTTTCCCCCTCCCGGGTTGAATTTATATATAATGGAAAGAGTAAAAATATAGGCAGTTCGGAGGGTTTTTTATGGTTGATGAGAGAGATTGGTCAGAATTCAAAAGAAAACTCAAGGCAAAGACAGAAATAGATCTGGATCTTTACAAGGCGCCCCAGATGCAGCGCCGTATCGGCAACCTGGCCCAGCGCAATGGCTATACGTCCTATGCGGCTTACTTTGATCATGTGAGCCAGGATAAGGATGATTTTGCATCTTTTATTGAATACCTTACCATTAACGTATCGGAGTTTTTCCGTACGCCGGATAAATTCTCCAAACTGGAGACGGATGTGATCCCGGATCTTTTGACTCGCAGCCCCAAGCTGAATATCTGGAGCGCCGGCTGTTCCATCGGGGCGGAGCCCTATTCCCTGGCTATGATCATGAAGGAAATGACCCCGGGGAAGCAGCATCGCATCCTGGCTACCGATCTGGATATTGAGATTCTTGCCAAGGCGCGCCAGGGCGTTTATACGGACAATGAGCTCAAGGCTATTTCCGCAGCCCGCAAGGCTAAGTATTTCGATACTGTGGATGGCGGTAAATTCGCTGTGAAACAGGAGATCAAGAACTGCATCGAATTCAAGCGCCACAATCTGCTGAAGGACTCCTTTGAAACGGGCTTTGATCTGATCCTTTGCCGTAATGTGGTCATTTATTTCACGGAAGAAGCCAAGGATCAGCTCTACGCGAACTTCTTCCGGGCATTGAAGCCTGGCGGAGTGCTTTTTGTCGGGGCTACGGAGGCTATATTGAATTTCCGTAAGCTGGGCTATACGAGTTTTCAGCCCTTCTTTTATCAGAAGCCGCTGCCTTGAGCAGCGTTATGAATAAGAAAGGGCGGAGGTTATTTTATGTATGCAAATCAGCAGGTCGAGCAGATTGGTCGGGATACGCTGGTTGAGCTGCAGACAGAGCGCTTGAAGAAAACGCTGCACTGGGCATTGGAAAAAAGCCAGTTTTATAAGCGTAAATTCAGCAAGGCGGGGGTTTCGCCGGAGAGATTTTCCTCTCTGGAGGATGTCCGGCGGCTGCCCTTTACCTATGGGGACGAGCTCATCCGCACATCGCCCTATGATTTCCTCACCATGCCGCTGAGCAGTGTGCTTCGTGTGGCCCAGGTGGGCCAGCCCAATTCATTGCTGAAGATGTATTCCAATGGGGACATTGCCCATCACGTTGAAATGATGACCCGGGTGCTGGTAGCCGCAGGGGTTACTCAGGCATCGGTAGCCGGAATCCTCGGTGATCTGTCTGACAGCCGGCTCATGGATATTCAGTACGCCATGGAACTCATCGGCACCACGGTGGTGCTGCTGGGCACCGATATGCGGCGGGCCGCAGCCCTCATGGAGCAGTCCGGACTCAGTGTACTGATAAGCGATCCGCGGCTCATCATGCAGTTTGTGGTGAATCAGCAGGCCGCCCAGGATGAGCAGCAGACGGCGGCCCTGACCAAGGTGATATGCCTGGAGGAATCCATGCAGAATCCCATGCGGGGCTATATAGAAAAGCGGATCGGGGCCAAGGTGTACAACCTCTTCGGTTCTGCCGGACTGGGCTGCGCGGGCATGATGTTTCCCTGCCAGGAGCGGCTGGGGCATCATATCCAGGAGGATTATTTCTATCCGGAGATCATAGAGTTCGGCAGCAGCCAGCCCATTGAGACGGCCGGTCAGGTGGGGGAGCTGGTGTTCACCACACTGGCGGCGGAGGCCATGCCGCTGATCCGCTATCGAACCGGACAGGCGGTCATGCGCATCGATGAGCCCTGCAGCTGTGGGCGGACCCTGATGCGGATTGCGACACCGATGGAATACGTGGGAAATATAGGATAACAAGAGGGGCGGCAGGTATTGCAGCCCCTTTTTTATATGTGGAGGGAGGAGAAACTATTGCGATTCATTCATACGGCGGATTGGCATCTGGGCCGCAATTTCCGCGGAGTACAGCTCACCGAGGATCAGGCCTGGCTGCTGCAGGATTTTTTGCGCATGGTTACAGACAGCCGGGCGGAAGCCGTGATCATCGCGGGGGATATCTATGACCGGGCTGTGCCGCCTACAGAGGCGGTGGAGCTTTTCGATGAGGTGCTCACCAAGCTGCTGCTGGAAAAAAGGGTAAAGGTGTTCTGCGTGGCGGGAAACCATGACAGTGCCCAGCGGGTGGGCTTTGGCAGCCGGCTGCTGGCCGGCCAGGGGCTTTTCCTGCGGGGGAGGCTCACGGACGATCAGCGGCCGGTGGTGCTGGAGGACAATGATGGACCGGTGTATTTTTCTTTGCTGCCCTATATGGACCCCGCTGCGGTACGGGCGGCTTACGGCCTGCAGGAAATCATGGACTTTGATACGGCCACGGGCCGGGTCATCGCGGCGGCCCGACAGCAGATTCCCGAAGGAGCCCGCAGCGTAGCGGTTTCCCATGCCTTCATCGCCGGCGGGCAGGTGTCTGAATCAGAGCGTCCTCTCTCGGTCGGCGGTTCCAGCAATGTGGGAGCCGGACATTTCCGGGGGTATGGCTATACGGCCTTAGGCCATCTGCACAATCCGCAGCAGGCCGGCGCAGCCAATATCCGCTACAGCGGCTCTCTGATGAAGTATTCCTTTGATGAAGCCGCCCAGCAGAAGAGCCTGGCGCTGGTGGAACTGGATGGGTCTGGCAAGGCCTCCGTTGAGTTGCTGCCGCTGCGCCCCCGGCGGGATGTCTGCCGGGTACAGGGCTATATGGCAGACATACTCCAGGATCGGGAGAAGTTCCCCATATCCGCTGACTATATGGAGGTGGATCTGCTGGATACCGATGCCATTCTGGACGCCTATGGCAAGCTGAAGGATATCTATCCCAACCTGCTGCTCATCGATCGGCCAAATCTGCTGCGGGGCGGCGAGCAGCAGCTTCAGGAAAGCTCCTGCCGCAATCGTTCCTCGCTGAGCCTGTTTGCTGATTTTTTCCAGGAAATGACAGCGGAGGAGCTGACTGCGCAGCAGAAAAAGCTGCTGGCAGAGAGCATTGACAGGGTGCTGCAGGGAGAAAGGGAGGATGAGCCATGCGGCCAATAAAATTGACGATTTCGGCCTTCGGCCCCTATGAAAGGGAAACGGTCATAGATTTTACGGAGCTGGGAACATGTTCCTTTTTCCTCATCCATGGCGCCACCGGAGCCGGCAAGACCACGCTGCTGGATGCCATCTGCTATGCTTTTTACGGGGATGCCAGTGTGGAGGGGCGTACCGGCAGCATGCTGCGCAGCCAGCAGGCCGGTCCTGAGCAGGAAACCTTCGTAGAGTTCATTTTCAGCATTGGGGAGCGTAAATATCGCCTGCGCCGCAATCCGGACTACCTGCGCAAGAGCAAGCGGCAGACCAAGGATGGCAGCGGGCTTACGGCGGAGCATGCCGATGCAGAGCTATGGCGGCTGGACGGGGAACAGGAATGCCTGGTTACCGGTCCGGCGAAGGTGACGGCTAAGATGACCGAGCTTTTGGGCTTTGCCAGCGAGCAGTTCCGGCAGGTGGTACTGCTTCCCCAGGGAGAATTCCGGCGGCTGCTCATGGCGGATTCCCAGGAGCGGCAGGACATTATGGAGGTCCTGTTCCGTACGGAGCTTTACCGCAAGATTGAGGACAGCCTGAAGGCCAGGGCCCAGCGAATCCACAGCCAGTATCAGGAAATCCGGCAGGAGCAGGACTTCCTGCTGAAGGACACGGGAGCCCAGTCAGTGGAATCATTCCAGCAGGGATTGGCGGAGCTGGGGGAAAAGCTGACGGCGGCCCGGGAGCGGACCGGGCAGCAGCAGCAGGCATTGGCGGCAGCCCAGCAGCAGGAACGGCAGGGACGGGAGACAGCCGGCCGCTTTGCGGCTCTGGATGCAGCCCGGAAGCAGCTGGATGAGGATGAAAAGAAGCTGGCAACGGTGGCTTCCTATCGGGAGCAGCTGGAAAAAGCTCAGCAGGCCGCCGGGCTGGCGGATGTGGAGGCGCTGGCCCTGCAAGGGGAGAAGGCGGCTGCTGAAAAGGAAAAAGCGGCCAGGGAGCAGGAGCTCCGCAGCCAAAAGCTGCAGGGCCAGCTGGCGGAAGCCCGGCGCCTTTGGGAACAGGCGGAGGCCCGGGAGCCGGAGCGCCAGGAACGCCAGCAGGAGCTGGCACGTCTGACAGAATACACCGTCCAGTCGGAGGGCATCGGGAAGGTCCGTCAGCAGGCGGCCAGGCTGGCGGAACAGGTCCGCCGGCAGCGGCAGGAGCAGGAGGCTGCTGCGGCCAGGCTGCAGCAGGAACAGCAGCAGCTGACTGCCCTGCAGCAGCAGGAAAAACAGCAGGCGGCATTGGCGGCGGGACGGCCCACGGCCATTTTGCGGCTGGAGAAGCTGGAGCGTCAGCAGCGGCTGTTGGCGGAGCTGCTCCAGAGTCAGCAGGCTGCCCAGGCAGCCAAGGAAGCTCAGGAAGCCGCCGCCGGCAGCTCCCGGAAAGCGGAAACGGCTTATGAACAGCAGCGGCTGGAGGCTGAACGGCTGCAGCATCTTTTCAGTGAGGGCCAGGCGGCCCTGCTGGCCCGGGAGCTGGAGGACGGGAAAGCCTGTCCGGTATGCGGGTCGCAGCAGCACCCGCAGCCGGCAGTGTCGGCGGATCTGGTCCCGGATGAGGCAGAGCTCCGTCGGGCCCAGGCTCATCTGCGCCAAATGGATCAGGCGCGGCAGAAAGCCTCCAAGGGGCTGCAGCAGGCCCAGTCGGCATTGGCTGCTGCCCGGCAGAGCCAGACGGAAAAGCAGCAATCCCTGGGGGAGACTGCACTGGATGCGGGACAGCTGCAGGCAGCTGTGGCGGCAGCCCAGGCAGAGCTGAAGGAAGCCAGTCAGGCGGAGAAAAAGCAGCAGCAGCTGGCTGCTGCCATCACCGCACTGGAGACCGGTCTGGCAGGCAGTCAGAAATCCGCTGAGGCGGCTGCTGCTGCCCTGTCCAGGGCGGAGCAGGACCAGGCCCAGGCGGCAGGGATGCTGCAGGCTCAGCTGGGGGCACTTCCTGAAGAATATCAGCAGCCTGACCGGCTGGCCGCGGCCCTGGAGCAGAGCCGGCAGCAGCTGGCGGCTCTGCAGGCGGAACAGCAGCGGACAGAAAAGAAGTTCCACGAACTGGATACAGCGGCGGCGGCCCAGGCGGCAGAGCTTTCTTCAGCGCAGGCTGCCGCCGGGGAAAGCACCCGGCAGGCCCGGCAGGCGTCGCAGGCCTTTGCTGACCGCCGTGAGCAGGCGGGCTTTGCATCCCTGGAGGAATATCGCCAGGCGCTGGCGGGAAAGTTTGCCACCGCTGCCGGACGGCTGGCTGTAGGACAGCATATCCGCAGCTTCGAGGATGCCCATACAGCGGCTCAGACCGCCTGGCAGAAGGCTGCGGCGGATACGGAGCATTTGCAGCGGCCCAATCTGCAGCTGCTTGCCGCAGCCCTTTCTGCGGCGGAGAAGAACGTCAATGAAAGCTATGCGGCGGAGAAGAAGCTGGAGGCTGATCTCAGCCGGGGCCAGCAGCAGCAGCGGCGGCTGGCATCGCTGGCGGAAAAGAGCACTGCCCTGGAGGAGGAATATGGGACCGCTGGCCGGCTGGCGGCGGTGGCCGGCGGCGATAACGCCTACCGTACCAGCTTCCAGCGCTATGTGCTGCGTTCCCTGCTCCGGGATGTGGTGGATGCGGCCAATGCGCGGCTGCGCCTTATGACCCGGGGTCAGTATGAGATCCATCAGACATTGGAGGTACGGGATCAGCGCAAAAGGGCCGGTCTGGACCTGGTGATATTTGATTCCTACACGGGTTACGAGCGGCAGATGGCCACCCTTTCCGGCGGGGAATCCTTTCTGGCCTCGCTGTCCCTGGCACTGGGGCTGGCTGATGTGGTACAAAGCTATGCCGGCGGTATCCGCCTGGATACGATCTTCATCGATGAGGGCTTCGGTACCCTGGATGCGGAAACTCTGGATATGGCTATCAAAGCGCTGCTGGAACTGCAAAAAGGCGGCCGGCTGGTGGGAATCATTTCCCATGTGGAGGAGCTGAAGGAACGCATCGACGCACGGCTGGAAATAACGAAAAGCCGGGATGGCGGCAGCCAGGCCCGGTTCATCACAGGCTGAGGAAAGCAGGAGGAAAAACATGCTGGAATTCATAATCGGCCGGGCTGGATCCGGAAAAACAGAAGAATGCCTGCGGGCTATGCGGGAGGAGATGCAGCGCCAGCCCCTGGGGCCGGCGCTTATACTGCTGCTGCCGGAGCATATGACCTACAAGGTGGAACGGCAGCTGGCATCCTCCATGGGGCCGGCCGGCGGATTCATGCGCGGCTATGTCTTTGGCTTTCGCCGCTTTGCCCGTCAGGTGCTGCTGGATACTGGCGGAGCAGCCCGGCCGCGGATTACGGAAATCGGGCGGCGTCTGCTTTTGAAGCGGGTGCTCCATGAGCGGGAAAAGGAACTGAAATTTTTTCAGCGGGCAGCGGCGCAGCGCGGCTTCAGCGCTTCCCTGGCCGAGGCGGTGGATGAGTTCAAGAGCTATGGAGTAAATCCCCAGCGCCTTTCTGAGGCAGCGGCGCAGGTGACCAATCCTCGGCTGCAGGACAAGCTGCAGGATCTTTCCCTGCTTTATGAAGGCTTTGGGGAAAGCATGGCCGGGCGCTACAATGACGGAGGCGATATGCTGGATGCTCTGGCCCGGCGGCTGCCGGAGGCAGAACTGGTGCAGGGGGCTGAAGTCTGGGTGGACGGCTTTATTTTTTTCAATCCCCAGGAGAAAAATATTCTGCGGGAGCTGCTGCGCTATGCCGGCAATGTCCATGTGACGCTGGCGCTGGATGAGGGAGGCTGTCCGGCGGAAAATCAGCGGAGCACCGGCATCTTCCATCGGGCCTATGAGACCATGGGCGAGCTGCAGCGCATGGCTGAGGAGCTGGGCCAGTCCTGGCAGGTCCGCGCACTGCCAGGGGGGAAGCGGTTCCGGGCAGCGGGGCTGGGCGCTCTGGAGCAGGGCCTGTTCCGTTTTGTGCCCCAGACGGCGGCTGCCGGCGGCATCCGGCTGGTGGAGGCGGCTACCCGGCGGCTGGAGGCTGAAGCCGCCGCCGCGGATATCCTGCGTCTCTGCCGGGAGAAGGGCTGTCATTGGCGGGACATCGGTATTCTGGTACGGGATGCCGATGCCTATGGCAATATGCTGGAGATGGTGCTGCAGGATTATAAGATTCCCTTTTTCAGTGACAGCAAGCGGCCAGGAGTACATCACCCGCTGGCGGAGCTGCTGCGCTCTGCGCTGGAGGTGCTTCATGGCTGGCGTTATGATGCGGTTTTCCGCTGCGTGAAGACGGATTTCTTTCCGCTGACCCGGGGCCAGGCGGATCTTTTGGAAAATTACGTGCTGGAGTTCGGCATCCGCGGTTTCCGTTGGCGGCTGGAGGAAGACTGGCCTTATCGCCGCAGCAGCCAGACGGAGGCCTCGGAGGAAGAACTGCTGGAGCTGGAGCGCGTCAATCTGGTGCGCCGGGCGGTAGCCAATCCGCTGTCCAGCCTGGAACAGGCAGTGCAGCAGGCAGCGAATGTCCGGGAAATCACCCGGGCCCTCTATGACTTCCTGCAGGAGCTGGCTGTTCCGGATACCCTGGCGAAGTGGGCCCGGGAAGCCGAGCAGGCCGGGCGGCTGGTGGAGTCCCGGGAGCATCGCCAGATTTGGGATGATGTGATGGAGCTCATGGATCAGCTGGTGGAAACCAGCGGCGATGAGACCATGGAGCTGAAGGAATATGAGGGAATCCTGGGAGAGGGGCTGGATGCACTGGAGATCAGCCTCATTCCGCCGGGGCTGGACTATGTGACCATTGCCTCCTTTGATCAAAACAGCCTGGATAATGTGCGGGCCATCTATATCCTGGGAGCCAATGAGGGGACCATGCCCCGGCGCAGTCAGGAAAAAGGCCTGCTTTCCGATGCGGAACGGCTGTATCTGGCAGATGCGGGGCTGGAGCTTTCCTCAGGGTCCCTGGAGGGGAGCTTTGGGGAAAAATATCTGCTTTACCGGGGCTTTACCGAGGCCCGGGATTATCTCTGGGTATCCTATGCGCTGGCGGATGCTTCGGGAGAAGGCATGGAACCATCACCGCTGCTCCAGCGCATCCGGAGGCTGTTCCCGGAGGAAGCCGTGCTTTCCATTCCGCTGGAGAGCATGGAACGCTCCGATGAGCTGCAGGCGGCAGAGGGGCGCCAGGCTGTATCAGCGCTGGCATCGGCGCTGCGGGGGTTCCGGGAACGGCACAGACTCGATGCCCTTTGGCGCCAGGTCTATAACTGGGGCCTGGAGCAGCAAGAACTGCGCCCGGCTCTGCGCATGGTCACCCGGGGACTTTTTGCCAAAGCCCGGGAGGACCGGCTGCCGGAGGAACTGGCCCGTCGGCTCTATACGAAGAATCGCCGGCTCCAGGGAAGCGTGACCCGTTTTGAGCGGTTCCAGGGCTGCCCCTTCAGCCATTTTGCCCAGTATGGTCTGCGGCTTAAAGAACGCAGGATTTATCAGTTCCAGGCACTGGACCGGGGCAACCTGCTCCATGATGTGCTGCGGGCCTTCGGAGAAGAACTGAAGGCCGCAGGGCGCAGCTGGCGTGAGGTCACTGCGGAGGAAGCCGCTGCAATATGTGCCCGGCTGGTAAAAGAGCTGGCGCCCCGGCTGCAGAATGAGATCCTGCTGAGCTCGGCCCAGTACAAGGATTTTCTGCAGCGGCTGCAGGTGACGGCCCAGAGCTCTATCCGCCGCATGATTGCCATGGATATGGTAAGCCGGTTCCATCCGGCGGTCTTTGAGCGCTCCTTCGGCCACGGGCCGGGAGCCATGCCGCCGCTGACCTATGAGCTGGCGGGGGATTGCCGGCTGGAGATCATGGGGACCATCGACCGTATCGATTTGGCGGAAAATGGCCAGTATTTCCTCATCATCGATTATAAGACGGGCAATGCCTATATCAATCTGCTGGAGGTCTACTACGGCCTGCGGCTGCAGCTGCTGACCTACCTGCTGGCAGCCAGGAATCTGCTGGCCCGCAGCGAGACTGAGCCAATGCTGCCGGCGGGCATGCTGTACTGTTTCCTGAAGCATCCGATGATTTCCGTCAATCATCGGCCGGATGCCAAGGAGGCCAGGGAGCGGCTGGAAAAGGAACTCACTATGCCTGGCTGGGTGCTGGCGGACAAGGCCGTGATCCAGGCGGTGGACAGCTCCGGTGTATTCATTCCCATCACCTTCAAGAAGGATGGGGAACTGGATAAGCGCTCCCGGGCCAGTGTAAAGACAGAGGAAGAATTTGAACTGCTGCTGGAGTATGTTTCCTATGTCCTGCAGGATACGGGCGAGCATATCCTATCCGGAGAAATTGCCGCCAGCCCTTACCTGCAGGAAAAAAGCAACGCCTGTACCTACTGTCTTTATCATGCAGTCTGCGGCTTTGATCTGCAGCTGCCCGGCTTCGCCTATCGCCGGCTGCAGGAGCAGGAGGATGATGTGCTGCTGCAGGAAATGCAGAAGGCTGGCAAGGAGGAAAATTCATGAGGTGGTCAACGGAGCAATGGACAGCCATTGCCACAAGTCAAAAGAATCTGCTGGTGTCCGCTGCTGCGGGCTCTGGTAAAACAGCGGTACTGGTCAATCGCATCCTGCGCCACCTGCTGGCCAGGGAGGAGGGGGCCGAGCCCTGGGATGTGGACCGGCTGCTGGTGGTCACCTTTACCCGGGCCGCGGCCGCGGAAATGAGGGCCCGCATGGAAAAAGAGCTGCAGCGGGCCATTGCGGAGGATCCGGGAAATGAGCGGCTGGAACGGCAGCTGGTGCTGCTATCCAATGCCTCCATATCCACCCTGCATTCCTTCTGCCAGCAGATTATCCGACAGAACTTTGCCGCCATCGATCTGGATCCAAAATTCCGTCTGGCCAATGAGCAGGAATTGGTGCTCATGCGTCAGGATGTGATAGAGGAGCTGTTTGAAGCAAAATATGAGGCGGAGGATCCGGGGTTTCTGCGTTTCGTGCGGGAGTATGGCTCGGAACGGGGGGATGATGTTCTCTATGAGGTGATCCAGTCCCTCTATACCTATGCCCAGAGCGAAACCTTCCCGGAGCGCTGGCTGGCCTCGCTGCCGGCAGGGTTCCAGGTGACCGGGGATACCCGTCTCCAGGATACGCCCTGGATGGCAGTGATCCGGGAAGCGGTGGAAAGCGGACTGGGCCAGTGCCGGGAAGCGCTGGAGGAATTCCAGGCAATCGTGGCTCAGCTGGGGGCGGCAGAACAGCCCTTTTATGAAGAGATGGCCGCTATGGCCCGCAGTTCCCTGGAACGGGTGGCCGCCGGCCTGGATCAGGGCTGGGATGAAGCGCGGCGCGCTTTTGCCGCCATGGATTTCAAGACCTTCCGGGGCCAGCCGAAGACCGTGGAGGAAGAGGATAAGACCCGGCTGAGCGAACTTCATAATACCCGCGTAAAGAAGGCCCTGGAAAAGCTGCGGGACAAATTCTTCCAGGATGAGGAGGCCGTGCTGCTGGCCGATCTGCAGGCCGTTGCCCCGGTGATGGAGACCGTCGCGGCGCTGACCAGGGAGTTCGGACAGGCTTTTGCGGCGGCCAAGCGGGAGAAGAATATCCTGGATTTCAATGATCTGGAGCATTTTACCCTGGCAATTCTCCGGGATAATGAGGCCCCGGAGGGAGAACTGCGCGCTTCTGATGCTGCCAGGGCCCTGCAGGAGCACTTCCAGGAAATCATGGTGGATGAATATCAGGATACCAATGGCGTGCAGGAGGCCATTCTGTCCCTCATCGTCCATCCGGACCGGGCCAATCTGTTTGCCGTGGGCGATGTGAAGCAGAGCATTTACCGCTTCCGCCTGGCGGATCCCTCGTTGTTCCTGGCGAAATATCATGCCTATCCTCAAATGGGAGAAGGCTATCAGCGGGTGGACCTGGCCAAGAATTTCCGCAGCCGGGCCTCGGTGCTGGGAGCTATTAATTTTCTCTTTGCCCAGCTCATGGTACCGGGTTCCATGGAGCTTTCCTACGATAAAGCGGCTGCGCTGTACCCGGGCGCGGATTATCCGCCGCTGGATCCGGAACTGTCCCTGGATGGTCCCGCGGAACTGGCTGTCATTGACCGCAGTGCAGTGGAGGAATCGGAGGCAGCCGATGAGGAGACGGAGGAACTGCAGGGCTTTGCCCTGGAAGCTCAGTACATTGCCCGGCGCCTGCGGGAACTGGCGGAGGGAAAGTATCAGGTGTTCGATAAAGACACCGGAGGCTGCCGGCCGCTGCGCTGGCGGGATATGGTGATTTTGCTGCGTTCGCGGAAGAATAAGGCAGATGTGCTGCTGGAGACCCTGCGGTCTGCGGATATTCCGGCCTATGCCTCGGTGAATGCCGGTTATTTTGCTGAAACAGAGATCCAGGTGATGCTGGCGCTGCTGTCTGTCATCGATAATGCCCGTCAGGACATTCCCCTGGCGGCGGTGCTTTATTCCCCCATTGGCGGACTTACGGCTGCTGAGCTGGCGGAACTGCGGCTGACAGCATCCCAGGGGGATCTTTTCACTGCCCTGCTCCAGGCCAATGCGCCGGAGGCGGAATGCGGCCCGGAGCTTCAGGCCAAGGCAGCCCGATTCCTGCGGCAGCTTACCGGCTGGCGGAACCTTGCCCGGCGCAGCAGCGTGCCGGAGCTTATCTGGCAGCTTTACCGGGATACCGGCTATTATGATTATGTGGGCGGCATGCCCGGCGGTTTGCTGCGCCAGGCTAACCTGCGCATGCTCTGTGACCGGGCGGCGGATTATGAAAAGACCAATTTCCGCGGACTGTTCCGCTTTTTGCGCTTCATTGAAAAAATGCAGAAGCTGGAAACAGACCTGGCAGTGGCGCGTACCCTCAGTGAAAATGAGGATGTGGTGCGCATCATGACAGTCCATGAAAGCAAGGGCCTGGAATTCCCCGTGGTGGTACTGGCGGATATCGGCAAGCAGTTCAATCTGCAGGATATTTATGCGCCGCTGCTCATCCATCGTGAGCTGGGGCTGGGACCCCGCCGGGTGGACCTGGAACAGTCTGTGCGCTATCCGACCTTTGCCCGGCAGGCCATTGCCCTGCGCATGACCCAGGAGAACAAGGCAGAGGAGATGCGGGTGCTGTATGTGGCGCTGACCCGGGCCCGGGAAAAACTGATCCTGGTGGGCTCAGTCGCCAAGGATCTGGAAAAGAAGGCGGCGGAATGGTGCCGGTTCCGGAATTATCCCGGAACAGCCCTGCCGGATTATGCTCCTTTGGAGGCCAAAAGCTATCTGGACTGGATTGCCATGGCCGTTGCCCGGCATCCGGATGGGGAACTGCTCCGGAAACTGGCTGGCGCCGACCCCGGCGCGTCACCGCTGGAGTATGCCCAGGATACCCGTTGGGATCTGCGGGTGATTCCGGCGGGAGACCTGCAGGCAGAGGCGGCTGCACCGGAGGCGAAGGATGATATGCTCGTCCGGATTGCCCGTCTGGAGCCGCTGACGGAGGTAGAGGAAAATGCCGCGGTGCGGGACAGACTGGAATGGCATTACGATTTCCGCGGGGTTCAGGAGGTTCCCGCCAAGCTGTCGGTCACGGAGCTCAAGCAGCGCTTTTCGGCGGAGACAGCAGACGTCCAGGCAGAACCGCTGGTCCGCAGTGATGCGGCGCTGTTTTCCCGGCCCGCTTTCCTGCGGGAGGGCCGGAAGCTGGCAGGCAATGAATACGGTACCATCATGCATAATGTCATGGAGCATCTGGATCTGCAGCGGACCGCGGACTATGGAGAGATAAAGGGGCAGCTGGCCTCCATGGTGGAGCGGGAAATCCTGCTGCCGGAACAGCGGGATGTGGTCTACATCAAGGCAGTAGAGACCTTCTGCCATTCGACGCTGGGGCAGCGGATGAAAAATGCCTGCCGGATATGGCGGGAACTTCCCTTCAGCCGCATGCTGCCAGCCCGGCGTTTCTACCCCTCGGTGGAGGATGAACAGGAGCAGATTTTCAGCCAGGGCATCATTGACGTACTGTTTGAGGAGGCTGACGGTGACTTGGTGCTGCTGGATTATAAGACGGATAAGAATACCGATCCTGTGCGGATCCGGGAACGCTATCATCTGCAGCTGGAGCTGTACAGTGAGGCAGTGGAAGCCCTGCTGGGCAGGAAAATCAAGGAACGGTACCTTTACCTGCTGCATGATGGTACAGTGGTGCAGGTGTGAAGCCGCGATTCCCGGTTCTGCAGGAAGGGGGAAATAGAGGATTTTTCCGGATTTCGTCGAATTGTAGAAGAGTTCTGACCCGACTGGGCAGAAACAAATTTTTAAGGGGTGTTCGTATGAAATTCAGGAAATGTTTATGCAAGGGACTCATGCTGGGTATGCTGGCAGCGTCACTGGGGGGCGGAATGGAGACAACTTCAGCGGCCGCAGCGGCAGCGCCGCAGGAAATCAGTATCACTGCCATCGATGGACTGCGGATCGGCAATGCCCAGGATACCGAGGCAAAAACGGGAGTTACGGCCCTGGTTTTCCCCAGGGGAGCCCGGGCAGGTGTGGATATCAGCGGGGGCGGTCCTGCCTCCCGGGAGACACCGGTCTTATCGCCAACGACCGCGGCAACGCCGGTGAATGCCATTGTATTGGCAGGCGGTTCGGCCTATGGGCTGGAGGCCGGCAGCGGGGCGATGCGCTATCTGGAGGAACAGGGAATAGGCTATGATACGGGATTTGCGCTGGTGCCGATTGTCTGCCAGAGTGATATCTATGATCTTTCCTATGGCAGTGCCTCGGTGCGCCCGGATGGTGCCATGGGCTATGCGGCCTGCCGGGATGCCATGGAGCGGAATCGCCCGCAGCAGGGTTCCGTGGGCGCGGGTACCGGGGCTACCGTTGGCAAAATTTGTGGTATGGAGCGTTCCATGAAGTCAGGACTGGGAATCTATGCCGTGCAGCTGGGGAATTTGAAGCTGGCCGCAGTGGTGTGCGTGAATGCCCTGGGGGACGTCTATGACTACCGCAATGGACAGAAGATTGCGGGCCTTCTGCAGGCTGATCGGAAGGGCTTTGCGGATACCCGGCAGGAGCTGTATAAGATTGCCAGTCCGGTGGATATGTTTCAGCGAAACAATACCACCATCGGTGCAATCATCACCAATGGGGATTTCAATAAGGCGGAGCTCACTAAGATTGCGTCAATGACCAGAAATGCCTATGCGCGCTGCATCAATCCGGTGGGGACCCTGGCTGACGGGGATACGATATACGCGGCCTCCTGCGGACAGGTGAAGGCGGATCTCAACATGGCCGGTACACTGGCGGCTGATGTGATGGCCGAGGCCATTCGCCGGGCCATAGAGAACTCAAAGATGCCGGATGGTGATTACCTGGCAGCCTGCCGCAAGCCGGGGAAATAACCGTTTATTGCCATAGGGACCGGCAGGAAGAAGCCGGTTTTGTGCCGGAGCAGCATTGTGAAGGAGGAAGTTGCTATTACATTTAACCAAAAAGTACTTGACCTGAAGTGAACTCCAGGATGTACAATGTATAATGTAGTAGGTTAATCCTGTATTTATTGGAGGGCTTAAGGTGGAAAAAGCAAAGGTCTATTTTACGGATTTCCGTGCAGGCATAGGTACGAATCTTCTGCAGAAACTGCAGCGGCTATGTCTGGCCGCGGGAATCAAAAACATCGACATGGATGGCAAATTTGTCGCCATCAAGATGCACTTTGGGGAGTTGGGCAATCTCTCCTTTTTGCGGCCGAACTATGCCAAGGCCGTGGCGGATCTGGTCAAGGACCAGGGAGGAAGACCCTTCCTGACGGACTGCAACACGCTCTATCCAGGCAGCCGCAAGCATGCCCTGGAGCATATGGATTGCGCCAACCTCAATGGCTTCAATCCTACAACCACAGGCTGCCAGATCATCATTGGCGATGGCCTGCGGGGAACGGATGATGTAACTGTACCGGTGAAGAACGGCGAATATGTGAAGGAAGCAAAGATCGGCCGGGCAATCATGGATGCGGATGTATTCATCAGCCTGGCCCATTTCAAGGGCCACGAGATGACCGGTTTTGGCGGCGCTATCAAGAATATCGGCATGGGCTGCGGCAGCCGGGCTGGTAAAATGGAGCAGCATTCCTCAGGAAAGGTCGTTGTCGATGAAGAGCTTTGCCGCGGCTGTCGCCGCTGCGCAAAGGAGTGCGGCTCGGATGCCATTACCTATGTGGATAACAAGGCGCATATCGATCCGGAAATCTGCAAGGGCTGCGGCCGCTGTATCGGTGCCTGCTCCTATGATGCGCTTTCCAATTCCCAGTGGGACGCCGGAGATCTGCTGGATCGGAAGATGGCGGAATACGCTCAGGCGGTATGCCAGGATCGGCCGACCTTCCATATCAATCTGGCGATGGATATCTCACCAAACTGTGACTGTCACGGGGAAAATGATGCCGCAATCCTGCCGAACATCGGCATGTTTGCCTCCTTTGATCCCGTAGCGGTTGACCAGGCCAGTGCCGATGCCTGCCAGCAGCAGGAGCCGATGCCGAACAGCCAGCTTTCTGATAACCTGGCCAAACCGGATTGGCACCATCATCACGATCATTTCCTGGACAGCAATCCCAATGTACATTGGAAGGAAACCCTGGAGCACGCCGAGAAAATCGGATTGGGCACCAGAGAATATGAACTGATCAGGCTGAAGTAAAACAGAAGCCGTGCTGCAGCAGTAAAATACTGCAGCGCGGCTTTTTTGCTGCCCGCTAAAAGGCAGCGATAGGCAGAGGTATTTCTATCATACTTAAATATGCCACAGTTATTGACATATGACAATAACTGTGGCATACTAATAATTGACATATGTCAATTACTCATCTGTGATAAAAGGAGACGATAAATATGAAAGTTGCGGTTACCTATGCAAATGGCAATATTTTTCAGCATTTTGGAAAGTCGGAGGCTTTTAAGGTTTATGTGTGCGAGGGAAATCAAGTGGCGTCCAGTGAGGTAATCGGTACGGATGGTCAGGGACATGGTGCTCTGGCGGGCCTGCTGCGGGGCAGAAGCATCGATGCGCTCATTTGCGGCGGCATCGGCGGCGGTGCCCAGCAGGCATTGGCCGATGCGGGCATCAAACTGTACGGCGGGGTCAAGGGCAGCTGTGATGAGGCTGTGGCTGCTCTGCTGGCAGGAAAGCTCAGCTATGACCCGGCGGTGGCCTGCGATCATCATGGCAGTCAGCATGGCAATGGACAGCATGGCTGCGGCAGTCATTGCCATTCCTGAGGAATAGGCTGCTCAGTCCACCGTCTCCGGCGCATACAGCGGCAGGGCGGTATTCTTCCGATAGTCCTTGGGGGTCTGATGGAACAGCTCGCGGAAGGCGCGGGAAAAAGTGGAGTAATCCCGGAACCCGCAATCGAAGCAGATCTTCGTCAGGGGAAGATCGCTGCGCAGCAGGCTGCGGGCCTTCAGCAGGCGTTTGCTGGTGATGTACTGATGGATGCTGTAGCCGGTTTCTGCCTTGAATTTCCGCATCATATGGTATTTGCTGAGGAAGAACTGGGCAGCCAGGGCATCGATGGAGAGATCATCGAAAAGATGCTCATTGATATAGGTTAACAGCGGCAGTATTTTTTTATCGTAGACAGCGGGATGGAGCTCATCGATTTCATGATCCAGCAGGGCACGGTTGAGCAGGATCATGAATTCCAGAAAGAGCATTTCTGTATAGAGTTCATGGGCAAAGCCCTGCTGGTGTGCGGTGGTTTCGAGCTTTTCCATATGGAAAAGCAGATCATGGCTTTTTCCGGGGGGCAGATGCATGACACTGGAGGTGGCGCTGGCCTGCTGGAAGCAGGCGGAGAGATCCTCCTCCTGCCGGGCATAATGCTGCAGGAACCGGGGCGATACATAGATGACGATGCGTTCGTAGGGTACGCCTGGCTGGGGGACCGGACGATGGATTTCGCCGGCGCTCACGAACAGGATATCGCGGGGGGCGAGCGGATAGGTTTTTCCCTCAATGATGTAGTCGGCCCTGCCATTCAGGAACAATATGATTTTGTGGAAATCATGGTAATGGAAGGGAATGGGCTTCATGGCGGTATCCTTCAGGCGGAAGACCCGGAATTCCTGGCGCAGATAGCCCTTCTTTTCATAGTCTGGCATGATGATCAGCTCCTCATGCACCATTATAGAGCATTTTTTGCAATTTATAAAGCATATGAAGCAATTTGATGATAAATATTGCTTCATATGCTTTTTTATTGACAAAGAGTAAGAAAATAATTATAATTAATGTATAAACAAATGAATAGTTGTTCATATGTTAGGAGTGAAGGATATGAAAAAGATTGTAAAGCTGCGGGATCTGGAATGCGCAAACTGCGCGGCAAAGATGGAGACAGGGATCCGCGCATTGCCCGGTGTGGAAAGCGCTGCGGTGAACTTCATGGCGGAAAAGCTGACAGTAGAGGCCCCTGCGGAGCAGATGGATGCCATTCTGGCGCAGGCAGAAAAAATCATCCATCGCCTGGAACCGGATGTGAGGATTCAGGCTTAAGGGCGCGGGCACTCCCGCAGGAAAGGAAGATTCCGATGACAAAAAGACAAAAGAAGTTTTTGGTGCGGATCCTCATAGCGGCGGTGCTATTCACCGCCGGCATGCTGCTGGATGGCCCGGCGGCTGCCGGCTTGCTGCTGGTCAGCTATGCCTGGATCGGCTGGGATATCCTTTGGCGGGCCGTCGTCAATATCCGGCATGGTGAGGTTTTCGATGAGAATTTCCTCATGTCCATTGCCACTATCGGCGCTCTGGGCCTGGGAGAGTTTTCCGAGGGCGCGGCGGTGATGCTGTTCTATCAGCTGGGGGAGTGGTTCCAATCCTACGCGGTTGCCCGTTCCCGGCATTCCATTGCCGCCCTTATGGACATCCGTCCGGATACGGCTCATGTGGAGCGGGATGGCAAACTGCTGACGGTTTCTCCGGAGGAGGTCAGCGCAGGTGAGCAGATCTTGGTGCGGCCGGGAGAACGGGTACCCATTGACGGTACGGTATTGGCAGGCAGCTCCTTTCTGGATACATCAGCCCTGACGGGAGAGGCTCTGCCGCGGGAGGTGCTGCCGGGTATGGAAATCATCAGCGGCTGCGTGAACCAGACGGCACCGCTGACAATCCAGACCAGCCGGCTGTTTGCGGAGTCCACTGTTTCTCGTATCCTGGAGCTGGTGGAGAATGCCAGCGGCCGGAAGGCCCGCATGGAGGGCTTCATCACCCGTTTTGCCCGCTGGTATACGCCGCTGGTGGTCTTTGCAGCTTTGGCACTGGCCCTGCTGCCGCCGCTGCTTTTGGGACAGCCCTTTGCTGACTGGATATATCGGGCATTGACCTTTCTGGTCATTTCCTGCCCCTGCGCACTGGTCATTTCAGTTCCCCTGAGTTTTTTCGGCGGCATTGGCGGTGCTTCCCGCAGCGGTGTGCTGGTCAAGGGCAGCAATTACCTGGAGGCGCTGGCCCAGGTGGATACGATTGTCTTTGATAAAACGGGAACACTGACCCAGGGCGTTTTTCAGGTATCGGAAATCCTGCCTGCCGGCGGGGCATCATCGGCGCTTTTGGAACTGGCTGCCCATGTGGAAGGCTATTCGCTGCATCCCATCGGCGCTTCCATCCGGAAGGCCTACGGCCGGGAACTGGACCTGGAGCGGGTCCGTGATCTGCAGGAAATTGCGGGTCAGGGGCTGCAGGCTGTTTTTGATAGCCGTCCGGTACTGCTGGGCAATGAAAAGCTGCTCCGGTCCCATGGGGTGGATGTCCCTGATATATCGGCTGGCGGAACCGTGATTTATGCGGCAGTGGATGGAGTGTATGCCGGCTGTCTGCGCATTGAGGACGCGCTGAAGCCGGATGCCGTGTCAGCGGTGGCTGCACTGCGAAGGCTGGGGGTGCAGAAGACGGTGATGCTCACTGGTGACAGCCAGGCCTCTGGCGAAAAGGCAGCCGGCCAGCTGGGGCTGGACGAGGTATGGACTGGATTGCTGCCCGCGGATAAGGTGAACCGTGTGGAGGAGCTGCTGGATAAAAAGGTGCGGGGGAAGACACTGGCCTTTGTGGGCGATGGCATCAATGATGCGCCGGTACTGGCCAGAGCTGATGTGGGCATTGCCATGGGCGGCCTGGGGTCTGATGCGGCCATCGAGGCTGCGGATGTGGTGCTCATGACAGACGAGCCCTCCAAGATCGCAGAGGCCATTGGAATTGCCCGCAAGACTGTGGGCATTGCCCGGCAGAACATCGTTTTCGCCATCGGCATCAAACTGCTGGTATTGTGTCTGGGAGCCCTGGGAGCGGCCAACCTCTGGGAAGCGGTTTTTGCGGATGTGGGAGTATGTGTACTGGCTGTTTTCAATGCCATGCGGGCGATGCGGACAAAGACCGCTGTCCCGGCGGACAGGCTCCAGCCTGTTCCTGTGAAGGATTGAGGCTACAGGCAAAAGGGATTCTTTTCTGGAACACAGGAATTAATAGCATTTTTTGCAAGGCTGATAGCAGTTTTAGCATTTTATTTGCACATGATGCTTGCTATACTAAGAGTATCAAAAGACGGAGGTGCTCGATGATGATGATTGTTAAGAATTTTACGTTCCAGGGCGTTGAATATATGGTGTGCAATACTACCGATGGTTATGTACCAGGTATGGCGGCCCGTGAATTGTTGGCTGATCGTCGTCATGGTGTGGGCGCTGACCGCATCCTGCTGGTGAAGCTGGCAGGCGAGCAGGAATTGCAGGCATTTACGGCGGATGGACAGTATACCGCAGTTACCGCTGAGGACTGGCTCATCTTCGGGCTGTATCTGCGCCAGGCAGGGCTGTCCGCCAATGCGGCCGGTTTTGCCAGGGTCCTGGGAGACCAGGCACTTTTGCAGCTCCAGGCAGTGGAATCCAAGGTTTCCTTCTTTGAGGCGCATGTGACCAATGCCTTTTGCCAGAAGCTGATCGCGTTAGATAAGGACGCAGAGATGCTGGCCTGCTGAATATCAGATAAATGATTGACAATCCGGAAAACGCGTAGCTGTTTTCCGGATTTTTTGTCGTATTTGGCAAGGGAATGAGTAAAGGCGGGGGTAAATCCGTTGACAGTTTTTCGTCATTTCTGTTATGATGTAAAGGTGGAAATAGTTCCCGTCATATCACGGAGAAATTAGGAGATGATTGATTCATGAAGGTGGCCATAGTTATGGGAAGCGATTCCGACTGGCCGATTTTGAAGCCAGCCGTTGAGCTTTTGAAACAGTTTGAGATTGAATCAGAGGTAGTGGTGGCTTCTGCCCATCGTACGCCGGGCAAGGTGCGCGATTTTGTCACGTCTGCGCCAGAGCGCGGAATCGGTGTATTCATATCTGCGGCAGGGGCGGCAGCCCATTTGGGCGGCGTCATTGCCAGCTATACCACGCTGCCGGTCATTGGTGTGCCCATCAATGCCACGCCCCTCAATGGCATGGATGCGCTGCTGAGCACCGTGCAGATGCCCTCAGGAATACCGGTTGCCACCATGGCAATCAATGGCGCGAAGAACGCGGCCATTTTTGCTGTGCAGATTTTTGCTGTGTCCGATAAGGGCCTGCAGGAGAAGCTGGCAGCATACCGTGAAAAAATGATACAGGATGTAGAGAAAAAAGCAGCTCATGTCGCAGCCCAGCTATGACTATGATGCTGCTTTTTTATATGCATGCCATTTGGATGGAGGATGTTGGACACAGATGAAAACAAGGTCGCTTACAGGGAAATCCTTTACCGACGGACAGGAGAAGCAGGACAAATGATAGATATTATGGATGCCAACAAGTGGAAAGAAGAATGCGGTGTATTCGGGGTGTATTCCCCTGAGGAAAATGTTTCGGAGATGACCTATCTGGGGCTTTATGCGCTGCAGCACAGGGGACAGGAAAGTGCGGGCATTGCCATTACAGACGGGGCCTGGATGGATGTGACCCGGGGCATGGGACTGGTGAATGAGGTGTTCCGCCATCAGATTCCTTCAATGGAGAACCAGTGCATCGCTATCGGCCATGTGCGTTATTCGACGACAGGTTCCAGCCTGCTGGCCAATACCCAGCCCCTCATTGCCAATTACGCGGGGGGAAAAATCAGCCTGGCTCATAATGGAAATCTGACCAATGCCGCTGAAATCCGGCATAAGCTGGAGCAGAAGGGGACGATTTTCCAGACCTCCATTGATTCAGAGGTCATTGTGAATCTCATCGCCCGTTCCCGCAAGGCTTCCATTGAAGAAAAGATCATGGAAAGCCTCAAGCAGATCAAGGGAGCGTACTGTCTGACCATCATGACAGAAGAGAAGCTCATTGGTGCCCGGGATCCCCATGGGTTCCATCCCCTGTGCATCGGCCGCACAGAGGGGGCCTGGGTGCTTTCCTCGGAGACCTGCGGCCTGGATGTGGTCGGAGCTGAATTCGTGCGGGATGTGGAGCCCGGTGAGCTGGTGGTCATCGATGGAAACGGGCTGCAATCCTATAAATTCGGCAAGAAAACCAAGCGGGCGTCCTGCATATTCGAGCATATCTATTTCGCCCGTCCGGATTCCATCATCGATGGGCAGAGCGTGCATGCAGCCCGGTTCATGATGGGCCGTATCCTGGCCCGGGAAAGCAAGTTCAAGGGCGATATCGTCATTTCAGTGCCGGACTCCGGCAATACGGCAGCTACCGGCTATGCCTTTGAGTCAGGGATCCCTTATATGGAAGGGCTGATAAAGAACCGTTATATCGGCCGCACCTTCATCCAGCCCACCCAGAAGAAGCGGGATACGGCTGTGAAGCTGAAGCTGAACCCCATTCGTTCCGTGGTGGCAGGGAAGTCTGTGATCATGGTGGACGATTCCATTGTGCGGGGTACCACCAGCGGCAAAATCGTGCGCATGCTGCGGGAGGCCGGGGCCAAAGAGGTGCATATGTGCATCAGCTCGCCGCCCATTGGCTATCCCTGCTATTATGGCATCGATACCTCGGTGCGCAAGGAACTCATCGCGGCGACGAAGACCGTAGAGGAAATCCGGGAGTTCATCGGGGCGGATTCCCTGCACTTCCTGTCCCTGGAGGGACTGCGCCAGTGCGTGGCTGATCCGGATGAGATGTGCTATGCCTGCTTCAACAGTGCCTATCCCATCAAGCAGAATCCGGAGCTGCCGGCAGGGGCCGATAAGTATGTGTTTGAACAGCGGAAAAATAAATAAATGAGGAATGTGTTGCGCTGAGCTGGCTTAGCGCAACATCCTGTTTTTTACTGAAACATTATGAATTTTTGGAGGATGAAATGGAAAAGAAACTCACATATCGCGATGCTGGTGTAGATATTGACGCAGGTAATTACTCGGTGTCCCTGATCAAGGACAGTGTAAAGGCTACCTACCGTCCTGAGGTATTGGGAGATCTGGGCGGCTTTGGCGGCCTGTTCGCGCTGAACAGCGGAAAATACCAGGAGCCGGTGCTGGTTTCCGGTACTGATGGCGTGGGCACGAAGCTGCGCATTGCCTTCATGCTGAACAAGCATGATACCGTGGGACAGGATGCGGTGGCCATGTGCGTGAACGATATCCTGGTGCAGGGAGCTGAGCCCTTGTATTTCCTGGATTATCTGGCGGTGGGCAAGCTGGATCCGGAGCAGGTGGCGGCAGTGGTCAAGGGTGTGGCCAATGCCTGCAAGGAGTCCGGCTGTGCACTGATCGGCGGAGAAACCGCTGAGATGAGCGGCTTTTATCCTGTGGGCGAATACGACATCGCCGGCTTTGCCGTGGGTGTGGTGGATAAATCCAGAATCATCACCAGTGAGCGGGTGCAGGAGGGGGATGTGCTTTTAGGGCTGCCTTCCTCAGGCGTGCATTCCAACGGCTTTTCCCTGGTGCGCAAGATCTGCTTCGATGTGAAGGGCTTCAAGGGCGATGAGTACATTGACAGCCTGGGCAAGACCATCGGGGAGGAGCTGCTGACGCCGACCCGCCTCTATCCGAAGGTATGCCTGCCGCTCATCGAAAAATTCGATATCCACGGCATGGTCCATGTTACCGGCGGCGGCTTCTACGATAATATTCCCCGGGCATTGCCGGAGGATATGTCGGTGGAGGTGAATGCCTCAGCCTGGGAGGTTCCGGAGATTTTCCGGCTGCTGAAGTCCTGGGGCAATGTGGAATGGAAGGAAATGTACCGGACCTTCAATATGGGCATCGGCATGGTGCTCATGGCCTCTCCCCAGGAAGCTGAAAAAATCAAAGAGCATCTTACCGCGGCAGGGGAAACCTGTTATGAAATCGGTCGAGTGGTCAAGGGCGGCCATAATGTGACCATCAAAGGCGGCGTTTTCGATGCATGAGGCAGTATTGGGAGTTCTTTGTTCTGGACGCGGAACCAATCTGCAGTCCATCATCGCCGCAATAGAAAGCGGGCAGATTCCCGGAAAAATTGGGCTGGTGCTTACCGACAAGCCGGAAGCCAAGGCCCTGGAACGGGCAGAAAAGGCAGGGATTCCCCATGCCTGCGTGGATCGCCGTGGCTGTGCTTCCAAGCAGGAGTTTGAGGAACAGCTGGCAGCCCGGCTCAAGGAGGCAGGCGTCACCCTGGTGATCCTGGCGGGTTTCATGCGTATTCTGAGTCCTTATTTTGTACAGGAATTCAAGGGCCGTATCATGAATATCCATCCCTCCCTGCTTCCCTCCTTCGGGGGGGCCCATGCCCATCGGGATGTGCTGGCTTATGGGGTGAAGGTGTCCGGCTGCACCATCCATTTTGTGGATGAGGGCATGGACAGCGGCCCTATCATCCTGCAGGACACAGTGCCTGTGCTGGATGACGATACAGAGGATACCCTGGCGGCCCGCGTGCTGGAAAAGGAACACATCCTTTATCCCCGGGCCATTGAGCTCTACTTAAACGGCCGTCTGCAAATCGATGGCCGTCATGTAAAGATAAAGAACTGCTGATGTATGGCAGGCAAAAAAATTAAAGAAAAGGTGGAGATTGTAATGAAAATCAAACGTGCTCTGATCAGTGTTTCGGACAAGACCGGTGTTGTTGAGCTGGCCAAGAAGCTCCATGCCGCAGGCATAGAAATCGTTTCGACGGGTGGGACGATGAAGGCAATCAAGGATGCTGGCGTTCCCGTCATGTATGTGAGCGATGTTACTGGTTTCCCGGAGATCATGGACGGGCGGGTAAAGACCCTGAATCCTTATATTCACGGCGGCATTCTGGCTGTACGGGATAATCCGGCCCATGTACAGGCCATGAAGGAACATAAAATCACGCCCATCGACATGGTAGTGGTCAATCTCTATCCCTTCAAGCAGACCATTGAGAAGCCGAATGTCACCCTGGCTGAGGCTATCGAGAACATCGATATCGGCGGGCCCGCCATGATCCGTGCCGCGGCCAAGAACTTCAAGTTCGTTACCGTGGTGACCAATCCTTCCCGTTATGATGAGATTGCAGCCAGCATTGCCAAGGATGGCTGCGTCCATGGGATGCTGCGCATGGAACTGGCCCAGGAGGCTTTTTCCCATACGGCGAAATACGATGACTGCATCCAGAACTATCTGCAGGAACAAATCAATAAATAAGCGGGGTTAGGTATGAATATTTTAGTAATCGGCGGTGGCGGCCGTGAGCATGCGCTGGCCTGGAAGCTCCATCAGAGCTCCAAGGCGGAGAAGCTCTATGCGATTCCGGGAAATCCGGGTATGGCTGCTATTGCGGAATGTGTGTCGGAAATTTCCATTGGAGATAACGCTGCACTGGTGAATTTTGCTTTGGAAAAGAAAATCGGCCTGGTGGTGGTAGGACCGGAGGTACCCTTGACCAATGGGGTGGTAGATGCCATGAGCCGTGCCGGCATCAAGGCTTTCGGCCCCACGAAGCTGGCGGCTGAGATCGAGGGCTCCAAGGCCTTCTGCAAGGACCTCATGAAGAAATACGGGATTCCGACAGCTAAGTATCAGGTGTTCACTGAGGCCGGGGCGGCCAGGGAATACATCAAAAAAGAGGGCGCTCCCATTGTGATCAAGGCCGACGGTCTGGCTGCCGGCAAGGGCGTCATTGTGGCGGAGACGGAAGCCCAGGCACTGGCCGCTGTGGATGAAATCATGTGCGACAAGGCCTTTGGCAGTGCCGGCAGCCGGGTGGTCATAGAGGAGTGCCTGGTGGGCGAGGAAGCATCGCTGCTGACCTTCACCGATGGGGAGACCATCGTTCCCATGGTTTCTTCCCAGGATCACAAGCGGGCCTATGATGGGGACAAGGGGCCGAATACCGGCGGCATGGGTACCTATGCTCCGGCTCCGGTGGCAACGCCGGAGATCGTGGCTCAGGCCCAGCGGGAAATCCTGGATCCGGTCATTGCGGCCATGCGCCAGGAGGGACGCACCTATAAAGGGTGTCTCTACGCCGGTCTCATGATTACGGCTGAAGGGCCGAAGGTCATTGAATTCAATGCCCGTTTCGGCGATCCGGAGACTCAGGTGGTACTGCCGCTGCTGGAAAGCGATCTGGTGGATATCATGATCGCCTGTGTGGACGGCACACTGAAGGACCTGGATATCCAATGGAGCCAGGGAGCCGCAGTCTGTGTTGTCATGGCGGCGGGCGGCTATCCGAAATCCTATGCCAAGGGTGATGCGATCACTGGACTGGAAGCTGCGGCGGACCGCGGCGCGGTGGTATTCCATGCGGGCACAGCCCAAAAGGAAGGCCGTATCGTCACCAACGGAGGCCGGGTGCTGGGCGTAGTGGCCAAGGGCGGTAACATCCGCTCGGCGGTGGACAAGGCCTATGCCGGAGTCCGGGAAATCCATTTTTCCGGGGCCGAATACCGCAAGGACATCGCCCATCGGGCACTGGAACGGCTGGAAAAATAAAGGACATAAAAAAACGGCATCCGCGGATGCCGTTTTTTTTATGTCCTTTATTTGGGATTGTATTCCACAATCTTGATGTCCTTCTGCTGGTTGAGGTCGATGATCTCATCCTGGCTGATGCTCACCAGAGGCAGGGATGAGAAATCATCCGCATAGCGGACGATGGTGCCCCGCTTGCCGTTATTCAGCACCACAGTGGAGCCGAGGAACACATCCTTGATATGCTTGAGCATGGCCACGCATATTTCCGCATCCAGCCGGGACGCGTACATATCCTCCGTGATGCGGGCGATGGCAGTGAAGGGAGTCTGTTTAATCCGGCCCTCCCGCTCCGTGGTGATATTATCGTAGATGTCCGCAATAGCTATGATCCGGGCGTATTTATGGATGTCCTTTCCACTGGAGTTGAAAGGGAAGCCGCTGCCGTCCATGCGCTCATGATGCTGCAGCGCTGCCAGGCGCACTCCTTCCGAGATATCCGGTTTAGCGCTCAGGATATGATGCCCGTCCAGGGTGTGCTTCATGTAGTCATCCAGATCCTTACCCCGGAGATTTTCCACCTGTTTGCTCAGCAGCCGTTCGGAAAAATGGGTTTTGCCTATATCATGCAGGAAGCCGGCCAGGATCAGATCCCGGGTCTCCTCCTTTGGCAGCTGCAGCCATTTGGCGATGACACCTGCCAGAATGGATACCCGCAGGGAGTGATTGTACACATCGCTGGCCAGATGATTCAGCTCATACAGATAGTCCACCACACCGCTTTCCTTCACCATGGGGACCAGGGAATGATCCACCAGGGTATCGGTTTTTTCCATGGGTACATTGCCGTCCTTGGCGGCTATGTCAAAAATTTCTGTGGCGGTGTGCACCACATCATGGTATTTTGTCACAAAGGCATTGCTGCGGCTGAACATGGCCTGGACATTTTGATAGCTGGCGCTCAGATCGTATTCGTCCTTGATATATACCAGCGGGATGTTCAAGAATTCGAGCCGGGTGATGTGGGCTTTGGTCAACAGGGTGTTTTCTGACAGGATCACAACCATATCATTATTGATGATTGTACGAGCCAGCACCATACCCGGCTTTAATTCTTCGACAGTAAGCGATTTCACAATAAATCCCCCTTTATGGATGAATAGAGAAGCACTCTATATCTTTATCATAATTCCTTAAAGAATAATTCTCTAAATTTTTGTAAATTCCTACTGGGAAAAAGAAAATATGTGCAATAGACCTATTGGAATGAGGAAAAATTATCCCGGAAAAAATTCTGTGCGGGTAAGAAAAAGGGCGTTTGAAGGTGCATGGCGGAGAAAAAAGAAAATAACCTTTAAAAGAGCAATAGTTTAATGGTTTCGCAATTTAATAAACTAAAGTATAATCGTTACATGGTTACAAACAAAAGGGTATCCTGAGGGATGCGAAAGAGATGGAGAGGATTTCAATGAAGAAAATCATAGCAATCTGCCTGATGGCAATCATGGCAGCGGCGGTATTCACCGGCTGCGGTTCCGATACCGCCAAGAAGGATTCTGCTCCTGCCAAGAAAATCGTAGTGGGGCTGGATGATAATTATCCGCCTATGGGTTTCAAGGACGAAAAGAATGAGATCACCGGCTTTGATGTGGATCTTGCCAAGGAGGCCTCCAAACGCCTGGGCCGCGAGGTGGAATTCAAGGCTATCGACTGGGCCAGCAAAGAGGCTGAGCTCAAGAGCAGCCGGGTGGATGTACTCTGGAACGGTCTGGATATCACGGAGAAGCGCAAGGAGAACATGCTGTTCAGCGATCCCTACATGGATAATAAGCAGATCATTTTCGTGAAGAAGGGGACTGCAGGCATCAAATCCGAGGCTGATCTGGCCGGCAAGACGGTAGGTACTCAGAGCGGCGGTACGGCTGAGGAATACATTGATGGGAATGCAGCTTTTAAGAACAGCATGAAGGAAGTCAAAAAGTATTCCGACTATATTTCCGCCTTCATGGATCTGGAAAACGGCCGGCTGGATGCTATTGTAGCGGATGAGATCACGGGCCGCTATTATATGAGCAAGCACCCGGACAGCATCGAGGCTGTAGATGTGGCTGTCGGTCCGGTCAGCACCTTTGGCATTGGCTTCCGCAAGGATGACCAGGCGCTGCGGGATGAAGTGCAGAAGGTACTGGATGAAATGAAGAAGGATGGGACCATGGCCAAGATTTCTGAGAAATGGTTCGGCAAGGATATCACCAAGAAATAAGCAGCTGACAATGTACCCGGCGGGGGTCTCTCCGTCGGGTACATTTTTTTCTTTTCTTTTTTCTCTGTATGGGGTACAATATAGCTTATTAGTGCTTTGCCGCTTTTGCTCGTTAAAGAAGGAGAGAATTTTATGGAAAAACTCATGGGGACAGTCCTTTTGATGCTGGATGGTACCCAGATTACGCTGCAGATTTTTTGTGTGACACTGGCCATGGCCCTTCCCCTGGGACTGCTGGCGGCTTTGGCCCGCATATCGAAGCTGCGGCCATTGAGCCTGCTCATGGAGCTTTATATCTGGATCATGCGGGGAACACCGTTGATGCTCCAGCTGCTGTTCGTGTATTTTGCTCTGCCTATGATCGGCATCCGGCTGCCGGATATCGCTGCGGCGCTGCTGGCCTTTACGCTGAACTATGCGGCCTATTTCGCGGAAATCTTCCGGGCGGGGATCCAGTCCATTCCCCGGGGACAGTATGAAGCGGCCAAGACTCTGGGGATGAGTTATTCCCAGACCATGCGGCGCATCATCATACCCCAGATGATCCGGCACGTGCTGCCGCCGATCAGCAATGAGACCATCAATCTGGTAAAGGATACTTCCTTGATTTATATTTTGGCCATGAACGATCTGCTGCGGGTAGCCCGTACTATTGTGCAGCGTGAATTCGATATGACGCCCTTTGTGGTGGCGGGGGTATTTTATCTGGCTATGACCTTCGTACTCACCTGGATCTTTAAGAAGCTGGAGGCGCATTATGCAAAATATGATAAATGATGAAGACATGATGCTGCGGATGCATCAGATCCATAAACGGTTCGGTTCCCTGGAGGTGCTGAAGGGCATCGATATGGAGGTGCGCCGCGGAGAGGTGCTGGCGGTCATCGGCCCCAGCGGCTCAGGAAAAAGCACTATGCTGCGCTGCCTGAACCGGCTGGAAACCATCGACCAGGGTTCTATTGAAATCAAGGGGGAATTCCTGGCCGTGCAGAATGAGCAGGGCTATTCGGAGTATGCTTCAGCGGCAAAATGCCGGGAGCTGCTGTCCTGTATGGGCATGGTGTTCCAGCAGTTCAATCTTTTTCCCCATATGACAGTGCTGCAGAATCTTCTGGAGGCCCCGGTGCAGGTGAAGAAACGTTCCCGGGATGAGGTGCTGCCAGAGGCCGAGGAGCTTTTGCGCAAGGTGGGCCTTTTTGATAAACGGGATGCCTATCCCTCCCGGCTGTCCGGCGGGCAGCAGCAGCGGGTGGCTATCGCCCGGGCGCTGGCCATGCAGCCGGATATCATGCTCTTCGATGAGCCTACCTCGGCTCTGGATCCGGAGCTGACCGGTGAGGTGCTGAAGACCATGCGGGAGCTGGCCGCCGAGCATATGACCATGGTGGTGGTGACCCACGAGATGGCCTTTGCCCGGGAGGCGGCTCAGCGGGTGATCTTCATGGCCGATGGCAGCATTGTGGAAGAAGGGGAACCGGTAGAATTTTTCCAGCATCCGAAGGAAGAACGTACCCAGGCCTTTTTACAGAATATGCTCTAAAAATCTTGAGACTTGCAATTTCCTTTTTTTCAGTGGATAATAAGAGGAAAGAGAAGTTTTAGCTATTTTTGGAGGAATTCGATGATTCGTTTTTTCATGATGTTCCTGATGGTTTTGATGGCGCTGGGAATTCCCTTTACGGCCCAGGCGGCTGCTTTTGGCCAGCGGGCGGCGAATATGGCGGAGATCAAGGCCATTCGCGTGAGCAGCACTGCTGATAAGGTACGGCTGGTGGTGGATGCCACGAAGGAAGTGGATTATGAGACCGTGGTGCTGTCCAAGCCCGGGCGGGTTGTGGTGAACCTGACCGGTGCCTGGCTGAGCCCCGCAGTGAAGAAGAATATGGATCTGGGCAGCCGCTTCGCCGGCAAAGTACGGGTGGCCCAGTTCAATCCGAATACGGTCCGCATCGTGGTGGAGACCAGTGTGGGCCGCAATAATTATGAAGTTTTTTCTCTAAAGGGCGGTGAGTCGCCCTATCGGGTGGTCATGGATTTCGGGAACCTGAGCAAGGGATCTTCCGGTGCAGCTATAAAATTCCCCACGGGGCATGGGAATGATGCTCCGGCGGATAAGCCGACGAAGCCGGCGGGAAAAACTGACACCAAGCCGGGGACCGGCGGCCAGGCCTCTAGCGGGTCTTCTGGTGCGGGAATCGTCATACCGCCGGTGATCAAGCGGGAGCCGTTCTTTTCCCCAGGCCTGTCCGGCAAGAAGATTGCGCTGGATGCGGGGCATGGCGGCAACGATGCGGGAGCCGTCGGGCCTACCGGGGTAATGGAAAAAAGCATTACGCTGCGGGTGGCGAAAGCGGTCCAGCAGCTGCTCACGGCGGCGGGGGCGCAGGTGCTTATGACCCGTACAACAGATACAGAGGTCTCGGCCAAGCATGCACTGGCTTCCGATGTGGAGGAACTGCAGGCCCGCTGTGATGTGGCCAACGATGAGGATGCGGATATTTTCCTGAGCATCCATATGGATTCCTTTGCCGGCGGCGATGCCAAGGGAACCACCGGGTATTATTACGGTGAGGGAACCTCATCAGGCCAGCGGCTGGCGAATCGGGTGCATCTCGCAGTGGCTGCGGCACTGGGCATCCAGGACCGGGGCACAAAGAGCTGCAATTTCTATGTGGTCAAGCATACGGTTATGCCGGCTGCGCTCATCGAGGTAGCCTTTGTCTCCAATCCTGAGGAAGAGAAGCTTATGAACTCGGAAGCGGGTGTGAAAAAGGCAGCCCAGGGCATTGTGGATGGTTTGCAGAAATTTTTCGGCAGCTGATTCTGCCTTGACGGATAACAGCTGTCTGTATTAGAATAGTTGGAGAATCATAAGCCTTATCCGGATGTTTTGCGGGTAAGGCTTTCGTAGTGAAGTGAGGATGGGGAAAAGATGGATGATGTAAAGAATAGTGCGGCACCGGATCTGGATGCTATGCTGGAGGAAGAAAAGCAGCAGCGCCACAGTCAGCTCATGCGCCGCAGGGTGCCGGAGGAACAGACGCTGTCCGCGGCTTTGATGGCCATGACGAAGCAGGAGCTGGATGATATAAGGTATAATCTCTGCGTGAAGGGCGCCAGCTCTTTGAAAAAGGCAGAGTTGGCGGAAAAGCTGGTGGCGGAGATTATTCTCTTTTCCCATCGCTGGTTTGTTTCCATGCTGGAGGAGCAGTATGAGATGTTTTCCTATCTCTGCCAGCATGGCGGTATCACCACGGAATTCAAGCAGGATGATGCCAGGCTGGATTATCTCCGGGGTATTGGACTGCTGGCCTGCGGCGCGCTGGATGGCAGGCTGGCCTGGTATATGCCGAAGGAAATACAGGCCGAATTCAGGAAGCTGGACAGCGCGGCTTTGAAAAAAGCTGCAGCGGCGAATTCGGAGATGCTGCGGTTGGCTGGCGGCATGGTTTTCTATTATGGGGTGCTGGACTACGATCAGCTTTTTGCCCGGGTGAACACTTTGCTGGATCCGTCGGATCGCATGGAATTTTTTGATTTTCTGGGTGTCATGCTGAATGGCGGCTGCTGGTACAGCCATCTGGTGACTACGGAGCATGGTCTGCACTATTATACGGTGCTCCATGCAGAGGCACTGGAAAATGAGCAGCGCCAGCGGGAACAGCTGGATTATGCGGCCTTTTCCTACGACCGGCTCTATGAGGCCGGCGAGGAAAACTATATTGAAGCTACCCCGGAGTATAAACAGCTGGCGCAGTTTTTCATGAAAAAGCATGATCGTGATGTGCTGCAGGCAGCGGATATTGTGGGTGAGATCACCATCATACTGCAGAACGGCAGCGGCATGCAGGAGGTCGTGGAATATCTGGAATCCCAGCAGCTGCTGCAGGATGAGGCTCTGGCATCGGAGCTCACACCGCTGCTCATCGCCTACAACAATACGCTGCCGCTCTGGTCCCTGAAGGGGCATACCCCGGGGGAACTGATGGATCCGGACAGTGCACGGGCTGCGCAGGCCCCGGTGGTGCAGCATGAAGCCCATAAGCCCAAGGTGGGACGCAATGATCCCTGTCCCTGCGGCAGCGGGAAAAAATATAAAAAATGCTGCTATAATAAGGATTGGCTTGGTGAGTAAATGGGAGGCGGCTGCGCAGGCGGCCCCCTCTTTTTATTTTTATAATAGGGAGGAACTATGCAACAGACCTTTACTTATAAGCAAAAGGCACGGGAAATGCTCATCGTTTTGGTGCCGATCTTCATTACCCAGCTGGCACTGATGTCCACAGGTTTTTTTGATACCATTATGGCCGGGCATGTAAGCGAACAGGATCTGGCTGGAGTCGCCGTGGGGGTCAATCTTTTTTTCCCCTTCTGGGGCAGCTGCCTGGGGATTATTTCCGGACTTACGCCGGTGGTGGCTGCGCTTTATGGGGGCTGCAGGCATGAAAAGATCACCTTCATCATCCGGCAGGGCTTTTATTGGGCCCTGGGACTGGCGGGGGCCTTCATATTGTTGGGGGCACTGGCGCTTCCCTGCCTGCTGCCTTTATTGAATCTGGAACCACGGGTGGAGTACGTGGTCAAATATTATTTACTGGCTATGGCCAGCGGAGTAGTTCCCATTTTTCTGGCTGGTGTATTGCGCAATTTCATTGATGCACTGGGCGCGACTCGCATAACGATGGTCATTACGGTGGTAACGGTACCCATCAATATAGGGCTCAATTACATTTTCATCTATGGCGCTTTCGGAGTACCGGCACTGGGCGGTATTGGTGCCGGGGTGGGGACAGCTATTGCCTTTTATATCAATCTGCTGCTGAATGTGCTGGTGGTGAGCCGGCTGAAACCCTTTCGGGATTATCATGTGCTGCAGGGCCTGGCTCGTCCATCGCTGCGGGAATGGAAAAAACAGCTGTCGGTCGGGATTCCCATCGGCTGTACCATGTTCTGTGAACAAAGCATTTTTGGTGCGGTGGGGCTTTTTATGACGGTATACGGAACGTCGGTGGTAGCCGCGCATCAAGCGGCTTTGAATTTTACCACCATGGTCTATATGATACCCATGAGCGTGAGCATGGCGCTGACGATTTTGGTCGGCTATGAACTGGGGGCAGGACGTCAGCCGGATGCCCGCCGCTACAACCGGCTGGGGCGGGGGATATCCATGGCTTTTGCGGCCGGCCTGGCAGCGCTGCTGGTGAATTTCCGCGGGGTTATTGCCAGCCTTTATACAAATGATGCGGCGGTACAGGAACTCATTATGGTATTTCTGCTTTATGCCATTGGCATGCAGCTCGCTGATGGCTTCAATGCTCCGCTGCAGGGAACGCTGCGCGGTTATAAGGATGTGCGGGCCACTTTTTTTCTGGCGGTACTGTCTTTCTGGATTCTGGGATTGCCGGCGGGCTGGCTGCTGGCTCATTACACTTCCGCGGGACCTTATGGCTATTGGATCGGCCTGATTGTGGGAATCCTTATGGGCGGTATCATGCTGACGCTCCGGCTCCATGTGGTGGAAAAACGATATGCCTTGTCTGATACAGCCTCCACAAAATAACCAGGGAAATCACTTGTCGGCATTTCCATCTGCAGTGTTGTCATCAATCGCTATAGCTATGACCTATTCACCCACCTTGCGATTGAAAAAATACTTGCATTTTATCTTGATATACCATATAATATTTATTGTTGGTGCTACGGCACCAGTATGATTCCTCGATAGCTCAGTTGGTAGAGCACCTGACTGTTAATCAGGCTGTCACTGGTTCGAGTCCAGTTCGAGGAGCCAGCCTTATTTATTTACAGCAGAATTTACATGATGAATGAAAGATACGAGGCAGTGTGCTTTGTATCTTTTTTACTATACGCTGTACCTGAATGAAAGGATGGAGAAACATGGCTTTGGATGCGAGATTGCAGGCAGTAGCAGATTTTGTGCTGCCGGGCAGCCGGGTGGTGGATGTGGGAACGGATCACGCTTATCTGGCCCTGGAACTGCTGCGGCAGCGAGGTGCTTTTCAGGTAATTGCTGCGGATAAAAATGCCGGTCCCTGTGAGGCTGCCCGTCATACTATCCGGGAGGCGGGCCTTGAGGGAATCATTCCCGTGCGCCAGGGAGATGGCCTGGCTGTGCTGGTGCCGGATGAGGTGGACACCATCTGCATTGCCGGCATGGGGGGGCAGCTGATCCGGGATATCCTGGCGGCAGCGCCGGAGATACTCCAGGGGGCAAGCCGGCTGGTGCTTCAGCCGATGAACGCGGCTGCGAGGCTGCGCCGCTGGCTCTATGAGCAGGGCTGGCAGCTGGTGGATGAATCCCTGGCCGAAGCCGATGGGCGGGTTTATGAAATCCTGGCTGCGGAGCCGGGCGAGGCAGCGCTGCCGGAACCCTTGCTGCTGGAGATTGGCCCGGTCCTTTTTCAGAAAAAACCACCGCTGCTGAGGCGCCATATCCAGGGACTGCTGGAGCGGGAAAGAAGGGCGGCCGCCGGCATGGAGAATAGCGAACAGGCCAGAGAAAGTGCAGCTTACAGGGTGATGCGGGATCATATCCGTGGATTGGAGGAGAAGCTCAGATGGTGAAATGTCAAGTGATCATGGATGCGATGGAGCGCATTGCTCCGCGAAAATTAGCGGAGGACTGGGATAATCCGGGACTGCTGGTGGGCAGCCCGGCTCAGGAGGTAAACCATGTCTATGTGTGCCTGGATGTGAGCGAGGCGGTGATCGACGCAGCCATTGCCCAGGGGGCGGATATGATTATATCCCATCATCCGTTGATTTTCCGGGCGATGAAGCAGCTGCGGACGGATCTGCCTCTGGGACGCATGCTGCAGCGCCTGATGGAAAATCACATCGCTGTCTACGCTGCCCATACCAATCTGGATATTGCCCCAGGCGGGGTAAATGATGTACTGGCCCGGCTTTTAGGACTGGGGGATATTCAGGACTTTGTGGTGACGGAAGAGGAAGAACTGGAAAAGCTGGCGGTTTATGTACCCCGGGATTATGCGGAGCAGGTGCGGGAGGCTGTCACCAGGGCAGGCGCTGGCGCCATTGGGAATTATTCCTGCTGTACCTTCAATACATCGGGACAGGGAACCTTCCTCCCCTCTGAGGACACTCATCCCTTTATAGGAAAGCCGGGGCAGCTGGAGCAGGTGGATGAGGTGAGGATTGAGACAATCCTGCCGGCAGCCCTGGAGCGGAAGATCGTCCGGGCTATGCTGCGGGCTCATCCCTATGAAGAGCCCGCCTATGACCTATATCCGCTGAAAAACAAGGGGAAGAGCAGCAGCCTGGGCCGGGTGGGAATCCTGCCGGTGCCGCAGCGGGCGGAGGATTTTGCCGGGCAGGTATGCGCCGCTTTGGATGCCGGCCATGTACGGCTGGTAAAGGCGGGGGAACGTCTGGTGCGCAAGGTGGCACTATGCAGTGGCAGCGGAGCGGAATTCATCGGCAAGGCCAGCTTCCTGGGGGCAGATGCCTATATTACCGGGGATGTGAAATATCATGACGCCCAGCAGGCTGCCGCTTTAGGCATGCATGTGATCGACGCGGGGCATTTTGCTACAGAATTTCCGGTAGTGCAGGTATTGGGCCGGCAGCTGGCAAGAGAAATGGAAGGGCAGCGAGGGGATATAGCCATTACCTGTGATGAGGAATCCAGGGATTTTTTTTCTATAGTAACACGATAAATATCAGAAAATAAGTCGCAGAACCCTTGATTGTTGAGCATTATGGATTTTTTCGTATTGTTTTGGATTACTTGACAATACGGAGGGAAATTGATATAATAAACCCGTTGTTATTTATGAGTACGAAAGACAATCGCGAGTGCCTTCGGGTACCTGAGGAAAGTCCGGGCTCCATAGGGCAGTGTGCTGGATAACGTCCAGCGGGGGTAACCCCAGGGAAAGTGCTATAGAGATTTAGACCGCCTGCTCCGGCAGGTAAGGGTGGAAAGGTGCGGTAAGAGCGCACCAGCGGCTGGGTGACCAGTCGGCTAGGTAAACCCCACATGGAGCAAGACCAAATAGGGAAGGGATGATGCGGCCCGCGGAACCTTCCGGGTGTGTCGCTAGAGCTGGCAGGCAACTGTCAGTCCAGATAAATGATTGTCGCCGCGCAAGCGGTACAGAACTCGGCTTATTGAGTGCTCATAAGTTGATGTCGACAAGGCTGTCGGTCTTTTCTGGCAGCCTGTTTTTATGTAAATAATGCGGCAATGTGACGAAAGGGAATGATTTTCCCAGGGAAGATTTTTAACTGTGACGTTATAAAATCTAGAAAATTCTGCTTTATGGGCAGGAAAATCAGATTTTATGTCGTATATAAAAAATGGGCTTATATATAAAGCCGAATCCAACCCAGGAGCGGGGGAACCAAGTTATTGGGGTGAATGAAACTCCCTGTGTCTTCAGATGCAGGAGAGTAAAGGGTGGTCTTCTCTACCCTAACCCGGCAGCTAACCTCGTAGGCGAATAGAGAGAGGAGTGGCTTTTTGAGTAAAGCAATGCGCATATTTGCGCTATCCATGGTCCTTATGTGCTGGTTTTCCCTTGCGAATGCTTCGGCTTTCCGCATCGGAGATCAGGGCAGCGATGTAGCAGAGATTCAAGGTCAGCTGGCCAGCCTCGGTTACGATGTAGCCGCAGATGGGGATTTCGGACCGGCCACGGCCGAGGCTGTGAAGGCCTTTCAGAAATCTCATGGTTTGGATGCGGACGGTCTTGTCGGCCCCACCACTTATACGGCGCTGATAGGGAGAGCGATGCCGGCGGTCAGCCGCGGCTCGAACTATATTTCCCGCAGGGTTGTTCAATCCTCGCTGGATTATATCGGTGTTCCGTATGTGTTTGGCGGCACTTCTCCGAGTGGTTTCGACTGCTCTGGCTATGTCCGCTATGTTTTTGCGAATGCCGGCATTTATCTGCCGCGTACCGCAGATGCACAGTATGAAGTCGGCACACCAGTGGCGATGAGCGATCTTACCGCAGGCGATCTCGTGTTCTTCTCAACGTATGAATACGGACCGTCTCACGTAGGCATTTATCTCGGCGATGGGAATTTCATCAATGCTTCCTCCAGCCGGGGTGTAGCCGTTGATTCGCTGAACAGCTCATACTGGGGTTCTTGCTACATTGGTGCACGTAGAGTAATGTAATCCTTTTGAGAGGGCGGATGCCCTCTCTTTTTTTTGTGTGCGCCCGTGCCGGGCATACAGAAACAGCCGCCGGCAAACTGCTGGCGGCTGTTGTCATTCGGTGAAAAGGTCATCCCAGAATGTATAGGCAATTATGAGAAAAACGAGCAGGCATAGAAATAAATCTCCCATTGTAACGTCTCCTTTGGTATCTTCGTGCTTTTGTCTATGATACAATAAAACAAGACAGCCAGGCAAGGGGGAATTCGTGTGGGGAAGATATCTATGGAAGAATTAATGGTAGCAGACGTACAGGCGGCGGGAGCGTATATGGCGGAAATCGGGGTATCGCCAGCGGGCGCTGCCATTATGCAGGAAAAGATGATTTTTCGGGTTCTGCGGCTGCGGCAGGTACCGACGAAGGCAGCAAATCTCATCAAGCAGACCTTCCTTTCCAAGGGAGCGGATGCAGCCGTTTCTGTCCATTCCGCGGATTTAAGCGAGCCCTTTACGGATGTCTTGCTGTTTGCCAGTATCCACCAGTACCGTCAGGCGGTCATCAGCCTGCGGCGGCAGCCCTGGGGCCTTCGGGAACTTGCGGAAGATATAGCCGCTCTTTTGGGTATTTCTCTTGAGATAAAGCAGGATTTTGTCCATGAATAGCGAAATAAAATCATAAATAGAGATATTACATAAATATGGTAATAAGGAGTGTGGGGCAGATGTCGAAAATCAAGATTGTCAACATGATGTTTTATGGATTCCATGGAATCTATGAGTATGAACGGGAACAAGGGCAGAAATTCTATCTGGATGTGGAAATGGAAACCAAGGATCAGCGGGCGGCAGAAAGTGATAAGATGGAGGATGGCATCGATACGGCGGTGGTCTATGGCCAGGTCAAGGATGTTGTGGAGAACAAGCGCTTTGAATTGCTGCAGGCATTGGCATCCCATATTGGCAACCGACTGCTGGAAGCGTATCCTAATCTTGGCAGTGTGACAACCCGTGTGAGGAAACCATCGGTACCCATCCCCGGGCCCTTGGATTATGTAGAGGTCGAGGTTACCTGCAGAGCAAAATAGTCAGAAGGACCATCAGCGTGGACGAAGGGCTGATGGTCTTTTTTTCTGATAAACCAGTGTATTTTTTCCAAAATAATTTAGAATTTTTCACAAGTTTGATAAGAATTTAAGGAAATGATGTTGCAAATTACGAAATATTTATGTATTATGAGATAATGTCATCATAGGATTTTTTTAGGTTTTTAAAATATCTATTATCCGTAAAGGATGGCGATGGCTTTGGAAAAATACTTTTTGGCTGCCTGGCAGTCTGTATCCGGCATAGGATCAGTACAGATCTCCGGACTGCTCCAGACTTTCGGCTCAGCGGCTGCGGCCTGGCGGGAATCCGCCGCGGGTTTGCGGTCAGCTGGTGTATTGTCTGCCGAGGCTCTGCAGGGGGTTCTGCGGTTGCGGGAAGAGCATCCGGCGCTGGCTGAGGAGATTTTTGCCAGCTGTACAAAGGCCGGGGTTTCTGTCTGTGCACTGGGAGAACCGGAATATCCTGCTTTGCTGCAGCAGGGATTTCGTCCTCCGGCGGTGCTCTTCTATCGGGGAATCCTGGAGGAGCCTGCGGACCGGCTGGCAATCGTCGGTTCACGCCGCTGCAGTCCTTATGGACGGGCGGCAGCCAGGCTTTTAGCTGAAAGGGTTTCCAGGGCCGGCATCACCATTGTGAGCGGGGCGGCCCGGGGCATTGACAGCGAAGCCCATCGGGGCGCATTGGCCGCTGGAGCGCGGACCATTGCGGTTCTTGGCTGCGGACCGGATGTGGCCTATCCGTCAGAAAACCGCCGCCTGCTGGATGAGATTGCTGAAAATGGGGCGGTGCTTTCTGAATATACGCCGGGCACGCCGCCTGTTCCCGCTTTTTTCCCGGCACGTAATCGGATCATCAGCGGACTTTGCCGGGGCACACTGGTGGTTGAGGCAGCTGAGCGCAGCGGCTCGCTGATCACGGCGGAACTGGCCCTGGATACCGGACGGGATGTGTTTGCCGTTCCGGGCAGTATATTTTCCGATACCAGCCGGGGCTGCCATCACCTGATTCAGCAGGGGGCAAAACTGGTGACTCGGGCCGAAGACATCTTTGAGGAGTATGGCTGGGACCCGGGAAAAGTGCAGCCGGCGGCTACAGGGAAACCGGCTCTTTCTAATGAAGAAAATCGCATCTATGGGGTACTGTCCATTGAACAGCCGCTTTCCATGGATGAGATCATATATAAACTGCAAGGCAGTAATACCGCGAATGTAGCTTTTTTGCTCCTGCAAATGGAGCTGAAGGGACTCATTGAAGAAACGGCGACCCATTCCTATGTCCGTGCAGTTAAGGAGGACAATTTGTGAAAAAAACAGTGAAAAGTACGCCTAAGAAAACGCTGGTGCTGGTAGAGTCACCGGCAAAAGCGAAAACCATAGAAAAATATCTGGGAAAGAACTACGTTGTGCGGGCCTCTATGGGCCATCTGCGCGATCTGCCGAAAAGTCAGTTCGGCATCGATGTGGACAATGACTTCGCACCGAAATACATCAATATCCGGGGCAAGGGAGATCTCATCAAGGCCTTGAAGAAGGAAGCCAAAAACGCGGCCAAGATTTATCTGGCATCTGACCCGGATCGCGAGGGGGAGGCCATTGCCTGGCATCTTTCCCATATACTCGGACTGGATCCGATGACGGATTGCCGTATCGTATTCAATGAAATCACTAAACCGGCCATCAAGGAGGCTGTCAAGACCCCCCGGCCCATCAATCTGGACCGGGTGGATGCCCAGCAGGCCCGGCGCATGCTGGACCGCATCGTTGGCTATAAGCTGAGTCCGCTGCTCTGGCGCAAGGTGCGTAAGGGCCTCAGCGCTGGGCGGGTCCAGTCCGTGACGGTGAAGATCATCTGTGACCGGGAGAAGGAAGTCCAGAGCTTTGTGTCTGAAGAGTACTGGACTGTCGGACTGAAGCTGCGCAAGGATAAGCTGCCTCTCTTCGAGGCGGAGCTCAGCACTGTTGATGGAAAGAAGCTGGAGGTCCATAATAAGGATGCCGCGGATCAGCTGGTAGCTGACCTGGAGAAGCAGGCCTTTTCCGTGCAGGAGGTAAAAAAGCGGCAGCGGCAGCGTAAGGCAGCAGCCCCCTTTACCACCAGCAGCATGCAGCAGGATGCTGCCCGCAAGCTTGGCTTCACCTCGCGCAAGACCATGATGCTGGCGCAGCAGCTTTACGAAGGCATCGATTTGGGACGCAAGGGGCCGGTAGGCCTCATCACCTATATGCGTACGGATTCTACCCGTATTTCCGAGCTGGCACAGCAGGAGGCCCGGGGCTTTGTGGAGCAGAAATATGGCAAAGACTATATTCCGGAAAAGCCCAATGTCTATGCGGCAGGAAAAAAAGCTCAGGATGCCCATGAGGCTATCCGGCCCACCAGCGCGGAGATGGCACCGGAGGATGTGGAAAAATTCCTGAGCAAGGATCAGTTTAAATTGTATCGCCTGATCTGGCAGCGCTTTGTGGCCAGCCAGATGACACCGGCAATCTATGATACCCTGAGCGTTGCCATTCAGGCGGGCCAGCGGTATATTTGCAAGGCCAGCGGTTCACAGCTGAAGTTTGCGGGGTTCACCGCGGTGTATGCCGGTGTGGAAGGAAAAAAGGAAAAGGATGTCCTGCTGCCGGAACTGGCTGCCGGAGATGCCTTGGAACTCAGCAAGACCCTTCCCCAGCAGCATTTCACCGAGCCGCCGCCGCGCTATAACGAGGCTTCCCTGGTCAAGACACTGGAGGAAAAGGAGATCGGCCGTCCGAGTACCTATGCGCCGATCATTGAGACAATCCTGGCCAGGGGATACGTGATCCGCCAGGACAAGCATTTTCAGCCGACGGAGCTGGGCTTTGTAGTGGTGGACATGCTGGAGGAATACTTCAAGAATATTGTTGATGTAAAGTTTACTGCCGGCATGGAAAATGAACTGGATGAAATTGCTGAAGGCCGCATCGAGAAAAATGATTTGCTGCACAATTTCTATGGGCCCTTTGAAACTACCCTGGAGAAAGCGGATGAAGCCATCGGCCATGTGGAGCTTCCGGTGGAGGTATCTGACGTACAGTGCGAGCTCTGCGGTCGTATGATGGTGGTGAAGCAGGGGCGCTATGGGAAATTCCTGGCCTGTCCGGGCTTTCCGGAGTGCCGCAATACCAAGCCCATCCTGAAGGAGACGGGAGTGGCCTGCCCCAAGTGCGGCGGCAGTATCGTGGAACGGCGCACGAAGCGGGGGCGGACTTTTTATGGCTGTAAGAATTACCCGGAGTGCGACTATGTGACCTGGGATACGCCGCTCAAGGAAACCTGTGAAAAGTGCGGAGCCTTTATGCTCAAGCATCATTATAAAAACGGCAGGGCACTGCTTTATTGCAGCAATGATGCCTGTGAAAGCCGTATCGACCATCCCATCAATAAGGAACTGGATAAGCTGAAGGAGAAAGCCCGTGCCAAGGCCGAGGCCGCTGCTAAGGCGGATACCGTTGAAGATGGGAAAAAGACTGGGAAAAAGGCTGTGAAAAAGACAGCGAAGAAGCCGGTGAGAAAAGCGGCAAAAAAAGCGGAGGCCTGAGGCTGGCAGCTGGGGAGGAACAACGTGGATAAGATCATTGTCATAGGTGCCGGACTGGCTGGCAGCGAGGCTGCCTGGCAGGCGGCACAGCGGGGCGTGTCTGTAGAGCTGTATGAGATGCGGCCGCAGAAATCAACACCGGCCCATAAGACAGACGGCTTTGCCGAGCTGGTCTGCAGCAATTCCCTGCGGGGGGCTGGTATGGAAAACGCGGTTGGCGTATTGAAGGAAGAGATGCGCCGTCTGGGATCCATCATTCTGGAGGCAGCGGATGCCACCAGAGTTCCGGCCGGAGGAGCACTGGCGGTGGATCGGGACGGGTTCAGCCGTTATATTACGGAGAAGGTCAGCCGGCATCCCCTGGTCACAGTGCATCATGAGGAACTGGAGACCATACCGGATACGGAGGAGGCGGTGGTCATCGTGGCCAGCGGTCCTCTTACCGCCGGCGGCCTGGCGGAGGACATCGCCAGGCGTATGGGGCAGGATTACCTGTATTTTTATGATGCGGCGGCACCTATTGTCACCCTGGAATCCGTAGATATGTCCAAGGCCTACAAGGCCTCCCGCTATGGTAAGGGAGAAGCGGCCTACATCAACTGTCCTATGGAAAAGGAAGAATATGAAGCCTTTTGGCAGGAACTGGTCCATGCGGATAAAACTCCCACCAGGGAGTTTGAAAAAGAAAAGTTTTTTGAAGGCTGCATGCCCGTGGAGGAAATGGCCAGCCATGGCATCGGTACATTGCTCTTCGGACCGCTGAAGCCTGTGGGGCTGGAGCATCCGGAGACCGGAAAGCGTCCCTACGCGGTGGTTCAGCTGCGTCAGGATAATGCCGCGGCTACGCTTTACAATATCGTGGGCTTCCAGACGCATCTCAAGTGGCCGGAACAGCGCCGGGTGTTCGGTATGATTCCGGGGCTGGAGCAGGCGGAGTTTGTGCGCTACGGCGTCATGCACCGCAACACCTTCATCCATTCGCCGGAAACCATGCGGCCGACGATGCAGTTCCGGGCAGATGACCGGCTTTTTTTTGCCGGGCAGATGACCGGTGTCGAGGGCTATGTGGAATCCGCTTCCTCCGGGCTGGTAGCCGGCATCAATGCGGTGCGGGTCTGCCAGGGAAAGGTTCCGGTGGTATTCCCGCCGGAGACGGCACATGGCGCTCTTTGCCATTATATTACTACGCCGGCCCAGAAGCATTTTCAGCCGATGAATGTGAATTTTGGTATCATGGCACCACTCACGGAGCGGATCCGGGACAAGAAGCTGAAGAAGCAGCGGCTGGCAGAACGGGCGCTGGAGGTCCTGATGGAGTTCAAGAGAACACTGGACTGAGGAAGGGAGTCGGGAAAATGGAAAATGCATTTCATGCCACGACGATTGTGGCGGTCAGATATAGAGGAAAGACGGCCATTGCCGGTGATGGACAGGTAACTTTTGGGCAGAATACCATCATGAAGGCCAATGCCCGAAAGGTTCGCCGGCTGTATCATGGAAAGGTTCTGTCCGGTTTTGCGGGTTCTGTAGCGGATGCCTTCACCCTGTTTGAGAAGTTTGAGGCGAAGCTGGAGGAGTTCAATGGAAATCTCATGCGGGCCTCCGTGGAACTGGCCAAGGAATGGCGCACAGACCGGGTGCTGCGCAAGCTGGAGGCACTGCTGCTGGTAGCGGACAAAAATACGCTGCTTATGCTCTCTGGCAGCGGCGAGGTCATTGAACCTGACGGAGAAGTGGCAGCCATCGGTTCCGGCGGTTTCTACGCTCTGTCGGCAGCCAGAGCTATGGTGAAACATACGGATATGGAGGCTGCGGATATTGCCCGGGAGGCTTTGAATATCGCGGCGGATATCTGTGTATATACGAACCATAATATCAAGGTCGAGGAACTGGAATAGGAGGCAGCCGGATGAACGAACAGACACCAAGAGAAATTGTTGAAGAATTGGATAAATACATAGTGGGCCAGAAGGACGCCAAACGTTCCGTAGCCATTGCGCTGCGCAACCGCTGGCGCAGCCGGCAGCTCACCGGGAGCATGCAGGAGGAGGTCATTCCCAAGAACATCCTGATGATCGGTTCTACCGGCGTAGGCAAGACAGAAATCGCCCGTCGGCTGGCCAAGCTGGTCAAGGCCCCCTTCATCAAGGTGGAGGCTACAAAGTTCACGGAAGTGGGCTATGTGGGACGGGATGTGGAATCCATTGTGCGGGATCTGGCGGAGACAGCTGTACGCATGGTGAAGCAGGAACGCATGGAAGGGGTTCAGGACAAGGCCAAAGAAATGGCTGAGGAACGCATCCTGGATGTGATGGTGCCAGAGCCGCAAAAGGCCGCAAATCCCTTCGGCCGTCTCTTTGGCAGTGACGGTGAGCCTGCGAAGGACGAAGCGGATGCATCGGCCCAGGAGCCAAAGAAATATCAGGCTGGCCGGGAATGGTGCCGGGATCGTCTGCGGGCTGGGGAGTATGAAAAGAAACTCATCGAGATTTCCGTGGAGGACAGCGGCAAGCCCATGATCGGGATGCTGGCCGGTTCCAGCCTGGAGGGGATGGGGGACAATCTTCAGGATATGCTGGGCAGTCTCATGCCCAAGAAGCAGAAGAAGCGTCGAGTGACTGTGGAGGCGGCCCGGCGGATCTTTACCCAGGAAGAAGCCCAGAAGCTGGTGGACATGGAAGAGGTTACGGATACTGCCATCAAGACGGCGGAGCACAGCGGCATCGTATTTCTGGATGAGATCGACAAAGTGGCTGTACATGGCAGCGGCAATGGGCCGGATGTTTCCCGTGAGGGGGTGCAGCGGGATATTCTGCCCATTGTGGAGGGCTCTACGGTGATGACCAAGTACGGTCCAGTCAAGACGGATCACGTGCTGTTCATTGCGGCGGGGGCCTTCCATACGGCAAAGCCTTCGGATCTCATCCCGGAGCTCCAGGGGCGGTTCCCTATCCGGGTGGAGCTCACGGCTTTGAGCAAGGAGGATTTCAAGCGGATATTGACAGAACCGCAGAATGCCCTGCTGAAGCAGTATCGGGCCCTGCTGGCTACGGAGGGAGTCGAGGTGGATTTCGCTGAGGATGCCATTGATCGTCTGGCGGAACTGGCCTGCGATGTGAATGCCCAGAATGAGAATATCGGTGCCCGGCGCCTTCATACCTTATTGGAGAAGCTTTTGGAGGATCTTTCCTTTGATGCGCCGGAACTGGAGGATAAGAAGGTCCGGATCGATGCGGCTTATGTGGATGAAAAGTTATCAGATATTGTGGTAAATCGGGATCTTACCCAGTTTATCCTGTAGGATTCTTTTACCATCTTGTAGGAATTGCCGGCTTTTTTCAAAAGCCGGCAAAATTATTAAAAAAATTATTGTTCTCCATCTATGATAATTTAGAAAAGTGTGATAAAATAAAATAAATTTAGTTTGAATTTTGTAAAAACAGATTAAGTTGGAAAGCTGTAGAATGAAAGGAAGATTTGTGAATGGCAACATTACTTGAGAGAACAAGAAAAATCAACAAATTACTTCAAAAGTCTGAAAGTGTTGAATACGATGGGATTTCCCGTGTACTCAGCAACGTTATTGGAGCGAATATCTATATCACCGGCAAAAAGGGCAATATATTCGGCTATGCATTCATCGATGATTTTGAATGCGATCTGATGATCGACAAGGTCGTGAACCAGGGAAAATTCCCGAAGCATTATGTGAATTGGCTGCTTAAGATAGATGAGACTTCTCCTAACCTCCGTTCAAAAACCGGTATGTGTGCTTTTTCCGAGGACACGAAGTGCATGTTCAACGGCAAGAACACCACGGTAGTACCTATCTATGGCGTGGGAGAACGTATCGGCACACTGATCGTAGCGAAGTTTGATAAGGATTTCACCGATGAGGATCTGCTGCTGGCGGAATATGGTGCCACGGTAGTGGGGATGGAAATGCTGCGGGATCATACCCAGAAGATTGAGATCGAGGCCCGTAAGAAGGCTACCGTCCAGATTGCGCTGGCTACGCTTTCTTATTCGGAGGTGGAGGCGGCCATCAATATCCTGGGCGAACTGGATGGAACCGAGGGCTTGCTGGTGGCATCCAAGATTGCAGACCGGGTGGGGATTACCCGGTCAGTTATCGTAAACGCCCTGCGTAAATTTGAATCCGCTGGCGTCATCGAATCCAAATCTTTGGGAATGAAGGGAACTTACATTAAAGTCCTAAATGAGCACCTGCTTGAGGAAGTCAGAAAACTGAAAAGATAAGGGATGAATGAAGAGGCAGTAGCGCAAGGATGATTGCGCCCTGCCTCTTTTTGAATATTTTTCTGGAGACTTTCCGCTGCAAAAGACTTTAGCGCTTAGATTACGTGGGACAAATAGATTAATTTGTTTATGTTTTGTATAAATATGATATAAAATTCTTCTGTCAAGGACAAAAAAGTGATAAAATAAAGTGATTGGGTTGTGCAGGGTTTTTTCTGTGCATGTAGAAATTGTAAAATACATATCAATATTTTTTATTAATGGACATCCAGTAAGGGGGCAGGCGGAAGATTATGCTGGAACAGATCATGAATTCTCCAACGATGGATTATCTGGGGAGGGGCCTTCAGGCTGCGACTATGCGCCATGAGGTCATCAGCAATAATATCGCTAATGTGAATACACCGAATTTCAAGAAGAGTGAGGTCGTATTCGAGAGTCTGCTGGCAAAAGAGCTGGGGACGGATTCGCCTGGCAAGCTGCAGATGGTACGGACCCATGACCGGCATCTGCCTATGGCGCCGTCGGGCGGAGCCGCGGCGATGATTCAGCAGGATAATACCACGACGATGCGTACGGATAATAATAATGTGGACATTGATGTGGAGATGGCCACGATGGCTAAAAACCAGATTTATTATAACGCAATGGCCAGAAATATCGGCAGCTATATCTCTAAAATGAAAGATGTAGTGACGAGCAAGTAAAAGAATCAAAGGAGTGCATCCCATGAGTATGTTTGGTGGAATTGATGCGGCAGCCTCCGGACTCACGGCAGAGCGGCTGCGAATGGATGTAATATCGAATAATATAGCCAATGTGAATACTACCCGTACGGAGACTGGCGGCCCCTTTCGCCGTCAATATGTGGTGTTTGAGCCGCGGACGGCCCAGAAGCAGAGCTTTTCCAGCATGCTGTCCGGTGCCATGGCATCCTCGAGACCACAGGCAGGGGATGGTGTGCGGGCTGTAGGGATAGAAGCGGATAATACCCAGGGAAATCTGATTTATGATCCGGGACATCCTGATGCCAACGCCAACGGTTATGTACAGATGCCAAACGTCAATATTGTGACGGAAATGGTGGATATGATTACAGCGTCCCGGGCTTATGAAGCAAATGTAACATCTGTGAATGCAGCAAAGAGCATGGCTTCAAAGGCTTTGGAAATTGGAAAATGATGAGGTGACAAAATGCAGATAGAGGCTTTGCAAATGACCCCGGTGGCCATGAGCGCAGAGAGTCATCTCGGCGAGAACCAGGTCAAGGATACAAAATCATTTGGACAGTATCTGGGAGAGGCCCTGGGGAATGTCAATGATTTACAAAAAAATTCAGATCGTATGAATGCAGCGTTGGCTTCCGGTCAGTTGGATGATATATCCCAGGCGGTGATTGCCAGTGAAAAGGCGACCATTGCCCTGCAGCTTACCCTCCAGGTGAGGAACAGGGCTATTGATGCCTATCAGGAAATCATGCGTATGCAGGTCTAAGCAAGTAAAGCTAAATGAGTCGAAGGGATTGAGAAGATGGCAGACTGGAGAGAACAGTATCTGCAGCTTTGGAAGAAGTTAACGAAACGACAGCGTTATACGATCATCGGTGCAGCCGCACTTTTAATGATAGCAATTCTGGGGTGGAGTTATTGGTATGGCAGCAAGCCCGATATGGTACCGCTGTTTACCAATATGGAAGCCAAGGATGCAGGAGAAGTAGCAGCAAAGCTGAAGGAATCGAAGATCCAATATGAAGTGCAGGAATCGCAGAAGGGTACGACCATTTTAGTTCCTTCCAAGAATGTTCATAATGCGCGCCTGGATCTGGCAACGCAGGGCCTGCCCCGTGGGCAGAAGGGCTTTGAGATTTTTGATGACAGCAAGCTCGGCGTGACGGAATTCCAAAATAAGGTAAATTATCTGCAGGCATTGCAGGGCGAACTGACCCGAACGATTGAACAGATCGAGGCAGTGGAAAAAGCCCGTGTCCATATCGTTTTACCGGAGGACAGCCTTTATAAAAAGAATGAAAAACCGGCAACAGCTTCTATCATGCTGAAGCTGAAGCCGAATATGCAATTATCGAAAAAGGAAATCAAGGGTATTGTGAATCTGGCAGCCCACAGCATCCAGGGCTTGCAGCCTCAAAATATCACCATCGTGGATGAGACAGGCAAGATCCTGAACGATCCTGATGAGGATGAGGATAAGAGCGTGGGTGCGAAAACCCTGACCCAGCTGGATATGACCCGCAAGGTACAGGATGCACTGCAGAAGGATGTCCAGACGCTGCTGGACCAGGCTCTGGGTGAAGGCCGGGCTTTTGTCCGGGTGAGCGTAGAACTGGATTTCGATCAGAAGCAGACGGACAAACAGACCTTTACCCCCGTGGTGGATGATTCTGGTATTATCCGCAGTCAGCAGGATTCCAATGAGACCTATAATGGCTCCTCAGCAAATCCGGGCGGCCCTGCCGGGACACAGTCCAATATCCCCGGTTATGTTGCCCAGAACAATAATTCCAATGCGAATTATTCTAAAAAGGAATCCACCAAGAATTACGAAATCAATGAAGAGAAGCAGAAAACAGTTGCTTCGCCGGGCTCTATCAAACGGCTGAATATTGCTGTTCTCGTCAACGATGATGTGACCAGAGCACAGCAGGACAGTATCCTTCGTTCTGTATCCTCTGCTGCTGGAATCAACCAGGAGCGCGGTGATACGGTATCGGTGGAGCCGCTGCCCTTCAGTACGGAACTGCGGGACCGCAAGGCGGCCGAAGAACAGGCGGCCAAGGATAGGGAAAACCGTATTTTCTATATGGAGGTTGCAGGCATCCTGCTGGTCATTGCACTGATTGTGGGAGCAATTCTCATGTATCGCCGCAAGAAACGTCTGGAACGGGAAGCAATCGAAGAACAGCAGAGGCAGGAAGAAATGGAACGGCAGCGTTTGGAAGAAGAGCGTGCAGCTGCGATTGCAGCTGGTGAAGTCGATTCGGACGAGCTTACAGAGGAAGAACAGATGCAGCTCACAGAGCGTCAGACCATTGAAGAGCTTATCCGCACGAAACCGGCTGAGGTTGCGCTGCTTATCAAGAGCTGGCTTTCGGAGGATTGATCAGATATGGATATGTATGGCACAAGTGAAAAGGAACTTACAAATCAGCAAAAAGCAGCCATTCTGTTCATTGCTCTGGGGCCGGAATATTCCGCCATGCTGTTCAAGCATATGAGCGATGAAGAGATTGAAAAGATAACCCTGGAGATTGCCAATCAGAAGCAGGTGACCCAGGAGCAGAAGACCGCTGTCATCAGCGAATTTTATCAGATGGCTATGGCCAAGAATTATCTTTCCACGGGCGGGTTGGAATATGCCCAGAACATTTTGGAAAAGGCTTTGGGAGCAGACAAGGCAGCTAATATCATTAACCGCCTGACCACCAGCCTGCAGATTCGTCCTTTCGATTTCCTTCGCAAGACGGATCCGGCACAGCTGCTTAATTTCATTCAGAATGAGCATCCCCAGACCATTGCCTTGATCATGGCCTATTTGGACCCGGATCAGGCAGCAACCATTATATCATCGCTGCCGCCGGAGCGTCAGGCTGAGGTAGCCAAGCGTATCGCTGTCATGGACCGTACCTCTCCGGATGTGCTGCGGGAGGTAGAACGGGTGCTGGAGCGCAAGCTCTCCTCGCTGGTCACCCAGGATTTCACCGCCGCAGGCGGCGTCAAAGCCATTGTGGAAGTGCTCAACCGGGTGGATCGCGGTACCGAGAAGTCCATTATCGAATCTTTGGAAGTGGACAATCCGGAACTGTCCGAGGAAATCAAACGCCTCATGTTTGTATTCGAGGATATTGTCATGCTGGACGACCGTTCTCTGCAGATGGTGCTGCGGGAAGTGGACACCAAGGACCTTTCCCTGGCACTCAAGGCAACTCCCCAGGAGGTGGCTGCCAAGGTATACAAGAATATGTCAAAACGCGCTGGCGATATGCTGCGTGAGGAAATTGAATACATGGGACCGGTTAAGATCCGGGATGTTGAGGAAGCACAACAGAAGATCGTCAATGTCATCCGCAATTTGGAGGATAAGGGCGAAATCGTGGTTTCGCGCGGAAAGGGTGACGAAATGATTGTCTAGGGTAATTAAATCTGCTGTGTGGCAGACGGAGCCCCGGGTCGTTGAAGCCCCGCCAGCTCCTGTTGTCGAGCAGGCTCCCGTTGTTATGGATGCCCAGTCTCAGGAACTGATGATGGCAACCATTCAGGAAAAGGAAGAAAGAGCAGAAAAGCTGCTGAAGGAAACAAAGATTTCCTGTGAAATCATGAAGCAGGAAACCCGGCAGAAGCAGGAGGAACTCCTGCAGGAGGCACAGACACAGGCGGAAACCTTGAAAGAGGAAGCCCGTCAGGCTGGGCACGAAGAAGGAGTATCAGCTGGCAGGGAGGAAGGCGCAGCCCAGATCCGCCAGGAACAGCAGCAAATCCTGCTGGATGCCAATGCGAAGGCAGAGCAGACACTGGATGCAGCCCGGGCAGAGATGGAAGCCTATGTACAGCAGGCGGAGAAGCAGATTGTCACCATTGCCATGGGCGTGGTGGATAAAATCCTTCCTCAGCATTTCATTGATGTACCGCAGATCGTGCTTCCGCTGGTTCGCCAGGCGCTGCTGAAGGTGAAGGATCAGCCCCAGGTGATTGTCCATGTGCCGCCGGATTCGTATGATCTGGTTCTCATGGCCAAGGCGGAATTCCAGTCCCTGCTGGAAGGAAATTCCCTGCTCACGGTGAAGTCCGATGAGAGCCTGGTTTCGGGGGACTGCGTCATCGAGACACCGAATGGAACAGTAGATGCCCGGCTGGCTACTCAGCTGGAACTCATAAAAAAAGCGATTCAGGATGTCATGTCATGATGGAAGTAAATATTAAAAAATTTACAGATGCAATACAGAATTGTGAATCCATAAAGATGAGCGGCAAGGTGACGCAGGTCATCGGGCTGGTCATTGAATGCAAGGGGCCCCATGTAAGCATGGGTGAACTGTGCTATGTATGTTCCCGCTTCCCCAACGTGGAACCTATTCCTGCAGAGGTAGTCGGTTTCCGGGAGGGAAATGTGCTGCTCATGCCCATTGGTGAGATGGAAGGTATCGGACCGGGCTGCGAAGTCATATCCGCCCAGCGGGTGCTGAAGGTCAAGGTGGGCCCGCAGCTTTTAGGAAGGGTACTGGATGGCTTGGGTGATCCCATGGATGGAAAGGGACCGCTGCTCTGCCGGGAGGAATATCCGCTGCAGGCAGCACCGCCTCCGCCTTTGGATCGGCCGCGCATTACGGATTCTCTTTATGTAGGAGTGAGGGCCATTGATGGCCTGATTACTCTGGGATCCGGACAGCGTATCGGAATCATGGCCGGCAGCGGTGTGGGAAAGTCCACGCTGCTGAGCATGATAGCCAGGAATACCGAAGCTGACGTAAGCGTAATCGCCCTGGTGGGTGAGCGTGGCCGTGAGGTGAAGGAATTCATTGAACGGGATCTGGGCGAGGAAGGGCTTAAACGCTCTGTGGTGGTAGTAGCTACTTCCGATCGTCCGGCGCTGGTCCGCATCAAGGGGGCTATGACAGCCACCGCGGTAGCGGAATACTTCCGGGATCAGGGGAAAAAGGTAGTGCTCATGATGGATTCCGTCACCCGCTTCGCCATGGCCCAGCGGGAGGTGGGGCTGACAGTCGGTGAGCCGCCGGCTACCAGAGGGTATACGCCTTCGGTATTCGCTTTGCTGCCGCGGCTGCTGGAGCGGGCCGGTACCAGTGAGAAGGGATCCATTACCGGGATCTATACGGTGCTGGTGGATGGTGATGATATGAATGAGCCTATTGCCGATGCGGTGCGCAGTATCCTGGACGGACATATTGTTCTTTCCCGGGGCATTGCAGCCCAGAACCATTTTCCCGCCATTGACGTACTGGCCAGTGTAAGCCGTGTCATGGGCGAGGTGGTGGATGATGAGCACAGCGCGGCAGCCCGCCGGATGAGGGCGCTCATGGCCGTCTACAAAGAGGCGGAGGATTTGATCCATATCGGTGCCTATGTTAATGGATCCAGCGAAAAAATCGATACTGCTATTAAGAAGATAGATGCAATCAATGATTTTCTGTGCCAGGGAGTATTTGAAAAGGATACTTACGAAGCAACGGAAAAAGCATTGGAGACAATATAGAGGAACATAAGACAGCCATCGCTTTTACAGGTGATGGAAAAGGCGGATAACAGGCGGGGGAGGACCTTATGAAAAAATTCAGGTTTCAGCTGGAAACCCTGCTGAAGGTCACCCGTATGAAGAAGGATGAAGCAGAGGTCAGGTTTGCTGAAGCGTCCCGGCTTCTGGAGGAACAGAAAAAACAGCTGACACTGCTGCTGCAGGAAATGCAGCAGGGCCAGCGGGATTATGAAAATCTTACCCAGGCAAAGCACATTACAGTGGGGACGCTGATGACCTACAACAGCTTCTTCGCCTGGAAAAGAGATCAGATTGAAATGCAGCAGCAGGCTATCCTGCAGAGCCGCCAGAATAAGCAGCAAAGCCTGCGGGAGCTTATGCAGGTGATGAATAAGCTCAAGAGCATTGAGCAGCTGAAGGAAAAACGGCTGCGCCAGTACAAGGAAGAAATGCTGCAGGATGAGCAGAAGCTTTTGGATGAAATCGGTATCCAGCTGTACATGCGAGGCATGAAGCAAGGGGAGCAGATATGATGGAATTAAGTGGAGTAAGTGAAGTCCTGCAGCGGATTTCTGAAATCGAAACAAAGATCGGTATGAAGCATACAGCACCGGCGGTGGGGTTTTCCCAGGAACTGCAGCAGGCTATGAAGAATAGCAATGGAACAGCGTCAGGCCAGACGGTGGCAGCCGTTTCTGCGGGGAAGAGCCCGGGAGTGAGCAACACCTCGGCCAGCAGTGCCCCGGGCGATGTAAACGGCTTCATACAGACAGCCGCGAAGAAGTATAATGTGGATCCCCGGCTGGTGTCCGCTGTGGCTGAGGCTGAATCGGGCTTCCGCCAGAGCGCGGTTTCCGGGGCCGGAGCTGTGGGAGTGATGCAGCTCATGCCGGATACGGCGGCTTCCCTGGGGGTTAATCCCTATGATGAGCAGCAGAATATCGATGGCGGTACAAAATACCTGAAGGGCTTGCTGGATTCCTTTGGCGGAGATGTGAAAAAGGCTGTAGCTGCCTATAATGCAGGTTCCCAGGCTGTCCGGGATTATAATGGCGTTCCACCGTATCGTGAAACCCAGAATTATGTCAATAAGGTTTTGGACCTTTATCAGTAAAATCAATTCCAGGCAGGTGATACGATGGCGAAGCAGTCAGCACAGACAGCACAGACAACACAGGATATTACGACAGAAACCATAGAGGAGCAGCCGCCAAGTCGTAAACGGCGAATCATAAAGATCATATTGATTTTGCTGCTTTTAGTGGTCCTTATCATTGGCGGCTTCTTCCTGGGAATCTACCTCCGGATTTTTGACACCAATGAAATGAATGAGAAAATGGGACTTTATAATCTGCCAATCATTGGGCAGTATTTCGTGAAGCCGGCCCCCAAGGACAAGACCTTGGGAGAGGATACCGCCGACAGCAAGAAATCTGCGATAGAGGATGTGAAGCCCTCTGCGGATGCCAAGACCTCCAAGCCCGTGGTGCTTACCAAGGCGGAGATTGAAAAGCAGATGAAGGCCAAGGACGCAGCCGAGCGCAAGCGGGTGTCCAAGCTGGCCAGACTCTATAATGAGATGAAGCCGGAGGATGCCGCTCCTATTCTGGATGCATTGGATGATGACACGGCCATTGCCATCCTGCAGCGCATGGATGAAGGACAGGCTTCCCAGGTCCTGGCAAAGTTCGATGCGGACAAGGCGGCCCGTATCACAAAGATCATGTACAGCGGTGTCACCAAGAAGATGCAGGCTCCCAGTGATGTTCAGCAGAACGGTGAAGCCGGACAGCCAGCACAGAATCCATGAGTCTGAATAGCAATCCAGGTTCTTTGGATAGATGATTTCATTGAAGGGAGGTGAGAAAATGAATGCAAATGTAAATATCATGTCAGCCACCAGCAGCAGTACCTCTGCGGCGCCGGTGAAGGCAGCGCAGAGTCCCATTCGGGAAAGTGCCAAGGCTTCCGCCAGCGGGCAGCAGGATACCAAGGACAGTTCCTTCAGCAATGTATTGGACAAGACCCAGCAGGACAAGGTTTCCCCAGACAAGCCAGAGCAGGATAAGCCCGAGGCCAAGGATGCACTGGAGGGGGCCAAGGATCCCTTATCCCAGGCCATCGCGGCAGCTGTTGTTCAGCAAAATGGTGCCAAGCAGACCGGTGATACCAAGGCCGCTGCATCGGAGAATCCCGTAACGGACTCCCTGGCAGCCAGGGTTTTGGCCGATGGCCAGGGCAAGGCGCAGCTGACTTCGGCAGCCATGGCATTATCCGGTGGAGCAGCCACAGCTGTAGATCAGGCACTGCAGGCGGCATCACAGTCGACCGCAGTGGAGACAACGGGGGCGTCGCTGGTACAGCCGGCAGCCATCGAGGCTCTTTTGCAGCCCGCCTCGGCTGGAGCAGCCAATACGGCCGACAAGAGCCAGCAGCTGCTGAACCTGTTGACAGGCGCGCAGCAGAATGCCGTTTCTGCTCCGCAGGCTGGTGCACAGGTACTGCAGCAGAGTAATGTGATGATGCAGCAGGCTGGTGCACAGGACAATGCGGCAGCAGTGGAAACAGCTGTTCCCGCCATCGCCAATATGGCTTCGGCTGAAACGAAGGGCACGCAGGACAGTCAGACTGCCCAGACATCAGCCGCCAAGGGGATTTCCGGACTCTGGGGCAATGCGGTACTTTCCGTAGAGAACCAGGGGAACATGCAGCAGCAGCTTTCGGGCGGCATGCAGCAGGATGCCCATTCTGCTGCCCAGCAGGGACAGGCCAATGCTCAGGCCATGGTGGAGGCTCCGGCACAGCCGGCGCTGACGCTTCAGACTACGGCAATGCCTCAGCTGCCGGAGGAGGCCCAGTTCGATACAGCCTCCGCAAAGAGCGATAGTACAGCAGATGCCATGGGCCCGCAGACCTCGCAGGTGCTTTTCCAGCAGACGCTGCAGGATGCATCCGGCGCACAGTCTGCCGACGCCAGTCAGGCGGCCAGTCAGCCGCAGACCGACTACGATATTCCCAAGCAGATCGTAGATCAGGCCCGGCTCATCAAATCCACCGAGGACACCCAGATGGTCATCAAGCTGAAGCCGGAACATCTCGGTGAGCTCACCCTGAAGGTATCCGTCACTGCCAATGGCTCGGTGAACGCATCCTTCCATTCGGACAATGCCCAGGTACGGGCGGCTATTGAGTCCTCCATGGTCCAGCTTCGTCAGGAGCTGCAGGCCCAGGGAATCCGGGTGGATCATGTGGATGTCTATGCAGGCCTGGGAGATGGTTCCCTTGGCAGCAGCCAGCAGCAGTATCAGCAATCGCAGCAGGGCGGCAATGCTCTGCGCAGCCAGCAGGTCGATCAGGCAGCTTTTGAGGAGGAGGCCGAAGGCTTTACCCCCATTGCGGCTGCAGATTCCACCGCAGGCACCGCTTCAGACAGCGGTGTAGATTATCGGATTTAAAAGGAGGAATAGAAATGTCAGATTCAACAACTTTGAATACCATTACGACGAACGGTGTGACAACAGCAGCATCTGCAGCTAGTACCACCAGTACCAGCACGACGAAGAATGCACTGGACAAAAGCGCGTTTCTGCAGCTTCTGTGCACGCAGATGCAGTACCAGGATCCCTTGGATCCCCAGGATAATTCCCAGTATCTTTCCCAGCTGGCGCAGTTTACCTCGCTGGAGCAGATGACCAACGTAGCAACAGCGATGACAAACCTCTCCAGTATTGTGGACAATATCGACAGCTCTTTGCTGGTGGGGCAGCTCAGCGGCATGATCGGCAAGGAAGTGCAGTGGACAACCACCGCCACCGTAACGGATTCCAGCGGCAATGCAGTGCTTGATTCCAGCGGCAAGACCCAGACAACCACCACCAAGCATACCGGCACGGTTGCAGGCGTGAGCATCTCCGACGGTTCACCGTCCCTGATCGTGAATGCCACCGAGAGTGGCAGCACCAATACCTACAAGGTGGCTATCAGTGACCTGACCCGGGTGGGCAGCACTGGAACAACGACCGCATAAGCAGAAAGGCAGGAGGATCGAACAGATATGGCTGATCCAAGGATATATTTGCAAAGCCAGCCATTACTGCCCATTGGTAATCAAAGCAAGTCGTCCCATACCACAGCTTCCACGGCGAAGGGAGCTTCCTTTGCGGATGCCCTGGACCAGGCGGAAAAAAGGGTCACCTTTTCCCAGCACGCTCTGCAGCGCATGCAGAATCGCCAGCTGGATCTGAGTGAACAGGACCTGGCCAAGCTGGATGATACCGTGGAGAAGATGGCCCAGAAGGGTGCCAGGGAGTCGCTCATTTACATGAATGATATGGCTCTGGTTGTGAGTGTGACGAACAAGACCGTGATTACCGCCATGGATGGCTCCAGTGCAAAAGAGAACATTTTTACGAATATTGACAGCGCAGCGATTTTATAGAAGCTGGACCTTCGGGGAGCTCGGGGCCGCCGACTGACAGAAGCGGCCCGCTGCGCAAGCAAAAAGGAGATTGATTCATTATGATGCGTTCCTTATTCTCCGGCGTTGCCGGACTAAAAAGCCATCAGACCCGCATGGATACTGTGGGCAACAACATCGCCAATGTAAACACCGTCGGCTTTAAATCCAGCCGCACCACCTTTGCGGATACGCTGTATCAGACATTGTCCGGAGCTTCCGGTCCTACGGGAACCCAGGGTGGTACCAATCCAAAGCAGATTGGCTTAGGCACTGGTGTGGGCAGCATCGATACCATCTTCACTGATGGCAGTGTGCAGTCTACAGGTAAGAACACGGACCTGTGCCTTTCTGGGTCAGGGCTGTTTGTGGTTAAGAATGGCAGCGGCACCTATTATACCCGTGATGGTGCGTTTGAATTTGATAAACAGGGCAATTACGTATTGCCTGGAAGTGGTTTGCTGGTTCAAGGTTGGACGGCATCGGGAACTGGAACTAGTCGTACATTGAATACGACTGGGGATCCAGGAAATATCCAAATTACCGCGGGTAAGTCTATGGCCGCTGTTGCAACGACGACTGGGACTTTAAGTAATAATCTTAATTCGAGTACAGCAGCTGCGGGGACGGCGACATCGACAATGACATTGTATGATAGCCAGGGAACTGCTCATACAGTTACTCTGACTTATACAAAATCGGCAACGGACAACGAGTGGTCTGTTGCGGCTAGCTCCAATGAAACAGGGGTCACGATAACTGGAGGAGCTTTTAATTTAAAGTTTAATACGAATGGTTCTCTGGCTAGTACTTCTCCTTTAGGGAAGATTACTATGACTAGAGCTGGGGTAGATACGGTTACTGCGAATGTAACGGCAAGTGATTTAACTCAGTATTCTAGTGAGAGTACCATTAAGTCATCGGCCGATGGTAATGCCTCTGGAACATTGAAGAGCGTGTCGGTTGATAGCACGGGAACGATTACAGGTACTTATACCAATGGCGTTACACAGAAAGAAGCACAGGTAGCTATAGCTCAATTTAATAATCCGGCTGGTCTGACGAAAACAGGTTCCAATTTGTATCAGGTTTCCAATAACTCAGGTGAAGCAAATGTAAAAGCGGCTACGGCCTTGGGCGTAAGTATTACACCATCTGCACTTGAGATGTCCAATGTGGATCTGTCCAATGAGTTTAGTGATATGATCATCACCCAGCGTGGATTCCAGTCCAACTCCAAAATTATAACGGTTTCCGATGAAATGCTGGAAACCTTGGTAAACATGAAACGTTAATATGAAGGAATGAGGGGGAGAGACTCCTCTCCCCCGACATTCTCTTAGAAATGAGGGCTATTTCAAATGATCAAGCTTACGAAATTTAATTCCGATGCAAATAAAAGAGGGGAATTCGTTCTCAATGCAGAAATTATAGAAACAATAGAACAAACTCCGGACACGGTCGTAACATTGACCAATGGGAAGAAACTGATTGTCGAGGAACAGATGGAAGAGGTTGTCCGTCGGGTTATGGCTTATCGTCGTGCCTTGCACAAATTTTAATTTGAATATACAATGGAACTTATCCATTTGGTATAGATAAATTCACGGAGGGGTGATACAGCTATGGCTGATGAAGAAAATACCAATGCAGCACCAGTAGCGGAACCGAAAAAAAAATCTCCAATTATTATGATTGCAGCCCTGGTATTGGTAGGTCTGGCTTTAGCTGGAGGCATATCCTATTTCGTCACGACGAAACTCATGACAAATACGGCTGCGTCCGGCGGCGAGGCCAAGCATCATGATCCAGGAGTCTTTGTCAAGCTGGGCGATGCTAAGGAAGGCATTATCGTCAATGTGGGAGGCATCAAAGCCAGCCGCTTTTTGAAGGTCGGAATCGTCATGGAGATGAATCCGGGAAAAAAGGATAATCTTACGGATAACAAGCTGAATCCGTTGGCTGAGACGAAAATCCTCGATACGACCCTGCAGATTCTGCGCACAGTGAAAATTGATGAATTGGATGCCGCGAAGCAGGATGAGCTGAAGCAGAAAATCAAGGCTGATGTGAATAAGGTTTTAGGAGAAGGCTCGGTATATGATGTCTATATCACCAGCTTTGTCCTGCAGTAAAAAATAGAGATCAGGCAGGAAAGGGGGATGAAGCTTGGGGGAAGACGTACTATCTCAATCTGAAATAGATAAACTGCTGTCGGCGCTTTCTACTGGCGCGGTTTCGGCCGAGGATGTGAAGGCAGATGAAGAGCAGAAAAAGATAAAGACCTACGATTTCAAGCGACCAGATAAATTTTCTAAAGATCAGATACGTACATTGAACATGCTGCATGAGAACTTTGCCCGCCTGTTGAATACCTATTTATCCACGCATTTGCGTGCTCTGGTGAATGTCGAGGTGGCATCGGTGGAGCAGCTTACGTATCAGGAATTTGTTCAGTCCTTGTCGAATCCAAGTGTCATTGGGGTTTTGGCGGTACCACCACTCAAGGGCAATGTGGTAATGGAAATCAATACCGGCGTGTCCTTTGCAATTATTGATCGTGTTTTTGGCGGGCAGGGAGAAAATACTTTGAAGCCGCGGGTGCTTACGGAAATCGAGGAAGCGGTAATGCGCCGGACGCTTGGCAAGGCCATGGACTTTTTCCGAGAGGCCTGGTACAATGTGGTGCAGCTCCAGCCAAAGATGGAAGCAGTGGAATCCAATCCGCAGTTTGTTCAGATCGTACCACCCAGCGATATGGTTGTCATTGTGACATTGCAGATGAAGATAGGCACTACAGAGGGCTTTATGAACATCTGCATTCCGTATTTGGTATTAGAACCGATTATGTCAAAGCTTACCACAACATTCTGGGTAGCTGCTTCGGTGGCAAAGGATGATCATCCGGAGCAGGTTGAAATCCTGCAGCGCAAGCTGGAGAGAACCCAGGTGCCTATGGTTGTAGAGCTTGGTTCCATTGATATCTCCATCCGGGAGTTCTTGACTCTGGGCTTTGGCGATGTTCTGCAGCTGGATACAAAGGTAAAGGATGAATTGAAATGCATTATCGGTACGCGGCCTAAGTTTTACTGCCGGCCGGGTACTTCAGGAAAAAAGCTGCAGTACAGATTACAAGAGTAGCTGCGGAAGGAGATGACGATACTGATGAGTGATGAGATGATTTCACAGGAGGAGATCGATGCCCTGCTGAATGGCGGCATTCCTTCGGCAGATGCGGGAGCTGATGCTCCGGCACCGGCAGAGGAAGCGGCCACTCCTTCTGCTGAGACAGCCAATCTGCTTTCAGATATAGAGAAGGATGCCCTGGGGGAAATCGGCAATATTTCCATGGGAAGCGCCGCAACCACGTTGTCTGTGCTGTTGGGGCACAAGGTGTCAATCACGACACCAGCGGTATCCATAGATACGATGTCCATGATCAAGGACCAGTATCCGATGCCGTATTTGATTGTTGAGGTCGGCTATACAGTGGGCATCAACGGGAATAATATCCTGGCTATTCAGGCCAGCGATGCTTCCATTATCGCTGATTTGATGATGGGCGGCGATGGGACGAACCCGCCGGAGGATCTCAATGAGATCCATATGAGTGCTGTGGGGGAGGCCATGAACCAGATGATGGGGACGGTATCTACCTCCTTATCTACCATGTTCAATAAAAAAATTGATATTTCGCCACCGAAGGTCAGTCTCATTGACTTCGGCACGGAGGACCAGGTTACTAAGCTGGTGAACCAGGATGAGCCGTTGACAAAGATATCCTTCCGTATGGAAGTGGACGGTCTTATCGATAGTGAGATCATGCAGATCCTGCCGGTGGATGTGGCAAAGGAAATGGTGGATTTCCTCATGCATACAGGGGCAGAGGAAGAGCCTGAGGAAGCGCCGGCTCCTGCACCTGCTGCACCGGCCCCGGCAGCGCCCGCACCGGCCCCGGCGCCAGCGCCGGTATCGCAGCCGGTGGCAGCACCGGCCCCGGCAATGATGGCTCAGCCGGCAGCAATGCCAGCCTCAGCCTATGGCATGCAGGCCAAGGTGGCTTCCAATGTTCCAGTGCAGCCCGCCCAATTCACACCGCTGTCCAGCGAACCGGTGGCTGTCAATGATGCCAATATCGGACTTATTCTCGATGTCCCGTTACAGGTGACAGTGGAACTGGGACGAACCAAGAAATCCATCAAGGAGATCCTGGAACTATCCAATGGCTCTATTGTGGAGCTGGACAAGCTGGCCGGCGAACCGGTGGATATCCATGTGAACGGGAAGCTGCTGGCTAAGGGCGAGGTCGTTGTCATTGATGAAAATTTCGGTGTGCGTATCACGGATATCGTGAGTCCCTTGGAGCGGGCGCAAAAATTGCAGTAAGCAAAGCTGCTCTTGAGAAAAATGGATATTTCATATATAATGATTACAAATAAGTAGGGATACAGACAGGTAAACTACACGCGAGGAGAGATGAAAATGGCAGTTAGAGTATTAGTCGTTGATGATGCAGCGTTTATGAGAATGATGGTAAAGGATATTCTTTCTAAAAATGGTTATGAGGTTGTCGGCGAGGCCGAGAACGGCATGAAGGCTTTGGAAAAATATCAGGAGCTGAAACCGGATCTTACCACGATGGACATTACCATGCCGGAAATGGATGGTATCAGTGCTGTCAAGGAAATCAAAAAGGTGGATCCTAATGCTAAAATTGTAATGTGCAGCGCCATGGGGCAGCAGGCAATGGTAATTGAGGCCATCCAGGCCGGAGCCCGGGATTTCATCGTGAAGCCTTTCCAGGCGGATCGTGTTTTGGAAGCTGTTCGTAAAGCTGTAGGCTGATGACAAGACGGCATATTTTCATAATGGCTGCAATGCTGGTCCTGGCTGTTTTCGCCTGGGCCGCTTTGCCGTCACTGGGGCTGGCTGCCGGGGATGGCTCTGGCAGCGGCGGATATTTGTCTGGCTATGACAATACAGATCCCCGGCCGTCGCAGATGTCCTGGTGGTCAACTTTGGCCTACCTGGTCAGTCTGTTTGCGGTCTTTGCCTTTGTGGTTGTTCTGGCGTATTTTGCCTCGAAGTTTTTAAGCGGCCGGTTTGCTCAAATGTCTACTAGTAACGGGGGCAGGATTTTAGAACATCTGCCCTTGGGGCCTAATCGTTCCGTATGTGTAGTTGAGCTGGCTGGCCGCATTTTGATGCTTGGGGTTACAGAGCATTCCGTGACCCTTCTTGGTGAGATCACAGATGCTGCTGAAATCGAGCAGCTTCAGCGGCGTATGCTTGCCAAGCCGCCAATCGATGGAGCATTTTCGCAGCAGTTCAGTTCTATTGAGCAGTTTGCGCGCCGTCTGCCATCGCTGTTTAAAGATGATTATCACAAATGAGAAGGGGTTGGATGGCGTTGTTGAAGCAACGGCGGCCTTTAGCTTTTTGCGGAGTGCTGCTTTTCTTTTTATTCCAGGGCAGTACCGTTTTTGCGGCGCCGCTGGTTCCAAATGTGAATATAGGTGTGGGGGCGGCGAACAATCCGCAGGATGTGGCAGTGACTCTTCAGGTCATGGCTGTTCTGACGATTTTGTCTATTGCCCCGTCTATCCTGATTATGACAACTTCCTTTATTCGCATCGTTGTAGTGCTGGGCTTTTTACGAAATGCCCTGTCTACGCAGAATGTGCCGCCAAACCAGGTGGTCATTGCTTTGTCGTTGTTTTTGTCTTTTTATATCATGGCGCCTTATTGGGGCCAGGCCAATGAGAATGGAGTGCAGCCCTATCTGGCTGGGCAGATTACCCAGGAAGAGGCGCTGCAGAATGTAGCCGCGCCGATCAGGGAGTTTATGTTCAAGCAGACCCGGGAATCGGATTTGGCACTCTTTGTGAATCTGTCCAATGCAGAGCGTCCGGATTCACCTGATGATGTATCCACTTTTACCTTGATACCGGCATATATCATCAGCGAATTGAAAACGGCGTTTCAGATTGGTTTTATGATTTATATCCCATTCATTGTCATCGATATGATTGTGGCCAGTACCCTTATGTCCATGGGCATGATGATGCTGCCGCCGGTAATGATTTCTTTGCCATTCAAGATCCTCCTTTTTGTGATGGTGGATGGCTGGCATTTGCTGATCAAATCGCTGATAGTGAGTTTCAAGTAGGGAGATGTTGTTATGTCAGGAGATTTAGTCATCCAGCTGGGGCAGGAAGCTTTGATGATTGTCATGCTGGTATCAGCACCTATGCTGGGGCTTGGCCTGCTGGTCGGCCTATTGGTGAGTGTTTTTCAGGCTACAACATCCATCCAGGAGCAAACGCTGGCCTTTATTCCAAAGATCATTGCGGTGTTTGCTGCGGTGCTGATCTTTGGACCATGGATGCTGCGGATCATGGTGGAGTATATCATGAATATCTTTGTGAATCTGCCGTCCTACATCAGTTGATAAAGAGGGCTGCCTGTGGATTTTTACGATTTATTGCAGAATCATGCTGCTGTGTTTTTTTTGCTGCTGACCCGGGTGAGTGGTGTGTTCATTATTGCTCCCTTTTTCGGCAGTATCAATATTCCTATGTATATACGTATAGGGGCAGCTTTGGCCATTTCCATCGTGCTTTTCCCTGTGGTGGATCAGGCGAGCGCAATACAGGCGCCTGTTACCGTATGGGCGTATTCCTTTGCGGTACTGGCAGAACTTTTCATAGGCTGGCTTATTGGATTTGTGGCGTATATTTCTTTTTCTGCGATCCATATGGCGGGCAAGATTATGGATATGCAGGTAGGGTTTTCTATTGTCAATGTTATGGATCCTACTTCCGGTCAGCAGATTCCGCTTATCGGGAGTTTTCTTTATAATTTAGGACTCATTATATTCCTGGTGACCAATGGGCACCATATGATTATAGCAGCTTTATTTGACAGCTTTCAGGCTGTTCCTTTGCTGGGTATGCAGCTGCAGCCGGGAATAGCCAATCTCATAACGGATTTTACCGCCGGGATTTTCCTTACGGGTATGAAGATTGCTATGCCTGTAACCTTTGCTATCCTGCTCACGAATGTGGGGCTGGGAGTATTGGCAAGGACTATGCCTCAGCTGAATATCTTTGTAGTGGGCATTCCCTTGCAGATTGTGGTGGGTATTTTTGTATTGTCCATCATGCTGCCTTTCTATATTATTTTTCTGGATGTGTTGTTCAATGAAATGTACGGCAATATTTCCATTGCCTTGCGAGCCTTGTAATCAGCAGCTGTTTTCCTTTGATTTGCAGCTTTTTGCGGGGGAAAAAACTGAAGAGCCTACGGCCAAACGCAAAGCAGACGCCCGGAAAAAGGGACAGGTCGGCCGCAGTCAGGAAATCAGTGCGGCTTTTGTATTGCTGGCTGGTTTTATGGCCATGAAGCTTCTGGGGGGCTCTATCTACAAGGAAATCATGGATTATACCGTGTATATTTTTGGACATCTGAACCAGGAGATGGATGCTGAATCAGTTATGCAGCTGTTTATCGGTATCATGGAGGTCTTGGCAAAGACGGCTCTGCCAATCATGCTGATCATCATGATCGTGGGGGTAGCTATCAATATCGCTCAGGTGGGGATTGCTTTTACGACTGAGCCGCTGGAATTCAAGCTGGACAATCTGAATCCGATCACAGGCTTTGGGAGGATATTTTCCAAACGTTCCTTAGTCGAATTGGTCAAGTCCATTTTAAAAATCATCATTATCGGTTTTTTTATTTATCATTACCTGGCTGACGAAGTGATGCAGATGCCCAAGCTTATCTATCTGGATCTTTTTGCCAGTCTGGAGCGTATCAGTAAGATTATCATGGATCTTGCCCTGGAAATCTGCGGGGTGTTTTTGGTATTGGCGGTCCTGGATTTTGGCTATCAGAAATGGCAGACACTGCAGGATTTGAAGATGAGTAAAGAGGACGTCAAGGAAGAAATGAAACAGTCCGAAGGAGATCCGCAGATTAAGGGAAAGATACGTCAAAAGCAGCGGCAAATGGCCATGCAGCGTATGATGCAGGAAGTGCCTAAAGCGGATGTGATCATAACGAACCCGACACATTTCGCGGTAGCCCTGCAGTATACGCCGGGGATGACAGCTCCGATTGTTGTAGCAAAAGGGCAGGATCTGGTGGCGCAGAAGATCAAGGAAGTTGCCAGGGAGGCCGGTGTGACCATTGTAGAAAATCGGCCGTTGGCCCGGGCATTATATGCATCTGCTGAGATAGGCGATATCGTTCCTCAGACTTTGTACAAGTCAGTGGCAGAGGTATTGGCCTATGTATATCGTTTGAAAAAGAAGCGGCTGGCTTGATGCCTGGTCTGCTTAGAAAATATATTCATTGCGTAAGGAGGGCAAGGGATGGCTGGAACGAATCCAACTGCCGCTGGCGGCAGTTTCATACAAAAATATAGTGATATCCTGGTTGCCCTGGCCATTGTCACCATTGTCATCATGATGATCATTCCGCTGCCAACGATGCTGCTGGATTTGCTTTTGTGTCTGAATATCACGCTGGCATTGGTGGTGGTTATGGCATCTATCTATAATGTGGAGCCGCTGGATCTTTCGGTTTTTCCTTCCCTGCTGCTCATCACTACCCTGTTTCGGCTGGCACTGAATGTTTCTTCCACCCGGCTTATTTTGCTGGAGGGGTATGCGGGAGAGGTCATCACCGCTTTTGGTAACTTCGTTGTCGGTGGTAATGCAGTGGTCGGATTCATTGTATTCGTTATTCTTATTATCATTCAGTTTATTGTTATCACAAAAGGGGCGGAACGCGTGGCAGAGGTTTCCGCCCGTTTTACGTTGGATGCAATGCCGGGCAAACAGATGGCTATTGATGCGGATCTGAACCAGGGGGCCATCACTGATGTGGAGGCCCGCAATCGGCGTCTGAAGATTCAGCGGGAGGCGGATTTCTACGGCGCTATGGATGGTGCCAGCAAGTTTGTCAAAGGTGATGCCATGGCGGCTATCATCATAATAATGATCAATATCACCGGCGGCTTCGTCATCGGCATGGTGCAGCGGAACCTCACGGTGATGCAGGCCCTGCAGAACTATACGCTGCTGACGGTAGGTGAGGGACTGGTCAACCAGATTCCGGCCCTGCTCATTTCGACAGCTACCGGTATCATTGTAACCAGGGCAGCTTCAGATTCGAATCTGGGCCATGATCTGATCAGCCAGTTATTCCACAACCAGCGGGTGTTTTTCATTGCCTGCGGTGTACTGCTGGCATTGGCGCTGGTGCCGGGACTGCCGGGTATTCCTTTTGCCTGTCTGTCCGGGGCAGCTGGTTTTATCGGGTATCGGCTGAACAAGTCGGAAAAGGAAGTTGTGGAAACGGCGGCAGAGCAGAAAAAAGATAAGGGCAAGGCTGAGGCCACCAAGCCGGAAAATATCGTTTCTCTGCTGCAGGTGGATCCTATGGAACTGGAGATCGGCTACAGTCTGATTCCACTGGTGGATACGGGACAGGGCGGTGATCTGCTGGAACGCATCGTGATGATCCGCCGTCAGTGTGCTTTGGAATTGGGGCTGGTGGTTCCTACCATCCGCATCCGGGATAATATCCAGATCAAGCCCAATGCCTATATCATCAAACTGAAGGGCATAGAGATCGCTAAAGGCGAGCTGCTGCTGGATCATTACCTGGCCATGAATTCAGGTACAGTGTTTGAAGAGATCCAGGGGATTGAGACAACTGAGCCGGCCTTCGGGCTGCCCGCGCTCTGGATCCCGGAGGCCCAGCGGGAGCAGGCGGAACTCAACGGCTATACGGTGGTGGATGCAGTATCCGTCCTGGCCACCCATCTTACAGAGGTCATCAAGGCGCATGCGGATGAGATCCTGGGACGTCAGGAAACCCAGAATCTTATCGATAACCTTAAAAAGACCAATTCCTCCCTGGTGGATGAGGTTGTGCCGGATCTCATGAATGTGGGTGAGATCCAGAAGGTCTTGGCAAATCTGCTGCGTGAAAGGGTTTCTATCCGGGATATCGGTACGATTTTGGAAGTGCTGGCAGATTATGCCAGGGCTACGAAGGATACGGAAATCCTCACGGAATATGCCCGCCATGCGTTGGCCCGGCAGATTACCCAGCAATATATACAGAATAATGTGCTTCCCTGCCTGACTCTGGATCCGGCTATTGAAAACCGTATTGCAGGAGCAGTGCAGCGGACCGACCGCGGTTCTTACGTAAGTATGGATCCCGATTCCCTGCAGCATATTCTGACCTCGCTCAATAATGAGCTGCCAAATTTGACGAATATGGGCTATCAGCCCATTGTGCTTACAAGTCCCACGGTGCGTATGTATTTCCGGAAATTAGTGGAGCGTTCCGTGCCAGGACTCATTGTATTGTCCCATGCAGAAATCGAGCAGAGCGTAGAAATTCAAATCCTTGGGGTGGTGAAGATATAAGTGCGTATTAAAGTATTTAAGGCACCGACTTTGAAAGAAGCAATGGCGCAGGTAAAGCTGGAATTAGGCATTGATGCAGTGATTCTGCATACAAAACGATATCGTAAGGGTGGATTCCTTGGCTATAAGAGCAAGGAAATCGTGGAGGTAACTGCGGCTATTGAGGATCCGGATAAAAAGGCCAAGCGCCCGGTAATCCTGCCGAAGGCGGCAGAGCCTGCGGCACCGGTATTGCCCCGCAATGTCCTCGCTCAGTATAAAACGGCAGGAACGCAGCAGGCAATTGTGCCGGAGCCGGTGAAATCCCCCGTACTTTCGGGGCCGGCAGCTGTGCCGGAGGCATTGACAAAGCCGGATCCGGCTCCGGTGCGTCCTCGTATCATAAAGGCTGACAAGCAGGTGATGCCGGAATTTATGCCCATGCCCGAGCCGCAAGCCATGGAAGAACCTGCCGCTGCTCAGACAGAAAAAATCCATCAGCTGGAGGCCGAGCTGGCGCAAATGAAGGATATGCTTACCAGAGTCATGAGCCAGGATGTACCTGAGGAGCCGGTGGTAACTCTGCGGCAGGCCTTGAAAGAGCAGGAGGTCGATGAGTCCATACTGAAGGATATGGTCAATCGGATGACGACCGGGGCTATACTGGCTGATAAATCATCGCCAGAGGCACTGGAGGCCATAGAGAAGTATCTGAAAAAGACCATTCGGATAAATGAGGGAATCAGTCTGGAAAATGGCCGGGCTAAGGTAGCAGCTTTGATTGGCGCTACCGGAGTAGGCAAGACAACTACTCTGGCCAAGATAGCAGCCCGCTTTGTATTGGAGAAGGGCGTCAGTGTGGCTTTGATTACGGCTGACACCTATCGTATTTCTGCTGTAGAGCAGCTGAAGACCTATTCGGATATCATCGGTTTGCCGCTGGAAATAGTCTATTCAGCGGAGGAATTGAAAAAAGCTATCCGCAAGTATCGCAGCAAGCAGCTGATCCTGATCGATACCGCAGGCCGCAGCCAATATAATGACTATCAGATGCAGGAGCTCAACGAACTTTTATCTGTGGATCCATCCATAGAAAAGCATCTGGTCATGAGCTCGACGACTAAGAACCGCGATGCTATGGATATTCTGGAGCGGTTTTCCATTTGCAATCCGGATTGTGTTTTGTTCACAAAAACGGATGAGACCAGCAGCATAGGCATCATACTGAATCTTTTATACAAAAAGAAGATAGCATTATCTTATTTGACCAACGGACAGAGTGTTCCGGATGATATTTTGCCGGCCAGTGCAGCAAAGCTGGCAGAGCTTTTATTGAGGTAATAGGGAATATGGAAGATCAGGCAGCAAGGCTCCGCCAGATGGTGGAGGGAAAAACTGAATATGAGGCGGCGGATACCGCTGAGATGAAACTGTCCGATCCTTCAGCTGCAGAGAATGGTACCACGGGGGGATCCCGGGTCATAGCGGTGACCAGCGGTAAGGGCGGTGTGGGCAAGACGAATCTTACTGTCAATCTGGCTATTGCACTGGGAATGGCCGGAAAACGCGTTATCATCATCGATGCAGATATGGGAATGGCCAATGTAGATGTGATTCTGGGGACTGTATCCAAGTATAATCTGACCCATCTCATGCAGGAAAATATTGAATTGGAGGATGTACTGGTCCATGGCCCCTATGGTGTGAATTATATTTCTGGAGGCTCCGGCATTGAAAATGCGATGGAGTGGTCTCCCCAGGAGCGCACCAGGCTTTTGAACAAATTAGCCTCCTGTGAAGGCCTGGCGGATTTTATTTTGGTAGACACGGGGGCAGGCATCGGAAAAAATGTGTTGGATTTCATTCTTTCAGCAGATGAGGTTTTGCTGCTCACCACGCCGGAGCCTACGGCACTGACAGATGCCTACGCGGTCATGAAGGCCTATAGCCTCTATGCGACCCAGAAAACCATGAAATTAGTGGTAAATCGGGTCTATGATGAAAATGAGAGCCGGGATGTGGTGACAAAGCTGAAGCGCACGGCAGCAAAGTTTTTGCAGATGCAGGTGGACTGCCTGGGCTATATTTACGAAGATCGCAACATGATGCAGGCGGTTCGCCGGCAGATGCCGTTATTGGCTGCCTACCCCCATACGATTTCAGCAAAATGTGTGCGGGCAATAGCCAACAACCTGCTTTATGGGGGAAAGGTCCGGGTAAAACGCGGTTGGATGGGATTTTTGCAGCGGTTTATCGATTTTTCAGGTTAAAATGGAGGAAATAACGTATGTCGGGCGAAATTATAAAAGCAGATAAAGTTTTGACCATTGGGCAGCGTGTAGAATTTTATTTAGAAAATGATGATACCAGGTATACGAGCCGTATAGAGGATATGACCCAGGATTTGCTGATTGTGGCCATGCCGATGGATGAGAAGCGGAGGCCCATCATCCCCAAGGAAGGTGAGCGGCTTTATGGCAAGGCGGTAACGAAAACCTGTGCCTATCGTTTTTTTACGGTATTCAGGAATAAAGCTGCAGATCCGATTCCGGTATGGCATATCGTAAAGCCGGTTACTGTGGAACGGTATCAGAATCGGGAATTCGTCAGGGTGAAGGTAACCTTTCCCCTGCGGGTGCAGCTGGTGGACAACGAGGGCACGCTGGGACCGGTCATGCAGAGCAAAACGGTGGATATCAGCGGTAATGGGATTTGTTTTACATCAGATGCGCAGGTGCATGTGGGAACTAAGGCGGCGCTGGGAATGGACAATATTCCCGGTATAGGGAATATGGAGACCATGGTAGAGATCGCCCAGTGCCGGCAGATCAATATAGATGGCTTGCGGAAATTCCATGTGGGTGCAAAGTTCCTGCATTTGGAGCGGCCAATACAAAACAGGCTGATACGATTTATTTTTGATATAGAGAGAAAGAATCTATCCAAGGGAATCGAACAGTAAATGGGGGTGGGTGAATGATTCGAGTATTAATAGCGGACGACTCGGCGTTTATGCGGAAGGTGTTATCGGACTTATTCAGCGGGGCACCGGATTTCGAAGTGGCAGGAGTTGCCTTCAATGGCAAGGATGCAGTGGATAAGGTCCTGCGTTTGAAGCCTGATCTCTTGACGATGGATGTCAATATGCCAGTCATGGATGGGCTGCAGGCCTTGGAGGTCATCATGAAGGACTGTCCGCTGCCGGTGGTCATGCTGAGCAGCCTGACAAAAGAAGGGGCAGATGCTACCATTAAAGCATTGGCTTTGGGAGCCGTGGATTTTCTCAGCAAGGCGGGAGGATCCATCTCTAAAATCGATACGATTGCCGAAGATATCCTGGCAAAATGTCGTTCAGCCGCTTCAGCAAATATACATTTCACCTCAAATAAGCGGATTATTGCAGAAAAAAAGCAGGAGCCGCCGATTTTTAAGCGAATTAATATTCCAGAGAGAAAAATTTTCACACCACCATTACCCAGTCATCCATCCTACGAGAAGCCAGCGCTGCGGCCGCATGTGGTGCCATCCTATTCCTATGGAGGCGGAACAGGACATCAGCTGGTGGCTATCGGAACCTCCACTGGCGGCCCTCGGGCCCTGCAGGCAGTAGTAACGAAGCTGCCGCAGAATCTTCCCTGTGGAGTGGTCATTGTTCAGCACATGCCGGCAGGATTTACAAAATCTTTGGCGGAGCGCCTGGATACCATATCAGCGGTTTCTGTAAAAGAAGCGGAGGATCATGATATCATCAAGGCGGGTCATGTGTATATTGCACCGGGGAATTACCATATGACAGTCCGCAGCAGCGGAGGGATACCAGAGATATCCCTGAACCAGGAGCCTCCGCTGGGCAGCCACAGGCCGGCGGTAGATATATTATTCAATTCACTTGTGCCCTTTGGCCATGATCTTGTTTCCGTTATTTTAACCGGTATGGGATGCGATGGATCTGCGGGCATGAAGAAGATCAAGCAAGCTGGCGGGTATATCATCGCGGAATCAGAGGCAACCGCTGTTGTCTATGGTATGCCGAAGGCCGTGGTGGATTTGGGCATTGCTGATGAGGTAATACCTGTTCAGCAGGTCGCCAGTGCAATTGTAAACGCTGTGAAAAATAAAAGGACATAGGGGGAATAGAAATGGACACGAATCAGTACATGGAAATGTTTTTGGATGAGTCACGCGAACATTTACAGTCGCTGAATGATGGCCTGCTGAGCTTGGAAAATAATCCAGCGGACTTATCAGTTCTCAATGAGATTTTCCGTAATGCACATACATTAAAAGGAATGTCAGCAACTATGGGATATAATAAAATTGCTGAACTTACCCATGAAATGGAAAATCTTTTGGATTTACTGCGCAAGGAACAGTTGAAGGTGAATGAAGACATCATTGATGTGATCTTCAAGTGCGTAGATTCCCTGGAACAGATGATCGAGAATGTGGGCAATGGTGAGCCGGAGGACCTGGTGGATGTTTCTGACCTGGTTAAAAGAGTAAATGCGATTGCCAATGGAAATGCGGATGCACCGGCTGCCGCTGCTCCAGCCGCTGCCGCGGCAGCTCCGGCTGCGGGGCGTTTAGAGCTTACGGATACGGATCGCAGTGTCATTGAGAAGGCACGGGCTTCGGGACTCCTGGCTCTGGAGGTCCATGTGGAGCTGGCTGAGTCCTGCCTGCTGAAATCGGCACGGTCCTATATGGTAATGAATGCTTTAGATGAGCTGGGGGATGTGATTAAGTCGGTTCCGCCAGCTGAGGATCTTGAGCAGGAAAAATTCGATCACAGCTTTGATGTGGTGGTCGTTACCGCTTCTGAGGCTAAAGTCGTGGAAGAGGCCGTTAATTCTATTTCGGAAATCACCAAGGTAGTTGTTACAGAGCTGAAGCCGGAGGCCCAGGAAGCCACGGCTCCGGAGCCGGCCAAGGCTGCCCCGGCAGCTTCTGCTCCGGCCGCCGCTCCGGCAGCTAAACCAGCTGCTAAGCCCGCTGCGTCTAAAGCGCCGGCTAAAGCAGCCGCATCTAAGGCTCCGGCAAAACCGAAGGCTCATGCGGGGCAGTCTGTCCGGGTGGACATTGAGAAGCTGGATAATCTTATGAATCTTGTGGGCGAGCTGGTCATAAACAAGGTCCGTCTGGAACAGATCGGCACGACCCACCGCCTTACAGAACTCACTGAGACCCTGGAGCAGATGGATCGGGTCACAACGGATCTGCAGTCTGTTGTAATGAAGGTCCGCATGGTGCCGGTCAGCTCAGTATTCAACCGCTTCCCGCGCATGGTACGGGATCTGGCTAAGGAACTGGACAAGGAAATCAATCTTACCATCGAAGGTGAGGAGACGGAGCTGGATCGTACGGTTATCGATGAAATCGGTGACCCGCTCATGCATTTGCTCCGTAATTCCCTGGACCATGGCGTTGAGCATCCGCAGGATCGTGAAGCCAAGGGCAAGCCACGGACTGGTGAGGTTGGACTTATCGCCCGTCATGAAGGCAATAATGTAGTCATCATGGTAACGGATGATGGCAAGGGCATCGATGCAGATGTCATTCGTCGTAAGGCTGTAGAGAAAGGCATGATTACCCAGGAAGAAGCAGACAACATGGATGACGCTGATGCTGTCCGGCTGATTTTCCTGCCAGGTTTTTCCACTGCAGAAAAAATCACGGATGTTTCCGGCCGTGGTGTTGGCATGGATGTGGTCCGCAGCAAGATTGAGGCTCTGGGCGGTCATGTGGACGTTGAAACAACGCTGGATGAAGGCAGTGTATTCAAAATCAAGCTGCCGCTTACCCTGGCTATTATACAGGCGCTGCTGGTGAAGGTACAGGAGGAGATGTATGCGATTCCTCTGGGAGCTATCGATAGTACCATCAATATTACTCCGGATGCTATCAAGACGGTCCGCAATAAGGAAGTCATTGTATTGCGCGGTCAGATTATCCCCATTATCCGCTTGGGGGATGTGTTGAGTGTGCCTCGGGCTGAGGGCGATGCAAATGAGGATATTTTTGTGGTCGTTGTTCATCTTGGTGATCGCAAGGCCGGTATCGTTGTCGACAATCTTATCGGGCAGATGGAAATCGTAATCAAGACTTTGGGACGCCTGCTGGTAGGCCTCAAAGTGATTTCCGGGGCGACGGTTCTTGGCGACGGCCGTGTAGCCTTGATTCTTGATGTCGGCGCATTGATGTAAAAAGGAGGGGAAGCTAAGATGGCAAAGGTAGAGAAGAATACTGCAGTGAATGGAGAGATCCAGGTCGTTGCATTTAAGCTGAGAAAAGAAGAATATGGCTTCAGCATTCTGAATGTACAGGAAATCAAGGGCCTTACGGATATTACCCGCGTTCCTTTTGCACCGGATTTTATCAAGGGTGTCATCAATCTTCGCGGCAGTGTACTGCCGGTCATTGACTTGAAGAAGCGTTTGGGCCTGCAGCAGGAACCCTATACAGACAGTACCCGCATTGTAATCGTGCAGGTCGATGATATTTCTGTAGGGATGATTGTGGATGCGGTTACTGAGGTGCTTACCATTGATGCCGCGCATGTGGATGCAACAAAATCCATCAGTGACAGCGACAACAGCCGTTTTATCAACGGCATAGGCAAGATAGATGATCGTTTGATTATTATGCTGAACCTTGAGGAAATCATTGCTTTACCAGGGGAAGCAAAATAAGGGATGAATGAGGTATCGATATGACAGATGATGTTTTAAAGCTGTCTCCAGCGCAAATGGATGCACTGCGGGAGATCGGCAATGTGGGTGCTGGAAATTCCGCAACTGCACTTTCACAGATCATCAATCGTCGGATTGAGATGAATGTGCCGGAGGTTTCGATTGTACCGTTGGGCGATGTTCCAGATCTTGTCGGAGGGCCAGATTCCATGGTTGTGGGAGTCTTCCTCCGGGTCTATGGGCAGGCACCTAGTAATATCTTGTTTTTGCTGCCAAAGGATAGTGCTTTTTATCTGGTGGATATGCTCATGGGAAAAGATCATGGTGCTACGCAGAAATTAGATTTTATGGATGAATCGGCGTTGATGGAAATCGGCAATATTTTGGCGGGAGCATATTTGAATGCACTGTTTAATTTTACAAATATCTCTCTGCTGCCATCTATTCCAGCATTGGCTATGGATATGGCTGGAGCTATATTAAGTGTCGTATTGATACAGCTAGGACAGATGGGTGACCATGCACTGGTCATTGAAACTGAATTTAAAGCTGAAGATGAAGGCATTAAGGGGCATTTCTTCTTAGTTCCGGATCCGGGCTCTTTGGAGACGATTTTGTCAGCAGTAGGAGTTGAATGATATGCCAGATCTAATTCGAGTTGGTATGGCGGATTACAAGGTTGGCTCTGCACCGGCAACAATCATCAGCTATGGTCTTGGGTCCTGCATTGGAATTTCCCTTTATGATCCCCAAACAAAAATTGGCGGCCTTTTGCATATCATGCTGCCAGACAGCACCCAGTCCCGTCCCAGTGAAAACCCGGCGAAGTTTGCGGATACAGGAATTCCGCTCATGCTTGGCGATGTTTTGCAGCTGGGAGCTTCTCGCTCCCGTCTGGTGGCGAAGATGGCCGGAGGGGCGCAGATGTTTGCTTTTGCCAATGCTACGGATATCATGAGGGTAGGTGCCCGCAATGCGGCGGCGGCAAAAAAGATCCTGCAGGATCTCCGTATTCCGATTCTCGCAGAGGATACAGGGGGGACCTACGGTCGTACTGTGCAGATCGATCTAGCTACGGGAATTTATAAAGTAAAGACGATTGATAAGGGCGAGAAAGAGTTATAGTAGGTGATCTGTTTTGTTTAAAATAGGGGCAGCGCTGGTTTTTGCAGTAATTGCAGCTTTGACGGTTATTTTAGCTGGGCTTATGGCGAATGCCCGCTATAGTGTGATTTTCTTCCGTGCATTGACAGGTTTTGTTGTTTCTGGTGCCTTGATATACTTGGCAAGTTTTTTATTTGAACGTTATGAACTTCCAGCCTTTTGGCGTCGACAGGACAGTCGGGAGGAAAAGCAAGGGGAAGCGGGCATGGCAGATGCATCTGCTGAAGATGATGGCGATGCATCAGAGCAAGTGGATGTGGCTGGTTCTACGCAAGAGGAAACGAGCGAAAGGAAAGCAGCAGAATCTGGTGGTGCAGGTGAATTTGTGCCGCTTGCTACGGATGGATTGAAACATGTTTCTTCGCCACAGGACTAATTGTTGGTAGGTGAGGATAAATGAAAAATGACAAACTGTCCGCTGACATGGCTTCCCTGTGGGATGCTTATCAAAAGGATAAGAATCCTGAGGTTCGGGATCAATTGGTGGAGAATTATCTGCCGCTGGTAAATATCATTGCCGGACGTCTGGCCATCAGTTTGCCGCCGCATGTGGATCGGGATGATTTAATCAGCAGCGGCTTTTTTGGTTTGTTGGATGCGATTGAGCGCTATGATTATCAGCGTGGAAATAAATTTGAAACTTACGCAGGGGTACGGATTCGCGGTGCAATGCTGGATTATCTCCGTTCAAAGGATTGGATTCCGGTTTCCCTGCGGCAGAAAATACGCAAATATGAACAGACGGTAGCTGCGCTGGAATCCCGATTGGGAAGGACTGCAACCGATGAGGAAATCGCAGCGGAGCTGCATATGACCCGTGAGGATCTGCAGTCGCTGCTGTCTCAGCTCAATGTGGCAACGGTTATTCCTTTGGAAGAATATATTCGGGCGGAGGCTCCGCATGATGAACAGACGGATCCTTCTGAAAGTGTTGCCTTTATAGAACTGAAAGAAACTTTAGCCGGAGCTATTGACAAGCTTCCAGAAAAAGAACGCATTGTGGTATCTTTGTACTATTATGAAGAATTGACTATGAAGGAAATCAGTTTAGTGCTTCATTTGTCAGAGGCGCGAATCTGCCAGTTACATACGAAGGCGGTATTTCGGCTGAGAGGATATTTATCCAGGCTTAAGGGGAGCTTGGTCTGAGCAGATCAGGCTTTTCTTGAATTCGTGTTAAGGGGGATGTGTCATGGATGATGAGATGAAGGCAGTTCCGACGGTAGGTGGAGAAAATGCCGGCTATCTTTTCGAATTCACGAAAGACGGCGTATTTTTAACAGTATACCCCGTAGCCGAGGAGGGAATACTGTTCGAGTTGTCTGACATGCGTCAGATATTAAAGGAATATGATGTCTCGGATTATGATATTGAACTCTTGGCAAGGACAGTACGGGAGGCTTCCGGCCGTCCGCAAAAATTATCGGAACATTTCCAAGTACCTGCAAATTGGCAGGCGCAGCAGGAGACTGCCGTCAACGTTGCGGTGGATGCAGAGGAAGCAGTGCTGGAGTATGGCAAGGTCATTCTTGATATCAGCAAGGATAGGATGAAGGTGACGGTGCGTTTTGAATGCAAGGACACTGAGACGCAGCCTACGGAAGAGCTGGTTATGCAGGCTTTGCAGGAAAAAAATATTGTCTATGGCATAGATCTGGAAGCTATCCATAACGGGCTGCAGACCGGCAGTGAGTTTATTGCTGCGCAGGGTCAACCGCCGGTCAATGGAGAGGATGCCCAAATTGTGCGGAAATTCAATCTGGGAGAAAAAGGCCGCCCGGTGGCCAATAAGTATGATCAGGTGGATTATAAAAATCTGAATCTGTTTGTCATAGCAAAAAAAGGAGATTTGCTGGCGGAACGTGTACCGCAGACACGGGGGGTTCCTGGAACCAATGTATTCGGTGATGAGGTACCGGCCAAAAACGGCAAGCCTAAGCCGCTGCCTAATGGAAAAAATACCGTGGTCAAAGAAGACAATGCAGTTGTGGCTGATATTGATGGTCAGATTGTTGATACCGGCAGCAAGATAAGTATAGATCCTCATCTGGATATTCGGGGTGATGTGGGCCTGTCCACGGGTAATATCGATTTTGTCGGAGGTATAACCATCAGCGGCAGTGTGCAGGCAGGCTTCGTTGTCAAGGCAACTGGTGATGTGGAAATCAAGGGCATGGTCAGTGGGGCAACCATAGCGGCTCGCAATGTGTTCATTTCCGGGGGGGTACAGGGAATGAACCGGGGGCAGATCCAGGCCAAGGAAGATGTCAAGGCCAGCTTTGCTGAGAATGCTGAGATTGAGGCTGGCGGAGATATAACCATTACGGATGTATCCCTGCATTCTACCCTGCGTGCTGGTCGGAAACTCATCGTTGAAGGGAAGCGCGGACAGATCACCGGCGGCACTGTGGCCGCAGGGGAAGAAATCCGGGCTGTGTGTGTGGGAAATCCCATGAATGTGGTCACCAAGCTGGCGGTAGGCGTGAATCCTATGCTGCAGAAACGGTATCAGGAGGTCTGCAAGGAATATACGGAGGCTAAGAAGCGGCTCATGCAGCTGACTAAGGCCTTGAACACTCTGGGAAAGATCGACATCAATCAGCTGCCGCCGGAAAGAGTAGATCAAATCAATGCACTGACCCGTTCCCAATTTCCCTTGGCGGGGACCGTGGAACGGGATGAAAAGCTTTTGCAGCAGATTACGGAAGAGATGCAGAAGATGAAAAACGGTAAAATCCGTGTGCGTGATGTTCTGTACCCTGGCAGTAAGCTGAGCATCAATTCTATTATGAAGAATGTACAGTCAGAGGAAAAACATTGTACTTTGTACGTGGATGAAGACTTTGTGAAGACTGGGCCTTATTAAGGCCTGTTAGATGAAGGGGATGTAAGTCATGGATGTCAGCCCAATGAATTTGCAGATCATGGTCCCGAAGTCGACAGAGGTTGGTCAGCTGCAGCATAATATGAATCAGCAGTCTGCTGTACAGCAGGATTTTGAAGCGATACGTCAAAAGGCGGATGCCGAATTGAAGCAGACCCAGGTACGCAACAAGGATGACGTAGATGGCGGAAAGATCAAGGATGATCCGGATCACAGAAAGAAACAGGGCCAGTATGCCTCGGGGCATCGCCGGTCCCGTAACGAAGAGGAAAAAGAGGAGCCGCAGGAAAAGATGGCTGTGGACCAATTTCGGGGACAGCATATAGATATTTCGCTATGACACTGGGAGAAAAAAATGATTACAGAAATTATGGGTTTTTTGATTATTATTGGGGCAGTTATCGTAATTCTGGTCCGTAGACAGATGCAGAAGGCTGTGGATGAGGATCCGGTAGTACTGGAGGCGTCTGCCAAGAGGCTGCGGGACGAACTGGAGCAGTCTGCCGATGAGATCATAGCCCGTATGGGAGCGCATATTGATCGGCTGGAGCGGCTGATCCGGGAAGCGGATGAAAAATCCGCTGCTTTGCAGCGGCGGCTGGACGCCATGGCTGCGGTGGATGAAAAACCGCTGATGGAGCCGAAGGATGCGGCAGATAGTTTCTCCCAGACGCTGCAGCAGAGTATCGCGGCGGGAGAAGCAGTGCGGCAGAGGGGGGCATTTCCTGCAGAGCCGGTGAACGTCCGGGATGATATAGAGACGGCGGCTATGCAGGAGATGCCTGTTCCGCCGGTGCAGCCTCCGGCTGAGGTGTCCTCCGGAATGGAGCCTGGGGAGGATTCTATGCTTCGTGCCCAGGAACTTTTACAGATGGGCTGTTCTACGGAACAGATATCAAAGGAGACAAATCTGGGCCGGGGGGCTATTGAACTCATGCGTCAGATGCGGCGGGTAAAAAAGTAGAAAATAAAGCTGAATTGAAAAGTTAAATGCCATTTGTAACAGTAACAAAAAGAAAGTGGTAATAACTCTTGCACAAAGGGCATAAATTTGCACTTATTACATCAATAAGGTGCAATAAGTTTTGCAGAAATGCAA
>Ga0183097_10179_pt1:172500-197778 | contig 197778 bp, 147 predicted proteins | sample BioMet8_FD_128883 | JGI IMG/M metagenome (GOLD analysis project Ga0183097, IMG submission 128883) | Microbial communities from bioreactor (seeded with sewage sludge) at Lawrence Berkeley National Lab, California, USA - Biofuel... | ecosystem: Engineered > Bioreactor > Anaerobic >... | reverse complement strand
CCTGCAGGCATCGGTTCCGTCTTGTACTTGAATTCTGCGTTGCAGTCCAGTCCGCCGGCGCAGCTTACGTACAGTTCGCCTTCGGTCTCGGAGTCGAGGTTCAGCAGGATGTCCCCCTTCAGAACGCCGGCCTCCAGGTTGTTGGCTCCAGTCATCCCTGTCTCTTCATCGATGGTGAACAGAGCCTCAAGCGGTCCGTGAGGAATGTCCTTTGATGCCAGGATGGTCATGATGACAGCATCGCCAAGTCCGTCGTCGGCGCCCAGGGTGGTGCCTGTGGCATAGACCCAGGGCTCTCCATCCTTCATCACAACGCGGGTGACGATAGGGTCCTTCTCCCAGTTATGAGGAGTGTCGCTGTTGTTCTGCGGCACCATGTCGACGTGTCCCTGCATGATTACGCCGACGCGGTTCTCATAGCCTTTTGTGGCAGGGCAGCGTACGATAAGATTTCCAATCTTGTCCTTGTAGTTCTCCAGACAGTGTTCGTTTGCGAATTTCTGCAGAAATTCGATTGCCTTGCCTTCGTGTTTAGAAGGGCGCGGAATCTGCGTAAGGGAGTAGAAGTTTTCCCATACGGCTTTCGGTTCCAAATCGTGAATTGTCATAATGTCTTTTTATTTGTTTTGAAATCAAGTTCAATGCTACATTCCGAATGTTGCGACTGTGCCGAGCTGATAGACAGGCACCCTGCCTTGCATCAGCACATCCTGCCCGTCGATCACCTTCGCCGTGACGACTGCAGGGATCCTATAATACACAGCTTGTCCCGAACCTCTGCGGGCTGCATCGCTTGTGCCGGTCTGCGAGCCGGGATTCTTGTCCCTGCTCAACTCGAGGACGATCGGGCGCCCTGCGACATTGTCGGCCGGCAGCAGTCCCTGGGTGTCTGAAAGCCTGAAGGCAATGTAAAGCTGCTTAGCATTGTCAGGATTCGGCACTACGTCGAAGCTCATCTTCTGTACGGAAACGGTCTCCTTGCCTATGAACATGCTCAGGTATTCCTTTTCAAGCCTGTTTATCTCCTTTACGGCCGCTTCCAATGCCTCGCCGCTGAAAGTGGCGTCGGTATTGCCGGTCACGATGTTGTTCCTGCTCTGCCTCAAAGTGAAGATCAGTTCTGCAGTTTCTGCCGCCTTCTGCTCTTCAGTCTTGGCTACCAGCTGCTTCTGCTGGACCGGAACCGTCTCGAAGCTGCCGTTGTCGCTCTTTACGGTCTTGTAGAGAGTTGTCGTGGCATCTGTCAGGTTGCTTTCAATGCCTCCCGCAGTCTCCTGCTGCTTGCCTTGGACCTGGCTCGGGAACCTCCAGATTTCGGACTGTCCCGCCCCTGTGCTCGAAAGCACCACCAGCCCCTGGGATGTGAACTGCAGGAAGGCAGGCATAAGATTCTTCCTGTCAAGCTTTATGCTGTAGTTGGCATTGGGGTCGGCCTCCACATACGGAGTCATCTTGACCGAAGACAATGTGTAGCTGACTCCATCCTCAGTCTTGGCATCGATTCCGAAATACTTCTGCGCATATTTTGCGTATGGTCCGGCTGTGAAAGCCACGCACTCCGCCTCGACGTCAAGCTTGATGGAAGTGGAAGGCAGCGAATAGACGGAAGTGCCTCCCTGCTGGGGGAGCAGATCGCTCAATGTCTGGGCGTTGGCGTTGGAACAAAAAGCCGCTCCCGTCAGCACGATGGTTGAGGCTGCGGCAAATCTCAATATTGAATTGTCCATTTTCATCTTGTTCTTCTTTTAATCATTCTTTCGGCATCCTTACTGAAAGTTTCCAGCGGCGGTGGCTCCAGAGCCAGTTCGAAGGATTCCTGCGGATGTCGGTTTCCAAAAGGCTAATATACTTATTTATGATGTAACTTTCATCTGTCTTCGACGCGTCAGGGGTGATCAATGTGAAGTGCAGCACATATTTGCTGCGTCTGGTGCGGTCTATATCCAGGTAAACCACTGGCATGCCGAACTCCTTGGCAATCTTCGCCCCGCCGACGTTCCAGGCTGTCGGCTGGTTAAGGAACATCGCCGCGTGCTTGTAGTTCCTGTCCGGGGACTGGTCTGAAATGAAGAAGTATATGCGGTCCTCGTCCCGATGGCCGGAGATGAACCTGTAGATCTTCGATGAAGGGACCACGCCATTCTTGCGCGCTTTTGGCGCCGTCGCGAGCCGAATGTACTTGAAAAGGATTTCCGATGTCTTGTCAGTCATCGGCTTGTAGACGAAAGTCCCTTGCTCGAGCTTGTATGCGGGCTTCTTCGGATTATATTCCGGCAGCCCTCCTCCGAGTTCCCAGTTCCCGCAGTGGCCGAAAAGGACTACTACGCCCTTGTGCATCAGAAAAGCATCGTCGAGCACTTCCTGGTTGTCGATCCTTGCTACGCCTATCCTGTAGAGATATCTTGGCGGTCGCGTCAGCGTCCAGACGGATTCGCAAAATATATCCGCGAAGTTTCGGTAGAAGCCGACTTCCATCCTGTGCCTTTCCGCATCGGACTTTTCGGGGAATGACCTTTTCAGGTTTTCACGGACGGTGGGGACGCGATACTTGAACAGCACTCTCATCTTCCAAGCCAGAATGTCTGCAAACAGGTGATGGACTGGCAGCGGCAGCAGGGAGAGCACATACATGGGTATGAGAATGAGAATGCAAAGTATATGTCGTAATATGTCTGCCATCTCCAGCAAAGTTAGCAATTGGCGCGCCAAATTGGTTATATTTGCAGAGAAAAGAAATACTGACGGCATGGAATCCCATCATAAGGCCAATATTTAATTTAATTGACAATGGAAATCATCGACGAACCTAACGACAAAAGCTTCAAATCCTTTCTGGACTATTATTTTAGTGACCTGTTCTTCCGCAACGGCAATTATTTCAACTTCGAAGGAAATCTGACCCGCAAGCGCTTCTGGCTTGGTTTCCTTTGTATGGTGATCGCCTATTCCCTGCTCTATGCCCTTTTCTGCCTGCTTTTCGGCGGCAGGTACGATTGGAGCTGGTTTGCAAAGACTTTGTATTCCATCGCCCAGATCGCCCTGGCCATTCCTCTGATAGCCGCTGAGGTGCGCCGCCTTCACGATGCCGGCAAGACCGGCTATTGGATCCTGCTCGGCCTCATTCCGGTCGTCGGCTGGATACTTGTCATAATCATGCTCCTTCGGGATCCCGGCTATTATACCCAGCCCGGCCATAAGGACATCTAAATTTCCGCCAGCAGCTCCGTCTGCGCTCCCGCCGTCTTGTGCTTCCGGCGTCTTGTGCTCCCGCCTCCGCCGCCCTAGCCTTGTCGCCATCACCTCCGCCGCCCTCGCCTCCGCGCTTTAGGCTAGCTTCGCTTGCATCGCATTATAAATCTCTTTCACGCGCTCTGTGGGGCCGATTTTGTGTCTCATAACAGCGCTGATATATATCTCTTCCTAAGTACTGAGGGGGTAGGGTCTTCGCATATATCATATTGTCAAGTCATTGCACTAAGAATGAATTCAATTGCGTTCCCAAACAGATTGCTATATTTTGATTAGCAGCATATTAGTATTCGTCCTGTCTGAATCAATATCATGCAAAAGCCTTCTCATATGCTCTGTAGGGCCGTTTTTCTGTCTAACCTCCATAGCTCTCCACAAAAACATACATCTGTTCGCACACTTTCCCGCTCTTGACTGTAGAACTTCGGGTTCGACCGTTCAAATCTGTCTTTCTCGCTGTCGAACCTCGGGTTCATCCGTGCAAACCCTCTCAGAATGCTCTGTAAGGCCGATTTTGCCGATGCCGTCCCGACACGATTCTGCAAGGCATCTTGTGAAGTGTTGATTTCCAGCGTCTCCCTGGGATTCCATTTCTAATAGGAGGGCAGTTTTTGTAGGATCCTGATACACAGAGTCCCGCAGGAGGGCCTAGAGAATGCGCTCCAGGGCACATTATGAAACATATTGTAGTACAGTATATTATGATATGGATTTTAGGACGGTCCATTGATTTGCATTCGGATCTGAGGTGATTGTTTGTGGAGCGATGAGAAAGCCGAAGCTTGGGATAGGGCCGAGGAAAACATTCGCCCGAGCCTTGGGTGGCTCGGCGAAGTTTTCTCCCGTCCCGAGATGCTTCGGTTTTCTCCAAACATGCTGCTGACATTTGACATTGGTTCCAAGAAATGCGTTATGCGCTCCGTGGAGCCGAAGTTGCTGCCGACCGTGACGGTCGGCGACAAGAAGTGCGTTATACGCTCTGAGAGGCCGATTTTGCCGATACCGTCCAGACACGATTCTGCTGGCTATCTCTGGGGATACTGATTTTCAGCGGCTCCCAGCGGCTCACGTGCCCAGAGAAAGTGAGCGTTTTGAGGGTCTTGATACACAAGGTTTCCCAGGATAGCCAAGAGAATGCACTCCATGGCACATTCTACAATATATTGTAGTACAGCATATTGCGAAATGGGTTTGAGGACGGGAGGAAACTAATGCCTCTACGGAAGTGAGAAAACCCGGACGCCAGCCGCCCAGAGCTGGCGGGAGAGGTTTTCCTCGGCCTCCTCAGGCAAAAGTATTCCTCGGCCGTTCGCAAAGATAGGTTAGGAGAACGAACCATGGATTTGCATTCGAAGAGGAGATTCGATCCGCATTTTCGGTATCGCTATGGTTGATATAATACCGCCTACCCTCTTGCACGCACCTGCAGGCCCGATTTGGCATCCTCGCCCACATGCCGGCGATGTACTCTCTTTTTGCAAGTACTTGATTCTTAGACTACAAAAAAGGGGGGCGGCTAATCAGTTGTTAGCCACCCTCTTGGTTATTCTGCTGTGCGGTAGAGCGCTTCGACGTCGCACAACTGGCCGAGAATCCGTCACTCAGTGGCGTCAGGTCAGTTGCGCTCCACCGTGCGCTATGACGCCTTCACTTCCTTTGGCGTGCGCTCTCCGGTAACCCTTTCGAGCCAGTTGACCATCAGGAACATCGCAAGCATTGAAACTGCGCAGACGATCACGAATACAAGCCATACGGTACTGATAGGAAGCTTGTAGTACAGCAGAGGCCCGATGGACAGCAGCATGTTGCCGACGGCGGTAGCTCCGAGCCAGCAGCCTTGCATAAGGCCCTGCATGCTCTTAGGAGCGACTTTCGATACGAATGAAAGTCCGAGAGGGCTGATGAAAAGTTCTGCTACGGTGAGAATAAGATATGTGGCAAGTAGCAGCCAAGGGGTGACACGCTGAGCGTCAGGCAGTCCGCCCATAGCTGTAACTTCAGACATCTTTGGAAGTCCGATGGACCCGAAAGTCATCACTACATAAGCCAAGGCAGCGATACCCATCCCGATACCGATTTTCTTCGGCGTGGAAGGCTCGCGGTCCTTCTTGCGCAATGCGCCGAATAACAGCATGACAAGAGGCGTGAGTATTACGACGCAAAACGGGTTGATGGCTTGGAAATCTTCAGCTGAAATAGACATCCCCAGGATGTTCAGGTGTGTATAGTCTTTAGCGAAAAGGGTTAGAGTCAATCCATTCTGGTGGAATGAGAACCAGAAGAAAATGACGACTGCGAATACTGCAAACAGGGCAAGGATGCGCTGCTTGATCTCCTTTGCATCCTGCTGGATTTCCTCCTGAGAGACGGCCGTCTTTTCTGCCTTTCGGGAAGGATCCGGAAGGCTCTTCTTGGAAGTCAAGAAAATGACAAGCGAAATGAGCATTGCCAGGATGGCTACTGCAAATGCATAGTGGAATCCTGTGTTGAATGCGTTCAGGTAGTTGCTTGCAAAAGTCGTATAGTCGGTTACCGGAGCTCCGCTCACCTGCTGGGCAAGATTCGTGAAGGTGGTATAGGCTGGCATAGTAGGGTCGGAGAGGTTCCCATCCAGGAACTGGTGGCAGAGTCCTGACATGTCGGAATTATATGCGAATCCCTGAGTCTTCAGGAAGCCGTTTCGTATTCCGGTAGCTACTGCAGGGGCGATGACTGCTCCGAGGTTGATGAACATATAGAAAATCTGGAATCCGCTGTCGCGCATCTTGTCGTATTTTGGATTGTCATAGAGCTGTCCGACGATGGCTTGCAGGTTCCCCTTGAAGAGTCCGTTGCCGAATGCGACGACGAACAGGGCGGCGATAGCCACCCAAAGCATCTTGATACCGGGAATAGCGAGAATTACATAGCCCAATGCCATTACCACGAGGCCGCAGGTGATGGTGGTCTTGTAATTTCTCGTACGGTCGGCGATTATGCCTCCAACGAGTGAAAGGATGTAGATTGCGGTCAGGAAGCCGGAATAGATGGTGCCAGCCTGCTTTCCGTCCAGGTCGAACTGTGACATTACGAAGAGCGTGAGGATCGCCATCATCGTGTAATAGCCGAAGCGTTCGCCCATATTTGCTAGAGCAGCGGCAAACAGGCCTTTAGGCTGATCCTTCCTGTTCAGGAAGTACACCAGCAAGGCGACTACGAGAACAAAGATAGCCAGAATTAAGATTTTCATTTGCAGTATTTTAGTTATTAATAAAATGCGGACAATGCAAAGCGCAGCTCTGTTCGTGGCGCAGAGCGGTTACAAATTTACAATTATTTTCCTATTTCAGAAAGGTGCTTCTGCCAAGCCCAGGCTGCCTTCAAAGTCTCGGACAGCGGTCTTTCGGCTTTCCACCCCAGTTCGCGGTTGGCCTTTTCGGGATTTCCCCAGATGGCTTCTATGTCGCCTTCGCGGCGCTTGCCCATCTGCCAGTTCAGCTTGACTCCGTTGACTTCCTGGAATGTCTTCACGATCTCCAGCGTGGACACTCCGCGGCCCGTACCGATGTTGAACGTGTCGTACGGATGCTTCATCTTCCCTTCGAGCATATATCTCATCGCGCAGACGTGGGCCTTTGACAGGTCGACCACGTCGATGTAGTCGCGGATGCAGCTGCCGTCCGGAGTGTCGTAGTCGTCTCCGAAGACCGTCAGGCATTTCAGCTTGCCGGCGGCTGCCTGAGTTACATAAGGAATCAGGTTGTTTGGCACTCCGTTCGGCAGTTCGCCGATCATGGCGGTCGGGTGAGCTCCGATAGGGTTGAAGTAGCGCAGGGCTATGCCTTCGAACTTCCCGTACGCGTTGATGCTGTCCCTGAGGATGTCCTCGCATATCCTCTTCGTATTGCCATAAGGTGAAGTGGCTTCCAGACGCGGAGAGTCCTCGGTTGCAGGGAGGATCTTAGGTTGGCCGTAGACCGTGCAGGAGGAAGAGAAGACGACGTGCCTTACATCGTTTTCCATCATAAGCTCGATCAGAGTCATAAGACCTCCCAGATTGTTATGGTAATATTGTAGAGGCTGCTTGACAGATTCGCCGACCGCCTTGCTGGCTGCAAAGTGGATTACCGCATCGATTGCATTTTCCTTGAATATTCTTCCGAATCCTTCCTTGTCGGTGCAGTCGGCCTTGTAGAATCTCGGCTTCACGCCAGTTATCTTCTCTATGCCTTCCAGCACCCTTTCGTTGGAATTTGAAAGGTTGTCCGCTATCATCACGTCGTAACCCGCCTCAATGAGTTCAACTGTCGTGTGGCTGCCAATGTAGCCTGTCCCGCCCGTAACGAGAATGGTATTCTTTTTCATCTTATGGTTTTTTTAATCAGGCGAAGTTACCTTTTTTCTTCATTAATTGCTATTTTTGGCGTCGCAAAAGGCGATGCAGATGAATAAAAGGAAAGATACCCATTTGATCGGAAAGCCGAAGAAGAAGCACAGGAAGCACATTTTCCTGACCATCCTGTCTGCGATTTTCCTGATCCTTGCTCTGATGGGCCTCGTGTCAGGCTACGTCAACCCTTACAACTCCACCTTGTGCGAGTATGCCCAGCTCACCTTGCCGATCGTCCTTGTCGTGAACTTCGTGCTCCTCATCTGCTGGCTTTTCCATCCCAGATGGAGAATGCTGATGCCTTTCTTCGCATTGGTCTCGAATTTCGGCTTTCTCGGCGGAGTCATGAGAATCCCCACCAAGACGAATGTAGAGCCGAATCTGAGGGTAATGACCTATAATGTGCGCAGCTTCAATGACGGCGAGTCACTTTACGCCGTCGCAGATTTTCTGAACAACCAGAACATCGACGTCGCCTGCCTCCAGGAATTCTCGGTCGACAAGGATACCGACCCCGAGACAGTCTTCGCCCAATTCCCATTCTGCGTCTTCCACAATGAATTTGCCATTCTGAGCAAGTATCCCATCATTGAGTCGTCTCCCGAGAGGTTCGTCCATAATGGAAACGGCGCCCTAACGGCGGTAATCAACGTGAACGGCAAGCGGCTGAGCTTCGTCACGAGCCACCTTCAGACCACCGGGCTTTCGCTTTCCAAGAAGAAATACGACCGCGAGGGGAGGATCTCCCTCGACCGGACCGAAAATAACTTTGCCAACAATGCAAAGGTCAGGGCTGCCCAATCCGAAGAGCTCAAGCAGATCATCGGAGCTTGCGACAAGCCCGTCATCTTCTGCGGCGACTTGAACGACGTTCCGTCGTCCTTCGCCTACCATAAGGTAAAGGGATTGATGAAGGATGGATTCAAGGAAGCCGGCGGCGGATACTGTTATACATACCGTCACCTGTTCGGACTTTTCAGGATAGACTACATTTTTTTCAGCAGTTCGATCAGAACTGCTTCATACGAATCGCCGGATATGGACTTCAGCGACCACAAGCCTGTAATAATGTCCGTCGCCATCTAGAGCAGGTCAGGATTTCTTGGCATTGATCTTATCGATCATTTGCTGAAGCTCCTCGTTCTTCTTGACGATTTCATTCTTCGCAGCTATCAGCGCAACCTGGTGGTTGATCCTGATAAGCAATTCTTCCTTGCTGAAAGGTTTTGTCACATAGTCGCTCGCCCCAAGCTTGAATCCTTTGACTACGTCGTCAGGGTTGCTTACTGCGGTCAATAGGAGAATAGGGATATCCCTGTACTTTTCATCGGCCTTGAGCTGGCACATCACTTCGTAACCGTTCATTTCAGGCATCATGATGTCCAAAAGGATCAGGTCAGGATTGTCGGAATGAACTTTCTCCAAAGCTTCTTTTCCGCTGAACGCTTTCACTATCTGATATTTCTCCTTTGTCAGAAGAATGTCCATCAAATGGACGTTGAACTCGTTGTCATCCACGACAAGAATCTTGTAGTCTGAAGGGTTGATAGTTAATCCCATTTTAGTAGTAGTTTGGTTTCCGTATGCAAATATCGAAAAAACAATTTGAATAATTGTTCGATATTGCATAAATTTACGACCATACTGAAAGGGAATTGCCAAAAACCTATGAAAGGCCGTTTTTTATTAATTTGTTCATTCTTAGCATCATTCTTGCTGATTTTTATCGTTCTGCCTTATTCTGCAAGAAATAAGGCCAGGACCGATTCGGTCGTTGCTCCTTCATTGAACAAGGACGGCTATGTTCTGGTAATAAACGTGGAACTGCCTCACAGTACGTTGAATGGTGGATTCTGCAGCAAGCTGAAGTCTCATTTCGGTCCCCATCTCGAATTGATGGAAGAGACGATGAACATATCCGACATTTCAGATACGGCTTCCGTCAACGGCAAGATTCGTGAGCTGGTAGCTAAATATGATAAGGCAAAGCCTTCGGCGATAGTATTTTATAACTCCTTAGCCATGGTGGCGATGTCCCCTTTGCTTGATGGCCCGTGGGAGGGCGTTCCAATCGTCTGCATCAGCCGGTACAGCAAAGTATACCGAAGCCCTTCACTCTTGCAGCAGCCAGATTCCGCTGTCTATTCCAACGGCAGCGACTTTGTCCCGATTGAAAGCTTCATCCGACGCTACAATGCCACAATAGTTTACAGGCCTCCCTATATTTACGAGGACATCAAGCTTATATTCAATCTGTTGCCTGAAAGAAGGAAACTGGTCCTCGTCACTGACGGCGAATATGACCGGGCAGACTTGACCGGAGAAGTCGAACGCGTGCTTTCTGAAAAATTCCCATCCGTGGAATTCAAATCGCTGTCTGCAAGAAATACCGACACCGAGGACTTGTTCCAGAAACTGTCTTCGCTTGACAGTTCGTCTGTCCTTCTCCTCGATTCCTGGGATGCCACTCGCCAAAGTTTCGGCGAGAATTTCCTGCAGAAGAACATCTACAACATCATCTGCGGCGTCACCGAGGTCCCCGTCTTCATTCTTGAAGACATCGTCGTCGACAAGCAGAAGATAGTGGGCGGCAGCTACCTTACCGAAGACCAGATTGCTGAAGCCGTTTCACAGTCGCTTGGAGAGATTCTATCCGGCACTCCTGCATCTTCCATCCCTTCAAAGAATGCCGGCACCCCGCGTTCTATCCTCGACTTCTACCAGCTTTCCAAGTTCGACATACAGCGCGTGAACGTCCCGGTAGTGGCCATAATCAACAACAGGCCTCCTTCTTTCTACCAACATAACAAGGCTGCAATATGGCTCGTCATCTTACTTCTTGCCATAATTGTGGCAATCCTTTATCTGAACATGCTCCGGCAGCGGAAGCACAGGGAACAAATCAATAACGAACTGAACCTTAACCGAAGGATCATCAGTTCCCTGGATGGGGTCGTCGACATGGTGACCAGGGATGGCCGGTTCATCCGCCGTCTTTCTTCGGCAAACATCGGCTTCCTGCAGGAAGGGGAAGAACTCACTGCGTATAGTTGCAACGATTTCATCAAGGACCCTCAGTTGATCGAAAAGATATTGTCGGTCGAATGTACGGCCATCGATTCCAGGAGCGTGCAGAGAATGGAGTTCAATGTGGACATCAGGAACAGGCACTGGTATCTTTCTGCAACGTTCATTCCTGTCGACAGCAATACCGAGTGCATGCTTTATCTCCGTGACATTTCCGCTCTGGCGGAGCGCGAAAAGAACCAGCAGCAATATCAGACCATGATCGAGACCATTCTCGACAATCTTCCCATTACCGTCATGATGAAAGACGCCGAGACGGGGAAATATATCCTATGGAACAAGAATGCCGAAATGCAGTGGCATATCAAGTCTTCCGATGCCATCGGCCGCAACATATACGACTTGTTCACTCCTGCCAACGCGGAAAAACTGAAGACCTATGACGAACTGGTGCTCGGCGGAGAGCATATCGTGAACGACATCATTTCCCTTGAACTGGAAGGGAAGACGATTTATGGCCTCATTTCCAAGATTCTCCTGAAATATGCCATCAACGGCAAGTCCTGGATCCTGTTATCATTGCTGGACATCACCGAAATGCGTGAGAATGAGAAGACGATAGAAAGGCTCAACTCCGAATACAGCCTTGTCCAGCAGGCACTCGGACTTGCCACCTGGAACTGGGACATCTCCAGCGACAACATGCAGGTAAACATGATCTCTTTCCCCGGGGCGGCCAACTACCCTCTCGATGAAATGAAGAAGTCCATTCCAATGAAACAGTACATCGACACCGTTCTCACTGAGGACAGGGAGGGATTGCTTGATGTAATGCGAAAGGTGAAGGACGGCGCCCAGAATAACGTTTACTACGAATATCGGGTGAAATCCATACTTGGGAGCAGGATTCTCTGGCTTGGATCATACTGCATCGTGAGCGACAGGGATGATAGAGGGGCTCCAAAGAGGGTGATTGGAGTCACCATGGACATAGGCGACAGGAAGAAGGCAGAAACCGCGCTTGTCGAGGCAAAGGCTGCAGCTGAAGAATCGAACCGCCTGAAGTCCTACTTCCTTGCCGATATCAGCCACGAGATCCGCACTCCTCTGAATTCCATCGTCGGCTTTTCCACCATCATAGCCGACACCGACGATCCTGACGAGAGGAAAGCTTACGCAGAAATAATAAGGAACAACAATTCCATGCTGCTGCGTCTCATCAACGACATTCTGGACATGTCGAAGATCGAGGCCGGAATCATGGAGTTCGTATATTCCGACGTGGACATCAACCAGCTCCTTCACGAAGTGGAGGAGAGCATCCGCTTCAAGTCCGCTCCTGTTCCAGGAGTGGTCATGAGGGTCGACACTCCTTTGGAGGAATGCGTGATGAGCACGGACCGCAACAGGTTGAGCCAGGTCCTTACGAACTTCCTTTCCAATGCAGTCAAGTTTACCAAGGAGGGAAGCATCGTCCTTGGCTACAAGATGGATGAAGGAGGCTCGAAAATACGCTTCTACTGCAAGGATACCGGCTGCGGCATCTCTGAGGAAAACTTGAGTTCCATATTTGGGAAGTTCGTGAAGATCAATCCCAATTCCCAGGGGAGCGGCATCGGGCTTTCTCTTTGTGAAGTCATCGTCCATAACCTGAACGGCGAGATCGGCGTAGAGTCCAAGCTTGGGGAAGGATCCACTTTCTGGGCAGAATTCAAGTATAAGTATTCGACGAAATTCATCGATGTGAAGATGGACGAAAACGCTCAGGCGGCAGAGGAAGCCTCTCTGGCATCTTCTCCAGTCTTGAAGAAAGTCCTCATTGCTGAGGATAACGACAGCAATTTCCGTCTCATCAAGTCAGTGCTTGGAAAGCGCTACGACATTCTTCACGCATGGAACGGGAAGGAAGCGGTAGACATGTTCACCTCAGAAAAGCCGGACCTCATCCTCATGGACATCAAGATGCCGGTAATGGACGGCAATGAGGCTACAGAAGCCATCCGCAAGATATCCAGCGACATCAACATCATCGCTGTCACTGCTTATGCTTCAGCCGAAGACGAGAAGCGCATAAAGTCAGGAGGCTTCAACGGCTTCCTGTCAAAGCCTATCAACTTCGAGGTGCTGAGGAACACGGTGTTCAACGCTCTCTTCAAAAAAGCGGAGGAGTAGTCCTGACTGTCTTTTCTCCAGTCTTTCTGACTTCATCTTGCCGTTCCGCTTGCTGTGGAATCGTCCGTGACCGGGGCGGCGATTTCATTCGAGCGCTTTACAGTCACCCACTTTCCTGAAGTTGAAGCGCCCGTCTTGTCGTTGTACATGCCTGTGCATACTGCGGCCGGGAGATAGAATCCGCCTTCATAGGTTGCAGTAAGCTTGATGGGTATTGTAACGGAAGCCCCCGGTTTCAGGTAGTCGATGTAGGAATATACCCTGTCGTCGCGGAAGTCCTGGTAGGATACGCCCATCGGGCAGGAGTAGCTTTCGTCATACATCCTGTTGTTGCTTATTTCCCAGCCTGAAGGGAATTTCTGTGTCAGTACAAGATTATATTCGGCTGAAGCCGAGGTGTTCTTCACGACGGCTGTGGCTGTAAAGTCCGTTCCCTGAGACATTGAAGTCACGTCTGCACTGAAGTTCACTGAAAGAGATACTCCGTTTGAGGCTGGCTTCTCCTGTCCCGCGGCCGGAGTACCATGCGAAGAGACGGTAAAATAACATTCCGAGGAGCCGTTGTTCTTCAGTTCGACCGACATTTCCTTTTCCGTCCCTTTCAATGTCACCTTCTTCATCGCAGAACTTTTTGCAGAGATCAAGTCGTAGCTTGTGCCGTCTACAGACGCCGAGGCGCTGACGCCACCTTTACTGTCCAATCCGCTTGCGTATGCGAAAACGGCATTCAGTGCCCATGCGGTGGATTGGGTGCTCATAAAGTGCTTGGGATTGTTGAGGGATGTCGCAAGCGCGCGGATCTGGGCGAATGCGTTGAGGTTGTCCCTGACTCCAATGTAAGCCAGAGTCGCCACGGCCTTGTCGCGGTCCTCGCTTCCGAATGAAGTCCAGTAGCTCTTGGTCGCCGGAGCGCTTGGAATCCCCTTTATGATATCGCCCGCAACATTCTTCTGTCCGTCTGCCGCGTAAGCTGCGGCCAGCATCCATCTTGTAGATGCGTCAAGCTTCGAGATGTCTTCTTTCATCCCGTTCATGGCTCCCCTCTGCGACTGTTTCCCGAGCGCAAGCACGTATGTAAAGTATGCCTTGGTCACAGGTTCAAGGCTGCGGAAAATGGTGCGCTGCATATACTTCTCTGAGCCTCGCAGGAGGTTCTCGTCCACGGCGTATCCGTATTTCTTCGCCTCGATCATGAAATGGGATGCATAGGCAGTGCCCCATTCGGAGGTTCCGGACATTCCCGGCCAATAGGAGAGGGACCCGTCCCCGTTCCTGAATCCTGCCAGTTTTCTCAATGCCTCCTTCACGTTGCCTTCGCAGCGCAGGGCTGTTCCTGCATCGCAGTCTGCCACATCGTTGAGGTACAGTTGAGGAAAAGCAGCCGAAACGGTCTGTTCCACACATCCGTGAGGATAGTCGGTAAGATATTCCAGCCTGTCCTTCAAGTCGATGGAAGGTATGGTGGAGGCTTCTACGGCTGCGGTGTTGGTGCCCGGCATTCCGGCCATCGCCAATTTGACTTTCTTGGTTTCACCTGCCTTAAGGATGAACGAGTTCTGGACAGTGACAGGCTGGTTCGGATTGATTACCTGAAGATCGATCTCTGTCTTGGAAGAGGTGCCTGCGCCCGAAGCGGTCACTGTGATTTTTCCACTCCCTATGCCCTTAGGGTTTACAGTGAAGTATACAAGGTGCTCTCCGGCTCCATGGCATTCCACCTTGGCCGAAGAAGGTCCTTTCACTTCGAAGAGACTGCCGCCCCTGACATTGACTGCAGCTGTGATGTCCTTGTCTTCGGTGGTGAATATGGTTACTGGAAGTGTTATTTCCTCTCCCGAGCTGACAATGCGCGGCAGGGTGGCTTGGACCATGACTGCTTTCTTGACCTTGACGTCCTTTTCTGCGCTGCCGTAGCAGCCGTCTCCGGCAGCGATGACCATTACGCGGAGAGAGCCAAGGCATTGAGGGACATCGACGACGACTTTTCCGCTTCTGCCCGCTTCAAGGGTGAATGGCCCGTAATATTTGGAAACTGCCTTGAATCTCTGCGTCTGGGACTTGTTGACAGCCGCTGCCATTTCCTGGTCGCCTCCGATGGCGAAGAGCCTGGAAATCTTTCCGCCGAATGCGCCGATGACATGGTCGAAGTCATCCCATGTCCTTATGGAGAGGGCTTCCTTCGAGAAGAAATAGTTCCAAGGGTCCGGCGTCTTGAAGTTCGTGAGGCCAAGGAGACCTTCGTCCACCACCTCCACGACGTATTCCATCTTCCTTCCGTTCTTCTCTGAAACGCCGACTTCGAGCTTCTTCTCCGGCTCGACGCTCTCGGCTGTCCGTATGACAGGGGTGATGTGGCTGGAGGGGTCTTCCACATTGATGCACTGTACGCCGTAGAGGCGGATAGGAGCGTCGTTGATGGTGCTTGAGTGAGGCTGCACCAGTGTTACGAATGCATACGCGTTAGGCAGCATGTCCTTCGTTATCTTAATAGGTATGACTGTGCTTCCCGATTTGCATCGAGTCCAGAATGTGTTGAGGATGGATCCGTTCTTTTCAATGGAGACAAGCGCACGGCTTCCTTCGGAAGAAGGAATGGAAAGCTTGGCAGTCTCCTTTGCTTTGTAGGAAGTCTTGTCAAGGGTGGAGTTCAGCTTTGTGGACCCTTCACCTCCGGCTATGGAAGCTGATTCGGAGCCCGATGTGCGGATTTCAGCCAGACAGCCTGCAGAGTGACCTCCGACAGGGTCGCTGATGCGGAAATAGTAAAGTCCGGACTGGACTTTTGTCAGGTCGACAGAGAAATCCTGCTTTCCTGAAGTCAGTGAAACTGATTCGTTGACTACGGGGGTGATGCTCTTGTCCTGCATGTAGCTTGCCAGGTCGCGGTCGGAAGCATTCCACCACCAGCTCCAGTCAACCCTGCAGACTTCGAGCCTTGCATTGGCAAGGTGGGCTTTCGCACCATTCTTGTCAAGGGCAACGATGTTTATGGTCTGAGTCTTTGTCTTGTTTATGAAGTCATCTCCCCACTCGGATCTTTCCTGATTCAGCTTAAGTCCGACATATACTTTGAAAGGCGAGATCTTTGTGCTGAATGAACTTTCGCTGAAGTCGCCGGAGCGTTCGAATACGCGGACCGTGGCGAAAAGATTCAGCATTCCTGATATCTTATAGGAGCTGAGGTCCAGAGGTCCGGAAATGTTCAATGCTCCGTCAGTGCCGAGATTGCTCTCGAAGAGGTTGATTTCAGAACGGCTGATAGACTTGTCGATGTCTTCGAATACGAAGCCGTCATAACCCTTGAATCCGGTGTCCGCGCTGCTCAGGATTCCGGTAGCGGATGTCTTTAGTCCATTTGCCGGCAGGCCGGTGAGCCATTCCGAGCGGAGTTGCCATTTGACTCCGGAAGCGTCGGAAATACCTCCGTCGTTGAACCTGAGGTCTATCTTCAGACGGTTCGGCTTTACTGTTTCTATCTGGAGAGGCTTTTCAAAAGTTTCGTCTGCTACGGTCAGGCGTACCTTCCATCGTCCGGTGCGGTCGTTTGCTGAAGTGGTGAACGGGAAATGGTACATCCCTCCCTTTATTCCCTTGCGGCTGTATGTCTGGACTGCCTGTCCGTCAGGGTTCAGCAGTTCTGCCGTGACAGGATACCCGTCTGGAACTCCGTTCTTGCCGAACTGGCATACAGCGGTCACGTGGATTGTATCTCCCGGACGCCATACTCCCCTGTCGCCGAAAATGAATGCCTTCCCCGATTTGCCGGATGCTATTCCGCCGACGTCGAAATTGCTGGTGGACAGTGATGCTTCATTGGTTATCTTCAGGTAATTACGGTCTTCTCCCTGGTTTGCGATTATGGCGAAGGCCTCTTCAGGGCATTTGATCTCCACCTTGCCGTCAGCGTTGGTGACGCCGATGCCGATCTGCTGCTGAACATAGTTGAATAACCTGACATGGGCACCGGAAATTGGATTTCCTGTGACGATGTTGGTTATGAATACGGTGTAGGCAAAACTGCCATTGCCTTTGGCTATTATTCCCAAGTCGCTGGCCAGGACGTCGCAGGAACGGTCTCCAAAGGTGGAGTAATCTCCGAAATAATAATCGTTGTAATTACTTTCGCTTTCGTCGTCTCCTCCTTCTCCTTCCGCAGTTTCTGTCGCGATAGGGTCTATACCCCTGATTTCCAAGCGATAGATGCAGCCTCTCTCAGACTTGAATATTTTCGAGAGTTCCACTCCGTAGTTAGCAGGGCCTTTTGCCATGATGTCCTCACGAGACCCAAGGACAATGGTCGTGTCGGCTATTGCCTTGGCGACGTTGCGGATCTGATAGTTGGCGTCCCAAGTGTCATATTGCATGTACTGAAGTATGTTGTTTGAGTAAATCCTCTTGACTCTTATCTCAGCCTTCTGGTAATTCGTGGACTGGAAAAGGATGGTGGACCTGTTGGATGACGGGAGCACCTCTCCCTTGCTCAGCCATTTGATGGAAGGCTTGACGTCGCCTATCGCAATCTTGCATTGGTAGTCCTCTTTCATCGCCTTCCCATAAAGGCTAAGGACCTGCTTGCGTATAGTGAGAGTGTAGTCTCCCGGCTTCCGCTCGTCAGGATAGATCCTGACCTGGTTTTCGAGCACGCTGTATTTGAAGTTGCTTTCAGGGTCCAGTGAAATGCAGTCGTCGAGCTGCTGGTCCGAAGAGACGAAATCCGAGAAAGACACCTCTATCGCCAGAGGATCGTTTATGACTTCCACATTCATTGCCGAAAAGTCTCCCTTTGCAGGGATTCCGTATACATCGCTTCCCTTGGCGTTCCTGTCCATCGAGGAATAATCGTATGAGAAGGTGATTTCCTGTGCAGACGCTCCCGCCTTGATGCCATTGAAATCAAAGTCGTGCGTGCGCCCATCTTCGGAATGTGTCCAGACGGCTTTTTGGGTGACGCCGCCGAGCCTTATCCCGTTCTCCACTTTGGCCGAATCGCAATAGTCCGTCGTGGCTACAGTTCCGCTTATCTGATATTCAGTTTCATCATCGCCTCGGATGGCGTGTATCTCGTCGTTCACGATGAATTTCAGCCCAGGCGTCGAGACTGAGAAGAAAATGGAGCTCACCGGTCCCTTTGCGGAGAGAATCTTGTCCAGATTAATCCTGACTTTATAGATCGACGCATTGGCCAGAGGCTTTTGAGGCGTGATGGAAATGCTGCGCTCGTCGGTCTTCACGGCCTTGAATTCCACATTCGGCGAAATCCTGATGGCTTTATCAAGTTCTTCAGGCGTCAGCCCTTCCTTCAATTCAGGGAGAGAAGTGCTGAATCTGACCAGTATCGGCGACTTCGACAATACTGATTCCGAGTACATTTCGACATACTTGGACAAGCCCTGGGAAGACTGTTCATTCTTGCAGGAAGTGATAGCCAAAGCGGCAAGCAAGATGGCAGCGGCTGCAGCCATGACAAATAATGAGCGTTTCATATCGGTTGATTAAGTAAATTTGTTTCGTAAATGTATCATAATTATATGAGAAAGCCTAATAGGATTGCGCTGGAAATAATGTCGGGCCTGTTTTTGGCTTTCGGTCTGCCATTCCTGTCCTGCCTGCCTCGCAAGCTTTTCGACCGTCCTCGTTCCGCCGTCCTATATTCTGCCGACGGAAGCCTTCTCGGAGCCAGGATCGCTGCCGACGGCCAATGGCGTTTTCCTCCTTCGGACACCATCACTGAAAAGTTTTCGAGGGCCATCGTGGATTATGAAGACAAGCGGTTTTACCTTCACAACGGAGTCGATCCGCTTTCCGCCTGCCGCGCCGTGGTCCAGAACGTCCGCAGAGGCAGCGTCGTCAGCGGCGCCAGCACTCTCACCATGCAGACAATCCGCCTTCTCCGTGACGGAAAGCCGCGCACATTGTGGGAAAAGTGCATCGAGGCGGTCTTGGCGCTCAGGCTGGAGACCCGCTGCCCGAAGCATCGCATCCTTTCCCTTTATGCTTCCAATGCTCCCTTCGGCGGCAATGTCGTGGGGCTTGAGGCCGCCTCGGAGCGTTATTTCGGCCGTCCTTCCAACACTCTTTCCTGGGCTGAGGCAGCCATGCTTGCCGTGCTCCCCAACTCCCCGACCCTTATCCATCCTGGCAAGAACCGCGATGCCCTCCTTTCAAAACGCAACGCCTTGCTCGACGACATGGCGCGCCACAATGTTCTCTCCGCCGAAGAGTGCGACCTGGCCAAGTCCGAGCCGCTTCCGGACAAGCCGTATCCAATGCCTGACGAGGCGTACCACTATCTTGAAAGATGCCGGCTCGAGAAAGGCAATGTGATAATCCACAGTAAAATAGACGAACATCTCCAGAGCCGAGTCAATGAGATCGCATCGAATTATGCATCGAAGTACTCTGCCAACCTTGTCCACAATCTTGCCATAATCGTCCTGGATGTGAAGAGCGGAGAGCCTGTAGCCTATTACGGCAACGTCCGCAGGCCTGACGACCGCCGCAAGGGCGGGGACGTGGATGTCATTGCTTCCCCTCGCAGCAGCGGCAGCACTCTCAAGCCATTCCTCTACGCGGCAATGCTCGACGACGGCACTATCCTCCCGACTATGCTGATAGGCGACACTCCTTTGATATACAAGGGATTCTCCCCTCACAATTACAATCGCACCTTCGACGGAGCCGTCCCCGCCCATCAGGTCATCGAACGGTCCCTCAACGTCCCTTCTGTCAGGATGCTGAACCAGTACGGCATCGACAGGTTCCTCCTCCTTCTTCAAAGACTGGGTTTCAGGACCGTGAACAAGTCCGCCGACCATTACGGACTTTCCCTAATCCTTGGCGGTGCCGAAATAACCCTGGACGGCCTTGCCCACGCCTACCGCGACATGGCCATTCAACTCGAGCCGGAGGCTGCCTCATGCAATGCAAAAGATCAGGGCAAAAAAGGTTTTCCGCTGTCAAAGGCCGCCTGCTATCTGACTTTCGACGCACTTTCAGAACTTAACCGTCCCGAAGAGGAGGGCTCTTGGCGCAATTTCGCCACTTCGCGCAAGGTAGCCTGGAAGACCGGGACAAGCTGGGGCAACCGCGACGCATGGGCCGTTGGAGTCACTCCTGATTATGTCGTCGGCGTCTGGGTGGGCAATGCCGATGGCGAGGGACGCGCCGATGTCACCGGTGTCGGATATGCCGCCCCAGTAATGTTCGACGTCTATTCCGCTCTACCTTCCACCGGCTGGTTCGACGAGCCGGTGAAGGAACTTCGACAGGTCGAGGTCTGTGCCCAAAGCGGATATCCAGCCTCTTCCATCTGCGGCAGGACTGAATCCGTGTTTTCTCCCGCCAAGGCTGCAAGCACTTCGAAACAATGCCCCTACCATCGCATGATACACCTTTCTGCTGACGGAAAATATGTGGTAAACAGTGATGTGTGCCCTGTGTCCGAGATCAGGAACGTGTCTTGGTTCGTGCTCCCTCCAGCCATGGAATGGTATTACTCCAGGCTGCATCCCGATTACAGGCCGATGCCGCCGCTGCACCCACTCTTGGCGATGGAGCAGGCTGCCGACGACGAGAACCCCATAGACATAATCTATCCGACGCAGGGAATGACAGTAATCGCAGCCAGGGCTCTCGACGGAAGCAAGAAGGGAGCCGTATTCCGCGCGGTGGACAGCTACGCTTCCGCCACGCTTTACTGGCATCTTGACGGCAAATACCTCGGATGCACCGAAGGAGAACACAACATGCTTGTCTCCCCTTCGGGAGGCAAGCATGTGCTTACCATAGTCGACGGCTCCGGCGCACGCCGAAGCGTCACTTTCTACGGAAAGGATTAGCTACCTTTCCGCGAATATCCTGATGATGTTCAGTATGACCTTTTCGGCCTTCTCCATCGACGGAATCGGAACGTATTCGAGCTTTCCGTGGAAATTGTGTCCGCCTGCGAAGATGTTAGGGCAAGGCAGTCCCTTGAATGAAAGGTTTGCACCGTCGGTGCCTCCGCGGATAGGCTGGATCTTCGGCTTCACTCCGGCCATTTCCATCGCCTTCACCGCCGTGGTTACGATGTGGTAGTGAGGTTCCACCTTCTTGTGCATGTTGTAATACTGGTCCTTGATCACCGCCGTTACAGTCCCTTCGCCATATTTCCTGTTCAGGAAGTAGACGACGTCCTGCATCATTTTCTTCTTGGCCTTGAACTTGGCCATGTCGTGGTCGCGGATGATATAGGAGATATTTGTCTCCTCGACCGTACCGCTGAATCCTATGATGTGGAAGAACCCCTCGTATTTCTCCGTGAATTCTGGGCGCTGCTGGACAGGAAGCATTCCGTTAAGCTCGCATCCGATTATTATAGAGTTAACCATCTTGTCCTTGGAGTACCCCGGGTGCAGGTTGCTGCCCTGGATGTGTATCTTGGCGCTTGCGGCATTGAAATTCTCGAACTCCAGCTCGCCTACAGCTCCTCCGTCGATCGTATAGGCGTACTTGGCGTTGAACTTGGAAACGTCGAACTTCACTACGCCCCTGCCTATTTCCTCGTCCGGAGTGAAGCCTATCTTTACCGGTCCGTGCGGCACTTCGGGATGTTCCATAAGGTATTCTGCGGCTGACATGATCTCAGCCACGCCTGCCTTGTCGTCTGCACCGAGCAGCGTGGTTCCGTCTGTGGTTATGATGGTCTGTCCCTTGTAGTCTGCCATTTCCGGAAAATCGCCTACTTTAAGTATGATGTCCTTCTCCTTGTTCAGTACGATGTCCTTTCCGTCATAGTCCTTGACGATCTGCGGCTTGATGTCTTTCCCTGATGCGTCAGGCGCCGTGTCCACGTGGGCAATGAATCCTATGGCCGGCACTTCCTTCTTCATGTTAGAAGGGACAGTGGCCATGACATAACCGTACTCGTCCATTGTGGCGTCTTCGATTCCCATGGCTTTCAGTTCCTTGACGAGCTGCCTGAGCAGCTTCAGCTGCTTTGCCGTGGATGGCTGCGTCTCGCTGTTTTCATCCGACTGCGTGTCGAAGGAGACGTACCTCAAGAATTTTTTGTCTACAGTTTCCATATAATATCAATAAGGTGTTTATGCTTGTTCTGGAGCAGGCTTTTCAGCCTTCATCGAATCAAATACAAGGAAAGCGATGATGCCGATGTAGGCGACGATCGCAATCCATTGGGCCGGCTGTGATGCCTGCCACTGTGCATTCATCAGGTCGACGCCTGCAAACTTCAGTATAGCGCTGACCACGCCCATAAGCGCGCCGCCGGCGATGAATCCGGAAGCCGCTAGCGTTCCTCTTTCCTTGCGAGCATCGTTCAATGCCTTGTCCTTGCTGCGCGAGGAGACGTACCACGAAATCAGGCCGCCCACAAGCAGGGGAAGGTTCAGGTCCAGAGGGATGAACATGCCAAGGCTGAAAGCCAGGGCAGGGACCTTGAAGATGGTGAGTATGATCGCTATTGCAGCTCCGATTCCGTAAAGCAGCCAGGGAGCATTGCCTCCGCTCATCAGAGGGTCGATTACTGCAGCCATTGCATTGGCCTGTGGTGCCACGAGTGCGTTTTCTCCGGTAAAGCCGTAAGCCTTGTTCAGCACGATCATCACTCCGCCGACTGTGGCTGCGGCTACGAGAGTTCCGAGGAATTTCCAGCTTTCCTGCTTTGCAGGAGTGGTGCCGAGCCAGTAACCGATCTTAAGGTCGGTGATGAACGATCCGGCCATGGAAAGCGCCGTGCAGACCACTCCGCCGATTATTGCAGCGGCGGCCATGCCTGCAGTGCCCTTGAATCCTACTGCTACCAGAATGACGGATGTGAGGATAAGCGTCATCAGGGTCATTCCGCTGACAGGGTTTGTTCCAACGATAGCGATGGCGTTGGCGGCCACTGTCGTGAACAGGAATGCTATCACTCCGACCACCAGGACGGCCAGCAGCGAGATCCAGAGGTTGTGTATGAGCCCGAATTCAAAGAATACGAACGTAAGCAGCAATGTGACGAGAATTCCGATGGCGACTATCTTCATAGGTATGTCGCGCTGGGTTCTCTCGACTTTATCTTCTCCTTCCGCCTTCTTCCCCTTGAAGCTGCCCACTGCCATTCCCACTGCACTCTTGATGACTCCTGAGGACTTGATGATGCCTATGATGCCGGCAGTCGCGATGCCGCCGATGCCTATGTGGCGTGCGTAGGTCGTGAAGATTTCCTGTGCGCTCATCGCCCCGACGGTGGTGGTAATGCCGGTGCCCATGAAGTCAAGCACCTGAGGCCCCCATATCATATTCATAAGGGGGATGATGACAAGCCAGACGAGGAACGAGCCGCAGCATATAATGAAGGAATATTTCAGGCCGATGATGTAGCCGAGGCCGAGGACTGCGGCTCCGACGTTTATCTTGAATACGAGCTTGGCCTTGTCTGCCAGCCTGGTGGCCGCTGTGGTCACAGTCTCCGCCCAGAAACCGAATGTAGATACTATGAAATCGTATAGTCCGCCGATGAGGCCGCTTATGAGCAGTATCTTTGCGCTCTTGCCTCCCTGTTCGCCGCTGATCAGCACCTGGGTGGTCGCCGTCGCTTCAGGGAAAGGATACTTGCCGTGCATGTCCTTGACGAAATACTTCCTGAAAGGAATTAGGAACAGGATTCCGAGGACGCCTCCCAGAAGGGAGCTGAAGAATACCTTCGGGAAATTTACGGCCAGCGAAGGGTACTTCGCCTGTAGGATGAAGATGGCAGGAAGCGTGAAGATGGCGCCGGCTACGATCGCTCCGGAGCAGGCTCCGATGGACTGTATGATGACGTTCTCGCCAAGAGTGTGCTTCGTGGCGCTGGAGAGCCCGACCGCTATGATGGCTATCGGGATGGCCGCCTCGAATACCTGGCCAATTTTCAGACCGAGATATGCGGCTGCAGCCGAGAAGAGGACGGTCATCACCAGTCCGATCGACACGGAATAGGGCGTGACTTCCTTGTAGTTCTTGTCTGGAGACATTATCGGATGATAAGTCTCGTCGGGCTTCAGCTCGCGATATGCGTTTTCGGGAAGCCCCTTTGGTTTGTTCTCTTCGCTCATTGTAGTTTGAATGGGATTACAAATTTAAAAAATATTTGGATAATGTTAAAAAGTGTTTACCTTTGCAACCCGTTTCAGAAATGAGGCGGCAACGTTCATTGAATTATCGAGAGAGATATTAGAGGTAAGAAACTAAGATAAAATTTAGAATTAGTCTGTAATCAATTGATGCTAGAAGTAGCAGTAAAGCAATTAGGGACTACAATTTCGAATTAACTGAGAGAATAGGTGAGGTACAGGGATGTACCGAGCATGATTCAAGAATCAGAGTACGAGTTAAACAATCTACATAGACGAAGAGAACAAGGGCGAACGGAGGATGCCTTGGCTTCCGAAGACGACGAAGGACGTGGTAAGCTGCGAAAAGCCGCGGGGATCTGCAAACAGGAAATGATCCGCGGACATCCGAATGGGGGAACCTGGCAGGCTGAAGGCCTGCCGCTCGTGAGAGCGCGAACGCAGAGAACTGAAACATCTCAATAACTGCAGGAAGAGAAAGAAAGCATCGATTTCCGGAGTAGTGGCGAGCGAAACGGAAAGAGCCCAAACCGGCGGCGTCGAGGCGCAGCCGGGGTTGTAGGACCTCGAGACGGAGAGTGGCAAGCAAGCGGAAGCGCCAGGAAAGGCGCGCCATAGAGGGTGACAGTCCCGTACGCGCAATGTGCCATGATCCCAGAGGTATCCTGAGTAGGGCGGGGCACGTGGAATCCTGTCCGAATCAGCGGGGACCATCCCGCAAGGCTAAATACTTTCGGAAGACCGATAGTGGACCAGTACCGTGAGGGAAAGGTGAAAAGCACCCCGAACAGGGGAGTGAAATAGAATCTGAAACCGTTCGTCTACAAGCGGTCGGAGGGTCGAGAGGCCCGACGGCGTGCCTTTTGCATAATGAGCCTACGAGTTGTATTGCATCAGCGAGGTTAAGGACTTCAGGTCCGGCAGCCGGAGCGAAAGCGAGTCTGACAAGGGCGAGCAGTTGATGCGAGCAGACGCGAAACCTAGTGATCTACACTTGGCCAGGATGAAGTTACCGTAACAGGTGATGGAGGTCCGCACCAGTTTCCGTTGAAAAGGGCTTGGATGAGCTGAGTGTAGGAGCGAAAGACCAATCAAACTGGGAGATAGCTCGTACTCCCCGAAATGTCTTTAGGGACAGCCTCGCAATAGCTTGGAGGAGGTAGAGAGACTGATATGACGAGAGGGCTTCAACGCCTGTCGAGTCATGACAAACTCCGAATGCCTTGAAGTGAGATTGCGGGAGTGAGTCAGCGGGTGCTAATGTCCGTTGGCGAGAGGGAAAGAGCCCAGACCAACAGTTAAGGCCCTCAAGGGCGGCTTAAGTTATCGGAACGAAGTGGGATCGCAGGGACAGCTAGGATGTTAGCT
>Ga0183097_10179_pt1:0-170000 | contig 197778 bp, 147 predicted proteins | sample BioMet8_FD_128883 | JGI IMG/M metagenome (GOLD analysis project Ga0183097, IMG submission 128883) | Microbial communities from bioreactor (seeded with sewage sludge) at Lawrence Berkeley National Lab, California, USA - Biofuel... | ecosystem: Engineered > Bioreactor > Anaerobic >... | reverse complement strand
TGACGATTCGTCCGAGTAGCCCTGAGCTGTTTGTTTATGCAGCACCTTACCTGTCATCGGATCATAGTCGATGACATGATAACAACTATGATTCCCCCTGAAATGGTTTTCCATCGTCTTGTCTGCATGGCTTACCGCGATATTATGAAATGTGGAATCTCCTGAAATTCTTGTAGCCTCGAACAGCAGTTCCAGATTCATCATATTGTCTATTATTACCGGGCATTTCCAGCCTTTGGTCGCTTGCCAGCCTTTGTCCGTATCCCATGATTGAATGACTCCAGCATTAGGGCGGTATCTGGTAATCAGGGATTTTGCAGCTTGAATGATGACAGGCTTGTAATTGTACTCGTGATCGAGCCTGTAGCCATTCAGATAACTGCAACCGACTATGAATCCGATGTCATGATGCCAGGTAATATATTGGACGGTGTCAAGTGCCTCCGTATAATTCTTGGCAAGCACGAGCCACTTGTGATTGCCCGTAAGTTTGTGAAGGAGCCACATGCTTCCCGGGAAAAAGCCGGAGCACCAGTCGTCTGCTGGAATATATTGGACATTGCCCGAGCTATCGGCTGTCTTGGGATTAAGTAATTTTCCTTTCCGCTTGATAGCCTTGATTTGAAAGGCATATTGTGCGGTGGCATCATCAATATTGTCTTGTATGAAGTTTTTCCCGTTACTTTTATATCCGGTACAGCTGATCAGAACAAGAATCGGAATGCTTAGGCAAATAACTGCTTTTGGCAGGTTGGACAAAGATTTTAGCACTTGGTTGTATTTTTGTTGTGCTGTAAAATTAGTGTGTTTCCTCTCCTGCAACCGTCGCAAAAAATACAATAAATGGATAAAATATTACATTTGACAAAGTCGGCAAGTGATGGGAATCGATGCTGATAGAAATGGTGGTCCCGGAATTACCATTCATAGTCAATCTTAAAGCAAAGTAACTGTTTTATTTGTATTTTTGCCCTATATCATTCTAAAATAAACGAATGTCGCGTTTTTTAAAAATATTGGCACTTTGCTGCTTTTGCATCGTAGCATCTGCTTCAGCCGTACAAGACATTACATTCAAACATATCACCACTGACGATGGCTTGTCGCAGATTTCTGTCAATAGCCTGTACGTTGACGAGAATGGAATTATTTGGATAGGTACGAGGAACGGCCTGAACAGATTCAACGGGAACAGCATCCAGACTTTCAAGTTGAACAAGAACGACCCGAACAGTCTGTTTTGCAATACCGTCCTGACTATAGTAGGAAACGGGAATGGCATGCTGTACCTGCTATGTACTGAAGGAATTGCGGAATTCGACCTTTCTACAGGGCATTTTGTCACCCTGCTCCGTGGCGACGTGAACAGCATTTATTATTGTGACGGTCTTTTTATAGGCATAGATAATAAAATATATGAGTATGATGAAGGGAGCAAGAATTTTAACCTATACAGGACAATAGCTGACAGAACGATTGAAATTTGTTGCATGTGCCGCCAGGATAATAGCCTGTGGGTCGGGACCAACAACAAAGGAGTTTACAGGATGGATATTGCGACCGGCGTTGTCACCCACCCCATCACTTCAGGTAATATAACGAGCATCTATAATGACAAGGAAGGCGAGTTGTGGGTGGGGAGTTGGAATGACGGATTATATCATGTCTTCCCTGATGGACATATCGAAAACCTCAGGCATGAAGAAAAAGATATTCAAAGCCTTTCGTCTGACTTTGTAAGGGCATGCTGTGAAGACAATCAAGGCAACATTTGGGTTGGAACATTCAAAGGCCTCAACAAACTTACCAAAGGCACATATAAGTTCCAACATTATCTTGCTGAAAGCAATAAAAGGGAAGGGCTTACTCATTCATCCGTATGGTGCATAGTCAAGGACAATCAAGGGACATTATGGTTAGGAACCTACTTCGGCGGAGTCAATTACTTCAATCCGGAATTCGAGATTTATAGTCAGTATACTGTCTCCGATAATGAAAAGAATGGATTAAGCAGTCCCATCGTAGGAAGGACGATAGAAGATGCCGATGGAAATTTATGGATAGGCACTGAAGGTGGCGGATTGAATTTCTATGACAGGAAAACTAGGGAATTCAAGTGGTATCGCTCCGGGGAAGGTGCAAACGAGATATCTCACAATAACATTAAGGCACTATATTGTGATATGGACGGCAAATACCTTTGGATTGGAACCCATACCGGAGGGTTGAACAGGCTTGACATTCGCACGGGAAAGGTAAGGCATTATCGCATGAATGCCGGTGACGTCCATTCATTGCCTTCCGATATCATCAGGGACATTGAGCCATATAAGAAGGATGATCTTATCATAGGTACGCAGAATGGCGTCTGTCTGTTTGACAAAAGGAGCGGGAAATGCGAACAACTTTTCAAGGATTCTCCTGATGGCTTGAAAATTAAAATGGTAACCAAAGTGTTGCTGGATGAAGACGGCAAACTGTGGGTTGCTGCTACCGGCGAAGGAGTCTTCCGCTATGATTTCATCGATGGCAGGTTGACTAATTTTCGGCATGACGTCAACAATCTGCATAGTCTAAGCAATAATAATGTCAACAACATCATGCAGGACGGAAAGGGGACTCTTTGGTTCGCCACTTCCGGGAGCGGTCTGGACAAGTTCGTCCCTAAAAGCGATTCATTTGTCAATTATGATCACGAAAATAATGGGCTCGTCAGCGACTGCATATACGATGTCCAGGAATCTCCTACCAGCGAAAGGCTCCTTCTTATAACGAATCTTGGTTTTGCGATATTCGATACCGTTACTTATGCGTTCAGAAATTACAGCATCGAGAACGGATTTCCCATGACGGATGTCAACGAAAATGCATTATGTGTCACACACGATGGAGAAATCTTCCTCGGAGGGATGAAAGGGATGATATCGTTTCATGAAAATGACCTGAACTTTCCATCAAAACCATATAAGATCCTTCTGTCAAATCTGTATGTCAATGGAAAAGAAGTATCTGCCGGAGATCAGACCGGCATTCTCCGTCAATCCCTATGTTATACGAAAGAGATGACATTGCATCATGCGCAATCAATATTCAGCATCGAATACTCCACGTCAAATTATATAGCTGAGAACAAGGATGACATATTATATAAGATGGAAGGGTTCTCAAACGAGTGGAACAGCGCCCGCGGTCAATACGGCATCACATACACAAACCTTAATCCCGGAACTTATCATCTTGTCCTTAAAGCGTCGGGAAAGGATGCCAGCTTATGCCAGCCGGTCGGCCTTACCATACATATATTGCCTCCTTTTTATCGTACTCCTATAGCATACCTTATTTATTTACTTCTGATATGTGCCCTTGTATGGTATCTCGTAAAGACAAACAATACCAGGATCAAGTTAGGGGAGTCCTTGAAGTATGAGCAGCAGCATATAAAGGACGTTGAAGCGCTTAACCAATCCAAATTGAGGTTCTTCACGAACATTTCACATGAATTCAGGACCCCTTTGACATTGATAGTGGCCCAGGTCGAGACCCTGATCCAAGCACAGAACTATACTCCTGCATTATACAATAAACTGTTGAGCATCTATCACTGCAGCATTGAATTGCGCGATCTGATAACCGAGTTGCTCGATTTCAGGAAACAGGAGCAGGGACATATGAAAATAAGGGTGCGTCCCCACAACATCGTTTCTTTCCTCTATGAGAACTATCTGCTTTTCAAGGATTATTCGACACATCAAAAAATCAACATGGAGTTCGAGAAGGATTCCGATGATATTGAAGTATGGTACGACCAGAAACAAATGCAGAAAGTCATCAACAATCTGCTCTCAAATGCAAGCAAGAATTCCGATGAAGGCGGTACCATCACCCTGGGTGTCAAGGCTGATGATGCAAATGTCTTCATAAGGGTAACGGATACCGGCTGTGGAATAGATGTGAAGGAAATCGACAAGATATTTGACCGGTTTTACCAGGTGGAAGGCGCAGATACGATCGACAACAAAGCCGGCATCGGAATAGGGCTTGCTTTGACAAAAGGCATTGTGGAGCTGCATCACGGAAAGATCACCGTTGAAAGCGAACTTGGCAAAGGGAGCAGTTTCGTAGTGTCGCTTCCCCTTGGCAAGGAGCGCTTTTCCGCAGAAGAGATAGACAATCGTACCGAGAATGAAATGCAATCCGAACTTGTTCAGCCTGAGATGGGTGAACATATAAAGGCTGAACTTGAAGAGAATTCTCCGGGCAAGAACATCCCGGACGTCAAGATCCTGATAGTGGAAGACAATATCCCAATCCGCGATATCCTTGTCAATATTTTCCGCCCATACTATAATGTCCTTGCTGCGTCCAACGGGAAGGAGGGACTTGAAATGGTTCGCCAGGAGATGCCAAATATAGTTGTGAGCGATATAGTCATGCCTGAGATGTCGGGAATAGAATTATGCAAGCAAATTAAAGGCGACTTTAACTGCTGCCATATCCCCGTCGTCCTTCTGACGGCTCGCGGCTGCCTGGAACAGAATATTGAAGGTTTCCTCATAGGTGCGGATGATTATATCACGAAGCCGTTTAATATCAACCTGCTGGTTTCTCGTTGCAATAACCTCGTCAATTCCCGTCTGCTGCTTCAGGAAAAATTCAGCAGGCAACCTCAGGCACATGTACAGATTCTTGCTACCAACCCGATTGACAAGCAATTCCTGGACAAGGCCACTGAAATAATAGAGAAGCATCTCGATGATACGACATTCAATGTAGGCGTTTTCTCGCAAGAAATGGCAATCGCAAGGACAAAACTGTTTACAAAGCTTAAGGCCGTTGCCGGGCAGACACCCAATGACTTCATTCTTGCGATTCGCCTGAAGAAAGGAGCTCTGATGTTGAGGGTTAATCCAGAATTGAACATAACGGAAATATCAGACAGAATCGGATTCAGTTCGTCTCGCTATTTCAGCAAATGTTTCAAGGATGTGTATCACGTCAGCCCGCTGGCATACCGTAGGGGTGAAGAGGAAAAAAGATAAGCACCTGGTCATCTCGTCTTCTCGCAATCTGAAGGTGTAATACCGAATGTATTTTTTTACTGTTTTCATGTACTTTTCAGTACGGTTTCCTGTCTTGTTGCTTATTACCTTTAACATCGGATACCGAAAATATAATAAACAGCAATCATACAGTTATCATGAAACGAATTGTCCATATCTTGAAAGCATCTTTTACGGTGCTCCTTCTGCTTGCAGCAATGTTCCAGGCAAATGCCCAAAATCCGATAGAAATGCCGTTGTGGCCGGACGGACCTCTTGGCAGCAACGGGCTGACCGGCGATGAAATCGTATCTGAAGGTGGCATAATAAGCAATGTGACAAAGCCTTCCATAATCGTGTTCAGGCCATCCAACCCTAACGGCATCGCAATCATAATGTGTCCCGGGGGAAGTTATGTGCGTCTCGCGATGAATCACGAAGGATTAGATATGGCTTCATGGTTCAATACCTTGGGGATCACCTATATAATATTGAAATACCGTATGCCTGACGGCCATTCCGAAATACCTCTTTCCGATGCCGAACAGGCTATGAGGCTGGTCCGCGCAAAGGCTGCGGATTGGGGGGTGAACCCTCATCATGTCGGCATAATGGGCGCGTCAGCCGGAGGCCATCTCGCGGCTTCCCTTGCAACTATGTTCACTAGTGAAGAGACGCGTCCGGATTTCCAGATATTGCTCTATCCGGTGATTTCCATGTCGCCGGGCACAACGCATGCACTTTCAAGAAAGGAACTTATTGGGGAGAATGCTTCAAAGGAGTTGGAAACCAGATATTCCTTGGAAAAGCAAGTTTCCTCCCGAACCCCGCAGGCGTTCATAGCATTGTCGGCGGATGACGGAACCGTACCTCCTTCAAACGGGATAAACTATTTTTCCGCACTTCTTGAGCACGGCGTCCCTGCTTCCCTGCATGTCTATCCGGTCGGAAAGCACGGTTGGGGCTTCCGTGACAGCTTCAAATATAAGCGGCAGTGGACAGGAGAATTGGAAAAGTGGATCTTCGATGGACTGGAATGGAACGATTGACATGCGGATGCAAATATGCACATTATGAAATGTACGATATTATACGAATTCTGGATTATAAAACATATCGAATATCAACGCTCTACTTAATTTTGTGATGTGGGAATTACTTATTTCCTTTTAAAATAAACTATGATTGGATTCAGACACATATCCTGCTTTCTAATAATATTGTCTCTCGGCACCGCGAACTTCCGCGTGAATGCCGATGAGACCGAAGTAAGTCCTCCTCAAAGCATTGACAAGGCACATGCGATGCTTTACGGCAAAGCGATTCCAGATCATCCGAGATTGCTCTTCACCCATGACAGGGAGATGGAGATCAAGAAACTTGAGAGCAATGACCAGTTCTTGTGCAATCTCCTGAATTATTTAAAGGAAGAAGCCGATGCGTTGCTTAAGGAGAAGACCATGGCATATCCTGCCAACGTTTCCAGCATACTTCCGGTCAGCCGGGAGCACATCTACAGGATAATTACCCTATCGCTCGCTTATCGGATGTTCGGAGACCCGAGATATGCTGAAAAGGCACAAGATAACCTTGTCAATGTCTGCAATTACCCTGATTGGGGGCCGCTGCATTATTTGGATGTGGCGGAAATGTCGACGGCTGTGGCTATCGGTTACGATTGGCTTTATGACTTCATGCCATACGATGTAAGGTGTCTTATAGCGAAGTCGATAAAAAATAGGGCGCTCTTGCCTGCATTAAAGGAATATGAAACGGGGTCGCTTGTCTGGGGGAAGCGTGAGACAAATTGGAATGTGGTATGCAATACCGGAATGGCAATCGCCGCCCTTGCTGTCGCGGAAGATGAACCGGACATGGCCGGGAAGATAATAAAGGAAGCAGTAGGCAATGTCCCTTTGTGCCTGAAATATTTCAGTCCGGACGGAGTCTGCTATGAAGGTCCTGGTTATTGGTATTATACCATGGTGAATCTGGCGATGCTGGTCAGTTGCCTTGACGATAATCTTAAAACGGACTTCGGACTTTCCAATCTGTCCGGCATAGACAAGACGGCATCCTATTACGTCTCTTCCGTCAGCCCTTCGGGTCTGATATTCAATTTCGGTGATACGTACCGCAATGTTCCGAATTACGGGCCATGCTATTTTTTCTTCAGCAGAAGGTATGGTCTGCCACAGGTAGCCGAATTCTACCGCAAGCTGATAGGCGATGTCATGCTTTCACCGGATAAGAATCCGAGATGGCATTTCTTCCTGAACATACCTTGGTATGACCCATCTACTGCTTCTGCCACAGCAGAAACGCCACGAATGCAAATTTTCAGCAATCAATTCAATCCCATATTGGTATTCACCGGAAACAGGAAAGATGCCAATTCGATTTCGCTCATGGCAAAGGGTGGAGCGGGCGACATGCCGCACCAACACCTGGATGCCGGTTCTTTTGTCGTGGAAACGAATGGCGTGCGCTGGCTTGTCGATTTAGGTGTGGAACCTGCGGATTATAGCCTGGACGGATTCTGGGACTATACCCCGTATACCGGTAAACGCTGGTCGTATTTTCGTTATAATAATTTGAGTCATAATACTTTATCTCTCAACGGAACACTTCAGAATTCCGCCGGCCGTGGCAGCGTGCTTCGATTCTCCGCCGATGCCGAAAAACCTTTCGGAATATTTGACCTGACTTCCATCTATTCGAATCTCGCTTCAAGAGTCCAGCGTGGCTTCAGGCTTCTGTCCGATAACACCATTCTTGTACAGGACGAAGTTTCAGCCTTGTCCGATTCGTGCCAGGTAGTGTGGAATTCCGTTACTGATGCCGAGATAACCATCAAAGGTGGTACAGTCATTTTGCGTAAAGGCGATAAAAAATTAATATTGAAGATAAAGGCTCCTGAAAATGCTGTGTTTACGAAAAGCGCAATAACGTCAGACCAAGGGCCGGCGGCTCCCATCATCGGGTACGATCTTCTCAAGGTTTCACTTCCCGTTGCCAAAGATTCGCCTTGTACCATTCGCATTCTGATGGGCAGTGACGAAGATGGAATTGCAAGCGCCGACTCAGGAGATACGGGTATCCCTCTTGCTGATTGGCGATAGATAGTAAAATAGGGTATGAAAATGCAAAATATCTTTATCAAAACCATCCTTGTAGGTTTTTTCGTTATGATAGGCTGTCAGAATAGCTTTCCTCTGACTGTCATACATGATAATGAAGGGACCGTGAGGCATAGCGACGAGCCGAAGATGCAAGCGAATAATTATTATGTCTCTTCGACCGGCAGGACCGCAGACTTTGATAGACTATATGGTAAGTACATTGGCGACAGGATTTCCGATGTCAACCCGATGACATTCAATCCTGGTGATACCATAAGATTCTATGGCTCTGTCACAGACGAGGTCATAGACAATCCGGGAATCGGTTCCTGTTCCCGCCCGATCGTCTTCATGGGGCTTGGGCCTAATAATGGGCGAGCTGTCATTAAAGGGATCATCTTATCGAATACAAAGAACGTCGAGTTCCTGAACTTTGAGTCGGCTTCGCCAATGATACAGATAAGGACCGTCAACAACAGTACAGATTCCGTGCGTTTCGTCAAATTCCGGAACTGCTACCTGCATGACGGTGTCCAGGGCATAGCTATTACCATTCCTACCGCCTCCGACATAACATTTGAGGATACGGTCATAGATCAGATGGACCAGGATGGAATCCTGCTTTCCGACGGAGCGGGTGACAGATTCACATTTATCGGTGGTTCAATCACCAATACCGGCAAGGTAAACCCAGGCTGGCATGTGCATGGGTGTTACGCATCAGGTGGCAGCGGACATCTGTTTGACGGCGTCGAATTCAAGAACAATGTCGGAGGTTATTCGATAAGTATCCGTCGAGGAGGCATGACGATAAGGAACTGCACATTCGTAGGGTACAATACCGGAATTAACAATAATAACGAAGATGAGGTTACCGGAGTCAATCATTACACAGGGTCACGCGCCAGGAACCAATATTACAAGTTGTACCGCAACATGTTTGTAGACAGCCGCGTAGCAATATACCAGGGAGGTTTCCTCAACAACGGCCAAGATCTCGGATGTGAAGATCCTGGCAATGCTTGGGCTGTATTCAACAATACCTTTGTCAATACGTTGCTTAATTTCGGAGAAACTACCGACAACTTGAAAGCGCCGGCTTATTATGATATTTATTTGCGTAACAATGCATTTGTCAATACCAAAGTTGTCGTTTCCGATGCAAACGCGGACAGGACACATGAACTGTCAAACAATGGATGGTCGGGAAGCTCCTCTTTCGAAGGCGGAGCTACACAGAAAGGCAGTGGGATATCCGATGATCCGATGCTTGACGACAGGGACCGGGTTACGGGGGTTTCATATAGAAATGCGGGAACCCAACTGATAGCTCCCGCGAAGGCAATAAGGGATATGGAGTCGGTCGTCATGGTCTGCGACAGTTCAAATCCACTTTATTATTGCGACGGCAACCCCGACATAGGTAGGGAAGAATATTAAAAAATTCTATTACAATAAATAAAACTTCTATGAAACTAATTAAATACACTGCAAAGGCATTGTTGACGATGCTTCTCGCATTATTGCCGCTTACGCACATATATGCGCAGGGCAGAACAGTTACGGGAACGATAACTGACAAATCCGGTCCTGTAGTAGGTGTCTCCGTATTCGTTGAGGGGGAACGCGTAGGCAGCACATCCGATTCCAACGGAAAGTATTCCGTCCCAAATGTTCCACCAGACGGTTCACTGGTTTTCTCCTGCATAGGTTACCTTTCCCAGACGGTCAAGGTAAATGGCAGGTCGGTCATTGACATGCGGCTTGAAGAGGACCTCCAACTGCTTGAGGAGGTAGTAGTCGTCGGATATGGGGTCCAACGTAAAACCGATCTGACCGGTTCAGTTGCATCTGTCAAGGCCAGCGATGTCCTGAGTACGACTCCGACAGGCAATGTTTCGGACGCCTTGCAGGGAAGGATCGCAGGTGTATCGGTGGTATCCGGATCCGGGAATCCCGCTTCGGACAATACGATACGTGTGCGTGGCATTAACTCTATAAATGCCGAGACGGGTCCGCTGGTAGTAATCGACGGATTCATCGGCGGATCCCTGAAGACCCTGAACCCTTCGGACATACAGTCGATAGAGGTATTGAAAGATGCCTCCGCCACTGCGGTCTACGGATCACGCGGAGCCAATGGAGTGCTTCTGGTTACCACAAAGAGCCCGGAGAAGGGATCGGTGAATATCAGTTTCAACGGTTTTGTCAACTTCAAGACGGTATCGAAATATCCTGAGACGCTTTCAGCCTACGATTACGCATTGCTGGCGAATGATTACGGCAAAGAATACTATGGAAGCGGAGATTATTACTTCTATGACGAGTCGCAGCTTGCGGACTTCAAATCGGGCAAAGCAGGATATGATTATGTAAAAGCGATCTTCAGGGATCCCGCTGTAGTCCAGAATTATGAGCTTTCCGTTTCAGGAGGCAGCGACAAGACTACTTTCCTTGCTTCCCTGCGCTACGAAGGCAATCAGGGGATCATAAACGGATCGGACAACAAATTGTACAACTGGCGTTTGAAAGTCGATACCAAAGTCAAGAAATGGCTTGATGTCGGATTGAACATATATGGCAGCCACAACAATTACAATAATCCGCGAATTTCCACCTATGACGGACTTATCCAGCAGGCCATTTATTTTCCTCCGACAGTGGAACCAAAGGACAAAGACGGCAACTATAACAATTTCTTCATTGATGGCACTGCGACCTATAATCCGATGGGTCTGATAGAGGAGTCCAACAATCAGAACAAAACGCTTTCCAATAACATCCAGGGCTATGCCGATTTCAAGATATTCGACGGACTGACTTTCAGGTCCCAGTTGGGAGTATCGTTCTCGAATTCCCTGAGTACTAGTGCGGAAGATGAAGAGGGATACTATTATTTCAAGAATGGGTTCACACAGGCGAGCGCTTACAGTACATGGAGCAATAGTTGGTTGAACACCAATACATTGACTTATGTAAAGGAATTCAATAAGAACAACCGAATCAATGCGACTGCGGTATTCGAGCAATCATATGCAGACAGCTATACCCATAGCAGTGTCGCATCTGATGTCGATTACATTGACATATTGGGGTACAATGCATTAGGCTGGTCCAATTCCACCCTTTCATCCATTTCTTCGACTCGCACGATCAATACGATGATGTCCGGCATGTTCAGGGTGAATTATGTATTGATGAACCGCTACATGGTAACGGCTTCGGTCCGTGCCGACGGCTCTTCCCGCCTGAACGACAAATGGAGTTATTTCCCTTCTGCTGCCGTGGCGTGGAATATAAAGGAGGAAGACTTCCTGAAAAAAGTCGATCTGATAAGCCAGATGAAACTCCGGGTAGGATATGGTTCGGTGGGTAACCAGGCGGTCGAGGCATACCGCATATATTCGAAGATGAGCCCTACGAAGAATGCCGATGGTACGACATCCTATACCGTGGACCGTCCGCGTGCCAATTATCTTGAGTGGGAACGCAACGACCAGTTGAATGTAGGTCTGGATTTCGGCATGTTCGACAATCGTCTCGTCGTAACGGCGGACTGGTACGACAAATATTCGAAGGACATCCTTCTCGAACTAGCCCAGCCTTCCCACATGGGGTTCTCTTCACTCTTGTCGAATTCCGGAGAAATCAGAAATACGGGGGTTGAATTCACGATAAGTGCCGATCCGGTCGATAACAAGGATTTCAGATGGCATACAGACATCACGTTGACTCACAATAAAGGTATTTACAACAGTATTCCGACGCCGACCCACCGTCAGCAGCAAGCCGGTTCCAATGCCAACACCCTGTTCTATATGATCGAAGGTGAAAAGCTCGGCACTATGTGGGGCTATTATTGCGACGGCGTCTGGCAACAGGATGAAGTGGACGCGGCATTCGTCGATGCCGATGGTAATACGACCGGCAAGACAAACGGCCAGACTTACAAGGTCAAGGCGGGCAACACCAAACTTAGGGATGTCAACAAGGACGGGAAATACAATATCTCCGACCAGGGCATCATCGGATGCGGACAGCCAACCTTCAATTGGGGCTGGAACAACTCATTGTACTTCAACAATTTCGACCTATCGTTCTTCGTGGTCGGTTTCCATGGCTTTGACATATATAATGTCACCCGCCAGATGGGATATTACAACACCGTACAAGGACAGAACATGAGCGTCATTCCTAACAATCCCGAGTTGGAAAACAGATGGACCACAACCAATACCAATACAGACGTTCCCGGATTCGTAAATGGCGGCACGGAAAATAAGGTATTCACATCCCGCTTCATTGAAGACGGCAGTTTTGTGAAGATAAAGAGCATCACCCTCGGATATTCCCTGCCCCGCTCTGTCTGCAACTCGGCAGGAATTAAGAATCTGAGGATATACGGCTCGTTGCAGAACCCGTTTATCTTCACCAAGTACTCGGGTATGGATCCTGAGGCGACTCTCGGAAGCCCTCTGATAGAGGGTGTAGATTGGGCCGAATACCCCAATAGCCGTAATTTTATAATTGGACTGAATTTTACATTCTGATTGAATAATATAGATTAATATGAAAAAGATAATAATATTGGCCGCTTCGTTCGCAAGCGTCTTGTTGATCGCTTCTTCCTGTGTAGACCTTACTCAGGAGCCGAAATCTTTCATTACGGAGGAACAATATATAGCATCCATCGATTACGACGGATTGCAGAAAGCTACGACAGCTCTTTACAAGAAGTTATGGCAGAATGGATATGGATTCAACTGCCGTATGCAGCGAATCAATGTCCTCGCGGATGATATCACATATTCAAGCTCGAAGGCCGGAAACGCATTGGCCTATTTCGAGACACTGACTCCGAACCTTACTATCAACGATGCTGATTTCTCCACTCCGTGGGCTGGTTTCTATGGGGTAATAAATGATGCTAATTCATTGATAAACAATGTTGTGATTCCTGATGACGAGGCGACTGCGAAAAAATGGAGGTCGGTGCTTGGCGAAGCTTACTTCATGCGCGCGCTCAGTTATTTCTATCTGGTCAGGATATTCGGCGACGTGCCGTTGATCTTCTCTTCGGACGATGCTCTGCCGCGTATGCCGCGTACCGCTGTGGCGGATATTTATGACAAGGCTATCATTCCGAGCCTCGACACCGCCATTGCATGGCTTCCTTCGGTCAGCAGAAGCGGATTCAGTTCAACCCCTTCAAAATGGGCTGCCGAGACCTGCCTTGCTGACGTTTATATGACAATGGCCGGGTGGCCGTTGAAAAAAGGTACGGAGTACTATTCAAAGGCGGCCGCAGAGGCGAAGGATATCATCGACAATTCCGGCTTAAGCCTGATGGCCAATTATTCCGATCTGTGGAAGAAGGCGCTGATGGGCGATGCTACAGAGCACATATTTGGCCTTCATCACAGTGCCGTCGACGGAGTTGGAGCCAATTACGGCAAGTCTTATTACCCCGTTGACTTTTATCCGAACAAAGGATGGGCCGATTACTACTGTGAAGAACAGTTCTATCTCAAATATCCGAATGACGACAGACGGGCATGGAATATCATGACTGAATGGCCTGTCCAGAGCGGAACGCATGCGGTCACAAATTATAAGGAAACGATTGACCGGGAACCGGCCATTTCAAAATACTACGATTATGATTATGGTGCACCTGGAAAGAACCCAATGTCGGACGGCATCACATGCATATATCGTTATGCCGATGTCCTGCTTATTTATGCGGAGTCTTCCACGAGGGCTACAGGTAACGTAAATGCGCTTGCAATGAAGTCTTTGAATGCCGTTCAGAATCGAGCCCACTCCAACGTTACGACGACAACGGATGCAACCGGATTTGAAAAGGCTGTTTTCGATGAACGTGGATGGGAATTCTTTGCCGAAATGAAACGCTGGTTTGACTTGGTAAGATTGGAGAAAATATCAGACGTCGAACCGGAAAAGTGGGCCAATTCCACATTCAAGGAGGTTAGCTCTTACTATTTGCCGATTTCCGCCACGCAGATTGAACTTACAGGATGGACGAATAATCCGGGGTTCTGATATTATAGAACCATAGATTCATTGGTTCGCATACCGGATGGAGAATGAGGATATTTTGCATTTCCGTAATTGTCATGCTCATGACGTTGGTTCCATCATATTGCCAACATGAAGCAGTATGCAGGGAATATGAAAAGGAATATGTGACCTATCCGTATTCGGACGCAAATCCCATACCTGTTTTCGGTAAGATTTATCCCTATTTCAGATACGAGGGGTTTACGGACGAACCTGGACGGAAGAGCTGGAAGATCGTGGAATTGGAAAACGATTACCTGAGGATCACGATAGTCCCTTCCATTGGCGGGAAAATCTGGTCTGTCATTGACAAGACGACGGGGAGAGAGATGTTTTATGGCAATGATGTCGTAAAATTCAGGGATGTAGCATTAAGAGGGGCATGGACAAGCGGCGGGATGGAAATCAATTTCGGCGTGATAGGACATTCACCGTCTTGCTCGTTTCCTGTCAACTATATCGTCCGTAAAAATAATGACGGCAGTGCCAGTTGCTTCATAGGTGAACTCGATCTGCTTACGCGGACCTTCTGGAATGTTGAGATCAACCTGCCACGGGATAAGCCATGGTTCAGCATACGTTCTTTCTGGCATAATAGGACTGGAGAAATCCAGCCCTATTATCATTGGATAAACGCTGCTGTCCAAACGCGGGATGACCTTGAGTTCGTTTACCCCGGCGATTGCCTGATAGACCATAATGGCAACAGTGCTTCGTGGCCGATCGATACCGTAAGACACAGGAACCTTTCCATCTGGAGGGAGAATGATTTCGGCAGTTCCAAATCATATCATATCCTTGGCTCCATCAGACCATTTTTTGGAGCGTATTGGAAAGACGAATCTTTCGGGGTTCTGGACTACACGGAAAGGGACAACAAGATAGGGAAGAAGATATGGATATGGGCCCTTTCTGATGAAGGGAAAATATGGAGTGAACTGCTGACAGACGCAAACGGGCAATATTCGGAACTTCAAAGCGGCAGGCTTTTCAATCAGAATCTTCCAGAAAGCGGCAATACGCCCTTCAAGCAGATTTCTTTCAAGCCTTATGAAACCGAGACCTGGTCTGAGCGGTGGTTCCCTTTTTCCGGCATAGGGGGAGTAAGCAATGCGACCACGACAGGAGTGGTCGATGTAACGGAACAGGACGGCAAGGCAATGATCGGCATTTATCCGCTCGAATGCTCATGCGATACCCTCAGATTATATGATCAGGACGGCAATCCGTTTTACTTGTCTCCAATAAGGCTTACTGCTGCTCAAGCATGGAAGTCAGTGATAGCCATTCCTCAAAAGATGGAGTTGTCAAAGATTACTTACGGGAGGGATGTGTTATGGGAGAGTAAAGAAAGATTCCTGTCACGCCCCGTGACCACCGTTACCGATTTCAATTGGAATACGGCTGTCGGCTATTATCTGAAAGGACGTGACTATATGGGATTCCGCCTTTATGAGCAGGCGGAATCGAACATACGGCGTTCTCTGGCCATGGATGGGAACTACGTTCCCTCCTTGGTTGAAATGTCAAGGCTCAGCTATTACCACATGGATTATGATTCCGCTTTCCGGTTTGCAAGAAAAGCATTGTCAATAGACACGTATGACGCTCCGGCCAATTATGAGTATGCGAGGGCGTCATTGAAGCTTGGCGACCTGGATGATGCCCTTGACGGTTTTACGGTGGCAACATTGGATGAATCTTTCAGGAGTGCCGCCTGTACGGAGCTCAGCAAGATGTATTTTATCGGAAAAGAGTATCGGAAGGCACTCGAATATGCGGAGAAGAGTCTGATCGACAATCAATACAATGTCGAAGGACTGCAGGTGGCGTATCTTGCTTCCCTGTTTTTAGGGGATGCAGTGAATGCCGGCAAGATCGCCGACCGTATATCATGCCTCGAGCCCTTGAATCATTTTATCCGTTTCGAACGTTATTTCAATAATCGGACGGATGGAAATCTGGCACTTTTCCAAAAATATATCCGTGATGAGATGCCGGTCCAGACTTATCTTGAATTGGGTATCTGGTATCATTCCCTGGCTCTGGATGAAAGGGCTCTGTCTGTTTTGCAATCCGGCCCCCGGAATGCGGAAACCTGTTATTGGACAGCTTTCCTGGAAAAAGGGAGGGCTGATAGTGCGCATATCGACGAACTGCTTTCTGAAGCTGCTCTCCAGAAGGCGGATCTTGTCTTCCCTTTTCGGGAAGAAAGCCGTGATGTGTTCAAATGGGCGATAAGGAATCAGGCAAGTTGGCAACCGAGATACTATCTCGCGCTGCTTGAGGCTTCCAGGAACAACCGCAGCAATGCTTATGACTATATATCATCTTTCGGCAATGATGTCGGATTCGCTCCATTCTATTCGTTCCGTTCGGAACTGTGCGTCGATTCAACTTTGCAGGAAAAGGACCTTGTCAATGCGATTCGGGTTTCCGGCGGCGGATTCCGTTACATACATAAGCTCGCCCGTTTCTATTACGGCAGAAATGAGTACGTGAAAGCCGAAGCTGCCATCGCCCCGTTGTATGAAAAGATGAAAGGAGAACCGAGGACGGGACTTCTTTATGTACGGATACTGTTGGAAAATGGAGAATATGAAGTCGCGGAGAAAGTGCTGGAGCAGATCAAAGTCTTTCCTTCGGAAGGAGATGCCGACGGCAGGTTGTTATACAGAAGGGCGAAACTGTCTTTGGCTGTAAAAGCCTTGAAGGCCGGAAACCGGAAGCTGGCTTTGGATAAGATAGCTGAGGCTCGGCTTTGGCCAAGGAACCTGGGAATCGGGAAGCCTTATGATGAGATGATTGATGCCAGCTTGGAAGATGAGTTGGAAATGATGGCCCGTAACGGCCGATATGGAAAATGTGATTTGGATATGGTGCGGAAGAAAATTGAATTGATAGGCAGGCGAGAGCATGTTCCTATGTTTTAACATATAAAATAAAATACTTTTATGAAAAGAAAAGGATATTGTGCAATATTGTTGGCTTTACTGATGTGTTCGACCGGTATGTCCCTCTCGGCACAGGAATGCAAGAGGGTCATCGTCTTTTTGATCGACGGACTGCATTGGCAGGCGCCTGAGATGCTGAACATGCCGGTTCTTGATAGTCTGATCAAGGAAGGCACCTATGTGCAGAAGTCATATATGATAATTCCCCATCATCCTACCGTGGGTGATTACAGCAAGTTCAACAGCTGCTCCTTCCCCAATCCCATGATGCAGGAAGGGACTATTTTCCTGAAACCGGAAAACCGGATGATCCAGGAAATGATATCTCCCGGGAACCTGACCGCATTCGTGGTGAATACGACAGCATACAAATCGGTAGGGAGGGGTTTCTCGGTATGTATCATGGACAATTCCCTTTCCGATGATTCGGTGGTCTCCAAATCGATCGGCCTTCTTGACAGCTTGGATATCCGCTATATGCGGATCCACCTGCAGTCGCCAGGTTCGATAGGCACTGAGATAGCCATGAACAGCGATGGCAAACCTTATGCAAGAAATATCTATGGTCCATGTTCCCCTTATGTCAAAGCTGTGGAAAATGGAGACAAACAGCTTGGACGGTTGCTGAGATATTTGAAGAAATCCGGGAAATGGGATGATACGGTTCTCATAGTGACATCTGATCATGGGCAAAGCAGGGTAGGGTGGCATCCAATGCTGGATGAAGACAGCTGGATGACCCCATTGGTGTTCGCCGGGAAGGGGATCGCAAAGGGACGGGTACTCCCGTACTTCGAACATATCGACATTGCGCCCACCATAGCCTGGCTGTTGGGGGTAAGTGCTCCCAATACGGACGGGGGCGCCGGCAAAGCCGTCAAAGAAATGATGGATACGGCTAAAGTCGCCGGCTACGATCCAAAACAGAGCATAAAAATCATCGACAGCCAGATCCGCGAGTATGGCATATTATATTCCAGGATGGTCTTGGCTGCAGAGAAGGACAACTATGTCGCAGACGTCATCTCGTCACTTTCCAATCAGAATCTTACGCCGGAACCATTCTACCATCAGGATCTTATAACGGATTGGTACAAGGCAGGCACAATTGAACACATGATAAAGGCGAACGAGGCAGTGCTGGAAAAGATGAGGCGGACGTTGAATGAGGCGCAAACGGCTTCTGCATACGGAAAGGAAGATTCCCAGATCGCTTTCAGAAAACTGTTCGGCGATTTGGCCGTCCTCGATCCGGCGATGGAAGAAAAGGTCAGGAGCGACTCCTTAGGGAAAAGACATTTTGTGGATAAGGACGGTGATGGAAAGCCTGAGGAAGTATGGTTCATTGATGTCGACCCCCGGCACAGTCCGGGCGTCCGCCCGGTCCTCGTCAAGGTAGTCGACATGAACGGAAAAATGGAGGCCGGCAAGGAACCGCGGAAATGTGGCACTCTATGGGTCGTGGACCTCAATGCGGACGGTTCTGTCGATGCTGTCATCAATTATCGTGATGACGACGGGGACAATGATCTGGATGCTATGGAATGGTATACGTTCGGAAGGAAGAACAGGTATGCCGGGACGGACGGAATGCGTGTCCTGCTTTCCATAGACGATGGGGATGACAATCTCCTTGATTATGATATGGACTACAAGTATTATCAGATACCCTGCCAGGACCATTCTCATTTCGGTGGAGATGAGAGCTTTGTCCTGTTTTATCTGGATGACGGACAGGACAGGTGGATTCCATACTTTGAAAATCCATTCCTGTTCTACGATTCCGACAAAGACGGCATTACTGAGGAGGCCATTCGCGCTGAAGGACACGGGGATGTCATAAGGACTCTCAGATGGAGTTTCAATGTATGCCCTTCAGTCTTGAAGACGAGAGATTATGATGTGTCCGTATCAGCATGTGCTAAAGGATGGACCGAAGCCGGGAATATGGACAGTCATTTCAGTATGGTGCTGCCGCAAAATGCAGCCGAAACCCTGAAAATCTGGGGCATTCCCACTGGTCCGTTCCTTAAACGCTCCGTTGCACGCAATTATTTGAACAAGGCAGTCTGGGCTCGTGAGATAATGACCTGGAATGAAAACAACCTGAATATCGAATTTGAGGATCCTGATGACAGAATCGAGCGGTGGGAAGGTGTTATCAATCCTACCATAAAGGACAGCGGCTATTATATGCCCGGAATCGGGGCTCCGGATTGCGGGACATATAACAAGCGTTTCGAACTTGTGCTTCACCCGAAGGGACCTAACAGCTATTATTTCAATCCTTCAGACGGGAGGGTCCATTTGAAATCCAGCGACAGGACATGGATCAAGGCGGATTACGATTACGACGGCAATGCAGACATGCAGTATGCCTGGTCTGATTCCGACGGGGACGGGATCATGGATAAGGTCAGCCTGGATGTCAATGGTGATGGGAAAGCTGATGACGCATGGGACCTTGACGTGTCGAGAATCAAAAAGGTAAGCTGGACATTCGACGACCTCAACAAAGTCATGTCTCCTGTGTACAATGGCGAACCTGAAAGGAAATACGACTTGATACAGGCCCTCAACGGCGCTTTGGAGAAATTGGACCGGAGATTCGGAGAAGATCCGGTATGGACCATGCTCAATGGCGGAATGGCTTGCCCCCATCTTTCTGCGGAACTGTCCAGGAGGCTTGTGGACAGCGACAAGTCCGTCCTCTATTATCTTTCCCTCGTTCAAGACAGGCTGATACTGAAGTTGAAGGAGTCGGGTTACGATAATGTTGAATTCTGGAGGAGATTCAATTCCGCACGAAAGGATGGAGATACCGAAGGGATGGCAATGACTGTGTCCGGATTCTTCAACTTATCCAAAAAAGCTTCAGGTTACTCCTCTTGGATATCATCTTTGCGTAGGAGAGAAGCAAAAAGACGTGTCGCATGGAACAACCAGTGGCTCCGGCCAAATTGGGGATGGGAGTCGGAGAAAGCCGCATTCAGATTTTACCGCGGTCATTTCGACCTGTTCGGGAAGCGCCAGTGGATGGACACGCTGGTTATGCCGGAAATCGCTGAAAATTATCATATTGATCAGAACGAATGGGGCATGGACATCCTTCATGTGGGGAAAACATCAGGTTGCGGGGGATTGACCTTATATGTGAACGGGATCGCATATCCAGTACGTAATGAAACAGGAACAGGTACTCCTTCATTCGATGGAAAGCTGCTGAAGGAAACACTCGACTCCCTTGAATTTGAATTCAGGGCGACCGGTGTAGGGCCACAGAACGATCCTTATACCGTAACCATAAGTCCGTCGATATCCGGGGGAAGTTTATATTCTACCATAAGGGTGAATGTGGAGGGTGGCAATCCAGGAGATGAGGTCGAGCTGGGCATCGGGATGACACGCTTGCCGGACGAGACTTATCTTGAAGATAAAGGCAGAGGCATCATGGGCTCATGGGGTTTCCAGGATCCGCAGATAGGCATGATAGGGATGGGAATAGCTTTCCCGCGTAATCTTCTGCTGCGTTTTGAGGAAAGCGAAGATGAGCACCAGGCGATATTGAAATGCCGAAAGGATGAGCCTGTCACATATCGCATACAGGGAGACTGGCTCAGAGGCCACCAATTCCCAATATATCCGTCGGCGAAAGACTGGTTCAACAAGCTCGACGGATTGGCATCGGGTTTGTGAAGCCATGCTCCTTACCTTCGAAATCGTATCATAATTTACTGAGACAATCTCTTTCATAAGTCCAGTTGTTGGACATGGAGCAAAACAATCGTAAAAGATTGCGGTAAATTGCTATCTTTGCAATCTAAAATTTGAAGTAATATCCAGTTTATGAAGAAGATGATAATAGCAGTCGCAGCACTGCTAGCTTTGGCAGCCTGCAGCAGTCCTACGATGACCGTCGCATTGGACCAGGAGGCTTCTGCTCAGTATGCAGGCATTTATGCCGCTGTAAAGCAGGGGTATTATCAGGAAGCAGGACTTGATGTCCAGATAAAGTATGTCGATGCCGGCAAAGGTTTTGATGCCCTTCAAAAGGGCGAAGCCAACATCATTGACGAACCGTTGCTGAATGCCGTTTTCCGCAAGGGAAAGGACGGACTCGATCTCGTCAATTTCCTTCAGACGTCCCAAGTCTCTTCGCTGATAGTGATTTCACAGCAAGAGATATCGGAGTTCTATAATCTTCAAGGGAAGAAGATTGGCTATGTCGATAACGGCAACGACCTTCTTGTGAGAGCTCTCACCGCCATCAAGGGAATGGACATCGAATGGGTGAAGGTCGCCGACTATCACGCTTTCGAGGACAAGACGATCGATGCATACATTACCCCTTATTATGGGGACGTCTTTTATCTCGCCTCTGTCGGAGAGGCTCCAGCGTACATCTATTCTCTTACCAGAATGGGCTTTGACGTCCCTGACGACGGCTTGTATACTTTGCGGAAGACTTACAATGGCAACAGCGAGGCTTTCAAGAAATTTGCTGAAGCCACTGTGAAAGGTTGGGCATATTGCGATTCATGCAAGACTGATGCAGTCAAGCTGGCCATGGACGAAATCGGCCGTCGCGGCATAAAGGGCGATTACCAGCATCAGAATTGGATCCTCACCCAGGTGCTGAAATACCAGACCGACCCTATCGCCAAGAAAAAGACATATCTCCTCTTTGAGGAGACTGAAGATGCAGCAAGCAGCGTACTTGTCAGGGCAAAGATGATCGACAAGCCTGTTTCGGTACTTCCTGACCGCAAGTCCGCACCGGGCAGCACAGGAGTTTCACCGCAGGAAATGAAGGCCATTGCCGATTCCCTTTCTCCATACGTCAACGACAGCACTTCCAAGGCTGCCGCTCCTTCGGCTTCAAAGAAATAAGCACCGGCTTTTCAGACCGCATTTTCTTATAGTTCAAGATTAAGGGCCGTGGCATTTTGCCACAGCCCTTTTTTGTCGTCCATTCGATGAGCAGTCCGGGAAACGTCATTTGCGCAGAGTTTGAGAAATTTTGTCTAAAAAAGGGATTTTATTGTTACATTTGATAGATTTTATTAGGAACAAGACAAAATCAATTAATATTCCAAACAAATGAGTACCAACACTGAAACTGTTAAGAAACAGAACTACACGCTGCCCATCATCATGATGTTCGCGCTCTTCTTCATGATCGCGTTCGTCACGGGCCTTCAGAATCCTCTTGGCGTAATCGTCAAGGACCTTGTCAACACGAAGTACGGCGCTGCAAACGCCAATTTCCTTTCGCAGCTTGGCAACCTTATGAACTTCCTGGCTTATGCCTGCATGGGAATTCCTGCCGGACTTATGCTTAAGAAGAGAGGCTACAAGTTTACCGCTCTCTGGGCAATAGCCATCGGCTTTATCGGAGTCGTCATCACATTCCTTTCAGGTTGTCTCGGCGGATTCTCCACAGGCGTCTTCGCAATCTATCTGCTCGGCGCATTCATTTCCGGCTTCTCGATGTGCATGCTCAATACCGTCGTGAACCCTATGCTGAATACCCTTGGCGGCGGCGGAAACCACGGCAACCAGCTCATCCAGACCGGTGGCGTCTTCAACTCGCTCGCGGCCACCATCGTTCCTGTCCTGGGCGGCTATCTTATGGGCGCCAACTCCAAGAACATCAGCGATGCAAACGTCCCTCTCTTCATCGCCATGGGCATTTTCGCACTTGCATTCCTCGTTTTCGCGCTTGTACAGATTCCTGAACCTCACCTCAAGCTTGAGGCTGAAGCAGCCAAAGTCAAGGATACTCATTCTGCATGGTCTTTCCGCCACTTCATATTCGGCATCATCACCATCTTCGTCTATGTCGGAATGGAGGTTGGCATTCCTAACATCATGAACCTCTATATGAACAACGATCCATACATCCAGGGCATCATCACGGGAGGCAGTTCTGCCGTCACCATCTCTGCGATTGCCGGCGCCATCGTCGGGATGTACTGGCTTCTTATGCTGGTAGGCCGCTTCATCGGAGCTGCCGTCGGCAAGAAAGTTTCAAGCAAGGCAATGCTCACCACCGTATCATGCGTTGCCATCATCCTCGTAGTCCTGGCCATCTTCCTTCCTAAGACCAGCATCGTCAAGATGCCTGCTTTCAGCAATATGCACTTCTCCATGGTTACGGTTCCAATCAGCTTCCTGCTCCTTGTCCTCTGCGGTCTCTGCACTTCAGTTATGTGGGGCAACATCTTCAACCTTGCGGTCGAAGGACTCGGCAAGTACACCGAGGAAGCCAGCGGAATATTCATGGTAATGGTCTGCGGCGGCGGCATTCTTCCTGCATTGCAGGGACTCATCGCCGACAAGGCCGGCTATATGAATTCATATTGGCTCATCGTGGCAGGATTCATCTGCATCGCCCTCTTTGCAATGGTATTCTCGAAGAATGTCAACAAGGACATCAAGACCGAATAATCTTTTAACAATCTATCAATAATGGAAAAACCTTATGTAGTAGGAGTCGACGTCGGCGGTACTACCACCAAGATAGGCATTGTTGACCGTCGCGGAAACATCATTACGCAGACAGTCATTAATTCTGCGTATGGACCAGACGAGGGAAACCTCTTCCTTGACGCCGTCTGTGATGCCATCAGGAATCTTGCCAAGGAGATTGGCATGGACCAGATCCAGGGAGTCGGCATCGGCGCTCCAAACGCCAATTATTATACTGGAAATATCGAGGATGCTGCAAACCTTCCTTGGGCGAAGGGGAAGGTCATTCCTCTTGCAAGCACTCTGAAGGATAACCTTCAGGTGCCCGTAACCGTTACGAACGATGCAAATGCAGCAGCCATGGGCGAAATGACTTACGGTGCCGCCAGGGGAATGAAGGATTTCATCATGCTCACTCTCGGAACCGGCGTCGGCAGCGGAATCGTCGTCAACGGACAGCTGGTTTACGGCCATGACGGCTTTGCAGGCGAGTTGGGACATACCTGTGTAGTGCGCTACAACGGCCGCCAGTGCGGTTGTGGCAAGACAGGATGCCTCGAAGCATACTGCTCCGCAACGGGCGTTGCCAGAACGGCACGCGAGTGGCTGAACATGAGCGACGAACCGAGCATGCTCCGCTCATCCACCCTGATCAAGTCCAAGGACGTCTATGAGGCCGCAAAGCTTGGCGACAAGCTGGCCATAGAAGTCTTCAATTTTACAGGCACCATCCTGGGACGTTCATGCGCCGATTTCGTAGCATTCTCGGCACCTGAGGCCATCGTATTCTTTGGAGGCCTTGCAAATGCCTGGGAGTTCATCGAGAAGCCTATCCGCGAAGCTATGGAGGCAAACCTGCTTTCCGTCTGGAAGGGCAAGGTCGCTCTGATCCATTCCGCCCTGAAGGAATCCGACGCCGCAATCCTCGGAGCGTCGTCGTTGGCTTGGTAACGAGTCCCGATTAAAATAAAAGAGCCGGAGCTTCCAAAAGCTTCGGCTCTTTTTGTACAGGTTTTTGACACCATTGATTGTATGATTTTTGGACAATGCGGAGCGCTGTGCGGCACTTGCTAGCTGAGGAGATGGATGAAGAGTCCGCTGCGGAGCTTCGGCTCGAACCAGGTCGTCTTCGGAGGCATGATGTTGCCGCTGTCGGCGATGTTGATCAGCTGGCGCATCGAGACTGGGTAGAGGGCGAAGGCGACTTTCATCTCCTTGCTGTCCACGCGCTTCTTCAGTTCACCAAGGCCCCTGATGCCTCCAACGAAATCGATTCGCTTGTCGGTGCGGAGGTCCTTGATTCCAAGCAGCTTGTCCAGAACCAGATTCGACAGGACGGTTACGTCCAGTACGCCGATAGGGTCGTTGTCGTCGAATGTGCCTTTCTTCGCCGTCAGTGAATGCCAGCGGCCGTCAAGGTACATCGAGAAGTTGTGGAGTCCCGAAGGATGCCAGGTGAAGCAACCCTTGTCAACTACGTCGAAGTCCTTCTCGAGGGCATTGAGGAACTTGGCCGGAGTCAGTCCGTTCAGGTCCTTCACGACGCGGTTGTAGTCCATTATGTGAAGCTGGTTTTCAGGGAATGCGACTGCCATGAAGTAGTTGTACTCCTCCTTGCCGGTATGGTGCGGATTGGCTTCCTTCTTCTCTTCGGCGACGCCTGCTGCTGCGGCAGTGCGGTGATGGCCGTCTGCGACGTAGAATGCAGGGACTTTAGCGAATGTCTTGGTGATTGTGTCGATGGTCTTGTCGTCGTCGATGACCCAGAGCTTGTGCCCGAAGCCGTCGTCGGCTGTAAAGTCGTATTCCGGCTTCTTATTGATGGTCTCCTTCACGATATCGTCGATGACCTTGTTCTCTTCATAAGCGAAGAATACAGGCTCAAGGTTGGCGTTCTGGATGCGGACGTGCTTGCGGCGGTCCTCCTCCTTGTCGCGACGGGTGAGCTCGTGCTTCTTGATCTTCCCTGTGAGGTAGTCCTCGACGTTCGCGCATAGCACGATGCCGTATTGAGTGCGGCCGTTCATGGTCTGTGCGTAAACGTAGTATTCCTCTTTGGGATCCTGAACAAGCCAGCCTTCCTTCCGCCACTTCTTGAAGTTCTCGACGGCCTTGTCATAGGCGCGTGGATCCTTCTCGTCGACGATGGGGTCGAAGTCGATTTCAGGCTTTATGATGTGAAGCAGCGACTTCTCGCCGGCTTCCTTCTTTGCCTCTTCCGAGTTCAGCACGTCGTAAGGGTGCGAAGCAACCTCGCGGACGATCTTCTTCGGAGGTCTAAGAGCTGCAAAAGGCTTAACCTTGACCATATCCCGATGCTATTTGTTTACCTGGAATTTCTTGTCGCCGGTCTTGAAGAAGGAGATGATCTGCCTTCCTGCGGCCGTGCAGGCATTTTCGTTGGCTTCAGCAGTTTCAGCCCCCATCTTCTTGGGGGTTGCGAATACCCTGTTGCCGAACTGTTCCTTCAATGCCGCGTAGCAGTCAGGAGCGACGTCGGCTACGTACATCAGGTCCTCGCGGTCGGCGAGGGTCTGCTGGAGCTCAGGTTCGTTGATGACTTCCTTGCGTGCCGTGTTCACCAGAGTGGCGCCCTTAGGCATCTTGGAGAGCAGCTCGCGTCCGATGGATCCCTTGGTTTCAGGGGTTGCAGGGATGTGGAGCGAAACGAAGTCCGAAGTGGAATAAAGTTCGTCGAGGGACTTGCATGCGTGGGTTCCATCCTTTTCGATGGCTTCTGCAGGCATGTATGGGTCGAAGGCCTGGACTTTCATCCCAAATCCCTTCGATGCGATTCCGGCTACCAGTCTTCCGACGTGTCCGTAAGCCTGGAGTCCGAGGGTCTTGCCCTTCAGCTCCTTGCCTGTACCAGAAGTGTACTGGTTGCGGTACATGTAGACCATCAGTCCGAGTGCGAGCTCAGCGACTGCGTTGGAATTCTGTCCCGGAGTGTTTTCAGCGACGATTCCGTGAGCGGTGCAGGACGGAAGGTCGAGATTGTCGAAGCCTGCGCCTGCGCGAACTACTATCTTAAGCTTCTTGGCAGCGTCGACGACGGCTGCAGTGACCTTGTCGGAACGGACGATCAGTGCGTCGGCATCGGCTATGGCCTTGCAGAGGTCTGCTTCGCCTTCGTATTTTTCAAGAGCCGCGAATTCGTATCCTTCAGCTGTAAGAATGGCTTTGACCTCATCTGTCGCTTGCTTTGAGAACGGTTTCTGTGCTGCTAGCAATACTTTCATGTCTGATTCTCCTTTTATTATTTGTGCATCTGTTCAAATTCCTGCATGCAGGCGATGAGGGCCTTCACAGCTTCTACAGGGCATGCATTGTAAAGAGAAGCGCGGAAGCCTCCGACTGAGCGGTGGCCCTTGATGCCGACCATTCCATGGTCTGTTGCGAACTTCAGGAACTCGGCTTCGTATTCTTCCTTTCCAGGAGCCATTACGAAGCAGTGGTTCATGATGGAGCGGTCTTCCTTGTTGGCTGTGCCGACGAACATCGAGTTGCGGTCGATTTCGTCATAAAGCATCTTGCTCTTCTCTACGTCGAGCTTGTGGATGGCTTCGATGCCGCCGAGGCTTTGGATCCACTTCAATGTCTCGTTCATAACGAAGATGGCGAATACCGGAGGCGTGTTGAACATGGAGCCTTCCTCAATATGGGTCCTGTAATCAAGCATGGTAGGGATGTAGCGGCTGACATGTCCGAGGATGTCCTTGCGGACGATGACGAAGGTCAAGCCTGCAGGGCCGACGTTCTTCTGGGCGCCGCCGTAGATCATGGCGTATTTCCTGATGTCGACCGGACGGCTCATTATGTCGGACGACATGTCTGCAACCAGATTGACAGGGCAGTCCATGTCATACTTGATTTCAGTGCCGTAAATCGTGTTGTTCGTGGTGATGTGGAAATAGTCGATGTCGGTCGGGATCTCATATCCCTTAGGGATGTAGCAGTAGGTCTTGTCGGCTGAGGAAGCGATGGCATAAGCGTCTCCGAGGCCCTTGGCTTCCTTAAGCGCTTTCTTTGCCCATACACCGGTTTCGAGGTAAGCGGCCTTGTGTTCGAGAAGGTTCATAGGGACATAGCAGAACTGCAGTGATGCGCCGCCACCGAGAAAGAGTATCTCGTATTCTTCAGGGATGCTCAGGATGTCTCTCCAGCGTGCACGGACTTCGTCCATGACGGCTTGCCACTCCTTGCTGCGGTGAGAAACCGAGATGACGGGCATTCCGGTTCCGTTGAAATCCTTCAATGCGTCGATGGTTGCATCGATAGCCGATTGAGGCAGGACGCAAGGTCCTGCGTTGAAATTGTAGGCTGTTTTCATCTTATCAATGTTTTAAATTGTTTCAATTATGTTGCAAATATATTATTTTTAATAACAGATTAAAATTAGATTAATGCAAATTGCTAATGATCGTTAAGTTTTCTACGTCAGTTTCCTTTTCACAATAATGACATAGAAGCTTGACTTTGCCGTCCTTTACGACAGTCTTGAAAACGGTTGGAATGTCTTGGTTGTTCGTGATGCAGACCGGGTTCGCGCATTTGACTGTGCCGATGACAGTGTCGGGGATGGACAGCTTCTTCTTCTCCACTACCTCGAAGTCCTTGATTATGTTCACCGTAGTGCTTGGAGCTACCAGGGCGATGTAATTCAGTTCTTCGTCGGCGAAGTAGCGGTCTGCTATCTTGATGATGCCCTTGCGGCCGTACAGCTTGCTTTCCAGGTTGAACCCGATCGTTATCTGGTTGTCGCAGTCGCGCAGCTTGAGGATGTCTATGACCTTGAAGAGCTGTGATGAAGGTATGTGGTCGAGCACCGTCCCGTTCTTGATGGCGCTGACTGAAAGATGTTTCTCGTTTTCCATTTCTTTTGCAGATTAAAGGTTATTTGTATCCCAGCAGGTAAGATATTATCGCCATCCTGACGTACATCCCGTTTTCTGCCTGCTTGAAGTAATATGCGTAAGGAGTCTCGTCAACGTCCTGGGCTATCTCGTTTACTCGAGGAAGCGGATGGAGTATCTTCATGTTCTTCTTGACGCCGTCCAGCATGGCGGCTTCGAGCCTGTAGACGTTCTTAACTTTTTCATATTCCATCGGATCCGTGAACCGTTCCTGCTGCACTCGCGTCATATAGAGGATGTCGGCGTCGCCCAAGTGGACCGTCAGCGAGGTGGATTCCGTGAACTTAATGCCGTACGTCTTGAGGATTTCCTTGTAGACCGCCGGCATCATCAGCTCCTTGGGAGAGGTGAAGATGAATTCCGGATTGAAGTAGCGCATCGCCTGAAGGAGCGAATGTACAGTGCGCCCGTACTTGAGGTCTCCGACCATGTCGATGACGAGGTTGTCGAGCCTTCCCTGTGTCTCATTGATGGTGTACATGTCAAGCAGGGTCTGGGTAGGGTGCTGGTTGGCTCCGTCTCCTGCATTGATCACCGGCAGGGAAGAGACTTCGGAAGCGTAGCGCGAAGATCCTTCCAGCGGATGGCGCATCACTATCAGGTCGGCGTAGTTCGATACCATCTTGATGGTGTCCTTCAGGCTTTCGCCTTTCGACATGCTTGTGTTCTTGGTGTCGGCAAAGCCGATGACACGTGCGCCGAGACGGTTAGCCGCAGTCTCGAAACTGAGACGAGTGCGGGTGGAAGGCTCAAAGAAGAGGCAGGCTACGACCTTCCCGTTGAGGATTGTCTGCACCTTGTTCTTTTCGAAGTAAGCAGCCACATCCAGGATGTGCAGCATTTCTTTCTTCGTAAAATCAGTAATAGAAATCAGGCTTTTAGGCATATAGTAGCGTAATTGAATTCTTTTTTGAACTGGTCTTCGTAATTGAGCCGGACGAATACCGAAAGATTGCACTGAAGTCCAGTTTCCAATCCCAAGACTGTAAGGCCCAATGACTTGACAGTCTTCATCGCGTCGTTGAGGCGGGAATAGCCGAAAGTGACGTCGTAGAGGTGGCTCTGTGTCTTTACGGCGATGTCGGCGGCGTCCAAGGCTGAAGCCGCGGCATTCCGATAGGCCTTCACCAGACCAGGAATTCCGAGTTTAGTGCCTCCGAAATAGCGGACGACGACGATCAGCACGTCAGAAAGGTCTCTGGAAAGGATTTCCGCCATGATAGGCTTTCCGGCAGAGTACGACGGCTCGCCGTCATCGCTTACCCGGACAATGTCGCCAGCCTTGCCTCCGATACGGTAAGCGAAGCAGTGGTGGGTGGCGTCGTAGTATTTCTTGCGTAGCGATTCCACTTTTTCCATGGCATGGTCGGCTGAGCAGACCGGAAAAGCGAAAGAGATGAACCTGCTCCCTTTATCCTTTAAAAGGCCTTGTGAAGGGAGGACTATGCTCCGATATGAATCGGAGGGTAGAGTGTCTTCTTGTTTCATCTCAGGTTGTAAAAGTACGCAGTATTTCGTAAATTTGCAATGACAATTTAGGTAAAGTCGCTATGATATTAAAATACAAGGCATCCATACCGGGAAGCAAGGTCTTTCTCCGTGAGTATGAAGTCAAGTCCGAAATGAGCCTTTTCAAGCTGCATACGTTTCTTCAGGACAGCTTGAGCTTCGCTCCGGACCAAATGATAGTATTCAGGGCTTACGACGCCCAGGGCAAGATGACGCATCAGTATGGCCTCTTCGATCTTGGAGGCGGCTCCTTCGACAGGGTCTCTGTAGGCAAGACTGTGGAACGAAATGAGCTGCAGCTCAGGTATGTTTATGACATCAAAGGCGGCAAGTACATTCGACTCGACTATATCGGTGAAGGCGAATACGTTTCAAGATACTCGTATCCTAGAATAACCAGGGAGAAGGGGATGGATCCTGAACAGTTCTCCAAGACTTACAGCGACCTTGACGAACTTACTCCGGACCATGACGACTTCGCCCCGGACTCTTCGCCTGACGTCTATGACGGCGGAGCCGATGCCATCAGCGACTCCCCGGATTCCGAGGGCGGCCCTTCAAATGAATAGAGGAAAGAAACTCGTAATCGTCCTCGGTCCGACAGCCGTCGGGAAAACCTCTTATGCCATCAGACTCGCCAAGGAGTGCGGCTCGCCGGTCATCTCCTGCGACTCAAGGCAGCTCTATAAGGAAATGAGCATCGGAACGGCAGTGCCTTCGAAGGAGGAGCTTGCCGAGGTGAAACATTATTTCATCCAATGCAGGTCGGTACGTGACCATTACACTGCAGGGCTCTATGAGCTGGATGCCACTGCCCTTGCAGAAGAGCTTTTCAAGACTCACGACACCCTTGTGATGTGCGGCGGCTCCGGCCTGTACATCGAGGCATTCTGCAATGGCCTCGACGACTTCCCGCCTGCCGACCCCGAGCTGAGGGCATCGCTCATGGACAGGCTTGGGAAAGATGGACTCGAAGCGTTGCGCTTCGACCTGAAAGTACTCGATCCGGAATCATACGAGACCATAGACATCGCAAATCCGCAGCGCGTCGTGCGAGCTCTGGAAGTCACCATAGGCACAGGAAGAAGATTCTCCTCCTACAAGAGCGGAACTTCGAAGGAGAGACCGTTCGAAATAGAGAAGATAGGTCTTTCAATGCCTCGCGAGGCATTGAATTCGAGAATAAATGCCAGGGTCGACCGCATGGCTGAAGCCGGTTTGGTGGAGGAGGTCAGGGGACTGCTGCCCATGAAGGATCTCACCGCGCTCAGGACGGTTGGCTACCGCGAGATATTCGCCTATCTGGACGGAAAATGCACACTTCAGGAGGCATTGGATGCAGTCAAGCTTGACACCAGGCATTATGCGAAAAAGCAGATGACGTGGTTCGGGAGGGACAAGTCCATCCGATGGGTTACTGCAAGTGCCAATGGATAGCTAGTTTCCGACCTCTGTCAGGAACTTGATCCTTACGAGCCGGATTTCCTCTTCGGAATAGTCAGGGCCGAGTTCCTTTTCAGCATCGGCGAGCGAGTCCGAAGAGGCCTCTTCCTTGAAATAATCGTAGATGTCGTCGATTTTGTCTTCGTCTACAACCTGCTTTATGTAATAGTCGATGTTCAGGTGGGTGCCGGCGGAAATGACGGACTCTATTTCATCGAGAAGGTCGTCCATGTCCATATCCCTTGCCGAAGCGATTTCCTCGAAAGGAATCTTGCGGTCTATGCTTTGGATGATGAATATCTTGTTGGAGGAGCGGGTAGGGGCCGAATGGATCACAAAGTCGACAGGGCGGTCTATTTCCTTCTCCTGAACGTACTTGTGAATGAGATCGACGAAAGGCTGGCCGAATTTGCGCGCCTTTCCGTCGCCCACTCCCTGACAGTGCTTGAGCTCGTCCAGAGTGATCGGGTACTGTATGGTCATGTCTTCAAGAGACGGGTCGCTGAAGATGATCCATGATGGAAGCTGAAGTTTTTTTGACATATCGCTCCTGAGTCCTTTCAACATGGCCAGAAGTTCGTCGTCAGCTCCGCCGCCGCTGCCCGGGACCTTCTTGGCGTCGGCAGCAATCTCATCATCGTCGTCGTCATCTTCCCCTTCGACGAACTCGCGGTCCTCAGTGAGCATCAGTTCGTGAGGATTCTTGTAATATTCCCTTCCATCGGGCGTGACAGAGATAAGTCCGTATTTTTCTATGTCCTTGTCCAGCAGGTGGAGCACGAGACCCTGACGGATTACGGCGTTCCAATGGCGTACGCCCTTGTCCCTTCCGATGCCGAAGAGCTCAAGCTTGTTCTGGTTATACGACTTGATGATGGAGTTGGACACTCCTGCAAGGATGTTGGCGAGTTGCTCGGCCTTGAAGTTCTCCTTCATGGAAAGTACAAGCTCGATTACGTAAAGCATGTCATCCTGTCCGTCGAACTGTGTCTTAGGATGCAGACAGTTGTCGCAGGCTCCGCAATTCTCTTCGGGATAGTCTTCACCGAAATAATTCAAAAGCACCTTTCGGCGACACTGGTTCGACTCGGCGTATGCCACGGTTTCCTGAAGCAGCTGCTTGCCGATTTCCTGTTCGGAGACAGGCTTGCCCTGCATGAACTTTTCAAGCTTCTGGATGTCCTTGTATGAATAGAAGCAGATGCATTCGCCTTCCTGTCCATCCCTGCCGGCTCGGCCGGTTTCCTGATAATAGCCTTCAAGGGATTTGGGTATGTCGTAATGGATTACAAATCGTACGTCCGGCTTGTCGATGCCCATCCCGAATGCGATGGTGGCGACTATCACGTCGACTTCTTCCATCAGGAAAGCGTCCTGGTTATGGGCGCGGACAGCGGCGTCAAGGCCGGCATGGTACGGAAGAGCCTTGATCCCGTTGATATTTAAAAGTTCGGCAATCTCTTCTACCTTCTTGCGGGAGAGGCAATAGATGATGCCGCTCTTTCCCGGATTTTCCTTGATGTACTTTATGATGTCTCGCTTTGGGTTGCTCTTGTCCCTGACTTCGTAATATAGGTTCGGGCGGTTGAATGAGCTCTTGAACACTTTCGCATCGGACATCTGCAGGTTCTTCTGGATGTCCTCCTGGACCTTCGGAGTGGCCGTGGCTGTCAATGCTATGATCGGTGCCTTGCCTAGGATCTCCACTATGGGACGGATTCTGCGGTATTCGGGACGGAAGTCGTGGCCCCATTCGGAGATGCAGTGCGCCTCGTCGATGGCGTAGAAGGAGATGTGAAGCTGCTTCAGGAATTCAACGTTCTCATCCTTAGTCAAGGATTCTGGAGCCATGTAGAGCAGCTTGGTGACTCCTTTCACGAGGTCTTCCTTCACTTCGTTCGTCTGTGCCTTGTTAAGCGAAGAGTTCATGAAATGGGCGATGCCGTCCTGGTTCGCAATGAATCCGCGGATGGCGTCCACCTGGTTCTTCATGAGAGCTATGAGAGGGGACACTACGATGGCGGTTCCTTCCATCACCAGTGCAGGCAACTGATAACAAAGGGATTTGCCGCCGCCTGTGGGCATCAGCACGAACGTGTCGTTGCCGGCGATCAAGTTCTGAATGATTTCTTCCTGATTTCCCTTGAAGGAATCGAATCCGAAAAATCTCTTCAGTTCGGCGTGTAACTCTTCAGAACTTAGTCGCATATAAAATATTACCTTTGTGCCTACTAAGTTAAGTAAAAAAAAACGTCATTTCAAAATAATAGCCTAACAAAAATGAATTTTGATCAGGACGGCGTCGCTCTCGCCAACGGCAATTTCTTTGGCCTTCCATATTCTACCGAAGAGGCAGACCTCATTATCCAGCCTGTCCCTTGGGATGTTACGACATCCTACAGGCCAGGAGCCGGCAAGGCTCCCGAAGCCGTAAGGCAGGCTTCCCTTCAAGTCGACCTTTTCGACGCGAATATCCCGGAGGCTTGGAAACTGAAGGTCTCGAACGCGCTTTCCGACGAAGAAATACAGCGCAAGAACAAACGTGCGCGTGAAATAGCCGAATCTGTCATCAATGCACTTGAAGCAGGGTACGAGGCAGGCAACGAAGGAGACTTGAGAAAAGTGAACAAGGCCTCGGTCGAATTGAACTCCTACGTCGAGAACCGTTGTTCAGAGTGGCTTGATAAGGGAAAGATAGTTGGACTGCTTGGCGGGGACCACAGCGTTCCTTTCGGATATGTCAGGGCGCTCGCTGCACGTCACGACTCTTTCGGCATACTCCATTTCGATGCCCATGCGGATTTGCGCAAGGCTTATGAAGGATTCGAGTTTTCCCATGCATCCACTTTTTACAACATTCTCGAGCGTATCCCTCAAGTGACGCATCTGGTTCAGGTCGGCCAGAGGGATTTCTGCTCGTCAGAGTCCGATATGATGCTGAAAGACGGCCGAATTACGGCATTCACGGATTTCATCATATCCAGCAGGATGTTCCAGGGTGAGACTTGGGATGCCATCTGCAATGAAATCATTTCGGCCCTGCCCGACGAGGTCTACATCAGCTTCGACATCGACGGGCTCTCCCCGGACCTTTGCCCGGACACCGGAACCCCCGTACCGGGCGGACTCAGTTTCCAGCAGGCGGACTACCTGCTGCTGAAACTTGCCTATTCGGGCAAAAGGATCGTCGGATTCGACCTCTGCGAGGTCAGTCCTTCCGAATACAATGAAATCAATGCGATTACGGGCGCCCGACTATTATATAAACTTGCAGTTTATACTTTATTCAATAATGAAAATAAATAGTATCTTTACAAGTTCGAAAAAAGGATTGACAATATTTAACTACTGTATAATTAACTATTTATCATGAAAGCAATTAATTTTATCGCTGCAGTTGCAGCAGGAGCCCTGCTCCTAGCATCTTGCACGCCAAGCATCAAGAAGACATCGAAGGTCAGCCTTCCTGCTCCTCAGGTCGATTCAGCCAGCTACGCCATGGGCGTGTGGATTGGAAACATGATCAAGAGCGAAGATTTCGGCGATCTCAACTATTCCAAGGTCAATGCAGGCATCGCAGATTGCATGAATGGAAAGGTAAAGCCTGAAGAGGCTCAGGCCATTATGGGCGTCATCCAGAAATACCTTCAGGAAAGAAGCGTGAAGGTCGGTGAGTTCAATAAGGCTGAAGGAAGCAAGTTCCTCGCTGAGAACGCAAAGAAACAGGGAATCGTAACTCTCCCTGACTCTCTTCAGTATCAAGTTGTTGAAGCCGGCACTGGCGTAAAGCCAAGTGCTAAGGACACAGTTGAGGTAGCATACATCGGAACTTCACTCGACGGAAAGGTATTCGATTCCACTGGAGTTTCAAAACCTGCCAAATTCCCTCTCGACAGGGTCATCAAGGGTTGGTCTGAAGGCATTCAGCAGTGCGCTGAAGGCGGCAAGATCAAGATTTGGATTCCTGCTGAACTTGGCTACGGCCAGCGTGGTCCTGCAGGCGCAAATGCAGTCATTGCATTCGACGTCACCCTTTTGAAGGTCTATCCTTTCGACTCGCTCGCAGCAGCCGCTGCAGCTTCGCCAGTTCCTGCAGGCAAGCCTGCCGGAAAGCCGATTGTAAAGAAATAATTTGAATCTGATTTTGGCGTGCCTGCCGTCCAACCGGCTTGCACGCCATTTTTTTAAATTGACGGGTCAGTCCCCGTCTTGACAAAGGATGAAGAAGCGTATTGTCCTTATCTTATTCGGCTGCCTGCTCATTGCAGGCATTGTCGTTTTGGCGGTCAAGGTATTTCCTCACGGCAAGGCAGCTGCAGGCGACATCGGGAATGCCGAGTGCATCAAGGCGGTTCCGGCTGACGCGAGCGCGCTTCTTTTGTTCAATGATTTCGGCGATGCAGGCGAAGTGCTCGCCGACACTTCCTCGATCTTCGCCGGAGTATTCCCTTCAAGGGACGGCCTTTCGGACTTTTCACGAAAGCTGCTATCATTGAAGGCGCTGGGCGGAAATTATGCCGATTTCTCCAAGACTGACGCTGTCTATTCTTTCCACTGCCAAGGGTATGGAAGCCTCGGCATACTGCTGAGCGTCACATTGCCCTCCGGAGTTACCGATAAGGATATCTCGAATACCTTGAAGGGGTTTTACAAGGATGCCCAAGGTACTCCCTATGACGAGCATGAGGTTTCATATTCCAGTGGGGCCGGAATCTGTTATTCGATAGTCGGCAGGACGCTGATCGCGTCCGAGTCCATGGTCCTTGCAGAATCTGCCGTAAGGCATAGGGCAAGCAACATTTCGGTAGCTGAGAATCCTGATTTCCAAGAAGTATATAAGGCAATGAAGGCGAGGACAGTCCTGTATTTCCACAATGGCGATGCTGATAGGCTGTTCGGAGCGCTGATGGACCACACTTCGGCTCCGAGAGCTGCACTGTCTTCCACGTTTGCCGACTGGACCGCCCTTTCATTGGATTTTTCAAGGTACGGATTCAGCTATACGGGAACTTCGGTAGCGCCTGACCCGCGCAAATGTTACTCTGAAGTGCTGAAGGGACAGGTTCCGGCTGCTACTGAAGCCTACAAGGTCCTGCCATATTATACTTATGCTGCTGCGAGCTTGAAAATTAGCGACAAGGATGCATATCTGAAATCATACTCCGTATATCTTGATGCGAACAGGAGGTCCACTGCCTATGAGAGGTCGATGTCCGATTCCCTGAAGAAATGGTTCAACAGTCAGACTGTCAGTGAGATTACGTTGGCGGGAATCCAGGTCTCAGGCAAGACCGAATGGATAACCTTGTTCAGAACGGACAAGGTACTCAGCAATAATCCGAAGGACTGGGCGTGGTTCGCTTCGCGCTTTGCATCGTTCTTTACGATGAGTTCTTCAGACGACATTACGCTTCTGCCTGGCTGGGTCATCATAGGCTCGGTTCCTGCGATTGCCGAATACAGGTCCAACAATGCTTTCTATATTTCGCTGGATGAATATCTTTCCCGCAATGACGTGAGGAAGGAAACGGCAGGAAAATCGGTCCTCAGCCTTTTCTTCAATTTCGACAGGCAGGGAGAGAGGGCTTACAGGATGTTCAATGCTCCACTTGGCGCAAACCTTTATTCAGCATTCGACTCCACATCCTTCGAGATGCTGACCTGCAACATGGTCACTGCCGATGAAAATGGCGGAACCGACTTGACGGGCAACTTCGATGCCCTCTATGCCGATGAAATATTGGTGGACATAGAGAAGGACACCACAAGGGAAGTCCATCAGGGCCCGAGCAAGCTGGTCGACCCGACGACGGGGGAGATCCATTATCTGGAGCAGGCTCCAAATGGATTCCTCAGATATTCGGATGCCTCCCATAAGGGTCTTTGGGCTGCGCCGTTCGACAAGAAGCTTGTCGGTGACGTCTCCCTGGTCGACCTGTTCCATAACAAGAATTACCAGATGCTCTTCGCGGCCGGAGACAGCTTCTATTATCTCGACAAGACCGCTCATTATGTCGGACACACTCCGAAGAGCCTTGGAAAGGCCATTGTACTTGGGCCTAGAGTGTATTCGATGCCTGACAGCTCGAAAGCATTCATGGTCCTGTTTGAAGATAATTCTGTCGGACTGTACACTTTGGAAGGCAATTTGTATAAGAATTGGCGTGGAATCGAATGTAAGGAGACCATCAAGCATCTGCCCGAGCCAATGGAAATCGGTGGAAAGCGCTACTGGGTGCTCCGCACGCCGATGCAGACATTGATCTGCCGTTTTGACGGCACTGCAGCAGCCACATTCGAGAAGAACTCCAGGCTGAAGCCGAAGAGCGAGATCACCCCGATGCAAGGAAGTCAGGTGCGTGTCAACTGCTACGACGGCAAGAATTATATCTTGGATTTGGAAAAGGGAACATTCAAGCGCATAAAAAAGTAAGGATGAACAATAACAGGAAGACTTTCAGGAGAATCCTGAGTTTCGCAAAGCCATGGGGCCGCTACTGGCCACCCTATCTGGTACTCTGCATTTTCTCCGTAATCTTCGGAATCGCTAATTTCGCCCTTATAGGGCCTATGCTAGACGTCCTTTTCCAAGCCGACAGCATCAAGCAGGTGGCAAAGCCGGAATTTTCCCTGACAATAGACTTCTTCAAGCAATTCTTCGCCTATTACCTGGGCAACATCACCGGAGGAATGGGAGTTGTGAAAGGCCTTTTGTTCGTCTGCGCGGTCCTTATCGCGTCATCGTTCCTGTCAAATCTGTGCCGATTCCTTTCACAGAGAATAATCGTCAGCCTTCAGACGAGGATGATGAAGAACATCCGCACTGCGCTGTTCGAAAAGATCACGACCCTTCCTGTCGGTTACTTCACCAACAAGCGCAAGGGAGACATCCTTTCCTCCGTCTCGAATGATGTCAATGAACTGCAGAACACGATGGCAGACAGTTTCCACATCATTTTCCGCGATCCTCTCCTTGTTCTGGGGTTCCTTTCCATGCTGTTCTACATGTCGCCGAAGCTTACCGCCGTGTCGATCGTCGCACTGCCTTTCTCGGCCATAGTGATCGGATCGATAGTGCAGAAGCTCCGCCGCAAGGCCACGATCACGCAGACATTGATGGGCAGGATCACCAGCCAGTTCGAAGAAGCGATTTCAGGAGCGAGGATCATTAAAGGTTTCAATGCCCAGAAGTACGTGGATGAAAAGTTCGAGAACCTGAATGCTGTCCATTGCAAGGAACGACGTTCGGTGCTGAACCGTCAGGCTTCAGCTTCGCCGCTGTCTGAATTTCTCGGAATCACTGTAGCGGTGGCCGTCCTCTTTTACGGCGGCATCCTGAACATCAACGGACAGCTCGGAATGAGCTGGTCCGCGTTCGTCGTCTACATCGGCTTTTACTGGCGCGTGCTTGAGCCCGCAAAGGCGATAACTGAGGCCTATGCCAAAATACAGAGGGGGATCGTCTCGGGTGAGAGGATATTTGCCATCCTTGACGCTCCTTCTGACATCAAGGACAAGCATGACCCCTTTATCATCAAAGGCTTCAATGACTCCATCGAGTTCCGCAACGTCAGTTTCTCCTATCAGGCCAGCCTCTCTCCGGTGCTCAGGAACATCGAGCTTAAAATCAATAAAGGACAGACCGTGGCAGTCGTCGGGCCTTCAGGCGCCGGCAAATCCACAATGGCTGACCTGGTGCCGCGCTTCTATGACGTCACGGAAGGTTCAGTTCTGGTAGACGGCCATGACGTGCGCGACCTTGACCAACATTCGCTGATTTCGCTTCTCGGGATCGTCACGCAGGAGACCATCCTTTTCAATGACACCGTTTACAACAACATCACCTTCGGAATGGACGATGTAAAGCCCGAAGATGTCTACGAGGCCGCGAAGGTGGCGAACGCACACGACTTCATCGCCGAGATGCCGGAAGGCTACCAGACAAACATCGGGGACATGGGATCGAAGCTTTCGGGGGGACAGAGGCAGCGGATCGCCATAGCGCGCGCAGTGCTGAAGAATCCTCCCATCCTGATACTCGACGAAGCGACTTCGGCTCTCGATACCGAAAGCGAGCGCCTTGTGCAGGACGCGCTGACTAATTTGATGAAAAACAGGACGTCGCTTGTGATTGCCCACCGCCTTTCCACCATAAAGGCCGCTGACGAGATCATAGTCATACAGGACGGCAAGATAGAGGAACGCGGCAGCCACGATTCCCTCCTCGAAATGGGAGGATTATATTCTCATTTGTATCATCTTCAATCATAGTAAGTTATGGAATACGACATGACAAAATCCCTAAACAAGCTCATCGAAGAGAGCTTCAAGAAGAACTGGCAGCGCCCTGCACTTTCGGACTTAGGCGGAAGGACGCTCTCCTACCGTGATACTGCCTGCATGATGCAGGAACTCCACATGGTATTCATGCTCAGCGGTCTTGCGAAGGGAGACAAGGTGGGGATCTGCGCAAAGAACCAGGCTAACTGGGGCGTGACATTCCTTTCCGTCATTACTTATGGCGCAGTTCCTGTACCTATCCTAAACGATTTCAAGCCAGGAAACATCCATTATCTCGTCAACCATTCTGAATGTCGGATACTCTTTGTCGGAGAACGCAACTGGGATACCCTGTCTGAAAGTGAAATGCCCGACCTGCAGGCAATCATAAAGGTAGAAGATTTCGAACTGCTCTACGTAAAGGATCCGAACATCGAACTTGTACGCGACCACGTGCACCTGCTTTTCAAGGAAAAATTCCCTAATGGCTTCCAGCCTGAAGACATGGACTATTACAGGGATTCTCCAGATGAATTGGCGCTTATCAGCTATACATCAGGTACTTCTGGATTCTCAAAAGGCGTCATGCTGCCTTATCGTTCTATCTTGAGCAATATTTATTTCGCAGCCGAGGTCCAGCCTCAGATGGACAACTCTTCAAATATGGTATCAATGCTTCCCACCGCCCACATGTATGGTCTCATCTTCGAATTCCTTTTCGAGATGACGATAGGGGCGCATGTGAACTTCCTTACCCGCCTTCCTTCCCCTCGAGTCATTCTGGAGGCTTATGGAAAAGTCAAGCCTGACTGCATAATAGCAGTTCCGCTTGTCATTGAAAAGATATATAAGAAAAAGATTCTCCCGTACATATCCAAGACCAGCACCAAGATGATGCTGGGAGTCCCTCTGCTTGACGGAATGGTGAAGAACAGGATATGCCAGGAGCTGACAGATTCGCTTGGCGGCAGATTCAGCGAAGTCATAATAGGTGGAGCAAGCTTCAACATGGAGGTGGAGAAGTTCATGAAAAAGATAGGTTTCCGCTATACTGTCGGCTATGGAATGACTGAATGTGGCCCTATCATCACCTATGTGCCTTGGGACAAGACCAAGCTCTACTCTTGCGGAAAGGCAGTCCCTAGAATGCAGATCAGGATAGATTCCACCGATCCGGTGAACATCCCAGGCGAAGTCCTCCTGAAGGGGGACAATGTCTTTCTCGGATATTACAAGAACGAGACTGCCACCAAAGCCGCATTCACCGAAGACGGCTGGTTCCGCACAGGTGACCTGGCCATCATGGACAATGAAGGATATCTCTTCCTGAAAGGCAGGATCAAGAGCATGATCCTGGGGCCTAACGGCCAGAACATCTACCCGGAAGAGATAGAAAGCTTCATCAACAATCTGCCTTATGTGGTCGAATCGCTTGTAATCCAAGATAAGGATGAACTTGTGGCATTGGTATATCCTGATTTTGAGCAGGCAGAGGCTGACGGTATGTCGAATCCCGCTCTTCTTGAAAAGTTGAAAGGGGAAATGAAGGCAGTGAATGAGGAAATGCCTAAGTATTGCGTAGTATCAAACGTGGAAATAATTCCTGAAGAGTTCGAAAAATCGCCGAAACACAGCATAAAACGCTACCTTTACCAGCGTAATCAGATAGAATGAATTCGCATATATGGACACCGAGAAGCAGCAGCAATTCGATATGAGCTATTTGGAAATGGCTCAGGTATGGGCGAAAAACTCATACTGCAAGCGCCGCCAGGTAGGGGCGCTGATAGTCAAGGACAAGATGATAATCTCTGACGGCTATAACGGAACTCCTTCAGGTTTCGAGAATGTCTGCGAGGATGAAGACGGGCTGACAAAGCCTTATGTCCTTCACGCCGAGGCTAATGCCATTACAAAAGTAGCCAAGAGCGGAAACAGCAGCGATGGCGCCACCCTTTACGTCACCGCTTCGCCATGTCTGGAGTGCTCCAAGCTTATCATCCAGGCCGGCATCAAGAGGGTCGTGTATCACGACGAATACCGCGATTCGGCAGGCCTGGACCTTCTGCGTCGCGCAGGAATAGAAATTTGTAAATACTAGACATCATGGAAGACGAAGAACATAAGATTGAAGAAACCGGTCACGAAGAGCCCAAGAAGCAGGAACGCAAGTTCATTGTTTGGGATTGGCTGAGGCTCGTTGCCTGGCTGTCTGTTGTGGTATTGCTCTGCATACTGATCCACAATACCGACATGCGCAGAAAGATCAAGGTTGACAACGCCGCAGTCAACTGGAACAAGCTTATGCTCGTTCTCCAGAATGTCGACGAAAACTATGTCGACGACATAGATTATTCAAAGGTTACCGAGAAGGCTCTCTCTGACATCCTTCAGGATCTTGACCCTCATTCGGTCTATCTGCCTCCTATGGAGCTTCAAAAGGCTGACGAATCGCTTTCCGGAAAATTCGGCGGGATAGGAATCGAATTCAATGTCCCGAATGATACTGCAATTGTGGCAAATGTCATATCTCAGGGCCCTTCACAAAGCGCCGGCATCATATCCGGAGACAGGATCATCAAGGTCGACGGAGTCTCCATCGCCGGAGTCAAGATGCCTCAGGATTCCATGGTTGCCAGGATGCGCGGTCCTAAAGGGACCAAGGTCAGGATAGACATACAGCGAATCGGTGATACGGCTCTCATACCGTTTGTCATCACTCGCGACATCATTCCCGTCAAGAGCATCGACGTGGCTTACATGATAGACGATACGACCGGCTATATCAAGCTTTCCAAGTTCCAGCGCACTTCATACAAGGAGTTCATGCCTGCTATGGAGAGCCTCAAGAAACATGGGATGAAAAAGCTGGTTTTCGACCTTCGCGGAAATCTAGGAGGCTATCTCGACCAGGCAGTTCTCCTTTCTAACGAATTTTTGGGAATAGGCGACGGAATCGTCTACATGCAGGGCAAGCATCGCAAGCGCGAAGACATCAATGCTGACGGCAAAGGCCTTTACAAGGACATAGACCTCGACGTGCTCATTGACGATGAAAGCGCCTCCTCATCAGAGATATTTACCGGGGCGATGCAGGACAACGACAGAGCCACCATATACGGTCGCCGATCCTTCGGCAAGGGGCTTGTCCAGGAGCCGATGTACTTCTCTGACGGCTCAGGCATAAGGCTAACAGTGGCAAGGTATTACACTCCTTCTGGGAGGTGCATCCAGAAGCCTTATGGAGATGACTACATGATGGATATAGTCAAGCGTTACGAGCACGGAGAAATGACTTCGGCTGACTCCATTCCCGTGAACGATTCACTCAAGTTTACGACCAAGGGCGGAAGGACGGTCTATGGCGGAGGCGGCATAATTCCTGACGTGTTCGTCCCTATCGACACGACTGCCGTGAACGACTTCTATGTCGCATGCAACCGAAAGAACCTTCCATTCAAGTTTGCAGTCTCAACATCAGACAAATACCGAGCTAGAATGGCTTCCATGCATGATTTGAAGTCTGTGGAGAATTTTGTCGACGGAATGGACATTGCCAGTTCCTTCCTCGCTTACGCCAAGCGGAATGGCGTAGTACCCAAAAAAGGAGAGTGGGAAACAACATCACCGATGTTGACTGTATACCTTAAGGCCATGATAGCCAGGTATACTCCTCTTGACGACGATGCATTCTACCCTATACTTCTTACTCAGGACAATGTCGTCCAGGCTGCTTTGAAAGGTAAATAGACTGCGCAGTGATCTTTGCAGGCAATGCACAACCTCGCGCCATTGGCGTCAGGCTCGGCTATGTTGACGAACTTTCCTATCAACATTCCGTATCGGACAACGACATGCGGGATGCTTCGTAATGAAGTTTCCCGCTTTTTTGTTTAAGTGATGGGGATTGAGTATTTTTGCGAGAATTATTCTAGAAGAAAAGACAAACAATACATGGAAAGGACGAAAGTTGCAAAGGTGCTTGCATTGGAGCCGGGCCGCGAAGTGCTAGTAAAGGGATGGGTAAGGACCAAGCGCGAAAGCAGCGCTGTGGCATTCATACAGTTGAATGACGGATCCACCATTAACAGCGTTCAGATTGTCTGCGACCGCGAGAAGTTCGCCGATCAGCTCTCCAAGACCACTACGGGGGCGTGCATTGGCGTTACAGGAAATCTGGTCGCTTCCCAGGGAAGCGGACAAGCTGTTGAAATACAGTGCGCAAGCATTGAGATATACGGTCTCTGCGATCCTCAGACATATCCTTTGCAGAAAAAGGGACATTCCCTCGAATTCCTGCGCGACCACGCCAACCTGCGTCCACGTACCAATACTTTCGGAGCGGTGCTGAGAATTCGCCACAACATGGCTTTCGCCATCCATACCTTCTTCAATGCAAAGGGCTTTTATTATCTGAACACCCCTTTGATCACGGCATCGGACTGCGAAGGTGCGGGAGACATGTTCCAAGTGACCACTCTTCCTTTGCAGAACATCCCGAAATGCGAAGATGGAAGCATCGATTTCAGCCAGGACTTCTTCGGCACGCAGACGGCATTGACAGTAAGCGGCCAGCTTGAAGGTGAGCTTGGAGCGACTGCCCTCGGAGAGATCTACACATTCGGGCCGACCTTCAGGGCTGAAAATTCGAATACGCCGAGACATCTGGCGGAGTTCTGGATGATTGAGCCTGAGATGGCATTTTACGACATAAAGGATAACATGGACCTTGCTGAGGAGTTCATCAAGTATTTGGTCAAATGGGCTTTGGGCCACTGCCTGGACGACCTGAAGTTCCTGAACGACCATTTCGACAAGGATCTGGTGACCCGCTTGCAGAGCGTCCTGAACGAAGGTTTCGCCAGGATTACTTATACGCAGGGCATCGACATCCTTCTCGAGGCTGTTGCCAAAGGACACAAGTTCGACGTTCCTGTCAGCTGGGGCATGGACCTTCAGAGCGAGCACGAACGCTTCCTTGTTGAGCAGCATTATGGCAAGCCGGTCATCGTAACCGATTATCCGAAAGACATCAAGGCCTTTTACATGAAACAGAACGAAGACGGAAAGACGGTACGCGGAATGGACGTGCTCTTCCCGAAGATCGGCGAGATCATAGGCGGCAGCGAACGCGAGGCTGATTACGACAAGCTGGTAGGAAGAATAGACGAGCTTCACATGAACCATAAGACTTTGGAATGGTACCTTGACACCAGAAGGTTTGGAACATGTCCTCACAGCGGTTTCGGGCTTGGCTTCGAGAGACTTCTTCTCTTCGTCACCGGAATGGAGAACATTCGTGACGTGATTCCATTCCCTCGCACACCGGGAAACGCTAAATTCTAGATATATCATGTTATTGATCGGAATCGCCGGTGGCACCGGCTCAGGAAAGACAACAGTAGTAAACGCTATCAAGGAACGTCTTAAAGAGAAGGTAGTAGTGATTCCGCAGGATTCCTATTACAAGGACCAGAGTTCCCTCCCCCTGGAGGAGCGCAAGAAGCTTAATTTCGACCACCCGAACGCGATCGACTTTGACTTGCTAACCGAGCAGTTGAAGGATCTCAAGCAAGGCAAGACAGTCCAGCAGCCTATTTATTCTTACCTCACTTGCACGCGCAGCAAGACCGATACCCTGACTGTCACTCCGGCCGACGTCATCATCGTCGAAGGGATTCTCATCTTTACCTGCGAGAAACTGCGTGACCAGATGGACATACGCGTTTATGTCGACGCTGATGACGATGACAGGCTGATACGTGTCGTCAGACGCGACATCATGGAACGCGGACGGGGAGTCGAAGATGTCCTTGACAGGTATGAACATACTTTAAAGCCTATGCACCTTCAGTTCATCCAGCCGACAAAGCGTTACGCCGACATCATAATTCCTCAGGGAGGCCATAACAAAGTGGCCATCAACATTCTTATCGCCACCATAGAGAAGGCTCTACGGAAGAAGGAGGAATGACTTCCTTTAGGAGGCCAAACATGCCATGAACAGAAGCAACGACGAGCAGGAAGAGAAGAAAGCCAGCAGGGTAGGGTTGTACACGACCATCATCGTGCACTTGGTCGTTATCCTGTTCCTGTTGTCGTATTCTTTCACAAATGCCGTCAGCAAGGGATCGGTTTTCGTAATAGACTTTTCAAAGGATCAGCCTACTCCTGAGGAGCTTCAGCAGCTAGAAGAGCTTAAAAAGCAAGTGGAGGACATGAAAGCCACTGCCGACCAGCTAAAGGAGGAGTCTGAGAAACGCAAGGAGGAGAATTTCAAGGCTGATGTTGCTGCCGAGCTCAACAAGCAGATTGCTGAAGCTCCGGCTGCAAGGAATGTGGTCAGGGATGAAAACGGCAGCCTGAAGGATGACCGTCACACCAACATGAAGGAGCTGTATAAGGATGCCCGCGACTTGCAAAGGCGTCTTGATGCAACAAGGCGCGAGGCGATGAGGCAGGCTGAAAGTTCTGATGACTATGCAGAGAAGGCGGCTGTCGACGATTCCAAGAGCGGCAGCGGCCCTGATGTAGGATATTCCGGCCCGTCCGTGCTGTCATATTCCCTCAAAGGGCGTAAAGGACGATATCTTGAGGTCCCTGCCTACAAGTGGTATGGAGCTGGTGACGTGACCGTCATAATCAGTGTCGACAGGACTGGACGCGTCGTCTCTGCAAAGGTGGATGAAGCAAAGTCTTCAAAGGACCGCAATCTCTTCGATCTTGCAGTGAGCGCTGCATTGAATTCGGAATTCACTACTTTGGCTTCAGCTCCGAATCCGCAGACAGGCAGCATAGTCTACAGATTCATCAGACAATAAAAAATACGCTTACTCTTCAGGAATCCCTTCGAGCTTGCAGATGCTCTTGCAGATGTCTGTGTTGTCGTGGCGTCCGGCGAACATCTCGCTGCCTACGCCCATTGCATAGACGGGAACTGCCGTGCCTGTGTGTCCGAATGAAGTCCAGCCGATGTGGGCGTCCTTGTTGTGCGCGCGAAGCGAATCCTGCTCCGATTCGGGGGCGTCTTCTATCCATCCCTTCTGGCCTGCCATCTTTTCGAAGTAAAGATTGTAGCTGTCGCAGCAGCCGAGGGCCATGCCGCCGGTCTCATGGTCGGCAGTGACGATAATAAGGGTCTCCTTTGGGTGTTTGTCATAGAAGTCGATGGCGAGCTGAACCGTTTTGGAAAGGTCGAGGGTCTCGTAAATGTTGCCCATGGCATCGTCGTTGTGGCCGGCCCAATCGATCATGCCTCCTTCGCACATGATGAAGAATCCCTTTGGATTGTCGAGGAATTCGATGGCAGACTGAAGTATTTCGCTGAGCTGAAGCTGACCAGGCTTGCGTCCGAGAGCATAGGCGCAGTGGTCGAGTGTGTCGTCGGAATTTGGTACAAGGATGAGTTTCCTTGCGTCTGCCTTCCTTGCCGCATATTCGCCAAGTCCGTTGCAAACTATATAAGAGCTGTCAGCGCATTCGTCATAAAGCGATGGCATGTCCTTGTTCTTGCCTTTTGGCCAGATGAAGCGTGCGCCGGCGAAGAACTCAAAGCCTGATTTCGGCAGGTAGCTGCCTACATTGTAGTAGTCCCATCTTGAGCCGTTGTGGGCATAGAAGCAGGCAGGAGTGGCGTGGTCTATCGAGACCGATGTCATGATTCCTATTTTCATTCCTTGCTTGTGGAGCCTGTAAGTGAAAGGCTCGTATAAAGTGCTGTCGTCCGGAGCTACGCATACATAGTCGTTGTGCGTCTTCTTTCCAGAAGACATCGCTGTTCCGGAAGCGGAGGAATCGGTAATCCAATTAGATGCTGAGTATGTGGTCTGCAGGCCCATTACAGGAAACTGGGTGAATGTGAGGGGTTCGCTGCCGATTTTTCCGGTATTCATATATGCTTGGAAAGCTTCGGCAGTGGCTACCTGGGTCAGTCCCATTCCATCCCCTATGAATAGGAAGATGTATTTTGGCTTTTCAGGTTGCGTTGTGCAAGAATTTGTAAGAACATATACGGCGAAAAGCAAAAAAGCTTTTAAAATGAAATGGTTTGTTTTTAAAATGAAATGTCTAATTGTCATGGTCTCTCTTTTTAATACAAATGCCCGTCTTTATTGGAAGACGGGCATTTGAAAGAAATTGATCAAGTCAGTATTTATTTTGCTGCTGACTTTCGTGCTGCGTACATTATCTTCAATGCCGAGCAACGACGCAATGCCTGCTTGACATCTGTGATGATACCCATACGGGTGTTCTCGTCTGCCTTGATGGAAACTGTCATGAATGACCTGTCAGCCTCGCTGAGCGATTCGCGTTCTGAAGCGACGAAGTCCTTGATGTCATCTGTGGTCTTGAAAGAGTCGTTCAGCTGAATCCTGGTTTCAGTACCATACTGGTTCTGGAGCCTTCTTTCCGGCGTTCCGATGTAGATGTATGATGCAAGGTCCTTGCGCTCCAACTTCGCGACTTCACTCGCCTGAGGCAAGGTCAGAGTCACGAGCTTGTCAGTCTGTCGCATTGAAACGGAGACCATGAAGAACATCAGGACCATAAAGACAATGTCAGGAAGGGAGGCCGTGTTTATTGGCGGAACCTCTTTCTTTTCAGTATTTATGAATTTTGCCATATTCTTTGTCTCCTGTTATTTCTTGTTTACATCCTTAGGTTCCGCTTCGGAAATGTTCTGCGGAACGCAATCACGGACAATCTTTTGCTTGTCCTCGTCCAGCTGTGCGTACTTCTTGCCGTAGTTTGCAAGTGCGAACTGGTCGCGGATAGTGTTGATAGCCTTGACAAGCGCATTCTGTACTTCTATGTACTTGCTGTAACTTGTCCCGCGGTCATTCTGGAGAGAGATGACTCCCTTGGAGATCTGACATGGGCCGTAGCCTTCGATGTTCTGGGTCTCCTTTTCAGGAAGCGTCTCGAGATTGTTCGGATTGGTTAGGAATTCTACAATTTTAGGTTCAAGCTGACTGACATCATCGATTGGCTGGTCACCTGCAAATACGCGGTCATTGGAATTCACCTTTACAAGGATGATGTTCCTGCGGTTGACCTTCGTGTCCTCGGTTTTTTGATTTTCCTGAGGCATAGGCGGGAGTCGGCGCTGCAAACCTGTCTCGCTATCCATGGTGGTAACCATCAGGAAGAACACGAGCATGAGGAATGAAATGTCGGCCATTGATCCGCCGTTGATTGCGGGAGTTTTCTTATGTGCCATATCTAATGTCGCTATTTGTTGTTCGACGCGCCCTTAACGATCCCGTAAATCAGGGATCCGACAGTGACGAGAAGCATGAAGTAAGTCAAATAAAGTCCTGCGTCTACCAACTTGGAAGTCTGAGGCGTATATGCTGCTGTGGTCTTTACTTCTCCGCCCGGAGCGAGCAGGTAGCAGGCTCCGACGATTACAACGACTGCGATGATTCCGAATAACAGATTCCTGAGAGCTTTTGGGCTCTTGAAGGCATCCATGAGAGGGAATATTAGAGCCAGGAGAATCGCAACGGCAACGAGAAGATATGCCCAGAACAGAGAGATGTCCATGATCGGTGAATTGCTTCCAACCTTTATGGTGCTCATATTCAAATAGAATATGACCATCAGAATGATGGAGATCACGAAAATGGCAAGCTCTATGATTTTAGGAAATTTCTTCATAGTGCTGATTACTTCGAGTATTTGACAAGCATGTCGACGAGGGAAACGGAAGAGTCTTCCATATCCATGACGATGTTGTCGACCTTAGAAATGAGATAGTTGTAAAGAAGCTGAAGAATGATGGCGACGATAAGTCCGCCGACGGTGGTGATAAGGGCGACCTTCATACCTGAGGCAACGAGAGCCGGGCTGATATCGCCTGCGATTTCAATGGCGGAGAAAGCCTGGATAAGTCCGACGACGGTTCCCATGAATCCCAACATAGGTGCGATACCGATGAAGAGCGTGATCCATGAAAGTCCGTTTTCCAGACCGCCCATTTCTACAGCGCCGTATGAGCCGATGGCTTTTTCAATTTCGTCGATGCTCTGGCCGTCGCGCTTGCGGATGAACGCCTGCTCAATGATGCTTGCAACAGGGCCTCTCTTGCCTTTGAAGTACTCAACGCCCTCATCGAGCTTGCCATTCTTGAAATACCCCTCAGCAGATTCGAGAAGCTTCTTCTTGTTCCCCTGGGCTAGGTTAAGCGTGATGATGCGCTCGATGCAGATCGCCAGGCCGAAGATGAGGCAGAGAAGGATGGTGGACATAAATCCAGGGCCGCCTTCGATGAACGTCTTCTTGATGGACTGATGAAGCGGAACGTCTGTAGTTGCAGCAGACTGATCCGCAGGGGCAGGTGCGACGTTCTCAGTAGCTGCAGGCTTTGCGGCTGCTGCGGAATCGTTCTGTGCCGAAGCAACTTGAGCAGAAACGACCATTAAGCCGATAACTGCCAGAAACATGAAAAATTTTTTCATACTTTTCTTTAAAAATTGGTTATTATACAATGTTCTTTAGTTATAGATTCTCTTAAAAAGTCAGTCTATAAGGGCGCTATAATTTCTGTGCAAGATAAAAATTTTTTTTGAGACTTGGCATTACAATGATACCTCTCCTCGCAAGTTTTTTGACATCATTTTTTTAACTGTCGCATTATCTGAATATTGCCCCATAAGACAAAAGAGTTTGGTAATGGCGGCTTCCGTCGTGCTGTCGTATCCGCTCACCACTCCGGCCTCTTTAAGACAAGTTCCTGTGGCATAAGCATCCATGTCTACGCTTCCGGCGGGACATTGGGTGACGTTTACAATTATGATCCCATTTTGGCACGCCTTCATGATGCTTTCCATGAACCATGGCCTGGAAGGGGAGTTTCCTGAACCGAATGTTTCAAGCACTACCGCCCGAAGCCCTTTTGTGTTGAGAACGGCTTCGACGTATTCCGGCCTGATTCCGGGGAAAAGCTTCAGCACTGCCACGTCTCTGTCAAGATTAGTCTGTATCTCAAGCTTTTGTCCCCACTCTGAAGGGTAAAGGATTTTGGAAGGGTTGTATTTCACGTGAATCCCGATGTCGGCCAGGGTAGGGTAATTTGCACTCCTGAAGGCCCTGAAGTCCTCGGCATTGTCCTTGGTCGTCCTGTTTCCCCTGAACAGGCGGTTTTCGAAGTAAAGCGACACTTCCGGTACCATGGGGTGGCCGTCCGGCCTTTTGGCAGCTGCGATCTCGATGGCGGAAATCAGATTCTCCCGGCCATCGGTACGAAGTATGCCGATAGGAAGCTGGCTTCCTGTGAAGACTACCGGCTTTTCCAGGTTCTTGGTCATGAAGCTTACTGCAGAAGCCGAATAGGCCATGGTGTCTGTCCCGTGGAGGACCACAAATCCGTCGTAGTCATCGTACCTGCCGGCAATTATCCTGACCAATTCCTCCCATACTTCCACGACCACGTCGGATGAGTCTATCGGAGGGTCGAAGCAGTATGTGTCCAGCTTGTAGCCGAACCTTTTCAGTTCAGGCACCTCTTCCTCGACTTGTGAGAAATCGTACGGGTGCAATGCTCCGGTTTCGGAATCCCTTTTCATTCCGATCGTTCCTCCGGTGTATATCAGAAGCAGCGAGATCTGTCGTTTCATATATTATTCTGTAGTTATTCCAAACAGCCTTTCAGCGTTTTCGGTAGTTTTTTCAGCTATATTTTCCAATGCAGCCCCCTTCACTTCAGCCAGCTTCCGAGCTATCAGCGGGATGTAGGAGGATTCGTTCCTCTCACCTCTGTGCGGAACCGGAGTGAGGTACGGCGAGTCTGTTTCCAGAAGCAGTCTTTCCAATGGCATCCTCGCTGCCGTTTCCGGCAATGTGCTATTCTTGTAGGTCAGCACTCCGCCTATTCCGAAATAGAAGTCGCCGTATCGCGAGAGCCTTTCATAGGTCTCGAAGCTTCCCGTGAAAGCATGGAAGGTGCCCCGAACTGGAATCCCTTTCAATGAATCCATCACTTCGAAAAGTGCATCGGTGGCATCTCTTACGTGGATGATTACAGGCATGCCACGGTCTGAGGCCATGATCATCTGCTCCCTGAAGCAGGCTTTCTGCTGATCCATGAACTTCGTGCTCCAATGCCCGTCCAGGCCTATCTCGCCAACTGCGCAATATTTTCTTTCGTCGATGTGGTCCCTGACAAACTGCATCTCACTCTCCCATCCTTCCATTATGGAAGTTGGATGGAGCCCGATGCAAGGATAGGCATAGCCTTCAAGTTTGGCCGACCTTTCAGTCAGCCTGCAGTAATAGGAAGAGTCAATGCCCGGAAAGACCAGCGCTGCTACTCCGGCAGCCTTCGCGCGTGAAACGGCCGCCTCGAAATCATCGTCGAATTCGGGACCGTAGATATGCGAATGGGTGTCGATGAATCTGATCATGCATCGAGTATCCTTGAAACCATTTCAATGAGCAGGTCGCCGTCTGTGGAGTCCCCTCTCAGGTTGCTCTTGCTCCTGTTGTCGTAATCCTTCAGGATACCGATGACCTGCATGGCCTTCTGAAGCGGATAATTCCTGGCAGCTGTCTCATATTCCCTTATGAAGTAAGGATTTATGCCTAACGCGGCCACAATCTCGCCCTGGTCGGCGCCCTTCATCCTCAATGAGTGGTAGCGGAGCACTTTCAAGAATGTGGAAGAAAGTGCGGCGATGGTAAGCTGGATAGGGTAACGCTTCGGTGAATCAGCGAAATTCAGGGCTATCCTGTAAATCTTGTCCTTGTCCTTCAAGGAGAAGGCCTTTGAAAGCTCGAAAGCGCTGTATTCCCTGCTTATTCCCACATTGGTCTCGACATCTTCCACCGAAATCTCCTTTGTCCCTTCAGGCAGGACCTTGAGCAGCTTGTCCACTTCCAATGCTATCTTCTGCAGGCTGGTGCCTGTATTCTCGGCAATGAGGGCCGCGGCTTCCGGATTCACCTTCAGTCCTTTGCCCCTGATGTAGCTTTCCACCCACCCCGATATCCTGTAATCCGGCACCGGAACGGATTCCATCACGATTCCCGACTTGACAGACTGCTTGTAGAATGCCGTCCGCTTGTCCACCGTCTTGCCTTTATAACAGATGACAAGCACTGTGGAAGTCATTGGCGAAATCAGGTATGAGGCAAGGTCGTCCGGATGCTGCATCGCCTGCGCTTCCTTCAATATTACCAGAAGCCTTTCTCCCATCATTGGAAACTGTCTGGCAGCTCCGATTACCATGTCGGCCTTGACGTCCGGACCATAAAGGATGATGCGGTTGAAGTCTCGCATGTCTGGAGTGACTGCCTTTTCGGCGATGGCGTCAGTGAGGGTGTCGATGTAGTATGGCTCTTCACCCATCAACAGGTAATAGGGCGCGAACTTGCCTGAGTTCACGTCATTCATCAGGGAATCGAACTGTTCGAGGGTGGACTGCTTCGCCATTACTTCTCGATGTCCAGTGTCTGGATGTAATTGTCGCCGGAAGTGTAAGGCTTCCAGTCTCCTTTGGATTTTGCGTCAGGATTGCCGAACTTTACGAAATTCGTCCAGTAATCGGAAATCTTGTCGCTTAGGGCGAAGTCGGCGTCCGTGAAAGGCCTCCAGCACCTCTTCAATGTGCCGAAGACGTACCAGAGCTCTGACGAGTGGAATGCTCCGCTCTCGTCGCCCGGCAAAGCCCTGCTGAAGCAATAGACGTAAGCCGGCTTGCGGTTCTGCTTTTCGAGCAGGAGCGACCAGCCTGCAGCTGCGTCCTTCATCATGTCAGGAGCGATGTCATTGGAACAAAAGCCTATCATATAATTAATGTTCAGCTCGTTGTCAGCTAGAGCTACGGCATTCGGACTGGCTTTCAGGATGTAGTCGTCGACGCAAGGGCTGAGAGGAAGCCTCATTCCCTGTTTGGCGGAGAATGCCGTTGCGAGCTTCATAAGGGAATCGGCGCTGGTCGCCCTGGCCTGTGCGATGTCCTTAAGGCCAGCGAACTTCATGAACTCGGTCCCGATAAGCTCGTGCTCTTCCTTAGTAGAAACGTCAATGAGGCCCCTTAGGCCTCCGCCGCTCTGGATGATGGCTCCGCTGATTAGGCCGTCGCACATCTTGGTGCTGACCAGGTCCTGAACGCTGCCTGCTCCGGCGCTTTGTCCGAATATGGTGATGCGCCTCGGATCGCCTCCGAAGCTTTCGATGTTGTCATGAACCCATTTCACGGCTGTGTACTGGTCCAGAAGGCCGTAGTTGCCTGTGGTGTGATGCTTGCTTTCCTTGTCCAATTCCTCGAGAGCCAGGTAACCGAAAATGCCGAGGCGATAGTTGATAGTTACCAGGATAACGCCCTTCTTTGAGAAAGTCTCTCCGTCGAATTCCATTTCGTGGCCGTATCCCTGCGTGAAAGCTCCGCCGTGGATCCAAATGGCAACTGGGTAGCCTCCGACAGTCTTGCGGGCAGGAGTCCATACGTTCAGGTAAAGACAGTCCTCGCTCTTTTCAGGATCGGGGCAGTTGTAGAATTCCTTCCAGTACAGTGAACCTTCGGGCAGCGCATTCTGCATCGCGGCGGCGCCGAACTTGTCGCAGACCTTTACGGAGTCCCAAGGCTCCACCGGCTGAGGCTCCGCCCAGCGCAACATTCCCACAGGAGGAGCTGCGTAAGGAATTCCTTTATAGATAAGTACTTTTCCGGTGCTGTCCAGGACACCTTGAAGCTTGCCGCCCTTTACGGATATCACTGGAGCCGTCCGAGTGACGCAAGAGCTCATCAGAAAAGCTGAAAGAAGCATGACAGATAACTTTTTCATAAGGCGTATTTTTTTACAAACGTAAAGTTCGCCAATATTTCCGACATTTGCACATTGGAGTATGGAAATATTTGATCCTTTGCGCAAGAAAAATGTCCGGCTTTCCCCTGAAGAGAAAGTCCGTCAGGAGGTAATCGCCGCCTTGAACTCAACGATGGGCGTTCCAATGACTCTGATGATGAGCGAGTGCCCCTTCAAGTACAACGGCCTGCTATACCGTGCGGACATCCTCGTCTATGACAGGAATGCTGGGAGACTGATGCTGGTGGAGTGCAAGGCTGAAGATGTGAAGCTGGACGGAGCAGTCCTGGACCAGGTGGTCCGCTATAATCTTGCTCTTCGATTGCCGTATCTGATGATTACCAACGCCAAAACCACTTATATTTGCAAACTGGATCCGGCGGTCGGCGAGTATTCCTTCCTGGACTCCGTCCCTTCATACGAAGAAATGATCGCCGAAGCTGAAAGAATAGCTCATGATGGATGACAAGACCATAGAGGAAGTCCTTGACGACGTGATATTCCACACTATAAGCGACGAGGCCGGAAAGCTTGGCGTGCGGGCTTTCGTGATAGGCGGGTTCGTGCGTGATTTCTTCCTCGGCCGACTCAGGGAGTCTCACGACATCGACGTGGTCGTCGAAGGCAGCGGGATGGAACTTGCCAAGGCAGTCGCCAAGTCGCTTAATTGTCACGCAGCGCTCTTCAAGAACTTCGGCACAGCCCAGGTAAAATTCAGGGGCACTGAAATCGAGTTCGTCGGAGCCCGCAAGGAATCGTATCGAAGGGATTCGCGCAAGCCTATCGTCGAGGACGGGACCCTGGAGGAGGACCAGCTTCGACGCGACTTCACAATCAATGCAATGGCTTTCAGCCTGCAAAAGGAAAACTACGGCGAGCTTGTCGACCCGTTCGGAGGAATCCGCGACCTCAATCTGGGCATGATCAGGACTCCGCTGGATGATCCTGACCAGACTTACAGCGACGATCCCCTAAGGATGATCCGGGCCATCCGCTTTGCCTCCCAGCTTTACAATGCGAACCCCAATCCGGAGATACATTTCACCATCGTTCCGGAATCCATCGAATCCATCCGCAGGAACAAGGACAGGCTTCAGATACTTTCCATGGAGCGCATTGCCGAAGAGCTAGACAAGATTCTGATGTCTCCCAAGCCTTCTGTGGGATTCTTCCTTCTCGACCGGTGCGAACTTCTCGACCTCATCCTGCCTTCCGTCTCCGCACTGAAAGGGATAGAGAGCGTGGAAGGAGTCGGCCACAAGGACAATTTCAGACATTCCCTCCAGGTGCTCGACAACGTTGCCGAAGCCGGAGGCAGCCTGTGGCTGCGCTGGGCCGCTTTGCTGCATGATGTCGGCAAGGCTTCCACAAAGAAGTTCGAGCCAGGGAACGGCTGGACTTTCTATGGCCACGACATTATGGGAGGCAAGATGGTCCCTGAAATATTCAAGCGCCTGAAGATGCCTTTGAACGAGAAGATGAAGTATGTCCAGAAGATGGTTTCCCTGCACATGCGCCCAATATCCCTGGTGACCGACGAAGTCACCGATTCAGCCGTAAGGCGCCTGCTTTTCGATGCCGGCGACGACATCAACGACCTGATGACGCTCTGCCGCGCTGACATCACTTCGAAGAACGACAAGAAGGTGGAGCTTTACAAGCAGAACTACGGGCACGTGCGGGAAAAGATGGACGAGGTGGAGGCTCGCGACGCCGTCCGCAACTTCAAGAATCCCATCACGGGCGAACTTGTGATGGCTGAGTATGGAATCGGACCTTGCAACACAATCGGGGAGATAAAGGAATATGTCAAGGATGCAATTCTCGACGGGACCATTCCAAACGATTATGATTCAGCGCACAAACTAATGGAACAGAAAGCTGCTGAACTGGGCCTGAAAAAGATTTCAAAATAAATCTCGATATCACTGTAACCTTTTCGTTTTCCATACGTATAATTATCGTTATAACTATATTGAAATCAGTTACAGATGAAGCTCTCACAATTCAATTATTCGGCCAAGGACTTCGCTCCGTTCAAGGATGGAAAGGACAAGGAAGGGAAGGACAAGTTCATCACAGTTCCAAAGAACATCATTGCAGAACATCCTACGGATTACGTAGAAGATCCCAAGGCCAAGTCTATGTACCGCACGGGAAGGGATGAATGTCGTCTCCTTATCCTTAACCGCAAGACCGGAAAGATGGAGGACAAGAAATTCAAGGACATCATAAACTATTGCGAAGAAGGCGACACTTTCGTATTCAACGATACTAAAGTCTTCCCTGCCAGGCTTTATGGCCGTAAGGAAAAGACGGGCGCAGAAATCCAGGTCTTCCTCCTCAGGGAACTGAGCAGGGAGCCGCACCTTTGGGACGTGCTCGTAGACCCTGCTCGCAAGATACGCATAGGAAACAAACTCTATTTCGGAGAGAACGACGACCTTATTGCCGAAGTGATCGACAACACTACCTCCCGCGGCCGTACTCTCCGCTTCCTGAACGACGGCCCTTATGAGGAATTCAAGTCCACGCTTTACCGGCTGGGAGAAATGCCTGTGCCGGAATTTGTCCGCAAGAAGATCGTTCCGGAAGATTCGGAAGACTATCAGAATATCTTCGCTTCCAAGGAAGGAGCCGTAGCATGCCCTGCTGCCGGCCTCCATTTCTCCAGGGAACTATTCAAACGTATGGAAATCAAGGGCGTGAATGCATCGTTCCTGACCCTTCACATGGGTCTCGGGCATTTCAAGAACGTCGACGTGGAAGACCTGTCCAAGCACAAGATGGATTCCGAGGAGATGATCATCTCCGAAAAGACGGCCGATCAGGTCAACGGGACCAAGCACGAAGGCCACAAGGTCTTTGCCGTCGGCATCACTGTGGTCCGCGCGCTTGAGACATTCGTCACCACCCAGGGCGAGATCCGTCCCTTCAAGGGATGGACCAACAAGTTCATATTCCCTCCTTATGATTTCCAGGTTCCAGATGCCATCGTCACAAATTTTCACCTTCCATCCTCAACAATGTTGATGACCGCAGCCGCTTTTGCAGGCTATGACCGGATCATGGCCGCTTATAAGGAGGCCATCAAGCTCGGCTACAAGTTCGGTCCGTATGGGGATGCCATGCTGATAATTTGATGACTTATGCCTATAGGAGATTACGACGAACTTACATGTGCCTGCGCTCTAAGCAGGATTTTCGCTTACAACTGCCTGGCCTCCAAGCAGCTTGCCGATTCGGTAGACTATCTGTCGGAGATTTTTGAAATGCCGTGGAAAACTCTTGCCGCAGCTTTTCCGAACCATACCGAGTATGCCGACAAGATCAAGGACCGCTCTTTCCTGGAAGGGGCGGCCCGTGAACTCGACTTCGTCCGCGAAAGCGGAGCGGAAGCCATCCATATAAATGACAGGAACTATCCCCGACGACTGAAGAATTGTCCTGACGCCCCTCTGGTGCTGTATTATAGAGGCAACTGCGATCTAAACGCCAAGCGTGTGCTCGCCATAGTCGGAACCAGAAGTGCAACTGTCTATGGGAAGAACGTCTGCCGAGAAATTCTGCACGGCCTTGCGAAAAATCCTGTCAAGCCTTTGATAGTAAGCGGACTGGCTTACGGAATCGACATCGCCGCTCATAGGGCTGCGCTCGAATTCGGGCTTGAGACAGTGGGCTGCATGGCTACAGGGCTCGACAAGATATACCCTGAAATGCACGAGAGCGTGGCATTGAAAATGGTCGGGCAAGGGGCTCTGCTGACCGATTTCGGCTCCGGGACGGAACCTTTCAAGGAAAACTTCGTAAGACGGAACAGGATCATTGCGGGAATGTCCGATGCGGTGCTGGTGGTGGAATCCAAGCAGGGTGGAGGGAGCATGATAACTGCAAGGCTGGCGAACGAATACGGCAGGGAACTGTTCGCGGTGCCCGGCAGGACTACCGACGTCTGCTCTCAAGGTACAAACTATCTTATTGAGAATGAAAGGGCGAGACTCTCGACCGGCACGGCTTCGATAGAGGCGGCGATGGGGTGGGCGGATCCTTTGAAGGACGGCAAAGAGCCGATACAGAGGGAATTGTTCTCGAAAGACGATACTACCGAAAAGAAAAAGGTGCTCGAGGCATTGAGAAATGAGTCGCCTTTATGCACAGACGATATAAAAACGGCCACAGGCCTGAGCCTGCAGCAGATTTCGTCGGTGATGATCCAGCTCGAGATGGAGAGCAGGGTCGCGTTGACTGCAGCCAATCTTTATGAATTGAGGTAGAGGCCGGATCAGTCTATGAAGCAGCGCGATATTCGGCGTGAGATGGAGGAGAAAATCTCGTAGGGAATGGTGTCGAGCTTGGCGGCAAGCTCGGCTGCGGTAGGGTGTTCTCCGAATATGGTTACTGCGTCTCCCACTTTTGCGTCGATTCCTGTGATGTCTAGCATGGTCATGTCCATGCAGATGTTCCCTACGGTGGGAACCATCTTGCCGTGAAGCTCGAATGATGCGCTGCCGCATCCGAAATGACGGTTTATGCCGTCTGCATAGCCGACTGGAATTGTGGCGATCTTGTGAGTGCCCGAAGGAAGGATTCCCTTCCGGCTGTAGCCTACCGGACCGTCTGAATCAGTCAAAGTCTTGATCTGGACTATTGGACAGCGTAAGTAGGCAACAGGCTTGAGCTTGTCCTGGTCGACGCCTGAAATGCCATAGATACCGACTCCGAGGCGGACCATGTCGTATTGGTATTGCGGAAACCTCTCGATTCCGGCTGAGTTGAGGATGTGGAGCATCGGACGGTAAGAGAGGACTGACATTATTTCACTGTACATCTTCTCGAAAAGCTTGAATTGAGCCATCGTGAAGTCGTCGTATTGCGGATCGGCGGCTGTGGCGAGGTGGGAGTAGATGCTCTTTACATATATGTTCGGATGTTCCTTGAGAAATGTAAGTAGGTCCGGAAGCTCTTTTTCCATGAAGCCGAGGCGGTGCATTCCGGTGTCGAGCTTGATATGGATGGGGTAAGTGGGGTTGCCGCTGGCTTTGAAAGACTGGGCGAAGCGCTCGAGAGTCTCGATGTTTGGAATGCCGGGCTCAAGGCCGAAGCGGATGATTTCGTCGAAACATTCATAGCCCGCCGTTAGGACCATGATTGGAAGGTGGATTCCATTGAGCCTTAGATCCACTCCTTCCTGCGGAAAAGCCACTGCGAGATAGTCTACGCCACATTTCACGATTTCGTTCGTGAATTCGATAGCGCCCATTCCATAGGAATTTGCCTTTACGAGGATGAGCATTCTGGTGGTTGGCTTCAGCAGGGAGCGATAGTAGCTGTAGTTATGCCTGATTCCTTCGCGTGAGAGTTCCAACTCGGCGTTTGGAATAACTTTTGATGCCATTTTTCTAAAATTTGCAACAAATGTAGGCAAATTATGCGACATTTTGTGGTTTCATTAAAAATGGCTATCATAGCCCAACTAAAACCTATTCTGATGCGCAGGATATCCATTACGCTTGTCTTGGTATTTTCGGCTGCGTTCGCTGCTGCACAGCAGCGGACTACGTTGAAGACTGCCGTAATTCCCGTGCAGTTCCAAAATGTCAGGTTCCCCTCAGCCGACGATGTCCAGATGAGATTGGATTCCGTATTCAACCAGGCTTCCTACTCCGCTTATGGAGCTACCGGATCCGTCAACGATTATTTCCTCGACAATCTGGGTGACAAGTACGGACTGACATTCAGGGTATTCAAGCCTGTAACCCTCCCTTTTGACAACACATATTACTCCGGCAGCGGACAGAGCGAAGCTGTGGGGGTGGCGCTGATCCAGCACACTGTCTCTGCCGCCCTTCAGGCAGGCTGCTCCTTCAACGATTTCGATGGGGACCAGGACGGCTACATCGACAACGTCTACATTATCTTTGCCGGATATGGCGATCCCAACGGAGGTCCTTCAGTCACCATTTGGCCGCACTCGAGGAATGTGTCATCGAAAAAGATCAAGGCAGGCGACCTCAAGGTAGGAATGTACTGCTGCAGCCCGTATTTCAACGGACTGTCAGGTTCCAAGCTTACTTCAATCGGTCTTTTATGCCATGAAGAAGGGCATGCTCTGGGATTGAAGGATATGTATGACATGAACGGCGATACGGAGGGCAAGGCCGAGGGCCTCTGGGGAACCCTCTCCCTTATGGACAAGGGCAACTATAACAACGACGGACGCACACCGCCGTATTTGAATTCGGTCGAAAGGGAAATGCTCGGGATAGCCGACATCAAAGAAATATCGTCGCCTGGAAACTATTACCTTCCTCCTCTCGATGTCTCCGGCAAGGCGTTCAAGATAGCCACTTCCGACCCTGACGAATATTTTCTGCTTGAATACCGATCGCCGCGAGGATGGGACAGATACATCGGAGGAGGCGGGCTCCTGGTCTATCATGTCGACAAGTCCCCTAACCAGGCAGGCTCGATGACCGCCACCGAAAGATGGATGGTCAATGCGGTGAACAGCTGTGAGGAGCATCAGTGCGTTGACCTGTTGGAAGCTGCAAACGATACTTCAATCGGCGTCTCTGGAGTGTTTTTCCCAGGCAGTACAGGTGTCTACGATCTCTTTTCAACGTCGAAGGCGCCTCTGCTTTCTTGGAACAAGCAAGGTCCGATGCTTTGTCTGCGCGACATAGGAGTCGTGGCCGGCATGCTGGTGTTCACTCTGGCTGTGGATCATCTGTGGCTGGAACCTAAGATGGAGTCATATCATATTACACCATATCAGACTGATGCGTCCTTGAAATGGAAAACTGCTTCTGAAATGCCGGGCGAGTGGATAGTCGCTTGGAAAGCGTACGGGGACGACATCTGGCAGAGCTCTGAGCCAAGCAAATCGCTTGAGTACTCCTTCACATCGCTGAATCCGGGGACCATCTATGATTGCAAGCTATCTTACACCTATCTCAACGTTTCCTTCGACGTGCTGGAATTTCCTTTCTCCACTGTCCAGGTAACGTCCAAGTATCCTGCGATTGCAGGGATACCGAAAGTGTGCTGCGTCGGTGACTCTCTTGTCCTTAGGGTGTTCAACGTCAATGAAAACGTGAGGTCCATATCTTGGGAGATAAACGGTTCGGCATATTACGAAGAGACATACCCTTTGACATATTCGGGACTGGTCTCGATGGCTGTGACGCTGAAGTATTCTGACAATTCCACTGAACGAATTACCAGAAACTTGACAGTGAAGCAGAAAGATATAAAGGAGAGTGTAAGATGAGGAACGGACTATCATTCTTGCTGATCGTCTGTGCGTGCATGGTTCTCTGCACAGGATGCCCCACTGTAGTTCCCGGCCTGTCCGCCGATGAGGAGAAATTCATTCGGAATACGGTCGAAGGGCTTTACATGGATGGCGGATACGCAATTCAATATGACCAGTCGGCGTATCAGGCATGTTTGAACAAGACAAGGAGGAACTACCGTATCCAGAACGACGACCAGACAGAAATGGTCAATGTGACATGTGGAAATCCGATCTTTCTGAACCGGCTTGTTGCCTGCAACGTAGATTACGTTTCACAGCGCTCTTTCTTCGAACGCAGCCTCTCTTTCCTTGTCCTGAAGGTAGATTACAATACCCAGATTGCCTGGCTTTGGAACGATGACGAGGGGATAGGCCTTATAATTCCGATACTGTAGCCTTTTTCAGGCTAATTGAATTCAATGGTAAAATAGGATTTGTTGCAGGCGGACATAGCTTTTTCCACCCCCATTTCGGCAAAGGAAAAGATGGCTTTGACGGCTGGATCGAGAAGTTCAGGCAGCTTTTCAGTCTCCTCTTTCATGAGGTGGCTCAGGACATAGTCGGCCTGACGGCCTTCGGCAAAGCCGTTTCCGATGCCGAGCCGCATCCTTGCATATTCGTCTGAAGCGAGCCTGAGATCGATGTCCTTCAAGCCGTTGTGCCCACCGTCGCTGCCTTTTGGGCGCATCCGTATGGTCCCGAATGGGAGATTGATGTCGTCGCAGATGACAAGCAGGCTGGAAAGCGGAAGCTTGAGCTGCTGCATCCAGTAGCTGACGGCCTTGCCGCTGAGGTTCATATATGTATTGGGCTTGAGGAGCGTGAACTTGTCTCCCTTGAAGGAATATTCCGCTACAGCCCCGTAGCGTTTATTGAAAAAAACAGTATTGGACGCCTTTGCAAAGGCGTCCAATACTGCAAAACCCATATTGTGGCGGGTACCGGCGTACTCTTCTCCTATATTTCCCAGCCCTGCGACGAGACAGTTCATATCCCCACAATCTAAGGAAGAAGCTATTTCTTCTTGTCGTCGGATGCTGAAGCTGCATCGGTTGCCGGTGCTGCGTCTCCTTCTGCAGGAGCTGCTGCGCCTTCGGCAGGCGTTGCCGCTGCGGCTGTAGCTTCTTCGACAACGATGCGAGTATGCCTTACTGCGCAGATCATCTCGGACTTAGGAGCGAGAATCTGAGTCTTGGGGACGTTGAGGTCTCCGACCAGAATCTGCTTTCCAAGCTTGAGCGGCGTGCAGTCTACCTCGATGAGATCAGGCAGATCGTCAACCAGACCGAAGCAGCGGAGTTCGCGAACTCCGATGATCAGACGGCCGCCATCTTTTACGCCTTCTGCACGGCCCTTGACCTGAACAGGAACGTTGATGGCTACAGGCTTGTCCTCAGTGACAGCGAGGAAATCCACGTGACGCGCCTCTTCGGTGACTGCGTGCCACTGCACCTCTTGCAGGACTGACAGATAATTCTTTCCGTCAATTTCGAGCCTGATGATGTAATAATCCGGAGTGTCGGTGATTTTCCTTAGATCCTTGGCATCGACTGAGAATGCCACGTTCTCCATTCCGTTTCCGTAGAGATTGCAAGGAACCTTCCCTGCATTGCGGATTGCATTGACATCGGCCTTCTTGCCATGCTGCCTGAGCTGACCCTTTAAAAGAACTTGTTTCATAATGTGTTAATAAAATGTGTTACTCAGTTTGGACTTTCCAAACCCCATTGCACCAAAAAGCTTGGCTTTTTTAGTGGGCTGCAAAAATAGCAAAAAACTTCAATTAATTTATGGAGTTTGCAAAAAATGATTATTTTTGCACGTAGTTTATAACTATTCAAATTTATAGAACAATAAAAAAACACAAGAAATCATGACAAAGAAATGGATTTGCACCGTTTGCGGTTACATCTATGAAGGGGAGAACCCTCCTGCACAATGCCCGATCTGCAAGGCTCCGGCATCAAAATTCAAGGAAGTCGTCGATGATTCTGCAAAGAAGCTTGAATTCGTCGACGGGCATGTCATCGGAATAGCAAAGGATTGCGACAAGGAAGTCCATGACGGCCTCGAAGCGCATTGGGCAGGTGAATGCAGTGAAGTGGGAATGTATTTGGCAATGTCGCGCCAGGCAGATCGCGAAGGCTATCCTGAAGTTGCAGAAGCTTTCAAGAGATATGCTTATGAAGAGGCTGACCATGCGTCAAGATTCGCAGAAATGCTTGGAGAAGTCGTTTGGGATACCAAGACAAATCTCAAGAAGAGAATGGAGGCCGAGGCCGGCGCTTGTGCAGACAAGAAGCGCATCGCAACCCGTGCCAAGGAACTCGGCTATGATGCCATCCACGATTCCGTACACGAAATGTGCAGGGACGAGGCTCGCCATGGCAAGGGCTTCGAGGGGCTATACAACAGATATTTCGGAGAAAAGAAAGACTAGCTTAGCGCTCGTCTTCCCCGAGATGGACGTTCAGGATTCTCTCGTCGTTTGAGTCTATTCCCAAGGATTTGAGGTCCCAGTCGTCCGGATCTATCCGGCTTCCGCCATCCTGACCGTCATTTTCATCGAGCGGTTCGCCTTCCAGGCGGGCCGCTTTTGTTTCGTCAACATATTCGTCGTCGTCGGGCTTAATCTCGTCAATGTAAATTTCCAGCAAGGTAGTGCCTTCAGCTACAGGCTCTACGATATAGATGCCGTTTTCCTTGGGAATCAGCACAGTTTCCCCACGGTCGAACTTTACGGGCTTCTGAGTCTCTCCAATGTTGATTTCGGCCTTTCCGTCCAGACACATATATATGATGCAGCTGTTGAAGTCGGCTGGATTTCGGTAATATTCTGCATTCAGAGCCACTTGATTGATGGTAAAGTATTTGCATCTGACGAGATTTCTGGATCCGGATGCATGCCTGATATGAAGGGCCGCATCGTCGTATTTCTTGTAGTCAATGCAATCTATGGCCTGTTCGAGATGCATCTCCCTTCTTGTCTTGGGATCGAATTCGCGGCCCCAGTCAAATACCCGGTAAGTCATGTCGGAAGATTCCTGGATCTCGGCGATGACGACATCTCCCTTGCAGGCATGGACCGTACCTGCCTTTATGAAGAAGCAGTCACCCTTCTGAGGATGAAAGACATTGAGCAGGTATTCCACTGAAGCGTCCTTGCATTTGTCGTAGAATTCCTGGGCGTTCGTGTCGCGCTTGAATCCCATGTAGATTTCGGCGTCCGGAGAGGCGCTCATCACATACCAGAATTCGGTCTTGCCGAGAGAGTCGGCTCGTTCAAGCGCAGTCTCGTCGTTGGGGTGCACCTGAACTGACAGGCGGTCATGGACGTCAAGGTATTTGATCAGGAGCGGGAACGACAGTCCGTAATAGTCGCATACGTTGCCACCTTCGAAATCTCCATAATATGTCTCTATTATGTCATCAATTCCGTTGCCCTTTAGGAAACCGTTTTCAATGACTGAAATGTCACCTTCCAGGCCGCTGATTTCCCAGCTTTCACCGATGTGTGCCGGGTCAAGAGGCTTTTCGTCCTTTTCGGGCTTTGGAATGATCTTTCCGTATTCCTTTACCAGGCTGGAACCTCCCCAGACCTTTTCCTTGAGGATGGGAGTGAACTTAATCGGATACAACTGCTTCTTCATTGACTGCAGGCTTTACGATGAATGTGTTCTTATTGGAAAGTTTCTTTTGTAGCAGGAGGATTATCAGGGCCAATACGACGACGCAGACGGCTACCGTGACCCAGTATTTCCATTGGCTTGCTCCTGCAAAGAAAGGATAGTCCCTCAAGGTGCTGTCAATAGGCATGTCGGAATGGTTGATGGTAAGCAGTACGGAGAGCAGGTTGTTGAAGCCGTGCATCAGGATTGTGGCCAGAAGGCTGTGTGTCCTGTAATAGACCCATCCGAAGAAACAGCCAAGTGCGAAGGCGGGTATTCCCTGATATGGGTTCATGTGCAGAACGGCAAAGATGAAAGCTGCCCAAACTATTGCCTTCCAAGGTTTCATGCGGGTCAGCAGGCCTCTGCAGATTATGCCGCGGCAAAGAGTCTCTTCCACGATGGGGGCAAGGATGACGGTGCATATCAAGGTGTCGGCAAACGTCTGTCCCTTAAGCATGTTCTCAAACAGCGTCTTGATGGCGTCCGGCATTGGAATCAGGGCGCTGATGGGCTCGATGGCGATCTCTAGGCAGATTACCGCCAATGCGATGGCTGGATAAAATATGAACGGGCTCAAATTCCCATAGATGGCGTGGTTGATGGAGACTTCCTTGCTGTGTGGCTTTGCATTGCTCTTGGCATCAAAGAAGATGAAGATGAAAAGAGGCAGGAATGAGCAAAGGTACATGCAACAGGTGGACCGGAAAAAAGAGCCTTCAGGGGCTGCTGCAAGAGCGAAAGAAATCAGCAGGGTGCCGGCAAGGAAAACAATGACGAACAGCCAGCTCTTTCCGAGTGAAGGAAGGTATTTCTTAAGGATGGAGTGTAGCATTGAAAGAATTTTTTAACGAGGTCAAAAATACGTATTTTTGTGCAAATAATTGAAAGATGGCTTCTTTTTCTGACATAGGCGAAAATCTGCAGACCTTTTGGGGAAACCTGATGAAGATAGGGTTCTTCCGCGTCGTACTGAACAAGTATTTCCTTGTCGGCGCAGTTTTTGTTGTATGGATCTTGTTCTTTGACCGTAACAGTGTCGTCCGTTGGGTGCGGACTGTAAGGAATGTAAATGAGTTGCAGAAACAGAAGTCCAATTACGAAGAAGGCATCCAATCGTCGGAAGAGAAGTTGAAAGAGCTCAAGTCCAACAAGGACTCGCTCGAAAAGTTTGCAAGGGAGCAGTACTATTTCCATAAGGACGGCGAAGATGTCTACGTTTTCAAGGGAATGAACGATAAATGAGACTCAAAATGAAATACTGGAGGCAAATTCTTGTCGGAGCCGCAGTCGCCGCTTCGATCTTTTCTTTTGGAGGATGCAACAAGAATAACGATGGAAATACTTCTGAGACGGATTCACTGAAACGGGACCTGATCATTAAGAATTATCTCAAGTCGGAATACATGGACGTCTATTATTATTGGAGCGATTATGTTCCTGATAATGTTAATGCTTCTTCAATGAGCATATACGACTATTTCGATGCGTTGCTTTATTCCAAGGACCGGTGGAGCTGGATGATGGACCGCGACAATTACATCACGATGGCTACCGGGACTGTCTCTTCATCATTCGGAGTCAGCTACGGCCAGATGGTGAAGTATTACGGAGATTATGACATCAGGGTGAAATACGTCATCGAAGGAGGGCCGATGTACAATGCCGGTGTACGGCGTGGCTGGGTGCTTGACTCGTTGGGAGGCAAGGAAATGATGTCCGCCATAAGGGACGGCACTTACCAGACATTGATGAGCACCTCTCCACAGACATTCACTTTCACCGACCTTGAAGGGAAGAATCATGCTCTCAAGGTTACGGCAGGGAACTTCTCCTCAAAGTCATATTTTAAGTATTGCCTGTTCACTTCCGCAGATTTCCCTGGTTTGACGTCTCCTGTCGGCTATTTCAACTATCGTTCGTTCATGGAGCAAAAGCTTGGCGAGATGGGAGAGGCAATGGCTTATTTCAAGAAATCCGGAATAAAGGACCTTATCCTCGACCTGCGCTATAACGGCGGCGGCGACGGCGAAGCGTCCCAGAAACTTGCAGATTACCTGGCTCCAGCATCGGCCAACGGAGATGTCTATGCCGTGCGTTCCCATAATGCGCTCTTGACCAAGGAGGGCTGGAACAGCGAAAGCAAGATTGCGAGGAACGACACATCCCTGAACCTGGACCATCTCTACATCATTACCACATCCGGCACCGCATCTGCAAGCGAGGTGATCCTTAACGGCTTGAAGCCTCTGATGAACGTTACACAAGTAGGGGACACCACTTATGGAAAGCCTAACGGAATGTATGTGTTCTTCTATCCCGGTACGAGTGAAGAGAGAAAGGAGATTGATTCAGGCAACTATTCAAATCTTGAATACTGCTTCCTTCCTATATGCTTCTATACCGACAACAAGCTCGGTGAGGGACACTACGAAAACGGCATTGTCCCAGACAATTATCGTCCTGATGACCTTTGCCATGATTTCGGCGTCGATGAAGACAACATCAAGGCATGCCTGACTCATATCGTTACAGGGTCTTTTCCTGCATTGCCTTCAATCAAGAAGAGTGCTTCGGCAGCTTCCGGAGGCATTTCCCGCAACAGGGCGATATTTGACGACAGCAAGCTCCAGCCTGAATTCGGCATGTACATCCTGCGTCCTGACGAAGAGCAGGTAGAAGCATTGGACAAGTCTTTAGGAAAATAGGAGAGTCTTCAGTACCACTATCCAGAAAGAACCGTCGTGATGGACTATCCGGTAGTTCCAGGATATGGATCGCAGCCATTCGACTTTCTCCTGGAACGAAAAAGTCCTATGCATGCGTTTCTTCACGTTCATCATTCGTATGAGCATCTCATTTTCGACGGCTTGATTGCGTGGAGCGGAAGGTACGCGGAATGAATCGCTCAGTCCGAGATACCGGATGCATATTTCCGTGATTTCGCTGGCGGTTTCGTAAACCCCGTTGTCCTTCAGGAACAGATAGAATTTTAGAAAGTCTACGTTTTTCTCATTACGGTACAGAAAAGTAGTCCAGTCGCAAAGATGCCGCAGGGTACAGCTTCCCATGGCGAATTTGTTCATCAGACGGAGCGACATGAGGTGAATGTCCTCGTTGGGAGAAGGGATGCTTACTGCGTCGAATATCTTGCATCTTGTCTTGTCTGTCTCTAGGAGTTCCATCATCTTGGCTTCAAAGCATCTGTTGAGAGGGGAAGTCCGGACATTGAAGAAATGGTGGTGGTTCTCGATCAGAACGCCGTTCAGTACGAAGTCCGACGAGAAGTTGGGAGCGGCGTCGACCTTGATTCCACGGTTGGATATCATCTTGTCCACCATTATGCTTTCATCGAAAGTATATATGTCGATGTCGCTGTTCTCGCGATGCTCGGGAATGGGATAATAGGAAGCGTTCCCAAGGCCGTTAAGCAACAGCATCCTCATCTTCTTGGCTTTCATGATGTCGTTCAGGAAAAGCAGGACTTCCTTGTGCTTGCGGTTCCTGTCCTCGATGGCGGCTGTGTTGACGGTCCATTTTATCTTGATTTCGCGAGGAGGCTGGCTTTCTGCCGGAAGTCCGGCAAGGCCGTCGTAAGCCACCGCCTGCACTCCGCAGTTGATGGCAAGGTTTCCCAGATCGATCCATTCGGTTTCGGTCATCTGCTCAGGAACGTCCTTCGACCCTGTCAGAGCGCGTCTTAGAAGGAGCAGCAGGGCAAGTTGCACTTTATCGAGATTGCGTGTCTCTTCAGATATGGATTTCATTTTTCTATGACCCCCAGATTAATAAGGGTGTTTGCCCATTGTGCCGCATCGATGTCTGCGACCAGACCGTCAACTATGAACCTTTCTTGGAGCATCTGGGATATGCCGGAGATGGAGAACTCCTTGTCGGCCAGGCTTTGCATAAGCCAGGCAGAAGTGTCGTTTACTGATACGGCCTTGATGATGTTTGCGTCATCTTCCTGTTTGATGATGATGAGTCGCTCGTCTCCTATTGTCCTGAGAGGATATTTGCAGTTTAAACGCATAAGGCTAAACTAAAATCAAATCAAAGTTACAATATTTGTCGTGAATAGCTTTATCCCGATAGCAAGAAGAATGAGCCCGAAGAATTTTCGAAGCACATAGATGGTGCCCTTGCCGAGAACCTTTTCGACGGCGTCGAGCTTGAGCAGCACCAGATAATCCAGAGCCAGGTTAAGGACGAAGGCTATGACGATGTTTATCATGTAATACTCAGCTCGCAGTGCCAGAAGGGTCGTCAGGGTGCCTGTGCCGACAATGAGCGGGAATACGACAGGAACCACCGTAGCCGAGTCTGTCGGCCCGTCGTTGTGGAAAATCTCGATTCCGAGGATCATCTCGAAGGCAAGCATCAGGATTATTATGGAGCCGGCAACCGCGAAGGCGGAAATGTCAACTCCGAAGAGGGCTAGGACAGGCTCTCCGACGAAAAGGAATATCAGTCCCAGGACGAGGGATGACAGGCATGCTTTAAGTGGATTGATGCTCTTCCCTTTTGCCCTTAGGTCAAGGAAGATTGGAATGGAGCCGGTGATGTCGATGATCGCGAAGAGGACCATGAAGCAGCTGAATATTTCCTTAAGGCTCAAGTGTAAATCCATAGATAGTTGAAAATAGGGTTACAACACTGCAAATCTACGATTTTTCTTGATTTTTTTGTTTATTTATAAAAATACCCTATCTTTATGGAAAGAATCAATAATCCACTAAACAGTTATTTTTATGGAAAAACTCGTTAACGAAATCAAAAAAGAATTTGAAGTTTTTGAGAAAAACGCTGATGCTCAGGTAACTAAGGGAAACAAGGCTGCAGGAACACGCGCACGTAAATCTGCTCTCTCTCTCAGCAAGCTGATGAAGGACTTCAGGAAAGAGTCAGTCGAAGCTGCCAAGAAATAGCTTTTACCACTCCAAAAGACTAGAGAGGGAATTCGCCGCAAGGCAGTTCCCTCTTTGTGTGTTTACGGAACGAGAAATACGGACTTGTTCCAGGCGAGGGTCTTGTAAAATGCATTAAGATATTTGTTGGAAGGCTCGTAGACGTAAGTTCCAAGGCCCGAATAGGCATTGATGTAAAAAGAAAGGTAAAACTGAGGTGTGGATGCCTTATAGATTACGGCCTTGTTCAGCGCGGCATAGAAAGAAGCATGCTCCGATGTGGTGGCTATCTTCGACATGACGTCATCAAGGTCGTAGAACCAGTGTCGGTTGAATCGATAATAGCCTTGGATGCCCGATTCGCTCAATCCTGCGTCAAGAATTGACCGATGAGCTGCATAAATGTCTTTGCAGGAGTTCGCCAGCGCTTCAAGTCTTGAACAGTCGATAAGGGAAACCGTAGACGACCGGTATATGCCGGTCTGGGTGTCGTAATACTCGAATCCGTCGTAAAGCACCTTTTGCAGTGCCGCCGCGGTGGAATAGCCGGGGTCGAAAAGGTACTTGACAGCCGAGCTGTAGAGGATCAATCCGTCGCTGAGGACTTCCGCTGGAGAAAAGGCAAGATAGCCAGCCTTGTCCTTCAACTCATAAGCCACTTCAATGTCTCCCATGAGGCACGCGTCAAGAATTATGTATTCATAATGTTGCGGGAGGGCGTCCGCAAGTTCAGTAATGTCGATTTCAGCTCCATTATGCTCGGCAAATGACTTTACGTGTTCTGTCTGAGGATTGCCATCCAAGGATGGAAACGCGTCTTCGGATTCTGCCATCTTTGCGGAAGATGATGCTGGAGATGACTGGCTTGAGAACTTGGTGGGGTCGTAATAATATCCTTCAGGCAGCCATCCGCTGCCGTGGGACCAGATGATGAGCCCGTTGCTTTTGGCTGGGAACAAGGATTCGGCGTCTTGCAAGACTCTGTTCATGACTGCGCTAGTGGCGGAATTCAAGCTGTCTGGATAAGTCTTGAGGATTTCCTCGTCAAGCTTGCTTCCTGAACCGGCGGTGATCCTTTCCAAGACCGGGGCTGCATCCTGGATGTCGTAGTAGAGAAGCAGGATGTTTTCATTGTCGCTTGCGGAAGGCGCGTATCCATTCAGCAGGGAAGCCTTGTTGGAGATGGCGTATACGTTGAGAGAATTGTCGCCCGCAATGTATATCAGGACTGTTTTCCTGTTTTCGGAGATGTTGTCGAATGGATTCAATCGAATGTAAGAACTGGTTCCAGCCAACTCCGGACGCAGTTCAATGTCGCCTTTGGAAACGCACGAGACAGCGAGGGAAACGATTGCGGCAAGCGCAAGGCCGAACTTGATGTTGAATCCTGATTTCATTTTCAAGGGCAAAGATAGCATTTAATTAAAAATCATCTAATTTTGCAAAAGATGCAAAAAGATAGCCATAATGAAATCATACGTTAAGGTCATGCTAGGATTGATAGGGACAGGAATGCTCTTCTCATGTTCTGGGAAGAATGAAGAAAATTTCAAGTATTCGATAGATGAATTCGCGGACATCGAGGTGCTTCGCTACCAGGTTCCCGGATGGGACGAGCTTACGCTCAAGCAGAAAGAGTACGTCTACGACTTGAGCGAGGCGGCAAAGTGGGGAAGGGACATTTTCTGGGACCAGAACTGCTCCTATAACCTTCAGATTCGCAAGGTGCTGGAGAATATTCTGGAGAATTACAGCGGGGACAGGAGCTCTGCGGATTATCAGGATTTTCTCGTCTATGCCAAGCGCGTATTCTTCTCCAGCGGCATACATCACCATTATGGAGAACAGAAGATCCTTCCAGGGTGCACCAAGGATTATTTCGGAAGCCTAATGGGCGCTGCCGGATGCAGCGACAGCCTGAAGGCGACGCTGCTGCCCGTCATTTTCGATCCGAACATCCTATCCACGCGACGCTGTCAGGATTCTGGAAAGGATCTGGTCGCGGAATCGGCAGGCAATTTCTATGAAGGTGTAACCCAGGCAGAGGCGGAAAAGTTCTATGCAGGGATGGAAGACCCCAATGACCCGCGTCCGATTTCCTATGGTCTGAACAGCAAGCTCGTAAAGCGCAACGGAAAGATTTGCGAGGACGTATGGAAAGTTGACGGGCTTTACGGCCCGGCCATTGCCAAGATAGTGGAATGGCTGCAGAAAGCTTCCGAAGCCGCTGAAAACGATGCCCAGAAAGCAATCATAGCGAAGCTGGTCGACTACTACAAGACCGGCGACCTGAGAAAATGGGACGAGTACAACATCGCGTGGCTTCAGGATACTGTTTCGCAGGTAGATTTCGTCAACGGATTCGTGGAAGACTATGAAGACCCGCTGAACCGCAAGGCATCGTGGGAAGCCATCGTCGATTTCAAGGACCAGGCAGCTTCCAAGCGCACGGAAATCATCAGTGAAAATGCACAGTGGTTCGAGGAGAATTCCCCGATAGATCCGCGTTTCCGAAAGAAGCATGTAAAGGGCGTTTCGGCGAAAGTCATCAACGTCGCCTGTCTTGCCGGAGACGAATATCCTCCTACGGCCATCGGAATCAATCTCCCGAATGCCGACTGGATAAGAAAGGAATACGGCTCGAAGTCTGTCACCATCGCCAATATCACCGAAGCTTATGATCTCGCAGCTCAGGAACACCCTAACAGCATACTGAATGAGTTCGGATGGGATGGGAATGAAAAGGAACAATGCAGGAAATACAGCACCATTACAGACAATCTCCACACGGATCTCCATGAATGCCTCGGCCATGCTTCAGGGCAGCTGATGCCGGGAGTGTCGCCGGGAGCATTGAAAGAATACAGCTCTACTCTCGAGGAGGCCAGGGCAGACCTTTTTGCTCTCTATTTCCTTGCAGACCCTAAAATGGTGGAACTGGGCCTTCTTCAATCAGGCGATGAGTACAAGGCTGAATATATGGACTACATCCGCAACGGCATGATGACCCAGCTCTGCCGCATCGAGCTTGGCAGCAAAGTGACGGAAGCCCACATGCAGAACCGCAAGCTTATCGCTGAGTGGTGCTATGAAAAGGGCAGGGACGCCAAAGTCATAGAAAAGAAGGTACGGGAAGGGAAGACTTATTTCGTGATAAACGACTTCAATGCTCTCCGCGGACTTTTCGGGAACCTGCTGTCTGAAATACAGCGCATCAAGAGCGAAGGAGACTACGAAGCAGGGAAGAACCTTGTCCTGAAATACGGAGTCGATATCGACTACGACCTGCACAAGGAGGTGCTGGATCGCTATTCGGCTCTCGATCTAAAGCCTTACAAGGGATTCGTCAATCCGGACATAGTTCCTGTCAAGAATGAATCCGGAGAGATCATCGACTACAGACTCGAATACTGCGACGATTTCATCAAGCAGTGTCTCGAGTACGGAAAAGAATACTCAGCTCTCTAGCTGCTTACCGTTCGCAGTAGAAGTCTATCATCGCGTTGATCGCGCGGTTGCAGGCAGGACAGAAGCCTGGACAGTCTTTCGTAATCATCAGGCAGTCCTTGGCTGAGCGCCAGATTCCGTGCGCCTGATAGCCGCCGCCTTCGAAATAGCCGGCATCAGGAAGGTTCTTCCATTTGTCAGGATCCACTTTCGTGGTTATGTTCGGCTCCCAAGGCTCGACCTTGAAATCATACATGTTCTCATATGCGACGTCGGAGGTGTAGTATTCATCGGCGAGGCCGGCGAATGCGTGGCTGAATTCATGCGTGAATACATACCCTTCCCATGCATTGTCGGAAGAGCAGAGCGAGTAGTAATTGTAGATCCCTCCTCCGCCGTACTTGTCGACGTTGACTATAACCAGAGGCAGGTCGAACGCCGCTCTTGAACAGGCGCGTGCTGTCTTGCTCTGGTCCTGAGCGGTCATGTACCTCTCGATTCCGAATGTCCAGAATCCCGAGCCTGCCACCGTGTTTTTCCAGATGCCTTTTCCAGGCATGTCGGTTCCGGCTTCAGCAGAAACGGATTCGACAGCATAGAAGTTGAAGTCATTTTTATGGGACTTGTATGGTTCATAGCTGAAGAAATAGCCTAGGAACTTAGTTGCGTCGGTGCGGAACTTGCTCATCTGCTCTGCGGTATAGCCTTCGGCGATTATGGCGATGTCCACCTTGCTTTCAGAAGGACCGTTGAAGAGCATCGTGTCGATCACATAGTCGTTCTCCTTCTCGCGGTTCACCTCTAGGCTTGCAGGGTCGATGGTGAATGAATTCATCTCCATGAACTTTCCGTCTTCATGCTTCCGTTCTGAAATAGTGACCTTTACAGGAGACTTGGGCATAGGGATCCAGACTGAATTGTTGAATGCCTTGTCCGTAATCTTCGCATCGGCAGTCGTGCGCCATTCTGAAAACAGCGAACTGAAACCCTTGGCATAGATCAGATTGTTTCCGCTGAATACGGAAATACGATATTCACCGTAATTGAACTTGTCCACCAGGCCGATGTGCGGCCCCGACCATTCGTTCTCGCAATGAAGTCCTCCAAGGAAGACCTCCTGCCTTGTGGCGTTGCCGGAAAAGACAAAGTCGATTCTCAGCCTTTCCGGAGTAAAATACTTTTCGTAATCCTGAGCCACTGCCGTCAATGCAACGAGCAGTGCCATGCATAGTGCCAGAGCCTTTCTCATATCGTAATCAGGTCAGATTCCTACATAAGTCTCTGGAGTGATGGCCCGAAGCTCGTCCTTGACGCTTTCGCTGACGTTGAGAGAGTCGATGAACTTGGAGATGCACTCACGGTCGATCTTTTCGTTGATTCGGGTCAGTTCCTTCAGCGTCTCGTAAGGATTGGGGTAGCCTTCTCGCCGAAGGATGGTCTGGATTCCTTCCGCGACGACCGCCCAATTCCTGTCCAGGTCGCGGCTGATGGCCTCTTCGTTGATGAGCAGCTTGCCCAGTCCTTTCCTGATGGATTCAAGTGCGATGACCGTATGCGCTATCGGCACGCCGACATTGCGCAGGACAGTGCTGTCTGTAAGGTCGCGCTGCATCCTTGAAAGCGGCAGCTTGCCTGAAAGGAACATGAACACGGCGTTGGCCATTCCGAGATTTCCTTCGGCGTTCTCGTAGTCGATCGGGTTGACTTTATGGGGCATGGTGGATGACCCGACTTCACCGACCTTGATCGTCTGCTTGAAGTATTCCATGGAGATATATGTCCAGATGTCCCTGCAGAAGTCTATAAGGATGGTGTTTATGCGCTTCATGCAGTCGAAGATGGCTGCGAGGTTGTCGTAATGCTCAATCTGTGTGGTCGGGTAGGAGCGACTGAGGCCAAGCTTCCCTTCCACGAAACTGCGTGCGAACTGATTCCAGTCGATGTCCGGGTAAGCGACGGCGTGTGCGTTGAAATTTCCTGTGGCGCCGCCGAACTTTGCAGGATATTTCATTGCGACAAGCTGCCTGCGCTGTTCTTCAAGACGGACGACGAAGACCATCAGCTCCTTCCCGAGACGTGTAGGCGAGGCAGGCTGTCCGTGCGTATGAGCCAGCATCGGGATGTCCTTCCATTTGTCAGCATCTCCCTTGATGGCACCGATTACCGCGTCAAGCTTGGGAAGATACACAGTCTCCATCGCTTCGCGAAGCAGCAGGGGAGTGGCTGTATTGTTGATGTCCTGGGACGTAAGTCCGAAATGGATGAAATCGACATATTTGTCCAGCTTGAGGTCCTGGAACTTGCCTTTCACGAAGTATTCCACTGCTTTCACATCGTGGTTGGTAATCTTTTCGATGTCCTTGACAGCCTGTGCGTCGGCTAGGCTGAAGTTCTGGTAGACCGCGCGCAGATTGGCAAATTCCGCCCTGTCGAAGCCCGCCAGCTGAGGCAGGGGAATTTCGCAGAGGGAGATGAAGTACTCCATCTCGATTCGGACGCGGCAGCGGATCAAGGCGTATTCGGAAAAATATTCTCCCAGTGGAGAGGTCTTGGAATAGTAGCGTCCGTCGATAGGGGAGACGGCCATCAAATTATCTATCATCATTTGAAAGTATTAGTCTTTTTTGAAATATGAGATTTCATTGTAAAGTGAAATGCATTGGCAAGCCTCTTTCACGTCGTGCACGCGGAGGATGTCGGCGCCGTTCTGCAAAGCGACCATTTCCAGTGCGCATGTGGCCGGAAGCGCTTCTTCAGGAGTGATCTTCAGAGGCTTGTAAATCATGCTCTTGCGCGAAATAGCGGCGAGAATCGGATGGTGAAGCACCTCGAACTGCCCAAGCTGGGCGAGAAGCTGATAATTCTGGTCGACTGTCTTGGCGAAGCCGAATCCCGGATCGACGATGTAGTCCCTGATCCCATTCTCTTCAGCCTTGACGGCAAAGTCCTTGAAATATCTGATGACATCCCTTGTGACGTCGTCATATTCGCAGAAATCCTGCATTGTGGCAGGAGTCCCGCGAATATGCATGGCAATGTAGCCTAGACGGAGCCTTCCAACCGTCTTCAGCATCGAAGGATCGCCCTGCCCTGCCGTAATGTCGTTGATGATGCACTCGCCAAGAATTGCAGCTGCCTTTTCGGCTATCGAGCTTCGGAACGTGTCGATGGAAACCGAGATGTTCCCGAAGGATGGGCGGATGGACTGGAGCACAGGCTCAAGGCGGAACCACTCATTCTCCTCGCTGACGGAAACCGATCCGGGACGGCTTGAACATGCGCCGATGTCGATGATGTCGGCGCCTTCCCCAAGAAGCTTGGCGATCCTGGCTTTTGCGGCATCTTCACCGAGCACCCTGCTGGCGGTATAGAACGAGTCATCGTCGACGTTGACGATTCCCATCACCTTAATTTCCCGTTTCATCTTCTTCTGAATTAATGTTACATTTGCATTGACGTACAAATATAACACAACTTGAGTTGCAGAGCAACGTAAAATTGAGCAAGTCTATGCTGATAGTGCTAGAAGGCCTTGACGGAGCGGGCAAGTCCACACAGGTGAGAATGCTCGACAGATTCTTTGCAGGGCAGGGAAAATCTGTCGAGTACCTGCATTTCCCAAGATTCAATGCTCCCGTTTTCGGGGAAATGATCGCAAAATATCTTCGCGGAGACTACGGCGGACTGCAGCAGGTCCACCCGCAACTCGTTGCATTGCTTTATGCTGAAGACAGGAGGGACGCGGCTCCGATGATACGCACCTGGCTCGATTCGGGACGCATCGTCATATTGGACCGCTATGTATGTTCCAACATAGCCTTCCAATGCGCCAGAGCTGCTTCTGAAACTGAAGCTGATGAACTTGAGCAGTGGATCCTGGATTTGGAATTCGGCACTTTCGGCATCCCGGAGCCGGACGCAAACCTGTTCCTGGATGTCCCGATGAGCTTCATCAAGAGCAAGCTTGAAGCTGACAGGAAGGGCTCCGACCGCGATTACCTGAATGGAAAGCAGGACATACACGAGTCCAGCATGGATTTCCAATCGAATGTGCGTCAAGTCTATCTGGACCAATGCGTCGAGGGACTGCTGACACGCCTTGACTGCTCCGCTTCCGACGGATCGATGCTGCCTGCCGAAGACATTTTCAATAAAATCAAGATAGCAATATGAGATTTCCAAGGGCTTTTACCAGAATCATTTTCGGACTGACGTTCATCTTTTCGGGTTTCATGAAGCTCATTGATCCTGTCGGCACCATGCTGATAGTGCAGGAAAACCTTGCAGCAATGCATCTGGGCTTCTTTTCTCCTCTTTCAATGGCTGGAGGAGCAGGACTGGCCACTGTCGAACTCGTCCTAGGCGTTTCAATCCTGTCGGGATTCAGGATGAAGGTCATGTCCTGGGTGGGGTTGGCTCTCATGACCGTATTCACGATAAAGGGCATTTGGCTTGTCATTGCCAACCCGATTTCGGACTGCGGCTGCTTCGGCCAGTTCATCCATCTCACAAACTGGCAATCGCTGATCAAGAACTTCATCCTGCTCGCCTGCATCATCTTCATCGTGTTCCAGAGGGACAGGTATGAACAGATTGCAGCGCCATGGGCTGAGTGGGTGTTCGTCGGAGCATTCGCCTGCGTCGGGCTCTTCATCGCCATCTCTTCCATCGTCGCAGGACCGCGCGCCGACTTCACTCCCTTCAAGTCCGGTGCCAACCTGGCTGAAGCCCAGGCTCCCAAATACCTTACTACTTTCATCTATGAAAAGGACGGGACACAGAAGGAGTTCGCCATCGACAACCTTCCGGATTCCACTTGGACTTACGTAGAAGCCAAGACCAAGCAGATTGCCGAAGAAGGCTCCAATTCTGCTGCAGGTTTCGCCATTTATGATTCTTCGGAGGCTGACGTGACAGGTGAAGTGATGTCCGGAAAGCAGTTGCTTGTTTCCTATTACAATGCAAAGGATTTCCATCCGGACCGACTTCCATCGCATGTCACCAAGCTGGCTTCGGTTTCCGATTCTCTCGGAGCTCCGTTGAATGTGCTTCTTGCCCTTCCGGCAGAGTCTGTTCCGGCGGACACCATGGGAATCCGCTATTTCAGTGCAGACAGAAAGACATTGCTGACCCTGAACCGTTCTAACGGCGGCGTGACATATCTTTACGACGGCGAAGTTATAAGGAAATGGAGCCCTGCATTTCCTCCAACGGGAAAGCGGGCCGTTGACAAGATACTAAATGACGATCCGGAAGAAATACAGGCGAAGGAATCCATCTTCTCTAACATCTATTCGCAGGCCGGGCTCTTCCTGATAATCTTAGCAGCAGTCCTTGTGCGCGAGTTCGCAAGAAAGGCTTCCGAAAACAACAAGAAGCGGCGCGTTGCCGCGGCCTCTCCTGCAGAAGAAAGCCATTAAGCCTTCTATCTCCTTTTTCTTGACTTTTCCGAATCGCCTTCCGGCGGTTCAATGTCTTCGTGGTCGATGTCCGATTCGACGCCGATATCCTTCCAGAGCTGTTCCAGCTGGCGGCGGTCCTTCTTGGTTGGACGGCCGGATCCTGGGTCGCGCTGGACGAAGAAAGTCTCCTTTGGCGTGCGGAGCTTTTCAATTTCGGATTCCGGAGTGAGATTCGTGGCATAAAGGGGAACTGCCTGGGCGCCTTGCCTCTTGTCGATGGGAACGATGACTTTATAAGTGAAATGCGCGGCGCCGCGACGTACTACGACGAAGTCTCCGGCCTTAACTGTGCGGGAAGGCTTCGCTTCGACATCGTTGATGCGGATCTTGCCTCCCTTGCATGCGTCGGTCGCTTCAGTCCTTGTCTTGAAGACCCTTATCGCCCAGAGGAATTTGTCTATCCTTGTCTCGTCCGGCATTAGAGCTTGCGCTTGACTTCTACGATGTTGTACGCTTCGAGCACGTCGTTTTCCTGAATGTCGGCGAAGCCTTTGACAGTGAGGCCACATTCGTAGCCGGCGTTCACTTCCTTGGCGTCATCCTTCATCCTCTTCAGGGAATCGAGCTCGCCAGTGTGGATTACGATGCCGTCACGTATGACATGAACCTTGGTGCCGCGGGAAATCTTGCCGTCCTTGACCATGCATCCTGCGACAGAACCTATCTTCGAAATGTGGAAGACCTGCTTGACAACCACATTGCCCGTGGTGACTTCCTTCTGTTCAGGTTCAAGCATGCCTTCGATGGCACTCTTGACTTCGTTGATGGCGTCGTAGATGATGGAGTAGATGCGTATTTCAACGTGTTCGTTGTCGGCGACTTTCTTTGCGTCCACGGAAGGACGCACCTGGAAGCCGATGATGATGGCGTTGGAAGCGATGGCCAGCTGGACATCGGATTCTGAGATGGCGCCGACGCCCTTCAAGATCACCTTGACCTGTATCTCCTTTGTGGAAAGCTTTATGAGTGAGTCCGACAAAGCTTCTACGGAGCCGTCCACATCGCCTTTGACGATGAGGTTCAATTCCTTGAAGTTCCCGATGGCAATTCTTCGTCCGATTTCGTCGAGAGTTATCAGAGGGTTGGTGTTGATGCTCTGGATGCGGTATAGCTGCTCACGCTTGTTCGCGATGTCGCGGGCTTCGCGCTCGTCTTCCATCACATTGAAGGTGTCGCCTGCTGCAGGAGCTCCGTTGAGCCCGAGTACGGAAACCGGAGTCGCAGGATCGGCGACGTCGATTTTCTGTCCGCGTTCATTGAACATGGCCTTTATGCGGCCCGAATAGCTTCCAGAGAGCATGATGTCGCCGGTGTGCAGAGTCCCGTTCTGGACAAGTACAGTGGCCAGATAGCCGCGTCCCTTGTCGAGGGATGATTCGATCACCGTTCCGGTGGCAAGCCTGTCCGGATTTGCCTTGAGGTCGAGCATGTCGGCTTCAAGCAGTACTTTCTCGAGCAGCTTGTCGACGTTAAGCCCCTTCTTTGCGGAAATTTCCTGGCATTGGTAGTTGCCTCCCCAGTCTTCCACCAGAAGGTTCATGTTCGAAAGCTGAAGCTTGATCTTTTCAGGATCGGCTCCGGGCTTGTCGACCTTGTTGATGGCGAAGATCATAGGAACGCCTGCAGCCTGTGCGTGGCTGATGGCTTCTATGGTCTGCGGCATGACTGCGTCGTCGGCTGCGATGATGATGATCGCGATGTCGGTTATCTTGGCTCCGCGGGCGCGCATGGCTGTGAACGCCTCATGGCCAGGTGTGTCGAGGAATGTAATCCTGCGGCCGTTGGAAAGTACAACGTTGTATGCGCCGATATGCTGCGTGATTCCTCCCGCTTCACCGGCGATGACATTGGTCTTGCGTATGAAGTCGAGCAGGGAAGTCTTTCCGTGGTCGACATGGCCCATGACGGTTACGACAGGCGGTCTTGGCATCAGGTCTTCGGGCTTGTCGCTCTCGTTGTTGATGGAGTTCTGCACTTCTGCGGTTACGAAGTTCAGCTTGTAGCCGAATTCGTCTGCAACCAGTTCGAGCGTTTCAGCGTCGAGGCGCTGGTTTATCGAAACCATTAGTCCGAGAGTGAGGCAGGCGCTGATGACGTCTGTTACAGGCTTTCCCATGAGGGTGGCTATGTCGTTGACGGTCACGAATTCGGTAAGATTGATGATCCTGCTTTCTTCCTGACGTATTTCTGCTTGCTGTTCTTCTCGTACTGCCTCCTCCTCGCGGCGTTCGTGGCGTCTCTTTGCACCTTTGGTCTTGCCTTTGCCTTCAATGAGGCGTGCATAAGTCTCCTTGATTTGCTTCTGTATCTCTTCCTCGTCTACCTCAGTGTGCAATGGAGGCTGCTGCTTGAATCCTGCCTTGCGGTCCTTGTTGAAGCGGCTGTTGTTCTTGTTGCGGTTGTCGCCGCCATTGTTCTGTATGGCGTTTACATCCACCTTGCCGCCGAAAGGCTTGTGTATCCTTTCGCGCTTGCCCTTTCCGTGCTGCTGTCCGTTCCCCTGAGAAGGTGCGTTCTGTGGCTTCTTCTTGTCGAATTGCGACAAGTCGATCTTGCCAACGCTCTTGATGCCGGGCAGCGGCGTGAAAGTAGTTTCAATGTATTGGGATTTCTGTTGTGGCTCCTGCTGCTGCGGCTTTGGCTGCTGTGGTTTCGGCTGAGGCTGAGGCTGAGGCTGCTGTTGTGGCTTTTGCTGCAGCTTCTGCTGGGGTTGCTGCTGCTGTCTAGGCTGCTGGGCAGGCTGTTGAACAGGCTTGGGCTGTGGATTCTCCACAGGCCTTTCAATCGGCTTTTCGACCGGTTTTTCAGCAAGTTTTTCGGCAGGATGCTCCTCCTGTATTTCAGCAGGCTTTTCGGATTCTGGCCTTGCAGCTTCCGGCTCAGGGGCCGGTTTTTCTTCAGAGGATGCATTGACCTCAATGCCTGGCGCTGCAGTTTCCTGAGGCTTGGCAGCCTCTTCTGCAGGTTTCTTATCTTCAGCCTTCGGCGCTTCCTTCCTCACTTCTTCTACTGCCTTTGGAGCCGGTTTCGCCTCGGGAGCAGCTTCCGGTTTCTGGGCTGTGAAATTGGTGTTGGAGGTAATGTTCGACTTGATGGTCACTTCCTTGTCGTCGATGGTCTCCGGTTTTTCCTTATGGGATTCTTCGGCTTTCTGGTCATCCGGCCTGTTGCCGTTCTGGCGCGCTTTCTCTATGTTTTCCCTCAACTGCTCTCCACGCTCGCGGACTTTCTCCTTATTCAATTTTTCTTTACCGAACTCCTTGGCTACAAGGCTGTAAGTGGCTTCGTCAAGCTTTGCGTTAGGATTGTTCTCGTCTACCTCGATTCCCTTGTTCTTGAGAAACTCGAGCAGAGTCGGCTTTCCGATGTTGAATTCCGTAAGTAATTTTCCGATTCTATGATTCGTTGGCTGTTCTGGCATATTACCTCCCGATTTTAAATGATTGCTATTCTTCGGCGAATTCCGCCTTCAGAATTTTCTTGACCTCCTCGACTGTCTCGCGCTCGAGGTCGGCGCGTTCCATAATGTCGTCGTCGGAAATGGCCAGGACGCTCTTTGCAGTGTCGCAGCCCATTTTCTGAAGCGATTCGATGATCCAAGGCTCGATTTCGTCCTCGAATTCAGTCAACAATACGTCGTCCTCTTCCTGACTTGCATCTTCAGCTTCGCGGTAAACGTCGACCGTGTAGCCGACAAGCTCGCCAGCGAGCCTGATGTTCGCTCCCGACTTGCCGATGGCAAGAGAGACTTCCGAAGGCTTGAGGAAAACGAGAATGTGCTTTGTGTCTTCGTCTATCTTGACTGAAGATACCTTGGCTGGCGCAAGTGCGCGCTGGACGAGAAGTTCAGTGTTAGATGTCCAGTTGATTACGTCGATGTTCTCGTTGCGGAGCTCATGGACGATCCCGTGGATGCGCGATCCCTTGACGCCGACGCATGCTCCTACAGGATCGATGCGGTCATCGTAGGATTCTACGGCTACCTTGGCTCTGACACCAGGAACGCGCACGACTTTCTTGATGGTGATGAGACCGTCGAAGATTTCAGGGACTTCCTGTTCGAAAAGGCGTTCAAGGAACTTTGTGGATGTCCTTGACAGTGTGATGACGGGGTTGTTGCCGTTCATGTCGACGCTTTCGATCACGGCCTTGATGGTGTCTCCTTTGTGATAATAGTCGGAAGGGATCTGCTTGTCCTTCGGGAGGACGAGGTCGTTCATTTCCTCGTCCCTGACAAGGACTTCGCGCTTCCAAACCTGATAGACCTCGCCACCGAAAATGGTTCCGATCATGTCCTTGTATTTGTTGTAAAGGGATGTCCTTCGGATCTCGGTTATCCTGTTGGTGAGATTCTGCTTCAGGCTGAGTATGGCGCGATGGCCGAAAGAGTTCAAATGTATCTGCTCTGAATATTCCTCGCCTGCTTCAAAGGAGTCGTCCACCTTGTGGACCTCTTCCAACGAAATCTCCTTCGCAGGGTCTTCGACGGTTTCAACTACCGTACGCTTGCGCCAGATCTCGAAATCCCCCTTGTCGATATTGAGAATGATGTCAATGTCTGAACCGGGATACATCTTTTCCAATTGGTCGCGAAAAACCGATTCCAGGACGTTCACCATGGTGGTCCTGTCCATGTTCTTGTCATTCTCCTTGAATTCGGTAAAAATGGCAGCCAGATTGATCGATTCGGTCTTGTTATCCATAATTAATAACAGTTATTGTTTGTTGTTTATTATTGTTATTGCTCAAAAATCAAGTTCTTTCTTTACGGACAGCAGCTCACTGTAGGAAAATGCTTCGGAATGCCTGACGCTTTCCTTGCGTTTCCTTCCTTCTACGGTCTCCAAAGAGGAGTAGCTGACCCATATCCTGTCTTCGTCAGCCTTGTCAAGGATGGCGCCCTTTATCTTGCGCCCTCCTGCTATCAGCAGTTCCACCCTTGAGCCTTCAGCTTTCTTGAATTGCTTGAAGACCTTGAACGGCTGGGTAAGTCCTGCGGAGCCTACAGTGAGGCTGTGGTCCTCTACGCTTCGGTCAAGCTGAGACTCAAGCCAGTTGTTAAGTTCGGTGCAGTCATCGAGGCTCACGTCCCTAGTTTCGGCCTCGACGGTGACGTCGATGTCGTTGCCTGCGGATACTCTCACTCCGACGAGAAAGAGTCCGCTTCCCGCAAGATGCTCTTCGACTAGCTTTGAAATCAGTTTGGAATCTGTCATATAAAACCATTGTCTAACACAAAAAGAGGACTCTCGTCCTCTTTCAACCTTACACTTTATCAATTGCAAAAGTATGCTTTTTTTTCTTAAAAACCAAATCGGGCATATTTTATGATTTTTTTAGTTTACTTTGCACTTCGGAAAATTACCTTTTCCGATTTGGATATACTATATGGATTTAACATCAAAATACGTCGCTGACAGGCTGGGAGGCACTCTTGAAGGCGATCCGAACGTGAAGATAACATCCGTCGCACGCATTGAGAACGGCAAGGCCGGGGCCATCAGCTTTCTTGCGAACCCCAAGTATGAGCACTATGCATACACCTGCAAGTCCAGCGTCATTCTCATAAACAAGAGCTTCGAGCCCAAGCAGCCACTCAGTCAAACAGCGATAATCAGAGTCGAGGACTCATATAAGGCTATAGCCGAAGTTCTCGGCATGATCCAGTCTTCAAAGGCTGTCAGGAAAAGCAGCAACGGCTGGCGCTATTGCCGTCCGCTATCCTCCAGAGTCGGACGCCGCACCCATATCGGAAACATGACTTTCATCGGAAAGAACGTGAGGATAGGCTCACAGTGTGACATTTATCCTCAAGTGTATCTGGGCGACGGAGTGACCGTAGGCGACGGCTGCATCATCTATCCAGGTGTCAGGATATACCATGACTGCAAGATAGGGGATGGCTGCATCCTTCATTCCAATTCAGTCATCGGTGCCGACGGTTTCGGCTTCGCTTCCCTGCAGGACGGATCCTACGAAAAGATTCCGCAGACGGGGAACGTCGTCCTTGAGGATGATGTCGAAGTCGGTGCGAACAGCTGTATAGACCGTTCTACGATGGGGTCCACCATCATCCACAAAGGAGTCAAGATAGACAATCTCTGCCAGATAGCCCACAATGTCGAAGTAGGACGGAATACCGTCATGGCTGCGATGACGGGCATTGCAGGTTCTGCACATATCGGCGAACACTGCATGCTGGGAGGGCAGTCAGGCATCGTAGGGCATATCGAAGTCGCAGACAACACCACTCTCTGCGCCTGCAGCACCATTACCGGTAATATAAGGAAGCCGGGAGAAATCCTAATGGGATATCCGGCCATTGAACACTATGCATACCTCAAGGCTTTCGCCAAATTCAAGGCCAGCGCCAACGAAGGCAGATAGGCACTTATGGATTCATCCAAGCAGCACACTCTAAAAAGGGAATATCATTTCGAAGGCAACGGCCTTCATACGGGTAGGATGTCATCCATGACGGTGTGTCCGGCTCCCGCAGGATCTGGAATCACTTTCGTGCGTCTCGACCTGCCGGAAGGAGAGAACACCCTTTCCGCTTCCGCCGACTGCGTAACGCTTACAAGGCGTTCCACCACGCTTTCTTCAGGTAAAGCTTCAGTAAAGACGGTCGAGCATCTTCTTTCCGCATTATACGCCCTTGGCGTGGACAATGCCATCGTCAAGCTCTCGCAAGTCGAGGCTCCTATCCTTGACGGCAGCGCCAAGCCCTATGCCGATGCATTCAGCTCCGATGGCCTTGAAGAGCAGGATGCCGCCCGCATTTTCATAGAAGTCAGGGAACCTGTGAACTATAAGGACGATTCCACGGGCTCCGAGATAACCATCCTGCCAGCCGACGATTTCGAGACTGACGTCACCATTGACTTCCATGACAGCGTCATCGGGGTGCAAAAGGCTTATTATGAGGATGGAATGGATTTCACGCGGGAGATCGCTCCTTGCCGCACTTTCTGCTTTCTCAAGGAAGTGATGTACCTGCTGGTTCTCGGCCTCATCAAAGGCGGCAGCCTGGACGATGCCATAGTCGTCTGCGACCGTCCGGTAAACGACATTACGCTGTGGTACCTGAAGCGCGTGTTCGGCGTCAGGGACATCAAGAGGGTACCTGAAGGATATCTCAGCAATGTCAAGCTTCATTTCGACAATGAATGTGCCCGCCACAAGCTTCTGGATGTAATCGGCGACTTCGCTTTGTCCGGGCATCCCATAAAGGGCAGGATTGTTGCATATAAACCGGGACACAAGATCAACACCGCAGCAGTGAAGATGCTGTCGGACATTTACAAAGATCAAAATTTAAATTCTGTACAATAGATATGGAGAACAGTTACATCCACCCGAATGCCAAAATCGGAAAAAACGTGAAGATCGGGCCTTTCTGCTACATCTGCGAAAACGTCGAAATCGGCGACAACACCATCATCGAGCCGGGAGCCATAATCTACGACTATGTGAAGCTTGGCTCTGACTGCCATGTCTTTCCCGGAGCCGTCTTGGGAGCTATCCCGCAAGACTTGAAGTTCGACGGGGAGGTCACCTGCGTCGAAATAGGAGACCGTACCACCATCCGCGAATGTGCAACTATAAATCGTGGCACCAAGGCTCGCGGAGTGACGAAAATCGGCAATGACGTGCTTGTCATGTCCTACGTCCATGTAGCTCACGACTGCCACATCGGAAACCGCTGCATCCTGACAAGCTATGTCGGAATCGCCGGCGAAACCGACGTTGACGACTGGGCCATCATAGGTGGCGGCACAGTCGTACATCAGTTCTCCAAGATCGGCACTCACGCAATGGTCGGCGGAAGCTGTGGAGTGAACAAGGACGTCCCTCCTTATGTCCTTGCTGCAAACACTCCTTTCGCCTTCGAAGGCATCAACCTCGTTGGTCTGCGCCGCAGGGGTTTCACCCTCGAGCAGATAGAGGAGATCAAGAACGTCTATAGGATTATCTACGAAAACGGAATGAATGTCGCCGATGCCTGCAACGAAGCTGACAAGCAATATCCGGATTCCGAATTCTGCAAGGTCATTACAGGCTTCATACGCAATTCCAAGCGCGGCATCGTACGCAGCGGACTGCTCTCAGCATCCGACGTATAGCTTCAGGCTGCGATGGAAGGCGGCGCAGAGGTCCTGCTCAGCACGGCCTATTTTCCTCCTATAGATTACGTTTCAAGGATTTACCGCGCTCGTACGGCTTACGTGGAGCAGTGGGATAATTTCCAGAAGCAGACATTCCGTTCCCGCTGCCGCATACTCGCTGCCGACGGTCCCGTCGACCTCGTCCTTCCCGTGCAGCGCTTCGAGAAGAACCACAAGACCCTGATAATGGATACGAAGGTGGATTACAGCGTCCCGTGGGTGTTGAAGCACGAAAGGGCATTCGAGGCGGCATATAACTCTTCTGCCTATTTCCCTTACTTTCGGGAGGCATTGTTCTCCATTCTCGACTCCAAGCCTGAATTCCTCCTTGACCTGAACATGAAGATCCTGGAAAAACTTCTCGAACTCTCCAGAATCCAATGCGACCTTCGGCTCACATCCGACTTTACAGCCGAATCCCCAGCCGGAGTGCAGGACATGCGCAAATTCATTTCTCCAAAGAATCCATCCTGGAAAGAGGAGTGCATGAAAAAAGAGAAGGCCTATTTCCAGGTCTTCTCTTCCAGATTTTCTTTTGTTCCCTGCCTTTCATTCATCGACATCCTCTCAAACGAGGGAGCCGACTGCATCGGAAAGCTTTAGAATCTTAATCCTACAGTCAGAAGCAGCTTGTCGTTTCCATCCTTCAGGATGTTGCCGACAGGAGCATGGACTGGGGAGGAAGCATCGCCATAATCGTTGTAGCACGTGAAAGTGTCCTGGCTTGCCTTGTTCAGCTTGAGCTGGTAAGCGCAGTCGATGAAGAAGGCGTCGCTGAGATTGAATCCTACGCCGAAGCTGAGGAGCTTCTGGAGAGAATAGAATGAGCTGCCGGATCCTGCTGCGACGTTGTTGCCGCTGAAATATCCGTAATCCTGGAAGCCTGCGCGCAGAGCTATCATAGGGACGGGTTTGATCTCGCCTCCGATCCTGAAGCCGTGGACGATGGGATAGTAGTTCTTGATCTGGGAGTTTACATCGGCAAAATAGCTGACGTCGGCTTGAATGGCGCTGCTCCTGTCGTAGACATTCATTGCCATCTGGGAATAGTTGGCGAAGTCGTAGTCTGCGCTAATCAGGGCAATGTTTCCGAATGTGTAAGCCGCGCCGAGGTTAAACCTGAAAGGCGAAGTCATGCGGTAGCTGTACGTGCCCAGCGGAGAGTAAATGTCGCCGTCAAACCCGTATTTCTTGTTCGTGCCGTCGGCGGTGTAGAACGAAGATTCGATGTAGTACCTGTACTGGTCCTGCATGGTAAACCATGTCGGAGTCTGAATGGCGGCACCTATGCGCAGTCCGTCAGTAGGGCGATAGATGACGCCGGCCTTCAAGTTAAAGCCGGTGCCGGACGTCTTCTGGTCATATTCGCTCTGGAAAAAGTCGAATCCGTCCTGGAAGTCGGCTACGTTCTGAGCTTGCTCGCTGTATGTCCTGAAGACATTGTAAGTAAGAGTCTGAAGATTCAGGTTTGCTCCCCAGTAGAGTATGTCGTTCAAGTTGCCGCCGGCATTGAAAGAAATTTCATAGACGCCTCCGTCGGTGCGGACGTACTGGTTCTGGTTCAGGTTTCCTCCGACGTAGATGGACTTATTGGCCTCGTCGATGTTTTCGGTGGAAGCCAGATAGTCGACTTTGGAGTCAGGCAGGTTTGAAAGCAGGTATGCATTCCATGCGTTTACTGCTTCCCAGCTGATTCCGTCGTTGAACGGAGCGTTTGGGTCAGTTGAGTTGAATCCGTTTGAATTATATCCCGTAAGCCCTGCAGCCTGAGAGGAAAGCCAGCTTGATTCATTTGTCGTGCCGTGGGCGGAGAGAACGCTGTAGAAGTCGCGTATCCTGTTTTCGCTGATGGCGAAGTTTATGCCAGAGTTCTCAAGATGGAAAACGGCGGCAAAATTGGACATGCCGATGAATGTGTAGCTTGAATTCGTGGTGGTATTCAGATAATTTGTCTGTGATGTGGCGAATGCCAGAGACGGCGTGAACGTCATCTCAGAGTGTCCGAATACTCCTGAGGAAGCAGGCTGCAAAGAAAGTGCGCCAAGGTCGCCTCCGAGTGCGGTAAAAGCATTTCCCATGCCCAGGGTGCGTGCAGTGCCTTCATTGTAATATTGTGAGAAATTAAAGGCATCCGATGCAGTCTGGGCACCGGCAAAGCCGACCGTCAGGAAAAGCACCGCCAGAGCTATGTAAATTTTTATTCTTTTCATTATCTACCTGTAATTCAAATTTGAGTAGTTTGATTTCAATAATTGCGTCAATTTAACGCCTTCCGCCGCCACTGTGGCCACCGCCTGAGGAAGAGCCCGATCCGGATGAGCTTCCGCCACCGGAATAGCCGCCTCCGCTGCTGCTGCCGCCGCCATAGCTGCTGCCAGACGAATAGCTCCCGCTTGAACTGCCGCTTCTGCTGTAGCCGCTTGATGAAGAGCTGCTGCGCGTGCTTACGCCTCTGCTGTAGCCGCTTGATGAAGAGCCGCTTCTGGAGCTGGACGATGAGCTGTAGCCGTTGCTGGAAGGACGATAGCTTGAGCTGGCGCCCCTGCTGTAGCCGTTGCTTGAACCGCTGCTGTAGCCACTGACATTGCCTGAAGATATGGTCCTGCGGTAGCCGTTGCCGGAAATGGTGCTGCGGGTGGTGCCGTTGCCGTAGTCGGATGAACTTCCGCCGCGACGGTATGAGGTGGTCCCGTAGTTTGTAGAGTTGCCATAGGATGATCCGCCCCTGCGGTAAGAGGATGTCCCGAGAGTCCCGTAACCTGCAGCGCTTCTGGTGCTGAAGTCATGGCTGTTCCTTTGATATGAACTTGAAGTGTTCGCCGTGTTGCCCCTGCGGCTGTAGGCAGTGGTGGAAGGGCCGAACCTGTTGTATGAACCGCCTCTTGAGGGATCGCGCTGGTAATTTGCTCCCCGGCTTGCGCCGTAGTCTGCATAATAATAAGGCCAGCCTCCGCGGCCACCCCATCCCCATCCGTAATAGTCATAATACCAAGGGTCGTACCAGCCGTAAGACCAGGAATAGTACGGATCGTACCAGCCGCCGTAATACCAAGGGTCGTACCAGCTGTAGAAGCTGCTGTAATACCAAGGGTTATAGCCCCAGCGCCAACGGTTATAGGAATGACCGTAATACGGATACCAGCTGTAACTCCACCAAGGGTTATAGCCGTACCAGCCGCCGTAATAGTCGTAATCGTCGTCAAAGTCGACGACGATCGAATAGGTAGGGTCGTCGAATTTCTTCAGACGCGACTCGTAAGATTCGCCGTCCTGGTAGACCAGATATGTCTTGTCGGGATCGTACTGGATCTCGACATTGCCGTTCTCATCGAAAAAGAGGGTGTCGGTAGCATACTGGCGAGTGGAATAACGGTCTGAAGAACGAAGCGTGTTCAGATCGTCCTGGGCTGCAAGGCGGGTTACCTTCATCTCTCTGCGCGGCCTGTAATATATGCCGTCGTCGAAGTAGTTGCCCGACGAAGCATAATATGAACTTACGCCGCAAGAGCTCAGGATGAAGAGTGAAAGAGCCAAAGCTAAGAGCATTTTGTTTTTCATGATAGACCTCCTGTGTTAATTTTATTGTAATATTGCACTCGCTATTCACAACAAAGTTATCAAAAAATATACCAATAACAATTACAAAATGGCTAAAGAAGTAACCAATAAGGAAGACAATTATTCTCAATGGTACAATGACCTGGTCGTAAAAGCCGACCTCGCCGAAAATTCCGCTGTGCGCGGATGCATGGTAATCAAGCCTTACGGCTATGCCATCTGGGAAAAAATGCAGGCGGAGATGGATAGAAGGTTCAAGGAGACGGGGCACCAGAATGCCTATTTTCCTCTTTTCATACCCAAGTCGTTCTTTTCAAAGGAAGCCGAGCACGTTGCAGGATTCGCAAAGGAATGTGCGGTGGTGACTCACCACAGGCTGATGAACAATCCTGACGGACCCGGAGTCGTGGTGGATCCGGATGCAAAGCTGGAGGAAGAGCTCATCATCCGCCCGACATCTGAAACCATCATCTGGAGCACATATAAGAATTGGATAAAGTCCTGGAGGGACCTGCCTATCCTTGTGAACCAGTGGTGCAACGTCGTGCGCTGGGAAATGCGCACCCGCCTGTTCCTAAGGACTGCCGAATTTCTCTGGCAGGAGGGACATACAGCCCACGCAACTTCACAGGAAGCCGTTCAGGAGGAAGAGAGGATGGTGCAAGTGTATGCCGATTTCGCAAGAAACGTCATGGCAATGCCGGTGGTAGTTGGCCATAAGCCTGAACTGGAACGCTTCGCCGGGGCTCTCGACACACTTTGCATTGAAGCCATGATGCAGGACGGAAAAGCCTTGCAGGCAGGCACTTCGCATTTCCTGGGACAGAACTTCGCCAAGTCCTTCGACGTACAGTTCACTGACAAGGACGGCAAGCAGCAGTATGTATGGGCCACGTCATGGGGAACCTCGACCAGGCTGATGGGTGCGTTGATCATGGTGCACAGCGACGAGCGGGGACTAGTGTTGCCTCCGAAACTGGCTCCGATACAGGTTGTAATGGTACCTATATACAAGACCGAAGAGGAACACAGTGCCATTGTGTCCAAGATGGATGCCATCAAGGCGGACCTTGTTGCGCACGGGCTTTCCGTAAGGATAGACGACAGAGACACATTGAGGCCTGGATTCAAGTTCGCCGAGTGGGAACTCAAGGGAGTTCCGGTACGCCTGGCAATCGGGCCTCGCGACCTCGCTTCGAATGAAGTGGAGATGACTACCCGCTATGATATGGAAAAGGTTCAGGCCTCTCAGGATGGGCTTGCAGACCGGCTTGTCGCATTGATGGATGAAATCCAGAAGAACATGTACGCAAAGGCGCTGAAGTTCCGCGACGAGCATATCATCAAGGTCGATACCTGGGATGATTTTCTGGTAAAGATCGAACAAGGCGGCTTCCTGCTTTGTCCGTGGGACGGAACGAAGAAAACGGAACAGAAGATCCAGGACCTGACCAAGGCAACCATCCGCTGCATTCCTGTTGATTCCTGCGTCTGCGAAGAGGAAGGGCTCGACATGCTGACAGGGCAGCCTTCGCACAGAAGAGTAGTATTTGCAAGAGCATATTGATAACATGGACAACAACACCGATTCTGCACGACAAGCCATCCTTGAAGGCTTGAATGTTAAGGCCCACCTTAAGGCCCACGTCTTCGCGCAGTCTTACGAAGTCTTCAATCAGTTCAAGGGCATTCTTGGCGAGATCGCCAACGATTTCAGCGAGCAGCTTGAGGGGATGGTCCCTGCAGAAGGGACTCCGGAGGCTGAGGCCAATCCGATCGACTCAGAACCGGTCCGTCTTGAGTACAGGGACCGCGGAAGGAACGAAGCGGAGCTGCGTTTTGCAGACGATGTGCTGATTTTCAGCCTGCAGGCTAACGTAATGCAGTTCGACCGAAGCCATCCGGTCTGGAAGAACGACTATGTGAAGAAGGATATCCGCAATTCATATTGCGGCGTGATAAGCGTCTATGACTTCCTCTCGGATTCCATCAAGGACAACCGCAGCGACGACCTCGGGTACCTGGTAGCCAGGATTTTCATCAACAAGGACAAGGCTTTCTTCGTCGAAGGCAAGCGCCAGAAGAGGCAGATGACAGCCGATTTCGGAAAGTCGGTCATCGGCCGCGATGATGTGTTCCAGATCATAGAGCTTGCCATTTGGTATTCGCTCCAGTTCGACGCCCTCGTCCCTCCATTCGACCTTGTCAAGGTCTCCACGGTCGCACAGATCAATTCGAAGATCGACAGCGCCCGCATGAAGAACGGCAAGCGGCTCGGCTACGATTACAATTCCGACGACGTCCTTAACACGGACGCCATTTAATAATTTCAATTGCATTATGTCAAAGCCGGCAATCCTTCCTATCCTCGGATTTGCGCTGGCGGCAATCCTGCCGTTTTCGGCTGCCGCCCAGGAAATGAAATCCGCGGACCCTTCAGCCAAGGGGACTACTATGAACGAACTTTCTCCGGCGCAGGAGCTTTGCGTAGTGATTTCCGACAAGATGCAGGAAATGCCCGTGGTAAAGGATTCCATACCGCCCAAGCCAAGATACTGGAAGAGGGGAACCATCACGAACCTCGGCTTTTCCGAGGTCTCCCTCACAAACTGGGCGGCCGGCGGCTACGGCTCCATCGCCTTGAACGCCTATCTGAATGCCTATGCGAACTACGCGAAGGACAAGATGATATGGAACAACGACCTGTCGGTAGGATACGGTTTCGTGAACACTTTCCAGAAGGACGGATTCAAGAAGAGCGACGACCGGATCATAGTCAACAGCAAGTGGGGCTACCAGATGGTAAAGAGCCTCTATTTCTCTGCAGTCTACAATTTCAACACCACCATGTTTCCGGGCTACAAGGACACAACCATAGTTTCCCGCTTCTTCTCGCCTGCTTACACAACGCTGGGATTTGGCATCGACTGGAATCCGGCAAAATGGATTTCCATCAACTTCGCGCCTCTGACCGGCAAGATAGTGTTTGTCTCAGACCCGAACCTCAGGACCAAATACGGCAATGACGCTGACGAATTCTCCCATCCTGAATTCGGTGCGCAGTTCAAGATGGACAACAAGTTCACCATCGCGAAGACCATCCAGTGCGAGTCGAAGCTCACTCTCTTCTCGGATTATCTGAATGAGCCGAAGAACTTGGTAGTGAACTGGGACGTCGCCATCGACGGCAACATCACCAAGCATCTGGCTTATTCTGTCCGCACCAACCTCATCTACGACGACAACATCAAGTTCATTGATGCCACCGACAAGCTCGGAAACGCGGTCAAGGTGCCTGGAGTCCAGTTCAAGCAGGTAAGCTCGCTGGCATTTACATATACTTTCGGCGACACCAAATGATGATAGACGCCCATCGGTTGCTTCTTCCGCCCGACATCAGGGATTCACGCGTCATTCTGGGAGTGAGCGGGGGAGTGGATTCGATGACTTTGGCCGACCTTTTCCAACGGTTCGACCTCTGCCTGGATTTTGCCGTCGCATCAGTAAATTTCTGTCTCAGAGGCACTGAGAGCGACGGGGATGCGGAACTTGTACGCAAGTGGTGCTCGGAAAAAGGAATACGGCTCCATTCCAAGAGCTTCGACACTCGCGGCTATGCCTCCTCGAAAGGCATTTCCATTGAGATGGCCGCCCGGGACCTTCGCTACACATGGTTCGAATCCCTGCTTGAAACCGAGGGATTCGACTACGTAGCCGTCGCCCACAACCTGAACGACAACTGCGAGACTTTGATGCTCAACCTGCTTAGAGGCACAGGATTGCGCGGCGCATCCGGAATGAAGGCAGTATCAGGACGCGTCATCAGGCCTCTTTTGAATACCCCAAGATCGGAAATAGCTGCGTATGCCGCCGAGCAAGGAGTCCCTTTTCGCGAGGATTCCACCAACTCGGATGTCGCTTTTGCGCGCAACAGGATAAGGAACAATGTCTTTCCTGAATTCTCGGCCATCAATCCTTCCTTTCTTGAAACTTTTTCGGGAGACATGCGCCATTTCAGCGACTCGTGCAAAGTGCTTGAAGGCTATTTCTCTTCCAGGTGCGGTTCAATGCAACGCATGGAAGGGGAGGTGCTCTATATCTCGATAGACGAGCTTCGGAAAGAACCCCGTCCTGCCTGGTGGCTATATCGCCTGCTCGACGGATTCGGATTCGACGAGTCCGTCATTTGTGCGGCTGCCGCTTCGATCGGTTCGCAGCCAGGAGCTTTGTTCACCTCTCCGACCCACACTCTCCTTCTTGACAGGGATTATTTCAAGGTCTTTCCAAAGCCGATGCAAGGTGCAGAAACAGAAGGGATTTCCGAGGTTTGCATCGAATATGCATCAATGTCAAGCGACGAGTTGCGCGGGATAATGCACCCTGACCTGTTCCTGGATGCCTGCAAGATCTGCAGACCGCTTTCCAGCAGGGCTTGGCGCGAGGGTGACCGGTTCCGTCCTTTCGGTATGAAGTCGGGCTTGCGCAAGGTGAGCGACTTCTTGATAAGCAAGAAGATAGACAGGCTTCAAAAAGCCTTTGTAAAGGTGGTGACAGATTGTGGCGGTGAAGGGGGATCGGAGAGAATCGTCGCTGTCGCCGGCCTTGAAATCGACGACAGGTTCGCCGTCAAGATTCCCTCCGACAACAAGAAAGCCGTCGAAGTGGCTTTGATCCATTTCGACGGCTTCAATCGTCTGTCCGGCTTATTTCACTGAAGGACCATCCTTTGGTGACAGATAGCCGTCGATTGCCGCAGCAGCCTTTCTGCCGGCTCCCATTGCGAGAATTACCGTGGCTGCACCGGTGACTGCATCGCCGCCTGCAAATACGCCGGGACGTGTGGTCATGCCTGATTCGTCTGCGACGAGGCATCCGTGCTTGTCGGTTTCCAGTCCTTTGGTGGTAGTCGCAATCAGATTGTTAGGAGAGGTTCCAAGCGCCATTATTACGCAATCCACATCAATTTCGAATTCGGAATCTGGAATCGGCACGGGCTTGCGTCTTCCGCTTGCGTCAGGTTCTCCAAGTTCCATCCTGATGCATTTCAGCTTCGTAACCTTTCCACTTTCATCGCCTTCTATTTCAATGGGATTGGCAAGCATCTTGAAGATGACGCCTTCATCCATCGCGTGATGCACTTCTTCAGCCCTGGCCGGCAGCTCAGCTTGAGAACGGCGGTACACTACCGTAACTTCCGATCCGAGTCGGAGAGCTGTGCGGGCGGAGTCCATTGCGACGTTTCCGCCTCCGACTACGGCCGTCTTGTGTCCATGGAAAATAGGCGTGTCGTAGGCGCTGTCATAAGCCTTCATGAGGTTGTTGCGCGTGAGGAATTCGTTTGCAGAGAACACCCCGTTCAGGTTTTCTCCCGGAATGCCCATGAATTTTGGAAGCCCTGCTCCCGAACCGATGTAGACGGCGCTGAAGCCCTGCTTGTCCAGGAGTTCGTCCACTGTGATGGTGCGTCCTATGAGGACGTCGGTGATTATCTTGACTCCGAGCGATTTGACGGTGTCTATCTCGTATGAGACGACCGAGTCCTTAGGCAGCCTGAATTCCGGTATCCCATATTCTAGCACGCCTCCTGGACGGTTGAGCGCTTCAAAGATGGTGACGTCGTAGCCGGCGCGAGCCAGGTCTGCGGCGCAGGCGAGCGATGAAGGGCCGCTTCCTACGACGGCGACGCTTTTGCCTTTCGAAGGCTTCTTTTCCAGGAATCTGATTTGGTGGTCGTGTGCGTAGTCGGCCACAAAGCGTTCAAGCTTGCCGATGGATACGCTTTCACCTTTCTTTCCGAGCAGGCACGATCCTTCGCACTGCGTTTCCTGAGGACAGACTCTGCCGCAAATGGCAGGAAGCGAGGAGTCGATGGATATTATCCTGGCGGCTTCACTGAAGTTGCCCTCTTCCACCTTGCTGATGAAAGCGGGGATATCTATGTGAACCGGGCATTGTGTCATGCATCCAGGGTTCTTGCACTGAAGGCAGCGTGAAGCTTCTGCCTGAGCTTCTTCTACATTGTATCCGTAGCAGACTTCGTCGAAATTGCGTGCCCTGATCTTGGCGTTCTGTTCCCTTGCAGGGACTCTTGGTATCTTGTTTCTCATTGTTTGTCTTCCCCAAGTCTAGCGCGGCATCTCTCGTCTGCCGCCAATTCTTCATTCCTATAAAGCTTCTGACGGCGCATCGCTTCGTCGAAATCGACTTCGTATCCGTCGAATTCAGGCCCTTCCGAACATGCGAAGCGAGTCTTGCCTCCAACGCTTACCCTGCAGGCGCCGCACATTCCCGTACCGTCGACCATAATGCTGTTAAGGCTGACCGTCAATGGGATGTTGTATTTCTTAAGTGTCAGAGCGCAGAATTTCATCATTATCATGGGACCTATGGAGACAGCTGCATCGTATTTCTCGCCCTCTCCGATAAGCCTTTCCGCAACGGCGGTGACGACTCCCTTCTCTCCGACTGAGCCGTCGTCTGTGCAAAGGAACAACCTGCCGGCTATGGATTTCATCTCATCGGCGAAAATCAGCAGCGACGAATTGCGCGCCCCGATTATGACGTCGCAATGTGCGCCGTGTTCCTGAAGGTATTTTACCTGTGGATAGACCGGGGCAGTCCCGACGCCGCCTCCGATCATGAGATACTTGCGTCCTTTCAGCTGTTCGTCCGGAAGACTGCAGAAGTCGGAAGGGTTACCCAGGGGTCCGGCTACATCAGAGAAAGATTCTCCGACTCCCTTGTTGCAGATAATCCTGCTCGAAGCGCCTACTATTTGGGTTACGATCGTTACGGTGCCGGCGTTCCTGTCCCAGTCGCAGATCGTGAGAGGGATGCGCTCGGCAGTTTCATTGGACCTGACTATCAAGAACTGCCCCGGTTTTGCCGAGGCAGCTATCCTTGGAGCTTCGACCTCCATCAGACATACTGAAGGAGTCAGGAAAGCTTTTCTAGTTATCTTATACATCCAGATTATTTGTTCTTCTTTTCAGACTCGTTCTTCTTGCACTCTCCTGTGCATTCCTTCTTGTCCTTGCCTTCGGCATTCTTGCATTCTCCTGTGCATTCCTTCCTGTCCTTGCCTTCGGCATTCTTGCATTCTCCTGTGCATTCCTTCCTGTCCTTGCCTTCGGCATTCTTGCACTCGCCGCCGCATTCCTTGCCGGCAGGCTTGCCAGTGCTTACAGCCGCTGTGTAGCCGCATTTCTTGATGGCGTCAGCCAACTTCTCGGGAGACGTCTTCCTCTTGTCGTACTGGATCCATACGGTCTTGTCGTCGACGTTGCACTTCAAATCCTTGACGCCTTTTACATAAGGCAGCTTTGATTCGATTTTCTTTACGCAGTTCTGGCAGTGGATGTCAGTGTTGAAAGTGACTTCAGTGAGATTGGCGTCAGCCTTCCTGGCAGGAGCCTGAGTCTTTGCGGTCTGAGCAGATGCCCCGAAAGTGAAGAGTGAGCAGATGGCTGCGAGAGCCATGAATTTTACAAAATGTTTCATATTCCTTATTTGTTGATTAATCATACCTGAATATTTCAATTCTTATGCCAGCGTAGGCCATGATTCCTGTTATCGGTCCCCATACGCACGATGCGTTGAATCCGTTCGTGAAAGGAGAGCCCGCATTGATAATTACACTCTTTTGGCGGTAATCCCCAAGATTTTCTCCGCCGACGTATGCTTCGAATCCTTTGAACTTGTGGGTTACCTGTGCGTAAAAGACCGGATAGACAGGAGAATAGCCGTCCTTTATCTGTGAGTCGTCTTCCATGAACTTGTATACTCTCATCTTGCCGTTCAGCTGTGCCGTGAAGTCGAATACCCATTTGTCCATGGGCGTGGCGCAGCGTAAGTTGAAGACACCCTTGAAGCGCGATGTCATGGGGCGCTCGATGAGCCCAAGAATGGGATGGCCGATCATCGACTTTACATAACGTGCCGACAGCGATGCTGTAAGTCCCTTGAAGATTGCAAGGTTCAAGTCTGCCTGGAATGTGTTGGCGTAGGAAGGATGCTTGGCTTTGCTCAGCATATAGAAGTAAATGGTCTTGGAATTGTATTCCTGGTCGGCATATAGCTGCCTGATGAAGTCGGTGTGGAAATAGTCCAGTCCAAAAAACGATTCCTTTCCATTGCCGAGCGGCAGATATATGGTGACATTGCCTCCGAAGGTCCATGCATCCTCGATGTCGAAGGTGTTGGGCTGATGGGCGAAGAACAGAGTCCTGCCTGTAGACAGAGCTCCAAGGTTGTCGGAAAGCATGTAGGAGGTCCTGTATCCTCTGCCGGCAGAGGCTCTTGCGATGATGCCGTCAGAGAAGCTGTACTTTGCATTGAACCTGGGACAGAGCAGAAAGCCGTATCTGGTGTTCCAGTCGGCGTGAATGCCGGCTATGGCGGAGAACTTTTCCTTATATGTAAAAGTGTACTCACCAAAGGCGCCGGCGGAGCTTTCCCTGATGTCGAAGATCGGAGTTCCGGTTACGAGAGCCCCATTGTCGTCGCTGAAAAAAGCGTATGGGGGAGTTACATCCTGGGCGATGTCGTCGCTTTTGGCGTTCAGGCCGACTGTGAACTTGTGGTATTCGTTGATCTCGTCCTGAAAGAGGATGTTCATCATGAGATTGTTCTGTCCTCCGATGAACTCTCGCTGTCCCAAGAGATTATAAGTGTCATAATGGGAGAAGTCTGTGACTATGGCCAGGTTGCGCTTGTTCTCTTCGTCGAAAGGAAAGCCGGCTTTAACGTAAGCGTCGAAAAGCTTGTTCAGTACGTTTGAATTCCAGTAGTTGGGATGGAGGGTTTCGGTGTTCCAGCCGCTGCCTTCCTTCAGGCCGGTGATCTGTCCGCCCTGTCTTGCGTCATACAGAGCGCTGATCCCGAATCTTACCTGGATCCCGTTGTCTGCAGAAAACAGCCAGCGGTTGGCAAGGCTGTATTGCTGTGAGAGCGGCTCGTCGGCGAATCCGTCCTTGTTCATGTCCATTGCCGTGAATCGCTGGGAATAATGACCTAAAACCTCTGTATACCAATGGTTCCCAAATTGAAGTGATGATGAGGCGTTGGCTTCTAGGTCTGTATGGCTCGAACCGTTTACCTGCAGGAAGAGTGGAATGGGGTCGGTAGGCTTTCGGTGCTCTACATTTATGATGCCGGTCACTCCTTCCGAACCGTTAATGACCGAGCCGGGGCCCTTCGCTATCTGAATGCTTTCCATCCATTCCCCAGGAATGAAGCTCAGGCCGTAAGCGGATTCCAGCCCTCTCATTATCGGTCGGTTCTCATCGAGCATTTGTGTATAGATGCCGGAGAGCCCAAGCAGCCGTATCTGCTTTGCTCCTGTGACTGCGTCTGCGTATCCCACTGAAACTGCTGCCGAGTTCTCGAAACTTTCGGCCAATGTGCAGCATGCAAGTTTCCTGATTCCTGCCTTAGATGTCACCTCGGTCTTCTGGGCCTTGAGCCTGGAAATGTAGCTTCCGTCTTGGGAAACATTCAGCACGCTCTCCTGGAGCGTATCCTTGCGTATAGCGGAAGTGTCCTGAAGCCTAGGCTTCTGCGCTGTGCTTTGCAAAGTGCGGGGGGTTGCATTGGCCTCAAGGGAGGCGCTGCAAAGCGCAATTGTGGCAATAGCCAATAATTTGTTCATAATCTCTGCAAAGTTGGCATTTTTACCTACATTTGCAAAACGAAAAAATCTACTTGATTATCACCTTACCCGCTTATGAAGAATTTTTGGAAATACTTTTTGGCTACCATTCTTGGTGTCCTGGTCACACTGGGGCTCTTTGTGCTGATCTTTTCGGCAATCATCGGTTCGGCCGTCTCCAACTTTGACAAGTCGAAGAAAGCCACCGTCTCAGTGCCTGCCAATGCCATTCTCAAGATCGATTTCTCTTCTGTCCTGGCTGAACAGGACGACGAGAACCCCATTGCAGGCTTCACGCCGTCGCTCCTTGGCGGCGGCGATGAGAACAGCATCGGAATCCTCAAGGCAGTCAAGGCTGTAGAGCATGCCATCGACGACCCTAACATCAAGATGATCTACATCAACACGGACAATGTCTCGGGAGGCATTGCGCGGCTCGAGGAATTGAGGGCGGTGCTGAAGGAATTCCACGAGGAGTCAGGCAAGCCCATAGTCAGCTATGCCGAAAATTACACAAATGCCGGCTATTACATCGCTTCCGTCTCGGACAAGATAATGATGAACAAGTTCGGCGAGAGCCAGGTCACCGGCCTGGCGACCTCGATGAATTTCTATAAGGACCTCTTCGACAAGCTAGGAGTCCAGATCCAACTCATACGCCACGGCAAATACAAGTCCGCAGGAGAGCCCTACATCGCCAATCACATCAGCGACGCAAATCGGGAAATGACTCAGGAGATGCTGAACAGCGAATGGGCAACCATCACTGAGGGGGTATGCGCTTCCCGCAACATACCTGTCGATTCGCTTAACGGCTATATCGACAATCTCGAATTGCTGGATGCGGAGTCCATGCTCGCACACGGCCTTATCGATGAAGTGGCATATAAGGACAGCCTTGAAGCCTACCTCTGTACCATGACCAATGTCAAGAAGCCATCCGATCTTAAAGTCGTCTCCTTGGAAGATTACGCAGAGGCTGTCGTGGTTCCGGATTTCAAGGTGCCTGCCAAGATAGCCGTAATCTATGCCAACGGCGAGATAGAATCAGGAAACAGCGAGGATGAGATAACCGACGGCAATTTCTGCAAGATACTTCGCAAGGTTCGCGCCGATTCTTCCGTCAAGGCGGTCGTATTTCGCGTCAATTCTCCTGGGGGAAGCGCCCAGGCTGCGGAGAATATCCGCAGGGAAGTCGAGCTTCTAAAGGCCGTAAAGCCTGTAGTTGCAAGCTACGGTACTTATGCAGCCAGCGGCGGTTACTGGATATCAGCAGGTTGCGACTCCATCATAACTGACAACACCACCCTCACAGGCTCGATTGGCGTCTTCTCCGTCGTTCCATGTGGTGAAGGTCTTCTCAATGATAAGCTTCATATCCATAATGCTGTGATTACCACGAATAAGCATGGAGCAATGGGCAATGTCTTCACGCCTCTTGCCCCTGAGGAGACAGCTTATATGCAAAAGGCAATAGAAATGATTTATGAGGAGTTTACCTCCCTTGTCTCGGAAGGACGCGGAATGAGCGTCGCCATGGTCGATTCATTGGGGCAGGGCAGGGTATGGACGGGACGCGAGGCTCTTCAGAACGGTCTTGCAGACAAAAAGGGAGGTATTGCAGACGCAATCGACTGTGCTGCAGGAATGGCGGGCCTGAGCCGTTACCGCATAGCCGAATATCCTGAGCCAAAGGACGCGATGACAAGAATCATGAACATGTTGAACAAGAACAGCGGTTCATCCGATGCTTCTGCCGTGATCCTGCGCCTTCTCACTCGGGCGTCTTCCGACGCGGCGGTAGATCCCTCAGTATTTCTGACTGACCCAAGAGGAATATATGCAAGGATGGAATACGTCTACGATATAAAGTAGGCGGTGTGTTTTGCGTAAAATAGCGGGGGACGGACAGCTTTTTAGCTATCCGCCCCCTTTTCTTTTGCAGTTTCTAAAGCTTATTTTGGATTAAACGTGTATAATACCGTACCAAACGCAAGTTTTTAGGGGCGTAAGTTGGATAATTCAGTTGTTTTATTGGACAAAACGTCTATTTTCATCAAATTGGATTAAATAGAGACTAAATTGTATAAAACATCAAGTATCTTGGATTTTGGGAAGGTATTTTTGCAATGTCAAACGGGAAGGAACAGCAACTCCGGAAGCTTGACAAGACAAAGATAAACGAATAAAACAGCCAAGATCATGAAAAAGTCTCTCTTCACAATCATCGCAACATCTGCAGCAGCAGTCATGTTCCTTTCGGCATGTTCTCAGGACACGATCCTGGAGCAGCCGGAGACCGTCAACACGGTAACCCACGTATCGCTGGTGGCTAAGAACATCAGCTCGAACTACAACGTAGTGAGCGTAGGCAGCAACGCTGGGACCCAGTCGTTCTATGCATACGCACCGATGGCGACGCCGAACGTAAAGGCGGAGATAAGCATGAGCCGCCAGTCCCTGAGCGTAAGCGTTCCGTCGTCGGTGAACGGGAGCCAGGAGGACGTTGTGGCGGCAAAGGCGTTGAACGTATACTCATCGTCGGCGGACCTTGACTTCCAGCACGTGCTCGCGCAGGTGAGCATAGAGGCGAAGACGGACTGCGCGGCCTTGCACATCGACGTGAAGAGCGTCGGGATAGAGAACATCTACAGCGAGGGGTCGTACGACTACACGTCGAACTCGTGGATGCTCGACACAGAATCAAACGGCGGCAGCTATTACAAGACTGTCGGCCAGACAATATCTACCGAGACCGTAGAGCTCACCGGCGATAGCGCCTTGTTGCTGATTCCACAAAGTGGCGTTTCCGCATGGACGAAAAGCTCGGAGGACAAAGGTGCACGCATTGCGATCCTTTGCAAGATGAAGGACAACAGCGGGTACCAGATATTCCCTGCAGCGGATGACCCGGAGAATGATGCAGAAGGCTATGCTAAGGTATACGTGCCGTTAAAGCCGAACTGGAGCGCAGGTGCAAGCTACACCTACACAGTAGTGTTCGGCGACAGCACGTCGGCCACGGCGGTCTACGCATCGAGCGGGACATCCGTACTCGAAGGCTCAGGTATAACATTCGATCCTACCGTGGAGGGCTGGACCAACGTTGGTTCAAGCACCAATATGTAAAAAGAGGCTGTCTGTAGAATCGACAGAAGGGACCGTCTGAAGAGAGAGCGGCCCCTTTTATTTGATAATAAGGAGAATACATTACCTTCCCCACTTGTAATCGAAGCCTAAAAGGCGAGCATCGCTTTACAGCTGCCATAAACACAAAAGACACCGCTGAAAAGCGATGTCTTTTGTGTAGTAGCGGAGGAAGGACTCGAACCAACGACCTCCGGGTTATGAGCCCGACGAGCTACCAACTGCTCTACTCCGCGGTGATTTGGACTGCAAAGATAACATTAATTCGCCAAAAGCAAATTTATTTTATTTTTTGCAGACGAATTCCACTGCTTCTGAAACTGGGACCTGAGTCTGCGTGCCTGATGCCAAATTCTTGACATTTATGGTGTTGGCGGCAATTTCGTTGGCTCCTGCCACGACTACGAAGCGTACTTTGCGCTTGTCGGCGTATTCGAACTGTCTGCCTAATTTTCTATTTTCCGGATAGATTTCGCAGCTGATTCCCGCAGAGCGCAGGGCTTTTGCGATGGGAAGGATGTATCTTGTTTCAGCGGAGCCCATGTTTGTGAAGAGTACCTGCGTGCCTTGAAGGGCGTCCTTCGGGAACTTGTCAAGATTCTTCAGCACGTCGTAGATGCGGTCGGCGCCGAATGATATGCCGACGCCTGAAACGTCAGGCATCCCGAAGATGCCTGTGAGATTGTCGTAGCGGCCGCCACCGCAGATGCTGCCGATTTCGAAATCGAGAGCCTTGACTTCGAAGATGGCTCCGGTGTAGTAGTTCAAGCCGCGAGCAAGGGAAAAATCAGCCTCGATGGGTTTGGATATTCCTGCTGAGGCAGAAATGTCCAGCACTTCCTGAAGCTCATCGAGGCCTTTCAGTCCAATTTCCGATGAAGCCAATGCAGAGCGCATGGCATTGCAGCGCGTTGCATTGGCTCCTTCGAGCTTCAGGACAGGTTCTATCACAGCAATGGCGGAGTCGGAGAGCCCGTCCTCCCGCAACTCGTCCTCAACCTTTTCCAGGCCTATCTTGTCCAGCTTGTCGATGGCTACGGTAATGTCTACCATCTTGTCCGGGCAGCCGCAGATTTCTGCCAGTCCGGCGAGAATCTTTCTGTTGTTGATGTGAATGCATACGCGGATGCCGAAGCGGCCGAAGACGTCGTCGACGATCTGGATAAGCTCCAGTTCGTTCAGCATCGAGGTGGTACCGATGACATCGACGTCGCACTGATAGAATTCGCGATAACGGCCTTTTTGCGGACGGTCTGCGCGCCAGACAGGTTGAATCTGGTAGCGCTTGAATGGAAATACTATGTCGTTCTGGTGTTGTACCACATAGCGGGCAAAAGGTACCGTGAGGTCATAGCGAAGTCCTTTCTCGCAGACCTTCATGGCCAAGGCGTTTGAACCGAGGCTCTTGTCCACGTCAGCGAAAGCGTCGCCGGAATTCAGGATCTTGAAGAGGAGCTTGTCTCCCTCGTCGCCGTATTTTCCAAGCAGGGTGGAGAGGTTCTCCATCGCCGGAGTTTCAATGGGTTGGTAGCCGTAATTGCGGAAAACGGAGCGTATAGTGTCGAATATGTAATTTCTTCCGTCTGTCTCTTCAGGAGAGAAATCGCGTGTGCCTGCCGGAATGGAAGGTTTTTGTGCCATGACTGTTAATTTTTAATGCGCAAAATTATAAAAAACTCACCTGTATTTATGTATCTTTGTCGCATTAAAAACAAATTTGCAATGCCTGACTGGAAAAGAATCATATCAGCATTTGACTTAAAAGGTACCGTCAGTGAGCCAAAACCACTTGGCAACGGCCTGATAAACGATACCTACATCATTAGGACAGAAGAGCCAGAGTGCCCTGACTACGTCCTTCAGAAGGTGAACCACAATGTCTTCAAGGATGTAGACATGCTTCAAAACAACATCGAGACCGTTACGGACCATATCCGTGGACGCCTTCTCAAGCGTGGCGACCTAGACCTCGACCGCAAATGCCTTCGCTTCGTGAAAACGAAGGAGGGAGGGAAGACATACGTATGCGTCGACGACGAATACTGGAGAATCAGCATCTTCATTGCGAGGTCAAAGAGCTTTGAAGCCGTATCACCTTACCTTGCCTATGTCACCGGAAGAGCTTTCGGCGATTTCCACAACATGCTAAGCGACATCCCGAAAGGTACTCTCGGAGCCACTATCCCGCATTTCCATGACATGGAGTTCCGCCTTGGGGAACTGAATGAAGCCATCAAGTACAATGCCGCCGGAAGGGTGGAGGAGATGCAGCCCGTCATCGACCAGCTCATTCAGCGAAGCGAGAGGATGTGCAGCGTCCAGAAACTTGTGAAAGCCGACCAGTTCCCGATGCGAATCACTCATTGCGACACTAAAGTGAATAACATGCTGTTCGATTCGGAGAATGGCAAGTTCCTGTGCGTCATAGATCTTGACACCGTGATGCCAGGCGTTGTCCTGTCTGATTTCGGCGATTTCATACGCACTGCAGGAAACAACGGAGCCGAAGACGACAGGAATTTGGGGAACGTAGGATTGAACATGGAGATCTTCCGTTGCTTCTCAGAAGGCTACTTTGACGGCACAAAGCCGTTCCTGACCCTGCAAGAGGCGAACTATCTGCCTTTCGGAGCAGAACTCATGACATACATGCAGACCGTCCGTTTCCTAACGGACTATCTTAACGGTGACACTTATTACAAGATAAAGTATCCTCGACACAACTACGACCGCACTATGGCCCAGCTCACCATGTTCCAGAGTCTGGAAAGCCACGAGAAGGAGATGGACAGCACCATTGCATATCTGGTGCGCAAGAGCAAGCCGTCTTTCATGTAACGCACTGACATTTTCTAACATAGGTTTTATTAGTATCATGAAAAAAACTTTCACTGCAATTCTTTGCACCATTTCGGCAGTGCTGCTTATGAGCGGCTGCGCCAGTAGTTCAAGCACGAGCAAGATGATCAAGTTGCCTGTTCCTCCACGCGAGGCCGGCCAGACTGACATGCTCGAATTCAAATGCGATCCAATTCCTCTTGTAAGGATCGGTTTCATCGGAGTCGGGAACAGGGGACCGGACCATGTCCGCATTCTTTGCAACGTTCCAGACTGCCAAGTCGTAGCACTTTGCGACCTCTATCAGAACAGGGTGGATTCCACTCAAAAGATACTCGAACGCGCCGGAAAGCCGCGCGCCCAGGAGTATGTCGGCGAAGATGCTTGGAAGAAGCTCTGCGAAAACGACAGCATCGACTTGATTTATATCGCCACTGACTGGATGGCCCACGCTCCAATGGCAGTTTATGCCATGCAGCACGGAAAGCACGTAGCGATAGAAGTTCCTGCAGCAATGTCCGTAAAGGAATGCTGGGATCTGGTCAATACTTCAGAAAAGACCCGCAAGCACTGCATGATGCTGGAGAACTGCTGTTACGACTTCTTCGAGATGACCACCCTTAACATGGCCCAGCACGGACTCTTCGGAGACGTGATGCATGTCGAGGGAGCATACATCCATGACCTGCGCGGCATGAACTTCAATGATCAGGACCACGACGGATATCAGGGATACTGGAGACTCAAATATAATACGGAGCACACCGGGAACCCTTATCCTACTCATGGATTAGGCCCTATATCCCAGATACTTAACATTCACCGCGGCGATAAGATGAATTATCTTGTCTCGCTTTCTTCAGATGAAGCCGGGTTGAGCTCCTATGCTGCTGAACGCTTCGGAAAGGATTCCGAACAGGCGACCACCAAGCGCGCTCTCGGGGATATGAACACTACTCTGGTCCGCACTGAGAAGGGCAAGTCCATCATGATTCAGCACGACGTTTCCGACGCCACTCCTTACAGCCGCCTTCACACCATCCGCGGCACCAAGGGCGTAGCTCAGAAATATCCTATCCAGGGCATCGCTATCGATCCTGAAGCAGAAAGGTTCATGACCGGCGCCCAACTCGATTCCATGCTTGCTGCATGGGAACATCCTCTTACCAAGGAATTAGGAGCAAAGGCAAAGGAAGTCGGCGGTCACGGCGGCATGGATTACATCATGAACTACCGTCTGATCCACTGCCTGCATAACGGTCTTCCTCTTGATGAGGACGTATACGATGCAGCGGAATGGTCTTGTCTTGTTGAACTCAGCGAAATTTCCGTCAAGAACGGAAGCGCCCCAGTCGAGGTTCCTGACTTCACTCGCGGAGCCTGGAACAAGATAGACGGATTCCATCTCGCAGGTTATTAGCAGTTGATTTATGGCACGGCACAGTAAAAGGCTACTGTTATTATTTCTTTTATTTCTTTTCCCCGTCGTCTCGCCGGCACAGGTGAATGATGCGGATGCCGTTGTCAAAAGTCAGCCTACAAGCTATCACAGCATACTTCTCATCAGTTCCTACAATCCTGATGCAATCGCAACTTCCAATACCATCACTTCTTTCATCGAAGAGTATTCCAAGCTTGGCGGAGATTCGCAGGTGCTGATAGAGAACATGAACTGCCTTAGCTTCTCAGAAGCGGGGGAATGGAGCAGACGAATGACGGAGCTGCTGTCAAAGTATGCTTCAAATCCCCCTTCTTTGATCATTCTGCTTGGCCAGGAAGCTTGGTGCTCGTATCTTTCCAAGTCCGACACACTGATGAAGAACGTGCCTGTTTTCTGCAGCCAATGCAGTCAGAATACGATGTCCCTCGCTCCCCAGATCCTTGATTCGGCAAAAGTCGACGGCAATTTCAAGGTGCTTGACATCTTTAGGGATTTCACCTCGACGAACTTGAAAGGAGGGTTCCTGTACTCCTACAATTTCGATGAGAATCTGAAGATGATCAGGCAGTTCTACCCTTCGGTCAGAAAGATAGCTCTCCTTACGGACAATACATGCGGAGGGGTGCTCCTTCAGTCTTATGTCCGAAAATCGGTCGAGTCATATCCTGACGTCGAACTAATCCTTCTTGATGGAAGGACTCGCAATTTTTCTGAAATAATGCAGCAATTCGCATCTCTTCCAAGCGATTGCGCAATTCTTTTGGGAACATGGAGAATCGATTCCACGGATGCCTTCTTCATGTCGAGCTCCCTTCCAGTCCTGCTCGGCAATACGAAGCTGCCAGTATTCTCAATCACTTCCATCGGACTCAATGATGGAGTCTTGGGATGCTATGCTCCAAGTTATCGCAATCAAGGGCCGGATTTGGCCAAGGCCGCCCATGCTTTCCTTACCGATTCACAAGGAAAGCAGCAACATTCAGTCCAGTTTGTCCCTAACGTATATTCTTTCGATTATACTCAGCTTGAATCCCACAACATCAGCAGGAACCAGATACCAAAGAATTCAATCATAGTCAACATGCCGCCATCCTTCTTCCAGCAAGGTAAGCCATATTTCATAGTCACTATGATCATTGTCCTTCTCCTTCTGGCTATTATCGCCATAGTCCTCATTTTTTATTTGCACCAACGCAAGCTTCAGGCTAACCTCGAGAAGACGGTTGATGAACTTAAGGTGGCAAAGGAGGAAGCTGAAAAGGCCGATGCGCTCAAGTCTTCTTTCATGGCAAACATGAGCCATGAACTCAGGACTCCCTTGAATGCCATCGTCGGATTCTCAAGAGTCCTTGCCGAGCCCGAAACGACGCCTGACGAGAAAAAGGAATGCATATCAATCATTGAAAGCAACAACTCGCTTCTTATGCAACTTATCGACGATGTCCTTGACCTTTCAAAGATGGAGTCGGGAAATATGCCTTTCTCTTATGCCCCTGTGAAGATCAATGACCTGATGGGACAGCTCGAGGAAACTTTCACAATGAAAACGGCCAGTCCAGACGTCAAGGTGATCCTTGAACATAAATGGGAGGATCTCGGCACAATAAGGACTGATTCCGTCAGGTTGAATCAGGTGATTGGAAACCTTCTTTCAAATGCCCTGAAATTCACTTCTCATGGTACTGTGCGTTTCGGCTGCATGAAACAGGATGAAAACACACTTTGCTTCTATGTCTCTGATACAGGCATCGGAATTCCTCCCGACAAGTTGGACTTGATCTTCGACAGGTACACCAAGCTTGACCAGTTTTCCCAGGGAAGCGGCCTCGGGCTTTACATCTGCAAGACCATTATCAGGCAGTTCGGAGGCAAGGTCTGGGCGGAATCGAAACTTGGTGAAGGATCCACATTCAGGTTCACCATTCCTTACGACAAGGTTGAAGAGGCTGCGCCTGTAAAGAAGGCAGAAGGAAGACCTATTGATGCTCCTCCATCAAGCGAGTCTGAACGGCAATCAAACGACTATGTCGCTTCCGCTCCGAAAATCAATAAATCACGCCCTGTCATTCTTGTGGCGGAAGACCACCAAAGCAACTTCATGCTTTTCCAGGCAATCCTGCGCAATGACTATGACGTGCTTCATGCGGAAGACGGACAGAAGGCCGTGGAGATGTTCTCGAAAGACAAACCTGATCTCATCCTGATGGACATCAAGATGCCAGTAATGGACGGCTACGAAGCTACGGCGAGAATCCGCAAGATATCTGCAGACATACCTATCATCGCCACGACTGCATTCGCCTTTGCCGAAGACGAGGAAAGGATCCGCGCTAGCGGCTTTACAGATTACATAGCAAAGCCGATCCGAAACCAGGCGCTCCTTGACTGTGTCAGGGATAATATAAAGATATAGAGATCATTCGAGCGATTATTTGTATATTTGTTACAAATAAATCGCTTGCTATGAATAAAATAATCTTATCCTCCTTTCTTGTAGTATGCCTGTGCTCCTGTCAATCAGGTCTCTTCTATCATAATCCGCTGGAATTTGACGAAGCAGTCCAGATTTCAAAGCCGATTTGGGATAAATCGGATTTCGCATTGGCGTATAGGAATGTCTTGCCTGCAAATACGTCTTTGGACCAAACCCCTATGAGGGATCCAATCCTGTCTCCTTCCTTTGACAGCTGGCTTTTTATGTTGGACTCAGACCCGAACAGTGAAGGCATTTTCAAGTATTCCTATCTTTTCGTCAACATCCACACAAGAGAGATTGTCAGATACGATGGCTGCTGCTATTGGAACGAAGATAAGTATTTAGGCGATAATTGCCTGATCCTCAAAAGCCCTTCGTACAAAGCCGTCAATGAAGTCTCTTGTGCCACAAAAACTGTGTTTTCTTCTTCCTGTAATAATTACGCTGTGATATTAAGTGGCGGATACAATCCATACAACAATTTCGTACGTTACTGGAATAGTTGCCATGATATTTATCATATTTTAAAAAATTTATATGGCTATCAAGATGACCATATTTTTGTACTAATGTCTGACGGGACAAATCCTGCAATCGATAGAAATAATAATGGCGTCTTCGATTCATCACCTCTTGACCTTGACGAAGACGGAATTTCGGATATTGACGGTGCTGCAACTTATTCAAACTTACAAGCTGTCGTTGATACATTGGCTAACATTACATCTTCAGGTGACCAGATACTTTTTTTTGTAACTGATCATGGAGATTCGAATGGGAACGATAATTCAACTATTTTGTTATGGAATCAAACTTCGATTACCGATACGGATTTTGCTCTTCTTGTGAGTGAAATCAATCCTGGGACTATGATGACTTTCGTGATGGGACAGTGCTATAGTGGAGGATTTATTGACAATCTATCATCTGCCAACCGAGTGATCCTTACTTCTTGCAGAGGAGATGAGCAAGCCATTGTTGATGATCAAGGTCGAAGTACATTCTTGTACGAATGGATGCAATCAGTCAGGGGATACTATCAATCTCTTTTAGAAACAGATAATCAAGTCTCTTTTTCCGAATCCTTTTCTCAGGCAAATACAAGTGTGTTGTCAATTCTTGATGGGAGAAATCATCCTCAGTATGATTCTAATCCTTCTAATCTTGGTGAACATCATTGCCTGTTGGAAGACTATATCTATTTGCCACATTTATTTGGACCTTCGAATATTAGCTACAATCCGAGTATTTGTTCCGTTTTGGGTTTACCATCAGGTGTAACAATTAACTGGACTACACAATCGAATATATATGGGATAGCTGTAAATGATACCACTTTCGCAGTTAGAGGAAATGGGTACTCTGAAGCTTACTTTGGTAATTCCGGGCGCATTGAGGCCCATGCTACGGTGGGGAATGTCATTTATTCTTCTTCGATTAATAATATTGGATTGTGGAAATCTGGCTATTGCATAACTGAAACGCTTATTAATGCAAGTGTTCGTAGCGGTTTATGCGAGGTCACATTGGATGTCCCTACTTCGTCATATTCAGATTATGTATGGTCCTGCGATAAGGAGTCGTGGACTCCTCAGTACTCAGGATATCCATATTGTGAATTCGATGGAGATCCAGACAATCCCCCAACTAGTGTCTGGGTCGTGTTCAATAATCCATTGGGAGAGCAGACGACGGTCATATATAATATTCAAACTTCAGATTATTTATGAGATTGAGACATTTCGTGATATTGTTTATTCTGTGCGTCGCTGCATTGCCTTCGTGCATTCAGGACATCTCCTTGGAGCCTGAGGGTGAACGACGCATAGCCGTCTATTGCGTGCTGAAAGAAGACACGGTCCAGACTCTCCAGCTATATTATGCAAAAGGCTTTTCTCAGGGAGGTTATGATCCTGTTGAAGCAGATACTGTTGAGATTATCACTGACAAGAAAGAAAGATGGGAAAACGGCAATGTGTCGTATCTGTTCAGAAATGATTCCAGCTACTATTGGTCTGCAAGATTCACTCCTAATTATGGAGCCAATTGTGAATTGAGGATTGTCCTAAAAAATAAGGAAGTAGTTTCATCGAAAATCATTTTTCCCCCCGAATTGGCATTGTGTAATTTCGGCAAGGTCATTGCAGTTGCCGAAGGTGACACTTCTATTCTGATGAGTTATGGCGTGTTGTGCGATACACACACCGACATTCGCTACACTCTTTATCCTTATGAATGCCGGATGTGGATCAGAGCGCATGAAGGGAATTGGAAATCTCCAATATCGCAATACATCGGCACCGACCATCCTTTTGCCGACAAATACAATCTCACTTCCAAGCTGCTCACTGACTTGCCATCTTTCGGGCCTGGCGGTGCCGCACATAACAATGTGTGTCTTAGGCTGATATCTGATTATTTTCCAAATATGGCTATGCACGATACCTGGGTACACATAGTGCAGCCTGCAAATTTCGACAACGGATACGACACGGATGACCCGAAATCTCCATATTGGTGGAAATTCTGTTTTGTCCTTGCCAGTGAGTACAAGGATGCAAGTACATTTGAGTTCGCTTATGAAAAGTTGTTCAATGATAAGGGCCGTTTTGAAGTTTCCTTCGTCACGAAAGATTACGATTTGTATTTGAAGGATGTCGCAGTGAAGTATGGCAAATATGAAACGGACTTGTCCTATATGTATTCAGATTCGGATGTAAACTCCAATATTATTGGTGGAATTGGAATATTCGGTGCAGTAATACGCAGCACTAATTGTGGTAATATGGGTAAACATATACGCTGATGATGAGTATGAGATGCCATGACTTGATCATTACACTTTGCGCTGCCTCGCTTTTGTCTTGCGGCATACTTGAAGCGAAAGCTCAGGTCATCGTGCGCGACACCTTGCCTGCGGCAAAAAAGACTGCCGAAAAATTCCATTGGAGCTATAATGGCCTTATGCCAATCAGACAATCCGATATATCCGCAGTGGTTTCGGTTACAGGAGAGCCTGATATCATTAGGTTTGTGCAGACTGTTCCTGGCGTCGCTACCGGGGCTGAGGGATCATCTGCGTATTATGTAAGGGGAGGCAACATGGGTAGCAACGTGATCACGCTTGATGGAGTCCAGGTGTTCGGCTCCAGCCACTTGCTCGGATTTTCATCCATTTATCCACAGGCCATTATTTCTTCAACTTGTTTCCGTTTAGGCGGATTTACTTCCGAAGAGGGGAATTTAACCTCTTCTCATATCGGATTGATAACTGCTGATGGCAATCTCGATACGCTCTCTTCAAGTATTTCCGTAAGCACCTTCAATATCGGCGCATCCTTGAGCGCTCCCCTTGTAAAGGGGCGCCTCTCATTCATCGGTTCTATCAGAGTCTCTCCAATTAATCTCGAATATCGGGCTTTTAAGCGTCCATTGACAAGATTGTTGGACAGCTTGAATAATTTCAATGTCTCGATGTACGATCTGTTCGGCAAGTTCAAGTATGTCGTCAATGAAAGAAATTCTCTCTCTCTCTCGGTCTTTAACACCCTGGATTCATATCAATTTGATTACGGGTCTTCTTCCCACGACAGAATGAATTGGGGAAATCTTATAGTCAACTTCCAGCACGATGCCGTCGCAGGGAAGTCCTTTAAATTGCGCAACAATGTCTCTTTCAACAAGTTTTCAAACCATCAAGGCGAGGAGAGAGAAATGCCTGCCGGAGGTGTCGGCACTTTGGAAATCGGAGGCGGCATATATGAAGCCGCCATACAGAGCCTGGCTTGGCTTCAAGTCGGGAAGTACCTTGACATTCGATTCGGGATAAAGTCGAGGGCTGCTGTCTTCAATCCGGGCTCGGCGAATTATTATTCTGGGACATTATCATCGTCATCGAAGGGGACTCAGTTGTCAAACAATTATTCGACCAGCCTTACAAATACCCTTCATGGACAAGTCGAGTATTCAAATGCAAGCAAGTTCCTTCTTAGATGCGCCCTGAGAGTCAATGCAAACACTTTCTTCAAGGTCCGCATGACGCCATTCACTTCTTTCGACCCCGAAGTCAGCATATTCGTCCGTGCAAATATCAATAAATGGCTTGGGGTGGAGGGATCGTTCGACAGGCTTGTCCAATATTATCATACATTGGAGGGTGTCCCTTTAGGGTGGTCTATGGATATGATCATACCTTCAGACAACCATTATTCTCCTGAGACGGCCTTGCAGGAATATGTTGGTGCATTCATTGATCTTGGAAAGCACCATTTTTCGATAGGGGCGTATCTAAAGGATATGAAAGGGCTTCTTTATTATTCAAATGCTTCTCTCATCTTCAATTCATCTCAGGCTGGCTGGGAGAATGATGTGGAAATCGGGGAAGGGAAGTCGAGAGGGCTTGAGTTCCTTTATCAGAAGCAGGGTGATGTGCTTGCCTGGAAGGTGGCTTACACGCTATCGAAGACGGACAGGACGTTCCCAGGGCTGAATGACGGTGAGACTTTTCCCGCCAAGTTCGACAGGCGGCACATACTCAATGCGTCATCTTCCTACAAGATGTGTGACAACAGTCGCTTTGAGTTGCGCGTCAACGTACTATATACTTTGCAATCTGGCCATTACGTGACTGTGCCTTTGGGCGGATACACCGGAATACTAATCGGAGGGCAGACAGTGCCGCTCTATTACTATTCGAAACTGAATAATCTTCGGCTCCCCGATTATAGGCGTCTCGATGCCGGCGTTTCTATGGAATTCAGGAAGCCCCGCCATAAACAGCATTTGGATCTGGGAGTGTATAATGTGTTGAACAGACACAACATCTTCGCCATCAGTTACAATAGCGAAAGGAAAGTGTGGCAGTCGATATCACTTGTACCGATAATGCCCAATTTCAAGTGGTCTATCGATTTTTAGACAGGTCTTTCATACTCGGCCAGAACTTGTCCCTGTCGGAGAGTATGACTTCCTCGGAAGTTACAGGCCAAGGAATTGCGATGTCCGGGTCGTTCCAGATGATCCCTCCTTCTGAGGATGGATCGTAATAATTGTCACATTTGTAAGTGAAGACTGAATTAGGCTCAAGAACTGCGAATCCGTGGGCGAAGTGGCGTGGGATGAAGAACATCCTCTTGTTTTCTCCGGTGAGCACTACTGAGACGAATTTGCCGAATGTGGGCGAATCGGTACGCATGTCGACCGCGACGTCCATGACTGCACCGCTTATGACACGGACGAGTTTGGCTTGGGAAGAGTCTCCTTTCTGGAAATGCAGGCCGCGGATTACGCCTTTTTCTGCCGACATGGACTGGTTGTCCTGAACGAATTCGACGTGGAATCCCAATGCGGCGTCGAATTCGCGCTGCTCAAAACATTCGAAAAAGTAGCCTCTCCTGTCTCCGAATACCTTCGGCTCGAGGATGGCTACTCCTTCAATGTCGGTCTTGATGAAATTCATCCCGGATGATTATTCAGCCAGGTTTGCAGGTGCGATGTAGCAGCGGCGGCGACGAACGATCTTGCGTTCGAGAAGTTTCCACTGGCCTTGGATCTTGAAGTTGTCTTCAAGTTCCGGTCCGGTATAGCATTTCTTCATCCCGTGCTTCTTTGCTCCCTTCAGGCCTTCCTGCATGATGATGGCATTGACGCCAAGGCTTTGGTATTCGGGAAGTACCGCTATGCTGTACATATCAAGTATCTTGCTGTGTCTCAAATCCCAAGGGATGGTGAAGACGCCCCAAGGGAATATGTGGCCATGGCAGGCGCGCATCCCGCGAGTCAGATTAGGTGCCATGAAGCCGTAGCCGATAGGCTTGTTCTCCTTGTTGAATACGAATTGGATGAAATCCGGATTTCCGACCATCATGAGGGTCTTGCCGTAATCTTCAAGCTGCTTGTCTTCAAGCTGAACTACTCCGAACAGTGGAGCGAAGGCCGCGTTCATGATGTCCAGGCCAGGCTTTATCCAAGGCTTGATGAGATTTATCTTCTTGAAATGCTTGGTGGTATAGCCGTATTTCTCCCTAGCTCTGTCGGCGATGGCGTTTACGCGCGGATCAAGTTCGTCAGGGATGATGATTTCATATTCCACCCAGTCGACCTTCTTGACGAGCCCAAGGCGTTCGTAATGGTTTACATAATACGGAGCGTTGTAAGGAGTAACATACATGTCGATGACGTCGAAGCCTTCGTAGAGAAGTCCCTGCTTGTCCAGGTCGGAGAACCCGATAGGACCCAGCATCTCGGTCATTCCACATTCCAGAGCCCACTTCCTGACAGTGTCATAGAGGGCGGCGGATACGGCATAGTCGTCGATGAAGTCGAAGCGGGTGAATCGCATCTGCTTCACGTTCATCTTTTCGTTGTATTTCCTGTTCAGAACGCCTGCAATCCTTCCGACGACCTTTCCGTCGCGCTCGGCAAGGAACATCCTGCATTCCGCATAGACGAATGCTCCGTTCTTGGCAGGGTCGAATTCTTCAAGCTCGTCCTCGGTAAGCGTAGGACAGAAATATTTGTTGTCCTTATAAAGTTTGTTGATGAATTCGATGAATCTGAGCTTGTCTTTCTTGGTAGAAATCTCCCTGACTTTAACTTCAGAAAGCTTGTTGACTCTAGCAGTAACTTCGGTCATATTTATGAGGTTTTAGAATTTTAGTCTGTAAATGTACTAATTTTTTCTGTTGAGCATCGCTCGAAGGGAAAAATACCACCATGGCGTTTCCACACCGAATGTGGAGCGGATGAGTGACTTGTCAAGTACGGAGTAGGCTGGACGGGCTGTATGGCTGGCATATTCGGCAGTAGTGATTGGAGTGACGATGCATTTGCTTCCGCTGAGGTCCATAATGGCTTTGGCAAATTCCGCCCAGGAGCAGGCCCCTTCGTCGGTGAAATGGAAGATTTCGCACTTGCGGCCGCCGATCTGAGGCAGGATCATGATGATTGCCCTGGCAAGGTCCAGAGCATAGGTAGGAGAACCGAACTGGTCGCAGACCACACGCACCTCGTCCTTTTCTGCACCAAGGCGCAGCATTGTATTCACGAAGTTATTGCCGTAAGGCGAGTAGAGCCAGGCAGTGCGGATTATTATTCCTCGGCAGCCTATGCGGCGGAGCTTCACTTCGCATCGTCTCTTGCTCTCGCCGTAAACCGAAATCGGATTGCAAGCCGAACTCTCGCGGTAGACTCCGCGCTTGCGTCGGCCATCGAATACGTAGTCGCTCGAAATCTGGATAAGGGTGGCTCCTGAAGCTTTGGCGGCTTTTGCCAGGATGCAAGGACCGTCGACGTTGACCTTATGGCAGAGTTCAGAATCGGTTTCGGCCTTGTCAACATTGGTGTAGGCTGCGCAGTTGATTATGGAGGTTATGCCTCGGCCTGATATGAAAGTCGATACTTCTGCTGGATTGCATATATCCAGGGCCTCAATTCCTTCGCTCGCGGCTACATCGGTGAAAATGAAATGCTTGTTATGGCCTTTCAAGTTTCTGAGTTCGGTGCCGAGTTGGCCGCATGCTCCGGTGACAAGTATTTTTTGCATTGGTTATTTCTTTCGGCAAAGATAATTATCTTTGTGCAAAATTAGCGACGATATGGAAACCAATGACCAGCCCTTCAAGAGGCAGGAGTTCCTCGACGAGGACAAAGACTATAATACACAGCGCGAGAAGCTGATCCTTCCCGAATACGGACGCAACGTACAGAGAATGATAGAGTATGTAAACCAGATTCCCGACAGGCAGAAACGCAATGAGGAAATCAGGGCGGTTGTGCAGGTGATGTCCGTGCTTAATCCGCAGCTGAAGGAACAAGTGGACTATAAGCACAAGCTTTGGGACCACGCTCAGGTCATATCCGGTTATTCTCTTGACATTGATGCCCCTTATGTGCTCCCAGGCAGGGAGAACGACCAGTTGAAGCCCGATCCCATCCCTCTTAAGAATACGCCCATCAAGGCTTCATGCTATGGCAGGAACATCCAGAATATGATCGACGTCATCGCTTCACGTGAAGACGGGGATTTGAAAAAGGAACTGATTCGTTCACTTGCGTATTATATGCGTCAGCAATATCTGATCTGGAACAAGGACTCAGTGGCTGAAGAGACCATCTTCGCCGATATGGAACGGATTTCCGGAGGCAAGCTCAAGGTTCCTGCAGACGTGCATCTGGGAGAGGTGCGAGGCGACTCTTCGCAGTTCGCCCGTCCGGGAATCGGAAATATGGGGCGCAACAATCCTGAAAACGGCAATGGAAACGGGAACAACAGGAAGAATTTCAAGAAGAATAAAAAGTGGAAAAAGAATTAAAGGGCAAAAAAGCAGCTGAAAATGGAACGGTGCCGGCAAGCGGTGAAGACAAGAGTGCGCTGAGGATCATTCTCGGACTTGTTTTCGGAGCGCTTACGCTATTTTCCTTTGTAGCCCTGCTTTCATATATGTTTACGTGGGCCGAGGACCAGAGCCTTCTCTCACAAGGTAAGGCCATTCTCGGAGATGCCGAATCATTCGCGCGCAACGGTGGGGGAAAAGTGGGCTTTTTGTATGCTAATCTTCTGATAACAAAGCTATTTGGCTTTGGAGCCTTCGCCATTCCTTTCTTGTTTCTGGCTTTGACGTTCTACTGCCTCAAGATTCGCAAATTCAATTTGCTACGCATATTGCTTGTCGCTATCTTCGGATCGGTCGCTACATCGCTGCTGTGCTCATACATCTGCGGATTCACGAACCTTACCAACCTTTTCGGGAGCGGAGCCGGCGGATCTTATGGAGAGATTGCCGTCAAGTGGCTCATTTCGATGCTTGGCAAGACCGGTGCGGGATGCGTAGTCGTCATCATTTTCTTCTGCTGGCTCGTGCTTGTTAACTCTAAGGTTGCTGGGCGATTCGACAAGATTGTACGCAATCCAGATTTCGACAAGGAGCCGGAACCTGTTCCCGTATCTGCCCCTGACAGTGCCGAGACAGGCGAAGAGCCTGATGAAGAGCCTGAAAGGACTGATTGGCGCCATGAAAGAAAGAGCGTGGAACAGGAAGAGGGGGATGGGGAAGATGAGGAGCCGGCAGCTCGCGCGGCTGCTGCATTCAATTCCAAGCCTGCAGCCGCACAGGCTGATAAAGGCACCGTCAAGATCGAAGGTCAGGATGACGGCGTCGAGTTCGAAGTCACTCGCGGAGACGACGATTTCCTGAAAGAAATGAGCGAAGCTGAAAAGGACCGTCTGTTCGATCCTACCAAGACTCTTTCCAGATACCAGAAGCCGCCATTGTCCCTTCTTCTTGATTATAAGGACAAGTGGTTCGACGTCTCTTCCGACGAGCTTCAGGCGAACAAGTCAAAGATAGTAACCGCATTGGCTAACTATAAGATAGAAGTCAAGAAGATTTCGGCCGATGTGGGTCCTACCGTCACTCTTTATAAGATAATTCCAAAGGAGGGAACCCGAATCAGGCAGATCCGCAACCTTGACGAAGACCTTGCAATGTCGCTTGGCGCCAAAGGCGTGCGCGTGGTAACGCTTGAGGATTGCGTAGGAATCGAAGTCGCCAATGAGAAGCAGAGCGTCGTTGCACTAAAGGCAGTGCTCGGCTCCCAGAAGTTCCGCGATGCTGCAAAGAATATGGACCTTCCTGTGGCATTGGGACTTACAGTCTCGAATGAGCCGTTCTTCTTCGACCTTGCCAAGATGCCGCACCTTCTGGTGGCAGGCGCGACTGGCATGGGCAAGTCCGTAGGGTTGAATTCCATCATCGCATCTCTCCTTTATACCAAGCATCCGTCAGAAATAAAGTTCGTGATGGTCGACCCTAAGAAGGTCGAGCTGTCGATGTACGGCAAGATCGGAAATGATTTCCTGGCAAAGATGGAAGACTCTCCTGAGGCCATCATCACTGATACGCAGCGAGTCGTCTATACATTGAAGTCTCTCTGCATCGAGATGGATGCAAGATACGACCTTCTCAGCAGCGCCGGGGTCCGCAAGATTTCAGAGTATAACGAGAAGTTCCTGAACCGTCGCCTCAATCCTCACGATGGACATAGGTATCTGCCCTTCATCGTGGTCATAGTGGACGAGTTCGCCGACCTTATGATGACAGCCGGACGCGAGATAGAAGAGCCTATCTGCCGTTTGGCACAAAAGGCCCGCGCCATCGGCATCCACCTTGTAATAGCGACCCAGAGGCCAACCACAGACGTCATTACAGGAACCATCAAGGCGAACTTCAATTCGCGAATAGCCTTCAGGGTTATGTCAAGCGTCGACTCCAAGACCATCATCGACGCTTCCGGAGCGAACCGCCTGATCGGACGTGGCGACATGCTCGTGATGGGAACCGGGATAGAGCTGACCCGCGTGCAATGTGCTCTGATTGATACGGACGAGATAGAGTCGATAACCAGGTATATCAGTGAACAGCAGCAATATTCAGAGCCTTATATCCTGCCCGAATACGTCGATCCGAACGACAATGCGGGAGACATGCCGGGAACCGTAGACCTGAACAAACGCGATGAAAAGTTCTCTGAAGCTGCCACTCTTGTCGTAATGAATCAGATAGGATCCACCTCGCTCATCCAAAGAAAGATGGGTCTGGGCTATAACCGCGCAGGCAGGATAATGGACCAACTTGAGGCTGCAGGAATCGTCGGGCCAATGCAGGGAAGCAAAGCTCGCGACGTTCTGGTTACCGACCTCGACTCCTTGGACCGCATTTTGCAAAACATGCAATAAGACCAATCGGTGACCATGAAAAAAACATTCATTGCCATAGCCTCGACAGCAGCACTTATGCTTGCTGCAAGCGTTTCAGATTTCGCCCAGGATACTTCCTCGGAACTGCTTCGGCAGATCAAGGCGATGGGAGCGGCTAAAGTGGAATACCTATATAAAGTCAAGACGGAATCGAAGCCATCGGTCGAGATGACAGGTTGGGCTGAGATTCAGGACAACCTGTGGAAGGACATTAATTCGGACGGTTCTGAATTCTATTGCGATGGATCAAGCCTTTGGTACAAGTTCTCCGGAGAGGTACAGATATCGAAAGTGAATCCGAATGCTACCGATCCAGTACATAACATCCAGGCGTTCATCGCAAAAAGCACTTTGACGAAAGCCGCCAACGGGAACAAGCTTCTTTCTTTGGAACAGAACGGTACTGTGATGACATTGGAAATCAAGTCTATGAAAAAGATCCCTCTGAAGGAGAAGTCATATTACGTCCTGGACACTTCCAAATTGGGCGACGATTATTACGTGACCGACCTTAGATAGGGAGTTGCATAAACACAAAAAACCGCGGTTTCTCGTGCCGCGGCTATTGTACAGACAAACTACTTTTTACTAACTTTTACTATTATGTAGGAAGTTTCTCGCGCTTCCGAGTACAAAGATACTCATCGAGAATAGATTGTTTGTTGGCGTTTTGTACTATTTAATCGATATTAAGTCCAAAAATCGCAAAATAGTTGTTTGGTCCGCATTTTATCTTAAAAAATCCGAGAGTAGGGTGCCCTATTGCATCCTTATCCTTCTCGAGATGGGCATGAGATTGTTTGCCCTTGGCCCGAGATTCTTTACAAAACCAAGTGGCACATCTTTATAAGTGAGCAAAAGATATCCTTTTGACTTTGCAGGAAAAGACAGCGTATCGCGACGGAGATATCTCAAGGCTTCCTCATTGCCGACCTCGACACATTCAAAGGCATCCCTGTTAAGCATTGAAGGCGAACAGTGTGCCAAGTCATATTCTGGTATCCGGTCGGATCCCTTGACTGTAGCTACTGCTATGCCGCTCATGACGCATCGCATGTTCTGCTCGACAGTCGCTATCTCATCCGCCATCCGGGCCGGGACGGCTTTCAGCAGGTCCCCCTTCCTGATAAGCTTGTAATCGCCCACTACATAATCGCAGGAAGTGTCATCTGCCTTCTTGTCATGAAGTACCTTGGCGGAGGCGTCGCTGTTCATTCCGCCTTTTTTCCTGAGCATGCAGACGTATTGGCCTTCACCGCGTATATTGCCGGGAATGAACTGGCAACCGCCCGCTCTTGTCACATGGACTCCCATAGGAACGTAATCAGGCTTGATGATGTCCGCACCGAGCTGGGCTGCAATCCATTCCAGAATTGAATCGTTTTCGTTGCGGTTATAAGTGCAAGTGGAATAAATTATGAATCCGCCGCTTTTAAGGGCAGGCCAGGCGTCGATAAGAATGTGCTTCTGGCGGGTCGCGCAGGCTTTCACGACCTCTTCGGACCACTCCTTCACAGAATCTTCGTCCTTGCGGAACATCCCTTCGCCGGAACAGGGTGCATCGACGAGTATGATGTCAAAGAAATTCTTCAGCTTTATGAATTCCGAAGGGTCTGAATTCGTGACGACGACGTTTGGCTCTCCCCACCGGGCGACATTTTCGGCGAGGGAGGCTACGCGCGAACTTACTGCTTCATTAGAGACCAGGAGCGTGTCGGGGCGTCCGGATGAGCGGAGGATGGATGCCAGATGTGTGGTCTTGCCTCCGGGGGCTGCGCAGAGATCCAGAATCCGGAGTCCATTCTGGTCTTTGCATTGATTCAAGAGGAGGCTGAACAGTGCTCCTGTGAACATGGAGGAGGAATCTTGGACGTAGTAGGCTCCGCAATGGAGAAGCGGATCCAATGTGAAGCTCGGCCTCTCATTCAAGTATCTGCCTTCATGGCACCATGGCACGATGTCGGTGCCGTCTGAGGCATTGAATAGGGAAAGGAAACGGTCTTCCGGCAGTTTGGCAGGGTTGCGTCGGATGGACACGACGGCAGGCTGGGCGAGTGCGTCGCGAAATGTGCGGACGTTCCCACTCCCAAGAGAGTCTTCGAAAAGACGCCAGAATCTGTCAGGCAAGATGTTTTCCACTATTGATGAAAGTGACTTAGGCGCTTTGCTCGGATGCTTTGGCTATCTGGTCTGTGACGTCGTCGATTATTTTTTGAAGCTGGCCGCCAACCATCATCTTGACCATGGGGTTCATCTCCGCCGTAGCCTCGAGGTGAAAGTCTGTGGAATTGTCGGTGCGGGGCTCAAGGCAGATAGAGAAGGTGAATGGGAACAGCTTGGTCTTGTAATCCTTGAAATTGATTCTCGAGAAAGGCAAGCGGTCGGTAATCTCAGCTCCCAGGGGAATGCCCTTGTAGGAGCCTGCAATCCTGTCCTGGTCGAGTTCGACCTGGTCGCGGCGCTCGGCTGGAATGAACTGCTGGAAATTCCTCAAGTCCGAGAAGGCGGAGAAAATCAGAGCTGCCGGGCGTTTGATGTTGACTATCTTGCCAGTTACTTGTTCTGTGCTCATGATGGGAAAGGTAAATTATTCCTGTCCCCAGGTGTCGGGCTTGAACCGCCAGTCCTTAAGGACATCTTCTTGATCCTTGGTGATATAGCCACGCGAAAGGGCTTCGTCGACCAGGGCTTCGTAGTTCGAAAGGGTGTGCAGCTCGACATTGGCATCCTCGAATTCGCGTCGAGCCTTTGAGAAATTGTATGAGAACAATGCAACCATTCCTTCGACGTCGACCCCGCGCTTGCGGATAACGTCGACAGCTGAAAGGCTGCTCGTTCCTGTGGAGATAAGGTCTTCGATGACGAGGACTTTCGCGTCGTCGGGAATATAGCCTTCTATCTGGGCGCAGAGACCGTGATCCTTAGGTTTCGGGCGGACATAGACGAAAGGAAGGTCCATCCTGTCGGCTACAAGGACGCCGAGTGCAATGGCGCCTGTGGCGACGCCGGCGATATAGTTTGCCTGAGGGAAGTGCTCTTTGGCAGAAGCGACCAGAAAATCTGCAATCTGGCTGCGTATTTCAGGGTAGGAAAGCATTTTTCTGTTATCGCAATATATTGGGGCTTTCCAGCCTGATGCCCATGTGAAAGGCTTGTCAGGACGCAGTTCTACGGCTCTGATGTCGAGAAGGTCCTTGGCTACTGATTTTTCAACCGAATCCATTATTATCGTATATTTGTGCAAAGATACAAATTAGTATGGAAAAGCAAGTCATTCTCATAACCGGTGCATCGTCAGGATTTGGAAAGGCATCTGCCTTGGCGTTGTCCGCAGAAGGCCATATAGTTTACGGAACGAGCAGAAAGGAAGCCCCATCTGGCGAGATAAGGATGCTCAAGCTCGATGTAACCGATCCTGTTTCATGCGAGTCGGCGGTAAAGCAGGTAATTTCAGAGCAGGGGCACATCGATGTGCTGATAAACAATGCAGGAATGGGAATTGGAGGTGCTGTCGAGCTTGCTACCCAGGATGAGATGGACAGGCAGATGGATACCAATTTCGGAGGCTGCGTGAACATGTGCAAGGCGGCGCTGCCATACATGAGGGTGGTCAGGCACGGCAAGATAATCAATTTCAGCTCTCTGGCTGGAGTGATGTCAATACCTTACCAGGGATTCTATTCCGCTTCCAAGTATGCCATCGAAGGATACAGCCTTGCCCTGAGCATGGAGCTCCATCCGTTCGGCATTAAAGTCTGCGTAATCGAGCCAGGTGATTTTGCAACTGGATTCACTGCCGCCAGAATCAAATCTCAAGCTACATTGGACGATCCTGATTACGGTCCGTTCTTCAAGAGGGCATTGAAAGAGATGGAGGATGAGGAAAACAATGGCGGCAAGCCGGCGATGATGGCTCATGCCGTCTGCAGGATAGTCGACGCCAGGAATCCGAGGTTCCACAACAAGGTTGGAGCCTGGCTTCAGGTCACGATGGCAAAGTGCAGCACCTGGATGCCTTCCTCGTGGACCCAGCGCGCACTGAGATTCTATTATAAAATAGACTAGACAATGACGATGTACAGGATTTTTTTTGGACACAGGTCATTGGATATCTGCGAGATGGACAATAAGGACCTGCGCAATCCAAATGCCGTGGTGCTGTGCGGCATGAGTGGCTCCAAGCTTGCTCGGGTACCTGAATGGCTTGAACGGAATACTGCCATCAGCAGGCTTATGATTCCTTCCAGTAATCCTGAAAAGGCCTTCGAGAATGTCATTAAGGCTTTTAAAGTGGAATTGGCGGCTGGCGGGCTTGTGCGCAATGCAAACGGTGAATGCCTGTTCGAGAGGCGGCGTGGAGTCTGGGACCTGCCAAAAGGACATCTTGAAGCCGGAGAAACCCTCGAAGAGTGCGCAAAGCGGGAAGTAGAAGAGGAAACCGGAGTCTCCGGACTTTCCATTATCTCTGAGATCTGCTCGACTTACCACACTTATCGCCTTGAAGGAATCCTGTCAATGAAACGCACTGCATGGTATGCTATGGGCTGTGCTTCAAATCAAGGACTTGTGCCGCAAACAGAAGAGGACATCACAGGAGTTTTCTGGAAACCTCTTTCGGCTCTTCCCGAATGTCTTTCAGACACTTTTCCGTCTGTCGTGGCAGTCTTTCGAGCTGCCGGGCTGGCTGCAGAAGAGGATTGAAATTCACAAGGCCTTCCGAAACAAAGAACGTTTCAGAAGGCCTTGCTACTTAACCTAAACTTAAACTATGAAAAACTTCAATGCAATTATAAGCAATTCTCGTGCCATTATTTGCTATACAATGCGAAGTTTGGCGAATTTTAACATAAGAGTCTTTTGGCCTCCGACGACGAAGTCGACTACGGCCTTCATGTTGCTTCCCTCTCCCTGTATGGATATTATCTTGCCTTGCCCAAAACGGTCATGCTCAACAGTTTGACCTTCATGGAGCTTCGATATGGGGTCCGGGACGAAATTGGGATCGGCGGGCATTGATGGATTCGGATGCGGCATCGGCGGCGTATATGAAGCCTGACGTGGAACGAAAGAAGGGCGCTGATTGGAGGTGTCAGGCCGTCTGGAAGAGCTGCTCCCTGAAAATCTGTTGCCGTAGCCATTGTAGCGGCTTGCTCCGCGGCTGCCATAGGAAGGATCCTTTTGTATGCCTTCAGTGAAGAAATCTTCTTCTCCGGCTGTCTGGACAAGTTCGGGATGGTCCAGATATTTCGGATCGATGTCCTTGAGGAACCTGCTTGGCGGGTTGCTTGTGTGCTGTCCCCATTTGAATCGAGTCTGGGAAAAACTGAGAGTAACCTTTTTCATCGCACGGGTGATGGCGACATAAAAGAGCCTGCGCTCCTCTTCGACTTCTGTGAGCGAATTGATGGATAGGGTGGAAGGAAACAGGCTTTCTTCCATTCCTGTGACATAAACGTACGGAAATTCGAGTCCTTTTGAGGCGTGTACCGTCATCATTGTGATGCGGTCTGCATTTTCCTTGTCGTCCTCTTTCTCCATGTCGGTCAGGAGTGCGATGTTCTCCATGTATTCACCGAGAGTAATGACTGAGGACTGGTCTCCTGCTCCGCCGTCGGCGTAGCCTTCACCGGTTTCCTTTCTCATTTCGCTTTCGTCTTCAGTGAATTCCTTGACGGAATTCATAAGTTCCTCGACATTCTCGAACCTGGATATGCCTTCTAGTGTGTTGTCGGCCTGCATTGCCGTCAGAGCACCGCTTTCGTTGGCAATCTGGACAGCGAGCGTGTAGGCGTCGGCGGTCTCGGCTAGGGCGGATTTCGAGACGATGAATTTGCAGAACTGGCGTATCTTGTCGACTACGGCGGGCTTGAGAGAGTGCTCTTCAAGCTTTTCATAAGGAAGGGAAACCGCTTCGAAGAGGGAACATCCGCTTGCATCCGCCGTTTCCATCAGCCTTGCAATGGTGGTGTCCCCAATCCCGCGAGCGGGGAAGTTGATGATGCGCTTGAAGGCTTCATTGTCCTTCTCGTTCAGGACGAGGGAGAAGTAGGCGAGTATGTCCTTGACTTCCGCACGATCGTAGAACGAATGGCCCTGGTAGATTTTGTAAGGCATGTTGTCCTTGCGGAGAGCCTCTTCCAAAGCCCTGGACTGGGCATTGGTCCTGTAAAGAATTGCGAAGTCCCCGTAGTGTGCCTTTTCCTGCCAGATGCGGTCGTGGATGGACTTGGAGATCATGAATCCCTCTTCCTGCTCAGTGTAGGACTTGATCACTGCGAGGTCTTCACCCTGAGGGCCATCTGAAAAACATTCCTTTTTCAGCCTGGCTGTGTTATGAACTATGAGGGAGTTGGCGGCGCTGACTATGGTCTTGGTGCTGCGGTAATTCTGCTCGAGGCGGAACTCGTGGAGATCGGGATAGTCTTTCCTGAAGTTCAAGATGTTGCTAATCCTGGCTCCGCGGAAGCCGTAGATGCTCTGGGAGTCGTCGCCGACGGCGCAGATGTTGCGGTGGCCTGAAGCGAGCTTCTTCAGAATCAGATATTGGGCATAATTAGTGTCCTGATACTCATCCACAAGGATGTAGTTGAATTTTGCACGGATGGCTTCGAGTGCTTCAGGGTGATCCCTGAAGAGAATGTTCACATTGAGAAGGAGGTCGTCGAAATCCATGGCTCCGGAATCTTTCAGGGTCTTGCAGTAAAGCGAATAGATTTCGGAAGTCTTGCCGCGGTTATGCTGGAAGTCGTCGCTTGTGAGTTCGGATGTGGCAGCGTAGGAGGCAGGGGTTATCAGGCTGTTCTTCGCAAGAGAAATGCGTGACTGGACGTCGTTCGGCTTGTAATTCTTTTCATCCAGGCCGAGCTTCTTGATGCAGGTGCGGACGGCGCTGCGGGAATCGCTTTGGTCGTAGATGGTGAAGGACTTGGGATAACCGAGGAGCTCGGCATATTCGCGCAGGAACCTGACGAAGACTGAATGGAATGTGCCCATCCAAAGCCTTCTGGTGAGGTCTTCGCCAATCATGGCTGCTATCCTTTCGCGCATTTCATTGGCTGCCTTCTTCGTGAAGGTCAGGGCAATGACAGTATTCGGATTCGCCCCTTGGGCGAGGATGTTCGCAATCCTGCAGGTGAGAACCCTAGTTTTTCCACTTCCTGCCCCCGCTATTATCAGCGAAGGGCCATCGATACATCTTACAGCCTCATCCTGAGCACTGTTCAGACCTTCAAAAATCTTTTCTTCCTCTTTCATCACAATGCAAAAATACAAAGTCGTTTCGCGAAAACAAAGCCCGAGACATACTATTGTTTGAGTCGAAATATAATTACCTTTGCGGGTCATTTGGAACTAATACGTTAACCGATATGTCAGATACCATTCGTTTGAAAGCGGGTTTCGATCTCCCAATAAGCGGAGAAGCCGCCCGCACAATTTCAAGGACAGTGTTTCCTGACCTCGTCTCGGTAAAACCCACGGACTTTAAGGGAATAATTCCGCACCTGCTCGCCGAAGAAGGCGATGCGGTAAATGCAGGCTCGCCGCTTTTCTGCGACAAGCTGCATCCGGATATGCTTTTCCTGTCGCCGGAAAGCGGCACGGTAGAGTCCATCGAAAGAGGCGACAAGAGGAAAATCCTGGCCATCCGCGTCAAGTGCGACGGCAAGAAGGAAGCCGTGCATTTCGACGTGCCGCACCTGATCGACAGCGGCAAGAAAGAGGTCACGGAAACGTTGCTCAAGGGCGGGCTTTGGCCTGCAATAATCCAGAGGCCTTACGGCATCATCGCCGACCCGGCCGATACACCAAGATCCATTTTCATCTCTTCGTTTGACAGCGCACCGCTGGCAGCCGACTGGAACTTTACGCTTAAAGATGATGTCAGGTACATCCAGACAGCCATCGACGCCTTGGGCAAACTCACAAAAGGCGGCATACACGTATGCCTCAGACCCGGTGCTTTTGCGGAAGCCGGATTCCACAAGCTGAGCGGAGTCATTTTCCATGAAGTTGAAGGGCCGCATCCGGCAGGGAATGTCGGCGTCCAGATAAACAACATCAGCCCCATGGCAAAGGGGGAAAAAGTGTGGACCGTGAGCATGATGCTCCTTCCTGCAATAGGAAAGCTTTTTGAGAAAGGAGTTTATGATACTTCCAGGCTTGTCGCTATAACTGGTCCGAAGACTAACGATTCTTCCTACGTCCGGGCCATGCAAGGTCTTTCGATGAAAGAGATTTCAGAATATTTCGACAAGAGCGAAGCCGGCGTGGACTTGAGGATTGTCAGCGGCAACGTGTTGACAGGCGAGAATGTAGGGGAACAAGGATATCTCGGCTTCTATGACGACGAGGTTACAGTGCTTGAAGAAGGCAACTACCGCGAGCAGTTCGGCTGGATAAAGCCGTTCAGACTTGAGAAGTACAGCCACAGCCATACCTATCTGTCATTCCTCTTGAAGAGAAGGAAGTTCAACATGGATACAAATACCAATGGCGGCGAACGCACGTTTGTCTGCAACGACATCTACTCAAAAGTGCTGCCGATGGATATCTATCCTGTATACCTCTTTAAAGCCTGCATAGCGGGCGACGTGGACAAGATGGAACAGCTCGGCATCTACGAGGTGATTCCTGAGGATGTGGCGCTTTGCGAGTACGTAGATCCGTCAAAGAACCCAATACAGCAGATCGTGCAGAATGGCATAGACCTGATGATTAAAGAAATGTAAAGCTATGGCAAAGTATAACAGAACACACAAGCTGAACCCAAAGTTCGAAAAGGGCGGCAGCATGTACTGGCTTCACGCCACAGCCGACTCATTCGACACATTCCTATACGCTCCTTCCACTTGCACTTCAAGCGGATCTCACGTACGCGACTGCGTCGACCTGAAGCGTTGGATGATAATTCCGGTCATCGCAATGATTCCGGCGGTCTTGTTCGGAATGTGGAACATCGGCTATCAGCATTTTGTGGCGCTCGGACAACACGTGGGCTTCTGGCCCATTGTCTGGTTCGGGTTCCTCAAGATCCTTCCTATGTATCTGGTCTCGTATATAGTCGGACTCGGCATTGAATTCATTTCATCTCAAATACACGGAAAGGAGCTTAATGAAGGCTATCTGGTTACAGGGATGCTGATCCCTCTGATAATGCCAGTGAACGTCCCTCTGTGGATGCTTGCATTGGCAGTGGCATTCGCCGTAATATTCGGAAAGGAAGTCTTTGGAGGCACGGGAATGAATATCTGGAATCCCGCATTGCTTGCCAGGGCTTTCATCTTCTTCTCTTATCCCAGCCACATGACAGGCGATAAGGTCTGGGTGGCCGGAGTGGATGCCGTCAGCGGAGCTACTCCTTTGGCAGTGGCTTCTGCAGGCGGAATGCAAGGGCTCGCAGACAGCGGCTACAGCATTCTCGGAATGTGTCTCGGAACCATCCCAGGCTCGATAGGAGAGACTTCTGTCATAGCCATCGCGCTCGGAGCATTGATCCTCCTGATTACCGGAGTTGGGAGCTGGAAGATAATGCTCAGCAGCATCATCGGCTTCTGCTGCATCGCAGGACTGGGCAATCTGCTCGCTCCGAATGCAGCTTCCGCAATGGCGGTACCTTTCTATTATCAGCTCGTCATGGGCGGATTCCTGTTCGGAACGGTCTTCATGGCCACCGATCCTGTGACTTCATGCCAGACGGAAACTGGCAAGTGGATTTTCGGATTCCTCGTCGGGGCGATGTGCATGACGGTCCGTCTTTTCAACCCTGGCTATCCTGAAGGGATGATGCTGTCCATCCTGCTGATGAACACGTTCGCTCCTCTGATCGACTGGCTCGTTGTCAATGCAAACGTAAAAAAGAGAATGAGGAGGGCATAGATATGAAGATCAATACTGAAAGCAGCGTCTATACGTTCATATATTCCGTCGTGCTCGTCGTAGCTGTGGCAGCCATACTGGCTGTCGTCTACTCCGCATTGAAGCCGAAGCAGGACGAAAACATTGCATTGGAAAAGAAACAGACCATCTTAAAGGCGGCAGGCTTAGGGCTGGACGCCTCGAAGCAGGCTGATAAAACTGCATATATCAATGATTTGTATAGACAGCATATAGTCTCGACATTCGTGTTGAACGCCGCAGGGGATACCGTATCGGACGCCGACGCGTTCACGGTCAACCTCAAGTCGCAATACGAGACGATAAGGAAGATGGAGGCTGCGAAGGATTCCGTTTCGCGCAAGGCGCTAGAATCCAAGCTCCTGCTCCCTGTATTCGTCTGCAGTACTGAGGATGCAGGCAATGTAAACATCTATCCTTGCTATGGTGCCGGACTTTGGGGCCCAATATGGGGATATATCGCTGTCCAGCAGGATTGTGACACGGTCTACGGTGCCGTTTTCGACCATGAAAGCGAGACACCGGGACTCGGAGCCAGAATCACTGAAGATAAATTCAGGGGCCAGTTCCACGGCAAGCAGCTTTACAAGGACGGATCGTTCGTTTCCGTCTCTGTCGTCAAGGGCGGCGGCCAGAAGGACAACCCTAACGGAGTCGACGCCATCAGCGGAGCCACCATTACCAGCAGGGCGGTAGGAACTACCGTGCAGCAGTGGCTCTCCGAATACCTTGGCTATTTCAATGCAAAGATCAGCGCTGATGCCGCTGCCGCAGATACGCTTTCTTCAAGGAGCGACTCGACTGCCATAAAGCTCGCTGCCGACTCTGCTTCCAAGCCTGCTTCCGTGCCTATGATGAAGGACGTAAGGCACCAATAATGGAGGAATGAGAAATGAATAAGGAAATATATACTAAACCTTTCTTCAAGGCGAACCCGATAACGGTGCTGATACTCGGCATCTGCTCGACGCTCGCCGTCACGGTACAGTTGAAGGGTGCCATGGTGATGGGACTGTCAGTCGCCATCGTTACCGCGCTTTCAAGCCTGCTGCTGTCTCTGTTGCGCAAGACGATTCCGAATAGGATCAGGATCATCGTCCAACTGGTGGTGGTATCGCTGTTCGTAATCGTAATCGCTCAGTTCCTGAAGGCTTATGCCTACGACGTCAGCAAGCAGCTGTCAGTCTACATAGGCCTGATTATTACCAATTGCATCATCATGGGCCGAATAGAGGCTTTCGCATTGACTAACAAGCCTTGGCCGTCATTCGTCGATGGGCTTTGCAACGGGTTGGGATACAGCATGATCCTTGTGATAGTGGCTTTTTTCCGCGAACTTCTGGGGAGCGGGACATTGTTAGGATATCAGGTCATTCCTTCTTCCTGGTACGTAGTGAACGGAGGCTGGTATGAAAACAATGGCCTGATGATACTGCCGCCTATGGCATTGATCATTCTGGGCTGCATAATCTGGATCCAGAGAAGCAAGGACAAGGAGCTTCAGGAAAAATAAAATTCGAGAATTATGCTTGACAGTTTAAATATTTTTATAAAGTCGATCTTCATCGACAATATGATATTTGCATATTTCCTCGGAATGTGCTCATATCTTGCAGTGTCAAAGAATGTAAAGACCTCCGCCGGATTAGGCGTGGCAGTCACTCTGATAATGGCGGTGACTGTGCCGCTGACTTACGTGCTTGACAAGTATCTGCTTGAGCCGGGCTCGCTGGCTTGGCTCGGGCCGAAGTTTGCGACGCTCGACCTGAGTTTCCTGAGCTTCATCGTGTTCATTGCGGTTATTGCGGCCATCGTTCAGATAGTGGAGATGATAGTGGAGAAGTATTCGCCATCCCTTTATAATTCTCTCGGCATTTTCCTGCCGCTTATTGCCGTCAACTGCGCCATCCTCGGTGGATCGCTATTCATGCAGCAGAGGGGCTATGCAAACGCCGGACAGGCTTTCGCGTATGGACTTGGCAGCGGCCTCGGCTGGCTGCTGGCCATCGTCAGCCTTGCGGCGATACGCGAGAAACTGGCTTACTCCGATGTGCCTAAACCGCTTCGCGGAATCGGGATATCGTTCATAATCACCGGCCTGATGGCCATTTCGTTCATGACTTTCATGGGCATCAAGCTGTAGGAGGAGCGTTTCTGAAATGGATCAAACATTGACATTGATATCTGCGATAGTCGTCTTTCTGGTAATAACAGTCGTGCTGGTAGCCATACTTCTGTGGGCGAAGGCACGCTTGGTGAAGACTGGAAAGGTGACCGTCGACATAAATGACGGAGCGAAGAAACTTGAGGTGGAGAGCGGCGGAACGCTGCTTTCTACGCTTGCTTCGCAAAAGATATACCTTCCTTCCGCCTGCGGCGGAAAGGCTACCTGCGGAATGTGCAAGTGTCAGGTGCTGAGCGGTGCTGGAACCATCCTGTCCTCTGAGACGAGCTTCTTCTCGCGCAAGCAGCAGCTTGACAACTGGCGCCTCGGCTGCCAGGTTAAAGTCAAGGACAATATTTCCATGCTCATTCCGGATAGCATTCTCGGCGTAAAGAAGATGGAATGCGAAGTAGTCTCAAACAGGAACGTGGCGACTTTCATCAAGGAATTCGTCGTCAAGCTGCCTGAAGGGGAGAACCTGAACTTCAAGAGCGGCGGATACATCCAGATCGACATTCCGAAATGCGATGTGGACTACAAGGAAATCTCCGTGGAGGAAAAGTATCGCGGCGACTGGGACAGGATGGATGCATTCTCTCTCAAGATGCATAACGCCGAACCTACTTTCAGGGCATACTCGATGGCCAATGCTCCTATGGAGAAAGGGATCGTCATGCTGAACATCAGGATTGCCACCCCTCCTATGGACAGGGCCACCCATAAGTTCATGAAGGTGAATCCTGGCGTATGTTCGTCGTACATATTCTCGCGCAAGCCAGGCGACAAGGTTACGATTTCAGGCCCTTACGGCCAGTTTTTCCTGAAGGACAACAGCGACAGCGAAATAGTGTTCATCGGCGGCGGAGCCGGAATGGCCCCTCTGCGCTCGCACATATTCTATCTGTTCAAGCAGCTCCATACGACCCGCAAGGTCAGCTACTGGTACGGAGCCCGATCGACGAGGGAAGCCTTCTATCTTGAGGATTTCGCTGAGATAGAGAAGGAATATCCGAACTTCAGCTTCCATCTTGCATTGTCTGATGCACTCCCTGAAGACAACTGGAAGGGACCTAAGGGCTTCATCCACCAGGTACTCTACGACGAATACCTGAAGAGCCACAAGTATCCGGAGGACGTGGAGTACTATCTCTGCGGTCCGCCTATGATGACTTCGTCGGCGATAGCTATGCTGGATTCGCTTGGCGTCCCGCCTGAGAACATCCTTTACGACAACTTTTAATAGGAAATGCCCGCAGAAAACTGCGGGCATTTATAATTGAAATTAAATCAGTCCGTCCAATCAAGCCGTGCTTGTCTCGGGGAGCGTCTCGATGGGTCTGCGTTAGCGAGTCTAGCCGCGGGGAGTGTCCAGATGTGGCGGCAGGGGCGGTTATGGCTAGGCGAAGGCCTTCTCTTCGAGGGCGTCGCCGGTGATGCTGAGACGCTTGAAGTAATCCGGGACCGGTTTTCCTAGAACTGAGTCGACGTACATCTTGGCGATGTACTGGCTGAACATGAAGCCGTGGCCGCGCATGCCGACCATAAGACCGAGTGACGGGTCGACGATGTAGCGAGGCTCAGTGTAGTAGCCGGCCCAGATGGCCTGGAAGCCAACGCCGCCAAGCTGAGGAAGCCAGTCGCAGAAGACTTCGCTGACGAGCTGAAGGAATTCCTGGGTGTTGTACTTCAGGTCTTTGCCGACTTGCAATGCTTCGTTGGCGGGAGATGCGCACGCGATGATCTGGCCTGTCTCGTGGAGCTGCTGGCCGTAAACGGCCGAGAAGCCCTTGTAAAGGCGGCGGTCGATGAGCATGTCGAGCGAATCGCCGTCCTTTCCCATCATTGGCAGGCGCTTCGTGATGAATGCCTGATGCTTGACAGGGTACAGTCCGGTCTCGATGCCGATACGTCTTGCGAATTTGCCTGCGCTGGTGCCTAGTGCGTTGACGAAGATGTCGGTATGGTAAGTCTTGTAGGTGCCGTCACCGAGGCGTACGACGACCTTGAAGCCCTTGCCTTCATGCATGACGTCGACTAGCTCAGTGTTTTCCATCAGGGTGCCTCCTTGTTCGACTGCAATGTGGCGGACTAGGTCTATGGTCTTGCCAGGCGTGGCCTGCCAGCACTCCTTGCTGATGAGCGCGTCTGTATAGATGTCAAGAGCGGGATTGAAGTATGGTGAGACCTCCTTCTGGAAGTCCTTGCGGGGAACCATATAACCGTCGGTGAAGGCGAGTGAATCCTCGAGGGACTTGTATGTGGCATCATTGTGCGAGAATGTGACGTAGCGCGTCATCTTCATGTCGATGTTCGATATTTTCTGCAGTTCGCGGAAAATTTCCAGGTTGCCGCGGGCGATTTCTGCGAGGGCAGGAACGGAGAACGAAGGGCGTCCGCCGGCGATGCAGCGCCATGAGCTGCCCGGATCCTTGTTGAAGAGGATAGGCTTGAAACCTGCTTCGGAGAAGTAGCGGAAGAGTGAAGACCCTGCCATTCCGCCTCCGGCTATGATGGCGCCTACCTTTTCGGGAATGTCGACCGTAAACTTAGGTGATGTGACGTATGTTTCCGTGTCAGGGCGGTTCACAAGATCGCCGAGACCGACCTGATTGGCCATAGGTCCGCGCGGAGTGAATTCACCGATGACTTCGATTCCGTGACTCCTCAGTACCTGCTTCGCGCGAGGCAGGCAGCGTGTTCCGCGGCAGTCGCCCATGCCCATGCGGGTGATGTGCTTGAGTTCCATCGCAGTTATGCTCTTCCTGTCTCCAATGAGCTCAAGAACGCGTTCTACTGTGACATCCTCACAATGGCAGATGTACATCTTGGCATCGTCGATTGTGGCGGGCTTGAGGTCCAGAGGGGCAGGATAGTTTTCCTTGACGATGAGTCCCCTGACTTTCAGCAGGTCGTCGCCTTCAAGGTCCTTGCATTCCACGACCGCCACGTTCGTCTTGTTCGGCTTCGGCATGACTTTCTCGATGACTCCGCTGCCGACCTTGGCACCGTCGTCGTCGACCAGGAATACTTCCGCTCCGGCTGTAACGCTGTATTCAACAGGCAGATAAACTTTCTTTTGAGAGTATCTGTATCCGAATATGGCAAGGCCAGGGCACTGGTTCACGCAGTCCATGCAGCCGATGCACTTGTCGTAGTCGACAATAGGAGTGACTGAGGTGCTGCTCTTGGTGATGGCTCCCTGCTTGCAGGCGAAGGAGCATGGATTGCACGCAAAGCCATAAAGGCAGTCGGTTATCACGAATCCCTTGTCGTTGCGGCGCTTAGGCTCGGGGATTCGCGGCTCCTGAAGCACTCTTATCGGCTTCTGCTGAGAGTCGATGTAATCCTTGGAGACTGTGAGATATTCATTGTAATCAATGCGACGCCCTGCGTCCTGCATGATCTCTAGAGCGCACTGGCGGCCTCTGAGCACTGCCGAGGTTCCTTCCCCAATTCTTACGGAGTCTCCTGCGCCGTAGCAGTTCCTGCCGAATACGATGCTTCCCTTGGTGAAAAGTTGGTTGTCAGGGAGAAGCCCGGTGCAGATGTTGATGCAGTCGATGCCATCGAGCAGACGCTCGGTGCCGGCAATAGGCTTGAAGTTTTCACATTTTGCAATGATGGCTCCGGTGATGCCGTCTCGGCTTGCATTTGGAACGGCTTCAAGAAGCACGTGAGAGGTCATTATGGGAATGCCGAGCCTGCGAAGGCGATTGGCTTGGACAGGGAAGCCGCCTTCGTTAGGCATAGCCTCGATTATTGCCTTGACATGAGCTCCGGCCTGCATCAGCTGGTAAGATGTAAGGTAGCCGATGTTGCCGGCTCCAACGGTAAGCACGTTCTTGCCGAGAAGAGTGAATTCTCGGTTCATCATACGCTGGACCACGGCTGCAGTATAGACTCCCGGAACGTCGTCGTTCTTGAAGGCAGGCATGAAAGGCACGGCTCCCGTAGCGACGACAAGGCTTTCAGCGTCGACGTAGAATACTTCACGCGTCTTTATGTTCTTGACAGCAAGGCGTTTACCTTCCAAAATATCCCATACGACGCTGTCGAGCAATATCCCTTCCTGACTGTCGCCAGCGAGTGTCTTCGCAATGTCGAATCCGCGCATTCCTCCGAAGCGGCGCTCCTTCTCGAAGAAGAAGAACTGGTGGGTTTGCATGTTGAACTGCCCGCCGATGGAGCTGTTGTTGTCGATGACGAGGCAGTCTACGCCCGCCTTGCGAAGTTCTTCACGGCAAGCAAGGCCGGCCGGACCTGCTCCGATGATGGCAACGGCAGTCTTGTAAACGGTCCTTCCGTCTCTTGCAGCAGGGATGTCAACGTCTAGCACGGTCTTTATCTTCCCGCTTTCATTCGCGTCACCGATTCTCTCGACGTGCTTGACTCCATCCACGTTGGTTATGCAGATGCGGCGGACCGCTCCGTCGACAAGCATTTCGCAAGCTCCGCACTTGCCGATGCCACATTCCAAAGTGCGGTTACGGCCTTTAAGGCTGTGCTTGTGGACTGGATAGCCTGCTTGATGCAGTGCGGCGGCTATGGTGTGTCCGCGCTGACCTTGTACTTTGTGTCCTTCGAAATCGAATTCCACGAGCTCTTCAACAGGAATGTCGAGGATGGGATGAGACGTAATCTTGCTCATTAGTAAAAAAATTATAAACGGTTACAAACGATTATATGCCTTTTTTTAAAAACATTCTGCAAATTTAAATAAATATATCTGAATTGAGTGGGTAAATTTTATGAAGATAAGGCATATTCCCAAAAACCGTAATTAGTTTTGCCGCACTGATAACAAATCAAAACAGGAGGTTAAAAATGAAGGAAAAAGTGAAAGGAGGGTTAATCTCCCTTCTATTTGTTGGACTTGCGGCCTGCCTTGCAGCCGGCTGCGACAATCTCTCTGAGAAGGATGGCTACATCGATCTCAGATTCGACCGCGAAAGCGTCTCCATGCTCAACACTAAAGGAACCGTGTCTGTCCCGGACACTGCGGATTTCGTACTTACCATTACAAATTCGGCAGGCGTCGCCGTCTATTCCGGATCATATTCGGAAAGGCCGTCGGAACTTGCCGTGCCGTCCGGCACTTACGCCATCGAAGTCGTTTCGGCGGCATTCGACGTTCCAAAATTCGACACTCCGGTCTACGGCGACAGCCAGACTATCGCCGTCACTGCGGGTGAGCATGTCAGCGTCGACCTGGAATGTTCGAGGATCAACTCGGGTCTCAGGATCCAGTTTACCGAACGCTTTAAAAAGAAGTTCGCAGACTACATCATGACCCTGAGTTCCACGAAAGGAACTCTTGACTACGGCTTCACTGAGACCGGGACGGCTTATTTCATGCCGGAGGACGTCTCTTACAATGCAAAGAGCGGACTGACTTCCGTGCTGTTGTTCAAGAGAAGCCTTGAGGCGGGAAAGGTGCTTACCATAAAACTGGATGCGACTTCCACTGAAACTACGGGCACTCCTCTGTTCAAGATCTATGTGGACACGTCGGCTGTGTATGTCAGCGAGACCCTGACTTATGATGAAGAGAACGGGAGTGCAGACGGAAAGAGCAAGGCGACCGCCTATACTGTTTCACAGTCAAGGCAGCACATAGGCGAAATCGTCTGGGTCCACGGCTATGTTGTCGGCGGAGACCTGTCGACTTCCGGGACCGTGACCTTTGCCACTCCTTTTACGAAGGACACTCACATTGCCATAGCCTCGTCTTCCTCTGAGAGCGCATCAGCCAACTGCATGTCGGTCCAACTTCCTTCAGGAGACATCCGGACTGCCGTCAATCTGAAAGACAATCCTGGGAATCTTGGAAATGAGATATGGGTTTACGGAACGATAGTAGCTGCATATTTCAAACTTGTAGGGATCAACCCTACAAGTCAGTACTCGTTCTGAAAAAATGATGGAGGCATCGGCGCAGTTTGCCGCGCCGATGCTTTCATTACTTTCTGGATGCCAAAAGCTGGTCTTTGGGAATAAGGGCGAATGAGATGCTGCCCTTGCAGACTGTTTTTCCTTTGACTGTAGCCTCACTGTCAACGAAATACATCTTGCCCTTGCTGGCGGTGATCCTGGATGTTATTTCCAAAGTGTCGCCGGGATAGACGGATGCCTTGAAATGCATGTTGTCTATTCCTGCATACATTGGGACATATTCAATGATCCCCTTGCCAATGAGAAGAGAGCACGACTGCGCCATTATCTCGCAAAGGATGACCCCGGGCACTACTGGAAAGCCGGGAAAATGTCCCTGAAGGAAGAATTCGTCTCCGCGGATGGCATATTTCCCGTGAGAGACGTTGTTCTCGTCGATTTCCACTTCGTCGAGCAGAAGCATCGGCTCTCGGTGTGGAATCAGATTCTTGATTTCTTCTCTATTCATAGTTCCTTATTCATAAGTTTCTCTGCTTCGCTGACCATGTTTTCAATGATGGATGCTGCGCTTTGACGCTTATGTACCAATCCGGCGCTTTCGCCGGCCATGAAACTGCCCATTTTCAGGTCTCCGTCCTTGACTGCCTTGCGAAGGGATCCGGTGCCGTAAGCCATGACTTCATCAGGCTTGATGGCAGCGTCTTTCTCCATTTCGGCGAACTTGCGGGTGAAAGGAGTCTTCAGGGCGCGAACCGGCTGTCCGAGCGACCTCCCTGTCACCATTGTGTCGCCGTCTTTTGCGGCAATCACCTTGTCCTTATAGACATCTGAGACGGTGCACTCGTCGGCGACCAGGAAGCAGGTGCCGCATTGCACCCCAGACGCTCCGAGCATGAATGCTGCGGCCATTCCTCGTCCATCGGCGATTCCGCCGGCTGCGATTACGGGAATGTGCACTGCGTCGACGACTGCCGGAACCAGAGCCATTGTGTTCATCTCTCCGATGTGGCCACCGGACTCTCCGCCTTCGGCAACTACGGCGCATGCTCCCATAGCTTCCATTTTCTGGGCGAACAAGGATGCCGATATCACTGGCACGACCTTGATGCCTGCTGCAAGCCATTTTTCCATGTACTTGGTCGGCATGCCTGCGCCTGTCGTCACGATAGGCACATTCTCATCGACCACCATTTGGGCGATTTCGTCCGCGTTAGGAGCTTGGAGCATGATGTTCACTCCAAAAGGCTTGGCAGTCAGTTTTTTGCATTTGCGTATCTCCTCGCGCACGGCTTCGCTTCCCGCGGTGATGCACGAAATCAGTCCGAGACCTCCTGCGTTTGAGACAGCAGAGGCGAGAGACGCATCGGCAACCCATGCCATGCCGCCCTGAAAAATCGGGTACTTGATGCCAAGAAGATTGCAGATCGGTGATTCTATCATTGATTCAGGTTTTAGTCCATTAGTGTTTGACGTTCCATTTCAGCAGGCAGGCACCGCTGCTGAAGCCGGCTCCGAAGGCACTCATCATGATGAGGTCTCCATCGTGTAGCTTGCCTTCACGGTTCAAGGCGTCGAGAAGGATGGGAATGGATGCGGAAGAAGTGTTGCCGAATTCCTCTATGTCCGTAGGGAACTTTTCCATCGGCTGGCCGAGATAGCTCGAGATGGTCTCTATGATCCTTTTGTTCGCCTGATGGAGGACGTAGACATTGATATCGGAAGCATTCACGCCTGATTCCAGAAGGACGCTTTCAATGTCCTTAGTGGAGTATCTGACTGCCATCTTGTATACTTCGCGTCCGTTCATCACGACTCCGCTCTCGTCTTCTTCACCTATCTGGAACGGGCTTCTGCGCATGGCCTGCTTCTGGTAAAGCACGTCGCGCTTGCCAACTGTGGAAAGGCTGGCGCAACCATAGCCGTCGCCGACAGATACTACAGCAGCTCCGGAGCCGTCGCCGAAAAGTATGCAGGTGGAACGGTCCTTCCAGTCCATCATCTTCGAAAGTTCCTCCGCACAGACGATAAGGATGTTCTTCATCCTGCCCGTGTGAAGATATGCGTTAGCCAAGTCGAGGGCGTAGATGAATCCGGCGCATGCGGCGTCGATGTCGATGCATGGGCACGATGCTCCAATCCTTTCCTGGATCATGGATGAGAGCGTAGGCGTGCCGTAATCGTTCGCCATGTTCGCGCAAATTATGAAATCTATGTCGGAAGAGGCCAGGCAGGCGTTTTCGATGGCTTTAAGAGCGGCTTCTGCAGCTATGTCTTCGAGCTTTTCATCGGAGATGAAGTACCTCTGGCGTATGCCGGTACGACTCTGTATCCATTCATCGCTCGTGTCGAGGAAATCGGACAGCCTGTCATTGGTTACTGCCATTGCCGGGTGTGCGCTTCCAGTTCCGATAATTCTCATTAACTACCTTGATTGATTAATACGGCGGCAAAAGTACAAAATTTAAGCCATTTTGCACAATGCACTTTTTCCGCTCCCATGTCGTGCTTTCCAACGTCTCGCACCACTATTTCCGTGCACGATAACGGAAATTTGTCCGAAAGTGAAAAAAATAGTGATCTTTTACATATATTTGCGATGAATATGAAACGTAATCAGATGATCAACGCTCTTTTCGCAGTCGCTCTGGCCGTTCTACTTCCTTTCTTGAAAACGGATGGAAAAGACAGATTTGTCAATCCTGTGATACCTCAGGACTATTCCGACCCGGATGTCTGCCGTGTCGGAAGCGACTATTGGATGACTGCCTCCAGCTTCGCCGGCTGTCCAGGACTGCCCATCCTGCATTCCACCGACCTCGTGCATTGGGAACTTGTGAATTACGCCCTGCCCAGCCTCGCTTCAGTGGGCCGTCCGTGCTTGCCAGGGCACGGCGACGGAGTCTGGGCTCCGAGCATACGCTTCCACGATGGGGAATACTACATCTATTGGGGAGATCCGGACTATGGAATCTATATGGTCAAGGCAACGGAACCAGATGGGCATTGGTCCGCTCCGTCGCTCGTAAAACCCGGCAAAGGACTCATCGACCCTTGCCCGCTCTGGGACGAAAACGGGCGCTGCTATCTTGTCCACGGATGGGCGAAGAGCCGCTGCGGGTTCAACAGCGTGCTGTGCATAAGCGAACTGAACCCTGACGGTACAGGCGCTATCGGAAGTGATGTGCTTGTTTATGATGGCAATACCGACGGAAATCACACCGTGGAGGGACCGAAGCTTTACAAACGCGAAGGATGGTATTGGATCTTCGCTCCGGCGGGCGGCGTCGAGAAGGGATGGCAGTTGGCCATGCGTTCTCAGGACATATACGGCCCGTATGAAGCCCGCATCGTCATGAAAGAGGGAAAAAGCGGAATCAACGGTCCTCACCAGGGCGCCTGGGTGAGCACATCGGGCGGCGCAGGAAATAATGGTGCGGATGGATCAGGAGTGCAGGACTGGTTCCTGAATTTCCGCGACACGGGCCCGTTCGGGCGAGTCGATTACCTGAATCCGATGCGCTGGAGCAAGGATGGATGGCCTGTCATCGGAACCGATGGGGACGGAGACGGATGCGGCGATCCTGTGGCGGACTGCGGAACACCGGACCTTCCCGAATTCAATGCATCCCTCGAGACCTCAGATGAATTCAATTCCCCTGAAACGGGATTGCAATGGCAGTGGAGCCTTGACTGCGGCTCGCAGCAATATGGATTTCCAAGCTCCGAAGGCTTTTTCAGGCTGCTTTCATTCAATGCTGCGCCCGGCTCGAACCTGTGGACCGTGCCTGGCATTCTGCTTCAGAAGGTCTCTGCAGTAGGATGCATTGCCACTGCAAAGGTCTCCTTTGATTCCATAATAAAAGGAGAGCGCTGCGGGCTGACCGTGTTTGGACTTGACTATTCAGCACTTTGCATTGAAAATATGGGGGACAGGTTCGAGATTTCGCTGGTGACATGCAAGAAGGCAGACAAGGGTGGGCCCGAGGTGCGCGTGGCATTGTCAAAGGCGGGTGCCAAGGAACTCGGAAAAGGCATTTTCTCGCGCAATGTATGCGGCCCGGTGTGGCTGAGGGTTGAAATAGGTGCCGACGCCTCAGTAAAGTACTCGTTCAGCATTGACGGAGTGAAATTCAAGGATGCAGGGGTGAAGGCGGAGGCAAAGGAAGGAAAGTGGGTCGGAGCCAGGATCGGCTTTTTCTGCGAGAATTTCACCGAAGCAGGAAAAGGCTGGATGGACATCGATTACATCAGATTTGAATAAGATATGAATAGTACAGGCTTGATACTGGCATTGACGGTGGCTGCCGGCGTTGCGGCGGGATGCGGAGCCTCCAATATGGCTGCTTCGTCTGCATCTGCCGGAAAGGCCAAGAACCGTGATGTCTATGAAAAATTACCTTTCAATATGGATAAAGTGGCTGATCCCGTCATACCTGACAGAACTGTTTCCGTTTCGGATTTTGGAGGTGCTGGAAATGGTACTACGTTGAATACCGAGGCTTTTGCCGATGCTGTGGAATTTCTCGAAAGGCAGGGAGGCGGGCATCTTGAAGTTCCTGCGGGAATCTGGTTCACCGGCCCTATAAGGCTGAAGGACAACATTGACCTTCACGTCACTGCAAATGCAGTGATCGTTTTCTCTTCCGACAGGAACCTCTATCCCTTGATAAGGACATCGTTCGAGGGGTTGGACACGTATCGCTGCGAATCGCCGGTCTCGGCGGAGAACGCGAAGAACGTCTCTATTACAGGAAGCGGAATCATCGACGGAGGAGGCGATGCATGGAGAGCGGTGAGGAAATCGAAGATGACGGCGTCGGAGTGGAAGGATAAGGTGGCGTCGGGAGGCGTTCTTAATGAGAAGAAGGACACCTGGTACCCCGATGCGACATATATGAGGATTGCTGAAAAAGCCAATATGAACGTACCTGTCGGGCTTGACTCCATGGAAGAATGGGAAGCGGCGAAAAGTTTCCTGAGGCCGGTGATGATAAGCTTCAGAAGGTGCGAAAACGTTCTGATGCGCGACGTCCGCCTGCAGAATTCCCCGTGCTGGAGCCTGCATCCCCTGATGTGCAGGGATGTCGTGATAGACAACATCGCTGTCAGGAATCCTGATTACGCGCAGAACAGCGACGGAATCGACATAGAATCGTGCGAGAACGTAGTCCTTACCAACTCATCGTTCGACGTTGGCGACGACGGAATCTGCATAAAGTCCGGAAAGGACGAGGACGGACGCAGGCGCGCTATGCCTTGCAGGAATCTCATCGTCGACGGCTGCAATGTCTATCACGGGCACGGAGGGTTCGTGGTCGGCAGCGAGATGTCGGGGGGCGTGGAGAACATAAAAGTGTCAGACTGCCGCTTCATCGGCACAGACGTAGGCTTGCGCTTCAAGAGCAAGAGGGGCCGCGGCGGAGTCGTGAAGAACATCCACATCGACGGCATCTACATGACGGATATCGTTACTGATGCGCTCCTGTTCGATTTGTTCTACAGCGGAAACGACCCGACAACGGAATTCGGAAAGACCGGAAACGGCTCTGTTTCGGCGCCTAAAGCCGACGAAACGACGCCTGAATTCAGGGATATTTTCATCGCCAACGTCGTCTGCAAGGGAGCGGCGAGAGCCATGTATTTGGACGGGCTGCCCGAGATGCCGATCAGAAATATCTCAGTGAAGGATTGCACCATATCTTCCGTGCGGGGGGCAGAGTTGAAATATTGCGACGGAGTATCCATAAGCAATGTGGACATACGCTGCACCGAAGGTGAAAAGTTCGTGCAGGAAGAGACGAAGGACACCTCAATAAGATAGAGCTTCACTCATGGCAATCAATTATTAGGATTATGAATCATCTGAGGAGAATCGCGGCCTTGACGGCCTTTACCTTCATTTTCGGGAACGGCTTCGCCTATGCTCCGGAGGTGATGCCCGAAAAGGTCTCGCATCCGAACGGGACCGTCACCGTCCATCTCATGGGAGATTCGACGATGGCTGAAAAAGACTTGTCAGGAGGCAATCCTGAACGCGGCTGGGGAATGATGCTGCCGAACTTCTTGGACGACAGCGTCAGGGTGATAAACTATGCCCGGAACGGCAGGAGCACCAAGAGCTTCATCGCCATGGGACTGTGGAACAAAGTCAAGGGCAACCTGAAGCCTGGCGACTACGTATTCATCGAATTCGGGCACAATGACTCCAAGGAAAGCGACAGCACACGATATGCGGCACCCTGGGGCGCTTATCGGGATAACCTGCGCCTGTTCGTCAGGACAGCTCTCGCAAAGGGGTGCCATCCGGTGCTGATGACTCCGGTGGCTCGCAGATATTTCGATTCGACCGGAGTCTTTGTACGCAACTGCCATGGCGATTATCCTGCCGCGATGAAGGCAGTGGCAGCCGAGTTCGGGGTGCCGCTGATAGACATGCAGGCAAAGACTGCGAAATGGCTTGAGGACTTGGGCGACAGCGCATCAAGGAAATATTTCATGTGGGTTCCTTCGGGCACGTTCACGGCAATGCCTGAAGGGAAGCAGGACAACACCCACACCAAGGCAAGCGGAGCCCGAAAGGAGTGCGAATCAGCAGTGGAAGGCATCAGGGAGCAGCTTCCCGAGCTTGCCAAGCACTTGGTCTATTACGACATAGTCGTCTCGAAGGACGGCCACGGAGACTATATGACCATCCAGGACGGCATCGACGCCGCGCCGGACTACATGCACAACTACATCACAAGGATACTCATCAGGAACGGCGTGTACCAAGAGCGCGTGAGCATCCCCCACAACAAGTACCGGCTGTTCATCAAGGGCGAAAGCGAGGACAGCACCATCCTGACCTATGACCTTTGCGCTACGAAGAAGTGGGAGAACGGCCTGCCCGTCGGCACTTCCGGAAGCGCGACGCTTTACATCCATCCCGACTATGTAACTTTCCAAGACCTGACGATAGCAAACGGGGCGGGACACGGCGACAAGGTCGGACAAGCGGTGGCAGTGCATATTCACGGCAGCCATATCTTCTTCAACCACTGTAAGTTCCTGGGCTGGCAGGACACTTTCTACGCTTACGGCAAGGACAACAAGTTCTATGTCAAGGACAGTTACATCGAAGGCAGCACGGACTTCATCTTCGGCTTCTCCCAGGCATATTTCGAGAACTGCGAGATCCGCAGCAAGGAGGACAGCTACATCACTGCCTCCTCCACCAATCCGGGCAGAGAGTACGGCCTTGTCTTCAAGGATTGCAGGCTGACGGCCGACCCCGGCGTCACGAAATGCTACCTCGGCAGGCCTTGGAGGCCGGGAGCGCAGACTGTCTTCATAAACTGTGAAATGGGTCCTCACATCGTTCCGCAAGGGTGGAGCGAATGGCCGAAGAACGACAACCACAAGTCGTCGTATTATGCAGAATACGGCAGCTATGGTCCCGGCGCCTCTCCGAAGACGAGAGTTTCATGGAGCCATCAGCTGACTGCAAAGGAGCTTGAACGCTACTCTTACGAGAAGGTGGTCAAGGGCTCCGACAACTGGGATCCTTACAACAACGAATAAAGTCAGCCCTGCCATGAGAAAGACGATATGGACGTTGACGCTTATGTCGGCTCTCGCAGCCTGCACCGGATGCGGCGTTGGGCGAAAGACGACTTCGGATGTCGGCAAGAACGACTCAAAAGCCGCTTCCGGCTTCGCGTACAGCGGCATTTCGATGTCGAAGCGGATGGTGCGTTCGGAGATGAGGCGAAACCCTGAGGCGACGTATATCGACGGGATGAAGGGGGAATACAAGTGGAACTACACGACAGGGCTTGAACTGCTCTCTTTTCTCGAGGTCTGCTTGACATACGACGACGATTCGATTTACCCGTATGTATTCAACTGGTATGACGGAATCATTGCCGCCGACGGCAGCATTTCCTCATACAAGCCGTGGAACTATACTCTCGACCACATCTGCCCGGGCGAGGCGTTGCTGGCGCTCTACGCTCTCGATTTCGGAGAGAATGGAGCATTGCTGCCGAAATTTCGCCGGGCCATGCGCATTCTCAGAATGCAGCTTGAGGAGCAGCCGAGGATTCCGGACGGAGGATTCTGGCACAAGAAGGCCTATCCGGACCAGATGTGGCTTGACGGGCTTTACATGGCTGAACTATTTTATACCGACTATGCCATGCTTTACGAATCCGGCGCTAAGAGGGATTCGTCCCTGAACGATGTCACAGACCAGTTCGTACTGGCCGCAAAGCATACTTTCGATCCTGCCACAGGGCTGTACAGGCACGCTTACGACGATTCGCGCAAGATGTTCTGGTGCGATCCCATTACCGGGCAGTCCAAGCATGCCTGGGGAAGGGCTGAGGGTTGGTATATGATGGCTATGGCCGACGTGATCGACAAGATGCCCGTCACGTATGACCGTAGAGCCGAGATCGTCTCCATCTTTCAAAATCTCGTCGAGCAGCTGCCGAGATATGCAGACCCGAAGACCGGAATGTGGTACCAGGTAATGGACCGTCCGGGGGCGGAGGGCAACTATGTCGAGGCTACCTGCAGCGCGATGTTCGTCTATTCGATGCTTAAAGGAATCCGCATCGGAGTGCTTGACGAATCCCTTCTTCCTTATGCGAGACAATGCTACGAACGGCTATGCTCGACCTTCATCACTTCGGACGGGGATGGAATCCTGACGCTGCACAAATGCTGCGCGGTCGCGGGGCTCGGAGGAAAGGAGAACCGTAGCGGCGACTATGACTATTACATAAACTGCAAAGTGGTCGACAACGACCCAAAAGGTGTCGGGCCCTTCATTCTGGCCTCGCTTGAATACGAAATGCTGAAATAATAATATGAAACAGATATTGAAGACGCTGTTCCTTGCGACAGCCATCCTTGCTGCTGCGGCTTCGTCCTGCAACAACACTCCGGCCACTCCTTCGGTCACTGCGCCAGGAGTGCCGCAGAACGTTACATTGACTTCATCTACAGCTACTTCGCTGACATTCGGCTGGACAGCCTCCGAGGGGGCAGACACTTACACCTACAGGCTGAAAAATTCAGATGGCACGGTCCAGACGTGGGGTTCCGTTACGGTTGCGACTGTGACGCTGACGGGACTGACCAAGGGTGCGACCTACAGCTTTGTGGTAAAGGCTGGGAGGAGCAACGTTTTTTCCGAATATTCGTCCACGGTAACGGGGACTCCGTCATACGGAACGCCCGTCACTCCTGTCGACACGACGGCCAAGTACGACTTTGGATTCCCCGAGAGTGAGGACGACGGTGTTGCAAGAGCGTTTCCAGGCGCTGAGGGCTGCGGAATGTACGCTACAGGCGGCAGGGGCGGCGTGGTATACCACGTCACAACGCTTGAGGACACGGATTCGAAAGGCTCGCTGCGCTGGGCATTGAACCAGTCAGGAGCAAGGACAATCGTCTTCGATGTGGGCGGAATCATCGCTTTGACCAAGACTCTGGAAATAAAGAACCCTGACGTGACTATTGCGGGACAGACGGCTCCTGGCGGCGGAATCTGTCTGAAGAACTATTCCGTCCAATGCAAGACAAGCAACGTCATACTGCGTTTCCTTCGTTTCCGCGAGGGGGACGAAATGAAGAATGAGGACGACGCCATCTGGGGGAAGGATGGGGAGAACGTTATCGTAGACCACTGCACCATGAGCTGGAGCATCGACGAATGTTCATCATGGTACGATATCAAGAATCTGACTGTGCAATGGTGCATCCTTTCGGAAAGTCTTTGCAATTCAGTACATTCCAAAGGAGCTCACGGGTACGGATGCATTTGGGGAGGGGAACCTGCAAGCTTCCACCACAACCTGCTTGCGCATCATACCTCACGCACGCCGCGACTCTGTGGCAGCCGATACACCGGAACTCCGGCGACGGAAAAGGCGGATTTGCGCAACAACGTTTTCTACAACTGGGGACCGACTGGCGGCGGATATGCCGGAGAAGGAGGATCCTATAATTTCGTGAATAATTATTACAAGCCGGGCCCGTCGACCGCTGCAAAGAGCTCGCTTTGCGACCAGCTTTTCGCGCCGAATTACGATGACGGCTCGAATACGAATGCAAAAGGTGTATGGGGACAGTTCTATCTGTCAGGAAATATATTCGATGCTTCCTGCCCAGCCCTGTCGGATAAGGAAAAGGCAGCCTGCGAGGCTGTAAATGACGACAACTGGAAAGGAATCAAGTTGAAGGACACAGCTTCATGCTGGAATGGGATAGGGACCGTAAAATCGACATCGATATTCAGGATGGGCAGCGGATTTGTGACAACTCATACGGCCGCAACTGCCTTCAGACGCGTACTTGACTATGCAGGATGCAGCAACGTGCGCGATGCCGTGGATTCCCGTGTCGTTTCCGAGACCGATAACGGAAATTATACATACAAAGGATCCAACGGAGGAACAAATGGGATAATCGACTCACAGACAGATGTCGGAGGCTGGCCGTCCTATGCGGCAGGCACGGCGGAAACGGACATGGACGGAGATGGCATTCCTGATTCGTGGGAAGAAAAGCACGGCTTGAAAAAAACTGATGCTTCCGATGGAAAGTCCTTCACACTTGACCCAAAGAGCCGTTATACTAATCTAGAAGTCTATTTGCACGACTTGGTGAAGGAAATTATCAATGCAGAAAATCTGTCGGGCACGTACACGGAAATAAAATAATTGTTATTTTTGTCGCACGTTTCATCAAAACTGAAACCGAAAAAACAATAATCAACAAAATCTCCAATAATCTCTATGAAAAAACTAACATTGAAACTTTCTCTCATCGCTCTGCTGCTGACGGTGGCATTTCCACTGGCCGCCCAGACGGTGAAAGGTGTCGTCAAGGATTCCGGCGGACAGCCTCTGATAGGGGTTTCCGTCGTAGTCAAGGGCACCAGTGTTGGCGCAACTACGGGCATCGACGGCGATTACACGCTCAACGTTCCGGCTAATTCCAGCAAGATGCTGGTGTTCTCCTTCGTTGGCATGAAGACGCAGGAAATCCCCGTCGGCGACAAATCCGTCGTTGACATCACAATGACGGACGACAACACTTTCCTCGATGAAGTCGTCGTTGTCGGCTATGCTACGGTAAAGCGCCGCGACCTCATCGGATCCGTTTCTTCAGTAAGCAATGAAAAACTTACCGAACAGCCTGTAACAAGTGTAAATCAGGCTCTCTCGGGAAAAATGGCCGGCGTTTCGGTTACGATGACCGAGGGCGACCCTGATGCTCAGGTCAAGATCCGCGTCCGCGGCGGCGGATCCATCACGCAGGACAGTTCCCCGCTATACATAGTGGACGGATTCCCTGTCGAAAGCATCTCGGACATTCCCACTTCGTCCATACAGTCCATAGATGTGCTTAAGGATGCTTTTTCAACCGCCATTTACGGAGCACGCGGCGCCAACGGCGTCATCATAGTGACGACCAAGGGGGGGACGGAAGGCAAGCTGACAGTAAGCCTCAACGGTTACTACGGCTTGAAAAAGATAGCCAACAAGGACGCCCTCGTTCCCATGGATGCGGAGAATTTCGTGAAGTTCCAGTATGAGCTTGCTGCGGTCAGGGACAACATTTCCGATCAGTACGAGCCTTATTTCGGCACCTACGACGACATAGACCAGTATGCGGGAATGAAGACGAACGACTGGGTAGACCAGGTCTTCGGCAATCAGGGCAGTTCCTGCAACACCGACATCACCATTTCAGGCGGCAGTGACAAGGCCAACTGGACCGCCGGCTATGCCAGAATGCAAGACAATGCCATAATGCTCGGGTCGAGCTACACTCGCGACAACCTTACTCTCAAGAGCCAGTACAAGCCATTAAAGCCTCTGACGTTCGACATCTCTGTCCGCTATTCCAAGACGAAGGTGAACGGCTCAGGTGCGAACGGCATAAATGACTCCGGAACCACTTCAGGCAACGGACGTCTGAAGCATGCCATCAGCTACACACCGATTCCAATCTCTTCAGCCATCCAGGGAGTCGACGAGGAAGCCGATTATGGAGACAATGCCCCTCCAGTACAGTCAGTATGGGACAACGACAGCCGGGTGAACCGCTCCGAATGGAACGCCAACGGCGCGATGACTTGGGAAATAGTCAAGAACTTGAAGCTCAAGATTGAGGGCGGCCTCGACGACTACAACCAGATAAATGACCGCTTCTATGGCACAACCACCTATTACGTGAACAACAGCGCCACCATCAAGGGGCAGCCTGCCGCCCAATATAAGAACTACGACCGTATGAAGTTCAGCAACACCAACACCCTTACCTATGATTTCGAAGACCTCATCAGAAGCGACTGCCACCATATCGACGTTCTCCTCGGCGAAGAGTTCATAAGGACCACATCGAACACCTTGACCAACTGGGTTGAGGGATTCCCCGACTTCTTCGATTCAAACATGGCTTGGAACTTTCTCGGCTCCGGGACCGCCGTATCCACTTCGAACTATTACGATCCGGACGACAAGCTGCTTTCATTCTTCGGCCGAATCAATTATTCGTATAAAGGCATATATTCCCTCTCGGCTACGATGCGTGCGGATGGATCCTCCAAGTTCGCCGCGAACAATCGCTGGGGCTATTTCCCTTCTTTCGCCGCATCCTGGAGGATTTCTGGATACGACGGCTTGCGCGACAAGTTCCCTTGGCTCACGAACCTGAAGCTCCGTTATTCTTACGGTACCGCTGGCAACAACAATATACCCGCCGGGCTCATACTGCAGGAATATGCCGCTTACGCCACCACATGGATCAGCCAGGGCACCACTTATTGGACAACGGTAAAGGACAGCGACGGCAAGACTGTCATGAGCAATCCTGACCTGAAATGGGAAACCACGATTTCGAACAACATCGGACTCGATTTCGGCCTGTTCAAGGACCGTATCGACGGTTCAATAGAAGTTTATCAGAACAATACCGAGGACCTGCTCATCAAGTTCCCTACGGCGGGCTCCGGATATGACAATCAGTACCGGAATATCGGTTCCACCAGGAACAGGGGTGTAGAACTTACCCTTAACGGAGTAATATTCGAGCGGAGGAACTTCGGGATGAACGCTTCGTTCAACATCGCATACAACAGGAACCAGGTGACATCCCTTGGGGGCCTCGACCAGATTGAAGCCACTTCATATTGGGCTTCCACTGAAATCGGGACAGACTACCTCGTCCAGGTAGGTCAGCCTCTCGGAAACATGTACGGGTACAAGTCCGACGGACGCTATGAAGTCAGCGATTTCACTTACACCGATGGGAAATGGAAGCTGAACGAAGGCGTTACGGACGATTCCGCCGTCATTGGCTCTACTTATCTCTGCCCTGGGGCAATGAAATTGAAGGACCGTACGGGCGACGGCAAGGTGACTGTGGCGGACAAGACCATCATAGGCAACGCCAGCCCCAAGCTGACAGGCGGATTCTCGCTTTCCGGCTACGCTTACGGATTCGATTTCTCGGCAAACTTCAACTATGTGTACGGCAACCAGATTTACAATGCAAACAAGATAGAGTTCACTTCTTCCCGCAAATTTTATAACAGGAACCTGCTGAACACCATGGACGTCGACAAGCGCTGGACAAACGTGGACTGGACCACAGGCGAGCTTATCGAAGATCCTGACGCCCTTGCAGCTGCAAATGCGAATACCACCATGTGGTCTCCTTGTGTCGGAACGGCAGTGTTCAGCGACTACGCTGTGGAAGACGGTTCGTTCATTCGCCTCAGCTCGGCCACTCTCGGCTATACTGTTCCTGAAAAACTGACACAGAAGATTAAAATAAGCAAACTGCGCCTGTATGCCACCGGCACCAACCTATGGCTTCTTACGAAATATTCAGGCTACGACCCTGAGGTCGATACACGCCGATCGACTCCCCTTACACCGGGAGTGGACTACTCCGCTTACCCAAAAAGCATCGGATGCGTTCTCGGGATCAACTTAACCTTTTAATCCGGCAAAGAGATGAAAACAATCAATAAGGCAAATACAGTCCTCTGCATAATAGCAGCGGCGGCAATATCGGTTTCCTGCTCAAATATGCTGGATACCGAGACGAAGTCTTCCTTTGACGAATCCGTCGTATTCTCAAATTATACGCTTGCGCAATACAACGTATATTCCATCTCCGAAGTCTTCGGACATGTCAACTGCTATCGTGGCCGATACCTTCCATGGTACGGCTTCAACAACGACGAGGAGTGGTACAACAGCACAACTGGCAGCCAGGCGAACCTGGACCTAGCGCAATATTCCACAGCCTCCAGCAACACTAACATGAATCTCGATAACGGTCCCTACAATGAGATGTACGTAGGCATCGAGAGGGCAAACCTCTGCATTGCGGGAATCCGCAAGTACGGGAAGGCCGAAACCGATAAGGATATGGCGTACCTGCTTGGCGAGGCATTGACCATGAGGGCCATGCTTTATGCTGACCTCATAAAGGGATGGGGAGATGTCCCGGCCCGCTTCGAACCGGTCACTTCTTCCACGATTTATCTGGCAAAGAGCAGCCGCGACGTCATATACGAGCAGATACTCGCCGATCTCGAGGAATCCTTCAATTACCTTGCCTGGCCAAATGAGCGCACCGAAACTGAAAAGACGGACCGCGTAAGCCTGGCATTTGCAAAGGGCTTGTATGCGAGGATAGCTCTCGCGGCTTCCGGTTACGCCCTCCGTCCTGACGACGGAGCCGTAGGAACCGGCAATACGGGTTCCGTACGTCTTACCACAGACGCCGACTTGTCGAAGGATGTCCTTTATCCCAAGGCTCTGACGGCCCTGAAGGATGTCATAAAGAGCGGTACGGTATCCCTTGATGCAAATTTCAAGGACATCTGGACCGATATGAACAACCTCGACCTCACTGCAGGCAAGGAAGTCATCTTCTCGATTCCTTTCGGAGACGCCCGCGGCCGTTGGAACTACACTTTTGCGGTACGCAGCGAGGGATCCACTTACAGTGCAAGCAAGACAAGCGGCGGCGCCGCCGGCCCTGTCCCGACATTGTATTTCGAATATGGCTCGCAGGACGTACGCCGCGATGTCAGCTGCGTGAATTTCAAATGGGATAAGACCTCCACTCCCGTACTTGCAGGCATAGACAGCTGGTACTTCGGAAAGTACCGCTTCGAATGGATGACAAAATCGCCTTACACCGGAGGCAACGACGATGGGATAAAGCCAATCTATATGCGCTATGCGGACATCCTGCTCATGGCAGCCGAAATAGCGAATGCCGAAGGCGATCTGGCTTCCGCCAAGGGCTATCTTCTTCCCGTACGCAAACGCGCCTACGAGGGACACGAGAGTATGGCTGAAGCCTATGTCAATGCAATAAGCAGCGCTGATGCCATGCAGTCCGCCATCGAGGAGGAGCGCAAGCTCGAATTCTGCGGCGAGTTCCTGCGTAAGGGCGATCTGATCCGCTGGAACAAACTTAAGAGCGGCATGGACGCCGCGATGGAAGATATGACCGGCCTTTCCAATATGACCGGCAAGTATTCATTCCTCACAGGCGATGTTTACTACAAGGTCGCAGACGACGGGATGAGCCTAGAGATATACGGACTCGACCCGAGCGAAACAGGCAATCCGGGCGAAGGATGGACGCTGCAAAAAGGCTACGTCAGCACTGACAAGCTGAAGGATGCCAAAATTTCTTCCATGTATGCCGTCAATCCGGACACACGCGAATTCTGGCCTATTTTCGATGCCTCAATCACCAACAGCCAGGGCTATGTCAAGAATGACTACGGTTACTAACAGACTTAATTCGAACGCTATATGAAAAAAATATTCAGAACATTAGCATTAACGGCCGCGGTTTTCGCCTTCGCGGGGTGCGTCTCTCCGATCGAGGACATCATCACCGCCCTGGATTTGAAACGTTGCCTGGAGCCGATGAACCTCAACGCAAAGATTGCGAGCGACGGCGAGACCGTCACCTACTCCTGGGACGTGCCGACCGGCACTGACAAGTTCGTACTCGAGGTATATTCTGACCCCGATTTGGAAAATCTTGTCGGTACATACACGATAAAAGCTTCCGATGTGCCTTACAGTGCGGATATGGAGGCTGACATGACTTATTATTACAGGGTAAAGGGACAGAGCGATTCTGGAAAGGAGGATTCCAAATGGGCGACCTATGTCAAGCCCATAAAGACTTATGCCGTAAAGGACAAACTGCCACTTGAAATCAAGTCCAGGACTGCCACATCCATCACAGTTGCATGGACCCAGGATCCTGAAGTCACTCACATCCTTGTAGCTCCTGAAGGAGCCGACGAATATAAGGTCGAACTTGATGCCGACCAGATCGCTGCAGGAGCAGCTACCATCGAGAACCTCACCGCATCCACCCGCTACGATCTTACGCTCTATTTCAAGAGTGCCGACCGTGGTCAGATAGAGGCTTGGACACGTCCGGTGACCGATGGCTTGACGAGGGTTGCATCTTCAGCGGCCATCCTGCAGGCATTTGCCGATAAGGCGGCCAAGATTCTGGTCGCTGCAAGCGATACCGCTTATCCTATCGGATCCGCCGATGTCGCCGGCGGCATTGAGATCTACGGTGAAGAGACCACCACCGGCGTAAAGCCTACCCTTCTCGGCGAGATTCACCTTACGAAGGACTTTACTGGCGATTTCTATGCTGAAAGCGTCACGTTCGACGGCAACGGCCAGAACTACGGCTTCGCAATCCAAGCCAAGAACGGAGGGGGTGCATCATCCATAACCATCGGGAAAATCCACTACAAGAACTGCAACATCACAGGATATTCTAAGGGCTTGCTGTATGAATGGAGCCAGCCTATGGTGATCGGCTCCCTGATATATGAAGGCTGCTATATTACCGATATCAATACCGGACTGGCAGGAGGCGACGGCATAGACCTTCGCAACGCAGCTACCAGGGTCGACAAGCTGACTCTGCAGAACAACACCGTCTGGAACAGCTTCCGCAGCTTCATCCGCTTGGATGCCAGCGTCACTGTGGGTGATGTCCTTGTCAAGAACAATACCTTCGCAGGACTTTGCAGCCTTGATGAAAGCACTAACAACGGCGGCCTGATGAACATCAAGTGCGTTCCTGCGAGCGTTACAGTGGCGAACAATCTCATCATGGGCGAGACGGGTGCGAAAGCCGCCTTCATTGGCGAAGTCGCAGCCAACATAACGGCTGAGAAGTTCGCATTCTCCAAGAATTATTTCTATAACATCGCCTCGACATTCTGGACGACAAAGTGTACCCAGGACCAGGCAATCGCACAGGGAGGCAAGGTCCTTGGCACTTCTCCTTGCTATAACATCGAGAGCGGCACCTTCAACCTTACAAGTTCCGACGCTCTCGCGGCTGAGGTAGGCGATCCGCGATGGTTCATCCCTTATGTGGAAACCGAAGAAGACCTGACATTGAAAGTCGTGGAAGCTCCGAAGGTATGGACGCTCTCGAATACCAAGGTGTTCAATGGCACTGCAAGCAAATCCACCGTAAAGGACAACCTGCTCTTCAGGGTGATTTCCAAGCCGATAAGCATTAAGGGCGCTGCCGTCTGGTTCAGCGGTGCCGCAACCGTCGATGCGAAAACCAACGTTCCAAGCGACTGTGACCTTGAATTCCTGATTGACAAACCTGGAGCTCTCTACATAAGGACTGCCGGCGTAAGCGGGTCCGACAGCCACGTGTCGGTAAGCGTAAACGGTGCGGTCAAGGGAGGTGCGGCTTACAGCGAAGGAATGAACAACGTCCAGAAAATCCTCATCGGCGGCATCACCGAGGAATCCAGAGTTTATGTTTACGGCAGCGGCCCTATCGGGATCAGCGCACTCGAATGGAGCTCGGATTCCACTCAGGTCAGCACCGCGCTGCCTGCTCCCGAACCTTCAGCGGATCCTGCGCTTGTGACTCAAGGCGAAGCTTCGGATGTGACCGTAAGTTGGCCTGAAGTGCCATACGCCGGAAGCTATACGGTCGTCTTCAGCGGCAAGTCATACACTGTCACCGATCTGGCGTACACCATACCTGCGAAGACCGTCCAGTTCCTCGATTCAGGCGCATATCCTGTCGAGGTTTATGCAAACCCTGCAGCCGACGACGTTTACTACACGCAGTCTTCCAAGGGAGCCGCTTCCCTCGTAGTATTGCCTGCAGGAGGCGGAGGATCCACAGGTGTCACGGTAAAGACGGTGGACGAACTCATGGCGGCAGTCGCGGCCGGCAAGAGTGAAATCACTCTGGCCGCATCCGGCTCCCCATATATTCTGACAGACGTATGGACCATAACCCAGCCGATCGCATTGACGGGAGAATCCGGGACAACCAGGCCTGTCATCAATGGAATGATCAAGTTCTCGGGCGCCAATGCAGGCGACATCACTTTCGGCAACATCGCATTCGACGGATTCGCTGCAGACGGTACCACTAAGTTGAGCGGCAGTTGCTTCGAAGTGGCGGACGCCGCTCTGGCAGCGGGGACGATAACGGTAAGGGACTGCGAAATATCGGGCTATGCGAAGAGCATAATCTACAGTCCCATCGAAGGGTCCAAAATAGGCAGCTTCGTGTTCGACAACGTTTACATACACGATGCCGGAGGCAGCCAGGACGGCTTCGACATACGCAAGGGTGAGGTGGATGCCATAACTGTCACCAATTCCACCATCTCCAATGCACTGCGCGAAGGCTTCCGCACGGATGCGGCAGCCATCGTGAAGACCATCACCTTCAAGAACAACACAGTCAGCGCTACGGCTCCAGGCTATGCCAAGACCGGCGCCATGTTCTATGTAAGGGTAGAAGGAGCGGCTGTCGAAGTGGAGAATAACCTTTTCATGAACGAGTCCGACTATATATGTTTCTTCAGGGCGAAGCCTGAATCCGTTATTCCTGTCCTGAAGAACAACTGGTTCTACAACAACGGGGCTAATTGGTTCAAGATACTGGACGATACAAAGGCCTACAACAACGTGGCTCAGGCTGCCGCAGTCGCAAACGGAGGAGGGGTCCTGACAGGCGACCCTGTCAAGAATGCTTCTTCCAGCGACTTCACCCTTGTGAATCCGGTGCTGCAGGCTTGCGGCGTCGGAGATCCTGAGTGGAATCCGAACGCCGGCACCTCGTCATCAGGAAGCTTTGAAGTAGGCACTTTGGATGATATGCTCGCCGCGATTTCGGCGGGCAAGAACGACATCACCCTGAAAGCCGGAATCTACGATATGACTGTTTCTGCCGATGCCTCCATTTCTACAGGCATAATGAATGTCACCAATGGCTTGACCCTGCGGGGCCGGAACGGCGCGAAGATCATAGGAGGATTCAAGCTCTCAGGCGCCGACGTCAAAGCCTTCAGGCTTGAAGGCATTGAGATCGACGGCAATGCAAAGGCTCTCGGAACTGCAATCGAAATCGGGACAGCGGACGTCAGCATCTCCTCCATCATAGTAAACGGATGCACTCTCACCGGCTTTGCAAAGAGCCTGTTCTACGACAACGCCGGCGGTGTGGTGAATCTTCTCTCCTTCACCAACGACCTGATGTACAATCTTGGCGGCGCGCAGGATGGAATCGACATCCGCAAGGGCGAGCTCCACACTGTGAACGTCAGCGGAATGACCGCTTACGACAGCGCCCGCGAGTTCTTCAGGATCGATGCTGCAGTGGTCTGCAATACCCTTTCAGTCCGCAACAACACCTTCTCCAACCTCGGAGACGTCAGCGGCAAGACCCCGGCATTCTTCTACGTAAGATGTACGCCTGCTGCATGGGAATGCTCTTCGAACATCTTCCTGAACATGCCCGACGGAATGCATTTCGTCCGCGCGAAGGCTGAGGCTGCTGCCATCTCTTTGTCGAACAACTGGTTCTATGGTTGCACGGGTTCCAAGTGGTTCTTCATCGATGACGATGCCAAGGCTTATGCGAATGTCGTTGAGGCCGACGCGATTGTCAACAGCGGCGGCATCCTTACCGAGAATCCTTGCGTCAACGGCGCAAACGGAGATTTCACCGTTTCCGGACAACTTAAAGGAAGAGGCACCGGAGACCCTCGATGGAACTGATAAATTAAGTAACTTTGCCGCGGGTCCGGACAAAAGGGCCCGCGGTTTTTATAAAACAAAATTTAAGATATGGTAAGTTTTTCTCTTGAAGGCAAAGTTGCGCTGGTAACCGGCGCTTCGTATGGAATCGGCTTTGCCATCGCCACTGCGTTTGCGCAGGCTGGCGCCAAAATCGTATTCAACGACATCAAGCAGGAGCTTGTGGACAAAGGAATCGCCTCCTATAAGGAAGAAGGCATCGAAGCTCACGGCTATGTCTGCGACGTCACTAAGGAAGAAGAGGTGCAGGCAATGGTGGACCGCATCGGGAACGAGGTAGGTGCCATAAGCATCCTCGTAAACAATGCGGGCATCATCAAGCGCATCCCCATGTGCGACATGACGGCCGAGCAGTGGCGCCAGGTGATCGACGTCGATCTTAACGCCCCTTTCATCGTCTCGAAGGCAGTCATTCCTTCGATGATCAGGAACGGTGGCGGCAAGATCATCAACATCTGCTCGATGATGAGCGAACTTGGCCGCGAGACCGTGGCTGCCTATGCAGCGGCCAAGGGCGGCCTTAAGATGCTCACCAGGAACATCGCTTCCGAATACGGCGAGTTCAACATCCAGTGCAACGGCATCGGACCGGGCTACATCGCCACTCCTCAGACCGCTCCGCTCCGCGAGCGCCAGCCTGACGGCAGCCGTCATCCTTTTGACTCTTTCATCGTCGCCAAGACTCCAGCTGCCCGTTGGGGCACTACCGAGGACCTTATGGGCCCTGCGGTCTTCCTTGCAAGTCCTGCCTCCGACTTCGTGAACGGCCACATCCTCTATGTCGACGGAGGCATCCTCGCTTACATCGGCAAGCAGCCGCAATAGCATCTGATTCCGAAACGAATCGAACTTTAGCATTGGACAAAATGAAGATAAACTGCGAAGTAAGATACCCGTCACATCCCGACGATGCGAAGCACTATGACACCGCGCGCCTGCGCAAGGAGTACCTCATAGAGAACGTAATGGTTCCCGATGAGATCGACATGGTCTATTCCATGTTCGACCGCATCATAGCCGGAGGAGCCGTTCCTGTCAATGAAAAGCTCGTGCTGACTCCACCCGACGTGCTCAAGGCGGACCATTTCACCTCCCGCCGCGAAGTCGGCATCATCAATGTCGGCGGCGCAGGCACAGTCAAGGCAGGGGAGGAGACATTCACTCTCCAATACAAGGAGGCTCTGTACATAGGGAAAGGAGAGCGTGACATTGAATTCTCGAGCCTCGATCCGAACAAGCCGGCACATTTCTATTTCAACTCCGCCCTTGCGCACACCCCTTATCCTTGCAAGCTTGTCACGAAGAAGGACGCAGAGGAGGCCAAGGTCATCATCCCTTGCGGCTCCCTGGAAGGCAGCAACGAGCGCGTCATCAACCGCCTTCTCGTGAACCAGGTCGTTCCGAGCTGCCAGCTGCAGATGGGCATGACCGAACTTAAGCCGGGCAGCACCTGGAACACTATGCCCGCACACACCCACGACCGCAGGATGGAAGTCTACTTCTATTTTGAAGTGCCTGAAGACGCTGCCGTCTGCCATTTCATGGGCGAACCTCAGGAGACCCGCCACATCTGGATGCACAACGAACAGGCAGTGATCTCCCCTCAGTGGAGCATCCACAGCGCCTGTGCCACAAGCAATTACACCTTTATCTGGGGAATGTGCGGCGAGAACCAGGACTATGGCGACATGGACTGGTGCAAGACCACCGACCTGAGATAAGATTCGTATCTTTGAGCGATGGATTCCCTAAATGAAATCCATCGCTTTTTGATAGCAGATAATTAAATTTTAGATATCTATGAGAAATCAGCTTTCTTTTTTGGCAGTTGCCGTCCTGCTCCTTGCCGGCTGCAACTCTGTGTCTGTCCCTGTGACAGTTACGAATCCGAGTCCTTTTGACCGTTCCGAAGTCGTCCGCATCGACCTGAGCAAAGTGGCTGCATCCCAGCCTGAAATCAATGCAGCCAACGCAGTGGTCTGCGATTCCCTCGGTCACAAGCTGAACTGCGACGTCGATTCGACCGGAACGCTGCTTTTCGTGGCTTCCGTTCCCGCCAATGCAAAGTGCAGCTTCAAGCTGAAGGCAGGCAAGAGGGACACCAAGCCTATGGTAGCTTCTCGCGCCGTTCCCGAGCGTGAAGACGACTACTCCTTCGAGAACTTCCAGATTGCCTTCCGCGCCTACGGCAAGGGACTTGAAAGCCAGACCATCTCCCCGGGCTTCGACGTCTGGGTAAAGACCGGCGGCAAGCTCGTCTGCGACGACTGGTACGAGCACGCCAAGAGAGAGCCCGACTATTACCACATCGATCGCGGCGACGGAAAGGACTGCTACAAGGTAGCCACCACTCTCGGCTGCGGCGGCTCCGCACCATTGGTAGCCGATACTCTGGCCAAATCGGACCACAATTACTCCAGTTTCGTGGTAAACGAGCACAACGCCATCGAGCAGAGCTTTACATTGAAATATGCTCCTTGGAAGGCAGGAGATGACACAGTCTCCCTTGACGAGAACATCACCATCCCTGCCTCCGGCAACTTCGTCAAGGTCGTAGATGTCTATCACGGCAACTTCAATACCATCGACGTCGCAGCCGGAATAGTCGTCCACGATGCCGAAGCCAAGGAAAACGGCGGCAACTTCGTCTCCGTCTGGGAGAAGCCGTCCGACAGCAAGGATCCTGCATCCGATGGAATGATCGGCACTGCAGTCTATATGCCTTCCGCAAATCTCGTCTACACCGATGTGGTTCCCAAGCACTCAGTCTGCGTCAAGACTGTCAAGCCGGGTGAAGAGCTGACTTACTACTTCGGAGCCGGCTGGTCCAAGGGCAACATCAAGGACGCCACAGCCTGGAGCGCAGAAATCAGCAAGCTAATCGGCTCCATCCAGCGCCCTCTCGTCGTGGAGTATTAAAATTCGGCTCTCCCGCAGAACCCGGTCATGCTTACTCATAAGTTCCATCTTGCCGTACTGTCCATCGCTGCCTTCCTGTCGCTGGCAGCGTGCGGGAAGAGCGTTTCGTCCTTCCTTCGCGAGCTGAACGAGATCGAGGTCCAGATGGTCGACAGCCACGACAGCTCCTACAGCCGGCTTACGGAATTGAAGAAGCCGGATAAGATGACGAATGAGGAGGCGGCCAAGTACGAGCTGCTTCTGGTGGAGGGCAAGTACAAGAGCGACCTCGACGTCACGGGAGACACGCTCATCTCGAAGTCCGTCGACTAGTATTCGAAGACGAATGACCATCGCGAGTATGCCCGCGCGCTGATGTACTACGGCGTGGTCAAGTTCGATTCCAATGACTTCGTCGGCTCCATCGAGCAGTACAAGAAAGCCGAGGAACAGGCACTGAAGACCACGGACTGGTACCTTCTCGGGCTGATCAACTCGCGCATCGGCTACGTATATTCAAAAGTTTTCGACAATGAGGAGAACATGGCCCGAGACAAGGCCGCCCTGGCCTATTACCGTAAAGCCGGAAAGGACGACAATGTCTATAAGACATATTGGCTCATTGGCTGTGACTGTATTCTTTTCAAGCAGTGGGACAGCGCCCTTTTCTACCTCAATGAAGCTGAGAGAATGGCCGTCCCTTTCAAGGACACGCTGACCTTGCTCTGCTGCAGTTCAATTAAGGCTGAAGCGTACAACGATCAGCAGCAGTATCGCCGTGCCATTACTCAGTGTCTTTCGACTCTTGAGTCATTCCAAGTTGTGAGCGGAGATATTTTATATTATCAGCTTTCATTTGCTTACGCCAAAATAGGCAAGGCAGATTCTGCCGAGTACTATCGAGAGTTGTATGAGCCGAATAAGGCTTCCTATTTTAGCCTTTTGATACTGGGTGAGAGCATCGCCGAGGCGAAGGGGGATTACAAGACCGCCTTGGAGTGCAATCAGAAGCGCATTGCCTATACCGATTCTATTTCTGCTGCCAGAAACTCAGCCAAGATTCATTTTATCGAGGCCAGCTACAACGCCGAAAGCGCCCGTCGCGAAGCCTCCATCGTCGCCAACAGGTACAGGCTCAAGATGCAGCTCTGGGCTTTGATTGCGTCAGCCTTCGCCATCGCTATAGCACTCCTGATAATCATTCTCCAGCGTCGCAATCTTGCGATGTCTCGGCAAAAAGCCCTGATAGAATCCCTTCAGGCTGAGAAAGGAGCCATCTCAGGCTCCCTCATCGGCCAGCTGTTGCGGACCAATGAAGAGGAACGCCGCCTCTCCGATGCCTTCGACAACCGAATGAAGTTCATAGCCGGCCTGGTGGATCCCAGCTACCGTTACGGCGGCGACGACAGCCTTCTGTTGAAGGAATACAAGAAGTCCATGGATGCGATCAAAGCCGACAGGACTCTGCTCGGGGACCTGAGAAGCGTTGTCGACGCAAAGTCCGGCGGCCTCACCGAAAGGTTGAAGAAGGATCATCCCGATTTGACCGAAAAGGAGGTCGACCTGATCTGTATGGTCTATTGCGGACTTCCTACCTCGATGATCTGCTTCCTTATGAACTTCTCCTCCTTCGAGTCCCTGGCCACCCGCAAGACGCAGGTAAGGAAGAAGCTCGGGACCGACCAAAAGCTCGAGGATTTCCTGAAAGCCAAGAGCTGAATTCCCCCGTTTACCTCAGTTTGATATCGATGTTTTGCAAACATCATATTATCAGCTATTTGATGTAGTTGATTTTGATGTCGCCTTAAAGTGATGTTTGAGCCGATGGTAGGTAGAAAGCAGTACCTTTACCGCATCAATCAAACTACTAATAATGAATAAAAGAATTATTCTTCCAATCGCAGCCGGCGTTGCAATCGCATTTGGGATGCTGACATCCTGCAACAAACAGGAGATGACGCCCAACGGCGTCCCTGAGTTTTACATTGACGGCATAAACTACGACAATTATCCAAATGTCGATTGTTCTGAGTCGGAACTACCATTGCAGGAGGAGGTCGCATCGATAATCTTCGGCTCTATAAATACGGCATCCTTTGACAAGATAACTCGGTGTTCCGGGACTGAAGGAGCGATAAGGAATCTTATTGATGGGAAAGCTGACCTGATACTGATATCAAGAAATTTGACATCAGATGAAAGGGCTTACGCATCTGCAAAAGGTGTGAAGCTAACCCAGATAGGTATAGCCCACGATGCATTGATATTCTTGGCCAATCCCAACAATCATTTGAGTGACTTCGCTCTTTCCTCGAATCAGATACAACGCATCTTCAATGGAAAAATTTCCAATTGGAGTGAAGTGGGTGGTGATAATCTCGCGATTAGATGTTATAATAGAGATGAAGGATCGGATAGCAGAGCATATATGGAAAACGAGATGATGGGAGGTGCCAGGCCGGTCTCTCAAGGTCTGCCGTCGATTGACGAGGATTCAAAGCAGCCTTTTGCTCCGCTTGCTGAAGATTGCGGTTCCATGACATACAGCAGCTACTCATATTATATGAATCATAATGAAGGCAGTGTTTTGGGAATCGTCAATGTGAATGGCTGGTTCCTGACATATCAGGACATCGAATCTGGAGAATACCCTTACACTACCGATGTCTATCTCCTCATTCGCTCCGACATGGATGGCAATTCCAATGCCCATAAGCTTTATATGCTTATGTCAGACTATAATATTCGTAAAGATATTATGAGAGGAGCTATCATTAAATGTAATCTTGCTCCATCGCGATGACGGACATTGAATATTGAAAAGGCGGCTCCTCTGCTTCGAGGGACCGCCTTGTTATTATATAAGAGCAGAATCCGGATGCTGTCGCCAAGTGTAGCAAGTTACCGAATTTATCCTGGATGCGCAACATCGTAAAAGAAAATACCCTCTTAGAGAGATTATGAATGCCATTATGTATATGCTGAAAACCGGATGCCAATGGCGTATGCTTCCAAAAGATTTTCCACCTTACAACACCATATCCCATTACTTCAATAAATGGAAGTTGGAATGGACGTTTGAAGAGCTTATGGATTCCCTTCATGTCACAGTCCGAAGACTGATGGGCAGGGAGGGTACGCCCAGCGAGGGGATCATAGATTCCAGGAACATCAAGTCGTCTCATCATGTCAATACCGACTGGGGCATTGATGGCAACAAGAAGATCAAGGGGCAGAAACTCGCTGATGAAGCCAGGGAAAAACTCGGAGCGGAGTTCATCGTCGTCCTCAGACCCGATGAATCCTCGAAAAAGTTCGCGGTTCTGCCGCTGCGATGGATTGTGGAGAGGTCTTTCTCGTGGTTGGAGAACTTCAGGAGGATTGCCATGGATTATGAATTCCACTCAGATGCCGGAGTGGCGATGGTGCAGCTCGCCTTCTGCAGGCTTATGTATAACAAAATCTACGATTGAAATTTAAACAGCTTCTTAATAAAGATTTAACGATGAAACGAATTTTTCTTGTACTTTCTACCCTGTTTCTGTGCTGCAACGTTATCGCACAAGATAAGATACCACTTACCCAATCCCTCAAGATGTATCCGAAATTTAAAGTCTATGAAGGAGTGTACCGTTTCTGCCCCCCCTCTTTTTTCTGCGTCAAGATGGAAAATCCCGTCAAAATCGATGACAGCTATTTAAAGGTGACCTATGACGTCAGCGTCGTCATTGACACTCTTTCGGGAAAGTACTACAAGGACAGGGTAATATCTCTGATCGGCAAGGACTGGGATAAGACTTACGGAGAAGGGGAGTGGAAAGATAATATGTCGGTTACCTTCGACCCGGACGGAAGCAAAGGCCTATACAGGATAGAACATGGTCTTGATAAGGTAATCTGCACGACGGTATTCCGCAACAAGAAGGAAGGCACGATCATCAATCTCGCGATATTTCCCTTAATTATGGGAGAATTGTTCAGATATGAAGAGAAGCAACCAAGGTTTTTTTGGAATTTGAGCGGGGATAGCAAGGAGATTGACGGATACTGGTGCCAGAAGGCCGTTTGCCGATACTGCGGAAGGGAGTGGACGGTATGGTTCAGTCCGGAGATACCGGCCGACTGCGGGTTATGGAAGTTTTCGGGCCTTCCCGGATTGATACTCGAAGCGTATGACGAAAGGAAGGATTATGTCTTCACGGTAAGGACCATATTGCAGGAAAGCGATCCGATAGTCAGATACGGCAAATACGGCAAGGCCAAAGTGCGTAAGATGAGCCGCGAGGAGTTCCGTAAGACGGAAAGGCATCTGTATGAAGAGCCGGTCTTGTATACGCAAGGAGCTTCAGGATCTCTCTTTTATATGGATGCTATGGGTGGACAGGGATACCTTCAAACGGTATTCACTGCGGACAACCTGACATATCCATACAATCCCATGGAACTCGAATAACCTCATTATTCGAAGGTCATTCAAGCCATGAAATGTGAAATGAAAAAACACTTTCAATTTTGTTTTTTGCGTTTATGCCCGCCGTGTTTTATGCACAGATCGGGATGTATGTGCCCCATATCCCAGGGATATAACTAAAACAAATAGTTTAACAACTAAATTATTTAGTTATATTTGATATGCAAAAGAAGTAACTATGGAAAGGCTGAAAACAATTTTTGTTTTCCTTCTCCTCTTCGGAGCTGTTGCTGTGGAGGCACAGCAGGTGCCGACGACGGTAATCGACGGCTTTGTGAGGTTCAAGGAGAACGGCGAGGCGGTGGTCGGGGCAAATGTCCTACTGATGGCCGAAGACGGTAAGGTCGTATTGGGATTCGCAAGTACGGACGCAGACGGGAATTACGCGATCCGGTATAACGCGCGGCGGGACACCGTCGTGCTGAAGGTGACGGGGTTCAACGTAAAACCAGTTATACGTACGGTGCCGTTGCGGAGCCAGACGGTGAACTTCGAGGTGGAATATGACAAGATTGCCATCCGCGAGGTGGTGGTAAAGGCGAAACCGGTGGAGCGGCGTGGTGACACGCTTAACTATTATGTTTCGAGCTACATCGATTCCCTGGACAGGAATATAGGCGACGTGTTGCGGAAGATGCCGGGCATCGACGTGAAGAGCAACGGACAGATACTTTATAACAATAAGGCTATCAACAAATTCTACATCGAGGGGCTGGATATGATGGGTGGCGGTTACGGTCAGGCGGTAAACAACGTAAGGGCGGGGGATATAGCGTCTGTGCAGGTTCTCGAGAATCATCAGCCGGTGAAAATGCTGGAAGGCATATCTTTCAGTGATAAGGCGGCCATAAACCTGAAGCTCAAGGATAAGGCCAAGGGCACGTTCGCTTCGACCGTAACCCTCGGTGGCGGCTACAAACCGTTCATGTGGTATGCGGCGATCGCCGCGATGCAGTTCTCGGCGAGCCACCAGTTCCTCGCGACTTTCAAGACTAATAATTGCGGGGAGGACATAACTTCCGAGCTGAGCTCGTTTTACGGCGGGCTCGCCGACCTCGATCCTCTTACGAATGTGCATACTCCTTCGACGCCTGGCGTTGACAGGGAGAGGTATATGGACAACATCACCCATGCCCTGTCGGCGAACACCCTTTTCAAACTCGATTCGGACAGGACGATAACGGTCAAATGCAAATATATCCATGACCTCGAGAAGTTCGCTTCGCAGTCCCGGACGGTATATTACCTGCCCGACGCCGAGCCGCTGGAGATAGCGGAAAACACGTTTGCCGCAGAGAAAGGCGACGCCATGGAAATCGGCATGGATTATAACTGCAATTCCAGGAAGAGGTATGTCGACGAGTCTTTCACCGCCTGTGCGGACTTCGACAGCCATTACGGTTATGTCAAGACCGGGGAGGATTCCGTTGCGCAGCGTTATGACGGAACCCCGAAAGTGCGTTTCAACAACAGGTTCCGTTCTAATAAACGCTTCCGTAATGTGTCCCTTTCATTCGTATCCACGACTGATTACGGCCAGTTGCCGGACGAATTGACGGTAACGCCCGTCGTATTCCCTGAAATTTTCGGCGAAGAAAAGATTGATGTCGGCAGCATAGTGCAAGATGTAAACACCAAAAAGTTTGATACGAGGAATTCCATAAATTTCGACTGGAAGATCAAGAACTTCGGCATTGCAGGCGGCTTGGGGGCGAATGCGGATATCGAGCGGTTGAAGAGCAGCCTTTGCCGGACGGATTCCTCCGGTTCGCTTATGACATCGCCGGATTCACTGGCGAACGACATATATTGGCGGCGGTTGGATGTGTTGATGCCACTTTACCTGTCGTATTATGACGGAGGCCTTAGCATCTCGTTTTCCGCAACTGCGGACTATATGAACCTTCACATAAACGATGCCATGCGCGGAACTGACCGGGAAATGAACCGCGTTTTCGTAAATCCATTCCTGATGATATCGGGAAAGATAAGTCCGGACCTGAAATATCACTTCTACGCATTTACGGGCAACGAGCTTGGCAGCGGAGCCTCGAATATCTGCAGCGGCTATGTGATGAGCGATTACCGGGTCGTATCCAGCTATGATGGAAAGATTACAGAAGCCAAGTCTGCAAATCTATCTGCCGGCATTGATTACGGGAATGCACTGGTTTCCGTCTTCGGCTCACTGGAAGCGTCATATTACCGCAGGAAATCGAACCAGATGTACGGCTACGAATATTCAGGTTCCCTGACGAGGATAGAATCCTATGCGGTAGACAATATGACGCAGGGATATTCGCTGAGCGGAAGGATCGAGAAGCGGTTCGACGACATAGCGACGACCGTGGGAATACCGGTATCGTATAGCCGCACATACATAAGCGTACTGCGCCAGGGAACGGTCATGCCGACGGCATACTGGTCGCTGCCGGTAGGCCTGAACATTTCTACGGACATGCTAAAGCGAATGCTCAGGATAAACTACAGCCTGACCTGCAGCCGAAGCCAAAGCATCATCTATGGTAGTACCGAGGAACTCGACCCGATCGACGCATTGAGCCAGAAACTGGACGTTAATGTTACGGCCGTGAAAGGGTTGACCTTCAATGTCACCGGAGAGCACTACCATAACAGCGAAGTGGAAGACGGCAGCCGCTCGATGTTCTTCCTCGATGCCGGCATAACATACAAGACCCCGACGGTAGAGTACATCCTATCGGGCCGCAACCTGCTCAATACCACCTCGTTCAATCAGGCACTATACACCGACATAACGGCTTATTCATACGTTTACAAATTGAGGCCGTGGTCCCTGATGTTCAAAGTCAGGTTCAATATCAGATGAGTGGATGAAATGAATGAATGATGGAATATTGATTATCGGCATTAGTGTCCACCCAAAAATACAACTTAATTGAACAGCATCCTCCTTACATATTTCTTCATCGTGAACTGGGATTCTTTCGAAGAGTTCAGGGATAGGTGTCTTGTCCAGAAGGGAAGCACTGATAACTCTGAGGACTTCGAAGGTACTTCTGTTCAGATGACAGTCATGTTCGACGATTGCTACCAGACAGTAAGC